>OFFT01000038.1_pt1 | contig 101409 bp, 82 predicted proteins | sample 1521581 | NCBI WGS metagenome assembly OFFT01 (sample SAMEA3504084, study PRJEB24116) | mouse gut metagenome | biome: mouse gut; feature: mouse-associated habitat; material: faeces | place: Denmark | collected 2011
CGGTCCGAAATTGTAATCTGAATTTTACAGATTTAACATATAAAAAGTGGTTCCTGAATAAGGAGCCACTTTTTTTTATGCTTGAAAATAACTAGATTTGTTGCAAATCAAAAATATGAAAGTAAATGAAATCACTAAGTGTTCTTTTATTAGGTGCCGGATTGTTTACTCTGGCATTGTGTGGCTGTACGTCGCAGTCTTCACAAAAAGAGGTCGGAGTATCCGATAGCATTGTTAAAGATCAAGGTAATCCTGTTATTGAAACGATTATGGCGCGCCGTAGTATTCGGAAGTATAAACCGGAAGCTGTGGAGCGGGATAAAATGCAAACCATTTTGGACTGTGGCATTCATGCTCCCAATGGAATGAATAAACAATCATGGGAAGTGCGTGTGGTAGATAATCAGGATTTTATTAATGAGTTGACCGAAATCTTCAAGAAAGAAAATCCCAAGGCTGCCGAACGCGTCGGATTTAAGAATATGTTCAATAATGCCCCTACCGTTGCTTTTATTGCTTATAATCCTCAGTATGATATGTCTCAAGTGGACTGTGGACTTCTAGGGGCCAATATGATTCTTACAGCTCAATCTATGGGCATAGGAAGTTGCTGTTTAGGTGGCCCTGTCCGTTTTATGAAGTCTCCTGCGGCTGCCGATTATCTAAAGAAACTGGATTTTCCGGACGGATATGAGCTATTGTATGCCATTGCTTTCGGCTATCCCGATGAGGCTCCGGCTGCTAAGCTCCGCGATGCTTCAAAGGTGAGATTTATTGACTGATTCTCCTTTCCGATTATTGTCTGTATTCGGGCGGTATGTTTCCGTCCGAATATAGAAGGTGATGTGACAGTTGCGTTGTAGTTTTGATATAACAAAGCCTGTTTTGTACTTCTTTATTTCTATAAACTAAAATTGCACTTTTAGAATCTATTTTTGGTATTCTCTAATAAATTGCCTACATTTACACCGTTTCATTTGAATTAATCTCAATAAATGATTGTAGGACCGGAAGTTGTAGGAGAATTTGCCTCTGGCAGCCATGAAGCCTTTCATAAGATATTCAAGCTGTTTTATCCTAAGGTATATGCTTTTATACGAGGATTTATAAAAGACTTGGATGATTCTGAGGATTTGGCTCAGATTGTCTTTATAAAACTATGGAATAAAAGAGCGATTTTTCACAAGGTACATCATTTTGATTCTTATTTGTTCATGCTTACCAAATATACTGTCTTCAATTATATTACAACTAAAAACGTATCCCGGTTTACGAGTGAAGATAATATTCCCGAGATTTCTGATGGATGTACTCCCCATGATGAATTGATAGCGAAAGACCTGCAATTATTAATTGATATGGTAGTGAGTGAGATGCCCCCTAAAAGGAAAATGATATATCAATTAAGTCGAATAGAGGGACTTTCTAACGAACAAATAGCAGAAAAACTGGGAATACAGAAAAAAACAGTGGAAAACCATTTGAATATTGCTTTAAATGAACTTAGAGACGCCTTAGCTCTTTCTATTTTAGTTTATTTAATACTACCTGTTTAGGTGTAACATGAAATCGAACTGTCTTTTTTATATAAAATGTGAAAATGAATAACTATATACATAAGATAATAGACTTTTTCTTTCATCATGAAGTTTCTGATGAGATAACAGAACGTGTTTATAATCGTATGGTTTTTCCTGTGGAAGATAAAGCGAGGGAAGAAGCTGTGTCACGAATCTGGGATGAACTGGACGGTGCTTCTTGCTCTGATGAAAAAATAGAGAAGGCTTTTTATAATTTGGAGACGTCTTTAGGATTTAAAAAAGAACGGGAGACTGTCGGATTAGCAGGACAGGAACATGTAAGAATTGAGAAAAGAATAAATTGGGGGAGGGTAGCTGCCATTTGGACTATTCCTTTTATTATGATGTGTCTTTCCGCATATTATTATTATTCTGCAAAGGAGCATGTGAAGGAGACTTTGTCGGAAGTGACTTATATGCAGCGTTATGCAGCCATGGGAACACGCGAAGAAGTGGTTCTTCCCGATGGAAGTAGGGTTTGGCTCAATGCCGGTACTTTGTTGGTATATCCTTCTAGTTTCATATCCGAGTCTCGTAATGTTTATATTGCGGGAGAAGGTTTCTTTGAAGTCTCAAAAGACAAAGAACACCCTTTCATCGTTACTACCAATCATTTGGAATTGAAAGTGCTTGGCACTACATTCAATATTTCGGCTTATCCGGACAACAATCAGATAATGGCTACGTTGGAGACCGGCAGGCTACAGGTGAAGGTGAATAAGCAGTCGGGAGAGTATTTCCTGGAGCCCAATGACCAACTGATATATACTCCCTCCACAGGGGAAGTACAGCAACATAAAGTGAATGCAGTTTCCCACTCCGACTGGCGTATGGGAGGGTTATTCTTTGGTAATGTACCGTTTAATGATGTTCTTCATACCTTGGAGCGTGTGTATGGCGTGAAATTCCATGTGCGTACATCCATTTACCAGAATCAAAGTCTGAGAGTTCATTTTAATAGGAATGAGTCGTTGGAACAAGTACTTCAAATTATTAAGATATTGGTTCCCGGCATAGAATATGAAATTGTTGGCAAGAGCATCTACTTAAGATAGCATATTAGTATTTATTAACATCGTGGCTTTGGGTGTAGTATTTATTTAAGCTGTCTTCCTTATGTACGTACACCTTATGTTGTTAATAAATCTAATATGAAATGAACAAGAAATTTATTCGAGTGTTGGGGCTTGGCGTAGGCTTATTTCTGGCCGGTAGCCTCTCTGTCAATGCACAGAAAGTTTCCTTCAATGGGGAACACCTTTCTTTAAAGCAAGCGTTTGAGAAAATTGAATCGGTTTCGAAGTATAAGATTGCTTATAACACTTCGCAACTGGATGTCAATAAACAAGTTGTTCTGAATCAAAAGAATCAGGATGTATTGCAAATCCTGTCAGATTTGCTAAAAGGAACAAATTGTGTCTATCAAGTGAATGACAACTATATTGTCATCACTTTGAAAGATGATAAGAAGGTTAAGAAAATCAAGGGTACCATTAAAGATTCTGCCGGAGAACCGATTATTGGCGCCAATGTAATCTTGAAAGGAGATGCCACTGTAGGAAGTATTACAGATGTGGAAGGTAATTTTGATTTGTCCGTTCCGGGCAATGCTACTTTGCAAGTTTCTTATATTGGTTATAATACTCAGGATGTTCCGGTAGGAAATAAATCTTTCCTTAATATTATTCTGAAAGAAGATACAGAAACATTAGACGAAGTAGTGGTTGTAGGTTACGGCTCACAAAAGAAAGTTAATGTGATTGGCTCTATTGCATCAGTGGACAGCAAAGCACTGGAATCTCGTGCAGTGCCTGACGTTTCTAATATGTTGACCGGTCAGATGTCGGGTGTTACCATTACACAGGAAAGCGGTAATCCGGGCCAGGATGCCGGTACCATTCGTATCCGCGGTGTCGGTTCATTTGGAGCGACTCCCAATCCTTTGGTCTTGGTGGATGGACTTCCTGGTTCTTTGAGTGATTTGACTCCGGCTGATATTGATAATATTTCAGTTCTGAAGGATGCCTCTTCCGCCGCTATTTATGGTTCTCGTGCAGCCAATGGTGTTATTTTGGTAACAACCAAGAAAGGAAAAGAAGGTAAAGCTCGTATTATTTATAATGGTTCGGTGGGTATGAGTCAAGCTACTGAATTGCCGGAACTGGCTCATTCTTATGAATATGCAGAATTCTATAATAAAGCGATTGGTACAGAAACGTATACACCTGAAATGATTCAGAAGTATCGTGATGGCTCTGATCCTGATAATTATGCTGATGAAATGTATCTTGATGACCTTTTGGGTGGTCATGCACTGCAAACCAAGCACGAGTTAAGTGTAAGCGGTGGTACGGAAAAGGTACAATATATGGTATCGCTGGGCTATTTGCGCCAAAATGGTTTGTTGGATAACAACTATTATAACCGTTACAATGGCCGTGTAAACCTCAGTGCAGAGCTAGCTAAGAACTTGAAGTTGCAAGTTCGTCTGAGCGGTGTGACTTCCGACCGCCACGAACCTTCTACACCGGGTATCTTGGATACTGGTGGTTTCAAGGGTATCATTGCCAATGCAGTTCGTTTCCCGGGTATGACTCCCAGCTATCTACAGAATGGCGAAGTCGGTCTAGGACCTAAGTTGCAAGGAACTCCGGTGGCATGGGTAGACTGTGCTTCTTCCTATCGTGAAGACTTTGATAAGTTTAAGAATAATATAGAATTGTCTTATCAGCCAATCGATGGGTTGACTCTGAAGGTAATAGGAGGTTATAATTATACTTTGAGCCATGTTCGTAATTACCGCTGCGATTTGATTCTCACCGGTGGTAAGAGCACAGGTCCTTCTACTTTGTCGGATGAAATGAAACGGACAGTCTATAAGACTTTCCAGGCTGTAGCTGATTATAATAAGTCTTTTGGTAAACATAATCTTGCTGCATTGGTAGGATATACTTGGGAAGACGAAGGTCAGCGTACTTTATCGGGCAACCGTAATAACTTCCCCTCTGATGACGTGCCTTTCCTGAATGCCGGTGGTGCAGATGGACAGACAAATGGCGGTGGCGGTTACGACTGGGCTATACAGTCTGTATTCGGTCGTTTGACTTATAATTATGACCAACGTTATTTATTCGAAGCCACGATGCGTTATGATGGTTCTTCTCGTTTCCCGACAGACAGCAAATATGGTTTCTTTCCTTCAGTGGCTGCCGGATGGCGTATCTCTGAAGAAAAGTTCTGGAAAGAGAATGAAAACCTGTCTTTCATCAATAATTTGAAGCTGAAAGCTTCTTATGGTGTATTGGGTAACAATAATATCGGTAACTATCCTTATCAGTCAGTATACTCTTTAGGCCAGGCACAGAACTACGTATTTGGTGGAGTATATACACAGGGAGCAGCTGTTACTACCTATGTAGATCCGGCTTTGAAGTGGGAGCGTACTCGTACGACCGATGTCGGTATCGAAACAGCATTCTTCAATAATAAGTTGACATTTAATGCTTCTTATTTCTATCGTAAGACTACGGATGTATTGTATAAGCCGGCTGCAAGTTACTCTTCTATCTTCGGATTAAGCGTATCGCAGGTAAATACCGGTGAGTTGGAAAATAAAGGTTGGGAGTTTGAAATAGGTCATCAAAATACAATTGGTAAGTTCCATTACCATATTAATGGTAATTTCTCTATCATCGACAATAAGGTATTGACATTGGGTATGGGAAATGTGACCCAGAATAATGGTATGGTAGGTAATGGTAGTGATTTGTTTATCGGTTATCCGATGCAGATGTTCTATGGTTATAAGACGGACGGAGTATTCCTGACCGACGATGAAGTAGGTGATTGGTATGATCAGACTGCGATAGCCAAAGGTTCTAAAGCCGGAGATATTCGTTATATCGATACCACCGGTGATGGCAAGGTGACACCGGATGACAAGGTGTTCTTGGGTTCCCGTATACCTAAATGCACTTTCGGTTTGAATTTTGGCGGAGAATATAAAGGTTTTGACTTCAGCGTATTGCTTCAGGGAGTTGCTAAAGTGAAAGGTATGCTGTCTGTTTATGCAGGTCATGCATTCTATCAGGAAGGTAATATCCAGAAATGGCAAATGGAGAATTGCTGGAATGTGCAGCAAGACAACCGTTATCCGGAATATCCTCGTCTGGAGGTTATGTCTAATGCAGGCAGTAATAATACGTTAGCTTCTGATTTCTGGGTATTGGATGCTTCTTATTTGAAAGTGCGTAATGTTCAGTTAGGTTATACATTGCCCGATCATATAGCTAAGAAGTTTGGTTCAAGCGGTTTACGTTTTTATGTATCTTTGGATAACCCTTTGACTTTCAAAAGTTATCGTAAAGGGTGGGATCCTGAAAACACGAACAACAATGGACAATATTATCCGACTATGTCAACTTATACTTTGGGCTTAACTTTAAAATTCTAATGACTTATGAAAAGATTAAAATATATAGCTTTTGCTGTTTTATTAGCTTCATTTTCATTTCAATCATGTGATTTGGAGCGTTATCCTTTGACAGATTTGTCGGAAGATAATTTTTGGAATGATGATAAGAATGCTGAATTGGCATTGACTTCTTTATATAGAGGTAGTATCACGAATGGTTTGGAATATAATGTTTCGGACTTTTGGTCTTATCATGGTATGTTGTTTATGGAGCATCTGACAGACAATGCTTATGACCGTCGCGGAGAAAATAATCCATTCTTTAATATATCCAGTGGAAAGTTACTGAATAACAATGGATTCGTAAAGAACTATTGGTCATCGGCTTATAAGCGTATCGGTTTGTGTAATCGTTTCTTGGAGGGTATTGCCAATGCTCCTGAATCAGGACAGAAAACCCGAATGGTTGCCGAGGCTCGTTTCTTGCGTGCCACTCAGTATCATTATCTGGCCAGCTATTTTAAGGATGTACCTTTAGTGACCAGAACCCTGACAGGTGAAGAGGCGAATACGGTTGAAAAGGAGACTCAAGCCAATATTCTGTCGTGGTGTGTGACAGAGTTCAAAGAATCGGCAGCCGATCTGCCTCGTTTTAAAGACATATCAAACAGTGAGACGGGACGTGCTTGCAAACAGGCTGCCTTAGCATTTCTAGGCAGAACTTGCATGTTGATGCAGGACTGGGCAGGCGGAGTTGCCGCTTATAAGGAAATTATCGACTATGGTGATAACTCAATTCATCCTGTATATCGGGAACTTTTCCATCCTTCGACCGGTGTAGGTAATAAAGAGAATATTTATTATATATCCTATCTTGAAAACTACTTCGGTTGCGGTCTTCCTCAGCATATCTTGTCTGCAAAAGACGGTGGATGGAGTCTGTCCAATCCTTCGGCCGGATTATTTGAATCTTATGAGTTTAAGGATGGAACTCCGTTCAGCTATGACGATTCACGTTATAACCCTGATAATTTAGGTGAGAACCGTGACCCGCGTCTTGATTATACCATTTATTATAATGGGGCGACTTTCATGGGCAGTGAATATCGTATGAGCCCGGATTACGAAGCGTCAAAGAAAGAACGTTTGGACTATTCTTCAGAAGTATCTAAGACCGGTTTTATGTGGCGTAAATATTTTGATGAGAATCCAATCAATGACTTGAACAGCTATAGTGCTGTGACTCCGGTCATCAGATATGCAGAAGTTTTGCTGAGTTATTTGGAATGTTTGATTGAAAGCGGACAAACCATTGATCAGACCGTTTTGAACCAGACCATTAATCAGGTGCGTGAACGTGCCGATGTTAAAATGCCGCCTGTTACAGAAACTAACTCAGATAAATTGCGCGAATTGCTTCGTAACGAGCGTCGTGTTGAATTGGCTTTTGAAGGTATCAGATATTGGGACTTGTTGCGCTGGAAACTTGCCGAAACAGTGCTTGTCGGTGAGGTATGGGGTGCTCCCTATCCCAAATCTGAAAAATATGCAGGTTCTACCAAGTTTGTAGACCCGACAGGACATTGCCGTTGGTATGTGGGAAGAAGAGATTTCCGTAATCCTCAGGATTATAAATGGCCGATTCCTTTGTCAGAACAAAATATTAATCCTAACTTGCGTGAGTAATTCTAACAATATGAGGCTAACTGCTTTTGGTAAAGCGGTTAGTCTCTGATTAAAATATTAAAGTATTATGAAAAAACAGTATTTGGCTTTATCTCTTTTGACACCGGTGTTGTGCTCTGCTCTGACAGCGGAGGCCAAGACTCCTAAAGACAATAAGGTGACCAATCGTGAACAACCTAATGTGATTATTATCTTTGCGGATGATTTGGGCTATGGCGATTTGGAATGTTACGGTGCAAAGAATGTACAGACTCCCAACGTCAACCGTTTGGCGAGTGAAGGTATTCGTTTTACCAATACCCATACTATAGCTGCTACCAGTACCCCTTCCCGCTACTCGTTGCTGACTGGTGAATATGCGTGGCGGCGTCCCGACACAGATATTGCGGCCGGAAATGCGGGAATGATTATCCGACCGGGGCAGTATACTATGGCAGATATGTTTAAGAACGCCGGATATGCCACTTGTGCCATCGGAAAATGGCATTTAGGGTTGGGAGACAAGACTGCAGAGCAGGATTGGAATGCTCCTCTTCCTTCATCATTAGGTGATTTGGGCTTTGACTATCATTACATTATGGCAGCTACGGCCGATCGTGTTCCCTGTGTGTTTATAGAGAATGGAAAGGTGGCCAATTATGATCCTTCCGCACCTATTGAGGTGAGTTATAAAGGTAATTTCCCCGGTGAACCTACCGGAAAAGACAATCCTGAGTTGCTTTATAACCAGAAGTCCAGTCACGGACATGATATGGCTATTGTAAACGGCATTGGCCGCATCGGTTTCATGAAAGGCGGTGGTAAAGCTCTTTGGAAAGATGAGAATATTGCAGACTCCATTACCACTCATGCCATTGATTTCATCAAACAGCATAAAGATGAACCTTTCTTTATGTATTTTGCAACCAATGACGTTCATGTTCCCCGTTTCCCGCACGACCGTTTCCGTGGAAAGAACCCGATGGGCGTACGCGGAGATGCTATTGTGCAGTTTGACTGGTCGGTAGGTCAGATTATGGAGACACTCGACAAACTGGGCTTGGCGGAAAATACACTGATTATCCTGTCCAGCGATAATGGTCCTGTGGTGGATGACGGTTATGACGATAAAGCAGAAGAATTGTTGAACGGACATAGTCCTGCCGGTCCGTGGAGAGGAAATAAATACAGTGCATTCGAAGGAGGTACAGCCGTTCCTGCCATCGTGCGTTGGCCTAAGAAGATTAAGGAAAGCCGTGAGTCGGATGTTTTGATGTCGCAGATTGACTGGATGGCTTCTTTGGGCTCGTTGGTAAATGCCAAGTTCCCCAAAGGCAGTGCCTCGGACAGCCATAACCGCATCGGCAATTTGCTGGGAACAGACAATGCCGACCGTCCTTGGGTAATTGAACAGGCAGCTAATCATGTTTTGTCCGTGCGTACCAAAGACTGGAAATACATTGAGCCGAATGATGGTCCTGCAATGATACAGTGGGGGCCTAAAATTGAAACCGGTAACTCAAGTACCCCTCAGCTTTATGATATGAGGAAAGACATTAATGAACGTGCTAATCTGGCATTACAGCACCCTGAGGTGGTATATGATATGCAGAATATACTTCGCAGAGTACGTAATAAAACCATTAAGATGGAATAATAAAAAAAGAGAGACGGTTCAACAGTGAGCCGTCTCTCTTTGATATATAGCAGTTTTCTCTTATCCTCTGTTCGCTCTTTTACGTTCCAGTTCATCCAAAATTACTTTACGCATACGCATACTCTTTGGAGTAACTTCCACATACTCGTCTTCCTTGATATATTCCAATGCTTCTTCCAATGAGAAGATTACCGGCGGAATGATACGCGCCTTATCGTCCGAGCCCGACGCACGCATATTGGTCAGTTTCTTTGATTTAGTTACATTGATAACCAAGTCATTATCGTGAACATGTTCGCCCACTACCTGGCCTGCATATACTTCATCTTGCGGATAGATAAAGAACTTACCGCGGTCTTGCAATTTGTCAATCGCGTAAGCAAAAGCCGTACCACTTTCCATTGCAATCATAGAACCGTTGCTGCGGCGTTCGATATCGCCCTTGTATGGTTGATATTCCTTAAAGCGGTGTGCCATGATAGCTTCTCCCTGAGAAGCAGTCAATACATTGGTACGCAAGCCGATGATGCCGCGTGAAGGCATATCAAATTCAATATTGACACGGTCTCCTTGAGACTCCATAGAGGTCATTTCACCTTTACGGCGAGTTACCATGTCAATCATCTTGCTGGCAAATTCTTCGGGAACACTGATTGTGAGTTCTTCTACCGGCTCACATTTCACTCCGTCTATTTCTTTGAAAATAACTTGCGGCTGTCCCACCTGAAGTTCGTAACCTTCACGGCGCATTGTTTCAATCAAGACAGAGAGGTGCAATACACCACGTCCGGACACTACCCATTTTCCGTCTTCCAATTCACTTTTGCGAACGCGCAACGCCAAGTTCTTATCCAATTCCTTCATCAGACGGTCGTGAATGTGGCGTGACGTCACAAACTTACCTTCTTTACCGAAGAAAGGAGAGTCGTTGATAGTGAACAACATACTCATGGTAGGTTCGTCGATGGCGATAGGTGGCAATGGTTCCGGATTTTCGTAATCGCAGATTGTATCTCCGATTTCAAAGCCGTCTACACCGATAATGGCACAGATATCACCCGATGATACCGCATCGGTTTTTTTGCGTCCCAAACCTTCGAATGTATGTACTTCTTTGATTTTAGACTTCACCATCGAGCCGTCACGCTTTGCCAGAGTAATGTTCATGCCTTCTTTCAATGTTCCGCGATGAACGCGGCCCACAGCGATACGTCCGGTATATGATGAATAGTCCAAAGAGGTAATCAACATTTGTGGAGTACCTTCCAGTTGTTTTGGAGCGGGAATATGTTCGATGATAGCATCCAGCAGTGCTGTCAGGTTGTCGGTCGGAGTTTTCCAGTCAGTGCCCATCCAGTTATTTTTGGCGGAACCATAGATAACCGGGAAGTCCAACTGATCTTCTGTGGCGTTGAGGCTGAACATCAAGTCGAACACCATTTCGTATACTTCTTCCGGGCGGCAGTTGGGCTTATCCACCTTGTTGACTACCACTAGCGGCTTCAAACCGAGTTGTAATGCCTTTTGGAGTACAAACCGAGTTTGAGGCATCGGGCCTTCAAACGCATCTACCAGCAGGATACATCCATCGGCCATATTGAGCACACGTTCCACTTCACCACCGAAGTCGGCGTGTCCCGGAGTATCAATAATATTGATTTTTGTTCCATTGTAGTTAATTGAAACGTTCTTCGAAAGGATTGTTATACCTCTCTCACGTTCCAAGTCATTGTTATCCAATACCAGTTCCCCATTGGTCTGGTCGTTGCGGAACAAATGTCCCGCCAACATCATCTTGTCCACGAGCGTTGTTTTTCCGTGGTCTACGTGGGCGATGATGGCAATGTTTCTAATGTCTTGCATACTATACCTAATATTTGGCTGCAAAGGTACGATTTTTAGTTGAAAAAATATTTGGCTGTTAACGTTTATTTTTTATCTTCGGTCTCTTCTTTGCTGTTAAATGTAGATGGAGTTGTTCCGTAGAAATCGACAAAGTGCTTTCTGAAGGTTGGAATGTCGTTATAGCCCACCATTTCGGCTACCTCCTGCACGCTATATTTTTTAGTCCGCAACAGCTCTGCCGAGCGTTTCAGGCGCACGCCTCTTACCAGCTCTATAATAGTAAAGTTGGTGAGTTGCTTCACTCTTCGGTAGAGGGTGGGCTGGCTCATGTTCAGCATTTCGGCAAGTTTCTTCACATTGAAGTCCTGATTTTGCAGATTGTCATTTACAATTTTCAGGATTTGTGTGACAAACGGATCTTCAATTTCTATGGCAATTTCGTTTTCTTCTTGCGTATCTCCGATAGTGCTGATAGACGGCATCAGCAGTTTGGTATAGATTTGTTTCAATTCCACTCTGCTCTTGATGAGTCGTTTTACTTTTGTGCGCAGAATTTCCGGGTTGAACGGTTTCAGGATATAATCGTCGGCCCCCAGTTCGATACCTTTCACCACATCCTCATCGCCTACTAATGCTGTCAGCAGGATGATAGGAATATGGCAAGTCTTTAAATCCTCTTTCAGTATGCGGCAACATTCGAATCCGTCCATCACAGGCATCATTACATCGGTAATAATCAGGTCGGGTATCTCTTTACGTGCTATTTTCACTCCTTCTTCACCGTTTTCTGCCATAATGATATTATAGGTTCCGCCGAATAACACTTTCAGATAAAGCCGGATATCCGCATGGTCTTCGATAACGAGTATTTTATATTTCGTTTCAGGACTTTCAATCGGTCGGGGGATGATGCTGTCCTGCAGTTCCTGTTTCTTCTTGTCCTCCACAGTGATAATCTTTGCCTGGCTGTCGTCTACCTGCATGTGTCCCGGTTTGACGAATACCACATATTCTTCTCCTTCAAAATGCTTTTTGCCCAGCGGAATATACAAGGTGACGGAAGTACCAGTTTCTTTGTCTTGCTTGATTTGAATATCTCCGTGATGGTCGAGTGCCGTTCTTCTCATAATCTCGATACCCAGTTCAGGATGCAGATAATTGCTCGGCGAGATATAAGTATCTTCTCCCAGATAGGTGACAGATGATTCCTCAATCACTTCTTTTCCATCATCTTCGATAGTGAAAAGGCAGTATTCTTTTCCTTTCAGGTTTGTGGTGCTGACAATAAAGCGGACGGCACCGGCATAAGAGATATGCCGGTATGCGTTCGACATTATATTTTTGAGGACAAACATGATTTTTTGCCAGTCAATCCATATTTCCGCGTTTATCTTGTTGTCCTTGTCGTAATACAAGTTGATGGGGCTGACATTCAGCAGCTCATACGAAGAGCGTACCACTTCGTCGGCTATACGGCTTGCCGCGTATGGAGCTACATTCAGCGTAGGGCCATAGTTTTCTTCCTGATGAATATTAAGCAATTGGTTACAAATGTCCTGCATGCAGATTGAGTTTCGATAGGCCACTTTTACTTTTTGCAGGAACGACTCCGGCAATGCCGAGTTGTCTATCATTTCTTTCAGAGGTGCGGTGACCAGTGACAGGGGCGTTCTCAGTTCACGTGCCAGCATATACCTGATTTGGTCACGCATTTGCTGATTCTTCTTTTCTTCCGCCCTTATCTCCGTAGCCTCTTCCAGACGCTCTTTCATTTGCACTTCCTTTTCTTTATACAGCTGCCGCTTCAGTGCTTTCCTATTGAGGTAGAGCCAAGTCAGGAATATGGATATTATGATGATAAGTATGTAGCCTGCAACCGCCCATCCGGTAGTAGCCCAATACTTGCCGACAGTGATAGCGATGCGGGTGATTTGTTCATTTCCTTCTATCGGATAGGAGGGCTTTATTTCGAGTATATAGTCTCCCGGTTTGATGTTACTTAGCCTTACCTGGTCATAATCACCAAAACGCCATTCTTTGTCATTGGGCAGCAGGCGGTATTCCACCTTATTGGGAGAAGTGCCGTAACGCAAGTCACTCAGGTAAAGCACGAGATTGTTATTGTTGTAGTTCAGGGTAAGCCGGTCTATTAAATGCGCCGGTTTATCCAAAATGACTTGTCCGTTTACTTTTTCGCCTATTTCCACTTTGTTATAATTCACATCAATGTCGGCGATATAATATTTTCGGTTGCTGGAAGTTTCTTTCAGCTGTCGGGGGTCAAAGTAAAGTAAGCCCGTAGAGTTTACCCACAGTAATTTTCCGTTGTTCAGCCGGCAAACCTGATAATAGTTCTCGGGGAAGGCATACAGATAGAAAGAATTGTTCTTATTGTTGACGGTTATAATGCCCGAATTGGTGCCCAGCCAGGTATTTCCGTTTCGGTCGTCTACCATGCAGTCGATGTGTCCGTTGGGTAAATCTCTGTCAAGAAGCATGGTCGACACCACATTTTTTTCTTTTCCGTCGATTTGGATAATCTTGTTAGCGTATGATACGAATAATTGATTATAGTTATTCATATAGATAGCCATAACCTTTCCCGGAACCAGATTGTTTTTCTGTTCGTATCCTCCACTCAGTGTTACTTTCTTACCTTCGCGCACAGCCTGGAACAATCCTTTTGCTGTTCCCAGCCACATGGTGCCGTCACCATCCTCGCAGATGGCGGTTATTTTTTCTATTTCTTTCGTATAAGGCATATATGCCAGACAGTTTTTACCTTGGTGGTCGTATACCATCAAGGCATTTTCTGTTGCAATCCATAAATCGTTGCGCGAGTTGAGGAAAAGTATTTTGATAGCAGAGACCTGATTATCCGTTTCTTCCGGCTGGGGGTGAAAAGAAACAATTTCGTTGGTGGTAGGTTTCATCAAGAGAATATCTCCTTTCTCGTCTCCGAACCACAAGTGTCCGTTTTTGTCTTTAAACAAACAGTAATCTCCGTTTTTGTCGGCTTTCTCCCATGGCAGGAACTGTATATTCGGCGAGAGACTCTTTGTTTGGCTTTTATATATACCCTTGTTGTCGGTAGCCAGCCATATACATCCGTTGCTGTCTTCTGCTATTCCATTAAGTGACCTTATTTCATTGTCCAGTTGGATGCGGTTTACATTATCTCCCAACAAATTTAATTTCAGCAACCCTCTTCCGAAAGTGCCAACCCATAACACCTGGCTCTGCTTGTCGAGATAAATGCGCGTGATTCTGTTTTTGATGATAGGTTCGTAATAAATATCATTTTCAATCAAGTTGATTATTTTAATGGGAGCTTTCAGATACTCTTTATTCTCAAATTTGACTAACGCCAATGAAGTGCCCGATGCCATGACGAAAGTAGTGTCGTCTGCTTGTATGATATCACGGACGCATGCGTCTTGCACACTGTGCGTATGGTCTCCTTTGTCCAGTTTACGTGCCGCCTTTGTTATTGTGTCATAGCAGAGCACTCCATTGTTGTGGCTGCAAATCCACAAGTACTCATTATATATATGTATATTGTCAATATCCTCTGCATTGGTTATTCCCAGTTCGGTGCAGTCCAGTGATTCGCCTTTCTTTTCTGTCAGGTTATAGAATATGAGTTTGTTTTCGCGGGTAAGTATATAGAGGCTGTTATTGTAGCCGTAAAATTTGGAGGGTGTACCTTTTATATTTGGCAGGGGAGCGGGTGTAATGTTCATCTTGTCAATTTCATATTCGGCTTTCAGCTCTACCGCTCCTTGTGAGGTGATGGCATATATCCTGTCTTTTACTACACATAAGTCATGAATATCTTCCAGCACCTCCGGGGTAGACGAGGTGAGAGGCATATAACATCCCCTCATTTTGTCGAAACACGACAATGTGTTCAGATTGGTTATTCGTGACCAAATCATCTTGTCGGAAGTCTCGTAAATACCGGTAATGGAATGAGGCTCTTTGCTTGCCGAATTATAGTTGTGAAAGTGTATTCCATCGTAGCGGCTTAGACCGACATCCGTGCCCAACCATAGAAATCCATCTTTATCCTGATAGATTTCGGTTAGTGTATTGTTGCTTAATCCCTCTTGTTTGGTAAGTAACTGGATTCCCGTCTGTCGGAAAAAACTTTGTGCTTTAGCTTTGGTTACTCCCATACCTACTAACAGGACAGCTACAAGTAGTCCTGTAATCGGTGTCGTTAATGTTCCGCTTCTTTTCATATTCCCTTCATTTCATTTTAATCTATAGTACACTTACGGTTCTATATGCTTATGTCATATATCTTTCTTAGACTATTTTAAGGATATCTGCAAAAATAGACTTTTAATATGTTATAATCAATATTTTAGCTTAGAAACTTTTTAAAAAGTCGGATAAGTCAGGCCGCATGCTGCTGCCATGATGAGTGGTATATCAATCATAGTTTTCTTTTCTGTATTGTAAATCAGTGTGTTATGATTGAATGATATACCATTGAAGTGTCATACGTTAAATAATAATTCAAAAGAAAGGAAGTGAAGAACCCATGTGCACCTATCACGCATACAGATTCTTCCTTCCCTTCATAGAGCTTAATATCACCCCACAATCTTTTCAGCCCTAACTGATTTATAGAATCTGATACCTATAGTTTATAAGTGAATGAAGCGTCATGGTTCTTCGGGTTATAAGTACCCTGGATGCTAACCGGAATCTGCATATATTTGATTCCGTTGTCTGCCACCTTCATATAAATATAGCTTTCTGATTGGAAAATAAAATTGCCTTCACTGTTGTCGCTGGCCAAGCTGAATCCTTTCACATACCATTTCATGAGTGAGGAACTACATTCGGCATTATATCCGTTATAATATAAGTCACCATCGGCATAGCTGGTAAGGTTAAGCTGAATTGTGAAGGTGTATTTGCCATTGATTGTCTGGCTGGTAATCACTTTCAGCAAAGTTTGATTGCCCTTATCGGCAGCCAATACATTATGTTCTTCTTTCGCATTGGTATGTTTGCGAAGATTCGATAAGATTTCATCTGCTTCCTTTAAACTGATAGCAGGTAAATCGTTTAGATTCAAATTGTCAGAATTGTTTTCCTCGTATGTAACACTTCTGGCGCCATACGTTTTTTCCAAAAAATACGTTGAACTTGAGTTGTCAACGGGGTCACTACTTTCTGCAGTGCAGGATGCCAAACTCATCATGATGAGTGTGACAATTAATAAATAAATTGCCTTCATAGAACTATTTTTTTATTATTTCTTATACGTTTGAATGATTGACCCATTATCATTCGCTTCAAAAGTAGGTATTATTTTCAAATAAACAAATTATTTCAGAGATTTTTTGAAGAAAACACCCTCTTTTTATGAATTAAACGCCCCTTGTTGAACAAAACAGGGGTGTTTTAGGCATAAGGCGGCGTATTATTCACTATGAATGAAATACAGGTGCCGAATGAAAGAAACGCCATCGGTGTTTCTTTCATCCCAATGAATAATTCTCCGTGAATAATTTCCCGACACTTTATCCCGATGAGGGGTGAATTAATTTCGGGGCTACTTTGCATTTTGCCGAAACTACCTCTTAACAAAGACTAATTCGCCAACTTCCTGTTAAAAAAATAGAGCCTATCTTTGCAGCAGTAGAAAACAACTTTAGGTGAAATGAATATGGTAATAAGAAGAACTTTATTTGTATTGATGTGTCTGCTGGCTTCTTCCTTATATATGTATGGACAGGTAGCTGTTAAGACCAATGTGGCGATGGATGCAGTTGCCATACCGAATCTGGGAGTAGAAGTGGGTTTGAGCAAGAAACTGACCTTGGATATACCGGTGTATTACAATCCATGGAAGTACAGCGACAATAAAATGCTGAAGCTGGCAATGGTTCAACCCGAACTCCGCTATTGGCTTTGTGATAAATTCAACGGCCACTTCTTTGGTGCCCATCTGATGGGAGGCGCTTATCACACCACCGGCATCGATTTACCTTTCTCGCCTTTTGATGATTTGAAAGACTATCGTTATAAAGGTCGGTTCTATGGCGGTGGCATCAGTTACGGTTACCAGTTTGTATTGGGGCGTCATTGGAACCTGGGCGCAACCATAGGTATCGGCTATGCATACGTGAGCTATAAGAAATATGAGTGTGAAGAATGTGGAGACATGGTAGAGAAATCTCATAAGAACTATTTCGGTCCTACCAAGGCTGCCCTCAACCTTATTTATATATTCTAAAAACAGATGAATTATGAAACTGATACGCTATATCCTTTTAACATTGTTGCTGCCGGTGCTTCCGGCAGGTGCACAGAATCTGTGCGGCAGCCGGGTTCAGGTTGCTAACCCTTCTATCCTGATAGGTGACAACGGCCAGGTGATGATAGGAATGGATGTTACCCTTCCGGCCGATATGCAGCTATCTTCCAACCGTGTGGCTACACTCACTCCGGTGCTGAAGACTCAAGATAACAGTTATAATAAGGTGTTGCCTGCCATTTGGGTGTATGGCCGCACACGCAATATCGTGCAGCAGCGCAATCATGAAATTCCTGCGGATGCCTTCTCGGTGTTGCGCCGCAAGAACGGAACATCACAAACGGTGAATTACTCGGCACGCATCCCTTACGAAAAGTGGATGAACGGTGCAGAGCTTGAGCTGTTGGCCGATGTACGTGGTTGTGCCAACTGCCAGAAGGAAGAGAGCAATGCCCTCATCGCTCGTGCCAACTTGGAACGTTACACCGTGCAGCCGATGGTAGCTTTTGTATCTCCGGCTGTCGAAGCCATCAAAAACCGTGCTGAAGAAGGTCAGGCTTATCTCGACTTTCCGGTGAACCAGACAAAGATTTATCCCGACTACCGCCGCAATCCTTCCGAACTCGAAAAGATTAAGGCAACGGTAGATGTGGTGAAGAACGATGCCAATACACAGATTACCGAGATAGACATCACCGGCTATGCATCTCCCGAAGGCCGTTATGCATCCAATGCTCGTCTGGCTCAAGGCCGTGCCGAGGCGCTGAAGAAGTATGTGATGGACTCCTACGGTTTCAAGTCAGACCTGTTCCGGGTTAATTCGGTAGCCGAAGACTGGGCCGGCCTGCGTGACTATGTGGCAAAGAGCAATTTGCCGCGCAAAGACGAAATACTGTTCATAATAGATAAGGATGAAAATGATTTTGATTTCAAAGAAGGACGCATCAAAGCTTTGGATGGTGGCAAGATATACGCTTCACTGTTGCAGGACTGCTATCCGGGCTTGCGTCATTCAGACTACACAGTGCGCTATGTGGTGCGCGGATTTAATGTAGAAGAAGCGAAACAAATCATAAAGACACGTCCCCAGCAGTTGAGCTTGCAGGAAATGTACCTGGTGGCTCAGACCTATGCAAAGGGCAGTAAGGAATTCAACGAAGTGTTCGATGTGGCAGTGCGCATGTTCCCTGATGACCCAACAGCGAATATAAACGCTGCCGCTATCGAACTCCAACGAGGTGACTTGCAACAGGCAGCCCGTTATCTGGACAAGGCTGATGCACAAGCGAGTGCAACGCTGAACAACAGAGGCGTGCTGAATCTGTTGCAGGGAGACCTCGACCAAGCAGAGACTAATTTCAAGAAGGCACAGGGCCTAGGTTCTTCCGAAGCCGGTGCCAACTTGGAAGAAGTCGCTAAAAAAAGAAAAGACAATGCTATATTTGGAAATAAGAAATAAACAGTACAATAAAAGATGTTAGAAGAAACTTGCTCTTTGTGAAAAGCGCAAGGTAAAATCCGGGACAGCAGAGGCTGTACCCGGATTTTGAATTATTATTAGCAACAAAAGCACTCCTGCTTATCCCGAAATTGAAACAAAACAGTATATTTGCGGTTAATACACTACGAACGAAAAAAGCAATAAAATGAATAACAGAATTTATCCGTTCATTGATGATTATGACTTCGATAAGATATTCACTCAGGAAGCATTCGAACAAGACCCTGTGCGCTATGAAAATAGTGTCAATGCCTACCGTGACTATTTGGCTACTATTGACTATGCTGCCAAGAAGGGTATCGAGGAAGGTTTTGAAGAAGGTGTTCAGAAAGGTATTGAAGAAGGTATCGAGAAAGGCTTGCAGAAAGGGGAACAAAAAAAAGCTCTTGAAATTGCCCGCAATCTGAAATCCATGGGAATGACACCGGAGCAGATTATGAACATCACCCATCTTTCCCTTGCCGAAATTGATTCCCTCTGAATTGATTCCCTTTGATAAGAAAGAATATATTTTCAGTAAAGGTGAGCGTAATGTCTCACCTTTTTTTATTTCCGGTCTTCCGTAAAAAGAGTATCATTCGTTCTTGCCGATAGCTAACTGATTATATCAGTCCGACTAAGCGTTTCCCTCCTTTAGATTATCCCCTTTTATAAGTCGAACTATTACAGTCTCCGGCAGTGGACTGTACGGTCTGCTGCAATGGACTGTACAGTCTGCAGTAATGGACTATACAGTCCATTGCCGCAGACTATAGTAATCTTCCGCTCAAAAGACCTTAGCTGACGGCATGAAACACCTTACCCTTCCCTTTGTATGCGATAAGCAGTAGGAAAGCGTCGGCAAATCCACCTTTAGACACTGAACGTTTTACCTTGTGGTGGGCAATTCATTGAATAATTTAACAATTGAAAAAAGGAGACTTGAAAAAGCTTCTTCCCGCAAAAAATAATTGGAAAAAAGATAGTGGGTATTTTGTGCATCGCAATGTGTGTATCATTCAAAATTGAATTAAATGCCCTTGAAATTACCCATGAAATGCACTTTTCCGAATTTGCCAATCTATTTTGCCGAAAACACCGATTAAGACCAATCCTAAAACGCCCTTATCTTTGCAATGTCGAAAGACAAGAACGAATGCGAGAATGAAATTTACAAAACATAATAATTGCAAACTTAAAAATTAAAATTATGAAGATTAAGGGTTTATTATTCGGACTGTTTGCATGCGCTGCATTAGCTGCATGTACAAACGAAGACATTGTGGATAACAATGGTAATGGCGAACAAGAAAAAGTGAAGGCTAACTTGACATTGGTAATTGGTGCTACTACTGATTCATCACGTGCGGCTGATAATGAAAATGGTGATAAAATAGATTTCGGTACGGAAGGCGAGTCTGGTGTAACTGATGCTGTGGTTTTGCTGCACAAAGAGGGTAAGGAGTTTGCTTTCTCTTTGAGTAAATCTGAATTGAATGAACAAGGAAGTGGTACAAATATTACTTATGAGCCTCAACTAAAAGTTGCTGAATCGGGTACTTATGATGTTATTGTGATTTTGAACCCTTGTCAGGATATCAAAACTGCAATGGAAACGTTTGAAAGCGCTGGTACTCTTCCTTCAGGCAAAAAAACTATGTATGACTATATTACTAGCTATGAAGTAAATGCTGCTACTAGTGGTGAACCTACATCTGTTATTGCTAGCAACAATCATTTTATGATGGTTAATAAAGTGCTGGGGCAAGCGATTGTAGTTTCAAATCAGGAAGGCAGCCCATCCACTGCTTCTGTTGATGTAGAGCGTGTTGTTTCCAAGATTACTTATGCATCTGGTGCAGAAAGCAATCTGTATAAGGTGGAAGATACAACTGACAAATATACAGTTGAAACAACTGTTGGTTGGCGTGTTGAAAATGGGATTGCTACCTATATGACCGGTATGGCTCATGGTACATTGGATGGACAAGATATCTATGAACATAAAGGTGATTATTATGTGTCTAAAGGTGAAACCTATCCTGGTGCAAATGGTAATCCTGAGGCTGAACTGTTTGAAAAAACAACCGTTGATAATGAAGACGATATCGTATGGAAAACACAGAAGGAATCCGGTACTAGAAATTGGTATGTTAAGTTGGATAAAGTTGCTTTGGTGAATCTTTCTAACTCTGTATATGCTGTAAGACATCTTGCTACTGAATCAACTTGGGAGAATCCTACATTCTTTGGATCTTTAGGCGCCAAGAACTATTTGATGGATCCGAATACCGTGGCAAAAAATGCTAATGGAACAGAGTATAATAACTATTTCTATAATGTAGCAGATGATGTGAAAGCCGTGCAGGTAATTAAAAATGATGAAGAAACTGATGAATTTAAAGCATACTTCCAGGAGTTGCCTTCCACAGAAACAACTGAGGGGATTATAGGAGAACGTTTAGCTTATTGTTTTGAAAACATCGTAAAGAAGGCAAACCAGAATGGTAATTATGTAACAGGTGTGATTTTCCGTGGTCAGATTTGCAATGCAGACGGTGACTCTTATAATAATGACGTATATAAATATAAGGGAAAATATTATTTGAGCCTTGCGGAAGCTGCTGCTAATAACGGTAAATCTATAAATGATGTTAAAGCAGATACGGAAAACTTAACTACATACGAAAGTGGACATTGTTACTATTGTTCAGAAGATATTTTCCACCATGAAGGAAGCGAAACTATGGAACGTGCAATTATGCGTAACAATGTTTATGTGTTGAAGGTAACAGGTTTCAAATCGATTGGTAGTGCAGAAATTGTATTCCCGACAGGTGACGAACAAGGTGAGGATACAGACAAGAACTTCTATCTGAAGTTGTCAGCTCAGATTCTTCCTTGGCAGGTACGTTTCAACAACATTGAATTCTAATCCGAACACAAAAACTCTCTAAATAAAGTGGAGGAGGTAATCCTCCTCCACTCCTTTTTCAGAAATTACTATTCTAACATTCCATTAAAACAATAAAAGCATGAAAACAGTAAAAACATTCGCCCGACAATTCTCTTTTGGCTTGATGATGGCCATGACATTGGGAAGTGCCGTTGTGTCGTGCGACAGCATACTCGATGAAGATGATGTAGATTGCTCTGTAGAATATAGAGTAAAATTCAAATATGACTATAACATGAAGTATGCCGATGCTTTCTCTCGCGAAGTAAGCAGTGTTGCTCTTTATGCTTTTGATGACAACGGCAAGCTGGTATACCAGAAAACTGAGGCAGGCGATGCTTTGGCCGCCGACGGCTACTCGATGGTGGTCGATATGGAGCCGGGCGATTACCACCTTATTACATGGGCAGGTCTGAGCGATGAGGCCTCATTCTCCGTTCCTTTGATTACGCAGGGAGTGTCTTCGTTGGAAGAGCTTCAATGTAAAATGGACCGCATTTACTCTCGTGCAGCCGACGGAAGCGCTGTGGTAAGCAGCAAACTTTCTTCTTTGTGGCATGGCGAGGTTACCAAACAGTCGTTTACCCGCGCGGCAACCCAACAAGTGGTGACTGTTCCTTTGGTGAAGAACACCAATACCATCCGCGTTATCCTCCAGCAAATGGACGGGGTAACGGTAGATGTAGATAAATTTGAATTTACGATTACGGACGACAACGGTTTGATGAACTACGACAACAAACTGATTTCGGACGAAACTCTGACATATTATCCTTATTACCGTGCACAGGGCGGTACGGTGGTAGGCAAGTCGGCACGTGCCGAAGGCGACACGGCTGGCGAAGATGACAACATCAGCGTAGCGATTGCCCAAATCACAGTGGGCCGGTTGGTGGAGGAAAACAACCCCAAGCTGACTATTACCAACACCGAGACCGGCGAAACGGTTCTCTCCATCCCCTTAGTGAAATACCTGTTGCTCACCGAAGCCGAAGGTCATGACATGACTAACCAGGAGTATCTCGACCGTCAAGATGAGTACAACATGACTTTCTTCTTAGACGAAAGTATGAAATGGATTAATACCCGCATCATTATCAATGACTGGGTGGTTCGTTTCAATGATATGAATATGTAATGTGTAACGCATAACAAAAAGAAATTATGAAGAAATGGTACTCATATATAATATTACTCCTCGTTTGTATCGGGTTTGCTTCGTGTCAGGACAATGGCACGGTGCCCGAACCGCAGACCGACGGACGGGTGAGCGTGCACTTGCAGATTGCATTGCCGGGGGGAGACCCGGCAGAACGGGGGGCACAGGCACGAGACTTTACGGATGGTGGCACGGATGATACAACGGAGGGACAAAAGACAATCATTGCAGATGATGTCTATGTATTGGTATTCCAAGGAAATACTTTTAAAGGGAGAGTTCCAATTACCTCTGTTACCAATCAGTCAGGCAATTCTAACGTGAAGGTTTTGGAAGGTACGTTTGATGCAACAGGTCTTTTCGGCAGTTCTTTGAAGTTGGTGGTTTTAGCCAATTTAAAGCAGAATGAAGTGAATACTACTTTCAGCGAAAGCATCTCAGAGTCTGACCTTTATAACTCTTTGATTTATTCTTATGATGGAACTCAGACTCCGTGGAACACTGATGAAACGTCATTGGATTATCGTCGTATTCCGATGTGGGGAGCTACCTCAGCATTTACTTTATCTGCTAACCAATTAACTCAGTCTTGCGATATGCACCGTGCGGTGGCTAAACTGGGATTCTTGATAGATGGTGGTAAGGGTTATGGAAATAAATTTAAGATTACCGGAATTACCATTAAAGGGGCTATGAATAAAGGCAAATGTAAGTCTGATGCTACTCTCAGTAACAATTATTATATAGTTCCTGATGTGCCGGTTGATGCCGGAACTCAAATTATCAAATACGAAAGACTTAATGTCACCACTTCATACGAAAATAAGATTTATCTGCCGGAACAGGATATTGCTAAAAGACCTTTGACTATTACTGTAGCCTACGAACAAAACGGCGTAGCAAAGGAGAAAGATATAGAATTTTCTGAGAATGTGATTCGTAACCATTCATACATATATAATATTACGGTGAAGGATGAAAACATCATCGTTTTGTCATACGATGTTTATGCTTGGCAGGCTGTAGGCAGTGTAACTGTTCCGCCATTTGAATAAATAAGTAGAGGAGGAAAAAGTATGAAAAGAAACAATTTATATATGCAGTTTAAGTATGTAGTTTTGCTGATTCTACTTGTATCGGGCATGATTTCGTGTGCTGACGATTCGCTTGTTCCTGATGCACAGGTAGGAGGCAGGGAAGTTATAATAAGCATGGAGTTGTCTGTACCTGAAAGGGATTCGGTAAATATTTCAACTCGTGCTATAGATTTGACAGCTCAAGTCTCAGATTTTTATTTGTTTATTTTTGATGCAGGTTCGGAGAAGTTGGTAAGCAAATACTATTTTGCCAGTGGTGAAACGAATAGTGTTTCTGAGTATAGTACAAATGCAAATGCTGTCATTTCACGAAATGAAAATGGAGAAGCTGGTACGTTGTCAAATATTATCACGAGCTCGGGCGAACGGATTATTATGGGGGTTGCCAATGTGAATATGAAAGTTGGTTCAGCTATTCTTGATGATTTAAATGAAGTGACAAATGTAACCGGGCTTAAAACTGCGTTGGCAAAGGAACCGACTGTAACTCCTTCCACATTTACAATGAGTGGATATTATAGTGCCGGCACTGCTTTGTCTGATGATGGTAAAGTTACCATTTCTAAGGATGGACAATTAGATGGAACGATTCATTTGGTTCGTGTTGATGCAAGTATAAAATTTGATGTGGATACCAGTAGCGACAGTCAGGGAAAATTCACGTTGGCAAGCTGGCAGGTAGTGAATGCGCCACGTGAAGTGCATTTGTTTTCTACCGGAGAAGAAGTTGATGAGGCTGCGTATTATAATTCTGTGACTAGTTATGACTTTGCCAATAAGGGAGAGTTTAGTTTTTATGTGCAGGAAAGATGTGCCGGGGCTCAAAAAGAGGTGGAGGCTTATGGTGATCGTGCTGCATGGAGTGAGGTAAAGGATTCCGGCAAAGAGAGTGAAAGGAAAGTTTTCACCAATGCGCCTTCCAATGCCACATACGTGTTGTTGAAAGGACATTTTTCCGGAAAGTCTTATGTAACAGATGAAAATGGGAAAAAATCAGATGCTCCTGTTACGGTAGATGCCGATGTACAATATTATATTCTGCTTGGAGAAAATTCAGGTAATGATTATAATAGCTACATTACTAATCGCAATACGCAATATACCTATATCGTTCGGGTAAAAGGTGTGAATGAAATAACAGTGGAAGTAAATACTAAATCAGAGAACCGCCCGGATGCGGAAGGTGATGTCGTTATATTTGATGGAGGACAACCTGTGCCGTTTGATTCGCATTATGGTACCGCTGTTTTGGAATTTACAAAAGCACAGATTGAAACAGCTAAGAAACTTAAGAGTTTTGGTTATGCTGTCAATACGCCTTACGGTAGTATTGCTTATAGAGAAGATGATACGGAAACGGCAGAACAGAAACGTTATTCCAATTGGGTGAAATTTGTTAAAAAAACGACTTCTAGTGATGGTAAGTATTATCCATATCCGTATACGAAAGCTAGCAAAGATAATAAGAAAATAATGACTGTTAAGGAATTCTTGGATGATTTGAAGAAAAATACCAGTTATGATAGCAATAATAAAGTCCGTTATACGGTTTATGTGGATGAAAACTATTATGAGAAAAATCCGAAGACAAATGATGTTGCTTCATGGAAAGAATTTGTGAATACGGATGACCGTAAGTTATTGATTTTGGCAAACACAAAAATAAGCTCGGATGGACGGAGCAGTGTGACTTCTGCTGCTTATGTGTTGCGCCAAAAGGCAATATTGACCATTTATAATAAAGATGCGTCGGGATTGAATCGTGCTTGGGGACTGGAATCAATAGAAGAGAATTTGACAGAAGGAAGTAAAACAATGCCGAAAGGTACAAACATTACATCTGGTCAGGATGAAAAATATGGTCGTAAGAATACCCTTAGCACGGTTTATTATCCTAATAATGAAAATGCTTGGACGACCCTTATTGATGATAGAGGGTATCTGACATTTAAAATTGATAAGAAGGCACAGAATATGATATATGCTTGTATGCAGCGTAATAGAGATTTGAATGGAGATGGAAAGATTACAGCCGATGAGGTTCGCTGGTATGTACCTTCTCTGTATCAATATCAGCAAATGTATATAGGAATGTATGGCATTAATGACCAGGCTGCTCGTCTGTACTTTAATGAAGCGATTGGTGATAATAGAAAGTGGGAGTATAAACATTATATTTCTAGTTACAATCAGCAAATATTATGGGCCGAGGAGGGATTGTCGAACGGTTCTAAAAATGATTCTTTTGATTCAAAGTTCTATGTTCGCTGTGTGCGTGACCTCGGTGTAGATGTATCTGAAACGGATAGAGATAATATCAAGTGGGATGATGAAAATCAATATCAGAATATTTTCACCAAGTCTGATGAGACTATTGAATTGACCTATTTGAATAGAGCGTCTGTACGTGAGAGTTTGGAGTCTAAAGAGATAGATGGGCATTGTACCACTTTTAGTGAAAATAATAGGCCGGCTATTAAATTTACATATAATAAGTCTCTAACAGAAAAGGTTAAATTCAAAGACGAGAATACAAAGGCTGAGGATGGGCGGAGTACTGTTTGTGGTAAAACTTTTGGAAACTCATGGCGTATTCCTACTTTGACAGAAGTGAATATAATGATGCAGGCTACTTCTTCAGAAACGATTAAAGGAGATGCTGAAATTTTATTAACACGTACTAAATTTGAATTTTGGGAATGGAACGACCAAGAAACCAAAGATAATATACCAACTAACTCGCTTGTGACTAAATGGAATTCTAAGGGGCAAGATCGTTATTCGGGTCGTTATGCTCATGTTTACAAGTCTTTGTTCTATCTGGCTAATGGTTTTTCATATAACTGGACTCGGGATGGGCATGGTAAACTTTATAATGATGGGACTAATGATCAAAACATACAAGGAAAGATTCGATGTGTACGCGATGGAAATTAATTAAGAATTAGAAGAAATTGATACTATGGATATTTTTGAAATCATGGATAGAGAATCATCAAGTCGCTCGGAAGTGTACTTGTATGAAGAGAATGGTAAATGGTATGCATACGACCGTTCGGCAGTTCTGCTCAAGAAGTTGGCTGCTGGGGCTGTCGAGCTAAAAAACCATGTGTGTTCCTTCTACGGTGTCATGCTGGAGAAGGTGGAGGTAGACCTCAATCTGCTGCTCAATGCGAGCTGGTTTGTCGCTCTATGCTCTGATTCGGAAATGCTGTTGCTAAAGAACGATTAAAAAAGGAAAATTATCATGTGTGAGGTCGTAAAAGTATTGGAAAGAGAACTGGATAACTCCGGCTTGATATACATCTATCAGGAAGGGGACGAAGGCAAATGGTATGTTTACGAACGGTCTGCATATTTCTTGAGCCGGATAATGACCGGCATTTCATTGGAACGCTATGTCATGGACAATACGCTGTGGCTTGCACGTGCCATAGTGGATATTGACCGTATACCTCAAGACTTGGTTATCAGTTACAGTCATAAAGAATATGTGCTGAGATATACTCTTCAAAACGGTTTCCAAGAGTGGCTCTCGGAACTGGATGGAGTAATTCCCAGCTGAATGATTTAACAGTTAAGTAAAAAAGAAGTCCCCCTCCGTGTTTCTTCAAAAATAAATAAGAAACCGGAGGGGGGCTTTTCTTTCATCAGGACAGGCATATTATTCAAAAGTGAAGGAAATGCCCCATATAATGCCGTTAATACCCACTCTTCACATTTTGCCAACCTTATTTTGCCGAAAACACCGACGGACACCGTAGTGGAAAGTCTTTATCTTTGCATCAGTGATGAACAATAAAAGAAAGAGCTCAGTGCTGGGCCGGAAAGGAACAAAGATATGAAGATTAAGGGTTTATTAAGTAGAACGTTCGCATGTACTACAATGATGGCTGTGGCAGTAGGGTTCACAGCCACGTCATGCGACAGTATTTTGGACGAAGACGATGTGGACTGCTCTGTGGAATACAGGGTGAAGTTTAAGTATGATTATAACATGAAGTATGCCGATGCTTTCTCTCGCGAAGTAAGCAGTGTTGCTCTTTATGCTTTTGATGACAACGGCAAGCTGGTATACCAGAAAACTGAGGCAGGCGATGCTTTGGCCGCCGACGGCTACTCGATGGTGGTCGATATGGAGCCGGGCGATTACCACCTTATTACATGGGCAGGTCTGAGCGATGAGGCCTCATTCTCCGTTCCTTTGATTACGCAGGGAGTGTCTTCGTTGGAAGAGCTTCAATGTAAAATGGACCGCATTTACTCTCGTGCAGCCGACGGAAGCGCTGTGGTAAGCAGCAAACTTTCTTCTTTGTGGCATGGCGAGGTTACCAAACAGTCGTTTACCCGCGCGGCAACCCAACAAGTGGTGACTGTTCCTTTGGTGAAGAACACCAATACCATCCGCGTTATCCTCCAGCAAATGGACGGGGTAACGGTAGATGTAGATAAATTTGAATTTACGATTACGGACGACAACGGTTTGATGAACTACGACAACAAACTGATTTCGGACGAAACTCTGACATATTATCCTTATTACCGTGCACAGGGCGGTACGGTGGTAGGCAAGTCGGCACGTGCCGAAGGCGACACGGCTGGCGAAGATGACAACATCAGCGTAGCGATTGCCCAAATCACAGTGGGCCGGTTGGTGGAGGAAAACAACCCCAAGCTGACTATTACCAACACCGAGACCGGCGAAACGGTTCTCTCCATCCCCTTAGTGAAATACCTGTTGCTCACCGAAGCCGAAGGTCATGACATGACTAACCAGGAGTATCTCGACCGTCAAGATGAGTACAACATGACTTTCTTCTTAGACGAAAGTATGAAATGGATTAATACCCGCATCATTATCAATGACTGGGTGGTTCGTTTCAATGATATGAATATGTGATGAGTGTGTAACGCTTAAAAACAGAGGAATCATGAAGAAATGGTTAACATATATAATGGTGGCGATGTTCTGCATCGGGCTTGCGTCGTGTGCCGACGTGATGGACGAAGGCGGGGGATGCCCTGAAGGAAAGGCGACAGTGAGACTGAAGATTTCCATGCCCACAGCAGAGGGGGCTCCTTATAGTGTGGCGAGGGAAACTACAGGCGAAGAGCAATATGAGAACACGATAAAGGGTACGTCGGATATACATATCTATGTTTTCAATAATGGTGATGGTAGTTGCATGGGCGAAGTGACCGGCTTGCAGCTTTCGGGTAACGATTATGATATAACAAGAGAGATTACAGGCGTGTTGCCTGATAATGTTTATGGGAAAAGTGTGAGGTTGGTGATGATGGCAAACTATGAAAGCAGAGGTGTTGCTCTTGTTGTGCCTGGAATAGGTACAAAGTATGCCTACTGGAAAAAGAATCCTACTTTTGGCTATGGAACTGTATCTTGGAGTGTGGCTGACGGAACTAGTGGAAAATATATCCCTATGTCGGGTGAGTGTGTTTTGACTGTTGCCGGCAATATGGGCAACAGTGGAGAGATTCCTTTGGAGCGTGCGGTGGCAAAGGTTCGCATAAAGGTGGCAGATGGATGTGACTATTCGATTGCGAGCTTACAAGCGAAAGGTGCCAAGGATAAAGGCTTTTGCTTGGCGCAGGACCCCTTTGCAGTGCCTGCGGAAGGAGCTTCGCTAGAGAATGTGTTGAAATTTACCGGCAATGAAATTACTTCCGGCAAGCAGAAAGAGTTCTATCTGCCCGAACAGACTCCCGGCGGCACTTCTCTTGAGCTGGTGATGTCAACCGGCAAGGGAAACACGGTTGAAAATGTTCCCGTGGAAATTCGTTTTAAGGATTATGAAGCCGGCTCATCGGAATATGAAGTGCGTAGAAACACCATTTATGAGTTCCTTCTGAGCAAAGGAGACGATAGCGGTAACATTAAGACGGACGTTAAGTCGACAGTAAAAAAATGGGTGGTGGAAGAGATAAATTCTGATTACGAATAAAAGGACAGGAGGAGAAGATATGAAAGCGTTAAAGTATATATGGTTATTCTTTGTGGTCGGACTGTTGGCGGCGTGCACGGCAGAAGATTTGGAGTCTTCCGCTTCGGGCGGCAGTGTGGATGGCGAAGCGGCTACCCAGATTGTAATCTCACGCAATGACTTGCTTCCTGTCAATATGAATGGTAGGGCGGCAGGAGGAATCGACGGATTGCTCTCTAAGGTCAATGATTTGAATATTTTATTTCATGTAAATAAGCATGGAGGGACAGAGGCAACATCGTATACCCATATTTATTGTAAAGGGGATGCTATTAATGTGGATGGTAAGTCTGTAGGTGGTGCTGCCAAGACATATTATATCAATGGGCATAGTGTGGACAAAATGGATACCAATTCGGATGTACATATTCATTGCAACGATTTGGCGGCAAAGCATGTGCTGAAGGTGGAAGTGATAGCGAACTATGGACAAGATTTGTATAACACTACTATTAATCAGTGGAATGCAATAAAGGAAGAAGGTGAGGAGAAGTTGAAGGATGGTTATTGCATGATGTATGGTATGTCTACTATTAAAAATGATACCCAGCATAATGACCCTAATGGTGCTTTGAATTGTAAGCGGTTTGATATCGACTTGAAACGTACCCGCGCCATGCTTTCAGTGAAGTTGGATGGTGCAGGATTATACCCGGGCGTGACGATTACTCCGACCAAGATTCGTTTGCGCAATGTGCCCAGTCAATGTGCGGTTACATCGCTGAATGCGATAGAAAATATAAGTGAGAGTCTTGAAGTCAGTCAAGAACAGACTTTAAATATGGGGGCGGTCACTCAAGGTTCTCATGTAGGCGAACATGCTGATGCAAGCGGTATACCCGAAAATTTTCAGCCTCTTTACCTGTTTGAAAATATGCAGGGAGATAATAATAGTGGAAATACGGAAGCTAGAATAAAGTATCCTGCCGGATGTAGCTCTGTGGATGACGCCAAGAACAGAGAGAAAAACTATAAATATTCTTATGTGGAAATTGATGCTGACTATGCATACCGCGATGCAGCTACACAGGCGGTAAAGGTTAGCGGTAAGATTGTCTATCGCTTCTTCTTGGGAAAGGACGATAAATCTAACTTTGATGTGGAAGGGAATCACTATTATAAATTGACCTTGAACTTAAAAGGTTTTGGTGGTGCCAAGGAAGATGGAAAAGTGGAAGATGGAAAGCTGGTAGTAAATCCGAACGATTTGAGTTGGCGCGTCGATATGGATGTAAGAGACTGGGGTTTTGTGAAAGATAAGTTTGATTTTGATGCACATGATATTGTCGGTACGTTTGCTGTGATGGGTGATGGTTGGAAAGTAAAAAACGTACAGGTAGGTAATCAAGGTACTTCGTGGATAGAGTTTGCTACAGATGATTCTGGGACAGGATGGACAAATCCAACCCTAAATAACTTTACGGTTGGGAAAAATGGAAAACTTATGTTCCATATTCAACCTTTATTTTATGGAAGTGGGCCTTTGGATCCGGATGGAGCATTTACGGAGAAATCTCTGGAAGGAAGTAAACTTTATAGAGAAATGAAGATTATATTGGAGAAAGATTCTAAAACTCAAGAAATTATTGTTAGACAATATGTACCTATTCCTATAAAAGTTACTTATAATGGGATAGAGCAAATTGTTTTTATGGAGCGTTTTGAAGAGTTTGGAGAAGATGATAATACAAAAGATGGCTTTGAATGGGGATGGCAAGGTGATGAATTGTCTAATTTAATAGATAAGTACGGACTTAGTGCAAAATATAGTTATGGTGACAGGGTAGGAAAGGAAAAAGAAGGTCTTAATACTTCTTATTTACAAATAAATAAACCTTCAAGTGCTGCTTATTATTGCTATAGAAAAGGAGAGAAACCTACCAATGGGCAAGGTGCTGAGGTTTTATATTATGCATTACCTGATGAAGCAACGATGCAAGCCATGCTAAATTATCAACATAAGGAAGAGTGGGGGCCATTTGAACCTATATACCGTGGTAGTAATTATTGGACTTCGTCTGTATTGAGTGGTGCTAAGAAGGAAACGAGATACTGGAATGGAAGCGGCTTTGCTTCTACTCCTGATAGAAACCAAAAGATGAGAGTGAGAGCGGTTTATACACATCATCAATGGTGATAACCTCTTCGTAAGTTGAATAATGAAACTCTCTTGGTCTTGAAAGTCTGAGAAAGTGAATGTATTATCTAATTAAAAGGATGTCAAGGCTCGAACGTAACTGTCGACATAGTATCCGGAAAGGTGTTCAGTCTTTCCGGATACATAAGTTGCTGAAACAAAGCTCGAAAACGATTGGAAATCAATCGGATATCGGGCAAAAAACACTATCTTTGTTCTAACTTTTGCAGACGAATCAATAATGAAGATGCATCGATTTACATTCATAGCCCTGCTGCTGGTTCTTCTTGCTTCATGCGGAGGGAAAAAGCAGGAAAATGGGAACGCCGACAAAGCCGGTGAGAAGAAAACATTGGCTTTTACATTGCCCGAAGTGCCTGTTATGCTACAGTCTGCCGAAGACAGGCTGCATTTTGTGGTGAATCACTATTGGGATAAGTTTGAGTTTAAAGATACGGCTTATATCCATGTGCCCGACGTCACGGAGCAGGCAATGGCCAATTATATTGATTTGCTGACACGTGTGCCACAGGCAATGGCGGATTCTTGTGTGACCCGCACTTTGCAGAGTGCATCTGCAGAACCGAAAATGCTGGACTATTTTGTCGAAACATTGCGTAAGTATCTTTTCGACCCTAATTCTCCCATGAGAAATGAAGAGCTGTTTGAGCCGGTGTGCCGTTTCGTTACTGCTTATGCATCGGCGGATGAGGCGGCACAGAGCCGTGCACGCTATGACTTGAAGCTGATTAACATGAACCGGGTGGGCGGTGTTGCTGCCGATTTTGTCTATACACTGGCTTCGGGAGCACAACGGCGTATGCATGATTTACGCACCCCTTATACGTTGCTGTTGTTTTATAACCCTGATTGTCATGGGTGTGCAGAGGTGTTGGCCCACATGAAATCATCTCCTGTGCTCACTGATGAGGAGATTATGAAGCAGGTCAGGATTCTGGCTTTTTATCCTGATGAAGAGCATGAGGTATGGGAGAATCATCAGGACATGATTCCCTCCAAGTGGATAAACGGTTATGATAAGGAATTGACTGTACTGAACAGGGAACTGTATGACTTGAAAGCTATGCCGACCCTTTATTTGCTTGATAAAGATAAAAAAGTATTGCTGAAGGATGCGCCGGTGGAACAAGTGGAGCAATATTTGGCACAAGTGCTTAGCAAGTAATTATTCCGGCTTTTCCATCAGCATTTTGTTGCTGAAGGTGGACGGAGTGGTACCATAGAAATCGACAAAGTGTTTGCGGAACGTAGCAAGGTCGCTGTATCCCACCATTTCGGCTATATCTTGAACGGTGTAACGCCGGCTGCGCAACAACTCGGCAGCACGTTTCAGACGAACGCCCCGAATAAATTCGCTGATGGTGAAATTAGTAATCATCTTCACCCGACGGTAGAGGGTAGGTTGGCTGATGACCATGATGTCTGCCAGCTTTTTCACGTTGAAATCGGGGTTTTTCATGTTTTCATTGATAATTCTCACTATTTCCATGATGAACGGATCTTCGGGGAACCGAATTCCGGCTTCTTCTGTTTTCTCTTCCGATGATGATTCCGACTCGGGACCGGGAGTAAGAAGTCGGGTATATATTTCCTTCAATTCTGCGCGGCTCTTGATGAGACGTTTGACTTTAGTGCGCAGTATGTTGGGGTTGAAAGGTTTCTGGATGTAATCGTCGGCACCCAGCTCGATTCCTTTCATTACATTCGCCTCTTCGGTGAGGGCGGTCAGCAGAATGACGGGGATGTGGCAGGTGGTAAGGTTTTCTTTTACCAACTGGCAGCATTTGAAACCGTCCATTACCGGCATCATGATATCGGTAATGATTAAATCGGGTATTTCTTCGCACGCTTTTTTGAAGCCTTCTTCACCGTTCTCGGCCATCAGCAAGTTGTATTCGTTACCGAATATCAGTTTCAGATACAGACGTATCTCCAGATGGTCTTCTATAATTAATAAGGTGTACTGTTTCTTTGTTTCGACTGTGGAAACCGGAGTTTGGACCGAATCGGCGGTTTCAGTCTGGGGTGGCAAATCAGGAATCGGGGATATGATTGGTGGGGAGGGCCGCTTTTGGAGTGCTGCACGTAAAATAGCGAGGTCAATATGGAGCCGTCTGAAAATAAAATAGACAATAAGCAGCACTATGACAAGGAATATTGTCAATATACCGCATAGGATAGCCCAAGTGTTGGGATTCCATGCACTGCTTGTCGAAAGATAGATGAAAATCATGCCCCTATGAGTCGAATTTTGTTTTGACTGAACAAAGATACGGTTTTTCTTGTTGGGAAAGCAATACTTTTGGAAAAAAGTGAACCATCCAGAGAATCGCTTATTCTTCAGGATGGTTCTATAATAAAAAATGATATGAAGGGGCTTTAGTATAATTGAAGAAATACATCGTTTATTTCTTCGATACAAAGATACGAATAAAAAATAGAAAACCAAACTTTTTAGAGAAAAAATGAATGATATACCTATATTTTTGATTAAAATACCTATGTATTTGATAAAAAATACCTTTGTAGTCTCATTCAAGTAGCGAAGACGATAAAGAAAAGGAGGCTGCAATGTGTTTTCGCACCTGAGCATTAAATAAAAAATAAATTGCTTAATTCATTGTGGTATAAAAGATAATGTCTATCTTTGCACCCGCGAAACGAATAAATTATATATCAACAAATCTAAAAATTATGTATTTAGACGCAGCTAAAAAACAAGAAATCTTTGAAAAGTACGGAAAGTCTAACACTGATACTGGCTCAGCAGAAGCGCAGATTGCTTTGTTTTCATACCGTATTTCTCACCTGACTGAGCACCTGAAGCTCAACAGAAAAGATTATAGCACTGAAAGAGCTTTGACAACTTTGGTAGGTAAGCGCCGTGCGTTGCTGAACTACTTGAAGGATCGCGATATCGAAAGATACCGTGCTATCGTTAAGGCACTTGGATTGCGTAAGTAATCCATTCTTTAGGAAAGGACTTAAGAAAAGCCGCTACTCTGAAAAGAGAAGCGGCTTTTTTATTGGCGTTTTATCCAATGGGGGCATATCTTCCGGTTCTTTTTACAGTGGATAATGCAGATTTTCATCGGTCATCTTTTCGAGCACTTCATGCAGATAGCGTGCTGATTCCCATTTGGCCATAGGCAGGTCGTGCAGCAGGCAGTTACCGCAGTCTTTGGGAGCGGTACCCGGCACTTCGCCTTCAAACTCAGCAACGAAACGGAAGGTTTCTTGCATCAGTTCTACGATGTCTTTTGATTCTAAGTCGCCTTTCATCAGCAAATAATTGCCTGTGAGACAGCCCATCGGACCCCAATAGACTATCTTGTCGCCCCATACTGGGTGGTTGCGCAGGAAAGTGGCGGCCAAATGTTCGATGGTGTGCAGTGCTCCCTGACCTAAGGCCGGCTCGCGGTTGGGTTCTTTCATGCGGATATCGAAAGTGGTGACGGTGTCGCCTCCTACTTGGTCTTTTCTTGAGACGTAGATGCCGCGCAGAAGACGGATGTGGTCAATGGTAAAACTGGGTATTGTTTTCATATTTCTGTTTTTATTATAAGTTTGCTGGTAATGAATGGAGGAAAATGCGAGTTACCTCGAATGAACGGTCGGCAATGGTGTCCCAAAAGTTGGTGTATTGTTCCCAATGATTGTCGGCACCCGGAGTGTCACTGATAATGCGGAAACTGATAAACGGTACCTTATATATATAACAAATCTGGGCAATGGCTCCTGATTCCATATCTACGGCCAGTCCTTCGGGGAAGGCTGACTTGATGGTATTGAGTTCTTGGCGGTCGGTGATAAATTTGTCTCCGCTGCAGATGAGTCCGCCGTGGATGGCTGTTTCTGTGTCTAATGACATGGCGCAGTTGAACAATGTTTCGTTGCCTTCAAACAGGGCGGGAAGTCCTTGGATTTGTCCGTAGGCATTTCCTTCGCCGCACCACACGTCATGGTAGACGATTTGGCGGCTGGCAACTACATCCATCACTTTCAGGCAATTGTCTATACCTCCTGCCACACCGGTGCTGATAATGCAATCGGGGTGGAAGTTGCGGATTAGTTCTACCGTGCCGGCGGCGGCATTCACTTTTCCGATACCGCATTTCATCAGGATAATCGTGTTGTTTTGAATTGTTCCTTCTGTATACAGGAACGGCCCTTCGGCATATTCTTTCTTGTTGTCGAGCAGTTGTTCCACCTGTTTTTGCTCGGCACTCATTGCAGTTATAATTCCTATTTTCATAATTCAACTTTATTTCAGATGCAAATGTACGCAATTTATCAGAGTATATCGTATCTTTGCAGCGTTAATAAACAGATATACTTATGAACTTATTTAAAAGAATACTACCTGATATCGTAGTGATTATCTTATTTGCCGTCATCTCGTTTGTTTACTTTTTCCCGGCTGTGACCGAGGGACGTGTTCTGTCGCAGCATGATGCGGTGGCGGGAATAGGTGCCGGCGAGGAATCGAAAGAGTACTTGGAACGTACAGGAGAGCGTACGCGCTGGACGAATTCGATTTTTGGCGGTATGCCTACCTATCAGATGGCTCCCAGCTACCATTCCACTGATATGCTGAAAGGGGTGGAGAGTCTGTATCATTTGTATTTGCCCGCTTATGTGTGGTATGTGTTTGTGATGATGCTGGGTTTCTATATTCTGTTGCGCGCTTTTGACTTCTCGGTGTGGCTTGCTTCATTGGGAGCGATTATATGGGCTTTTTCTTCTTATTTCTTCATTATTATTGCGGCCGGTCACATCTGGAAATTTGTAACATTGGCTTATATTCCGCCTACCATTGCCGGTATGGTGCTGGTCTACAGGGGGAAATACCTGTCGGGCGGCTTGCTGACAGCCATATTCGTTGCTTTACAAATTGTGTCGAACCATGTGCAGATGAGTTATTATTTCTTGTTTGTGATGTTGTTTATGGCAGTGGCTTTCGGAATTTCTGCTTATCAAAAGAAAGAACTTCCTCGTTTTTTCAAGGCGACAGGTGTGTTGGTGGTAGCGGGTGTATTGGGAGTATGTATCAATCTGTCCAATCTTTATCATACCTATGAATATAGTAAGGAGACGATGCGTGGAAAGAGCGAATTGGTAAAGCCGGATACGCATAATCAGACTAAAAGTGGATTGGAACGCGACTATATTACGCAATGGAGCTATGGTATCGGTGAAACATTTTCTTTGCTGGTGCCTAATGTGAAAGGTGGTGCGTCAGTGCCTCTTGCTGCTAATGAGAAGGCAATGGAAAAGGCTAATCCGATGTATGGAAGCATTTACAACCAGCTTGGACAATATTGGGGCGAGCAGCCCGGAACGTCAGGTCCGGTATATGTGGGGGCGTTTGTAATGTTTCTGTTTATTTTGGGCTTGTTTATCGTAAAAGGCCCGATGAAATGGGCACTTTTAGCTGCAACGGTATTGTCTGTGCTCCTTTCTTGGGGAAAGAATTTTATGGGATTTACGGATTTTTTCCTTGATTATATTCCGATGTATGATAAGTTTCGTGCGGTATCTTCTATTTTGGTAATTGCCGAATTTACAATTCCGTTGTTGGCAATGCTGGCGTTAAAGCAGATTATTGCACGTCCGCAAATAGTGAAAGAACAGGCGAGGGCGTTTTATATCAGCTTCGGACTCACAGGCGGTGTGGCTTTGCTGTTTGCACTGGCTCCGCGTTTTTTCTTCCCTTCTTATGTGTCGAGCATGGAAATGCAGGCTTTGCAGAGCATCCCGGCTGACCAGTTGGCTCCACTGATAGCCAATTTGGAAGAGATTCGTGTGAGTATTTTCACTTCGGATGCTTGGCGCAGTTTCTTTGTGGTGGCAATCGGGGCTGCGTTGCTGTGGCTTTATGGAATGGGTAAGTTGAAAGCAAAGCTGACGATTGGTGTATTGTTGCTGCTTTGTCTGGTGGAGATGTGGGATGTGAACAAGCGTTATCTGTATGATGCGCAGTTTGTGCCTCAAACAGCCCGGACGGAAGGCTTCCGGCCGACCGATACGGATAAGGCTATTTTGGAGGATAAGACATTGGACTATCGGGTACTGAATTTGGCTTCGAATACATTTAACGAGAATAATACTTCTTACTGGCATAAGAGCATAGGCGGTTATCATGCTGCGAAGTTGCGTCGTTATCAGGAGATGATAGAGGAACATATCAGTCCTGAAATGAGCAATCTGTTCAAGGCCGTGTCTGAGGCCGGTGGCGATATGGCAAAGGTGGATGCGTCTGCTTTCCCGGTGCTGAATATGCTGAATACGCGCTATTTCATTTTCCCTTTGCAGGGGGGGAAGACTATGCCGTTGCAAAATCCTTATACATTGGGTAATGCGTGGTTTGTGGACGAGGTGCAGTATGTAAATAATGCGAACGAGGAAATAGACGCTTTACATAAAGTGGCACCTGCAAAGGTGGCGGTGGTCGACAAGAAGTTTGCAGAGCTGGTAAAGCAGACTGCGGCTCCTGACTCGTTGAGCTCCGTTACGTTGGTGGCTTACGAACCGAATGACTTGAAGTATGAGGTTGACTCGGAGAAGGGGGGCGTTGTTGTTTTCTCCGAAATCTATTATCCGGGTTGGCAGGCTTATATTGATGGGGTTGAGGCACCTCACGGCAGGGCGGACTATATTCTGCGTGCTATGAATGTGCCGGCAGGAAAACATACGGTTGAGTTTAAGTTCGACCCGAAGTCGCTGCATACGACAGAAACAATTGCTTTTATTGCTTTGGGATTATTGGCAGTAGCGGTGTTGCTATTGCTGGTTTTGCGGGGAAAAGCTTTATGTCGCTCCTGATTATTTTCCTTGTTGTATTTAATCAGAGCCCATCGCTTTTATTTATAAGCCAGACGCACCACAAACCAAGCATGGTGCAGCACGGTGCTGACCAGTCCGTAATGCTTCACCATGATGCGGAAACGCTCTTTCAGTGAGGCTTTATGGTTTCGGGTGGTCATTCCTTCGCTCAGATAGTCAATGAGGGTGAGATGTGTATTATGCAATACTTTCGCCTTCTTCATGATGCGGATGCACCAGTCAAAGTCTGCCGAAAAGCGGTAGTGTAAATCGTATGGTTCTTCTAAGGCCAGTTCTCTGCGTGCAAAGAAGGCCTGATGGCAGACCAGCATGCCTTTCTTGAAACTCTTCCAATGGAGCGTTTCGGGAGCAGAGAGACGGCGTTTGTAAAGGAAATGCCCTTCACTGTCCACTATGTCTGTTTCGCCATAAATTACATCCGGCAGTATCGTTCCGGTCAGGGAATGAGCGATTTGTAAAAGTGTATCATCTTCATGAAGTCCGTCTCCGGCATTCAGAAAACAAAGGTAGTCTCCTGTTGCCAGTTTGATGCCTTTATTCATGGCATCATATAAACCTTTGTCGGGTTCGCTGACAACGGTATGTATGTGCTCCCTGTATTTGTTGACGATAGCCAATGTGCCGTCGGTGGAGCCTCCGTCCACGATAATATATTCTACGTTCTTATAAGATTGGGTGACAATGCTTTGTATCGTGTCTTCCAGCACTTTCTCCGCATTATAGGTCACGGTGATGATGGAGAACTTGGGATGAGGATGAATATTATGCATGGCTTCCTGTAATCTTATTATAGATATCGATATATCTCATTGAAATAGTGCTCTCGGAATAGCTGGAGAGTGCTTTTCGGCAAGCTTCCTCGCTCAAGCTGTCGTATTCGCCTTCGGTCAATGTCCAACGGATACCATTGGCGAGGTCTTTAGCCGATTGGTATTCGGCCACATACCCATTGTGCAGATGGTCTATCATTTGGGGGATGCCTCCTACATGAAAGCCGACACAGGGGATGCCGCATGCCATTGCTTCTACAATGGTGTTGGGAAGATTGTCCTGTAAGGAAGGAGTGACGTAGAGGTCGACAGCATTATAGATATCCACCAGTTCCTTTTCGTTGCTCACATAGTTCATCGGATAAATGGGGAAAGGAAATAAGGAGGCATACTGCTCGGCTTGTTTACCGAACACTACGACACCCAATTGTTTACTTAACCCGGGGTCTTGAGAGGCAAGAATCTTGCATGCTTCTACCAGATAGTCAATGCCTTTCCGCTTGTCGGTGATTTTCACCGAGCCAAAGAGCAATAACTTCCTGTCTTGCGGCAGATGGCATTTTTCTCGTGCCTGCTGCTTGCTGCGCGGTCTGAACAAGTTGGTATTGATGGCATTGGGGATATTGGTGATGGTTTGCCCTTTCAGCAGTTCGCTTTGTTTTGCCATGGCTTCCAGCCAACGGCTGCATGCCACGAATGTGATGTTTGCCCCGTCAAACAGTTTCCTTTTCTTCTCAAAAATGCGATAGGAAAGGTCTTTCTTTCCTCCTTTAAACAATAGAGGACAGTGATGGCATTCGTGGGTATATTTGTCGCAATCGCCTGCATAATGGCAAATGCCGGTGAAAGGCCACATGTCATGCATAGTCCACACGATGGGTTTACCCGACTCTATGATGCGGCGTATATCTGTCAGCGAGAGCATACCTTGATTAATCCAGTGCAAATGAATCACATCTGCCTGATTGAACTCGGGGAGTGCGGAAATGTTTGTACCTGTGTTGGCAATGTCTACGGCAAAAAGATTATGCTTTTTAAAATGGTTCGCTTTCCAGATGACGATGCGTTCCCAAATGAATTGCCATACTTTCCACCATGATTTCTTCAGTTGAACCACGCTAATCCGGTCGGTCTGTTTGTCGCGGACGAGCATTTTGGCTTTTATCCCATTGTTTCTCAGGGCTTCCATCAGGCGGTGGGCTGCAATGGCGGCGCCTCCTGTTCGCTCAGACGTATTGATGATAAGTACTCTCATGTGCATTAACGTTTATGCAAAGGTACGTTTTTTAGAAGAAATGTTTGATATCTCTGATAAGCTTTCTGCTATCTCGCGCGAAAAGATTTCGAGATTGAAGCGTTCTTCCGCCAGCTTGCGTGCATTGGCTCCCATTTTTCGTGCCTCTTCGGGATGGTCTGCCATGTAGCGGATGGCATTTATCCATCCTTGTACGTCACCGTATTCTACAGTGATGCCGATTCCCTCTTTGTCAATGTCAACTTCGAAATTGGGATTACGGGAACAAATGACAGGAAGACCGAGTGCGAATGCTTCTACCAGGGTGGTCAGCCCCACTGTGTAAGGAAAGTCGAGGCAACAGATAACGATGCAACTCTTACAGGCTACCATTTTTGCCAGCTCGTAAGGGATGATGCCGCCGGTGTAATGGATATGAACCGATTCGGAGAGGGAGAAACTTTCAATAATCTCTTTGTAGTTGATATGTCCACATTGGGGGGAGATATATAAATCAAATTCTTCTTCTGTCGCTACAAAAGCCTGTAAGAGGGTACTTACATCTCTGTTTTCCTTTCCTGTAGAGACAAAACCCAGTGTTTTCCGGTCGGGTATCTCTGCCAGTAGATGGTCATAAAAAGCTAAATCCGGGCCCCAATGGATTAATTCCATTTTTAGGGGTGAAGCTTTCAGAGACAGAAGAGAATCTTTTATTAGCTTTTGACTGAAAAAGTACATTTTATCAATTCCGGTATAGAAAAAACGCGATACTGCTTCCCTAAGTTTATTTGAGGAACGGCTTACGGCTGTGTGATGCCAAATGGCGATAGGCTTCCGGTATAGCCCGAGTGCACGTAGAAAGATAATCAGCTCCAGTCCTCTGAAAGAAGTGCCATATATTGCATCGTAGTGTTCCTTGCAGCATAGAATCTCTTTGGCTGTGTATAAGGCCAATTTTAAACGGCCGTTTATCGCTTTGTAGCGGTGGAGAATGCAGTCGATGCCATTCTTTTTGAATAATGGCAATCCGTATAAGATATGTCCCGGATGCCGGTACTGTTCCCATTCTTGAAGTGCCGGTTTGATGGGGCGGGTATGATAATAATATATTTTCATATTAATTTGCAATATCCATGTATTGATTATATGGGCAAAAGTAGTGGTTTTCAGCGAAACATCGTACAAAGTCGTAGATTATTTGTATTTTTGCGCAACATACTAAACAAGGAGAATTAATAATGAAGAAAGTCGTATTTTTAGGGTTAGGTTATATCGGCCTGCCTACGGCTGCCGTAGCAGCTGCTCATGGATATGAGGTGGTTGGTGTAGATGTGAATCCTACAGTAGTGGAAACTATTAATCAGGGGAAAATACATATTGTAGAGCCGGACTTGGGGAAAATTGTAAACGATGTTGTACGTGACGGACATTTCAGAGCCGTATCCAAACCCGAGGCTGCTGACGCTTTTTTTATTGTTGTACCTACTCCTTTTAAGCAGAATCACCGTGCCGATATCACTTATGTGGAGGCTGCAACACGGTCTGTGATACCTTATTTGCAAGAGGGCAACTTGTTTGTGATAGAATCTACTTCTCCTGTTTATACGACGGAACGTATGGCGGAACTTATTTATAAAGAACGTCCCGAGTTGAAAGATAAGATATACATTGCTTACTGTCCTGAACGGGTTTTGCCCGGAAATACACTTTATGAGTTGGTACATAATGACCGGGTGATTGGCGGTATCACTCCGGCGTCTACCGATAAGGCGGTTGAGTTTTATGCTGCTTTCGTACAGGGAAAGTTGCATAAGACGAATGCCCGCACAGCCGAAATGTGCAAATTGACAGAGAACTCATCCCGTGACTCTCAAATAGCTTTTGCAAATGAGTTGTCTATGATTTGTGACAAGGCGGGAATCAATGTTTGGGAGCTGATAGAATTGGCCAATAAACATCCGCGTGTAAATATCTTGCAGCCCGGTTGTGGTGTCGGTGGTCATTGTATTGCCGTCGATCCGTGGTTTATTGTATCCGATTATCCGGAACAAGCGCAATTAATCAAGCGTGCCCGTGAAACCAACGACTATAAGGCGGATTGGTGTGCCAATAAGGTATTGGAAACATGTCAGAACTTCGTTGAAAAGAATGAGCGCGAACCGGTGGTGGCATGTATGGGATTGGCTTTCAAACCCAATATTGATGATTTGCGCGAGTCTCCTGCAAAATATATTGCTTCACGCATCGTCTCTGAGTCCAGAGCTGATGTGTTGATAGTAGAACCTAATATTACATCGCATCCCAGTTTTCATCTGACAGACTATAAGGAGGCTTATCATAAGGCGGATATCATCGTATGGCTGGTTAGGCATAGTGTGTTTGTAGGGATGCCTGAAGAAGAAGGAAAACTTGAATTGGATTTCTGCGGAGTCAGAAAGTAACGGGATTATTATTCAACTAGTTAATGCGAAAATGAAAAAGATTTTATTGGTCTTCGGAACTCGTCCTGAAGCTATAAAGATGGCTCCGTTGGTCAAAGCTTTGCAGAAGGATTCGGAGCACTTTGAGACAAAAGTTTGTGTGACTGCCCAACATCGCCAGATGTTGGATCAGGTGTTGGAGGTATTTGGCATTGTTCCGGATTATGATTTAAATATAATGGCACCTGACCAGGATTTATATGATATCACTTCAAAGGTATTACTTGGATTGCGGGATGTGTTGAAAGAATTTCATCCCGACACTGTGCTGGTTCATGGCGATACCACTACCTCTATGGCTGCGTCTCTTGCCGCATTCTATCAGCAGATTGCCGTAGGCCATGTGGAAGCGGGGTTGCGTACTTATGACATGCTTTCGCCGTGGCCGGAAGAGATGAACCGGCAAGTGACAGACCGTATTTGTACCTATTATTTTGCTCCGACGGGGAAGTCTGAACAGAATCTGTTGGCAGAAAATATAAACAAGGAAAAGATATATGTAACCGGCAATACGGTTATCGATGCTTTGCTTATGGCTGTAGATATCATTGATAAGAAACCGGGAATGAGAGAAGAGATTCAGCTGGAGCTTCAAAATAAAGGATATGCCATTGGTGAACGGCAGTATATTCTGGTGACCGGGCACAGGCGTGAGAACTTCGGAGAAGGCTTCTTGCATATCTGTAAAGCCATCAAGGAACTGGCAGAGCTGCACCCGGATATGGACTTTGTTTATCCGGTACACTTGAATCCGAATGTACAGAAACCGGTGTATGAGTTGCTTTCCGGCGTGGAGAACGTTTATTTGATTTCTCCATTAGATTATTTGCCGTTTATCTATGCCATGCAACATTCTTTTTTAGTGCTTACGGATAGTGGGGGGGTGCAAGAAGAGGCGCCATCATTGGGAAAGCCCGTATTAGTGATGCGTAATACCACTGAACGTCCCGAAGCGGTAGAGGCCGGTACTGTGAGACTGGTGGGAACGGATGCTGCTGCTATTGTAGACAATGTAACAGAACTGCTTCGTGATAAAGAACTCTATAAGCAAATGTCTGAGACGCATAATCCGTATGGCGACGGACATGCTTGCGAGCGGATTGTAAAAGCTTTGATATGATTGGCCGGTGTGTGCTATAATAAAAGCTCCATCAGTTTGAAATATTATCTGCACTGATGGAGCTTTTATTTTAGATTGGCGGATTGGATTTATTGTGCCATAAAGTCTTGAAAAGCTTTCAGATAGCGTTCGCTTACGGTATTGAGATTGATTTTTTCTTGTATCACTCGTTCCGATTCTTTTCCCATCTGCTTGCATAGTTCGGGCGAAGAAAACAGTTGGTTGATTTTTTCTGCCAGACTGTTTACATCACCATCCTTAAAGAAGAAACCATTTTCTCCTTCAGTCACCAAATCGCGTTCTGTGCTGTCGCACACCGAGCAGAGTATCGGCATTCCATAAGTCATGGCATCGTTTATAGAAAGACCTCCCATGCCGGCTAAGACATAAACAGTCGATTCGTTCATGTAGGCGCCTAAGGTTTTAGGGTCGTATACGGCACCGATAAAGCGGATAGAGTCGTTTAGCTTGAGAAGGGCCGACTGCTGTTTCAGATTGTCCGACTCAGGGCCGTCACCCACTATAACGAGTTCTGCATCAGGAAAGTCGGGAAGTATTTTGCCGAATGCATTGATGAGTAAGTCCACCCGCTTCCATTTTACCAAACGTCCAATGTGGAGCAGTCTTCTGCTTGAAGGCGGCAATAGAGGAGATGATGTTTGTACGGTTTTCTTTTCTTTCAGCAGAGCTTCCGTGTCGGTGGCATTATAGGTGACATGTATCTGTTCCCTTTTTACCCCGTATGAAGGTAATATATCATAGGCGGCAGTGGAATAGTTTAATGTTCCTGTTGCCTTGGCATAACAATATTTGCGTATTTTGGCTGTTAGCCATTGGCGTAGATAAAACCCTGCGCCGCTGCTAAGTAAACGCATACTTTCGTCAATCATCGGATTCTTCCGGAAATATTCTTTTATCTTGCCGTAAGGAGGCGTTTGAAAGGGAATTTCCCGAATGACGAGCCGGGTGCCACACCTTTTTATGGTTTTTCTTAGTTGTGGTTGGAAGAATACTTGCAGAAAGTATGGCCAGCCCATCACAAGAATATCCGGTTTCTCTTCCCGGATGATTGCAGGTAGTGAAGGATAGCCACTTTTACCGTAGAACATTTTTTTCTCAAGCGCAGTGAGGTGTTTGTACATCCCTCCCTCCACCATTTTAACTCCTTTCCCGATAGTGGCATTTCCTTTTTGTGGGGTGACCACTACAATTTCAACACCTTTTTCGCATAGCTTGTTGAGCATAGAGCTGAGATAATGCGGTATGCCGCCAAATGTGAATAGTACTTTCATAGATGTATCCTATATATTTTTTTGTAATGACCTTTTAAACCTCTTTTTTAGTGCAGAGGGTATTAGCTTTCCTATTTTTTGTTTTGCGCTTAATGAGAATTTCCGCTCAATGGGTTGTGTAAGCAATAGATAACTTCTATATAGATAGTTCTGAAGCGTTGCATCTTTAGGACGATAGTTGGCAAAACATGTTTTTCTTATATATCTCCACCATAGCTTTCTTTGGGGATGGGTAGAGAGGATGGACCAAGGTTTTACCGGGCCGATATAATGAACGATAACCGGAGATTTCTTTGCTTCTTTTATTTCCTCTTTACTCCATATTTTTGCAGCAATATCTTTTTCCAGAAGATAATTCATATTGTATTTAGGAGGAATATATAGAGTCTTTTTTTGACTTATATAATTAAGAAAGTCCTGATCGGGTGCTCCTATCAGTTTGTAGTTTTTTTGTACAAACTCATTCATTAGAGTGACTAAATCTATTTCTCTTAAAGCCTTTAGGTTTAATAATAGAATGCCGGCATTATAGTATGCATGAGTCTTTTCTATCCCCATAGATACTTGATAATTTATATTGTAAGCACTTGCAGAGTCTTTGGCTGCCGCTATATAATAGTTGGAAATGTCTAGATTGAATAATGATGATAAATTGTCATTGACAATGATATCACCGTCTAAATATAATATTTTATCTAGTTCGGGCAATAACTCAGGCAGGCAAAGCCTGAGTAGAGTAGCTTTTCCGTGTCTTGTTTCAGGAAAACCCTCAATTTGTTCCTGTCTAATTTGGAGTCCGTTAAAAGTTCCTTTTCGTTGTCGGGTGAAGTTTGCCAAAAACTCTAAATCGGCTTCTTTCAGTGTGTTTTCCAGATAAAGCAGATAAATAGATATGTTTTCCCCTTCGTTATTGTCGAAAAGAGATTGTAAAACAGCTGTGACAGGTATTATATAATTTGAATCAGCAGCTAAAGCGATATGATTTTTTTTGTTTTCCATAAAATCTTCTTATTTACGTGAGTCAAATAGATGATTGTTATAAAAGGCAAAGCATGGATAAAAGAAAGAACGGAATAGATTGATTGACAATCTTGGCATCAATAGATGCTTGTACTTTAAAGAAAGCCAACACAAAGATATGAATGAAGGTATTCCTCGTTTCAGCATCAAGCCTGCTACACGATGGGCAACTTCTAAACCTTTTTTATTTTGAGCCGTATTATATATATATTGGTAGAACCATTGCCAGTTCTCTCCTTTTTGAAGTTTTTGGAAATTAGTATACCCCTTTAAATAGGGGAGATATTTTTTATTGGCTTTATTCTTATAGCCTGCCATCACTGACTCTTGATGGAGGCGGTGATAAGTGAGTATTTGTTCACATTGAACGGCTCCATTAAACAGATAAGCATTTACGGCCAACCACCAATCGTAGAAAATATGGTCATTCCAACACGGAATCTGTTCTATGAATTCTCTTTGCAGTAACATGGCGTGTCCGGGAATAACATTCGTAAATAATAGACGTTCCAGCGTATTGTTGTAGTTGATTGCCTGCTTTATGTTGCTTACTGTATTTTGTACAGAGGTTGTGGAATACGCGTATGACATTGAATGTCTGCCGATGCACTTTACCAGTTCTTCTAATTTATTGGGATACCAGATATCATCCTGATCGGCAATGGCGATTAAATCTCCTTTGGCATCCTGAATGGCTGTGCGGAAATTCGTATTATATCCTAAATTCTTTTCATTAATTTTCCATCGGATATAAGAATAATGAGCTGCATATTCTTTGATTATAGTAATAGTGCCGTCCGTGCTTTGGTCATCTTGAATTATCAATTCATAGATGGGATAAGTTTGTGCGACAATGGAATCCAACTGCTCACGAAGATATTTTTCTCCATTATATGTACACATTGCAATAGATACTTTTTGTATCTTTTCATTATATGTTGCCATCTTGTCTTTTTCTTAAGATAAAATTAATACATTCTCTGAAAATAACTGATTTCATTTTCCATAATACCAGCCCATATCCTCCTGCTACTATTATGATTTTGGCTATAAAGTTTAAATAGATATTCGTAATGGGCAAAGTTATGTAATAGGCTAATATTATTAATGCCACTGATAAAAGGAGATAAGGGGAAATATCTTTTATCATATCTTTGAGCGTTAAAGATATTTCACGACGTGCAAAGAAGAACCATACAAAGAGCCATAATATATTGATTGATACGAATATGCGTAACATCCAGTTTATGCCGTAAGGATAGATTATACATGCAGTAATTAGTTGTAGGATGCTTAGTGTTATGGTGTTAATCATATAAATAGAAGAGCGGCCACGGCTGATTATTAAATTGGAGAAGAGAGAGCAAATAGGAATAAATGCTCCCCAAATGCAAAGTAATTGAAGGATATTGGCGCTTGCCAACCATTTGTCTGTAATGGTAATGAGAATAAACTCTTTGGAAACAAAGCTTAATCCTAACATGGCCGGGAAAGAAACAAAAGCCGTAAAACGGAGCAGTTTACGGAAAACCGCCAGCTGGCGTGTTGCATCATCCGAGATTCCTGTTAAAACAGGCTGTGCGATTGAGTTTATCATTCCTGTAACAGTGGTATGCCCCATTCCGTTCCACTTATTGGCTTGAGTGTAGTTTCCGACTTCATTTTCATTATAAAATTTTCCTAATAGTACAGAGAAAAGATTATTGTTGATAATATTGAATATGTTGGTAATCAATAGTTTATTGCTGAAACCGAACATTTCTTTTATAGGCGTAAAATCAAAGTCCAATGTCGGTTTCCATTTGGCAAAATAGAAATTGAGTATAGTGATGATAGTAACATATACCAAAGACTGTGTTGCAATTCCCCAATATGCAAATCCGTTAAGGGCCATTATGATACTTATGAGTCCGGAGATTATTAGAGCAGTAAGGTAAATAATGGCATTCTCTTTGGTTTTTAAATGTTTGAAAAGTAGGGCGCGTGGTGCAATGCTGAGGCTGGCAATAATAAAGCCTAAGAAAGAGTAACGTGCCAGCGGGGTGAGTTCGGGGATATTGTAGAAGTCGGCAATATATGGAGCACTTAGAAAAAGTATAATGTAAAGAGTGATGCTGCATAAAGTGCTAAACCAGAATACAGCATTGTAATCTTTGTGGGTGGTATCTTTCCGATTGGTTAGTGCGGAGATAAAACCGCCTTCTTGTAAAACTGCTGCTATAGCAGAAAATATGGTAAGCATCCCCACCATACCATAGTCCTCGGCGTTAAGGATTCGTGCAAGGAATATCCCGAAAAAAAGATTCAACAACTGCTGTATGCCGTTGCTCAGTCCGCCCCAGAAGAGGCCCTTTGCTGTCTTTTCTTTTAAGGATTGTTCTGCCATCTTATAAATGGATTATAAAAACAGTCAGGCTGAAAGCGGACGTTTCGGTTGCTTTCAGCCTTTTCTGTATTTCGGTGGGTATTATTTTACTTCACTTCCGGGTTTTACCTCTTTCAACAGAGAGGTGACAGCCAGTGAACCATCAAAGTTTTCGGCGCTTAGAATCATGCCTTCGCTTACCAGACCATTCTTGAACTGGCGTGGAGCCAGGTTTGCAATGAACAACACTTGTTTTCCTACCAGTTCTTCCGGGGCGTAGTGCTGGGCGATACCGCTGACAATGGTACGGTTCTCCAGCCCGTCGGCAATCTTGAACTTCAGCAGTTTCTTCATCTTGGGAACTGCTTCACATTCCAGTACGGTTCCTACACGGATATCCAACTTCTCGAACTCTTCAAAAGAGATAGTCGGTTTGATAGGATTAGCTTTGTAGCTTGCAGCCTCATTCTCTTTTTTAGTAGCCAGCAATTTGTCTACCTGTGCCTGAATTGTTTCGTCTTCTATCTTCTCGAACAGCAATTCAGCCTTGTTCAATTGATGGCCTTCTGCCAAGAGGTCGGTACGTCCCAACTGCTCCCATTCAAAGGTATCCATATTCAACATCTTACGAAGTTTTTCGCTGCTGAACGGCAGGAACGGTTCGAATGCAATAGCCAGATTAGCTACCAGTTGCAATGCTATATTCAGGATAGTGGCTACACGCGGCATATCAGTTTTGGCAAGTTTCCACGGTTCGGTGTCTGCCAGATATTTGTTACCGATGCGTGCCAGATTCATTGCTTCTTTCTGAGCATCGCGGAACTTGAAGACATTCAGCAGTTTTTCTACTTCCGCTTTTACATCTGCAAATTCCTTCAGTGTATCCTTGTCATATTCTGTCAACTCTCCGCAGGCGGGAACGCATCCGTTAAAGTATTTCTGAGTCAGTACTAAAGCACGGTTCACAAAGTTTCCGTACACGGCTACCAATTCATTGTTGTTGCGTGCCTGAAAGTCTTTCCATGTGAAGTCATTGTCCTTCGTTTCGGGAGCATTGGCGGTCAGCACATAGCGAAGCACATCCTGCTTTCCGGGGAAGTCCTGCAAATATTCGTGCAGCCATACAGCCCAATTGCGGGAAGTGGAAATTTTATCTCCTTCCAAGTTCAGGAATTCGTTGCTTGGCACATTATCAGGCAAAATGTAACTGCCTTCCGCTTTCAACATAGCCGGGAATACGATGCAATGGAACACGATATTGTCTTTTCCGATGAAATGAACCAGACGTGTTTCGGGGTCTTTCCACCATGTTTCCCAACTGTCGGGCAGTAATTCCTTTGTATTTGAAATATATCCGATAGGAGCGTCAAACCATACATAAAGCACTTTTCCTTCCGCTCCTTCTACGGGAACGGGGATACCCCAATCCAGGTCACGGCTTACGGCGCGTGGCTGCAAGCCCATGTCCAGCCAGCTCTTGCACTGTCCGTACACGTTGGGACGCCATTCTTTGTGGTCTTCCAGAATCCATTTGCGCAACCAGCCTTCGTGCTTATCCAACGGCAAATACCAGTGTTTGGTTTCACGCATCACAGGCTTACTGCCGCTGATGGCACTTTTCGGATTAATCAAATCGGTGGGTGACAATGAAGTACCGCACTTTTCGCATTGGTCGCCGTATGCACCTTCTGCGTGGCAATGGGGACATTCACCTGTGATGTATCGGTCGGCCAAAAACTGGTGAGCCTCTTCATCGTAATATTGTTCAGATGTCTTTTCGATGAATTCCCCTTTGTCATACAGTGTTTTGAAGAACTCGGAAGCCAGTTCGTGATGTGTCTTTGATGAAGTGCGGGAGTAAACATCGAAAGAAATTCCGAATTCTTTAAAAGAGTCTTTAATCAGTGTATGATAGCGGTCGACCACATCCTGAGGGGTAATTCCTTCTTTTTTGGCACGGATGGTGATGGGCACCCCATGTTCATCTGAACCTCCGATGAACAGTACGTCTTCTTTTTTCAGGCGAAGATAGCGTACATAGATATCTGCAGGAACATATACACCTGCCAAATGGCCAATGTGCACCGGACCGTTGGCATAAGGCAGTGCCGAGGTGACGGTGGTTCTTTTGAATTTCTTTTCCATATTATGTATGTGCTTTTTGTTATTTCTGATAGTAAGGTGCAAAGGTAATGATTTTTAGTGAAGTAAATGGAATATGAGGCTATTTCTTTCTGTATTTTTGGTTGGGATGTCTGGGGCTTTCGGGATATAGTCTTTCTATTAGATTATTGCTAATCATATCTTTTAGTATATGATTTTGCAGATATTTGCTGTTTTTATTGACTCTTTGAGCTAATTCTTCCAATGAAGTATAGTCTTTGCAGTTATTGCAAATCAAATTATATAGTTCGTCTTGACTTAATCTTTGTTTGGTACTATTACTTGCAACATTACTTGCAACATTACTTGCAACATTACTTGCAACATTACTTGCAACATTACTTGCAACATTACTTATGTTTGAAGCATATAGGTGATACTTTGTTCCTCTGCCGTTGCCTGTAGAAGAAAGGAAATGCCTTTCACATAATTCTTTTAATATCAGTGAAATATCTGCTTTGTGCAGATTGAGGACAAAGCGTAGTCGTTCATTATTTACTTCTCCTTCTGAATGGGCCAATGATAAAATCATTAATCGGTCATAACCAATGTTTAGGATTGCTTCACCATATAATTGGGTTAATACATCTTTGGTCTCTTCAGGAATTAAAGATTCCATTTGTAAGGTCAATATAACCTTATCCGGCCTATTTTTTGTACAAAGAATGGGCTCTTTCCAATTCTTTTCTTTCCATCCTTTTAAAATCTTGTCCACTCCGCTTCCGGCTTTTTCTGCTTTTCCTAGCATCATAAACATTTGTTGCAGGTGCTTGTTTCGGCATACGCTTTCACCACCTGTAAAATATTGCCTTCGTGATATAAGAAGAGTGCCTGGATTAGAAAAAACGAATTGATTGCTATAATGCTCAATCACAATATTAGCATCCACTGAGAAATCAGAATGCACTAAAGCGTTTACAAACGCTTCTCTTATGGCTATGTGGGTAGGTGTTTCGTCGATTCGTGTATCGTTGTCTAGTTGAAATGGTTTAGGCAGAACGGAAGTTAGTTTTGGTAACACACGTCTGTAAAACTGAAATAAATTAGCTTCCCATTCTCCGTTAGGACATATTCTGTCAATCCACCTTGCTTTTTCTGTATGTGGCGGAATTTCGCGATAGTCCGGGAAGAAATTTGGAGCGCATTCTGGGTCAGTAATACTTTCAGTTTTTCCAAACATGAGTAAACCGGCAAGGGTGAAGCCTTGCTTCCCTGTTTTTCTATCTACTCTGTAACCTCCTAATTTTTTAAGTAATTCAAGATCATCTAAAGCCAACCAAGGATGCTCGGGTTTGGAAACATTAAACAATCGTCTATATTGAGCCAATGAGTTAGCGTCAATATCATCTATTGTATAATTTTCCAAGATACGACTGTCGGCAGGGATAGAATCATTTGCGTCTGCAAACATACGTTGTACTTCCTTTTCTGTGCATTTGAAATCACCTTCAAAATCTCTTTTATAGGTCCCATTATATGGATTGGGAGTACAATAGACAGGTTTTTGGGTTCTGTCGGCCATAGGAATATAGAATAACAAAATAGGGTGTCCTTTATAACTTCCGTCTATTATATCATTATTCTTTAGTAGATTACAATTTACTACTTGCTTATTGTTTACATTGCGCCAAAAGTCCTTTTTGTATTTCTCGATTTGCTCTGTTGTCAGGTCATCCAATGAAAATTGATTGTTTTTTTCTTTAATGCCGAGTACGATTGTTCCGCCTTCTGTGTTGGCAAAAGAGGAGTAAGTCTCCCAAAAACTACCGGGAAAGCCACCAGCTGCACTTTTAAATTCGATTTCCGATGATTCTCTATCAGTTAATAAAGAGTCTATATAGTTTTCGATATGCGTATTGTTCATAACAAAATCAGAGCTTATTCATGTTGTGCAAAGGTAATGATTTTTAGTGAAGTAAATGGAATATGAGGCTATTTCTTTCTGTATTTTTGGTTGGGATGTCTGGGGCTTTCGGGATATCCGTAACTTTCCTTTTCATCGTTTTGATTTTATTGTTTATTCCTTCCGGTTTCACCGTTGATATATGGCAGTCACACCAAGCTAATATTCGAACCGGCTACAATGTCTTATCATACAATGAGTGAATCCACAAAAACAACTGTATTTTTTCGCTCTACAAGTGGAAATCTGTTTTTCCTTTTCTCCTTTCATTAGTGGTTGAAACGCCCTGCTGATGGGGGCTCCGGTAGTGAATGGACATCTCGTCACCACCCTTTCAGCCTCCTTTCATTCGTAAAACTTGTGTACTCTGAAGGCAGATTGTGAAGGGACTTGGGAAGCACGGCTGAAACGAGGATGAAGGGATGTGCTGTCATCTTTAACCATTTGACAGCCAGTGCGTTTTGACTAAAATGTAAGGATGAAGGGAAAAGAAGGAATGACCGGATTGGGGAGGGGTGATTCAATTTGCCCCTACATGAAAAGGTGCTGCTGTTTTAAAAAAAACTCCCGAGCTTTTCCAAAAACCTCCCGAGCTTTTTTGAAAACATCAAGGTCTTTTTGTGTATGTACGCAGGTCAACGGGTACACTTCACACTGTACGTACGCATCGGGCTACACATACGGTGGCATAAGCCTACACGTATATACGCATCGGGCTACACGTATATACGTATCGCCTCACACGTACGTACGTGTAAATCCATACCTCCAGCGATCTGGTGTTTACCTCATAAAAGGATGTTTAAAGGGTTTGTATTTCCACTAAATATAGCGGTTGACGAAATTTCGTTAGCGGCAAAAAAGATTAAGATGTTCTTAAAAAAGTTCGTTGTCTTTTTAAAAAAGCTCCTTTTCTTTTTTTAAAAGGTCGTTATCTTTTTGAGAAAGCTCTTGCTCTTTTTAGAAGATGTCCTCGTCTTTTTGGGAAGGTGTGTCTGGGGCATTAGAACATAAACCGGTCAAAAGTGACGAAGAACTTAAAATGTATTCTCCAACGCATTTTTCAGTTCAGTACTATGGCTGGGACGTGGTAAATCAGCATGTAAAATTTCTCCTTCCGGCGAGAGAAGAAAATAACGTGGAATTTCCATGGGGCTGTCGGCAAACACAAGCTTTTTGATATTCTTCTGCAATTCGGCAGAAGCCATTAGATGATAACCACTTAACTTATAGTTGTCAATGCATCCTTTCCACGCATTTTCTTGTTTGGGAGAATCAATGGAGATGTATACTTGCTCCATGTTTTTGTACTCTTTGAGCATGTTGTGTAAGTCTTTCGTAAAATTGAATTCCCCGCGACAGGGCATACACCAGCTCGCCCATAAATCGACAAACAGGTATTTGCCTTTTAGCTCGGGTATCTCTTTTAATTGCGTAAGTGTATCAATCTTGTTCTGAATAAATATTTTGTTATAGCCGGTGTTGGTAGTCTCTTCCTTGTCTTTCATTAACTTATTTAGCAGTTTGGTATGTTCATACTGAGGATGTTTTTCGTTTAAGTAATCTTTTACTTTATAGATGTCCATTTCTCCGGTATTGAATACGACTTGACAGATAGCTGCGCTCCCCAGCAAGTAAGGTTGCAGACTTTCGGGGGCACAAAAATCATCGATGTATGGGCCGAAAATTGCTTTGTCATGCGTCTCCATTTTCCTTTTGTCGCCATGATAGCGAATATATGTGTGTATGTAAGGGCTGGCTAAAGAGAATTTGATTAGTTCGAGATTGATTGCTGCCGTTTTGTTGAATATGCTGTCGATATGGTATCTTATGGCAATACTGTCCTTTTGTTCCACCGGTTTATATTTTTCGTTCTTCAATAGGACATTTAATATATTTATGATATCCATATTCAGGGTTAATGTAAATTCCTTTTTTATCGTATTGATATAATTGGCGCTTGTTTTTGTAGCCAAAGCAATACTGTCCAGACTCTTGATGTGTGGCTCAATGAGGGTATTGTTGATTTCCGCAATAACAGATTCCAATGTTTTTTCTTGACTTATATATTTCCGGAACTTTCTATTTATCGGCAGGGTATATTTTTCAAGCAGTGGGATGCCGGAGAAATTATTATGTATATATTGGAGTCCGGCCTGATTCGTCCCTCCAAACGTTATTTGCGAAGTATTATCTATATGGATGCTTAGCGAATCATTTGGAAACAGGAGGGGATTACTTCTTCCTCCCAATGCGAAGTTGCAACGGATAAAAGCAAAGGAATCAATATGCGACACTTTATAGTCGGTTGTTGTTCCTTTATGCAGGAATATCGTGGTCGTAGGTATCCGGTGGTTGGGCATTCCGTCAATGGGCTCGTAGATGGTGACAGAGTTGTCTATGTCTGTGGTAAATGTGATGGTTGCATGTTGGGCATGCAAGTTTGTGAATAGTGACATACACAAAGCGAGGAGAGAGAAAAGTTTAAGCTTCATAATAATTGTATTTATTGTTTGCTTGCCGACAATATCTTTATTACACGTACTGTAAATCTTCTATGCCGTACACTTGAGGCATCTCCTTTCCATTGACAGTGATAAAAGGCGTGTGTTCCAAGTGAATCTGTTGGCAATAAGCTTGTTGTGCTTCCAACATCTGTTCGGCCTGTTTTATAGGTTTGCAGGATGCTATAAACTTACTGTTTTGCTTTTCAAACCATTCATCCAGTAGATGCATGGCCTTCTGGAATCCGTGTTCAAGATAGCAGGTTATGATTGCCAGTGCGATGTCTTTGCCTACGGTATCTTGCGGAGCAATTGAGAAAAGAATCCTTATGGATGCATTTTCCAGTTTCATCCATTCTTGATGCTCGTTTGCACAATGCTTGCAATGTGGGTTTATAATAATTTGTACGAGCTTGCCGTCTTGCGCTTCTTTTTGAATTGTTATGTCCTTCTCTGCGTTGGGAACTGCATGCCCCATTTGCAGCAGTGTGTTGAAAAGGGTAGGATATGACAGCAAAAGTACTCTTTTGTCTTTCAATTTTGCCACTTCCCGCACCGAGTCCAGCAGTTCTTTCAGCGCATACCATGTGGTGCAGCAAAGTGTGCCTATCAATATAAAAGCAAGGATGGCTGATATGTTTAAATGCCAGGCAGCTATATCAGTGGAGAATAGGACAAGAGCCTGTAACCATATTATGATATCGATGGAGAGGCAGAACATACACAGTTTGCGAGCTATTATCACCTGATAACCGACGGACCACAAGGTGAATGCAATGGAAATGCAGGTGGCCCAAGTCCAGATGCTGTAATAGAGGGGGATATGGAATGCCGTAGAAAGGAATAATGTAGAGTAATATAATAAGGCCATTTCTCCCAATGTGATGATTCCATTGATGCTGGCGGCTTTGGAGTGCAATATCTCGTTACAGTCCACGACATTGCCTATTTTGCAGAAACGCTGCAAGAAATCTTTGTTGTAGGATTCTTTATAAATGATAAGGATGGACACGGCAAGCCCTATCCATGTCAGTGTGTTGAAAAGTAGGTCTCCTGTTTGTCGGGGGCTGGTCAGCAGATAGATAGTGCCTGCTAATCCGATGGTCAACAGGTATTTATATTTCTTCGCAAGATACAATATTTGTTTTAATTGATAATATGGTTCATGATAAGATGCCTGCGTTTCGCCTACTATCAGGACGACTCCTTTCCATGCAGCGATGAACTGCTTTGTCGGAAGGTTTTCTTCTTTCCCCTTGTCGGAAAGTAAGATTGTTTTTTCTTCTTGTATGCTTTTTACAAGGCAATATCTTCCGTTGTGCATCAATGCAAGGAAAGGTGCTTCTATCTTGCTTAAATAAGTGACCGGCAGTTGATATACTTCGTGTGTAATATGAAGGCTGTCAAGTGCATCACTTATCCCCCTAATGGAGCATCCCATTGGGGTGTCAAGCAGTTCCTTGATGCGTCCATAGCTTACTTTTATCGACAATTCCTTCAAATACCGATTCAGTATGTTCATTGTGTAGTCTATATCGGCCATGCTATTTCTGGTTTATCAGTTGCTCTAAAGCATTCAGCAGTTCTTCTCCTCTTAAATCTTTTGCAATGATGCGTCTCTCTTTGTCCAACAAGAAATTCCTTGGGATGGATTTAATCTTTAAAGCCCTGACCTGCTTGTCGGGTACATTCCTGTCATTCACCCCTCTCACATGGATGAAGTGTCGGGTGCTGTCCTCCTCTATGGCTTTTTCCCATTTGAGCGTATCGGCATCTATTGTCACTGCATATACAGCCAGTTTGTCCTTATATCTTTCTTTTGCCATTTTCAGGAAAGGTGTTTCCTTGCGGCACGGTACACACCAGCTTGCCCAAAAGTCTACCAGCACATATTCTTCTGCAATGGAGTCGGTGTTTATTTTCTTTTTTGAGATATGCGGGAATGCTAGTTGCAGTTTTGCTCCCATGGTTGTGTCTTTAGGCTCTACATATAGTCTTTGTTTCAAAAGAGTGTAATAATGGTTTTGTCCTATCTTGTAATGCTGATTGTTAGAACTTGAGTCAGTACGACATAACCTTTTGATGCAGTATGCATCGGGAAATTTATTTTTTAAGTAATGCAGTATAGTTCGGAAAGGTTCCTTGTCCTCGTTCTCTCTACTATATTCCGGTAGCCATACGGTGTATAGTTCAGCCAATCGTGGATACTTTGTTTTATATATTTCGTTAATGCAGAATTTGTCCAAATACTTTTTATAGTATTCCACACTGTCTTTATGAATCGTAGGGTCTGCTATTTTCTTTCTGATATCCTCTTTTTTACGTTGGAATAGTCGTTGCTCATTGTGCATATCGTTCCCCTCAATGGGCAACTTGTACCATCCGTCTTTGGTGTTTTCGTCGATAGTCAGTTCCGACTTTGTTCCCGGAATGGAGGAAAAGTATAAGTTGACAGGTCCGTTTTTCATGAACAGGATTTTCACAGTAAGGCTTTCTTTTACATAAAAAGACAGTTTGGCTTGCTTGGCTCCTTTGGTTATCAGGGTGGAATCTAGGATGACATAATCTAGCTTTTCCGCTTCTACCACAGCCCATCCCGTTGCGTATACCCATTGTTCTTCTTGGGTTACTTCCGGGGACAGGCGCATAATTACTTCTGTCTTTGGAGTTTGGGCATTGCCAATGGTTAAGACTAGAATGAATAGAATGGTTACCGCTAATGTTTTCATGGTCTTGGTATTATTCACCTATTTCTGTATTGGTAATAGTAACAGTTGAGTATGTTGCCGTTTCTCCTAATCGGATAGTGACAATACTTTCATTTTGGTAAGCCGTTGGAACATCAACGATGTATAAGCTTTTCCTAGTAGCAAACATACGAATAAAATCAATAGGTTGGTGCTCTGCAACCGTTACATAAAAAGAGAAAAGCGTTACAAGTTGATATGTTGTAATTATAGCTTTCTCGATGAAATGGGGCGTTTTTATTTATCGAATATGATTCGGAAGGTTTCTTCCGCCATATTTTTCTTTAATCTGCTTTTGCGGGTTCGCAAGGCTCCTGCAGGAGTTTTCATACAGTACACAATGGCCCGGCTCTTGTCTTTTGTTCAGGCGGTTTTATATAGTTGCCGGGTAGAATTGTTTTTTCAACTGTTCCTTCAAATACCGATTCAGTATGTTCATTGTGTAGTCCATATCGGTCATGCTACTTCTAGTTTATCAGTTGCTCCAAAGCATTCAGCAGTTCTTCTCCCCTTAAATCTTTTGCAATGATGCGTCTCTCTTTGTCCAACAAGAAATTCCTTGGGATGGATTTAATCTTTAAAGCCCTGACCTGCTTGTCGGGTACATTCCTGTCATTCACCCCTCTCACATGGATGAAGTGTCGGGTGCTGTCCTCCTCTATGGCTTTTTCCCATTTGAGCGTATCGGCATCTATTGTCACTGCATATACAGCCAGTTTGTCCTTATATCTTTCTTTTGCCATTTTCAGGAAAGGTGTTTCCTTGCGGCACGGTACACACCAGCTTGCCCAAAAGTCTACCAGCACATACTCTTCTGCAATGGAGTCTGTGTTTATTTTCTTTTTTGAGATATGCGGGAATGTGAGTTGCAGCTTTGCTCCCATGGTTGTGTCTTTAGGCTCTACATAATACCTTTTCTTCTCCAATGCTCTGATTCGTTCAGATGCGGCTTTGCTTTTTGCGGTTGGCGGTTCGCTTTTTATTCTGCTAAATCCCTGTATGTGGCTGTCATGGGGAAACTTCTGTTGTGCATATTGAATCACTGACCTGAAAGGTTCCTCTTCCCTTCGTTCTTTGGCATATCCAGGCAACCATAAAATATATGACCAAACCAATGTCGGGTATTGAGTCTTGTGCATCTCTTTTATATAGGCCTCTGTTAGTTTGGCTTTATAATATCGTATGCTGTCTTCGGGCAGGGACTGGTCTACGCTCTTTTTTCCTATATATAGGATTTTATTATCAAATGCAAGAAATTCATTGTACATATCATTCCCTTTCATGGGGTGTGGATATCTTCCGTCCATGTTTTCATCAATTTCAATTTCACAGTTTGTGTTAGGTTCTATATCAAAGAATAGATTGACGGGTCCTTTCTCTGAACATAAGATATATATACTCATCCCATGGCTGATGTCAAAAGACAGTTTTGTCTTCATGTCTCCTTTGTTCACTTTTACAGAGTCTAGAATGGCAAATTCATTTCCTCCGATATAGCCGTTTGCATAAATCCATTGCTCTGTTTGGGACAGTTCAGTTGATAGTTTGATGGTTATATTTACATTCTTGTCTGTGGCGCAGATAAGTAACGGCAGCCAGATAAGTATCAGAAATAAAGTGTGTCTCATGATGCTGTTTTTTTTATTCTCATTAAAATAAGTAATTCTCCTCCTTCTTCGTCTATTTTAGAACGCAGTGTTAAAGCATCCGAGTTTTTGGATTGCTTTAGCTTATTTTTCAAATCATCGCTTTGCACGGTGGCACTTACATATTCTCTGCCATTGATGATATGATAATTGCGGAAACAGATTCCTATGTTACTTCCATATATGTCTTCTTTGATGATGGGTGAATTATAGAATTTTTTATTCATTTTGTCAAATACTAATGTTCTTTTTTCTCCACTAATCGTATTGTTGAAGCAATTGACGAATAGAAATCTGTCGGTGTCACAGATTCGGTAAGGGATAAAGCACATTCTGCTTTTGGGAGGAATCCGTGTGTCCTCATAAGTATATCTTTCATTCCTTTTAGCCCATAAATATCTGATTTCATATCCTTTATTTATAATGCGGAAGATGGTGTCATTATATACACTCCAATATCTTGCCTGATTATTTAAAGTATAGCCTTTGCTCATCACTCCTTCTATTTTGTCATAGTGAGATAGTTTGTAATCTCCATGCTCAATATGTTCTGTCATATAGTTCTCCAAATTCATTTGTACCCATTTGTATATAGGTTGGGAGTCATTTGAAAGATATTCTCGTCCTATCAGCAATAGATTGCCATCTTGGTATATTATTTGTATTGGTATATCAATTATCGAATTAATATTCCGGTTGCTAATCACTTTTCCGGTAAAATCGTAAATTATTAGACGTTTGTTAGATAATACATATATAAGAGATTTTTCTTTATTTATTGCTATACGCGGATTCTTAAAATATTCGTTTAGTCCTTCACCTATATTCCCAATCCGATATAATAATTTGCCATCTCTATCATATGTGGCAATGCCTTCAGAAGTATTGAGGATTATATATTGGGACGCTATGTATTCTTCTTTTATTTCTTTAAAAAGAAAAGAAGTATCAGGCGGAATAATTATCATAGAGTCAATAAAGTCACTTAGCAGAAAGTCCTTTTCCACAAGTTCTTTTTCATCCAACACAAATATTTCATCAGATGTGGATAGTTGCTGTTGGCAACTTAATGTGATGCAAACAATGCAAGAAAGTAGTAATAATCTCATAGTATGCATAAATTAAGAAGAAGTTAAAATGAAGAGACCAAGACTGGAAAGTAATAACTCACCTTAAAGTAAAGAGCTATATCTAAACTTTATTTTAGGTAAAGATGTAGCTCTTTTAAGATGTTGTAAAGGCTATCGATTCCTAGCTTGAAAATTTCTTTTCTGCAAATAGAGTGTTAATAGAAATTATATTAACACTCTCTGAATCTATCTGCAATTTACAATTAGTTCAGGATAAGCTTCATCATAAGTCTCATGAAGAATTTTGGCTGCTTCTGCAGCTGTCATTCCAGAAGGAATATCAAAACGATCATAATATCCATCACCATAATAGACAGCGCATCCACCGCCGGTCACAGCATTCATCTGTCCTTTTCCTAGGCGGAAACTTTCAAGGTCTTTAAGTGTCTTCATAACACAAAAGTATTAGTGTGGTTAAATGTTTTGCGATATGCTCAGCCCTTATCGCTTGGCTTTTTGTTTGCAAACAATATCTTTATTACACACTCGTTACAGTGTGAATTCTCCTGTATATTTTACTCCTTGTATATTTAGCAATAGAGTATATGTTCCTTTCGTCTCTTCTTTTAAATCCAATTGAATATGGTCGGTGCCGGCATATATCATGGAATAGACTTGTTCACCTGTCTCTTTATTAGTAATAGTAACCGCTGAGTATGTTGCGGTTTCTCCTAATCGGATAGTGACAATGCTTCCATTTTGGTAAGCCGTTGGAACATCAACGATGGATGTCGGGACTATATCTTTAGCTGTTAAGATTTCGATTTCTTCAATGGTTTGTGCCTTGGCTACAAAACTCATACAACAGAAGAAAATGAATAGTAGACTCTTTTTCATATTGTATTGATTTATAAGTTTATCCTGGTAGCAAACATACGAATAAAATCAATAGGTTGGTGCTCTGCAACCGTTACATAAAAAGAGAAAAGCGTTACAAGTTGATATGTTGTAATTATAGCTTTCTCGATGAAATGGGGCGTTTTTATTTATCGAATATGATTCGGAAGGTTTCTTCCGCCATATTTTTCTTTAATCTGCTTTTGCGGGTTCGCAAGGCTCCTGCAGGAGTTTTCATACAGTACACAATGGTCCGGCTTTTGTATTTCAGCGCAGACAGTATGCAGAAATAGATATCTTCTTTGGACATGTTCGGGTATATTTGATTGAGGCAGGTAATAAAGCCATTGAAGTGTAATTTCAGTTCCTTATAAAGTGATTCTTGTTCTGACAGTTTTATATAGTTGCCGGGTAGAATTGTTTTTTCAACTGTTTCCAGATTCTTTCCCCACTGGGATGTCTGGAATGATTGGATGCCATTCCGGAGAATATCCTGTTTGAACCTTGTTGCTGTTTCGGGTAATCGGATTTCTTCGCCTACTTTTTCTTTTAGAAATGTGCTGATGGTTTGTGTTTGGTCCAATGAGTTCAGCTTTTCTTGCTTGAGTTCTTTTTCTTTTCTTTTTTTCTTTAAATATTGGTAAATGCCAAAAGCACCCGATAAAAGTACAATCAGGCAAATTGCAATGACATAATATGTATTCCTGTTTTCGACCTCTATCTCTTTCCGTTGTATGGCCAAAGCATATTGTGTGTTTAGTTCTTCAACTTTTTGATGTCGCTGCATCTGGAGGATGGAGTCACGATATATGTTGAAAGAATCATTGTATGCATAGGCTGCCGGATGATTATTGGCTTTCTTTTCTACTTTATATAAATAGAAGTAGCCGGTAGTCTTGCTGTATAGGTTACCGGACAGACAGCTTTTCTTCAAATAGAACCTGGCAGAATCCATCTTATTGCCATAATATAATAATTGCCCTTTCAAACTGAGATTAGTGGCTGAACTGTCTTTTCTTATGGCAAGGTTTATGGTGTTGTTGGCTTTCAGTGTATCTCCTTCGTGTAAATAGACTTTGCTGATATCATTGAGTATGTTGGCCTCCCAATAATTGTTTTGAGACTTTTGGCTGATGGCCAATGCTTGTTGGTAATAAAACAGGGCACTGTCGCTCTTATGTTTTAATAAATGGGTCTGTGCCAATTCCCGATATGGAAAGAATAAGAGCGAAGAATCATCTAAAGCCTTGGTCACTGCATGGCATTCCCGATACATATCCATGGCTTTATTATATAGATTCTGTTTTTTGTATATCGTTCCTAAGTCAAAATAGATTTGCATCAGTAGTTTGCTCTTGTTGTTTTCCGGCATTTTTTTTAACGCTGTTAGTAACATTCTGACGGCGAGTGTATCTTGTCTGAGGTTCCGCTTTATTCGTCCTAAGTAAAAATAGCTTTTGGCGGCATTGATGCTGTTTTTCTCTTTTTTGTAATAGTTTACGGCTGTTTGTATCAACGAATCTGTCGGCGGAAGAAGATGGGTTTTATCACAGGCTTGTGTGTAAAGCAAAGCATAATCCGCTCGGACTTGGTTGCGCAAGTTTTCGGGGTGACTGATATTTTGAAGTATATGTAAAGCGCTGTCCGGGTTTTCTTCCATGCAGGCTTCAGCTGTGGATAAGGCTTCTTTTACGGATGGAGGTACATTATATCGGCATCCGTAAAAGGTGAGTATGGATAGTAATATGAGTATTGTTTTTCTCATTTGGGTATTTATTAGTGACAAAGGTACTATTATTCGTTGAATATGTCTGTCTCTCAAGCACTGATATTTATCTCCCGGCAGCTGAAAGATGAAAGCTGAACGTTCGAGGGGGGGAGGAGTAGGGAGGAAAGGGCTGAAGTATAAGGAGATAAGGGGCATTTCATTCAAAGGGTAAAATATTTTTCTTTTGATGCAGTATTTGGGTTAAATTGACATTTTATAAGTAAAACGAAAATGTTTCTGTTTGCCGAAAGATAAGAAAAATGAAGAATGAATCACTAACTCTGAGACATCGTATCGGACTGGAAATAGCCCGGAAGTTGAATAATGATTTGCTGAAAGAACATCCGTTGAAACAATTGTTTTGGGAATGTACGTTGCGCTGTAACCTGCATTGCCGGCATTGCGGAAGTGATTGCAAGAAGATAGCCGGGCACCCTGACATGCCGAAAGAAGACTTTCTGAAAGTGCTTGACAGCGTGGCGGCATCTACAGATTCGCATAAGGTATTTGTCATTATTACAGGCGGCGAACCGTTGATGCGAGAGGATTTGGAGGAATGTGGGAAGGCTATATATGAGAAAGGATTCCCATGGGGGATGGTGACTAACGGACTTTATATGACGCGCGAACGTTTTCGCCGCTTACTGGCATCGGGGTTGCATACGGCAACGGTCAGCCTTGACGGATTTGCGGCAGATCATAACTGGATGAGGGGGAATCCACAGAGCTTTGAACGTGCGGTGGAGGCGATAAAAATGATGGCGGAAGAGCCGGGGTTTGTGTTTGATGTGGTGACTTGTGTCAACAAGCATAGTTATATGCGTCTGGAGGAGATGAAGGAGTTTTTGCTGAGTTTGGGAGTGAAACGCTGGCGGCTTTTCACTGTGTTTCCTGTCGGCCGTGCGGCAAAAGATTCGGAACTGCAATTGTCGAACGGGGATTTTCGCGGAGTGATGGAGTTTATCAAACGTACGCGCAAGGAGGGAAGGATAAAGACGGCTTATGGCTGTGAAGGTTTTCTCGGGAACTATGAGGGAGATGTGCGCGATTATTTCTTTCATTGCCAGGCGGGGGTATCGGTAGGGTCTGTTCTGGTGGACGGTGCTATTTCTGCTTGTCCCAGCATCCGTGCCGATTATCATCAAGGCAATATTTATGAGGACGACTTTATGGAGGTATGGAATAATAAATACCGGCCTTACCGTGACCGCGAGTGGATGCGCAAAGGGGAGTGTGCCGACTGTAAGTTTTTCCGTTATTGCAAAGGAAACGGTATGCATTTGCGTGACGGGAATGGGGACTTGCTGTTTTGCCATTATAAAAGGTTGCAAACATTATAAAACTAGAGAATATGAACATGAAAAAGAAAATTGCAGTGCGTAAGTTGTTATCCGGCGTATTGGTATTGTTGGGCTTTACTGCTTGTGACAGTGATGACCCCGGTAATGGGTTATGTGAATATGGGACTCCCTCGGCTGATTATCAGGTGAAAGGAAAAGTTCTTGACCCAACCGGGAAGCCGATAAAAGGTGTACAGGTGGTGGTAAAGGATTTGAATGCTTATTTTGTGAAGGGCGAGAAGGACTATGTGGTGGATTATGACACTGTGTATACGGATGTAAAAGGTGAGTTCGAGAGTGACAAGGCGCATACTTTCAGCATAGGCAGTCAGGAAGTGCTCTTCCATGATGTGGATGGAGAGGAGAATGGGGGAGAATTTGAATCTGCTACTCTGAAGACGGATCAAATGGATATATCGCAAATAAAAGAAGGCGGAAGCTGGTATTCGGGAGCTTATGAACTGAAGGCTGAGGTGAAACTTTCGCCGAAGAAGAAATAATCTAAAAAATAAAACTGAATTAATCCATTCTATTATGAAAGGGCTGTGGCGGTAATTAACCTGCCCAGCCCTCCCTGTCTAAATTTCTGTAACTGATGGCTTCCGCCAAATGGGTGGAAGTAACCCGCTCGCTGTTGTCGAGGTCGGCAATGGTTCTTGCCACTTTCAGGATGCGGTCATAGGCACGTGCCGAAAGGTTGAGGCGTGTCATGGCATTGCGCAGCAGATTGAGCCCCTGTCCGTCGGGTTCGGCATATAGGTGGAGCAGTCGGCTTTCCATCTGTGCATTGCAATATATTCCCGGATGGTTGGCAAATCTTTTCTCTTGTATCTTTCTTGCGTTGATTACTCTTTCGCGGATGGAGACGCTGCTTTCCGCCGGTTGTGTTTCCGATATCTTGTCGAAAGGCACGGGGACGATTTCTATTTGTATGTCGATACGGTCGAGCAGGGGACCTGAAATGCGGTTCAGGTAGCGTTGTACTTGTCCGGGGTTGCAGACGCATGCCTTGGTCGGATGGTTATAGTATCCGCACGGACATGGGTTCATGGAGGCTACCAACATAAAACTTGCCGGATAGTCGAGGCTGTATTTGGCGCGTGATATGGAGATGTAACGGTCTTCTAATGGTTGCCGGAGCACTTCAAGCACACTGCGGTTGAACTCCGGCAGCTCGTCCAAAAAGAGGACACCGTGATGTGCCAGACTGATTTCTCCGGGTTGCGGGTTGCTTCCTCCGCCCACCATTGCAATCTGCGAAATGGTGTGGTGAGGGCTTCTGAAGGGGCGTGTGGCTATCAGGGATGAATCTTTTCCCAACTTTCCGGCAACGGAGTGTATTTTGGTCGTTTCCAGGCTCTCTCCCAGCGATAGGGGCGGGAGAATGCCCGGCAATCGTTTCGCCATCATTGATTTTCCACTTCCGGGTGCACCAATCATAATCAGGTTGTGTCCGCCTGCGGCGGCTACTTCGAGTGCGCGTTTCACGTTTTCCTGTCCTTTTACGTCTGCAAAGTCATAAGGAAAGTTTTCTTGATTCTTATAAAATTCTTCGCGTGTGTTGACTGCGGTGGGTTCCAGTATCCGTTCGTTATTAAAGAACTCTATGACTTCTTTTATATTTTCCACTCCGTATACATTCAGGTGGTTTACCACGGCTGCTTCGCGGGCATTTTGTTTGGGAAGGATGAAGCCTTCAAATCCTTGTTCGCGGGCACTGATGGCAATGGACAAGGCCCCCTTGATGGGCTGCAGACTTCCGTCGAGGCTCAGCTCGCCTATAATAAGGTAGCGCGATAACTTTTCTTCGGAAACGATTTGGGCGGCAGCCAATATCCCGATGGCCAAAGGCAGGTCATAGGAAGAGCCTTCTTTCCGTATATCGGCCGGAGCCATGTTGACGACTATCTGGCTGGTGGGAAATTTGTATCCGTTGACCTGCAGAGCGGAGATGATACGTTCGTGACTTTCTTTTACGGCTGAGTCTGGCAGACCGACAAGGAAGAACTTTATACCGCGCGAACTATTGACTTCAATAGTTACAATGGTTGCATCAATTCCTTGTACAGCCGCGCCATAGACTTTTACTAGCATTTTATTATTTTTTCTTCTTACGAGCCTTTTCTCTTTCGGCTGCTTTTGCGGCTTTCTCTTTTTCTTTGTCTTGCTCTATAAGTTGTTTTACTTTGTCTATTAGTTCTTTTCCTCTGATGTCTCTGGCGATAACTCGTTTATTGGGGGCTATCAGCAGATTGGAGGGCAGGCGGGTGATGCCTTGTTGCTTGACGATGGAGTTGTCCCAGCCTTTAAAGTCGCATACTTGTTTCCATTGGATTGTGTCTTTGTCGCATGCTTTCAGCCATTCTTTCTTGTCTAAGTCCAGTGACAGGCTGACAATGATGAATTTTTCTTTTTTCAGTGCTTTCTGCACGGCGACCAGTGAATCCTGTGCCGCTACGCTTTCTTTGTTCCAGCTTGCCCAGAAATCGAGAAGGACATATTTGTCTTTCATTTCTTTCCAGCCGATGCTTTTCCCATTTTTATCGGTACAGGAAATCGTGTTTAGGCTCTGCCGGTTCAGTTCGTTCTTTTCTTTCAGCTTGGCCTGAAGGTCAATCATGTAGGGGGTATCCTTGATGCTCCCGCTTAGTCCCTGTATCAATTCATCCATCCGCGTATAGTCGGGAAGACTGTCTTGCACGTAATATTGTTCTATCAGATAGATGTTGGCAAATGAATGGGGATTTTCTTTGATGAGGCGGTCTACCGTGAACATAAGGCTGTCTGCTTTTGCCTCCTTGATGGTTTGCAAGATATATGCCATTCTTTCGTTGTCGCCTTTCCCTTTGATTTGTATATCTCTGGGGGTACCGTCCCATGTCACGCTTTCTCCTTTGTCGGCAAACACGGGAAGTGTTTCTTTATCACTGAGCAGCAATGAGAAGATGGTGAAAGTATCGGGGGTAATGGTGTAATTGAATTTTCCGTTTTGGGCGATAATTGTGTCCAGTTTATAGTTGGGTTCCTGATAGAAAACGAGTATGGTATCAGAAGACAAGCCGCTGATATTCCCTTTTAAAGTGAAAGTGCTCTTCTTGCCGCAACCGGTCAGCAGGAGTATGAGCGCAAGGAAAAGAAAAGATAATTTTTTCATCTTAAATTATTTTCTGCGAAAATACTCATTTTGCAGGTAATGGGCGGTATAAATAGAAGTTATTTTGCATAAAAAAACCGGGATATCCTTTAAATGGATATCCCGGTCTGTTTATTTGGCTATTTTAGATAGTCCGATTATTTGATAGAATCAGCAAATTTAGCGAATTCGCGGTCGTTTGCAGCTTTCTGAGCTATTGAAGCGTCCTTAGCGATTGCGCTCTTAATGCTGCTGCTTACCAATGAAGCGTTGTTAGTGCGGGCACCAACGATAGCCATTAAGTAATCAGTCATTGCATCAGGATTCTTGATAGCAGACAAAGTAGCTTTTGCCTTGTTGTAGTCCTTAGCCAAAATCTGAGCTTGAGCAGCACTGTTAGTCTTAGCGTCACCGAATGCGTTTACAGCTCTGTCATACTGACCTTGTTTGATGTACAGGTTACCAAGAGCTTCGTTAGCAGCGTTAGCACCTGTAGCCTTACCTAAGTAAGATTCAGCAGCAGCTACATTACCCTTAACCAATTCGCAAAGACCAAGGTTAGCGTTTACTTCAGGAGCGTTAGCGTTCTTAGAAGCAGCTTGTTTGAAGTAAGATTCTGCTTTGGCAGCGTCACCGGCAGCAAATGCCATTTCACCTAAGTTGTTGTAAGCACGGAAATCGTTAGGATACAACTGAGTAGTCTTAGTGAAGATAGCTTCTTTGCGAGCGTTGTCGTTAGTCAAAGTAGCAGCATACAATAATTCTTCTACGCTCAATACTTTAGCATCTGTGTTGAATGCTTCGTTGATTTCGTCATCGCTGCGGCCGATGATGTCATAGTTGGCAGTCAGACGTGCACGACGCAACTGAGGCAGGATTTCGTCAGCCAAAGTTTTGTAAACTGAAGAGATGTTCTTGATTTCAGCTTCTCTTTGTTCAGGATCCTGATACATAGAAAGAACGCGCAAAATCAAGTCTTTATCCTGCAAGTTTGATTTAGAAACCAATTCCTGGAAACCTTCCCAGTCTTGTGCAGTATATTTTGCATCGAGGTTAGTATCGATTTTGCCTTTCTTCAATTGACGTTGCATATACTTTTCTGTGTTACCTTCACGGTTTTCAGCCAAACCTGTATTCAGTTTAACACCACCGTCAGGAGAAGCGTATGCAGAGATTTCGATGTTGTTCAATTTGTAGTTCTTAGTGTCAGCGTTTACTTCAGCAACTTTCTTGTGGAATTCTTTCATATCGTCTGAATTCAATTCGCTGTTGCGTAAGTTAGCCTGTTGGATTAAGAACATGATGTTGGCAGTCTGAGCGTCTTTGATGATGCGTTGGAAAGCGTCGTTTGCATAAGATGCATTTGAGCTGGCAGCAGTAGGCAATTCAGAAGTAGCGATTACACCGTCTGCAATTTTCACAGAAGGAATGGTATATGTCTTTTTGCCTTTTGTGATTTTGAAATCAAGATATAATTCAGAGTTAGCCATTTCGGGAACATAGTCGAAAGAAGCTTTCATAGTATAGCTACCACCTACCTTATAAGAAATAGTCTGTCCGTTTCCTTCTACTTTTTCACCTTGGAATACAGCGGGCTGACCTTTAGCTTCGCCACCTTTCCATCTTAATACCGGAGTTACTTCAACAGTAGCTTTTTTCTTCATGTACTTTTCGGGGAACTTACCATTGATAGTTACAGGCACTTTACCACCGATTGCTTCAAGCACTTCAGGGTTAGTTGTGAAATAGTCAGAAGACAATTCTCCCATCTTGCCGCATGATGACAGGGCAAGGACCAATAAAGCCACTAGGGGCAAATACAACTTTTTAATCATAGTTACTTTAATTATTTAACGTTTGTAATGTAATTTCTACTAAAGCCGCGTTTTTGTATGCATCTTTGGGTGCAAAGATAGAAAAAACTCTATTATCTGCTAACTTTAAATGGGCCTTTTTTTTCAAAATATCTTAAAAAAGGACGTAGAAATGAACACTTTATTTATGTTCCTCTCTGAATTTGATGTTGCGAGGATGATGCTCAATGATTTCACTGCGTAGCATATTGCGGTCAATGTGTGTATAAATTTCTGTAGTTCCGATACTTTCGTGCCCCAACATACATTGGATGGCACGTAAATTTGCCCCTCCTTCGAGCAAGTGGGTGGCAAAGGAATGGCGGAAGGTATGGGGGCTGATGGTCTTTTTCAAACCGGTGCGTCCGGCCAGTTCTTTGATAATGTGGAAAACCATGATGCGCGAGATGTTTTTCCCAAAATTGCTGATGAACAGAAAATCCTCGAAACCGGGTTTTATTTTCATTAAGTTGCGGTCGGGGAAATATAGATTAATTTCTTTTACAGCACGTGGGGAGATGGGGACCAGGCGTTGTTTGCTTCCTTTTCCTTCTACCTTGATGAAATTTTCATTTAAGTACAGGTCGGACAATTTCAGGTTGCAAAGTTCGGATACACGGAGCCCGCAGCTATAGAGCGTTTCGAGGATAGCTCGGTTTCGTTGCCCTTCTTTGGTGCCTCTGTCTATGCTCTCTATAAGACGGTCTATCTCTTCTACGGTGAGTACTTCGGGCAGTTTGAAGCCTGTTTGCGGAGACTCAAGCAGTTCGGTTGGGTCGGCTTCCAGATAGTCTTCGAGCACAAGGAAATGATAAAAAGACCGGATACCCGACAGGATGCGTGCCTGCGAACGGGGGTGGATACCGATGTCACGCAGTCCGGCTGAAAATGTTTCCAGATGTTCTAATGTCACCTCCAAAGGATGGAGATTTTCAAGGGTCAGATAGGCCATTAGTTTGTCTAAATCTGTGAGATAAGCATCTACCGTATTGGTAGATAGAGACTTCTCCAACTTTAAATATTGCTTGTATTTCGCTAATATCTTATCTGTTTTCTCGGTTCTTTTCATTTCTTTTTTCTAACTTTGTGCCCAAATTCCCTGCAAAGGTATTAAAAGTTCAGACAAAGCATTAAATATGAAAATACAAATTATTAATGGGCCTAATATCAATTTATTAGGCAAACGTGAACCTTCCATTTATGGGGCTGTTTCATTTGAAGACTATTTGGCGGATTTGAAACGTGCTTATCACAATATTGAGATTGAATATTATCAGTCGAACGTGGAGGGAGAGATGATAAATAAGATTCATGAGGTGGGGTTTGACTATGACGGTATTGTGTTGAATGCCGGAGCATATACTCATACTTCCATTGCTTTGCAGGATGCTATACGGGCTGTGACGGCCCCGGTGATTGAAGTGCATATCTCGAATGTGCATGCCCGTGAGGAGTTCAGACATAAATCAATGATTTCATGTGCTTGTCTGGGAGTGATTTGCGGGTTCGGACTGGATTCCTATCGATTGGCGATAGAGGCGTTGTTGATGAAGAAATAAAATTTTAGGTACGTATATAATAAGGTGATAAGATTATGATGTTGAAACAGACAAAAATCGTGGCGTCCATCTCAGATGAGCGTTGCGAAGTTGAATTTATTAGAGACTTATTCAAGGCAGGTATGAATGTGGTTCGTATGAACACGGCGCATGCTTCGCGTGAAGGTTTCGAGAAGTTGATTAAAAATGTGCGTGAGGTTTCCAATCGCATTGCTATATTGATGGATACAAAAGGGCCTGAAGTGCGTACAACTGTCATTGCAGGTGGTGAACCTATTCCTTATAACATCGGTGACCGTGTGAAGATTGTAGGGAATCCTAGTCAGGAAACGACTCGTGAGTGTATTGCTGTGTCTTACCCCGGTTTTGTGCATGACCTTCAGGTGGATGGTGATATTCTGATTGATGATGGTGATTTGGAGTTGCGTGTAGTAGATAAGACGGATGAATATTTGGTTTGTGAGGTGCAGAACGAGGCTACTTTGGGTAATCGTAAAAGTGTGAATGTTCCGGGTGTCCGCATCAATCTTCCTTCGTTGACGGAAAAAGACCGTAACAATATATTGTATGCTATCGAGAAGGATATTGATTATATCGCTCACTCTTTTGTCAGAAACAAGCAGGATGTATTGGATATCCGTCAGATATTGGATACCTATGGTAGTGATATCAAGGTTATTGCCAAGATTGAGAATCAGGAGGGTGTTGACAACATCGACGAGATTCTGGAAGTGGCGGATGGTGTGATGGTAGCGCGTGGAGATTTGGGTATTGAAGTTCCGCAAGAGCGTATTCCGGGCATCCAACGTATGTTAATCCGTAAATGTATTTTGGCCAAGAAACCGGTAATCGTGGCTACCCAGATGTTGCATACCATGATTAATAATCCGCGTCCTACCCGTGCGGAGGTCACTGATATTGCCAATGCCATTTATTATCGGACGGATGCATTGATGTTGAGCGGTGAGACTGCATACGGAAAATATCCGGTGGAAGCAGTAAAGACCATGACGAAGGTGGCTGCCCAGGCAGAGAAAGATAAATTGTCGGAAAATGATATCCGGATTCCGCTGGATGAGTCTTCTAATGATGTGACTGCATTTCTTGCAAAACAGGCTGTGAAGTCGACCAGCAAATTGAATATCCGTGCTATCATAACCGATAGTTTCAGTGGACGTACAGCTCGTAACATTGCAGCTTTCCGTGGAAAGTACCCGGTATTGGCTATCTGTTATAAAGAAAAAACCATGCGCCATCTGGCTTTGTCTTATGGTGTAGAGGCTATCTATATGCCTGAAAAGGCAAATGGGCAGGCTTACTACTTTGCTGCTTTGCGCAAGTTGTTGGACGACGGTGTTTTGTGTGAGAGCGACATGGTGGCATACCTGAGTAGCGGTAAGCAAGGAACGCAGACTTCATTCCTCGAAATCAATGTGGTGGGAGATGTGCTGAAGTATGCAATGGATTATGTGCTTCCCAACCGTAACCGTTATTTATAATACCGGCCGGCATGAAAGAAACGGATGCTATTGACGAATATATCCTTCAGCATATCGATGAAGAAAGTGATTATCTGAAGGCTCTTTATCGTGATACGCACGTCAAGTTATTGCGTCCCCGCATGGCTTCGGGCCATCTGCAGGGGCGTATGCTTACAATGTTTGTACGGATGATACGTCCTCGTCAGGTGCTCGAAATAGGTACTTACAGCGGTTATTCCGCATTATGTTTGGCCGAAGGGCTCGAAGAAGGGGCCGTGTTGCATACTTTTGAGATTAATGATGAGCAGGAGGACTTTACCCGTCCGTGGCTGGAAGGTTCACCTTATGCTGACAAGATAAGATTCTATATCGGCGATGCATTGCAGTTATTGCCGGATATGAACATTATGTTTGATTTGGCGTTTGTAGACGGTGACAAGCGTAAGTATATCGAATATTATGAGCTGGTGTTGAAGATGCTTTCGCCGGGTGGCTATATCATAGCCGACAATACGCTGTGGGACGGCCATGTGTTGGAAGAGCCGCATCACACCGACCTTCAGACTATCGGTATCAAGAAGTTTAATGATTTGGTGGCGGCTGACTCAAGGGTAGAGAAAGTGATTCTGCCGTTGCGTGACGGACTGACAATAATAAGAAAGAAATAAAATAAATAGTAATATGGAAACGACCAGACAAAATAAGATTTCCCGTCTTATTCAGAAAGAATTAAGCGAGATTTTCCTGCTTCAGACTAAAGCGATGAACGGTGTATTGGTATCGGTAAGTGCAGTTCGCATCAGCCCTGATATGAGTATAGCGCGTGTTTATCTCAGTGTGTTCCCTTCAGAGAAGAGTCAGGAAATAGTGAAGAATATCAATGATAATATGAAGTCTATCCGTTTTGAACTGGGTACGCGTGTACGCCATCAGTTGCGTATTATTCCCGAACTTAAGTTCTTTGTGGATGATTCGTTGGATTATGTCGAACGTATTGATGAACTGTTGAAAAAATAACCAACGGTGAATTTCCCCTTTTATATAGCGAAGCGTTACCTTTTCTCTAAGAAGTCGCACAATGCCATCAATGTTATATCAGCTATTTCGGTTTGCGGAGTAGCTTTGGCTACATTGGCAATGGTATGTACATTGTCTGTATTTAATGGATTTCAGGATGTGGTGGCTACCTTTTTCACTGCTTTTGATCCGGAATTGAAGATTACGGCAACTGTCGGAAAGGTTTTTGACGGGCAGGATGAGCGTATTCTGGAGTTGAAGAGGTTGCCTGAGGTGGCTGTCTTTTCCGAATCATTGGAGGAGAATGCAATGGTTCAGTATAAAGGCCGACAGACTATGGCTGTGATAAAAGGGGTGGAAGATAATTTTGACCGGCTGACACCCATAGACAGTATCCTTTTTGGACGGGGGGAACTGTTGCTTCATGATGAGGTGGCTGATTATGCTATTCCGGGCATCGAGCTGGTTTCGATACTCGGTACGGGAATCCGTTTTCTGGATCCGTTGGAAATTTATGCTCCCAAGCGGGGGGCAAAGGTCAATATGGCTAATCCGGCAGCCAGTTTCAACTCGGCTAATTTGTTCTCTAGCGGGCTGGTGTTTGCTGTGAATCAGCAAAAATATGATGCCTCATATATTCTGACTTCACTACAATTCGCCCGTAGGCTGTTTCAATATGATACGGAGGTGAGCTCGGTAGAACTAAGATTAAAGCCCGGTATCAATATCGGTAGTGCCAAGAAGAAGATACAGGCGATTTTGGGTGACGGTTTCCAGGTGCAGGATCGGTATGAACAGCAGGTGGACACGTTTCGCATTATGGAGATAGAGAAACTCATCTCTTATCTGTTCCTGACTTTTATTCTGATGATTGCGTGTTTTAATGTGATAGGTTCTCTTTCCATGCTTATTATTGATAAGAGGGCGGATGTGGTGACATTGCGCAATTTGGGGGCAAACGATAAACTGATTACACGGATATTTTTGCTTGAAGGACGTATGATTTCGTTCTTCGGGGCCATCATCGGGGTCGGATTGGGGCTGGCTTTATGCTTTATCCAACAGGAGTTCGGCTTGATTGCATTGGGAGGCGGCTCAGGAGCTGCCGGAAACTTTGTGGTGGATGCCTATCCGGTCAGTGTCCATGCCTGGGACATTGTATTGGTGTTCCTTACTGTATTGGTGGTAGGCTTCCTTTCTGTCTGGTATCCTGTGCGTTATCTCAGCCGCCGCCTGTTGTAATTGCTTTTTTCTTATTTCTACGTTAGATTAGTTCGTAACTGCTGATTTGGATAGGCATATCCAGATTATGAAGCACTTTTTCCAATAAGATACCTTCCCGATTGTCATATTCGTAACCGAACGTGGCACGGATGCCTTGCAAAATAAATTGTGTGGCACGGTCTAACGCAATTGGTAGGCTGTCGCCTTGCATTAAAGAACCGGTAATGACGCTTGTAAATGTATCTCCCGTGCCCGGATAGTGGGCAGGCAGGTAAGGACAGGTTACTTTCCAATAGCGGTCACTCGAACGATTATAGGCGTATACAGAAGTCTTCCGTGGGTCGCCTTGTACCGGAATACTGGTAATGATGACGGTCTCAGGACCTTTGTCCGATAGTTCGTGCAGGTAGGCTTTTAGTTCTTCATCTGAGTTTTCGGCTTTGTAGGGCTTGTCCAGCAGATAGAACAGCTCGGTCAGGTTGGGAGTAATGACATCGGCCTGAGTGATGAGATGGCGCATTTCGATAATCATCTCCTTGTCGAAGTTGGTATATAGTTTGCCATTGTCACCCAATACGGGGTCGATAACGATGAGACTGTCCGGTTGGCGGAAGTCATTAATAAATCCCGATACGATTTGAATCTGTCTGGGCGAGCCCAGATAGCCTGTATAAATGGCATCAAACTGTACTCCCAACTCTTTCCACTCGCCAATAATCTTGGGCATCTCGTCCGTCAGGTCGAGGAAAGAGAAATGAGGATACTGAGTGTGGCTGGATAATACTGCCGTGGGAAGCGGACAGACTTGAAAGCCCATCGAGGAGAGGATGGGAATGACGACGGTCAGCGAGACACGCCCTGCACCGGACAAATCGTGTACGGCAGCTATTTTCTTTACTTTGTTTGCATACATAATCTTTTCATAAATAGGTAATGATGCTATAACAGCCGGAAGGAGCAAAAGGTTATTCCAAAGTTATACTTTCTACTTCTATATTCTCCTGGCGCAAGAAGATGGAAGCGGATTCTTCAAACTTACCCGGACTCTCGGTCGTCAGAAAACGGCAACTGCTGCCTTTGGTGCAACGAGTGTCCATCTCTGTGTGGCGGTCTAGATAACTGCGCAAGCTGTGTGCCACATATTCTCCTTGTGCTACAATTTGTACGTGGGGAGGGGTAAACTGTTTGATTTTATCTATGAGCAACGGATAATGGGTGCATCCCAAAACGATGGTGTCTATTTGAGGGTCTGCTTCCAGCAGACGGTCGATATATTGCTTCACAAAGTAATCTGCGCCAGGAGACCGGAATTCATTGTTTTCAACCAATGGCACCCACATGGGGCAGGCCAGACCGGTCACTGTTATGTCGGGGAATAGTTTATGCACCTCCAGCGGATAGGATTCGGACTTGATGGTACCGGCGGTGGCAAGTATGCCGATGTGCCGTGTGCGGGTGATGTCTCCTATGCATTCGGCGGTAGGCCGTATCACGCCGAGTACGCGGCGGGTAGGGTCGTCTGATTTGGGCAGGTTCATTTGTTGGATTGTGCGGAGCGCTTTGGCTGATGCGGTGTTACAAGCCAATATAACCAGTGGACAACCCAAGTCGAAGAGTTTGTTTACCGCCTGTAGGGTGAACTCATAGACCACTTCGAACGATCGGGTACCGTAAGGGGTACGCGCATTATCTCCTAAATAGATATAATCGTATTCGGGCATGAATTCCCGGATTTTATCCAGAATAGTCAGTCCGCCATACCCAGAGTCAAAGATACCGACAGCACCGGTTGAAAGGGAAGATGGTTGATTCATGACAGTGGTCTATAAAAAGGCACGGATTACACGGATTAACACGGTTATGAGAGTCCGTGAAATCTGTGTAATCCGTGCCCAAAGGGGTTATCTTAATTATTTAAGTCCTAATTTACCTTTAACTATCGGAGTAACGTCTGTAGACAATGACTCGTTTACAAAAGGAATATCAGTTCTGTTCAGGTCGAAGATATAAACATATCCGCCTTCTTGTCCGACTGCTTTGATGGCATCATCTATCTTCTTATAGATAGGTTCCATCATTTCGGCGTATGCTTTCTGCAACTGTTGTTGAGCGTCAGCTTGAAATTGCATACCTTTTTCGTTCAGTTCCTGCAATTCTTTCTGGCGTCTTTCCTGAATATTCTTAGGCAAGTTAGCCTGTTCTTGTTGGTACTCAGTGAATTTCTTAGTCAATTCATCTGAAGCACGTTTCATTTCATCTTCGTATTGTTTTTGCTGAGCCTGAATGTCAGTCTGAGCTTTGGTGTATTCCGGCATTACAGTGAGAATCTCTGCAAATTTAACATGACCGAATTTTTGGGCAAATACGCTCATTGGAGCGATAAGTAAAAGTAATAAAGCAATTTTCTTCAACATAGTTCTATTTTTTATTAGTTATTGCAAATTTGATTATCAGGTGCAAATGTATGAAATTAATTTGAATATCCTAGTTTTGAAAGCACTTCATTGCTGATATCAATACGCGGAGATGCAAAAATAATACTTTGGGCAGATGAACGGTCGACTACTGCATCGTATCCGTTTTGTTGGGCTATTTGCTTCACTGCCTCATATATTTTGTCCTGAATAGGGTTAATCAGCGCTTGTTGTTTTTTAGCCATTTCTCCTTCCGGACCAAAGTATTTTTTTCTCAGCTCTGCAGCTTCTTTTTCTTTAGCTATAATCGCTTCCTCCTTCTGAGATTTCTGTACAGCCGACAGTGAAGAGGCTGCTTTCTGATACTCCTTATACAGTGCTTCGGCTTCTTTAGCTTTAGCTTCTACTTCAGCCTGATATTGTTGGGAAGCCTGATTCAATTGGTTATTTGCCTGTTCGTATGCAGGGATATTTTTTAGAATATACTCCATATCAATCAAAGCAAATTTTTGCGCGCTGGCTGTGAATGCACAAGCCACAAATAATAGAGATAATAGAATAGCCTTTTTCATAATCACTTCGTTTTATGGGTTGTTAAAACTCTTGTCCTAAGATAAAGTGGAACTGACTGCCACCATATTGGCTGCTACCGTTAATCTTATCGAAACCGTATGCCCAGTCGATACCCATCATACCAATCATCGGTAAGAAGATGCGGACACCGACACCGGCCGAACGCTTCAAACTGAATGGGTTGAATTTGCCGACTTCCGTCCAAGCATTACCGCCTTCAACAAATCCTAATGCATAGATACTTGTTGAGTTTTCCAACATCAATGGATATCTCAACTCAGCACCTAAACGTACATAGGCGTAACCCTCGCTACCATAAGGTGTCAAAGCACCGTTTTCATAACCACGCAATGCTATGGTTTCTGAAGCGTAACTTGTACTATATCCGGTCATACCGTCACCACCCATATAGAATGTTTCAAACGGCGACTTCTTGTATTTGTTATAGTGACCCAACAGACCGAACTCTGCACGTGTCATGATAACCGGACATTTTGAGGCGCCTGTCAATGCTGTATACGTCTTGGCTTTGAATTTCCATTTATGGTATTCAATCCAGTTGAACATACTTGCAGCTTCATCATAGTCATCTTTTCCGTAAGTAGAATAATCCTTGTTGCTGAACAATGAGTACGGCGGGGTCAGTTGTACCGATGCCGAGAACTCAGAACCGCGACGCGGGAATATCGGATTATCCGTAGAGTTACGTGCCAAGGTGAATCCCAAACTCAGGTTGTTGCAACTACCTGTAGACATATATTCGCCATTGTTCAGCTTGATGTACAAGTAGCTCCAGTCTTTCAAGATGAAACGCTGGTAAGACAATTCTGCGGTCAGTGTAAAATAGTCATCCGGCCATCTCAAGCGTTTACCCCAACCGATAGAAGCTCCATACATCTGGATAGACTTATCCGGGTCATAATATGACTCATAGTTATTGCCATAACTTCCTCCATAATAATTATTCATACCATACATGTAGTTATAATAGTTATTCATGTAGGCGGAGTTATAATAGTTGCTGCTGATATCAGTCTGAATGGAGTAGAACGCCGAAACAGAGAATGAATTAGGACGTTTGCCTCCAAACCACGGATCGAAGAACGATACGCTGTATGACTGATAGTAGCTACCGTTAGTCTGTCCGCTGATGGTCAATGTCTGTCCGTCACCTTGAGGCAGGAATCCACGGTAATTATCACTCTTATTGAACAAGTTGGCCATAGAGAAGTTCGTAAACTTCAGACTTAATTTACCGATAACACCAGTTTGTCCCCATCCGGCAGAGAATTCCACCTGGTCATTGGCTTTCGATTCCAAGTTCCAGTTGATATCAACCGTACCGTTAGCCATATCCGGTTGAACATCCGGTTGAATGTTTTCAGGGTTGAAGTGTCCCATCTGGGCAATTTCACGATATGAACGTTCCAAAGCTTCTTTGCTGAACAAATCACCCGGGCGTGTTCTTAATTCACGGCGCACTACATTTTCGTATAGACGGTCGTTACCATTGATACGCACTTTGTTGATACTTGCCTGCGGACCTTCCTGAATACGCATTTCGAGGTCGATAGAGTCCCCGTCGATATTCACTTCTACCGGGTCAAGGTTGTAGAACACATAACCGCGGTTATAATAGTTATTACCGATAGCATCTTCGTCTCCGCTCAAACGCTCATTCATGAGCTTTTGGTTGTATACATCTCCTCTCTTCATGCGGAATTGTTCATCCAGCATATCAGCCGGGAAGACGGTATTGCCTACCCATGTGACGTTTCGTAGATAATATTTGTCACCTTCTTCGATACGCATATATACATCTACGGTACGGTCGTCATAAGGAGTCACGCTGTCTACTACGATTTGAGCATCGCGATAACCCAACTCATTATACTTATCAATAATCTTTTGTTTGTCTTCTTCGTATTTCTCTTCGATGAATTTCTTTGAACGGAAGATATTGGCAAGCTTATTCTTTTCGTTTGTCTTCTTCATTACTCGTTTCAACTTCTTGTCGGTCAAAACGGTATTTCCGTCGATGGTAATCTGGTGTACTTTTACCTTTTCTTTCTTGTCAATCATCACATCTACGTCCACCTGCTCTTTGTTGTCGGCAAGGTCACGTTCGATAATTGTCACTTCGGCGTTTTTGAAACCTTTCTCGTCAAAGTGCTTTTTGATAAGGATTTTTGCGCGGTCAATCAGGTTAGGGGTAATCTGACTACCCTTTACCAAGCCCAATTTTGCTTCAAGGTCTTCTCTTTCGCTCTTCTTCACACCATGGTAACGGATATCGGCGATACGCGGACGTTGTGTCAAGAGTATCTTCAGGTAGATTTTATTGCCTACAATCTTTTCAGCCAATATCTGTACGTCAGAGAACAGACCATGTTTCCAATAACGTTTTACGGCTGAGGTGATATCATCGCCAGGAACGGTAATTACCTGTCCTACCGATAGTCCTGACAGACCTATCAGCACATAGTCTTCATAGTTCTTTACCCCTTCGACTTTGATTCCGCCGATTTCATATTTCTTGGGAGTTCCAGAGTAAAGTATTACCGGATTGTCGTTTTCTTGAACATTTGCTTCTTGAGCGTAGCTACTGACTGAGAAACAAAACAGACATGTAAGCGTTAATAGTATGAGTGAAATACGATATAGCATTTTATATAACTTTATATTTGTTCACTGGTTTTGCCGAAACGGCGTTCTCTCTGTTGATAATCACAAATGGCTTTGCAGAACTCTTCTTCGCGGAAATCCGGCCAAAAAGTATCGCAAAAATATAACTCGGAATAAGCGCATTGCCATAGCAGGTAGTTGCTGAGACGAACTTCACCTCCGGTACGGATTAATAAGTCTGGGTCGGGCATGAAGTGGGTACTCAGGTGCGCACTTATTACTTTGTCGTCTATGTTTTCAATAGCCAGTCTGCCGTCTTGCACTTCTGTGGCTATTTGTTTCATGGCTTCGGTCAACTCCCATTTGGAAGAATAGCTCAAGGCCAGAACCAAACACATTCCGGTATTGACGGAAGTTCGCTCGATGCATTGGTTCAGTCGTTCCAAGACCTCTGCCGGTAGTTTCTGGGTGTCACCGATGATGCGGAAGCTGATATTGTTCTTCATAAAGGTTTCCTCTTCGATAGAGTCCATGAGAAGGCTCATCAGTGCAGCCACTTCATCGACGGGACGATTCCAGTTTTCAGTAGAGAAGGTGTATAGTGTCAGGTATTTGACTCCCAAGCGGGCCGCTTCTTCAGCAATGATGTGCACAGTCTCGGCACCGGCCTGATGGCCGAAGCTTCGTTTTTGCCCACGTTGCTTGGCCCATCTTCCATTGCCATCCATGATGATGGCTACGTGGGCCGGTACACGGCTCTTGTCTATTTGCTCTCTATATAGCATGTCGCGTTCTGGTTTTATATACTTTTCTTAAAGCCTAATTTGTTGATTCTGCCTCGCCATACCTGACCGGAATTACTCCACATAATCCACAGGTAGTCATTCTTGTCGATTACATAAGAATAGTTGCCGTCGGCTTGCTTGTATAAGTTGGTAAATTCTTCGGGGAAGAATACATATCTTTTCACTTGCTTCCAAGTAATGCCATTGTTCACCGATTCATAGAATGCGCTGAAGGGTGCAAGGTTGGAACCATTTTTCTTGCCGGGACCGCCAAATGCATATAATTGGTTATTATAATGTATCATGGCGATATTGGCCAATTTGGGACAGAAGTCCAAATTATCTTTTTCCGGTGGATAGTCGCCCCATGTGTTTTCTGTGCTTAACTGGCCCCATACTACCGAAGTCGTATCGGTAGCAATCGGGTTTTCTCCCAAAACCAACATACGGTCTATTGAACTGTTGGTATTCAGAGGGTAAGAAACGAATGACAGGCTGGTTTCAGGAAAACCGTAAGGAACACTTTTCTGTTCTGTCCATTCTGTTCCGTTATGGGTTTCGACAAAAACATTATTAGTATTGATTGCTATCAATTTATTGTTCTTTTCCGGATTGTTTTGGGAATAGATGTTTGAAACCAACATCTTCAAAGCGGGTGCTGATTCTATTTTGCTCCAATCAGTACCATTTTCCGACTGGTACAATTGATTTTCTGCAATAATGTATAAATGGTCTCCCCATGCCATGGCAGTGGAATAGTCAGCTTTCTCTCCGAACGGCAACGGTTGCAAGCTACTCCAACTATGGCCGTCGGTGATGCTTGTTGTCGTTACGGCAACTTGTTCTTCGCCCTGACGGACCGCAAATACATAAATCTTATCGTTGAAATAAACGGCCTTTTGTGCCTGAATAGCACTACCGTTGAAGTCACTGCTTAAATTAGACCATACCAATGAATCGGGTTCCTGCTTATGGACATTGATTTCAGCTGTATAGACTGCACCATATTCCATGCTTTGCGCCAATACCTTAAACTTGACAGGACTTTCAAAATTCAAAGAGTCGCTGGATGTCCACAAAGAATCCTTATCGGCTACAATCAGAATATAAGGAGTGTCCGCAGTGATTTCCACCACTACCTTGCTGACATTGGTACCTACCGGAAGTGAGTCGGCATTATAGATACGTCTTTCTATCTGGTCAATGATAAAAGGATAATCCGAGCCTTCCACGATGGCTGTCAGTGTTGTGTCTTTCCCGTTAACTGTAGCGGTGTATTTGGTCTCTATGTTATCTTTAATCGAGAAAGCAGTAATACTGGCTTCCGAGCTTGGAGTCACTTCGTTATCGTCATCGTTCAAACATGATGTAATCATAAAAGCGGCCATAAGCAGCCCTGTGATAACTGTCAAAAACTTTATTTTCATTTGCAAATGAGTCTTTTTGTTACAAGTCGCAAAAGTAGGAAGATTTTTTTCTATATAGAAGTTTTGGAACAAGTTTTATATTAATTTATAGATAAACTTCCGCTTTTTATCTGCTAATCAGACGCATTTTGTCTGTGAGTCTGTGGGTGGCAGGCATGAAAAAAATCTCTTCCGAAGTATCTTTCGCTCTTATTAAAGTATTTTTTTTGAATAGTGGGAGCTGTAACTCCGTCTTTCAGGAAGAGGGGAGATTGCTCTATATAAGCTTCGTCCCACAATTCTGAATCAATAAAGGATTGAAGCAGTATGCTACCTCCTTCAACCAGTAAAGACTGGAGCTTTTTCTCGTATAGAAATGCCATTATCTGTGGCAGGATGTCACGCCCGAAGTCCAGGACTATGAACCTGGCATCGGGCTGGGGAGGCTCTTTTTGTGTGAATATGTAAGTCGGCACTTCTTCGTTGAACAACGAGAGATGGGGAGGAAGGGTTAAGTCCTTGTCTATAACCAGACGGACGGGATTCTTGCCATACCAGTTGCGGGTGGTCAGCGAAGGGTTATCCAACAAGGCTGTCCGGCGCCCTATTAAGATAGCATCGTGCTCGGCTCTTTTTTTATGCACGACCATCCCGGTGAGGGGGCTTGACAGGACCACCGGCTTTCCCTCTGTGCGGTTGATGTCGATAAAACCGTCTGCAGACTCCGCCCATTTCAACGTGATATAAGGACGTTTCTGTGTGTTAAAAGTAATGAAACGTTTGATGAGCCGGCGACATTCTTCTTCCAAAACTCCGACTGTTACTTCTATTCCGGCTTGGCGCAATTTATCGATACCTCGTCCGGCAACAAGAGAGAAGGGGTCCATACATCCTACGACGACTCTAGGGATACCTTTCTTTATAATAAGATCGGCGCAAGGAGGTGTTTTCCCATAATGAGAACAAGGCTCCAGGCTGACATACATGGTTGATTCCTTTAAAAGACTCTCATCTTTTACTGAACGGATGGCATTTACTTCTGCATGGGCTTCTCCGCATCGGATGTGATAACCTTCGCCTATAATAGTGTCTTTGTGCACAATCACTGCCCCGACCATGGGATTGGGGGCAGTGGTGCATAAGCCGTTGTGTGCCAGTTGCAGGCATCTGGATATATATTTTTCGTCTTTTGTCATAACCATACGGTTTAAATTTCTACTTTTGCATATAATTAAACAGCTAATGAATCCTATTGTACATTATATAAAGCAAGCTCTCACAGGTTACTATCCCGATTTCGAAGCAGCATCTTTGGCAAAATTGCTGTTGACGCAAGTGTTCGGGTTCACTGTGCTCGAACTGTATGGAGGCAAAGATAGAAGTTTTTCGGAAAATGAGCAGAAGCAATTAGATGATATTCTGATTCGTTTGCAAAAATATGAACCGGTTCAATATATTATCGGTATGGAAATGTTTTACGGACTTTCGTTTGAGGTTGATGAAAATGTGCTGATACCTCGTCCCGAAACGGGAGAACTGGTTGAGTGGATATTGAAGGATAATAAAGAGGACGGACTTCGGGTGCTTGATATTGGTACCGGAAGCGGATGTATACCGGTTGCTCTCGCTAAGTTTTTGCCGCAAGCTCATGTCGCGTCATGGGATATTTCTGACGGAGCGTTGGAGGTCGCACGGCGTAATTGCAAGCGAAATGATGTAAAGGTGCGGTTGGAGCGGAAAAATGTCTTGCAAGCCTTCCCTTCGGGAGAACAGTATGATATCATCGTCAGCAATCCGCCTTATATTACAGAAAAAGAAAAGGTAGCTATGGAGGCCAATGTTTTGGAGTGGGAGCCTTCTATCGCCTTGTTTGTTCCTGATGAACAACCTTTGCTTTTCTATACTAAAATAGCCGGGCTGGGGCTTGAAATGTTGGTTTCGGGCGGCAGGCTTTATTTTGAAATCAACCGGGATTATGGTGCCGCTACGGTAGGTATGCTCGAAAGGTTGGGGTATCATCATGTAGAATTAAGAAAAGACTTATCCGGCAATGACCGGATGATAAAGGCAATAAGATGAAGAAAGAATGTAGCGAAAGCGAAGCTCGCAATAAGGCGGAAGCCTATTGCTCGTCTGTAGAGCGGTGCGTGTCCGAAGTAGAGGCAAAACTCGAACAATGGGGGGCGGACCATGAAATAAAGGACAGAGTGATTGAACATTTGATAAAGGAAAAATATATCGACCAACGGCGCTATTGTGCTGCCTTTGTACGTGATAAGTATCGGTTTAATCAATGGGGACGGATGAAAATCGTGCAGGCATTGCGCTTGAAAAAGATACCGGCAGATGTGATTAGCCTAGGCTTGGAAGAGATTGACGAGAGTGAATATTTGTCCATTCTTTCGGGACTTGTAGAACAGAAGAAGAGAAGCATCAAAGCAAATACGGACTATGAACGCAATGGCAAATTGATTCGCTTTGCCATCGGTCGTGGTTTTGAGATGGAAGAAATACTTCGGTGTGTGAAACAGATAGATGCCGATGTGGAGTATTTGGACTGATTTGTGGGATTTGTTCTTTCCCGAATGTTGTATCATTTGCGATGAACATTTGATGAAGCATGAGCACTTCTTATGTTTCCGCTGTTTGGCGGCTTTGCCACGCACGAATTTGCACTTGCAAAAGAATAATGAGGTGGAACGTAATTTCTGGGGGAAATTCCCGGTGGAGCGTGCCGCTTCGTTTTTATATTATGCCAAAGGAAGTGTTGTCAGGCAATTGTTGTATGAACTGAAGTATTATGGAAACAAAGAAATAGGCGAGTTTTTGGGGAGATATATGGCTGCCGAACTATTGCCTTCCGGCTTTTTTGAAGGGGTGGATTATATCCTTCCGGTTCCGCTTCATCGTAAAAAAGAGCATTTGCGCGGCTATAATCAGAGTGAATGGCTTGCTAAAGGGGTAGGAGGCGTAACTTCTATTCCGGTGCTTCCGGATGTGATGGAAAGGTGTAAGTACACCGAAACTCAGACGCATAAAGGGCTCTATGAACGATGGGAAAATGTCTGTGATATTTTTGTTTGTAACACTCCGGAAGTATTGCAGGGCAAGCATGTTTTGCTGATAGACGATGTGCTTACCACCGGTGCCACTATCGTGTCTTTTTCCGATGCGCTGAAAGGTGTTGCCGGTGTTCGCATCAGTGTACTTACCCTTGCTTTGGCCGGACAGGGGTAGCTCGTTGCATCGACCGGTTGCCGGTATGAAGAAATAAAAGCGGTTAATCCAAATTAGCTCGTGACCTTCTTTTTATTTTTTTTGGAAAATACCTTGTTCCTTTTTTCTTTATCTCAATGTATTTCTATATTTTTGCAACATATTTATCAGATGTAGTTAAGTTATGAAGACTTTAGAAAAATTATTCGCAGAGAAATTACTGAAGATTAAGGCTATTAAGTTGCAGCCGGCTAATCCTTTTACTTGGGCCTCCGGTTGGAAGTCGCCTTTCTATTGTGATAACCGCAAGACTCTTTCGTATCCTTCTCTTCGTAATTTTGTAAAACTTGAGATTAGCCGTATCGTGCTGGAGAAATTCGGCCAAGTGGATGCTATTGCCGGTGTTGCTACAGGAGCTATTCCTCAAGGAGCTTTGGTAGCAGATGAACTGAACCTTCCGTTTGTGTATGTTCGTTCTACTCCAAAAGACCATGGCTTGGAAAACCTGATTGAAGGTGAACTTCGTCCGGGTATGAAAGTCGTAGTTATTGAAGACCTTATCTCTACCGGTGGCAGTAGCCTGAAAGCTGTTGAGGCTATCCGTCGTGACGGTTGTGAGGTAATAGGTATGGTCGCAGCGTTTACTTATGGATTCCCTGTTGCTGTGGAAGCATTTAAGGAAGCGAAAGTAAATTTAGTGACTTTGACAAATTATGAAGCCGTTTTGGAAGCTGCATTGAAGACAGGATATATCAATGAAGAAGATGTTCCCGTTCTGGATGCATGGAGAAAAGACCCGGCTCATTGGGATGCAGGAAAGTAATTTATTCTTTAAGATTAAAATATATTTAAAAGAGAACTGCTCGAAGGATTATTCCTTCGGACTGTTCTCTTTTTGTTTATAAATGTCGAGATATGGCTCAATATGAAAGTAATGTGAAGCATGTTCCGTATAGTCAGGAACGTGTATATGATAAGCTGTCTGATTTGAATAATCTGGCAGCGATACGTGAGAGAATGGACGAAATGCGTGAGAAAATTGGTGATAAGATTCAGGATATGACGTTCGACCGTGATTCGCTGACACTTACCGTGCAAGGAATGAATGTCACTTTGCGCATTATAGAACGTGATCCTTGCAAATGTATCAAGTTTGAAGGAGACAAATCTCCGATTCCTTTAAATCTGTGGATACAGATTTTGCCGGTGAATGAGAATGAAGCTAAAATGAAAGTGACCATCCGTGCCGAAGTGAATATGTTTATGAAAGCGATGGTAGCGAAACCTTTGCAGGAAGGAGTGGAGAAATTGGCTGATATGTTATCAATGATACCTTATTAATATAGAAAGAATATGGCTCAGAAACTATGGGAAAAGAGTGTCCGGGTAAATGAGGATATTGACCGTTTTACCGTAGGACGTGACCGGGAAATGGATCTCTATTTGGCAAAACATGATGTTTTGGGTTCTATGGCTCATATCACGATGCTGGAGAGTATCGGTTTGCTGACTGCCGGAGAACTGCAGGCTCTGCTGGCTGAGATGAAGAATATTTATGCTTCTGCCGAAAGGGGCGAATTTGTTATAGAAGATGGCATCGAAGATGTACATTCGCAAGTGGAGCTGATGCTGACCCGTAAGTTGGGTGATGTGGGCAAGAAGATTCATAGCGGACGTTCACGCAACGACCAGGTATTGGTGGACTTGAAACTGTTCACTCGTGCCCAACTGAAAGAGGTGGCCGAAGCAGTAGAGCAGTTGTTTCATGTGCTGATTTCTCAAAGTAATAGATATAAAGATGTCTTGATGCCGGGATACACCCATCTGCAGATAGCGATGCCTTCTTCATTCGGTTTATGGTTTGGAGCCTATGCCGAAAGTCTGGTGGATGATATGATGTTTTTGCAGGCAGCCTTTAAGATGTGCAACCGCAATCCATTGGGCTCAGCAGCCGGATATGGTTCATCTTTCCCTTTGGACAGAGAGATGACCACCCGATTACTAGGATTTGACTCGATGAATTATAATGTGGTATATGCGCAGATGGGCCGTGGAAAGATGGAACGCAATGTGGCTTTTGCTCTTGCTTCCATCGCCGGAACAGTTTCCAAACTGGCTTTTGATGCTTGTATGTTTAGTAGCCAGAATTTCGGTTTTGTGAAGCTGCCCGATGAATGTACGACCGGTTCCAGCATCATGCCACACAAGAAGAATCCGGATGTGTTTGAGCTGACACGTGCCAAATGCAATAAAATTCAAGCGCTTCCGCAACAGATTATGATGATTATGAATAATCTGCCCTCCGGATACTTCCGTGATTTACAGATTATCAAAGAGGTATTTCTGCCTGCTTTCCAAGAACTGAAGGACTGCTTGCAGATGACCACTTATATTATGGATAAGATAAAGGTGAACGGACATATCTTGGATGACGACCGTTACCTATACATCTTTAGCGTGGAAGAGGTGAACCGTTTGGCTGCCGAAGGAATGCCGTTCCGCGATGCTTATAAGAAAGTGGGACTGGATATTGAAGCCGGTAAGTTCACCCACAACAAGCAGGTACATCACACCCATGAAGGAAGCATCGGCAATCTGTGTAACGACAAGATTATCCTGTTGATGGAAAAGGTCGTTGACGGATTTAACTTTTCTACCATGGAACAGGCGGAAAGAACTCTGCTGGGCAGATAAATTATAAAGATATGGAATATCAACCTTCAGCGGAACGCTATGATAGAATGCAGTATAGGAACTGTGGAAATAGTGGTCTGTTTTTGCCGCGCATCTCATTGGGATTGTGGCATAATTTTGGCAGTGTGGACGATTTCGGGATAGCAGCCGACATGGTAAAATATGCCTTTGACAATGGGGTTACTCATTTCGATTTGGCAAACAACTATGGCCCTGCTCCCGGTAGTGCAGAGACAAATTTCGGCAAGATTCTGAAAGAGAATTTTCGTGGTTACCGTGATGAGATGATTATCTCTTCCAAGGCAGGGCATGAAATGTGGGCGGGTCCCTATGGAGGCAACAGCTCACGTAAAAACCTGATGGCAAGTATAGAACAGAGTCTTCGTCGTACGGGCTTGGAGTATTTTGATATTTTTTATAGTCACCGCTATGATGGAATTACACCTGTGGAAGAAACCGTTCAGGCGTTGATTGATATAGTAAGGCAGGGAAAAGCACTATATATCGGAATCTCAAAATATCCGCCTGAAAAGGCGAGGGTAGCTTATGAAATGATGAAAGCTGCCGGTACACCTTGTCTGATAAGTCAATATCGCTATAATATGTTCGACCGTGCGGTGGAGGCGGGGACTCTTGCTTTGGCGGCACAGTATGGCTCCGGTTTTATAGCTTTCTCTCCGCTGGCTCAAGGGTTGCTGACTGATAAATACCTGCACGGTATTCCTGAACACTCTCGTGCAGCCCGTGTTACCGGCTTTTTGAAAGTCAACCAAGTAACGGCTGACAAGGTAGAAAAGGCTGCCCGTCTTAATGAAGTAGCAGTTCGTCGCGGGCAGACGTTGGCGGAAATGGCATTGGCCTGGGTGCTGAGAGATGAACGTATGACTTCAGTCATTGTCGGCGCAAGCTCAGTCAAGCAATTGAGTGATAACCTCCATGCCTTGGATAATCTGGCATTTTCAAATGATGAATTAGCTGAAATAGAAGGAATATTACGTTCTTAAATAAAAAAATGGGTGCAAAATTTGGTAGGTATTATAAAACTCCTTATCTTTGCACCCGTCAAACAAAACGCGGAAATAGCTCAGTTGGTAGAGCATAACCTTGCCAAGGTTAGGGTCGCGAGTTCGAGTCTCGTTTTCCGCTCTCTCTCGTCGAGGATGCTCGAATGGTGGAATCGGTAGACACGAGGGACTTAAAATCCCTTGGCCATTGCGGCTGTGCGGGTTCAAGTCCCGCTTCGAGTACTCTAAGGGACGAATCGTGTTTTTCACGGTTCGTCCCTTTCTTTTTATCTCCGTTACCTGCTGGATATGAATACTTTATGAGAAAGAATTGGTTCACTCTTTTAGGTTCAATATGCTCGTTATTTTTGTCGTAAATAAATCCGTCAGGAAACACGAGTTTTTGTAGTCTTCTTCTTCCTTCTAATCCTTGCAACTCCCACAGCCCAAACAAGTTAGAACGCATTTTAAAAGCAAAATCAATGAATTTATCGAGGTTCAATATTTCTGTATTCACTTTTGAAAATTCGGTCTTTAAATCTCTGACTTCTTTCTCTAATTTCGTCATAACCTTCTCGCAAATGCTTTGTTTTTTCGCATCGGTACAGAGTGCATAATTTGTTTCTACTTGTTCCAACTCTTTTTCTTTAGCTTTGATGTTCGCTTTGATAGATTTGGCTCGTTCTCTGTTTTCTTGGTTCATATATTCAAATGTGATGGTAAGTTGCATTTTTAAGAGTTCACTTACTTTGTCTGATAGGGAATACCTGTTTACTTCTTCTTCAAAGGCTTCATGTACCTTTTTAATAGAACTGTTGTACTTGCATCCTTTTCGGCTGCAAACGTAATAGCCTATATCAGTACGTCCGAATTTCTTTCGCATTTTGGTTGATATGCTGGCGGATAGATTTTTTCCGCAACATGGGCACTTGATACTACCTAATAATGGGGCATATTCCTTGTCTATCTTTTGTTCATATCCGCTATGGTTTTTGGATAACTCCCCGTTTACTTTCAAAAAAATCTCTTTGGAAATCAACGGTGGGTGATTCCCTTGTACAATATCTCCTTGCAGGAATTTATGTGCCATATAGCCGCAATAAAAAGGGTTCTTGAATAATTCAGATAACTTTTGTTTGCAGATGTGTAGCCCTTCTGCTTCCAATCTGTGTCTGATTTCTTCATTGGATAACTTGTTATTTGCTTTCCAAAGAAATGCTTTCCGAATCAACTTACCTTCTTCGTTGATAGTTATAATTTGCTCCTTCTTGGTCGTTTTTTGGTCATATCCTCTAGGGGCTTTCCCAATCCATCTTCCTTTTAATAACGCTTTTACGCTGTTTTCAATAGTAGTTGCTCGCTTTTCGTCATTCTGAAACCTTGCATTTGCAAGTTCCATGAGTTGCATATACTTTCCTACTGGGGTGCGTGGGTCATAGTTGGAAGTTGCAGATACTACGTATGCTCCTCTCGCCTCAACCTCTTCAATGATAGTCGTACTTCCCGTTCTGCTGAAACGGGAGGTACTAAATACTATTACTGTTTTGACTGGTTGGCTGCTACCTTTCTTATTGCTCTGTTTGATGAAAGCAAGCATACGGTTAAACTCCTTGCGTTCTTTGTCGCTTTTGGCACTTTCATACGTGCCGCCAAATTCACCAACGATAGTGTATGAACGTACTTTGGCATACTCTCTGCATTTGTCAATTTGTACTTCAAGGCTTTGCCCATCAACTTGCTCGCTTGAACTAACACGAGTATAAATGATGGCATTACCGCCTATCTGTTCTTTTTGTTGCTTTTTGCCTTTGGCAAAACCTTTTAAATCAAAATTCTCCATATTGCGTATTTTTTTTAGTATATGCTTCATAGCTCAATACAGAAAAAGCATATAGTGTATCAATTAATTCTTTGGTCTCTTCTTGGGTTATTCCTTTGAAGTTACGGTTTTCTTTGATTGTATCTATGTTTAAATGCTGTGCATCCATATTGTGTTTTCATTACAAAATTGATTATTATTAGAATAAAGAGAAAAAGTAAGTGAATGTCAGATTGTTTATTAGCAATATTTTGCATTTTACTACTCCGCATTCCGCATTTCCGCACTCTCTATTTCATTGCTTCCATTTGCTTGCTCGTTGATAGCTTTTGGCTCTGTATAATATTCTTTATATTCATCTACCCATTTTTTTATGGTTTTATCGCTGATGCCCGTCATTTTGGCAACCTTTCTGTAACTCTTATGCTCTTTGTAGAGTTGATATACCTTTTCTTTTTCGGGGGTAATATTACCAGTTCCTTTAATCAAATCTTTTTCTCTTGCATATCCTTCTTCCTTGAAGTATAGAAAGTTATCTTCTCCTTTTTCAATGGAGCAAACCAATACGTGTTCTTCGTTTAATATGATTTGGCTACTTCTGTTCTTTAGCTGTTTTATGTATCGTTTTTCGTTGCCATCTGTTTTTGCTTGCCCTATGCAAAAACAACTGTCAATGAAGTTTCCCACATTCTTAGACCCTGCTAAATTGTCTAAAGTAATAAGAGAATTGTCTTTTTTCTTGGGTGAATGTCCTAGTAGTAAGAAACTTGCTCCTAAGCTATTCATGAATGTGCGTAGTTCGAGAATAAAGGTAGCTGCTTCATTTGCTTTGGATAGATTGGGGTGCAAACAAGTGATATTGTCTATAATGAATAGTTTAATTCCTTTTTTTGTTACAGCTTCTTCGATTCTCATTCTTAGGTAGGCTCTGCGTTCTTTGAAATTTTTAGCCATATCAAAATCAAGATTAGGACGATAGATATTCTGAGGGAATTTGCAGGGGATTGTGCCATCTTCGTTTGTATATCTATCACAGATTTGTTGAATGTTCAATTCATAATCAAAATATAGAATCGGTTGTTTCTGAGCTACATGTTTGGCTATCTGCATTGCATAAATGCTCTTTCCACAATTACTTGCACCAAATAAAACACATAGTTCATTTTCGTACCAAAGGTTTTTGTATAGTGGCTCTCGCTTTGGCTGCTTCATACCTTCGGCTATAATATCATTCATTGTGGTGTATTCAAAACTATCTTCATTGAAAGTATTTTTTAAATTCATCATAATCATAATTTTTTAATGGTTATACATAGTGTCTTTGGTACCTTTTGACATTGCAAAGGTATAGTGATATGATGAATTGGGGATAGGACTTTTTTATACCTCACTTGTATTTTGTTGTTTCTTAGCGAGTTATATTTTGAAAGGGGATTTTGTGGGGGATTTGTAGGGGAAAATGAGGGGATTATGATAGATTGACTTATGAATTGTCACTATCAAAGCGATTGATTATGTTTCTGATGTCTTGGAATGAAGTGATTTTGAAGGTTTCATTTCCGATTTCTATATATCCGTTGATATTCTCTTTTTGTTCTTTTTCAAAAAGTTCTTGAATTGGTACTTCTAGGGCTGCTGCAATTTTTTCGAGAACTGCGACAGAGGGATTACCGTTGATATGATTACTTAATCCAACACGGTTTATTCCCATCTTGTCCGCTAAAGTTTGGACGGTCATACCTTTTTCTTTAATAACTTCTTTGATTCGTAGTCCCATATCTATTTATTCTTGTTGTATATGCAAATATACGTTTATTCTTAAAATGTATATTGATAGCAGTACGTAAAATAAGTTAATGTAATGCTAATAATATACACTTTTATTTGTTTATGTCTATTGAAAGCACTACATTTGCAGTGTGGTAATAAACTAATAGCACTACAATAAAATGAAGCGATATGATAAGTAACAGGTGATTATTGTGGGGATTAAACAGAAGATTTCAATTAAAAAAAGAATATTATGAGTTTGAAAAATAGCTATGTTACTTCGGATTATATGGAATGGGATTCAATGCTGTCATTGGTTAGAAAGCTGTATCGTGATAAAGAATACCGTTTGTCTTTGTTGATTGGCTGTGGTTCTTTCTTCGGGCTGCGCATATCGGATATTCTTTCTCTTACATGGTCTATGTTGTTGGATGATGAGAAGTTTGTCATCATTGAAAAGAAAACGGGAAAACGCAGGGAAATTAAAGTGAATACTAACTTTCAGAAGCATATTGCAGACTGCTATGCGGCTTTGAAGATAATGGATAAAAATGAAAGTTGCTTCATTAGTCGCAAAAGGACGGTATATAGTACGCAGAGAATCAATGTTTTGTTTAAATCAATAAAAAGTAAATATGGATTGAAGATAGAACACTTTTCTACTCACTCAATGCGAAAAACATTTGGAAGGAGAGTTGTTGAGGCTGCTGGAGAAAATTCAGAATTTGCTCTTATCAAATTGTCAGAATTGTTTAATCATGCTGATGTAATGACTACACGTAGATATTTAGGATTGCGGACGGAGGAATTACTTGAAACCTATGATATGTTAAGTTTCTAATGTAAAAGCTATACCTTTGTATAAAATAACAGCTCACAAAGAATGATTCTTTAGCAAAATCTTCTTATTTTTGCGCTGTTGCAATCAGCAACAGACATATTTAGGAAGCGTTTAGCTTTATTCCTTTCCAATGAATCTGGACAATTCATGAATTACGGGAATAATGAAGAGCGTTCTTCTTTGGTTGTCGTATATGTACTTTACATATATAAACCAAAGTGTGAGCTGTTTTTTCTTTATCTGTAATTCAAGGCAGTCCAGAGCCTATTGGAAAGATAAAGTCTTAATATGCTCACACTTTCTTTTTATGCCTATATTTCTTCCTTTTAACGGTACTCGTTGAGCATAAGAGTACATCATTTAAAAACATGGATAAAAATTTGAAAATTGTAGCTATTGAGGCTTTGAAAGGAATTTCAAACGCTAGTAACGTTATTGAAACTATTAAACAGTGTTATTGTTCTGTATCTGCTGAACCAACAGAAGAAGAACGTTTCATTATTAAAGAGTTACAGGATTTTATTGATGCTTTAAAGAAGTAGAGGTAAAAAGTTTTGCATTATGTCTGCAAGGGAGGATAGATAGGTTATCTCCTTTATATGCCCCTTGTAGCATGATGTAAGATAATATTTATTGAACTAAATATTGAAACGTTATGAAAAAACATATTATTTTCATTTTTGGGGTCGGTGCTTCTGTTTTGTTTGGAAGCTGTGGAATTTATGCAAGTTCTTTCTATGATACTTCCGCACCATACACTTATCGAACTCTATCTTCACAAATGGCTTCTGAGAGTCAACAGAAAAAGGTTACTTATATTGTGGGCAGTGCGGAAAGTCAGAATGCTTTAGCTAATCAAGTACAAGAACTTCCGCAATTAAAAAGAATCTCCAAGAAATATCAAATAATGGAATTACGCCCATCTTTAAATAAAAAAAATGGTAAGTGGGGGTATGTGGATGAAAAATCTAAGTTTAGAATAAGTGCAGTTTTTGATGAGGCTAAATCTTTTAAAGACGGTATTGCACTTATAAAAATAGGCAATCTTTGGGGGTATTTACGGAAAGATGGAACTTATTTGGTGAAGCCTCAATTTATATCTGCTTCGGAGTTTGATGAAAATGGAGTAGCTATAGTTAGTGCTCGAAATAAGTTAAATTATGGAGTAGAAAAAGGATTTGTAAAAAGAGATGCTACAATTATTGGTCCTATGTATGAGGATATTGTTTCTGTTATCGGTAATGCTTCAAATAACATTCGAACTTATTTTTTTAGAGATAGAGGACTTTGGGGGATAAGAGATGCACAATGTAATGTTATAAAAGAACGCCAATATGCAGGTTTTACCAATAGTAAAGATATTTGGGTCTCTTTAAATGGTAAATGGGGTTGCATAACTAATACAGGGAAAACTCTTATTAGTTTTTCTTTGGATGAGAAACCTGTATTTGAAAATGGTATGGCAGTAGTGTCAATCAATGGAAGAAAGAAAGTACTTAAAAGTGACGGAACTTATTTCAACGGTGAAATTTTTGATAATGTTAAGCAAGAGAAACTTTTGGTTGTCTATGACGGCAAGTTGCGTGGTATAATGAGATATGACGGTTCTTATTTGTATAATCCCCAGTTTGAGTCAATTAAATATGATAAATTTGAGAAAGTCTTTAACTGTGGATTTTCAACAGGAATAGGTGAGTATGTGTACAAATTTTCACCATCTAAGAAGAGAATTACTCCAAATATAAGTAGTTACAGTATGAAAGGAAGTCAGTTGGGGATTACAGGGATTGATAATGTCAACATTATAACTTCAATAGGTGAAGGTGGTGATAATGTAGTTGGAGTAACAAAAACGGGATTTGTTACAGCTAGAAATTGTTTTTATAATTTTGCTTTTGATAAGAAGATAGCACCTATATATAGTCTTCCCAATATTGCTAATAAAAGTAATTTTAGACCTAATGATAAGTTATTATTCTATAATGATAAGTATGTAAACTACTATGATTTTGATAATGCAGCAAATTCACAGGATGGACATTTTGATAAATACAGCAAGGTGTATTCAATAAAAGAGCCAGTTGCCTTAAATCTCCAAAATACAATTTATACATTTCAGCATAAAGAAGGCAAACGAGTAGCATATAATCCTAGAAACGGTTATTTTATATGTACGAGTAAAGTTTTTTTAAGAGGAGATACAAGTAAAGAGTTTTTGTATGTGATGAGTGAAACAGGTCAACATATTATTGCATTAGAACAGATATATCATGATTTTGAGAATAATAATTTGAAGCTAAATTATCTTGTTTCATTGGAGAACTTGAAAGAAACATATCATACTCGTTTACATCTAAGAGAAGTACAAGTTTTGCCTAACGGTAATATAATGGTTGCAACAGGTTTGGCTTCTTCACATGATTTTATCTGCATTTTTGATAAAGATAATTTTAATTTAATAAAGGCTGCTGTTGCTATAGATGGTGCTCCCTTAGGAATTACTCCCACTAGTATATTATTCTATGGAATAGCTCCTGAAAGAAGATATGTTGCGTCTAGGACAAATGGTTTTTATATTTACTCTTCACAAGGTGGGCAGGTTGCTAAATATGATAATGAAGGAAATAAAAAGTGGGTGGTAGATATTGAAAATTCTTCCAAATGCTATAATATGGTTGAGATTAACGGAACTGTTTATATTGCAGGAACTTCTGTAGAAGGTCCTTATGCTGGATATAATAATGCTATTTTGTGGGAAATCAAAGATGGGCAATGTAGAAAAATAGCCTTGACTGCGAGTAAATCTGGAACAAGCTGTTTAGGTGTGTTGTATGATGGTACTAATTTATATTGTAATGTACCAATATATAAGGATTAAAATGTGGCAAGTATGAAAAAGGATATATTACTGTTGTTTTTTTTGGGTATTTCTATATTGGTGGTAGGATGTGGTAATAGCAACAAAAAGGAAGCTAAACTGATAAGCAATACAGAAATCATTAAAACGGAAAAAGAAGATTTGAGTTGGTTAGTAGGTACTTGGGTTGGATATGATAGTTATATGAATCAAGATTGTGCGGTTGTTTTGAAAGCTAACGAGGATGGTTCTTTTCTGAAAAAAGGTGGTGGGTATGATACGGTTTATATTTTAGGCTGTTGGTACATTTCTGATAGTGGCAGGCTGTGTGTTTCGTCAGGTGAAAGAAAGGTGTATTTCGATATAGATAGAGAAAATGAATCCATAATTAGTAATAATGGTGCTGTTTTCAAGAAGAAGTGAAGAATGTTGAGCGGTGGTATTTTCCACTGCTCTTTTTTAATATTCACAAATCTCAGAAGTGAATATTGGAAATAGATTTATATCATTGATTATGAGTGTTTTATGTAAATTGGCAAGAAGTGCGTTAAAACTAATATTCACTTTTAGCTAATAAACTGTCTTTTTGAACGTTTTATATCAATATGAGCCAATATCCATGAAAGCCAATTTTGTAGGCTTACAATGAAATTTGTATCTTTACGGCAGTTTAAATACCGCTGATATGATACTATCACAAGAAGAAAGAGAATATATTCAATTATTCAAAGATATGACTGTGGTTCTATATGCGGATAGCGATATAGAGCCACTTTTAACTTTTTGCAATCAGTGCATAACAAAAGAAGCTGAAATCTTTTCAAGTATGTCAAGGCACTTGGAAATGATGCGTAAAAAGAATAATGACATTCAGAATGCCCAGTATCTCAAAAACGTGATAAACGGTGTTATTGCCATGCTTGGCAATGAAAATGTAATTTTATATGATAATATTGAACAATTAGATGTACAGTTTAGAAAGCAAATAAAAATCACTCTTGCAATCTTTGATAGTTTAGATAAGGAGTATATAAGTAGTCATTCATTGGAGGAAATAAGCCAATATATATGCGATAATTCATTTATTAAGGACTTGGATATTAGGTTAATATCTTTTTTAAAGAAGTTGTACGCTAAGAATAATACCATTGATGAAAGTGATAAAGATATTCTGATTGCACTAATTAAGTACTTTTTGTATGACATGCAGCATAAGATTAAATATAACTATATCAATATGCTGATTATAGAAAATCAAGAACAGCCAATCATAGAAGATAAAGCCAAAACATTGCAGTCATTTCTGTTTTATGCCCAAAGAATAGCGGGGATTCGTTATCAGAAAATAGTTGTGAATGAAGCTGTTTTACTTAATGATGATACTATTATGGAAATCGAGAAAGAGGCTTCTGTGGATAGTATCTTATCTAAAGATTCTTCTCAGACTTTAACAGAAAAAGAAGGTCTTTCAAATAAAGCCGTTCAACCGCTGGCGAATGAAAAGAAAAATAGTAGTACAATATTGGATAAAGAAAAGTTATTGGAAAAATTATGCCCTTCTTTACATAATCGGGAACAAGTCAGAAAGATACTTGAAAAAGTTGATGAAAGGTTTGAAATATCCAATGGTGAATGTTCTAAATTGGATATTGCTACGCTTTGTCTTATATTGAAAGAAAAATGCACCTTGTTCAATAAGAATATTAGGAATTTCTCGGACTTTAAAGGATATATTTGCTCGTATTATGGTGTTGCTAATCCTTCATATAAGAAGAATGATTGCCTTGTTTGTGATGGAATGTCCCCATCTCGTTTTGATGAACTGTATAATGATAATGGGGCTTTTTGGAACTTATGTTTACGTAAAAATAACCAATATTGATAGATTGTATGCGGAAGTGCGGAGGTGCGGAGTGAAATATAGTAATTGCTATTTCTGATTCCGCACTCCGCATATCCGAAGTTAATGTTTAATTTTCGCTATATTGTTTTTTTGAACTACGTTTTTTAAAGAGATTTTTCTCTGTATTTGAATTAGTTACCCTAGAAAATTGCCGTTGGCAGGGGTGGTTGTTATACCCTTCTGATAAGAGGTCTGCCCAATCTATTGCTTTTCCGTCTTTTTCAAATCTGATAAGGCTGTTTAAAGTGTAACCAAAAAGTTTTGCTAGGAATTTTTCATCAGCTAAAGAATAAAATGATAATTCATACCTGGTTTTCGCTATATAATCTTTAATTTCTTCATTGTTTAGATGGACTTCTAAACGATGTAATTTTGAAGGATTGTTATAGTAGTTATTTATGTATGTTTTATCCGAGCTATTGGTTATTTCAGCCTTCTTGTTGTATGCTATAAGGGTGCTACCTTTGCTCTTATCCTTTATTGCTTTTTTCTGTTTAATGTTGACGGTTAAGTATTTATCTTTATCCATATTCCCACTGAAAATATATGTGATTTCGGGGCGGTCTTCTTTGCGGTTGGTGATTCTTTTTCCGTTCAGAAGCGTTGTTATTTGTGGGTTTCGTATAAGTTTTCGTATCAGTCGGGCTATGTCGTTTGACATATCAAGACATAGGTCTAGGGTTGTTATATTATGTAATTCTATACCTAAATTGCTTTCAATAAAATCTAAATAGTATATCTCATTGCTGTATAATACACGATTGGAAATACTAATCCATGCTTTTTTATATCCGTTTTGGTGGGTATTGCTTTCTTCTTTGTTGTCATTGATGCCCAAACGTAGTTCTCCAAACAATTTATCTTTTCCCATGTCGTTATAACGTATCTCATAAACAAACTTGAAGTGTTTCCCTTCTATTCGTCTTAGATAGAAGTACAGAAAATCAATTTTTTCTCCAATCTCTTTGTCTTTTATGACATTGATATTGTTGGGTGCTGTCACTTCGTAACAGAGCCTCAACGCATCTATATTTAAACCGTATATTTTATTCATGTTCTTCATTCTTATTTTCATTATTAGGTTGGTTGGGTACTGTTGCCCAATACTTTTTCAGTCCGTTGGATATAGCTTGGGTGTGAGTGGCTGATTTTGTTCTGCCTCTTAGACTTTGGCTAATCTTTTTTTTGGTTGTATCATTCAGTTGTCGGTACTGTCTTTTGTAGTTGTTATTATCCATAGTTTATTTGTTTTATACATATATAAATATGTGGTTTAGTAGGAAAGTAAAGTCTAATAGGCTGAATTTTCAAAAAAATATCTGGAAAATTTTTGATGGATAGCTAACAGCTAGGTCTTTATCACACCTACTAAAATAGTACTTTCTGAGTCTCGGGTTACGGTGTTAAATTATTATATATTAATCTATTATAGTTGTATTTTATAGGTGTACTGATATTTTTGTCCTTATTACTATACTTGCTAAATACTCTCTATAATTTTGCTAATTTGTGGCGTTGATTGCAGATAATCTACTATTTCTAGAAAATCATTCCAAAGGTTCAATATTTCATCCGTTAAGGGTACAAGTATTTTAAAGGGGCTGTCCAAAAAGTCGGATAGCCCCTTTTGCTTATTTCGGTAAAAATCAGTATCTTACCGTTGCAATAAATAAATCGGGTCAATCCGAAAAAAAAATTTATCTTTGTTTAGCATTCCACCACCCGATACACATTCCCCTTGGCAGTATGCACCCGCTCGCCCAACTGGGGCAGGATGCGG
>OFFT01000042.1_pt1 | contig 96083 bp, 78 predicted proteins | sample 1521581 | NCBI WGS metagenome assembly OFFT01 (sample SAMEA3504084, study PRJEB24116) | mouse gut metagenome | biome: mouse gut; feature: mouse-associated habitat; material: faeces | place: Denmark | collected 2011
AAAACCTTAAGGGGACCCAGAGGCGGACTGATTCTTGCAAATCAGGAAGCGGCCGACAAATTTAACTTCAACAAAGCGATATTCCCGGGAACCCAGGGAGGCCCTCTGATGCATGTGATTGCGGCAAAGGCGGTGTGCTTTAAGGAGGCGCTCACGGATGAGTTTAAGACCTACCAGAAGAACATCATAGCCAACGCGCAGGCGCTTTGCGCGGGACTTTTGAAAAGAGACATCAAAATCGTTTCGGGCGGTACGGATAACCACCTGATGCTTGTGGATTTGACATCCTATGATTTGACCGGTAAAGCGCTGGAAAAAATGCTGGACGAGGCTCACATCACAGCCAACAAGAACACGATTCCAAACGACCCCAAGTCGCCGTTTGTGACCAGCGGAATCCGTCTCGGAACGCCGGCGGTTACCTCCAGGGGAATGAACGTGGAGGATATGGATTTGATAGCGGAAGCAATTTCCCTGATTGTAAAGGGCGGGGAGGAAAAGATTCCCGAAGCCAGAGAGATTGTGCGGCAGTTGACGGAGAAGTATCCTTTGGATTAAAACAAAAGACGGCCTGACTGGCCGGCCTAAAAGAGCGGTTGCCCGGCGGGACGCCGCTCTTTTAAAATGAGAAAATTTGGAATAAAATGTCAAAAATACTGATAAATTGACGAGTAAGAGAAAAAAATAAAAAAATAGATAAAAATTTGAAAAAATGTGTTGACAAATTAACGAGGCTTATATATAATAAACTTACAAAAACAAATTCACATAGATAAAAAATCTAAGTAAAGGAGGTACGGACCACCGAAAACATAAGTTAAGTTATTTGACATAAGTCAGATAACAAAAATGTGAAAGAGTTGAGCTTTTAAAGTACAAAAGAACGAAGTACCAAAGAAAGCGAATTTTCAAATTCGTATAAGGCACAGAAGAAAAAGTAACGAAGAACAAAAGAAGAAGAACCAACGTTACAGTACATTCGTACAAAAGAAAAAAGGCAGAAATACGAAAGAGAAAAAGTAAAACTGAATAGTGGGAAGTATCCAAAATAAAACCTAAGGAGGTAAAGGCCATTGGATAGCATAGTTTAGGAGCGGGTGTTAATCGAAAAGATTGATGCCCGCTTTTACTTGACATAGAGGAGAAATCAGTTATTATAAATATGTATGACTTTAAATACATTTGAATTATAAAGGCCGTCTGCGGCGATGTGTACAGAAAGGTGAAGGATAAGGCATGGCAAACAACAGCGAAGATATGGAAAGAAAAATATACAGGCATAAACGCAGAGTAAGAAATCAGGCGATTGCCTATATTGTCCTTGTGCTTATACTCGTGGGCCTGGTTACGGGAGGCGTTATTGGTATCAGAAAGGTCATGCAGATAATAAACGATAAAAGGCAGGCGGAGGAGCTCCAGAAGCAGTTGGAGGAGTTATCCGAGACGGAAGACGACCAGGCGGCTGTAGAGCCGCCCATGGAGGAAACGGAGCCCCTTGGGCCGGAGAACGACGTTGACTGGCTGGAAGAAATTGTCACTCCCTACATTGCGGAGATGACAATTGAGAGCAAGGTGGCGGGGCTTTTTATGATAAGACCGGAAAAACTTACAGATACGGCAACAGTCATCAGAGCAGGCGATACCACTCGTGAAAAGCTGAATGCATTTCCGGTGGGTGGCCTGATTTATTTTTCACAGAATATACAGGACGAGGCCCAGCTTACGGAGATGCTTCAAAATACCCAGGGATTTAAGGGGCCCATGTTCCTTGCCGTGGACGAGGAGGGTGGAATTGTCAGCCGGGTGGCGGAAAGCGGCCTTGCGGAGAATGTGGGAAGTGCGGCGGAGATTGCCGCGTCCGGAGACGCTCAGAGGGCGAGGGACGCCGGAACGGCTATAGGCGGTTATCTTTCAAAATACGGTTTTAACGTGGACTTTGCGCCGGTGGCGGACGTCATAGAGGAAGGGAATGCCTTTATCGGGGAACGTTCTTTCGGAAGCGACACAAACCAGACGGCTTCCATGGCCGCAGCTTTTGTGGAAGGGCTTCAGAGCAATAAGGTAAGCGCGTGCATGAAGCATTTTCCGGGAATCGGAGATACCACGGAGGATATGCACGACGGCAAGGTAATCAGTGAAAAAACGATTGAAAGTTTTATGGAAAAGGATTTTCCCGTCTATCAGGCAGGTATCGCCGCAGGCACTGATTTTATCATGGTAAGCCACCTTTCCGTGCCCAATGTTACAGGGGACGATACGCCTGCCTCGCTTTCCGAAAAAATGATTACCGAAATTCTGAGGGGACAGTTAGGCTATCAGGGGATTGTTATCACGGACGCAATGGATATGAAAGCAATTACGGATTTTTATGAGCCGGGCGAGGCGGCTGTCAGAGCCATTTTGGCCGGCGCTGACATGATTCTGATGCCGGACGATTTTGAGGCGGCGTATAACGGCGTTTTGGAGGCGGTCAATAACGGCACTCTGTCGCAGGCGCGCATTGACGAATCCCTGCAGCGGATTTTCCGGGTAAAGCTTCGGGACAGGGTGCAGTGAAACGAGCCTGATTTGCCATTTCTGCCTTGTTTTTAAGCGCGTGACAGATTTTGTGCGCAGTACAAATCTCCAGAGGCTGCCGCTTCACGAATTTTCATTCGTTAAAGCGACAGCCCCATTTTTATTTCTGTATATCCTTATTTTCTTTTAGATGTTCTTTTAATACCAAGTTAATGTATTGTGAAAACGACCTGTCATCTTTTTCCGCTAATTCTTTAATCAAATCAATGATATCAGTATCAAGTGTAATGCTCACTTTTGTTTTTAATGGTTTCATAACATGACTCCTTTTTGAAAAATATATCATTTCGTGTCATTATGTATTGACTGATAGCATAAAGTAGGATAAAGTAGTATTTGCAAATATAAATGCTCTTATTCATATAAGAGGAAAAAAATATTATTGAAAAGGAGAAAGAGTTATGCGTAAGAAACCATTTAAAAGACTTGTAGTAGTATGCGCCGCTGTCGGAATGTTAGCTACAAGCATGTCAGCCTTTGCGGCAGAAAGCTATACGGTGCAGGATGGAGATAATCTCAAAAAAATAGCCAAACAGCTTTATGGCGATTCTTCTAAATGGGAAGTGATTTATGAAGCGAACAAGGGCTCAATCAAGAATCCTAATCTTATTTATGAAGGACAGGTATTTGCAATTCCTGATTCAGATGCGGCACCTGCACCGGCGTCAGGGGCGGAAACGCCGGCACCTGAAACCGTTGCTGACGCGCCGGCCGATACATCTGCACCTGCTACAGATACATCGGCAGTTTCGCCTGTGATTGCGTCCCTGCCTATACCGAAAGCAACCGTCAAGGTCGAAACGGGTGGCGGCGTTGGTCTTGACGGGAGCAGTATTTGGTCTCAAACTTATGATTCTGGTAGTTATATGACAGGCGGTCATATAGGATGGGACGGAGAACTACAGAATACAGCGGTTGAATCAACGGATGAATACGGAGTTACATATCGGTCATACGCATTCAAGAATTTGAATCCGGCGCAAAATGTTCAAAGCGCTAAAAATGCGTTGGCTGATTATATGGCAACAAACCCCGATTCAGGTTTTACCGCTTTGGTAAAAGAATCCGGCAGTGAAATTGTTATTGTCACTTACCCGGCTCTTTTCCCAAATGGAATTGAAGGATGTAAGAAATACCCAGATATAGATTTACTGGCGTGGGATTGCTTTTTAGTTGATGACAAGATGTATATTTTGTGTGCTGATAACACTTTTGATTGGCTGGAAGGCACACCTCGTCCTGATATATATATTTCGCAATATCTTGCCGGGGCATTTAATTCTGTATCAAGTATACTTAAGTAATGACTAATATACAGTCGGTGGTTTAAAAATGATATATTAAGTGACTTTATCAACAGTCTTGCAGTTATAGCCGTAAGGCTGTTGATTTTTATATTCATTTTGAAGTGGGACACATCTGTTGTATCGAGAGTACCGGTTCAGGAAAGTCTGTAGCAATTTTATATCTACTCTACCAAGTTCTGAAAAATTATAGTGCAGCTTTATATATTGCAGATTTTAAGAAATCGGGAGATTATGCAGGTGTCACAGAAAAATTTGCAGAATTTGAAAAGGTAACAGAATTGATAGAAGATTTTTATGCAGAGTTTGAAAAGATGCCAGAAAACAATAAAACGATAATCATACTACTCATTGACGAATACGCTGGATATATCATATGGCTCACGCAGAACGATAAACACATGGCAGAGACCATAAAGCGCAAAATAAGTAATATTTTAATGCTTGGACGTTCGCGCCGTTGCTTCGTCTGGTGTATCCAACAGCGCATATCAGCAAGCCTGTTCCCCACGGGTATCGGCGCAATAGATAACTTCCAAATCTGTATTGGGCTTGGGAGGCTGTCTGTAGAAAGCAGAAAATCCCTGTTTGCAGGCGAACATTTGGATGATACGGAGTTTGAGGAACAGTATCATCCCAAAATTGGACAGGGACTAATCTTAATAGACGGGCAGGAGTTGAAAGCGATACAAATCCCCTATATAAGCGACAAGTGGAAACTGAAAGCGTTACTCGCCAAACTGGCAAACGAACGTCCTCTCCATTAAAACCAACAGGGCGGCGGCGTGGCGAAGCCGCAAGCCGCCGCTTCTTATGGAAGTTGCGCTAGTATTACCGCAACTTCTGTGTCATGTGTCATATGCAAATAATCCAGCAAACAAGCGCATTTCAGGGATATATCATTGTGCCGGAACTGTGTTGTGTCAAAATGCAGAAAGGAAGGAACATGAAGGAAAGTAAAACAAAAAGCAATAACCGGCGAAGCCGGAAATATCAGTTTACATTTAATAATCCTGACAAACATAAAAACTGTTCCCATGAAGCCATTAAAGAAATTTTGGGAAAATGGGATAACATTCAATACTGGTGCATGTGTGATGAAGTCGCAAAGGCACCCCATACCCACTTGTACGTTCAATTTAAGAACCCGGTATATTTTTCCAGTATAAAAAAGTCATTCCCTACAGCCCATATAGAAGAAGCACAAGGAACCGCAGAGGAAAACCGGGCGTATATCCGTAAAGAGGGAAAGTGGGAAAATACAGAAAAAGAGACTACAAATCTGAAAGAGACTTTTGAAGAAGACGGTATAATAAAATCAGGACAGGGCAGGCGTACAGACTTAGAAGTCCTATATAATCTTATAGAAGAAGGATACAGCAATGCGGAAATACTTAGACTAAATCCTGATAATATTTTATACCTACAGCATATCGACAAAGCCCAGCTTGAAATTTTGTATGACCGATATAGGTCAGAACGTCGCATTAATCTGCTGGTAACTTATGTAAGCGGTGCAACCGGATATGGGAAGTCAAGGGATATACTGGATTTTCATAGTGACGAAAATGTGTACAGAGTAACAGATTATAGACATCCCTTTGATACCTATTCCGGTGAAGATGTTCTGGTTCTGGAAGAGTTTCGGAGTGATTTACCTATAGGAAATATGCTGAATTATCTTGACATATATCCGTTGCAGTTACCAGCCCGGTATAATAACCGACAAGCCTGTTACAATTTTGTATACATTGTAAGCAACTGGCAATTGGAAGACCAGTATCATAATGTCCGCACAGAACAGAAAGAAACCTATCTTGCGTTTTTAAGACGGATAAAGAGGGTAAGGGTATACACGGCTCCCGGAGAATATCAGGAGTATAGCACCAGAGACTATTTAAACGGTTTTCATCCGGTGCCGGATTCAGAAAATCCGTTCCCTGAAAACTAAATCAATCAGGTGTAAGGAATTGCACACTAAAAAAATATAAACACAGAAATATATATTACACTGAAAAAAATACTGTAAAGAAAATAAATCTTTAAATAAACAAATCAAAAATTAAAAATACACTTTTAATCCTATCAAAATAAATCCCAACAATTATTAATTCCTTACACCACTATAAAATGTGGTGTGATATGAAAGAACAAAAAATCAGAGATAATTTATCCTTAATAAAAGATGCACTCTTGCAAGATGCCTTTCTGGATGATATTCTGAATATGGGTAACGTACTCGAATTAATCATGGCAAATAAGAGAGAAAAAATCAAAAAAGTACATGGATATGCAATAACTCCTCCAAAAAAAAGTAACAGGTATTGGACTACCTATTATAAGAGGGAAAATGAAAGCAGGAAATTAATTCGGGGACATTCAGAAGAAGAACTTCTGAATAAATTGATTAAGCTGTATGAAGCTGACCAGAACCTTGACAACAGAACATTTTATCAGCTCTATCTGGAATGGTTGGAATACAAGACCCCCTTGGCAAACAGTGCGAATACTATCAAAAGACACAAACAGCATTATAAAAAATACTTTGAGCCTACAAAACTGCATGGCATAAAATTGTCAGATATTGACACATTGATTCTTGAAGAAGAATGTAACCGGATTGTCAAGACCTTTAACTTATCCCGTAAAGAGTGGGTAAATGCCAAAACAATTTTAAATGGGATGTTTGATTATGCGAAACGAAAGAAATATATTGCGGACAACCCATTAATTGATATGAAAATATCTGTGCGGTATCGGCAGATTGTTAAAAAAACAGGCACTACCCAAACTTATAATACAGATGAGTTACAAGAACTTAACAGCTATCTTGACAAAATGTATCAGGAAACAAACGACAGTTCATTTGTTGCAGTAAGGTTAAATTTTTTCCTTGGCTTAAGAGTGGGTGAGCTTGTCGCACTGAAACCGGAGGATATTCTGGAAAATCAGATTCATGTGGTGAGAGAGGAAATCCGAGACCAGGAGACAAATCGGTGCTATGTTGTAGAGCATACGAAAACAAGTGATGACCGTTTCGTTGCTCTGGTGCCAAAAGCAAAAGCATTACTTGACAAGCTGGAAATGAATGGAACCTATTTATTTGAACGCAATGGGGAACGGCTAACAGCCCGGCAGATAGCATATGTACTGGAAAAATATGCACAGAGTCAGGGCATCGGCACAAAGAGCAGTCACAAAATACGGAAAACATACGCTTCAAGGCTCAATGCCAACGGCGTTCCGCTGGACGCAATCAGGGAGCAGTTAGGACACGCGGATTTGGCAACTACGTTATCTTATATTTATAATCCGCTGACAGAAAAGGAGACATATTCCTTAATATCCGGTGCATTATAGGACGCTGATAAAAGTTGATTCAAAGTGATTCAAAATTCACACACAAAGAAAAAACGGAAACGCTGTATTTATCAACGTTTCCGCACTTTTTCAAAGAGCGCGAGACGGGACTCGAACCCGCGGCCTCGACCTTGGCAAGGTCGCGCTCCACCAACTGAGCCACTCGCGCATTTTTGATTGGTATTTGTAGCACCAACATCTATTATTTTACATATACCTTACAAATTTGTCAACTATTATTTTTTGCCGAATACGAAAAATTTATTCTATGACTCCGCTTTGCTGATAGCAACGGTCAGCGTTCCGTTTTCCGCAGAAGAGTCGATGCGGATAGGATAATCATAAAGATTTTTAAAACGCAGATCCTTTACACCTTCGACAATGGCTGAGTCCAATCCTTTTGGAACGTAGTCCACTGCCAGGGAATGGGCATACCTTTCCGTAGCAGGAATGGAGGAGAGCGTCATAGCCACGTATAAGGTGGAGGATACCTGGCAGATGCCTCCGCCTACGCTGGAAACGACTCTGCCTGAGGCAAAAGAAGGAGCTACCACATATCCGTTTTCCGTTGTTCTGGACATGATCGAATTACTGAAAGAAAAGGAAGTTCCGGGCTGGATAACGATACCGTCGATTCGCTGCGCCGCCAGCTCCACGTTGGTTGCCCTGTCTTCTTCAGTATTGTACTGGGTGGAAAAAGAAGCGATCTCATCCGCATTGCGGGAAGGATATCCCACTGTCCGCCCTTCCGCTTTTCCCGACTGTATATAATGATAATAATAAGCGCTCAGATCCTTGATGCCGTAAACGGCCAGCAGGTCGAGATTGTTTTTCATATAAGAGCGTACGTCAAAATCAGCTTTGCCCATGCGTCCTTCGGCCATACCGGAACGGATGAAATGATCCAGCAGATCCTCTTCATTGAAACCGATGGTTTGCTGCACATCCTGGTAAGTATTATAGTAGTATTCCGCATCAAAGACCGCCGAATAATCGATATTGCCGGAGGCTGATTCGGCTGCCTGTACCGCGGTGCAGGACAGGAAACAAAGGCATAAGGTGAGTGCGGCTGCTTTTTTCCATTTATTCATGAAGCTCTTGTACCCTTCTATCTATCGTCTGTGACATATGTAACTTTATCCAGAGTAACATAAACTATGGAAATTTACCAGATAAAAAATGAAGAAATCGGTTGTTAAAGAAAAATTAAGAAAATCTTAAAGCCGTCTACATTGACCCTGTTTTCGGGGATTGTTATGATGCAGATGGTTGCAAATGGATAAAAAGCCCGGCGGGGAGGTTGAAAACAGATGAAAAATAGTCAGCTCATGGAAAAGCGGGAAACGAATTGGTTCAGAGGAATTGCGGTAGTAATGGTGGTTGTATCCCATTATGCGGAGTGGTGGTCATGGTTTGTTCCGTTGGAAGGAAATGCGGAAGTCTTCCGGCTGGCGCTGACAAAACTGGGAGTGTATGGCGTTGATATTTTTTTCCTTTGTTCGGGGTACGCCATGGTAAAGTCTTTGGGCAGGGAAAGGATGCACGGGGCGTTTATATGGAAAAGAGTAAAAAATGTGTATATTCCATATCTTATCGTGGTGGGGGCCATAGAGCTGTTGGAAGGAGGCTTTGATTCCTTACAGGATTTTCTGCATTTTGCCAGTGGATATGATTATTGGTACATGTTTGTTTTATTCATTTTTTATCTTGGGTTTATCGTCATTTATACGGTAGTGGGAGGGAAAACGCCGAGAGTCGTTGTGTTTTCCATTTTTACTTATATTTTTTCCAATATTCTTTATCAAAAGGGGATGCAGGATTTTTGGTATGTATCGAATATTGCTTTTGCCTTGGGAGTAGCGGCAGGAGAATATGAAGAGTGGATCAAAAAGGCAGTGGATCAGATATGGATCCCGTTCTCCTTGATTTTGGCCGTAGGAATGTTTTTTGTAACAAAATGGGGATTGGAGGGAAGTATCGGCATTGGCAGCGGTTTGGAAGAATACCAAATGCATTTCCAAATCGGAGCAACGGTAATATGGGTCTTGCTTGTGTTGGTTCTGGCTTCCAAATGCAGGATAAAAGAAAAAGGGTTTGCTTTTCTTGGCAGACATTCCTTATATATTTATTTGACGCATACTTATATTTTTATGTGGTGTGTGAATCATTTGGAATGGGATACTGTATGGAGGTTTTTGATCAGCGCGCTGGCTACCGTGGTAATTTCTGTTTTATGCAGCGCTTTGATTCATATACCGGGGATATTTACTTCCGGGAAATTAATTTTGAGAAAATAATTTTCGCAAAGAGGGTTTTGTGGTATAATTTATCCCATACAGCGGTAGGAAGGGTATAGGAGAATGGAAAAAGCTTATGAGCTGGAGTTTGCCGGAGAAAAGTCGGGAAGCTTGTATGTAAATTGCTGCGGCTGCGCGAAAACGGAACCTTTACATAGTTTTGGACCGGCCTGGAAGCCTCATTATTTGATCCATTATATTTTGAGCGGAAAAGGAAGGTTTATGATCGGAGGCAGGACATATCCGCTGGAGGCGGGGGACGGTTTTTTAATCGTGCCGGAAGAACTCGCTTTTTACCAGGCGGATGAAGAGGAGCCGTGGACATATGTGTGGGTAGGGTTCAGCGGAACGAAGGCGCAGGAATATATGAAAGCGATCGGGCTTTCGGCAGAGCGCCCGGTATTTGCGTCCCTGCGGTCCGAGGAATTGTATCGGGCGGTAAAGGATATGATGGAACATAATACATACGGAATTGCCAATGAGCTGCGCAGGACAGGGCAGCTTTCCCTTTTTCTCTCCATTATTGCGGAGGGAGGTCCGGCAAAGGAAAAAAACCAGGGCGATTGGGCGAATACCTATGTCAATAAGGCGGTGGAGTTTATCCAGGGCAATTATTGCAATCCGATTAAAGTGACGGATGTCGCTGATTATGTTTGCATTAATCGCAGCTATTTGTATACTTTGTTCCAGAATTCCCTGGGAATGTCCCCCCAGCAGTTCCTTATGACTTTTCGCATCACCAAGGCGGCGGAGTTGTTGCAGCATACTTCCCTGTCGGTGGAAAGCATCGCCATTTCCTGCGGCTATCAGGATCCCCTTGTTTTTACAAAGGCATTTCGGCAGATGAAGGGAGTATCGCCTTCCGCATACCGTAAAGAGATGAAAATGGGGGAAACAAGGAAAAATAAAAAACATTTGGAGCAGGTGGAGGAATTTATCAGCCGGATTCAGTAAAGAGATATTCGGCGGTATGGGCGGGTTGCCAGCCAGAAGTCAACATTTTGACAGTTAATGGTAACAATGGGTCATAGAAATTCAGATAGGGGCTATTATAATTTAAATTAACAAAAAATATGGGTGTCCGGTGGAAGTCGGACGGAAAGGGATGGGTTATGGCAGAAAAGACAACAGCAGAAATGAAAAAAACGGTTTTGGAAAAATTTGCAGAAGTGTTTGGAGGGGAAGGAGCAAAGGCGTATTTTGCGCCGGGCCGTGTGAATATGATCGGTGAACATACCGATTACAACGGCGGACATGTATTTCCCTGCGCGCTGACAATCGGTACTTATGGGGTGGCGAGAAAAAGAGAAGATAAGAAACTGCGTTTTTATTCCATGAACTTTGATCATCTGGGAGTGATCGAGTCCAGCCTGGATGATCTGAAACCGGCAAAAGAAGCGGGATGGACTAATTATCCAAAGGGAGTAATGTGGGCGTTTGAAAAGAGGGGCTATGAAATCCCCTGCGGCATGGATTTGCTGTTAAACGGAAATATTCCCAATGGCTCCGGGCTTTCTTCTTCCGCGTCGGTGGAAGTGCTGACAGGGTTTATTCTGAGAGATTTCTTTGGCTTTGATGTCAGCAATCAGGATCTGGCGTTAATCGGACAGTATTCGGAAAATAATTTTAACGGTGTAAACTGCGGCATTATGGATCAGTTTGCTATCGCTATGGGAAAAGAAGGCCATGCTATTTTCCTGGATACGGCGGATCTGTCTTTCGAATATGCGCCGATCAAGCTGGAGAATGCGAAAATCGTGATTGCATGCAGCAATAAGAAACGCGGACTTGGCGATTCCAAATATAATGAGAGAAGGAGCGAATGCGAAACAGCTCTTGCCGAACTGCAGACGGTCGTTGGGATCAACGGTCTGGGAGATTTGACAGAGGAGCAGTTTGAAACATATAAATCTGCTATTAAAGATGAAACGCGCGTAAGAAGAGCAAAACATGCGGTATATGAAAATCAGAGGACGATTAAGGCGGTGGAAGCGCTGAAGAATAACGATGTGGAGTTGTTCGGAAAGCTGATGAATGCTTCCCATACATCGCTCCAATATGATTATGAAGTGACAGGAGTGGAATTGGATACGCTGGTAGAGGAAGCGTGGAAAGTGGATGGCGTGATCGGTTCCAGAATGACGGGGGCAGGTTTTGGAGGCTGTACGGTAAGTATTGTAAGGACGGATGCTATTGATTCCTTTATCGGAAAAGTCGGCGAAGCATATAAGGAGAAGATCGGATACGCTGCTGATTTTTACGTTGTGGAGATCGGAAGCGGCCCGGTGGCTCTGTAAAAGCAGCAGCCGAAGATAGATGGAAAGAAAGGAGAGGCTGGGGAAATGGTGCAGCGGATAGGACAGGATATAAAAAAGCTGACAGCGTATGGGCTGCAAACGGGTCTGATCGAAAAAGAAGATAAAATTTATACGATAAACAGGCTGTTGGAGCTTTTTGAACTGGACGAATTGGAGAATGAGGACGAAGAAGTTTCCATGGAAACAGAGGAATTAGAGGAAACGCTTGGCCGCATGATGGATTATGCCGTGGAAAAAGGGATTATGAAAGAGGACGGCATTGTTTACCGGGATTTGTTCGATACAAAGATTATGAGTATGCTGGTATCCAGGCCGAGCGAAGTCATTCGCAGGTTTTGGGATTTTTACGGGGAAAGCCCGGAAAAGGCGACGGATTTTTATTATAAATTCAGCCAGGACACGGATTATATCCGAAGATACCGAATCAGTAAAGACCAGAAATGGACGGCGGATACCAAATACGGGGAGTTGGATATTACGATCAACCTGTCAAAGCCGGAAAAGGATCCGAAGGCGATCGCGGCGGCAAAGAACGCAAAGCAGGGAGGTTATCCCAAATGCCTGTTATGCGTGGAAAATGAAGGATATGCCGGACGTGTCAATCATCCGGCGAGGCAGAACCACAGAGTGATTCCGGTAGAGATCAACGGATCGAAATGGGGATTCCAGTATTCGCCCTATGTGTATTATAACGAACATTGCATCGTATTTAATTCGGAGCATATTCCGATGAAGATTGAGCATGATACTTTCTGCAAATTATTTGATTTTGTGAAGCAGTTCCCGCATTATTTTGTGGGCTCCAATGCGGATCTGCCGATCGTGGGAGGCTCGATCCTGAGCCATGACCATTTCCAGGGCGGGCATTATGAATTTGCCATGGCGAAAGCGGAAGTGGAAAAGGCCTTTACGGTAAAGGGATTTGAGGATGTGGAAGCAGGAATTGTGAAATGGCCCATGTCGGTCATCCGCATTGCGTCGGAAGACAGCGGCAGACTGGTCGCCCTGGCGGATAAGATATTGGAAAAATGGCGCGGATATACGGATGAAGATGCATTTATTTATGCATACACGGATGGTGAACCCCATAATACGATTACACCTATTGCACGTAAGCGCAAGGATAAGTACGAGCTGGATCTAGTGCTGCGCAACAACATTACGACAGAAGAACACCCCTTGGGAGTATATCACCCTCATGCAAAGCTTCATCATATTAAAAAGGAAAATATCGGTTTAATAGAAGTTATGGGACTGGCGGTACTGCCGGCGAGGCTGAAAGGAGAAATGGATAAACTGGCGGATGCTATTCTGGCCGGAAAGGATATCCGTAAGGACGAAATGTTGGAGAAACATGCGGACTGGGTGGACGAATTCCTGCCCAAGTATGAACCGGAAAGCAGAGCGGACAAAGATGAAATCATGCGGATGCTCCATAAAGAAATAGGATATGTATTTATGCAGGTATTGGAAGACTCCGGAGTTTATAAACGCACGGAAGAGGGTCGGGCCGCCTTCGAGAGATTTTTAAATGTGATTGAATAAAAGCAAAGGCATGGACAGAAGAATTGCCGCACTCACCGTTTAGTGCGGCAATTTTCATGTTTTTCAGATGCCTCCGGTAATGCTTTCCAGAAAATTATTCAAATGCGCCCTCTGGGTGGGATTCAGTCTTTGGAAGAGGGAAAGATGGACTTTTTGCCATGCGGCATTTTCCGCATTTTTTTCGGCGGTGGCAGAACTGTGCTGGCCGCCGGGATTGCGCTGGTCGGATAAGCAAAGGATATAATCGGCGGATACGTGAAAGGCGGTGGAAAGCCTGACGATCAGATCGGCATCCGGGACGGCGAGCCCGCATTCGATCCGGCTTAAGAGCGTCTGGTTTGTTTCCGCTTTCAAGGCAAGCAGCTCCTGTGTGTATTTTTTCTCCTGTCTTAGTTCTTTAATTCTTGTTTTCATTGGAAGGTTTCCCCTTTCTGGTCCCATAAAATAAATGATATAGTTGCTGATACTTACAATTTCAATATGGCATAAACGGTGGAAACCGACAAGCAAAAATGGTGGGACTAAACAGCAATATATGTTATACTTTCAAGGAAAGGAAGAGATTGTTCAGAGGGTGGATGTATGAAGTTTTTATTGGCGGCGGTCAATGCGAAATATATTCATTCCAATCCGGCGGTATATAGCCTGAAGGCATATGCGGGAGAGGAATATGAAAAGGAAATAGAAATTGCGGAGTACACGATCAACAACAGACAGTCCTATATATTATCCGATCTATACAAACGGAGGCCGGATGCAGTGGCATTTTCCTGTTATATATGGAACTGGAGGATCATATGTGAGTTGTCAGAGGAGCTTTCTAAGATCATGCCGGGGCTTCCGATCTGGCTGGGGGGTCCTGAGGTATCTTTTGATGCGGAAGAGATTCTCAAAGAATGCGGATGGATCACAGGAATTATGATCGGGGAGGGGGAAGAAACGTTCCGCGAGCTTTTCTGCCTCTGCCGCAGGGCATTGGCAGATGGCGGAACTATCGGAGGAAATCCGGGGAAGACAGAGGGGCTTGTCTGCAGGCAGGGGGGGAAGATCGTTCGAACCGGACAGAGGGAACCGCTGGACATGAACAGCCTTCCGTTTTTGTACCATCAGCCGGAGAAATTCCGAAACAGAATCATTTATTATGAATCCAGCAGAGGCTGCCCATACCAGTGCAGTTATTGCCTGTCCAGCGTGGAGCGGAAAGTGCGCTTCAGAAATATTGAAACGGTAAAAAAGGAGTTGCAGTTTTTATTGGATGCAAAGGCAGCGCAGGTAAAGTTCGTGGACAGAACCTTTAATTGCCTTCCTGCGCATGCCATGGAAATATGGAAGTATATCGATGCTCATGATAATGGAACCACTAATTTTCATTTCGAAATAGCAGCGGACCGAATGAATGAGGAAGAACTGACGATATTGTCACAAATGCGGCCAGGACTGGTTCAGTTGGAGATCGGCATACAATCGGCCAATTTGCTTACTCTGCGGGAAATCGACCGGGAGGCAGATATGGAAAAATTAGAAAGAACCGTGGGGCGAATACGCGGCGGAGGGAATGTACATGTACATTTGGATTTGATTGCCGGGCTTCCTTATGAAGATTATGCCAGCTTCGGACGCTCTTTTGATACGGTATATGCCATGAGGCCGGAACAGTTGCAGCTTGGGTTTTTGAAAGTGCTGAAAGGTTCGCCTATGCATGAGCGTGCGGAAAAATACGGGATAAAATACACTTCTTTGCCGCCTTATGAAGTACTGTGTACCGACTGGCTGTCTTACGGGGAAATCTGCCGGCTGAAGCAGATCGAAGAAATGGTGGAACTGTATTATAACAGCAATCAGTTTACGCATACCCTACCGGTGCTGGAAAAAAGTTTTTCCAGTCCTTTTTCCATGTTTGAAAAACTGGCGGAATATTATGAGGAAAACGGATATTTTTTGAACAGCCCTTCCAGAGCGTATCGCTATGATATTCTGCTGAAGTTTGCCCTTTGCTGCGGAAGAGAGGAGGAGGCGCTTTATAAAGAGCTGCTGACTTACGATATATATCTTAGGGAGAATATGAAAAGCCGCCCCGGCTTTGCCAGGGATTTGTCGGGATATAAAGAGGAATTTCGGAATTTTTATAGCGGGGAGGAAGGACGCTGGGAAGTCCTTTCTGCTTATAGAGGTTGTCAGGCAAGGGAAATGGCGCGTATGACCCATATAGAAATGTTTCATTATCCGGTCTGGAAAACAGGGGGGAGCATGGACAAGCTAAACAAAGAAAAGAAGGTAGTTTTTGATTACGGAGAAAGGAATCCCCTGACGAAAGAGGCGAGAACTATAACGCTTGATTGAAATGCGCAGCAAAGCCGCGCGGAAATGGGATAAAATATGACGAAAAAAACAAAAGCGATTTTGGATTTACTGGATCAAAGATACGGAACGGAATACAGATGCTATCTGAACCATGAGAATGCATGGCAGCTATTGATCGCAACGATTCTGAGCGCCCAATGTACGGATGCAAGAGTAAATACTGTAACCGGGGATTTGTTTCGCAAATATCCGGGGGTAGAGGCGTTCGCCTCTGCGGATCTGAAAGAATTGGAAAAAGATATTTATTCCACGGGATTTTATCACAATAAGGCGAAGAATATTATTGCATGCTGCAAAGACCTGATGGAAAAGTTCGGCGGGGAAGTGCCGCGCAGTCTGGAAGAACTGACATCCCTGGCGGGGGTCGGAAGGAAAACGGCTAATGTGATACGCGGGAATATATATCATGAGCCGAGCATTGTAGTGGATACTCATGTAAAAAGAATATCGAAGAAACTGGGGCTGACAAAAGAAGATGATCCTGAGAAAGTGGAACGGGATCTGATGAAAGCTTTGCCGGAGGAGCGCTGGATTTTATGGAATATCCATCTCATCACTTTTGGACGTGAAATCTGCAAGGCTCCTACGCCGAAATGCGGGGAATGCTTTTTGACGGAGTATTGCATGGGCAGTCATTCGGAGCCGGGGGGCCGGAGTACAAGCCGTAAGAAAAGAAATGGGGAAGAAGATTGAAAATTGAAAACTTTCAATCCCAAGTTTGTGTCTGCGCAGCATCCACAAACTTGATATGCGCAAAAAGCCGCGCAGAAATGGAGAAAAAAATGACAGAGGAATACACTGCGCTGGATCTGGAAACTACCGGCCTGAATCCGAAGAAGGACAAGATCATAGAAATAGGGGCGGTGAAAGTAAGAGAAGGAAGGATCATGGACAGTTTTCAATGTTTTGTGAATCCATGGAGAAAATTGGGGGAAGAGACTCGTCTGCTGACAGGGATAGATGACGGGATGCTTCAGGATGCCCCGGGGATCGAGGAAGTATTGGAACCTTTGATCGATTTTATCGGGGAGGATGTACTGGTGGGGCACAGAATTCTTTTTGATTATTCGTTCGTAAAGAAAGCGGCTGTAAACCGTTCCTTAGTTTTTGAAAAAGAGGGAATCGATACGCTGAAACTGGCCAGAAAATTATTGCCGGATCTGGAGAGCCGGAAGCTTGGGGATTTGTGCAATTATTATGGTATAGCGCACAGGGCGCACAGGGCGTTGGCGGATGCGGAGGCATCTTCGGGCCTGTACCAAAAACTGGCAGAATTGTTTTATAAAGGGAATGAAGAGGCTTTTATGCCCCGGAAGCTGCTTTTTGAGGCAAAAAAAGAGATGCCTGTTACAAAACGCCAGAAAGAGCGGTTATATAAATTGCTGGACAGGCATAGAATAACTATAGAATACCAGGTGGATAAACTGACCAAGAGCGAAGCTGACCGGATCATGGATCAAATTGTTGCAAAATACGGACGATAATATTGCGGCTGGCGGATTTTAAATGCCGGGCTCGGTCTTCCAGTTCTTTGATCTTGCCGGTTTCTCCTTCTTTAGAGTATATGCTGGCAAGCAGACGGTAAGAACCGCTGACGTCGGTATCGGTGGATATGGAAAATTCCAGAATCTGCTTTGCCTCCTGGACATATCCGGCTTGATATAGTTTTTCCGCCCATTGCTGCAAGGTGCGCGCAAGAGTAGTGTAACTTTGATCGTAGCGCGCCAACAAATCGATATTGGGCGCTCCGTATTCCAGTTTCAGGTCAGTGTTGCTAAAACCTGTAAAGTTTACGATGGGAGATTCCGAAAGATAATACAGGGTTTTATGGAATTCCATTATTTTTTCGTCTTCTTTCAATGTCTCCATGGGGAGCGAGTCGAATGGAATAACGATGTAGCGCAGATTGTCAAGAGACTTACGTCTTGTATTGTTGGCGGCATTTTCCCTTTCCCAGTAAGCATCCTGGGCTTTTTCACCGATGCGTCTGCTTTTGGAGATCTCATAGGAAAGCCATATAAGGAAAATGATAAAACTTGCAAAAAAGGGCATTTTCATATATAATTCCTTTCATAGACAGGAGGGTTCGCGTATGTTTAATCTACATAACCGTAAAACGAAGAAGATTATTTCATCTATTATTATTATATTGATTGTCATTGCGATGTTTATACCAACTTTAACATATTTTATTTTTTAGTACAATATATTTTGAGGAGAGGTCATGAAAATTAAAGGAAAGAAGATAGTTGCGGCTGCGGTGCTGGCGGCGTTGGCAGTTTTATGGCCGGTACAGGCGGCAAAAGCCCAGTCTATCGAGGATGCCCTGGAGGCGGATTCAAAAGCAGTGGAGGCACAGGAACCCGGAGAAGGGGAAAAACAGGAAGAAATCCCGGATGGGGGAACAGAAACACCGGAGGAACCGGCGCAGGATCAGGAAAGCGGAGCGGCACAGACCGGGGGAGCGGGAACCAATACGGCGGAAGCCGGGCCATTGACGACTATGGGCAATAGCAATACGGTTTCCGAGGGAGTCTATATCGGCAGCGTGGACGTATCCGGCAAAACGGCCGAGGAAGCGAAACAGGCAGTCGAAGCGTATGTGGAGGAACTGAAAGGGCTGACAGTGGTTTTCCATATCATGGATGGGAACCAGATAGAGGTGGCCGTCGGGGATATGGGCTTGCAGTGGACGAACCCGGATGCGGTGCAGGATGCGGTGGCTCTTGGAAAAAAAGGAAATATCGTACAGCGTTATAAGGCGTTGCAGGATTTGAGGCACAAAAACAAGGTGTTCGATCTGGCATATGATTTTGATAAGGAATCGATCCGGCAGATTCTGTCAGAGCAGTGCGGGGAATATAATACGGAGGCAAAGGACGCGACGCTGACCAGGGTAAACGGGGTATTTTCCGTTACGCCAGGAGAGAGCGGGCGCGTTGTAGACGAAGAAGCTTCTTTGAACCAAATATATGATTACATGATGAATGAATGGGATTTTGGCGATGCTTCGGTGGATATGGTAGTTAAAGTACAGGAACCGAGAGGATCGGAGGAAGAACTGGCCCAGGTAAAAGATGTGCTTGGAACGTTTACAACGAGTTACAGCACTTCCGGTTCTTCCAGAAGCGCCAATGTGTCCAATGGCTGCAATCTGATCGCGGGAACTACTTTGTATCCGGGAGATGAATTTTCCACGTATGAAATGGTGTCGCCTTTTTCGGTAGACAATGGCTATTTTATGGCTGGTTCTTATATGAACGGACAGTTAGTGGACAGTTTGGGTGGAGGAATATGCCAGGTATCCACCACATTATATAATGCGGTTCTTTTATCCGAACTGGAAGTGACGGAGAGGCATAACCATTCGATGATCGTAACTTATGTGGACCCTTCCGCAGATGCGGCGATCGCGGAGTCTGCGGGCAAGGATTTTAAGTTTGTAAATAATACGGGGCATCCCGTTTATATTGACGGATACTGTGAGAATAAAAATATAACTTTCACCATTTACGGTGTGGAAACGAGACCGGCAAACCGGGAAGTCATCTATGAAAGCAAAGTGCTTTCCGTTACGCACCCTGATCATGAAGTGATCTATACGGATGTGGCGATGCCGATCGGGCAGGTGGTGACGCAGTCCGCCCATACGGGTTATAAAGCGGAGCTGTGGAAGGTAGTAAAAGAAAATGGAGCGGAGATAAGCCGCGAACAGATAAACAGCAGCAGTTATAAAATGACGCCGAGAACGGCGACGGTAGGGCTGTCTACGAACGATGTAAATGCGTATAATGAGATGCTGGCGGCGGTGGCAACGAACAATATTGACCATGTAAAAAATGTGGCAGCAGCGTTGGCCCAGTTTGCGATCCAGCCAGGACAGGTACCACCGGCTGACCAAGCATCACCGGCTGACCAGCAGCCGGGGGCAGAGCAAGCACCGCCAGCAGACCAAGCGCCACCGGCTGACCAAGCGCCACCGGCTGACCAGCAGCCGGCGGCAGAGCAAGCACCTCCCGGCTGACCAAGTCCCATCCCCGGTTGACCGGTAGCCGGCGGCGGAATAACAGTCTCCGGCAAAATAGATTCGGAAGGAAGGGATTCCGGGAAAGGGCTGGCCGGTATGTATTGGAATGCAGCGCTTGACTGCGGCGAATAAGGCGGGAGAACAGATGAGAATAGGAAAGCTGCCTGAGAACGTTTGGAAACGTTCCGTATTCAGGCATATCAATAAAACAAAACGGGAAGAAGTAAAGACCGGCGCAGGAATAGGGGAAGACTGCGCCGTTTTTTCGTTTGGAAGCGAAGAAATGACAAGTGTGTCATTATGTACTGTCTGCCGGCCCGGCGAGGACACGGCCAGATTGGCAATATATGGAAGTGTAAATATGCTGGCGGCTTCGGGGGCAGAACCTGTGGCGGTGAATATTTCCGCGCTTATGCCGGAAGGAACGGAGGAAGAAAGTGTTCGGAGCATGGCTGTACAAACGGGAGAAGAATGCGCGCTGCTGGGAATTCAGGCAGCGGGGATTCATATACAAGTGACGAAAGGAATAAGCTGTCCGGCGATTACCGTAGCGGGAATCGGCAGACAGGCGGCAGAAGGAATATCGCTGAAAGGAATAAAACCTGGCCAGGATATCGTGGTGAGTAAATGGATTGGCCTGGAAGGAACTTATTTGTTGGCTAAGAACAAGGAAAAGGACTTGTTGGCCAGATATCCTTGCCGCTTTATAAAAGAAGCACAGGAATACGACCGGTTCTTTTCCGCCGTCCCGGAGGCCGCCACCGCCGTTAAGTCCGGCGTTTGCGCTATGCACAGCATTGCGGAGGGCGGTATTTTCGGCGCTCTTTGGGAAATGGCGTCAGGGGCAGGCGTTGGACTGGAAATCGATTGGAAAAAAATTCCGATAAAGCAGGAAACGGTGGAGATTTGCGAGTTTTTTGAAATCAGTCCTTATGAGCTGGCATCGGTGGGGTGTTTGCTGATGACGACGGAACGAGGACATGATTTGGTAAGAGTTTTGGAGAAGGAAGGGATTGCCGCATCCGTGATCGGAAAAACGACAGATAATAATGACAGGGTTGTCGTTAATGGGGAAGAACGGCGTTTTCTGGAGATGCCGAAACCGGATGAACTTTATAAAGTATTTGGGTGAGCGTAAAAATAAAAATGCGAAAATAAAAGAAGCGGAATGGAGGAAGTATGAGAGAAAAGATATTGTCCATTATAGAGAGGAACAGCCGTATCGATTTGAAAGAGCTGGCTGTTATTCTTGGGGTGGAGGAAACGGATGTAGTAATCGAGATGGCGGCGATGGAAAAAGAAGGGATTATTTGCGGCTATCATACGATGATTGACTGGGAAAAGACTTCAGTGGAGAAAGTGACGGCTTTGATTGAGGTGCGGGTGACTCCCCAAAGAGGGCAGGGATTCGATAATATTGCGGAGAGGATCTATAAATATCCGGAAGTGAACAGCGTATATTTGATTTCAGGCGGATATGATCTGCTGGTTACATTGGAAGGAAAATCGCTGAAGGAGGTATCGGCCTTCGTATCGGATAAACTGTCCGCTCTGGATACGGTACTCAGCACAGCGACACATTTTATTTTGAAAAAATATAAAGATCATGGAACGATACTGGCAAAAAAATATGAAGATGAAAGAGAGAAGATTACGCCATGAGAAACCCATTAGCTGATAAAGTGGTAGATATCAAACCCTCAGGCATCCGTAAATTTTTTGATATTGTAAGCGAGATGGAGGATGCGATCTCACTCGGCGTCGGTGAGCCTGATTTCGACACGCCTTGGCATATCAGGGATGAGGGAATTTATTCTTTGGAAAAAGGACGTACTTTTTATACCTCCAATGCGGGATTGAAGGATCTGAAGATCGAGATCTGTAATTATATGAGAAGATCCCAGGGGATTGAATATCATTATAATGATGAAGTCATTGTGACGGTGGGAGGATCGGAAGCGATCGATATTGCCTTGCGGGCAATGATAAATGACGGGGAGGAAGTGCTGATCCCCCAGCCGAGTTATGTATCTTATGAGCCTTGTGCTATTCTGGCAAACGCGGTTCCCGTTATTATCGAGCTGAAAGCGGAGAATGAGTTCCGCCTGACTGCGCAGGAACTTCGGGACGCGATCACGGATAAGACAAAGATTTTAATTCTGCCGTTTCCTAACAATCCTACGGGAGCAATTATGGAAAAAGAAGATTTGGAGAAGATCGCGGAAGTGATCATCGAAAAGGATATCTTTGTGATTTCGGATGAAATATATGCGGAGCTGACTTATAAGGACAAACATGTGTCGATTGCGTCTCTTCCGGGGATGAGGGAGCGAACCATTCTGATCAATGGATTTTCCAAGGCTTATGCCATGACCGGATGGAGGCTTGGATATGCCTGCGGGCCGAAGGAAATTTTGGGGCAGATGTTGAAGATCCATCAGTTTGCCATTATGTGCGCGCCGACTACAAGCCAGTATGCGGCGGTGGAAGCGCTGAAGAACGGGGATGAAGATGTAAATCAGATGCGGGAGGCATACAATCAGCGGAGAAGGTATTTGATGTATGCATTTAAGGAAATGGGGCTGGAGTGTTTTGAGCCTTTCGGCGCATTTTATGTATTTCCATGTATTAAGGAATTCGGGATGAGCAGCGAAGAATTTGCCGACCGTTTTCTGCGGGAGGAAAAAGTCGCCGTTGTGCCGGGAACGGCTTTCGGAGATTGCGGAGAGGGATTTCTTAGAATATCCTATGCATATTCCCTGGAAAACCTGAAAATTGCGATCGGGAAGCTGAAAAATTTTATAGAAAGGCTTCGGAAAGAAAAAGAAGCATAATGGGATAAAGCCGTACAGGGAGGGGTATTTTCCTGTGAAAAAGGAGGCTGTGGAAAATGGAGCTTTATTGATCCATTTTTCACAGCCTCTTCTAGCCGGAAAGAATATTCCTCCAAAAGAACAGACGATTTGTTTAGGGAAGGATGAGGTATTCCACGGTAATATTTACTTCTACCGCTACTTCCCCCGGCATGATAGAGGAACCGTCTTCCGCGCCGGCGGCCAGACTTTCCATACTCCGCATTTTTGAACTTAAGGCGTTGTCCGTATAGCGGGCTTCGCTGTAATTGCTGTTTTCACGGACCCCAACCACGCTTCCGAGGGAACAGCCGCCCGCTTCGGCCAGAGCTTCGGCTTTTGCCCGGGCGGATTCCATGGCCAGTTTTAAGGCGTTGGAATATCCTTCATCGTATTTGCTGGACATATATGTAATGGACTGGATATTGTTAATTCCTGTCTGCACGGACTGGGCCAGAATAGTGTCGAGGCTGTCAATGGGAAGCTTTGACACCGTCAAAGACGTGGATGCTTCATAGCCGGTAATCCGCTGGGTATTCCCGCTGTAATTGTATATCGGGTACATATAATAGTCGGAAGTTTGTATGGAGGTTTCCTCCACGCCCAGGCCTTTTAACAGTTCTATGACTTTGGCAACGTCTTCCGTATTCTTCTGCTGGCAGGAGGCAGCGTCCTTTGCTTCCGTGCGTACGGCATAAACGATTTCGGCTATGTCGGGAACGACAGTGATCGTTTCGCTGCTGTTGACGGATATTACGTTTCTTTCGGAGTTTGCGGAAGAGACGTTTGTATTGGTTGCAGGAGCCGCCGACACCGTTTCAGGAATGGTTTCGCTGCCGGCAGGCCCGTTAGCGCTGCCTTCAACAGCGCTGCCACAGGCGGTGCAAAGGACAGAAATGCTAAATGCCAGTGATATTAGTTTTCTTTTGGCTTTTCTGTTCATGTTTCCCTCCATTTCTGTGCGGCTTCTTGCGCGCGTCATGTTGTTGATTTATTCTTTATGATCCGCATATCCTGCGCTGGTAACGGAGGTAACCATTCTTGCCTTTACCGTGCCGGAGCTGCTCTTATATGCCTGGCGGATAGTTCCCCATGCGCCGACTACCATTAAGATATATCCCATAACGAGATCTCCGATAATAGCAGCTTTTATTTCCGGCTCTTCCAGGAAAGAGGGTACGCTTCGGAAGGCGTCGAAGAAAGTGATTTCATAATATTCTTTGTATACGTTGTATATTTCGATGCCGACGGATACTTGTTCGGCAACGACAACCATGATAAGGGAGATGATACAGCTGATGATGATCCCGGTTTTGCTCAGGTGTCCGCCCAGCATTTCATAGCCCTTTAATGCACAAATGATCATAACAAGGCCGGCAATTCCCGATATGTAGCCGAGCTGGTAGATCAATACCCACACGATAACGCCAAGTACGGAGCCAAGCAGGGCGCCTACGATGCCGCCTACGATATTGCCGCTTCCTTTTTTCGACTTTTCGGCCGCCTGACGCTGAAGGTTATCCGATGCGCTGGCGTAGCAGGAAGAACAAAACATATGCTCGGAGTCTTCGATCTGATAAAGGTTCAGCCCGGCGGATGAACCGCAGGATTGGCAGCAGGGTACTAATTGGTTGGAACTGCAATAGGAGGTAATATCCCGTAAAAAGGCATCCAGACAAGGAACATAATTTTTCCCCCATTTAAAACCGAGTCCCTGGAACTCCGCAGTGATTCTTGTACCGCTATAGGAAGCTGACTGCAAGTACTGATGCTTGGCAGTGCATTGGTTCAGAAAATCACTGATGGCAGGGACAGCTGTCGTCCCGTCCTCTTTGACCCACAGGTATACGGTATGTTTTGCTGGTGTGGCAGGATCCTGATGTATGGAAAAAAAGAATCCGTTCATCTTACCATAAATCAATCCGTTTTTCTCTTCTACGGTAAAACCATTGTTAAGCGCGTATTGTTTCACTTTGTTGTACATATGACTCTCCTCCTCAGTGGCATACGCTGCCATGCGGCGCAATAAGCCTTGGCAGACATCGTTGCTCGTTTTTATAGTGTCAATTATAACATGGAATTGAGAAAAGAGGAATATTGAAATCGTAGACAGGATGATTTATTATGTTATCAATAATGATTGGAATGTGTCATTTGAGCGGCACGGCAGGATGAATGAAAGGAAAAGAGGTAAAATCATGCATATTGTGCTTCATCAGCCGGAAATACCGGCAAATACGGGAAATATCGGACGGACATGCGTGGCTACAGGTACGACGCTGCATTTGATAGAGCCGCTTGGCTTCCGTTTAAACGAAAAAGAGATTAAGCGGGCGGGAATGGACTACTGGGAACATTTGGATGTGAGGCGTTATGTGAATTTTTCGGAATTTTTGGAGAAAAATCCGGGGGCAAAAATATGGATGGCGACTACTAAGGCAAAAAGGGCATATACGGACGCGGAGTTTGGGGAAGATGATTATATTATGTTCGGGAAAGAGAGCGCCGGAATTCCCGAGGAGATTTTGGTGGATTATGAAAAGACATGCATCAGAATCCCGATGCTGGGTCAGATCAGGTCTTTGAACCTTTCCAATTCGGCAGCGATTATATTATATGAAGCGTTGCGGCAAAATCATTTTTCCAGCATGCAGCTGGAAGGTGAATTGCACAGGCTGCATTGGAAATGATTCCTGTAAAATAATTAGTTTTTGTTTGTAACGAAAAGAGATTTTGCCGCACTTATGGATAAGAGGAGGTGAAAAAGTGGATAAGCGGAAGGTGGAGGAAGTATACGAGGAAAATGTGAAGGCTGTTTACAAATACCTGTTCTGCTTAACTCATAATGCTGATCTTGCGGAAGAATTGACGCAGGAAACTTTTTATCAGGCGGCAAAAGGAATCGACAAATTCAGAGGCGGATGCAAAATCTCGACCTGGCTGTGCCAGATTGGAAAAAGGCTTTGGTATAAAGAGCTGGAAAAGCGAAAAAGGGAAATACCGGTATCGGAAGCCGTAGAGGAAAATATTGGATTTGGAGATATGGAAAATGATTACCTGCTGAATGTGGAGAAGGTGGAGTTGTTTCGGATGCTTCATAATTTTGATATAACCACGAGGGAGGTAATGTACCTGCGGCTGACCGGAGAGCTGAGCTTTTCTGAAATCGGCGATATTATGGGTAAAACGGAGAACTGGGCAAGAGTTACTTTTTACAGAGGCAAACAAAAATTGATGAAAGGGAGAAAAGAATGGAACAAAGATTAGTATGCGATACGGTAAGGGATCTGCTTCCGATGTATATCGATCATATGACGAGCGAGGCGTCGAATGAATCCATAGAGGAACATGTGGAAGGATGCCAGGGATGCAGGGATGCGCTGGAGCAAATGAGGCAGCCTGTCAGTGTGGAGGCTGCGCCGGAAGTACAGGAGTTTCGGAAGTTTTTAAAAAAATCGAAAATGAGTCTGCTTTATTGGATAGCGGGGGCAGCGGCACTGATCGCGGTTGTGGCATGTTTTATTGTAAATCTGGCGGTGAACCGGAGGCTTTCCTGGTTTTATATCGTGGGAGCCGGTATTATTACGGCTTATTTCCCTGTTTGTGTATGGATCGCCGCTTCCAAACACAAGCTTGTCAAGGCGCTGGCAGCCTTGAGCGTATGCATTGTCCTGCTGGTAGGGACGATACAGGTCGTGCTGTATTATTTGATGGATATTGGCGGAATATGGTTTATGCAAATCGGCTTGCCGGTTACCTTATTGTGGATCGCGGTCGTGTGGGCCGGTGTGGCGTTTCATAGCTGTTTCCATATGAATGCGCTGATTTCTCTGGCTGTCATTTCTTTTTTGGCGATACCGGGAAATTATTTTACCGATTATCTGGCGGGCGACTATCGCGGAGTTCCCGGCTGGGACATCGGATTGATTGCGGACGGGCTGGGAAACGGAATAGCGGCAGGGCTGTTGTTGACGGCGGGGATCATTCTGGAAATGAGAAAAAGGAAGAAAGAAAATGGAGAATAGTTATTTTAACGAAGCATTGTCTAATTTTGCAAAAGATTTTGCCTATGGCGGAGCGATCCGCCATCTGGTGGACAAGGGATATACGGCAGACCGGATTATCAGGGAATTCCACTATCCGATTTCCCGGGAAAGCGTGGAAAAGATAGTGGAGGATCATCTGAAAAACAAGGATAAGGACAATAAGCGCTAGATATCATCGTCGATATCGGAAACGGGAAGAGAAAAAATAAATTCGGAACCGACGCCTTCCGTGCTTATGACATTGATATGTTCGCCATGAGCATGAATGATTTCCCTGGTAATGGAAAGTCCCAGGCCGGTTCCTTTTTTATCCTTGCCCCGGGAGGCGTCGGATTTATAAAAACGGTTCCAGATCAGCTTCAGATCGTCTTTTGGGATGCCGATGCCGCTGTCCTTGACAGAAATATAGACTTTATTGCTTTTTTCATTGGTTTCGATACGGATGACGGAATCCTGGTGGCTGAATTTGATCGCATTATCCAGCAAATTATAGAAAACTTGCTGGATTTTTCCCATATCCGCATTGACATAGATGAAGTCCCCGGTCAGGAGCAGTTCGATGGCGATGGATTTCTGGCGGCAGGTTCCTTCAAACGAGGCCGCCGTATCGCGGATGATGCGGTTCAGTTCAAAGTCTGTCCTGTCGAGGAGCATGCCTTTCGTGTTTATATTGTTCAAGGTAAGGAGGCTGTTCGTCAGTTTGGTAAGGCGTTCAGTCTCATTTAGTACAATATTCAAATATTTTTCGTGCATTTCGGGAGGGATCGTGCCGTCCAGCATGGCTTCCAAATATCCCTTGATAGAGGTGAGGGGAGAGCGGAAGTCGTGGGAGACGTTTGCGACAAATTTTTTCTGGTCGTCTTCGGAACGGGCGATTTCGCTGGCCATATAGGAGAGGGTGGCGGCCAGATAGCCGATTTCATCCTCGCTGTCCACCTGAAATTCGTAATGCATATTGCCGCTGGCATACTGTTCGGTAGCCTCCGTGATTTTGCGGAGAGGGAGGTACACGATCTCCGTAAAAAATATAAGGATAATCAAAGAAAGAAGGAACAGAATAACCAGCATAATATAGGAAATATTCAACAAACTGTTGCAGGACGCCTGGATGGCGCTCATGGGAGTATGGATCACAACGTATCCCCTTACTTTAAAATTAGAAGTAATGGGCGAAAACACACTGAGCATCTGCTCATCAAAAGAACCGAAGAAGTTGCCCACAGTATAATAAGAACCGGAGGACACGGTGGGATCAAAATTTTCGATAACAATTTCGTTTTCTACATTTACCGGAGAAGAAGAGTCCAATATCATCCTCCCGGAAGGATTGATGATCCATATGGTGGATGAGAGGTAAATGTCCAAGGCATCCAGCTGATGCTTCACCGTATCCAGGGAAGTCTCGCTGTTATACAGATCCGAAGCATAGGTCATGGCGACCAGGGTTGCCTCTTCATAAAGAGCATCGGCTTTTTCTCTTTTCAGATGTTCCAGCGTCATATTGGATACAAAAGTGGCGACTACGACGAAGCCAAAAAAGCCGAAAATGAAATATCCCAGTATGAATTTTAAATAGAGGGTTTTTCTCATGATCATACCCCTGCCTTTACCTCAAACTTATAGCCTACCCCCCAGACGGTATTAATGCGCCAGGAGGCGTGGTCTTTGATTTTTTCTCTCAGACGTTTGATATGCACGTCCACAGTACGCGTATCCCCGATATATTCATACCCCCATATCTGGTCAAGAAGCTGTTCCCTGTTATATACATGGTTCGGAGAGGAAGCGAGAAAATAGAGAAGCTCTAGTTCTTTTGGAGGCATATCTATTGTTTTTCCCATATAAATTACGGAATAGTTGGTGAGATTGATAATCAGGTCCGGGTATTCCACGCTTTTTACATTAGAAGCCGTGGAGGCAGCCGGAGACGGTTTATATCTCCGCAGAACGGCTTTGACCCTGGCTACCAGTTCTTTCGAATCAAAGGGTTTTTCCATATAGTCGTCGGCTCCAAGCTCCAGTCCGAGGACTTTATCGAAAATTTCTCCTTTTGCCGAAAGCATGATGATTGGAATTGCGGATTTGGCACGGACTTCCCGGCAGACCTGGTAACCGTCGATGCCCGGAAGCATCAGATCCAGAAGGATCAGGCTGGGGGCAAAGGAATCCACGGCGGTCAGGGCTGATTCTCCGTCGTTGACAATCAATGTTTCAAAGCATTCTTTGGTAAGATACAAAGCAATTAACTCTGCGATGTTGTTATCATCATCTACGATCAATATTTTTTGTTTGTTCACCATATCAATAACCATGCCTTTCTCTTAGTCTGCAAATGAGTGCGAACTTCTGTCAGGACTTAAAAGTTGCAATAGTGACACCTGCGTCACCTTCTCCGTGTTCCCCCTGCCGGAAAGACTGCACATACTTAACTTTCTTTAAATGCCCCTGGACTGCCTTCCGAAGCGCTCCGGTTCCTTTGCCGTGTACGATGCGGACTGTGGAAAGATGGGAGAGGTAGGCATCATCCAAATACTTATCCAGTGCCGCAATGGCCTCGTCCACCGTTTTTCCCAGGAGGTTGATTTCGGGGGAAATAGTGTAGGATTTAGACATTTTCATGCTGCCTGTACCGGAGCGGGCAGAAAATGACGTTTTTGTCACCGGTTCGTCGTCGATGAGGACGATATCGTTAATATTGGTCTGGGAACGGATAATGCCGCATTGGACGAACAGGTTCCCTTTGTGGTCCGGCAGGGAACTTACGGTGCCCTTCAGTCCCATGGAAAGGATCTTAACGCTGTCTCCCAGTTTCAACTGTTTGGGAGAGAGCTGCTTTTTTGGGGGCTGTTTGGCTTTTAAGGAAAGCTTGCTGTTTTTATCCGAAATTTTTTCCCGTACCTGTTCTCTCGTTTTTTCCAGATCTTTCATGGAAGCTCCGGGGCCGGCTTTTTGGAAAATCCGTATGGTTTCGTCAGCCACATCTTTTGCTTCCTGCAGGATATCCCTTGCCTTTTCATTGGCTTCTTTTAAAATCCGGTCTTTTGTTTCCTGGATCTTATCTTCCTTTTGCCGGAGTTTTTCCCTGAGCTGTTTGACCTCGTTTTTATAGGATGCGATCTCCAGACGTTCGTTTTCTATGGTGATCCGCTTATGTTCCAGGTCGGCGAGCAGGTCTTCAAAACTGGTATTTTCCTGATTGATCTGCGCTTTTGCCGATTGAATGATGTGATCCGGCAGTCCCAATTTGGAAGATATGGCAAAAGCGTTGCTTTTACCGGGAATACCGATCAAAAGCCGGTAAGTGGGCTGCAAAGTATCCACGTCAAATTCACAACAGGCATTTTCCACCTGGGGAGTGGAAAGTGCATATACTTTTAACTCGCTATAGTGGGTGGTCGCCATGGTGCGGATGCCTCTTTTGTGCAGATAATCGAGAACGGCAATCGCCAGGGCCGCACCTTCGGTGGGATCCGTTCCCGCGCCGAGTTCATCGAATAAGCAAAGGGAGCCGCCGTCCGCATGTTCCAGAATGGAGACAATGCGCGTCATATGGGAAGAAAAGGTGCTGAGGCTTTGTTCGATGCTTTGCTCGTCGCCGATATCCGCATATACTTCCGTAAAAACCGACAGTTCGGATCGATCCAGGGCAGGAATATGGAGGCCGGACTGCCCCATGAGGGAAAACAGACCGACTGTTTTTAAGGAAACTGTCTTACCACCGGTATTGGGGCCGGTGATGATGAGCAGATCAAAATCTTTGCCCAGATAAACATCGATCGGGACGGCCTTTTTTTTATCCAGAAGCGGATGTCGGCCTTTCCGTATATTGACATAACCGTCAGTATTGAAAACAGGAGCGGTAGCATTTTGCTCCATGGCAAGGGATGCCTTGGCAAAAATAAAATCCAGCTTTGTCATAATTTTCTGGTTTTGGGAAATTGCGTCAATATACCCGGCCGCCTGTGCGCTCAGACCGGTCAGTATTTGCCGGATTTCCTCCTGTTCCTTGAGGGCAAGCTCCTTGATCTGGTTGTTCAGTGAAACGACGGCCGCCGGTTCTATAAATAAGGTGGAACCGGTGGAAGACTGGTCGTGGATCATGCCGGGAACCTGATTCTTGTACTCCGCTTTTACGGGAATACAATACCGGTCATTGCGCATGGTAATGACGGCGTCCTGGAGATAGGTGCGGCAGGAGCCTCCCAGCATGCCCGTAAGCTGGGAATGGATTTTCTCATTGGCAAGCCTCATGCTCCGGCGGATATGCTTCAATGCAGGGCTGGCATCGTCGCTGATCTCGTCCTCCGATAAAATGCAGCGGCGGATCTCCTGGGAAAGCGGGGCCAGCGGTTCCAGAAGTTCGAAGAGATCATCCAGAGAGTCCTTTTCTTCCTCTTCCCGTTCGCGCTTTCCATAAGTCTTAATCCGGCTCACATTTTCCAAAAGCCCGGCGATGCCGAGCAGTTCCGTAACCGATAAAACGCCCCCGACCTCCAGGGATTTCAGCGCATAACCAAGATCCTTATTGCCGCCGAAGGAGGTAGATCCTTTTTTAAACAGACGGGAAAGCGCGTCAGAAGTCTGTGTCTGGGCTTCATTTATGACATTGATGTCATTGTAGGGCTTCAAACCCCGGCACAATTTCCGTCCCGGATCCGAATCGGCTTTTTCCGTAAGCATGTCAATGATTTTATTATATTCTAAGGTTTGCAATACTTTTTCGTTCATATTATTTTTCCCTGATATATGATTCATAATGTAATTGGGTGACATAGGTATGGCAGGTTGTGGGAATCTTTCATCGATACCATTGATGCAGATCCGAATATAGAGGATCTTATGCCAGTATGGTTCATTATAGCATATGGGAGGAAAAAATACTATGGAGGATTGGATGGGGGACGCGGAAATCCATTTTGATAAGTGCCATGGCGGAGGGAGGCAAACGAGTTTGAAGCGGTGGGGAAAGGGGCTGGCAGTGGGGTGTTTTTTGCTGGAGCTTCCAATCAGATTTCACTAATGAAATAGCCGATTGTACGCAACAGCAAAAAACACTCCCCTGCCAGCCCCTTTTCCCCTCGTTTGCGTTTCTCTGTCATAAGAAACACATACTTATTTTATAATGGCGACATCTTCGCCCTCTTCAACTATTACGTCCGATTTTAACAATTCAGGAACTAACCCATTGGATATAATGACAACTGTTGTCGGATCATACCCTTTTTCCTCTATATGTTTAAAATCCACTTCTGCAAGCAAATCCCCTTTTTTCACGGTGTCTCCCTGTTTTACAAAACTATGGAAGCCTTCGCCGCCGAGTTGGATGGTGTCGATGCCTATATGGACAATGATTTCCACTTTGTCATTTTCTATCCCATAGGCATGACCGGAGGGAAATACCACCGTAACGGTGCCGTCGATCGGCGATACAATCCTTGGAGAGTCAGGATAGACCGCAAATCCGTCCGTACTTTTTGTCAAGAATTTTTATTAAATTTGTGAAGGAATCCATTTTACCCGGCTGGGAGGGGCGGAAAAGGAGCGGCGGACGGCGGGCAGGGGGAAACGGCAGGAAAGGAACCGCGGAGGGAACGGGGTGGGAATGGCTTCCCGTGTCGGATTCGTGAAATGGATTCCTTTGCCGAACTTGCTATTGGCATTATATTTTATATCGCCATTTACATTCCCCGTAAAACAGGCTATACTAATAAAGCTAAGCATACGCTTCACTTAAACCCTGTAAATATAAGGAAGACCGGTGTTTTTATGAATAGTGGGAAGCAAAAAAAGGATATTGATCAGGAGATAAAAATACAGAAACAGGATTCGGATTTTATAACGGAAACGATCAGGCAGCGCCCGATTAATAAAAAGAAACTGCTCAGACGCACTTTGATTACGGCGGCAATGGCGGTAGTTTTTTCCCTGGTGGCGTGTCTGACCTTTCTTCTGCTGGAGCCGGTGATCAGTAACTGGCTATATCCGGAGGAAGAGCCGGAACCCATCGAGTTCCCGGAAGAAACGGAGGAGATTCTGCCGGAGGATATGATTGCGGACGATTCGGAAATGGAGCCGGAACCGGAGCCGCCGGCGGAGACCGTGATCCAGGATGAGCAGATTGAGAAAATATTGAACGGAATACAATTAGATATGGAAGACTATGCCAAGATGTACGGATCGTTGTCCGGGATTGCTGCGGAGGCAGGGAAGGCGGTAGTTACAGTGACAGGTTCCGTGTCGAATGTGGACTGGTTTAACAATCCGTATGAAAGTAAGGGGCAGACTTCGGGAGTGATTGTGGCAAAACTGCCGAAGGAAATATTGATTCTTGTGAATTATGAGAAGGTAATTGATGCGGAAAGCATCGTGGTAACATTTTGCGATGGAACACAGGGGAAAGCGCAGATACAGGAAAGAGACGTGAATACAAAACTGGCGGTTATTTCCGTTCAGCTGGAGGAAGTGGCAAAAGGAACTGCGGAACTGGTGAAGGCTGCGGATTTGACAGCCAGTTCCAGCAATAGTGCGATCGTCGGCAATCTAGTGATTGCTCTCGGCAGTCCTTTGGGAAACGGGAATTCGGTCTGCTATGGAATGGTGACCTCCAATAATATGAGCATAAATATGACGGATTCTTATTATAAGCTGATCACCACGGATATTTACGGAAGCCAGAAAGCGTCGGGGATTCTGGTTAATCTGAAAGGGCAGATGCTTGGCATCATTGACGGCTCCCATAACAGCGACGATATGAAAAATCTTGTATCGGCGATAGGGATTACGGAACTGCGGAGGGTGATCGAGCGAATGAGCAACGGCAGAAAACAGGCTTATCTTGGAACGCATGGAATTGATGTGACGCCGGAGGCAAACGAGAGCCTCGGAGTGCCGTATGGAGCTTATATTACGGAAATAGAGATGGATTCGCCCGCTATGGAGGCCGGGATCCAGAGCGGCGATGTGATTGTGGGAATCAGGGAAAAGGAAATTCACACTTATGGGGACTTGGTAAATGCTTTGACAGAGAGACAGCCAAATGAGACTGCGGCTATTGTTCTGATGCGTCAGGGGCCGGAAGAGTATGTGCGGATGGAAGTGGATGTGACATTGGGAAATTTGGAATGACAGAAATGATTTTGCCGGTAAGATATGAAGGCGGGCAAAGAAAGGGAATAAAAGATTGAAAATTGAAAATTTTCAATCCCAAGTTTGTGTCTGCGCGGCATCCACAAACTTGATATGCGCAAAAAGCCGCGCAGAAATGGAGTAAAAGATGAAGTATATTAAGGACTATAAAGAAGGCGACAGAATATTTGATATTTATTTATGCAAGCATAAGCAGTCTGCGGTAACAAAGAACGGGAAGGCTTATGATAATGTGATCTTACAGGATAAGACAGGCACGCTGGATGCAAAAGTGTGGGATCCCCATAATCCGGGGATCGGAGAGTTTGATTCGCTGGACTATATAGAAGTGTACGGCGATGTGACATGTTTTCAAAATGCCCTTCAGGTCAATGTGAAACGTATACGGAAATGCCAGGAAGGGGAATATGTTCCTGCGGATTATCTTCCAGTCAGTGGGAAGGATATCGGGGAAATGTACGAAGAGCTGCTGGGTTACATAAAAGGAGTGGAAAATCCGTATTTGAGGGCGCTGCTGGAAGCTTTTTTTGTAAAAGATGAAAATTTTGCCAAAACATTTAAACAATCTTCGGCTGCGAAGACGGTACATCATGGTTTTGTGGGCGGATTGCTGGAGCATACGTTGAGCGTGACGAAGTTATGCGAATATTATTGCAAGGCGTATCCGCTGTTGAAAAAAGATTTGCTGATCAGTGCGGCGATCTGCCATGATATCGGAAAGGTAAAGGAGTTGTCTCTGTTTCCCGAAAACGATTATACGGATGACGGCCAGCTTTTGGGCCATATTGTGATGGGAACGGAAATGGTGGGGGAAAAGATCAGGGAGATCAAAGGGTTTCCGACCGTACTTGCCGGGGAATTGAAACATTGCATCCTGGCCCATCATGGGGAATATGAATTCGGCTCCCCGAAAAAGCCGGCGATCATGGAGGCGATGGCGCTTAATTTTGCGGACAATACGGACGCTAAAATGCAGACTTTTACGGAAATCCTGAATCATGCAAAGGAAACGGGCTGGCTGGGATTCAACCGTTTGTTTGAATCTAATTTAAGGGCAACGAGGATGGAATAGAGATGGGGCATGAAAAAAATGACATTCTTTATAAGAAGAATGATGTTTTTACAGTAAAAATTGAAGATATCGGAAACGGCGGAGAGGGTATAGGCAGAGCGGGCGGCTATACCCTTTTTGTAAAAGATGCCGTAATTGGCGATGTGGTGCGATGCAAGGTCATGAAGGCAAAAAAGAAGTATGCCTATGCGAAGCTGGAAGAAATTGTAGTTCCGTCGGATGTGCGGGTGGAGCCTGTATGCAAATACCACAGGCAGTGCGGAGGCTGCCAGATACAGGCGATGGATTATCGGGCGCAGCTGGCCTATAAGGAGAAAAAAGTAAAAAATGATCTGGTGAGGATCGGAGGCTTTGCCGAAGAACTTGTGGAGCAGGTGACGGAGCCGGTCATCGGAATGGAGAATGCATACCGCTATCGGAATAAGGCGCAGTTTCCGGTGGGAACGGATAAAGAGGGCAATTTAATCGCCGGTTTTTATGCGGGCAGAACACATGATATTATTGCCAATACGGACTGCGCCCTGGGTGCAGAGGAGAATCAGGAGATATTGGAAATTATTCTTGCCCATATGCGGAAATATCATATTCCGGCATACGATGAAAAGACGGGATCGGGGCTGGTAAGGCATATTTTAATACGCAAGGGGTTTACCAGCAGGGAAATTATGGTATGCATGGTGATAAATTACAGGGAAGAAGATGGGAAAAAGGGGAAGGTTGGAAGAAAAGGGAAATTTGGGAAACGGGCAGCGGCTGGGGAAGGGAGGGAATTTCTCCCTTTTCAGAAGGAACTGATCGGAGAGTTAATAAAAATACAGGGAATGACAAGCGTGTCAGTATGCATCAATAGGGATAGAACGAATGTGATCATGGGCGAAGAGGTGCATACGATATGGGGAAAGGATAAGATATGTGATACTATCCACAGGAGAAATATAAAAGACTTTTCCCGCACGGATCAGGGAATTGTTTTTCATATATCGCCGCTTTCTTTTTATCAGGTGAATCCGGTGCAGACGGAAAGGCTTTATAGCCTGGCATTGGAATACGCAGGGCTGACCGGCAGGGAAACGGTGTGGGATCTGTATTGCGGGATCGGAACGATTTCTCTTTTTCTTGCAGGGGAGGCAAAGAAAGTTTATGGTGTTGAGGCAGTTTCACAGGCGATTGAGGATGCCAGGGAGAATGCGGCATATAATGGGATAGAAAATGCGGAGTTTTTTACGGGGAGAGCGGAAGAAATTCTGCCGGAGAAGTATGAAAAGGAAGGAATCCGGGCGGATGTCATCGTGGTGGACCCGCCCCGGAAGGGGTGCGACGAGGCGTGCCTGGAAACAATGCTGAAGATGCGGCCGGAAAGGATTGTATATGTGAGCTGCGATCCGGCGACGCTGGCGAGAGACCTCAGGGTGTTGTGCGACGGGGGGTATGAGTTGAAGCGGGCGAGGGCTGTTGATCAGTTTGGGGGGACGGTGCATGTGGAAAGTATCGCCTTGCTTTCCAAACTTAAATCAAATAAGTTGAAGCATATCAATGTGGAATTAGAGATGAATGAGCTTGATTTGACGGTGGCAGAGAGCAAAGCCACTTATGAAGAAATTAAGGATTATGTGTTGGAGCATACGGGATTGAAGGTTAGCAATTTATATATCGCACAGGTCAAGGAGAAATGTGGGATTATTGAGCGTGAGAATTACAATAGGCCAAAATCTGAAAATGTCAAACAGCCGCAATGTTCGCCAGAGAAAGAAGCCGCTATAAGAGGAGCATTGGAATATTTTCGTATGATTTAAAAATTTATATCAGATGAAAATGATTTGAAATTTCTGGACGAGAATTATAATGGAGGAGTGATGAAATGTTTCACCCATATAGAAAAGATAGTTCATATTTGCGTGCAGCTATATTCAAGTCATATAAAGAAAAGTGTGCATATTGTGGGAGAACAATTCAACAACGTGATATGCATATAGATCATATTATTCCCTCTAATAGGCAAGAAAAAATTGATGATGAAGTGAGGGATTACCTTATAGAGTTACAGGAAAAAGGTTTTGTTGTAGATTCAATTGAAAATTATTTGCCGTCCTATCCGGCATGTAACATTGGCAAAACTAATCGAATATTCACATCCTCTAATTTACGTTTTTATCATGAAAAAGTACGTGGGCATATTGCAGAGATTTTAAAAATAATTGAAGGTTTAAAAGAAACAAAGGAAACTTTTTATGAACCGGTCTATACCGGGATTTGGGAAGAAATAGATTTTTCCTATCAACGAGATTTGTCTCATGCAATAATGGGATATCGCTTAACTCCGGCGGATGTTGAGGTGTGTCCTCGTTTTCCTCAAGTAGAAAAAATTAAAAAACTACTGTCAATTGTTGATTACACAGTAATAGAAGGAGAAACCGGATGTGGAAAATCGATATCTATTTATCAAGCAGCCTATGATTTTTACCAGGATGGCTGGAGGGTGTATCAGTGTAAAGAGACAGAAACTATTGATTCGAAAAGTATTCGAGACAATACAGAGTTGTCATTATACATAATTGATGATGCACAACAATTATCGGAGAAATTAGTTGATGCATTAAAGAAGCAGGCAAGACCAAATGCAAAAATTTTATTTGCAAAGACGATTTCATCGGTGGTTAAACAGGATACAATTTTACTTTCGAATAAAGAAGCAGTTGAACTCATTTATTCTGATTTCGTGAAGAAAAAAGAGGAAATAGTTCCGATTGTACATAAGTTTGATAAGAGTATTGGAATGAATTTTTTGGATCATCCAATTGAAAGACATTCATTAATATGGAGCAAAGAAGACTTGCGTCATTTGGTAGATAGAATGATTGTGCTTTCAGAAGACGATGTACGTATTGTACATATGGAAAGCGCGAAGATAATTATTGCATTATTTTTTAAAGGTAGTTCTGAGAGTAAGAAGCAGGTACTATTAAGCTTTATAGAAAAGGTTTTTGATACACCATACGAGAAAAATGGGAAATACTTTTTTTTACAGCATAAAAAAATATTTCTTGAATGGATTCAAAATGCGGATAGTGAAACTGCATATGCATATTCTCGATTTATTAATACTTTGATAAATACAGATATTAAGCTACATAGAGAATTTGTACGGCAAATAAATTGGACAAGATTACAAGAATCAATGATACAAGAAAATAAGTCTAATTTGTATTCGTGGGGAAAATTATATAATCGTTTGTTATATTCACTTCCTAAAAAGGAGTATTTGTCAGTAGGAAAAATGTTGGAAAATGCTATTGAAAAATTCTGTGATTCAGTTTCAGTTTTAAATATTGAAGATTTAACATGCTTTCTTTGTTCTGTTATGCATATAAACTCGGATTATATTCATAAAACAGTGGAAAAATTGATTCCAATATATGCCACTTACTTCAAAAAAGATATGTCGTAGGCAATTTATTTATTTGACTTTGATTTTTTGGGGTATGTATGTGGTTTGAACTTGTTAGGTGGACACCGAACCACAAGTGTAGAAAAGAAATCTGCAAAGTTGATAGTATCAGTAATCCCGGAAAAAGAATTTGCGGAGGTTATTATGAAATGCCAGCCTAGAGATTGGCATACTGTACATCCAATTATGGATCTTATAGGTCGTTATGACAGAGAGAAAGCAAAGAGAATCATTGACATTGTCGATGTGAGTAGTCTTGCAGAGAGGACAATGGATAGTTGGAGAAGGAGCCATGAAATAACAGAACTATGTGACATCCTTTACATTGGTAATTATAATGTGGCACAGAGATTCATTAAAAGTAATTTAGATAATATTCAAACAATGTATTCGTCATTTATAATGATGTCACCTAAATGTGCTATAGAAGCCTTTGATAGAGGTATTAAGATTGATTTGTTAACTGAACACTGGTGGAGTGTTAGTTTATATGCGTTACAAGGATTGAATAAAACAGATGTAGAGAAAACCAAGGAAATACTTTTGGAGAGTGTTTCTCAAATTATTGAAAGAATAAATTCTATTACTGCGTTGGATTTTGACGAGAAATATTTTTTGAAATTCTTAAAATTGATAAAAGCTATAGATAGCGAAATTTTCGGTATGATTGTTCTCAAACTGGACATTACCAAAATTGACAATAATTGGAGTAAAGGAGCTATACGTAGGGGAAAAGAAAAACAAGTAAAGAAAAGACGAGAACAATTTTATGAGTTGATAAAGCAATGATTATGAACATATTCACGTAAAAACTAATAGAACGGTTAAAGGAGGGCTGCGAGGTGGAGGATAGCAAAGATAGTTCAAATATTGTTGAGAATGAAATTCTTATTTATCAAACGGAAGATGGACACACTAAAATTGATGTGAAGCTGGAAGGCGAAACTGTTTGGCTTACACAGATACAATTAGGTGAACTTTTTCAAACGAGTAAATCTAATATTAGTGAGCATATTAAGCATATCTTTGAAGAAGGAGAGTTAGAAGAAAATGCAGTTGTTCGGAAATTCCGAACAACTGCTGCTGACGGAAAAAATTATAATACAACACATTATAATCTTGATATGATTATTTCTCTTGGATATAGAGTAAAATCTAAAATTGCCACAAATTTCCGTCGATGGGCTACTGAACGATTAAAAGAGTACATGATAAAAGGCTTTACAATGGATGATGAACGACTGAAAAATCTGGGTGGCGGTAATTACTGGAAAGAGTTACTCGATCGTATTCGTGATATTCGTTCATCTGAAAAGGTCATGTATCGACAGGTACTGGATTTGTATGCAACAAGTGTTGATTATGATCCAAAGAGTAGAGAATCCATTGCATTTTTCAAAATGGTACAAAATAAATTACATTATGCTGCACATGGACATACAGCGGCGGAGGTTATATATGAGCGTGCGGACGCCGATCAGCCTTTTATGGGATTGAAAAGTTTTTCTGATGATTTCCCCGCACTAAAAGATATAAGTATTGCAAAGAATTATCTTGATGACGATGAGTTAAAAATCCTAAATAATATTGTATCAGGATATTTTGATTTCGCGGAGATTCAAGCTATGCGTCACAATCCTATGTATATGGCAGATTATGTGGAACACCTTGACAATGTTTTAAAAACTACAGGTGAAAAAGTGTTGCAAGGAGCCGGAACGATCAGTCATGCACAGGCAATTGAAAAAGCAACAGAAGAATATAAGAAATATCAGATGCAGAACTTATCGCCAGTTGAAGAAGAATACTTGGAAAGCATTAAAAATATTCACAGTACAGTAAAGAAAAACGGTAAGAATTGGCTTCCATAAAAGAGCCTTTTTAGAGGTTGGTAAAAATTTGAGTTTGGACAACGATGAACATGCTGAAGTCGTGTGTTGTCTACAAAGGGTGAAGCGGGTGGATTAGGGAAAAGGGGATATTGGTTCCTTTAATTGTAAGGCCGGATCCGGCTGGTTCAGGGTATGAAATTATTGCAGGACGCAGAAGAAAAGCCGCCGGCAAATGGGCAGGGCTGGATACCGTTCCAGCGGTCATTGTGTAGATGGAGGATGCCGAAGCGGCAATCGCAATGGTAGACAGTAATCTGTACCGTTGGAGAAATGGGGTCGAAAAGTGGAGGCAGATAGAAGAAGTGACGTCAAAAAGTGGCGGCATATAAATAAATGGGGATTTGAGCCTACAGGAAGTTCACAGGGGCTTAAGCCGAGAAGGGGGTAGCCTTTTGGATGGTTTTCTGATAGCAGTTCATGCTGTCTCTGTCAATCCCAGTTGATGGAATCGTGGGGAACAGTGCCGTTTTCTTTCATATCTTTTTCTGCCTTTTCCAGCGCATTTCTTTCTGCGGGTGTTACTTTCGTAAAATCCGGGTCCCATGCAGCTACCAGCTTCCTAATAAACTCAAGGGCAAAGTTCTGGCCGGATTCCGGCAATATCTCCATAAGGCTTATTGCCTTCTTGACTGTTCCGCTCATATAAAACACTCCTTTCCTATTTGCAGATGTCCTCTCTGGTGTCAACGTTCATAATATACAGTATTTCAATTCCCCCATCCTGCCTATAATTATATATGATTCTGTATTTTCCTATCCTTAACCGTCTCCTGCCATTCGGATAACCTTGCAGGGTCTTGATGTCGCCTTTTGGGGGAGTCTCCGCCAGCCCTTCGATGCCAGCTTTGATTTGCTGTTTTGTCGGCCTGTCTAAAGATTCGATATACTTTACAGCATTTTTCGCATACCCAATTCTCTCTTTATCCATCTTCTATTTCGTTTATTATAGCAGATTTTTACTGTGCAATACAAGGGAGAGAACCGCCTGGAAACAAAATGCCTTATCTGGAGTTTAAAGGTGTCATATATGCTCCGTAGATGGTTTATTCTGGCACTTTTGTGGTGCGGAATGGGCAGCATTATCCTACGATAATGTCCTCATGAAAACGAATTTTATTAGCTATAAGTGTTATAAAAAGCTTGGTCATCTCAGTTTCCAGTACTCTTTTATATTCCGTGAAATAATGGAAGAGCATATTGAAATTAGTTGACAGGAATATATAGAAAATATAAAATAAATATAATGCTTAAACCTTATGTTTATAATTGTGGAATGGATGAAGCAAATATTGTAAAAGCTGTTGGACAAGATGAATTGGTAAGAAAAATTGGCAGAAGTACAAAGACGATAGAATCTAAATTACTGCAGGATCTGGTGGAAAGGACGTAGAAAATGAATATAGGAAAATTTAAGGAAATTGTAAGTACATGGGAGAACAGTGAGGAAAACTTCAAATTGTTTCGCGTATGGGTAGAGAACTGTTATAATTCCTATAAAAAGAATTATGATTTGGAAAAATCACAAGCGATGGTTTTTGCTTCGGGTTCTAAAAAGATGGAGAATTTGGAACATAGTTGGAAAAGTATATATTATGATGATGTCATGCTGGCATATTCTGAAATGGGATGGAAATGGGATGCAAAAATGAAAGGGGCAGAAAATTTCTATGATAAAGGAGGGTTCTTGTATTGTGGTGTCGCATTTCCAGATATATATGAAAAAATCCAAACAGTAGAGGATAATGTAGAATTTAGTTATGCAGTTTTATCTGTTGTAAGGGGTGTAGACATAGATTGTAGCTTATATACAGAGTTCGTAAAAAAGTTGCATAAAGGGTTAAAGGAATATGAATTGTTTTCTGTAATAGATATGATAGGAAGAGAACAAAAGAAGAAAGTTTTTATTGCTATGAATTTTGATGATTCTATGAAAAAAGCTAGAAATGCTATAGTAGATGCTATTAAGAGTTTTAATTATGATCCAATGTTAATAGATAATAAAGAGCATAATAATCAAATTGTACCTGAAATATATAAAGAGATAAGTGACAGTATATTTGTTATTGCAGATCTGACAGGTCAACGGGGTGGAGTATATTATGAGGCTGGCTATGCAGTGGCCAAAGGTAAAGATTTGATTCTTTGCTGCAAAGATGGAGAAAATCCTCATTTTGATGTTGCACAAATTAATACTATTTTTTGGAAAGATGAACAGAGCTTGAAAGACAAGCTTGTTAGAAGAATAAGGGCAACTATAGGGGTAAATGAATAGATAGAGTGAGGTTATATATTGCTCGTTCTGTTGTAAAATTTTTAGCCAATATAAGAAAATGCAACAGAAGAATAATTAAAATCATTTCATATTCAAAATGAATTTTATTTCTGTACTTTTTAACACGCATTGGATATAATAAATACAAATTTTTTTCAGCATAGAATCAGGGAGGTGGAAATCCAATGCGGTGTATACTGATGAATAAAAATGTGCCTGTAGTAGAGGTGGAACTGGATGATGATACGGCGACAATATTAAAAGTAATGAAGAATTACGAATTGGATTTCCTGCCGATTGGAATAGATGTAAAAACAGGTATTCCGAATAAAAAGGAACTGAATGAGTGGTGGTTTGGCAGATGTATTCCTGCAAGCAGATCAGGAATCACACCTGCATTGGAGCAACTGGGGGTTCGATATTCGGAGCAGCTACTGCCAAGATGTTATGGGCTGAGCCTCTCGGACCAATACTGGATGAAACCTGTGGACAGTGAATTGAAGTGGAAAAATATCAATTTTTTTGAAAATGATTTTTCAGATGATGTAGGTAATATTCTGTTTGGCAGACCAGCAGCACAGGGGATTGATCTAATGTCTCCATGTAATACTTCAGACGGATGGTTGAAAAAGAAGTGGGTAATGATTGACTCGAAGAGATATTTGGTGAAGGCTGGCAGCAATCCTTATATGCAGGAGCCAATTAATGAAGTATTCGGAACGAGGCTCCATCAAAGACTTGGTTGTAAAAATTATGTATCTTATAAAGCGCTTTTGGAAGGGGGTGTCCCCTATAGCGTATGCGAAAATTTTATCAATCATAATACGGAATTGGTGAGTGCAGTAAGTATTAATCGCAGCATGAAAAAGAGCAATCAGTTTTCTTCTTATGAGCATTTTCTGAATGCTTGTCAGAGACTTGGCATCCCAGGTATGAAAGAATTTGTTGATTATATGTTGGTATTTGATTATTTAATGGCCAATACGGATCGGCATTTTGGGAATTTGGGGGCGATACGAAATGTAGAAACTTTGGAATGGATAGGACCGGCACCGGTGTTTGACAGTGGAACAAGCCTTTGGCATGATAAACTTACGAGAGCAATTCATCCGTTAGAGAAAATGGAAACAAAGCCGTTCTATTCCAATATTTCAAGACAGATGAGATTGGTTTCAGATTTTAGTTGGATTCCGTTTGAAGAGTTAAGGCATTTAGAGGATGATATAAGAGAAATTTTTATGCCGACAGAATTTATTGATGAGGAACGCATAGAGGCACTGTCGAATGCTGTAATTGGCAGAGTAGAAGAATTACAAGATATGGCACTTTCATGAAAGGGAGAAAAAACACATGGAAAAAACATGCTTTGTTGTTATGCCCTTTGGCGGGCAATTTGATGAGATATATAGTGAAATTTATAAACCAGCCATTCAGGCGATGGGACTAAAACCGCTTCGGGCGGATGACATTTACGATAACCGGCCCATTATACAGGATATCAAACAGTCAATACAAAATGCCGATATCATTCTGGCAGAAGTGACAGGGCGCAATCCGAATGTCAATTATGAACTGGGAATAGCCCATGCTTTGGATAAAGAGGTAATTATTATTACATCCAATTCAGAAGATGTTCCGTCTGATTATCGTCACTATCGCTATCTGCAATATAATTCCAGTGGGATTGGATGGGACAGAAAACTGTCTTCGGATCTGTCTGCAACGCTAAGGACCGTATCAGCCCGTCTACATATCGGAAATGGATTAAGCCATGTTCTTCATCCGAATAATGGATTTTATGAAGCCGCTATTCTTGATACATATTGCAATAAAAATAAGGGGCATTATTTTTATAAGCTGGACGGATTACTGCCGTTGTCCGAATTAAAAGGGGCAGATTCCCATATCCCGGATGAAAGCCATTGGCTGGCGGACTGGAACCGACAGGAACCGCGTTATAAGGTTGGAGAAATAGTAAGATTTAAAGTGACAAAAGTAAGCGATCTTAATAATTGGGGACATGTATCCAATGCCAGGAATATTAATTTCATAAATTAGCTTGATTATGTTATAAAATAAAATTAAAATAATAAAAAAATATTTGCAAACCACTTTTATTTTTGGAAAAAGAATGTATAATCATAATATATAAGTATATTATTCCAAAAAGGAAGGGGGGAGAATGGATTGTACCGGAAACACGTGAGGGATTACCCGCATTTGTTTCCTTTTTTATGCGTGAAATGCATCGTGCAGATCGATGCAAAGGAAAGGAGTATGTTGTAACAGCTTTGCCTTAGTACGGATATACATAAGGATGTACACTTTTTATGGCGCATAGAAGTGCATGAAGGAATTTGTTGGTGAATACAGCATGTGCTTCGCGCGGCAGGCAGGGATCTTCCCTGTATAATTTCAAATAATGTATTTTACAAAGGAGGTATCATGGATGAAAAAGTCCAGGAAAAAATTGTTAGGAATTTTGCTGACAGCGTCCATCATAGCGGCGACGGTATTTCCAATGCAGGGTACGGCGGCAGAAGAAATTGACCGTGGAGTAAAAAGTGAGGTGCAACAGAAAGAAGAAAACGCAACACAGGGGAATATGCCGGAACCAACGGTTTCGGCCAATATACTGCCGGAAGCGGAATTGGAAGATTTCCTGGTTGCGCCGTTTTCTTATGACATTAACCAGCCGGTTATAGAAAGTTTTGAATTTGAGGAAAATGGGCAGACATTGACAAAGGACGGTACCCTTCATTTTAACATGTCAGCCTATGATGCAGACGACCAGATCAAATCCATTACTCTTAAGATATATAGAAAAAGCGGTTCCAGTAATACACAGACAGTAACGCTCCAAAATAAAGGCGGAAACCTGTATACTGGGACACTTCCATGCAGCAGGTTTACGGGCTATGAAGGAGAATATTATATTGGACAGATTCGCCTGGAAGACAGAAGAAACAATTATATAGATTGGGATGTGCAAGAAAATGGAAAATACCGTTATACATTTACGATTAATAATAACAGAAAGGTATCTATTTCCGATTTCCAAATACAAAAGAATGCTTCCAATGCGGATGGAACCCTGAAACCAGGAGATACGGTGACATATACGGCGCATGTAGAATGCGAAGGGGCAGAACTGAGAAGTACATATATGTATATGCAAACGGTGGACAGCAGCGTTACACGCAGCAAATCCGTATCTATGCAATATAATGCGCAAACTAAGACGCTGACAGGTACCTATACCATTGAAAATACTACATATCCGTCAAAATGGAAGTTGAATTATATTAGGACATATGTGGCAAGTGGTTATCAGTATTTTTACCCAAGCAATATTGAGCCGAATAAAGATTTGACTTATACAGTAGTAAATGCTAATTATGATAAGCAAAAACCTGTCATTAAAAGCATTACCATTGATAAGAACGGACAAATGGTAAAGGTAGGGGAAAAAGTTACCGTTAAGGTAAAAGTGGAGGAAGAAAATCCTTCCAGTTCAATGACAGTATATTTTACCCCACAGGCTTCGGGCATTGGAAGTAATTATTGTTCTTTATCTTTAAATAAAAATACTATGGAGTATACAGGAACAATAAATATTACAAGGGATACTTATCCTACGAAATGGGAGCTTACCTCTATAAGCTTGTCTGATGCAAATGGAAATAGTACATCCCTGACTGATTTCCAGGCGGACTGGAATACGACGCGCCCGTGGTATTATAACGTGGATCCGGAAGGGTATCTGGATGATACGAAGGCACCTGTTATTGAAAGCATTACCATTGATAAAAATGGGGAATGGGTTTATCCGGGGGACACCGTTACCATTACTGTGAAAGTAGATGAAGAAAATCCATCCAATACGGGAACTGCTTATTTTTATCCACAGGTATCAAATGTCTCCAGTTCCCATAGGATTACGCTGTATTATAATGATGATACAAAAGAGTATAAGGGAACTATTTCTATAACTGATAATACATATCCCTGTGAATGGATGCTTACCGAATTGTATGTATCTGATATCAAAGGGCATTACACATACCTGAACAACTTCAAACCGGACTGGAGGGACACCTGCCCATGGTATTACAGGGTAGAAACCGATGATACTTACCGGGAAGATGTGAAAGATGCCACTTTTTCCATATACGGATTAGTGCATCAGGGAGACGGCAGCTATCAATATGGTTATTTTATGGAAAATAAAACAGTGAAGGTGGGAAGAAGAGATTCCTTAAAAGGACTCGGCCTATGCCCGCCATTGCCGGCAGAAGGAGTGAACATGAAACTTCTGGATACAGTCTCCGGCAGGGAGATGGACGGGGAGACGGAGATATTTTTCGGAAATACGACAAACCCGTCCTATGATTTCCAGGCAGTGTATGACAAGAGCTGCGTCAACGTGGTTCTTACCTATCTAAGTAAAGACGAAGGAATGAAAATGGCGGTGGTGCCGCAGTTTGTGGACAAGGATGCCACATACGGGGAAATGTTGGCTGCCTTTGTAGCTCCGGCGGATGCGGATACGGACCTCCTGGTGGAATACCAGCTGGAGGGGGAAGAGGAAGCGGCGCAGGTGGAAGACACAGCCTATGTCGGCGTAGTGGGGAAATATGGTGACTGCGTGGTGGCGTGGGATGTGAAATACCTGGACGAAAATGGAAGGGAAGCCTCAAAAATTGTTTTCAGGACGTATGCGAAAGGGACTAAAGTCAAAGATGCCCTGGCAGAGCTGGAGGGTCAGCCGGCGCCGGAGGGGCTTGAGTTTGAACAGTGGGCCCTGCCGGGGATCAGCGGGGAGGAAATACTGCTCCATGAGATGACGAACCTGGAGGTGGTCGCCGTATACCAGGGAAAGACTACGGCTGAGGTGTCCTATACCTACCGGGGGGCGGACGGGAGACTGGCCTCCGGCTACAGGCTGATGGCTCTGGACGGGGAAGACCTCACTTATCCCGCAGCCATGGAAAAAGTGGAAGGGGTTCTGAAAGAACTGGAACACTTGGAAGGGCTTGTGCTGGCAAAGTGGACAGGAGTGACAGGCGGCACGGACATTGCCAGATACAAGAAAATGAATATACGGGCAGAGTATGCTAACTGTGCGGTTATCCTGAAATACCCCGAGGGTGTCTGTGAGTACGTAGTCGTGGAGAAGAATTCTGATTTTACGCTGCCTGTAGAGAATGAAAATTATATGGACATTGTGTGGCAGGGCCATAGCATGGGCGAAACCGTGAGGATTACTGAGGACAAGGAATTCCTCGTGGCGGAAGCGAAACCGAAGGACGGAGACATAGAGGAACCGGAGCAGCCTTCCGATGGGAAACTTACGGAGGAGGAGATTGATAAAATCATAACGGATATAGAACAAAGCGGAAGCGGCGGGACGGTACATGTGGACATGAAGAAAGTTACCGTGGTGCCGAAGGAAGTCCTGGAGGCCATCAAAGGGAAGGAAGTCAACATTGTGCTTGACATGGGCGCTTACAGCTGGTCGATCGGAGGGAATGAAGTAGTTGCCTCCGACTTGAAGGACATTGACCTGGAGGTGATCGTGGATACGGACGATATCCCTCCGACGATTGTGGAGGCTCTTGCGGAAGGAAAACCTTCCACCCAGATCACGCTGGTTCATAACGGAGAATTTGGGTTCCGGGCAGACCTTACCGTGAACCTGGGCAGGGAGAACAGCGGCTGCAAGGGGAACTTATACTATTATGACAGCGCCGGGAAGCTGATATTCATGGATGCCGGGGAGATAAGGGAGGATGGAAATATCAGCCTGTCCTTCTCCCATGCGTCGGAGTATGTGGTAGTGATCGACAAAACTTTGCCGGACAGCGAGGAAGAAGATGACAGCGAAGAGGACGATGACAGCGAAAATGAAGATGACAATGAGAATAACAATGATAACGGAAATGCCAGCGGAAGCGGCAGTTCCAATAGCGGCCAGGGCAACAGTGGACAGGAAGTAATTTCCGTCGCAAAGGCGGAGGACGATATGCTTCCTGCTGCCGAGGCGGAACAAAAGAATGACACTGACAGACTAAAGAGTCCAAAAACAGGAGAATAAGAAAAGATGAAGTTTGGAAAAAAACAAATATGGTCAATCTTTGCAGTCCTTGTTTTTGGTGTGGCGGTCTGTCTGGCCGGTTTGCATACAGGGAGGACAGAGGATGCAGTAAATATGGAAAACGCCGGTGCCACGAAAGATGCGGCGGATGCGCAGGATCCGTCCGAGCGTGCTGCTGATGCGGTGGGAAATGATAGTGAACCCGGCGGAGCAAAGGTTGATTTCGAACAATTAAAGGCGCAGAATCCGGATATTTATGCATGGATTAGTGTTCCGGGGACTGGAATCGATTATCCGGTTTTACAGAAGAGCGATGCCAAAGACCCCTATGATAATTATTATCTCAACCATCAGGTGGATTTGTCGGAAGGGTTTCCCGGAGTCATTTATTCCCAGCCTGTCAATCGCCGGGACTTTATGGATGCTGTTACGGTGTTGTACGGGCATAACTTGAAAAATGGAGGAATGTTCAGCGATCTCCATGATTTTGCGGACAAAGATTTTTTTGAACGGAACAGCCAGGTCATTATTTATACGCCGGAAAAGACATTTACTTATGAGATCTTTGCCGCAATAGATTTTTCCGATGATCTCCTGCCCTATGAGTATGATTTTACAAAAAATGCCGAGGTTCAGAAACATTTGGAAGATGTGAGAAAATGCGAAGGGAATTTTAGGGCGGAAACGGAATTGCCGGAGGAACCGAAGATCCTGGTATTATCCACTTGCTATGCCGGCAGGGATGAGCGCCGGCTTCTGGTGGAAGCGGTATTGACAGAAGAAGTATTGATAGCGGAAGTACCGGAGGAATTGCCATCAGCAAAAGTGCAGGAGAAAGGGCTGGAAATAGCGAAGCTGGCAGAGTAAAAAAATGATAAAAGAAAAATAAATGGAAGGGTGCATAGTCTTTCATAAGAAAGGCTCTGCGCCTTTTCATTTTTGGCCGGTTAGAAATAAATGCTTACGGGCAGGAAATTCTGATCATACATGACAGGCGTACTGGCTGGTGATACAATAAAAAAGAGAAAACAGAAGAAAAGCGGTTATTCGAAAAAGGAGATAGGTAATGAAAGAAGCGGAATTAAGGGATAGGATTGCGGATCATATTGAAGTATTGGAGAATGGCTTGGTTTTACTGAAAAAAGAGAAGTATATACCCAATTCATTAGGAACAAAGGGGTTTATTGATTTATATGCAAAAGATGAAAAAGGGAACCATGTGATTATTGAATTAAAAAAAAGCGATGCATCTGCCAGAGAGGCCATACACGAAGTGTTTAAATATGTAGAAGGCGTGAAATCATATTTAGGGGCAAGGGATCATGAAATCAGGGTGATTGTGGCTTCGACAGATTGGAAAGAACTGATCGTTCCTTTTTCCCGGTTTGTTTGTGATACAAAGTGGGATGTAAAAGGCTTGCAGATTGAAATGGCCAGTCCGGCAGGGATCAATACCTTTCCGGTGGCCGTCCTTCCTATAACGAATGGCCGGTTCATAGCGCCATGGCATGCTATGTGTTGGTACTTGAATGAAGATGCCTTGCAGAAAGGCATTCAATCGATGGAACAATCGTGCAAAGCCAAAGGCATTGATGATTTTATCATTATGATAATCCGATTGGCTCATCCGGTCACTTCAAAAAAAGAAGCCGAAATGAAAGAGGCAATTATGCAAATGGCCAGTCAGAATGGGATGAAGGTAAAAGCGGATGTGGAATTGCCGGTTTATGAATTCGTGGCATATTTTGCGATGCAGACTTTGTCAAAAGAGAAGTGCCTGGATATTTTATCTTCGGACAAAGAACAATATAGGGAAGGACAGGAAATAATTTCGGATATGGAGGAAAGAGAGGCGCTCTGTTATCTCCATGAATCCGTAGTGGCGCTACAGCCATCTTTTTATCAGGATTTTTATGAAATTGGATATCCGGCAAAGATCCATGATTTTATAGAAGATACGGGACATACCATCCAGGAGATACGGCGGTACGGGATTTTTGAAAAAAATAATTTATTATCGGATGCGACGATCATTTCCGAACTTTTTGCGGAAGACGGGTCGACGGGACAGAGGCTGCAAAAGACAGCGGATGTGTGTAATCGGGTTCATATGGAATCGCTTCGCAACGAAGTGAAAGAGACGCTTTCGGAAAATGCGGTTTGGAGAAACCATATTTTAAGATGTTTGGATGAAATTGAGGAGGAATTTCCGACAGCAAAGATTGAAATATCGGTGTATAATCCTGCTACCGGAGTTTTTACAATATATTTAACAGTCTCAAAGGAAAACGGAATTCTGTATATACCGTCTTGTTATTTAACAGTCCATGACCCGGAGCCGGTTCGAATGTATTATGGCGGACTTCAGGATATCGGGCAGTCCCTGCCATTCCGGGAAATCCTCGATAAATACTATGAGGGCAGCCTTAGCGCATTGTTAATGAGTATGACTTGGGGAGGGCGGGATGAACGGGATGTGGATATTGCGGAGGATCTGGGCTGCGCGTACCGTACATTCCGCTGTGATATGCAAGAGGAAGAACGTTCATTCTTCGCATGGAAGGATGAAAGATGGAGGGTATGCGAGCCGAATGATCCGATAAATATGTATCGGGAATATCTTGAAAAGAATGAGAAGTTGGTAAGGCAAATTGTCCGTAAAATATTGCCAAGAGATAATAACGGCATTATGGATGGCAGTTCGGCCGAACGGATTTTGGATCAGATTGCAGATACCGAACGGGACAGCTCTATTTAAAGGATAAAAGCGGCTGGCTATTAGTGGGCGGCTTTGATGAGGAAGATGAAGAATAGTACGAATTTACCATTTTTTTGTTTCCGATTTATTGACTTCAATGGTAAAAGGTGTATAATAAAATTAGTATGTATGAGATTCAAGTATCAAAAGCCCTTTTTATGGATGCGGTCTGTCAGCATCCATAAAAAGGGCTTTTCGTATCTGAATCCATATAAGGAAACATCGGAAATAAAAATTTGGAAGGTGGGGTTACATGAAAGAAAAAACAGTTGCTGGCACACAGAAGACAAGTGGATTTCGGAGCCTGACGGTTATGCTGATTTTAATTATCTGCGTTATGGTTGCTATTCCTACGATCGGATTGGCATGTCTGGGTGTTTTTGATCTGAGTAAGTCAATGAACGAGTCCATGGAGTTGTATGAAGAATCTATGACAGATGGATATTCGATGGAGATTAAATCGCAGGTTCAGTCGGCGCTTTCCGTGATACGGAGCTATTATGACCGGAGCCAGAGCGGAGAACTGACGGAAGAAGAGGCACAGAAGATGGCGGCGGATGCGGTTCGGGCTATGCGTTACAGGGATGATGCATCCGGGTACATATGGATAGACAGAACGGATTATATACTGGTCGAACATCCGATTTTGACGGATCAGGAAGGGGATGACAGATATGACCTGACGGATCAGAATGGTGTGAAGGTGACACAGAATATCGTGGCAACGGCAAAGGCCGGAGGCGGGTATAACGAGTTTTACTTTACGAAGTCGGACGGTGTTACGGTTGCGCCTAAGATCGCCTACTGCGAATTGTTTGAGCCCTGGGGATGGGCGGTGGCTACCGGGAATTATGTGGATGAGATGAATGAAAAGATTGACGGCAGGAAGGTATATATCGAGGAGCAGTTTTCCGGTATGCTTATGATGTATGGCGTTACTGCGCTGGTGATGCTGATTGCGGCTTTTGCGATTTCTACGTGGAGCGGTATGCGGATCACGAAGGGCATTAAACTGGTGGAGGGCCATCTTCGCCAGTCGGCTATGGGAGATTTGAGTTTTACGGTCAGTCCTGCTTTATTGAAACGAGGCGATGAGATCGGCGGGATGGCGCGTTCGCTGGAAAATGTCCGCCAATCATTGGCAAATATGCTGGGCAGCGTTATCCATACGGGAGAAAGCTTGAACCAGAGCAGTGAAAAGTTCAGCGAGAAGTTCGGATATATTTCGGACAGCATTCGAAATACCAACCAGGCTATCGATGATCTGGCGCAGGGAGCTACCAACCAGGCCAACGAGACGGAGACAGTGAATGAGAAGATTGTGGAGCTTGGCAGCGTCATTGAAGTGGAAAAGAACGGTGTAAATAAACTTGGAGAAGCGGTATCCGCTATGATGCAGCATTCCACAGAGGCTTCCGAAAGCATTAAGGAGCTGGATGAGATCACAAAAGTGACGATCGAGGCGATCGAGGTAGTATCCAAGCAGACGAACAAAAATAATGATTCTGCTGCAAATATTACCAAGGCGATCGAAATCATCAAAGGGCTGGCGAACCAGACCAATCTGCTTTCGCTGAATGCCAGCATAGAAGCGGCCAGGGCCGGAGAGGCAGGAAAGGGCTTTGCCGTTGTGGCCGAAGAGATCAGGAACCTGTCCGAAGAGTCTTCGGGCAACGCCAAGGAAATAGAAAGCATTGTAAAAGAACTGGTCGGCAATGTAGAGGTTTCCGTGGCTAAGATGGAGGAAGTAACGCGCAACGTGCAAAACCAGCAAAACCGCCTGAATGAGACGCGGGAAGCGTTTGGGCATTTGAATAAAGAAGTGGCTATGGTGGAAGAGGTGACGAAAGAAATCGGAAGCCAGACGGAGATTCTTGGTTCTTTGAAACAGATTGTTACGGATTCTGTCAACAGCCTGGCGAGCGTAGTGCAGGAAAACGCGGCTTCTACGGAAGAAACGAGCGCCAGCATGACGCTTCTTTCCCAGACGTTGGGCGAATGTACCGAAGATACGGAAGGGCTGGTAAAATTAAGCCATCTTCTGAATGAGCAGGGAAGTAAGTTCCAGCTGTAAACGGATAAGAGAAAGACCAAGTTTGTGTCTGCGCGGCATCCACAAACTTGAAAGCCAGGCTGGCTTTGCGCAATAAAGCTGCGCAGAAATGGAGTAAAAAATGACAATAGGGCTGGTCATTGCATTGATAATTTGATACAATCGATGCAACGGCCAGCTTTTTCTGGTTTAAGGCATACAAAAAGGTGTGGAGGATACTTTTATGGGAATCGTTTTAAAAGATATACTGGCAATTCTGCCGAACGGAGAGAAAGACGAGGTAAGGAAGACGTGTATTTATATTGAGGGAAACCGGATTGCCGCGGTAGGAGAAAAACCGAAGGGATTCCGGGAGGATAAAGTGATCGATGGACAGGACAGACTGGTAATTCCGGGGCTGATCAACTGCCATACCCATTCTTATATGGCATTTATGAGAAATGTAGCCGACGATCTGTCTTTTATGGACTGGCTTTTCGGAACGATCGATCCAATCGAGCAGCAGATGACGGATGAGGATACCTATTGGGGAGCCTGTCTTGCTATTATAGAGATGGTAAAAAGCGGTACGACCTGCTTTAATGATATGCAGATGAATATCCACCAGACGACCAGAGCGGTGAAAGAGTCCGGCATGAGAGCTGTTATCAGCAGAGGATTAATCGGGAGCGGACACGACGAGGCCGGGCAGATGAGGTTGAGGCAGGCTTATGAAGAGCGGGACGCGGCAAAAGACTGCGACAGGCTGAGTTTTATGTTAGGCCCGCACGCTCCTTATACTTGTGACGACGAGTTTATGAGGGTGGTATCGGAGGAAGCAAAGAAAAACGGAATGCGGATACACGTACATTTGTCGGAAAGCGTCAGCGAAATCGAACAGATTCGCGAGAAGTACGGTCTCACGCCTATTGAAATGGCAGATCGGAACGGACTCTTTGACGTGCCGGCCATCGCTGCCCACTGCGTGCAGGTTACGGATGAGGATATCGCTATCCTGAAAGGAAAGAAGGTCAGCGTGGTAACCAATCCGGCCAGCAATATGAAGCTTGGGAATGGCTTTGCGCCGATTGGGAAGATGGTGGAAATGGGCGTAAACGTATGCCTTGGCACCGATGGGGCGGCATCCAATAACAGTTTGAATATGTTCCGGGAACTGGGGCTCCTGACACTGATCCATAAAGGAGTAAATAAAACGCCCCAATGCATCAGCGCGAGGGAAGGTTTCCGCATTGCTACGATAAATGGGGCAAAAGCCCTTGGGCTGGAAGAGGAAACGGGTTCTATCGAAGCGGGGAAAAAAGCGGATCTGGCTATTTTGGATTTGAATACTCCTTCTTTAACGCCGAGGAATAATCTGATTGCCGGTCTGTCTTATTCCGCGAACGGGTCTGAGGTAGAAACGGTAATCATTGATGGTAAAATAGTCATGGAGGACAGAAAAGTATTGACGATGGACGAAGAGCTGGTGTATAAAAAGATTAATGAAATCATTGTCCGTATGGGGCTGGATAAAAAAGAATATGAATAGTATGTAATTGCGTAGTGTTTGCCAATGAGGCTGGCATTATGGTTTGCATAAAAGTGATGATAGGACAGACGACCATCACTATAATAAAAATTCGGCTGAATATATCTCATAATTTTATTGGAGGGTAAGAAATGAGCAGTGAAATCAGAGACATTAATTTGGCCGAATCCGGCGAACGCAAGATCGAATGGGTAAAAAGGAATTGTGACCTTCTTCGTACATTGGAAAAGGAATTCTCGGAGACAAAGCCTTTTGCCGGAAAGAAAATAGCGCTTTCCGTACATCTGGAGGCGAAGACGGCTTATTTGTGCAAGGTACTGAAGGCAGGCGGAGCAGAAATGTATGTGACGGGTTCCAACCCCCTTTCCACGCAGGATGATGTGGCGGCGGCTCTTGTAAAAGATGGCCTGGAAGTGCATGCATGGTATGATTGCACACCGGAAGAATATGAAACACATATCCGCCACGTGCTGGAAGCGGGTCCGAATATTATTATTGACGACGGAGGCGATCTGGTCAATATGGTGCATACCAATATGCAGGAACTGATTCCCGCGATCATCGGCGGGTGTGAGGAAACGACGACGGGCATTATCCGGCTGGAGGCGATGAATAAGGCCGGGGAATTAAAGTTCCCTATGGTGCGCGTCAACAACGCAGATTGCAAGCATTTATTTGACAATAGATACGGTACGGGCCAGTCTGTATGGGATGGAATCAACAGAACGACAAACCTGATCGTGGCGGGCAAGATCGTGGTAGTTGCCGGTTACGGATGGTGCGGCAAAGGTACGGCGATGAGAGCCAAAGGGCTTGGCGCAAGGGTGGTCGTGACGGAGATCGACCCGATCAAGGCGATTGAAGCGGTTATGGACGGCTTCGATGTAATGCCGATGAAAGAAGCGGCCAAAGTGGGAGATTTCTTTGTAACGGTAACGGGATGTGACAAGGTGATTGACGAGGAAGATTTTGCACTCATGAAAGATGGGGCTATTCTTTGTAATGCCGGACATTTTGACTGTGAGATTGATATGGCAAGGCTGCGTGAGATCGCTGTGGAAACGAGAGAGCAGAGAAAGAATATTATGGGTTACAAGCTGCCGACGGGGCAGTGGATTTTCGTGCTGGCAGAGGGCAGACTGGTAAATCTGGCGGCGGGTGACGGCCATCCGGCGGAGATTATGGATATGAGCTTTGCGATTCAGGCGCTTTCCGCAAAATATCTGGTGGAGCATGGCGGAGAATTGAAGGAAAAGCTGATCGATGTGCCAAGGGAAGTGGATATGGATGTAGCAAAGCGCAAGCTCTCCTTCCTTGGAAAAGAGATCGATGTTCTGACGGAAGAACAGGAGAAATATCTGAATAGTTATATTGTATAATGACAGTGAATAAGAAGAGACGGTAAACAGTGCCGGGCAGGGAAAATATTTTCCCTGCCCGGTTTTGGCTTATCTTGTCGGTATTTTCAATATTTGCCCGATGCTCAGCAGATCGCTGGTCAGTCCGCTGGCTTTTTTGATGGCATCCACCGTGGTATTGTAGCGCCTGGAGAGCAGCCAGAGAGTATCTCCGGGACGGACGGTGTATTCGATATAGGACGCCTCTTGGGAAGAGGGTATTTTCAATACCTGGCCTACGTTGATCAGGTCGCTGGTCAGTCCGTTCAGGCGCTTAATAGCATCCACTGTGGTATTGTACCGCTGGGCAATGAGCCAGAGAGAGTCGCCGGCCCGGACAACATAGGTGTCAGCTCCGCCCTCCGGTTTTTGCGGAGGAATGTTCTGATTGATTCCGAGATAGGCATCATAGAGGGCTTTCCATGTGAGATTCCCTACAATGCCGTCCGGCTGCAATCCCATGATCTGCTGGAAGGCGATAACTGCCTGGCGCGTTCCGCTGCCGAAGATGCCGTCCTGGGCAGGGGCGGGGATGCCCGGATAGTATTCGGATATGACATCCAGAAGGTATTGCAGGGTAATGACGTCAGGACCCCGGGATCCCTGGCGGAGTACGGAGTTTGGGGGAACGGTTCCGATTCCGAGAGTCGTTCCCTCGCTGTCCAGTTCCGCCAGCCGGGTAACTGCAGCATAAAGGCGGGATATCTTATACCAGGTCGATTTTCCAACAATACCGTCGGGTGTCAGATTAAAGACGCTTTGGAATTTTGTAACCGCCGCTTTGGTACTGCTTCCAAAGGTTCCAGCGGGATCGGTAATGGAAGGGATAGCCGGATAGTTACGCCGGATCCGGTTGAGCCATGTTTGGATGGTCTGTACATCAAGACCGCTGCTTCCCTGTTTGAGAGGCGTTCCGGGATAGGACGAGAGAACGTTGGTAATGATATCGGTTTGCACGATTTCTATATCGTTGGGGTAATAGGAACGCAGGATCTGCAAAGGTGTGTACCCCCGGTCTGCCAGAGTAACCGTGCCCCATTGGGACATGCCCTGGCAGGAAACGGTGGTTCCATTGCAGAAGGAAGTGAAATAGGGGGCGAGCTGCCCCTGGCGGCGCACGTATTCGTTGAAAATATCGTCTACGACCCTGCTGATGGATTCGTAAATGGGACGTCCATAGATGAAATATTGGTCATAGGCGGTGCTGTTGGTAATATCAAAACTATAGCCTTGGTTCCGGTACGGCGGAATCAATCAAATTTTCAAGTTTATGGTAATATCGTTATCCTTTACTATAATTTTTTCCATAAGGTGAAATAAGAGCATTTGTTTTGCTGCGGTATCACTGTTCTGAAATTCTTTTTTCCAGTCGGGAAGATATGGTTCCTTTGGTGTTTGTTCGCCTTGTTCACGTTCTGCCCGGCGGAGTTCGGCGAGCAATGATAGTTCCTGTTCCTGTAAAGCGGAAAAAGACAGTTCTTTTTCTGACAATATGGAGGATAGCTTTTCCGCACTGAAAAAGTAGTCTCCTCGAATAGCTTCGGGTATTTTTTCTTCCAGGGAGGATATGTCGAGCCGGAGCTGCTGCTTCTTTTTTTGAAGCATATCCGCTTCCTGGCGCAGCTTTTTTTGCTTTTGTACATATATTTGATGCAGATCTTCCGAAATATCTATGCTTTGTATTTGTTCCAGAATCTGCTCTGCGGCCCAGAAGACGGCGCTTTCCAGATAGTTCTGGGAGTAGCAGGAACGGGCCGGGCATTTTTGGGGACAGAGGTATCTTCCGGTAAAAGCGGGCTGCTCCTGGCACGGTTTTCCGGTTCGGTGTTGATAATAGCTTCCGTTTTTTAATTTGCTCCCGCAGTAACCGCAATAGGCCAGTCCTATTAAGGCGAGTCTGCCAGAGGTGCGGAGGGGAAAGGAAAAAGGGGCGTCGCAGGATGTTCCTGCTGCATGGGAATGCAGCTTTGCCTTCCTGGCTTCCCGGATTTGCTGGGCTTTTTCCCAGTCCTGTTTTTGGATAATTACCAATTCCGGTATTTGTTCTTTCGAATAGATCCAGTCTTTGCGGTCCAATCTCGTAAAACTGCCGTGATTGACTCTGCGGTTCAAGGCATAGTATCCCATATAAATCGGATTTTTCAAGATACTGGCTATAGTGGAAGGTTTCCATTGGGTTGCGAGAATGGCGGGTATCCCGTCTTCGTTCAGGGCATTTGCAATTTTTCCATAGCCCATGCCGCAATGAATTGCTAAAAAGTATATTTTTCTGACGATTTCGGCGTCCTTTTCCACAATTTCCAGCTTTTTCAATGCTCTGCCATGGCTGCTGATGATGCCGGATGGAATCAGCCGGTAGCCAAAGGGGGCTTTGCCGCCTACAAATTTTCCTGATTTTACCAGCTCAATCTGATGATCCCGTACCCGCATGCCGGTTTTTTTGCTTTCTCCTTCGTTTTGCCAGAAGCGTATGTAGTTGAGCAGTTTATCGACGTGGTCGCTGGTTTTCAACTGGCCGTCTTTGATCGTCCATACCTCGATGCCAAGTTTGTTCAGGGCTGCCACGTAAAAGCTGTATTCCTCCTGTCTGCCGATCCGGTCGGACATATAAGTGAGCAGCACGTCAAACTCATGTTTTTGCGCATCGGCCATGATTTCCTGAAGGACTTTTCGGTCTTCCACGCCGTTTTTATAAGCGGATACGGCTTTTTCCATATATTCTTTGTCGAATTGCCAGTCGGGGCGGCTTAAAATATATTGCTCCGCTTCCGCTCTTTGGATGGGAATATCGTTATCGCGGAGCTGCTGTCTGGAAGATACTCTTAAGAGAGTCCTTACTTTTTTACGCATGGAAATTTTCCTCTGTTTTTTGCAAGTAAATTTCTTTCAGGTACCGGATCAGATCTTGTTCACTTTTGGGGTTTGGCTGTTTGGGGGATTGGATAGTGACCCTAACTTCTTGGTTTTGGAATGGATAGATAAATGATTGTGAGAACATATGCTGTCCTTTGGTTTTTCTATTATTTACTGCATTTTATGCAGGGAATGGAAATTGCATTCGGAAGATGCGGGAAATGGGTAAGCTATGGCGGGAAAAGAGTTAATGGAAAGGAGTTTGTATGATACGGGCGGTGGTTTCCCCACCATTCCGTATAGACCCTGTTCAGCGCGAACGTAATAATGGCGTAAATGTTAGCTCTCAGAGAGGCTTCCGGCCAGGTAGGATAGATTTCGCTGCTGGCTACATTTTTTACATAATCAGGAAACGAAACCTGGACATTGGAAGCGGATGCGCTTGGCGGGCCGAGATGGACAGTAATAGGATTGGGAATAACCACTTGCCGCAGCACATAGGGTTCTGCTACCGTTCCTTCCTGCTGGCGCTGGGTCTGCATGGCGACCGCTGGTTTCCCGATAGAAATCTCGGCCTGTATGGGGCTGCGTTGAGACTCCTGCATCGGTATAAGGGCGATCGGAAGAATGGCTGTTTCTTCCTCAAATATAGGGATATCCGAAACATAAAGGGAATTGAAACCTGCCGCCCGGGCAAGAACGGAATAGCTGTTGTACGGCGTTCCCGTATAATATGGATTCTGGGAAAAACTTTTGCTGACCGTTTCCAGGGGAACCTTTTGTGTTTCACCGTTTTCATCCGTTGTCAGAGAGTAGACAGGATTTCCCTGGTTGTCCATGATGCGGATTTGTACACCGCTTAATGGAACGGCATCCTGGGCTGTCCGTGTCTGTATGGTTAGATAACCGATAGCCATGATTGTGATTCTCCTTTTTTGATGGGGATAGAGGGGGGATAGGGGGCAGGGAGGATATTCTGCAAATCCATCATTTCCGCAAACCTCTATGCCGATTATATGATATAAATATGAAAGAGGAACGGGAATAGTTACTGTTGGAAGGCAAGGGATGGGCTGGCAGGTACGGCGGACATTAAAAATAAAAAAAGTAGTGCGGAAGAAGCCGATATGTTATAATAAAAAACACGTTATGGGAAGGGGGTTCCAATTATGGACAAGATGGAAAAAATTAAAAAATTATGTGAGGAGAAGCATATCCGTATGATCGATTTTAAAATGACGGATATCGACGGCCGGTGGAGGCACATTACGATTCCGGTAGAGCGGTTTTGCGAGGACACGTTTACCTACGGGATCGGCTTCGACGGTTCCAACTATGGGTATGCTCCGATCGAAAAGAGCGATATGGTATTTTTGCCCGATCCGGACACGGCTTATGTGGATCCGTTTGCGGAGGTGCCAACGCTGACAATGTGCGGCAACGTATGTATGATCGGGAAGGGGGAGAATCAGCCGTTCGACCAGTACCCGAAAAATGTGAGTCTGCGGGCGTTGGAATATATGAAGGAAAGCGGGATCGCGGACAGAATGATCATCGGGCCGGAGTTTGAATTTTATTTATTTGACAGCGCCCGCTATGAGGTGACTCCTCAGCAGTGCGGATATCGGATAGATACGAAACAGGCTGACTGGAACTGTAGTCTGGATACGGAAGGAAATAATGGTTATGAAGTACCCTATAAAGGGGGATACCATGTGGCTTCCCCGCAGGATGTAGGATACGATTTGCGCAGCCGGATGTGCATGATGATGGAAGACTGGGGGATCAAAGTAAAATACCATCATCACGAGGTGGGCGGCCCCGGCCAGATGGAGATCGAAGTGGAACTGGCGGATATGCCCGCGATGGCGGATAATACGATGGTCATTAAATATATCATTAAGAATATGGCGGCGAAAGAAGGGAAGACGGCGACTTTTCTTCCAAAGCCGATCTATCAGGAAGCGGGAAGCGGCCTGCATGTGCATATGCTGCTGCTGAAGGATGGAGAACCGCTGTTTTACGATGAAAAAGGTTATTCGGGATTGAGCCGCACGGCGCATTATTTTATCGGAGGACTTTTGAAACATATTGCGTCCTTGTGCGCATTTACCAATCCTTCCACCAACTCTTTCAAAAGGCTGGTTCCGGGATTCGAAGCGCCGGTTACAGTGGGTTATGCGACTTCTAACCGCAGCGCGGTAATCCGTATTCCTGCTTATGCCAAGACACCGGAGACGAAACGGTTTGAACTGCGCAACCCGGATGCGACGGCAAATCCGTACTACGCATATGCCGCAATTCTTATGGCGGGGCTGGATGGGATCGAGAATCAGATTGACCCGGAAAAAAATGGATGGGGGCCTTATGATTTCAACCTTTATTCTCTGTCCGAAGAGGAGCAGAAGAAGATCAAAGGGCTGCCAAAGTCTTTAGGAGAGGCCTTGGATGCGCTGGAGGCGGATCATGAATATTTGACAAAGGGCGGTGTATTTCCTCAGCGCCTGATCGATGTGTGGATTGCCCGCAAACGGGGAGAACTGAAAAAGATGGAACAGATCCCCAATCCGGCGGAGTTCAAGATGTACTACGACTTATAGGGGGAAATACCTGAAAAATGGTATTTCTTGCTTAGATTTGGGATGCCGCGCGGCGATATCATGGAGGCTGGTATGAATGAAATGGATCTGGAAGGAAAGGGGCAGTCGGAGGGAAAGAAGGAGAAAAAGCTTGTTGTTCTGATTTTTTCCGTCTGTATTGCCTTGATCATAGGAATCAAAGCATATACGATGCTGGCAGAACATTCTCCGAAGGGGCAGGGCGATTATACGGTACAGAAGGAACAGTATTATGTGCAGTACTCGGAGCAGTATGACTATTTGGAAGTGCTGACAGTGGAATATCCCAGACTGGAGGGAACGGAAGAGGAAACACAGACGCTGATAAACCAGTTATTGTATGATACTGCCATGGACAGGGTGAATTACTGGCATTTTGAGCCGGATGAAGAGGTTCGCAAATTGCAGGAAGAGTATACAATTTTCAGCAGCGACGTGCGATGCGACGTGGCTTATCATAGCCAATATTTGTTGAGCGTGGATTTCAAGGAAATATATGCGCCTATCGATCCGGTTTACTACGTTTACAGTGCGGAGCGGGGAATAAATCTGGATTTGATGACGGGAGAAGTATACGAATTGGCAGATATCTTGCGGATCGATGAAGATTTTATTGATTTGTGGCTTCAGGCCGCCAACAGGAAATACGGAGAAGAAATGCCGTATGAGGAAGAAATGAGGCGTTATTTGCTGGAATGGTTTTCTGGGGAGGGCGGCGAAGAGGGCGAATCTTATGATTTCCGGCCTTTTTTCCACATTACGTCCGAGAAAAATTTTTCCATAGGTTTGTCGGTGGATCCGAAACCGGAGGGAATTACCGGAAGTGCGCCGAAAAACAATGTTTACAGCGTTATTTTGCCCTGGAGCGATGTGGAGCCGTACCAGACGGAATCCGAATTCTGGAGCAAATACGAGGAATCGGAAACGGCGGGCAGAGTATTGGAATGCCCTGATCGGCAGGAGAACTTGTGGCTTGGCGAAGATGCAGGAGTATGGCAATACTGGTTAGAGAGAGGGATAGAATAGAAAGCCCGATGCTTTTTTAGAGATTGGATCCGGTGGCGGTCAGTGTGATGCTGGCCGCCGCGTTGCGTTATCCTGAAACCGAAAGTAGTCCGGTCTGTGGCGGGACTGGGTATATTCGAACATGATGCCGTCGCTGTTATATGTCTGGCTGCTGACGACGGCAAGGCAGTTATAATCCCCAAGCTCCAGGTATTTTTCATCTATTTGCGTCATTTTTTCCACAGTCATGACTCTTTTGCTTGTAACGATGGAAATGCGCAACGTATTTTCCAAATATTCATAGATGGAATTTTCAGCGATTTCCGGAGTCAGGGAAGGCACGATATCCTTTAAAAAATAATTGTGGTTGAGAATCAGCGCTTTATCATCCAGATAGTGGAGCCGTTGGAGATAGTAAAGCTGTGAACCGGGGGGAAATCCGGTTTTTTTTGAAATTTTTTCATCGGCGGTCAGTTCGGTAAAGCAAAGGACTTTTGTTCTCGGCGTCTGCCGGTTGCGGAGGGCGGATTCTTTAAAAGATTCGATGCCTCCTAAAGTAAAAGAAGTCTGCTGCGCGGGTTCGAATATATTGCGAACGCCTTTCCCCTGCATCGTCTGGACATAGCCGTCCGTAACGAGAGCCGCAACGGCCCGGCGGACGGTATTGCGGGAACAGCCGTAAGTGAGGACGAGATGGTTTTCCGAAGGGAGGAGTTCCTGGAACTCGTATTCGCCATTTTCAATGCGGCTTTTTAAATCCTTATATATGAAATCATACTTCGCTTTTGGCATAAAAAACCTCCTGAAAAAAGTAAAATCTTTGGAATGGTGGTATTTGTTTAAACATTACAAATTTATTATAATACGCAGAAGAAAGATGTCAATAAGGGCGGGGATCATATGTGGAAATCATATGTGGAAAGTTTGGAGGCCGGCAGGGCGGGGAATGGGATGGAGGCAGCCGGGAGCGGGGGTGGGATTTTCGGACTGGAGCTTCCAATCAGATTTTACTAATGAAATGGGGTAAGCGTTTCAAACCGGACGGGACGGAAACAACGGGCATCCGGCCCTGCGTTTCCTAAAATCGCCCTCCTTGGCGATTTTCCCTAGATATCGATCATTTCATAAGTAAAATAGCTGATTGTGCGCAACAGTCCGAAAATCCCACCCCTGCTCCCGGCTGCCTCCATCCCATTCCCCGCCCTGTCGGCCTCCAAACTTTCCACATATGACAGCCTCATATTATCATGAAAAAGAAAATAAAAAACGGTTGACATGTTTAAACAAGTATGATATAAATGGATTATAGTACTTGTTTAAACATGTTGGAGCGGGTTCATATATAATTGAAGGAGGATAACTTATGGGTAAGTATGCAGAGGATGCGAAAGAGCTTCTCGGTTTGGTGGGAGGCAAAGGGAATATTGCGGCGGTATCGCATTGCATGACGCGTATGCGTTTTGTTTTGAACGAGCCGGCAAAGGCGGATGTGAAGAAGATTGAAGCAATGAAGGCGGTAAAAGGGAGCTTTACACAGTCAGGGCAGTTCCAGGTGATTATCGGGAATACGGTAGCGGATTTTTATAATGATTTTGTTGCTGTGGCAGGAATCGAAGGGGTTTCCAAGGATGCGGTAAAGCAGGCGGCAAAGCAGAACCAGAATGTGCTTCAGAGAATCGTGACCGCTCTGGCGGAGATTTTTGCTCCGCTGATTCCAGCTATTATTACGGGCGGTTTGATTTTGGGATTCAGAAATTGTATCGATAGTCTGTATTTGTTTGAAAACGGAACGAAGACGTTATGCGATATCAGTCAGTTTTGGGCGGGGATCGACAGCTTTTTATGGCTGATCGGAGAAGCGGTCTTTCATATGCTTCCGGTGGGTATCTGTTGGTCGGTGACAAAAAAGATGGGAACGACACAGATGTTAGGTATTGTACTTGGACTGACATTGGTGTCAGGACAGTTGTTGAACGCTTACGCTGTGGCAGGGACTGCGGCAGGGGATATTCCCGTATGGAATTTCGGAGGCTTCCAGGTGAACATGATCGGCTATCAGGCGCAGGTAATCCCGGCGATACTGGCAGCGTTTACGTTGGTATATTTGGAAAGATTTTTCCGGAAGATAACGCCTCAGGTGGTTTCGATGATAGTCGTTCCGTTTTGCAGTCTGCTTCTGGCGGTAATCGCAGCGCATTTTATTCTCGGGCCGGTGGGCTGGAAAATAGGTTCTGTGATTTCTTCCGTAGTGTATGCAGGGATTACGGGTTCGTTTAAAGTTATTTTCGGGGCAGTGTTCGGTTTTGTTTATGCGCCTTTAGTAATCACGGGGCTTCATCATATGTCAAATGCTATTGATTTGCAGTTGATTGCGGATTACGGCGGAACGATGCTGTGGCCGATGATTGCATTATCCAATATCGCCCAGGGTTCTGCGGTATTAGGAATGATTGCCCTCCAGAGAAAAGATGCGGAAGCGCAGGAGGTGAACGTTCCGGCTTGTATTTCTTGTTATCTTGGCGTAACGGAACCGGCTATTTTCGGTGTTAATTTAAAGTTTGCTTATCCTTTTATATGCGGTATGATCGGTTCGGCCTGTGCGGCGGTGGTGTGCGTGGCTACCGGAACGACAGCGAATGCGATCGGCGTGGGAGGGCTTCCCGGAATCTTGTCCATCCAGCCAAAATATATGGTCAGCTTTGCAATCTGCATGGCGATTGCGGCAGGCGTGCCGTTTATCCTTACTTTCATGGTTGGAAAAAAGAAATTTGCCGGAACGGCACAGGCACAGGCGGCACATTCTGCTTTTTCCGTAGATGGAAACGGAGGGGAAGGAAATTCGGATAAAGGCGACGGACAAAAAGGTGATGTGAAAAGCAGTGCGAAAGAATGGAAAGCATTTTTGAGCGGAAGAGCGATTCCGTTAAAAGAAGTGGGAGACGGTGTATTTTCCGAAGGCGTTATGGGGGAGGGGCTTGCGATCATACCTGAGAACAATATCCTTTATGCGCCGGTGGACGGCACGATCGCTATTTTAATGGAGGACTCCCGCCATGCATGCGGAATGAGGCTGGGAAACGGCATGGAGATCTTGCTGCATGTAGGAATTGATACGGTGGATATGAAGGGCGACGGATTTGAATATTTGGTAAAAGAGGGGGAAGACGTGGCGGCAGGAACTCCGCTGATCCGGTTTGACAGGGATAAAATCAAAGCGGCCGGGCACCCGGATACGACAGTATGTATTATAACCGAGCAGGGAAACGGGGGAAAAGCATCTTTTCATACGGGAATAGATGTCGTGGCGGGAAAGACGGTGGTAGTTAGTGTGGAAAGAAGTTCTAAAGCTCACGCCAGAGGGCGTTTCGCTAAGAACTTCTAGACTTGCATTGCAAGTCTTTCCCTACTGATGGTTTGTGCCGCTGTGAAGCAGCGGCATGGGGGTTGGCGGAAAAAGAAAAGTTATGCGTCGAAGCAGCGCGGAAATGAGGTCGGCAATGGCAGATTTTAAAAAAAGTGTGGTATATCAAATTTATCCAAAATCATTTTATGACAGTAATCACGACGGGCTGGGGGATCTGCGGGGAGTGATAGAAAAGCTGGATTACATCAGGGAATTGGGGGTGGATTATATATGGCTGACGCCGTTTTTTGTATCGCCTCAAAAAGATAATGGCTATGATGTGGAAGATTATTACCGGATTGATCCGCACTATGGGACGATGGATGATTTTGAGGAATTGGTTCGCGAGGCGGACCGGAGAGGAATCCGTCTGATGCTGGATATGGTGTTTAACCATACTTCCAGCTGCCATGAATGGTTCCGGAAGGCTTTGGCCGGGAATGAGAAATATAAAAATTATTATATTTTCAGGAAAGGCAGAGGGGACGGAGAGGCACCGACGAATTGGGAAAGCAAATTTGGAGGGGGCGCATGGGAATATGTGCCGGAAATGGATGAATTTTATCTTCATTTGTTCGATGTTTCTCAGCCGGATCTGAACTGGGATAACGAAGAAGTAAGGGCGGAAATCCGAAAGATTCTTCTGTTTTGGATGGGAAAGGGAGTGAAAGGCTTCCGGTTCGATGTGGTAAACCTTATAAGTAAGGGAGAGTTCGCGGACGATACGGAAGGGGATGGAAGAAGATTCTATACGGACGGGCCGAACATCCATCGATATCTGAAGGAATTAAATGAACTGACTTTTGGCAGGGATGCGGAAATTGTTACAGTAGGCGAGATGTCCAGCACGTCCATGGAAAATTGTTTCCAATATGCCGGGGAGGACAGCGGGGAGCTGTCCATGGTATTCAGCTTCCATCATTTGAAAGTGGATTTTATGGGGAATGAAAAGTGGGTGCTTGTTCCTGCGGATTTTATGAAGCTGAAAAAGATATTGTTTGGCTGGCAGGAAGGAATGGAGAAACATAACGCATGGAACGCCGTTTTCTGGTGCAACCATGACCAGCCGAGAGTGGTTTCCCGGTTTGGCAGCGAAGGGAAATATTGGAAGGAATCCGCGAAGATGCTTGCCACAGTTATTCATGGAATGCGTGGAACGCCATATATTTACCAGGGGGAAGAGCTGGGGATGACGAATGCGGGGTTTATCCATATTTCCCAGTACCGGGACGTGGAAAGCCTGAACCACTTCCGTATTTTACAGGAAAAAGGGCTGACCGAAGGAGACGCTTACCGTATCTTGCAAGTTCATTCCAGAGATAACGGGCGCACGCCGATGCAGTGGGAAGCAGGAGAAAACGGAGGCTTTACGGACGCTGCTCCCTGGATCGAAGTGAATGGGAACTGCAAAGAGATCAATGCGGCGCAGCAGATAGAGGATAAGGACTCCATTTTCCATTATTACCGGGAACTGGTTCGTTTGAGAAAAGAGTATGATGTTATTTCGTATGGCAGTTTTCAGGCGCTGGATGAAGGGAATCCTTCAGTGCTGGCATATATGCGGGAATATGAAGGGCAGAAACTTGCGGTAATATGCAATTTTTATGAAAAAGAGAGGGATTGGAAAAGCCCTGTCAGCCTTCAAGGTTTCCAAAGACTGTTGGGAAATTATGAAAGGTGTGAAATGAAAGAAGAGATGAGGCTCAGGCCGTATGAAGCCTTGATTTTATATGAAAGAGGATAAACGAAAAGGCGGCTGTTTTGTTTCGGTCATGCTGGTTGCTCCTTTGCTCATTTCTGTCTGGCGTATTTCGACAGCGAAACGCCGGTGGTGGGGCTTCCGGGCTGCGTCATTTTAATATTTTTTTAAGCCCCCTTTTCATGCGGACAGCGATAGGACAGGATTCACCATTTTTAAAATAGATAACCATTTCTGTAAAATCCACATGGTCAATCATATTAGTATTAACGATGTAGGAGCGGTGGCAACGGTAAAACCGATAATCCAAATCCGGTTCGATGTCCTTGAGCTGTCCATGAAATTCAAGAACCTTGTTTTTCCCGTGAAGGATAATCTTATGAATCTGATTAGAAGTTTCAAAAAAATAGATATCATCATAACTGACCGTCATGCACCGCTCCCCGTAATGAATGATAAAGTTTTTTCTCGCCGGGCCATTCTGGGCAAGGTGCTTTTCGGTAGCGTTTAACAGGCAGTCATGAATTTTCGGCTGCATTTTTTCCGGCGTATCCTTGATAATACAATCGAGAGCTTCCACTTTATATTGAAAGGTTAAAAAGATCATTTCAGAGTGAGAGGTGATAAAAACAATAAAACAGCGGGGCTGTATGGTTCGAATGCGCTGCGCCAGCGTCAGACCGTCCATATCCGACTTTAAATCAATATCAAGAAAAAACAGACCTGTATGCTCCGCAGTATCTAAAGCCTTGAGTACTTCATGAGGGTCTCTGGTGGACAATGCAATCTGCATATCTAGTTCCTCAATTAAAATGGATTTTTTGATAAGGTCTGTAATAAGTTCTAACTGTTTTAAATTGTCTTCACATACATAAACATCGAGCATGGCATTTTCCCCCTTAGATATACTTATTATACAGAAATTTGTGCGATTATGGAAAGAAAAATAATAAACGTTTTATTTTGCTTGAAAAACGAACGTTTTATGACGAAAATTATAGTAAATTTTACGTTTATGATAAAATAGAAGCAAGAGGATGATTTCGTGATAAAATGAATATAAATACTTACTGTTGTTGATTTATATAGAAGCAGGATGCATTAATAAAATCAGATAAAGGATAAGCAAAAAGATGGAATTACTGGCAGATAAAATTGTAACCTACATTGTGACTGAGAACAGCGAGTGGACAGAGTTGGAATTGATGAAAATGAAATTAGGCGTGCAGGTGCTGTTCCACAATATTTTTATGATTGGGTTGATTTTAATGTTTGCGAAAATTCTGGGAATTTTTAAGAATTCGGCGGTACTTTTTGCTACTTTCGGAATATTAAAAATGACTGCTGGGGGAGTTCATTTTCAAAAAAGCTATCAATGCCTTTTCAGTACAGGGTTATTTATTTTCAGTGGCGTTTGAAGCGGTTTCACTGTTACCAGAAAAATTCAGAAAGAAGTACTGAGGCTATTTTGCAATATTGAGCTGCTGGGTAAAGGAAGTTTCATCTTTTGCAGTATTCCATAAAACGCCGGGATATTTTGAGAGGATTTTCTGCGCATTATACAGTCCGATGCCGCGGGTAGTTCCTTTGGAAGAAATCAACGGTTGGCGTAGGGAAGCGAGAGACAAACCATGGTCGATATAGGTATTGGAAATGATAAATAAATATTCCGTATCCAGACTGATAGCTGCGAAGCGGATAGAAGGATGCTCTGTCTCTAAAGCGGTTTCGATGGCATTATCGAGGAAAATACCAAGAACCCTTGATAAATCCAGCGCATCTACAGAGATTTCTGAAATTTCTTCAGTCATTTCGATTGTGACTGCAATATGTAATTCTATGGCATACAAAAGCTTTGAGGAGACAATGCTTTTTAATTCTGTCACTTTTAAATTCATTAACTGATTTAACTGAGCGGTGTTTTTAGAGAGGGACTGGCTCTGGGGAAGAATTTCATTATGAAAATAAGTCCGCAATCCTTTGATATCTTCTGCTTCGATATATCCCGACATAGAAAGCATAATATTTCGATAGTCATGCTTGAAAGAACGTAAAGAGGAGTACATTTCTTCTACTTGATCTGTGTATTCCTGAAGCCTCTTATAGCTTTCCTGGCGCATGTCTAATTCCATCTTAGCCATATGTGTTTTTAAAAGATTTACAATTAGTACCGTGCTGATGATGCAATAGCAGCCGAATAAAATGCAGTTAAAGGCAATTATTTTATCACTGTAGCCAATGTATTGCCCTACGATAATATTAAACAGGAAAATAAACAGGCAAACCAGTAAATTTGCTGTAATCAATGCAAGAACCTGTTTCGGAATACCGAAAATTATCTTTGTAGTAAAACGATGAGTCAGTTTCCCTAAAGGCGGGCAGATGATGGCCATCAGGATGACATAAAGTAACACATATAGAAAATAATCCACTGTAAAAGTCTGAAAATTGGAAAAAGAAGAAATCAAAGTGTTCCAAAACAGAGAAAACACATGATCACAAAGAACACAAAATAAATAAATAGCGATAAAAGCACAGATATTTAATAAGCGGTTTTTGAAAATAAGAGCAAAATAAATGCAGGAACTGAGAAGTAGAAAAACAACTCCTGCATTCCCCAAACCGTGCATCATAAAAAACAGATTAACAAGAAGAATACAAAAAAAACCTGCTTTTTGTTTTAAGGTAAGTTTGGAAGGTAAAAAACAGCAGGTGGGTATAAAGTAACCAAGTACACTCAGTGTTAGTAAAGGAATAGAATTTATCAGCGCCATAATATCGTTTCACCTTTTCATAGCGTTTGCATTCAGGATTATAATATAAACAAAGCAGAAAAGCAACGATTATTCATAATAAACGTTGCAAAACATTTTACGGGTATACGAAAATTCTCCAATTTCTGCCTTTTACGACGAATTTGTTCGTTAAGCATTAAAGTATATTATAATCAGGATAACAGAATACAAAAGAGAGGGGGTAAGAGGGGATGAAAGAAAAAGTAATCATTCCTTTTTACGAGTCAGCAAAAGCAATGAAATTATATTCGATAAGTGGAGAAATAACAAAAAGCTACCGGGGGAGAGGATATGTTTTATAAAATAATTTTGTTTATATCAGTCATTGATTTGTTTTTGGCAATTTATTTTCAAGGTAATATCTTAAAAAGTATTTTGTATTTGGTATTTTCTATTGGTTTGATTTTAAGAGACAAATACGAAAAGTGGAGGAAATGGCTTGATGTTATTCTGATATTCTTAGTTGGCATATTCTTTTATACGGATTGGTTTTTATAAGAGATTATGAATCTATTGTTTTAAATAATAAAAAAGATGCAAATATGATGCAAACATGCGTTATTCTTAAAAAGACCGGAATCAGGGCATTTTTTCATGGGAGATCAAGGATGCCGGAGGCGGTATGGAGGTTGGGATGAAGAGAAGTAACAGCGTGTTTGCATTATTATTGTGTCTGGCAGCGATATATTACGCGGCGGCGGGATGGGAGGAAAGAGTTGTTTTTCCTGCCGGGTCGGGCGGCCGGGTTTATGAAGAGGAAGAGAGAAGCGAAAAGGAAGTCAAAAGGATAGGAGCCGGCAAAAAGTACAGCGCAGAGTTTTTGCAGGAACAGAAGGCTTATACGGTGACGGCAGTGGACACCAGGGAGACTTGCCGGGAAGAAGACGGGGAGTATGGCATTTTCAGGGTTTGCGTGAGGAACGGGGCAGGGGATGCCGTGCAGGAATTTGCCTGTAAAGTACCGGTAAGACATGTGGTGAGCTTGGGATTTGATGATTTGAATTTTGATGGATTTCCGGATCTGAAAATAGGGTATTCCAATTGGAAAAATGACACGAATTATTGCAGCGTGTATCTTTGGGATACAAAAGAGGGGAAATTCAGCGGGGAAAAGATATGTATTCCTATGGAGTATGAAAAAGCGGAAGAGCAAAAAATGTTCCGTGCCGTTATCCGCGGCGGTGATGTGGAAGAACGGGTGCTCTATAGGATAGACGGGGAAGGGAAGCTGGATAAGCTCCGCTGGTGGGAAATTGATGAAGGAGCGCATAGCCAGACGATCATGGATGGCAGATCCGGGGAAATTCTCTATGAAGGCTCGTGGGGCAGGAGCGGGAAAGAGGATTTTGAAGATGAGAAGGATTATGAAGATATTTTCTGGAGCGGACTGGCGGATGAGGCAGAACTCCGTATCTGGTGGGAATGCAAGGCGGGAGGCGGACAGGTCATTTTGCAGGATCTGATACCGGATCAATCGTTAAAACTGGTATTTTGTAAAGACGGGAGGGAAAAAATTGTCAGAATCTTCCGTAAACGCAGGGATTATGGGAATCCAAAGGAATATACGGCGGGCGTATTCGAAGCTTCTCCCGGGCAGGAAGGGGTCTGGCTGTGGAATCATCTTTATCCGAAATGGAGAAATATGGAATATTATGTTGTGGCTGGCTCCCAGTCAGGGAACGAAGCATTGCAGCGGTTGGATAAAGATTGGACGAATGTGCGGAAGGAAGCCGCAGGGAGGAGAACGGAAGAGAAAAGAAGGAAAGCCACGGAGCAAGAAATACAAAGAGAAATGGAAAGGAAGATAGAATTTGCCCAAAAGCTGCTGCAGTCGGAGGAAGGGTTTGAAATAAACAGGGAAGAATATCTGGCAGTCTTTACGAATATGCCGAGGCGGGATGGAAAGGATGAATACGACCAGGAACGGGAAATCATAGTACATCGGGCGGCTGTCGGAGATCTGGACGGCGATGGCGCGGAGGATAGGGCTGTAATAGAAATGAGGAAAAAGGGAGGATACGGGCTTCATATTTATATGGGCAAAGCGGAGGAAACGGATGGAATGGAAGGCTTAGGAAAGAATCTGCCGGAAGATTTCACAGAAAGTCTGTCTATGATGGATGATGAATGCCTCTACCATTCGGAAATCAGTATTCTGGAAAATCAAATAGTGATAACGGGAGAAGGCGGGGAGGTATTCCGCGGATTTCAGACGGTAGTTTTTGAATGGAAGGAAGGCGGCGGGATAAGGTGCAAACTGTTGTTAAATGGAGAGAGAGAACAGGGATCCTCCGAGGCACGCTGGGAAGCTTGGGGGTATAGAACAGGGGGAGCAGTGGAGAGAAAAATCTTTGCTGGTGAGGATGCCGGAGAAGACATGGTAAAACTTTATTCTTTGGAAGAATACCAGGAGAAAGAAGCGTTGGAGGGGGAGGAGAACGAAGCGGCCGCCGATGAAATGAAAGTTTATGAAGAATTTTTGAGAGGAGAACGGGGGTTATATGTAAGGATGGGTTCTCTGTGCAGAGGAGCAAGTTATTTTTCGGTATGGGACAGGTATACATTGGAAGATATTCTGAATCTACTGGAGCTGTACTATTGGATGGACGGAGGGGGAGAAGAGCAAGGGATAGCAAAAATAGAATATGCTTATTTGGATTGCGGAGGAGACGGCTTTCGGGAGCTGGCCGTCAGGCTTTCAGGAACAGAGATATGTGGAATGGCCGATGACAGCGGCCTGACGCTTCTTATTTCCTGTAAAAGCGGAAGGCTGGAACTGTGCAATACATTCGAAACCGGGTGCGGAAGCTGGGCAGAACTCTACTATTATGGATTGGTGGACAGCGGAGCGGGCAACTATGGTTTTGGTAATTTATTTTTGGATGCTGATTGCAAAAAAAATGTGATCTTTGAGGCGGATGAAAACTGGAACATCGAAATATTAAGGGAAAGAATAAGGCAGCTTGGCATCAGGGAAGAATGGATGGAGCGGAAGGAACTGCAGTGGGAGGAAATGGAGGCCGGCAAATAGAATATGGATATATGTGAGCCGTATTATGCTCCTTTGGAAACAATTTTCTCCCGCAATTCTTTTACCGCTTTTTCCAGTTCGTCCAGCATGACCAGAGCTTCGTCCGCATCCATGTCTTTCAGCAGCTCTTCGATAAAATTGGCGACGGTGATTTCCTTGCATCTTCTGTTTTTAAAAGCGGTGGAAAGCATGTCGAGCTCGAATTCTTTCATTGTGAAAGTAGGCTGGTAGCACCGGCCGAACACGTTGCCGCTTTTAGCAAAATCGACAACTTCCAGAAGGTTTTTCCGCAGCATTCTTTTTAAAGTGGTATGCACGGTTGCCAGCTTTAATTCTTCGCTGGCCATCTCGGATGCCATCAGAGGTCTGTCTGCATCCCATATGGTATACAGGATATCAATTTCACGGGGCGTGAGCTGGTATTGGCTTTTCGTATTCGACATATTCTTTAAAAATCCCCTTTCTGAATTCTGAAATCGGTTTGACGGTAGTATGGGTATACGAACACTACCATCTTACTATTCTACATTGATAATTGTGTCAATACAAGTCTATTTTCAAAAATATTTAAAAAAATAAAAAATTTTCTTCATATTTTTAACAAACCATTTGTATTTTTTCCTGCATCAAATAGTGTTGATATGCGAACACTATTGCTGCGCTGATTTTGCATTGATAATTGAGAAGGATACAAGTATCAATAATTGTTCCTTTGAAAGCGGGCAGGAAAATGTATGATAAAATATGATCGGCTTTGGGAGACCATGAAAGAAAAGGGGATTACCCAATATGCCTTATATACGTACCATAATATAAACCGTTCCCAGATCAACAGGTTAAGACATAATAAAAACGTGGAAATGAATACTATCGATAAGCTTTGCAATATCCTTCACTGCCGGGTGGAAGATATTATGGAGCATTTCGATGATGATAATATTTTCTGACAGTCGTTTTACCGGTTGCTATTTCTGCTTTCCTGAAACAATATTTTGTTGTATATAGTCTAACACATGAGAGGTATATGTGCAAGTATTTGTTGTTAAAAATAATATTTTACGAATTACTGTTGTAAATTGTTTTATGTACGCCAGAGAGCAAAAGGGCATTTCCTTTCCGGGAAATGCCCTTTTGTCAAAGTTATGATAGTTACTGATCCGAATGTAAAGAGGCTCCATTGGTTTGAATTACTTGTTGATACCAATGAAAGCTTTTCTTTTTATAGCGTGCCAGAGTCCCGGAACCGTCCTCATTTCGGTCTACATAGATGAATCCATACCGTTTTTTTAACTGCGCCGTAGAAGCGCTCACTACATCGATGCATCCCCAGGCCGCATATCCTATTACGTCCACGCCTTCTTCCAAAGCCTTTTCCACTTCGAGCAGATGGTCTTTCAGATATTTGATCCGGTAGTCGTCTTTTACGGTAAGATTACCGGTATCGTCCGTGACTAATGTGTCTACGGCTCCAAGGCCGTTTTCCGCCACAAAAAGCGGTTTTTGGTAGCGGTCATAGAAATAATTGAGCGTATAGCGAAGTCCGGCGGGATCAATCTGCCATCCCCATTCGCTTTCTTCCAGGTAAGGGTTTTTTACGCCGCTTGTTAAGTTGCCGGCACCTTTGCTGTATAAAGAACAGTCGGCGGCCGTGCATTTGCTCATGTAATAGCTGAAAGAAACGTAGTCTGCCGTATGATGCAGGAGTTCCTCATCGCCTGGTTCCATTTTGATGCGGATGTCATTTTTTTCCCAGCGTTTTCGTATATAGGACGGATAATAGCCCCTTGCCTGTACATCCGAGAAAAACATGACATTTCTGTCAGCTTCCATCATGGCAATCATATCTTCCGGTCTGGGAGTCATGGGATAGCTCAGGGCTCCCAGTACCATGCAGCCCATTTTGGCATCCGGAATTATCTCATGGAGCAGTTTGGTCGCCAGGGCGCTTGCTACAAACTCGTGATGCGCGGCCTGGTATTTATCCTGTTCCGTGAGCTGGTCTTTGGGCGTCCAGATGCCGGCTCCCATGAGAGGGAAATGCCATAGGGCGTTGATCTCGTTAAAGGTCATCCAATATTTGACCTTATTTTTATATCTGTGAAAAACAGTCCGGCAGTAACGTTCAAAAAATCCGATTAAACGGCGATCCCGCCATCCGTCATAGGTTTTAGCCAGATGGAGGGGCGTTTCATAATGGGATAGCGTTACCATGGGTTCTATGCCATATGCCTTGCACGTATCAAAAACTTTATCATAGAAAGCGAGTCCCTTTTCGTTTGGCGTTTCCTCGTCGCCTTTTGGAAAAATCCGGCTCCATGCAATGGACATGCGGAAAATCCGAAATCCCATTTGGGATAGAAGGCGGATGTCTTCCTCGTAGCGGTGGTAAAAATCAATGCCTGTCAATTTCAGGTTTTCTGCCACAGGTTCCGGCGTTACCGGCCCGACAACGCCTTTTGGCATAACGTCCTGGATCGATAATCCTTTGCCGTCTTCTAAGTAAGCGCCTTCGCATTGGTTGGCAGCGACAGCCCCGCCCCATAAAAAATTATTTGGAAAACTCATAGTATCCATGCTCCTTTTCAATATTCATTCCGGCCATGGCAGGAGAATCACTTTAAGATAGTGATCAGTTCTTCTCCGGCCTTTCCTTCTTTTTTAGCCAGAATATCTAAATAATCAGCGGTATTGCTTACGAGTACCGGGGTAGTGATATCATAACCGGCTTTTTGAATTTCTTCTATATCAAAGGAAATCAGAAGATCGCCCTTTTTCACGAGATCGCCTTGTTTAATATGGGTTTGAAAATATTTTCCTTTCAGCTCTACCGTATTGAGGCCGATATGGATCAAAAGTTCCACGCCGTCCCTGGTTCTCATGCCGAGCGCATGTCCCGTATCAAAAACGGAAAGGATTTCCCCTTCGGACGGAGCATGGATTTCACCCTTTTCAGGAACGACAGCAGCTCCTTTGCCGATGATCTCGCCGGAAAAAACTTCGTCCTGTACCTCTGACAAAGGGATAATGCTGCCTTTTAGCGGGGAGTCAACAGTGATTTTAATGCTTCCTGCTTTGGCGGACTCTTTCACCGCTTCGCCGGCGGAAGGAATGCCTTGCTCCGTTTCGTCCGTCGTTTCGTCCGCCGGGTCATCAAAGCCGATAACCATAGTTGCAATAGCTGTTACAACCATGGAAATAACAATGGTAACGGCAGCATTGATTACATTGCCGAAGCCTTCTCCTCCGATATAGACGGGAAGGGCGAAGATACCGGCCGTAGTGGATGAAAAGGTGTGGATACCCGTAATGCCGGCATACAAACCTGCTGCGCAGCCGCCGATCATGGAGGCGTACAGAGGCTTTTTCAATCTCAGGTTTACACCGTAAAGGGCGGGTTCGGTAATGCCCATCAGGCCGGTAACGCCGGAGGAAAAACCGAGCTGCTTCATATCTTTGTTTTTAGATTTGATTCCTACCACCAAAGCCGCGGTGCCCTGGGCGATATTGGACGCCAGCATGCCGGGACCCAAGATAGTGCCGTAGCCAAGTGTTGCATATTGGATCGTCTGGATAGGCGCAAAGCAGTAGTGCATGCCCGTCATAACAAAGAACGGGCAGAAAGTACCCATTAATACCGGGATGACCCAGCCGGCATAATCGTTGAGCCAGTTGAAGCCGACAGCGATGACCTGGCCTACCAGATTGCCGAGAGGGCCCGCTATGGTAATTCCTATAATGCCGGTTACGATAATGGTGATCATAGGCGCCAGGAATATTTTTACCGGCTTCGGGGATATTTTATTCGCAAATTTTTCGATATAAGATTGCACCCATACGATCAAAAGAATGGGTACGACGCTGCCGCCGTAGGAAATCATGGTGACAGGGATAATACTGAAGAGGTGTACCGGATCGCCCGTATTCAGCCCCGTAAAGCTGGAGTGAAGAAGCACGCCGGCCAGCACCGCGGAAACGTAGGGATTGCATTTAAAACGCTTAGCCGCCGAAAATGCCAGGATAAAAGGCATAAAGGAGAAAAGCGCGTCTCCGAAAGCGTTGAATATCTGGTAAGTCTGGGAGCCGGGGTCAACCAGTTTTAAAGCCACCAGCAGGGCGAGCAGGGCTTTGATCATACCGGAGCCGGCCAGCGCCGGGATAATCGGCTGAAAAATAGCTGTCAGTGTGCCGAAGAATGCCGCGATAATACCGCTTTTTTCAGTGCTGTCCGCAGCGGCATTTTCTTCAAACCTGCCTAATTTTCTTATTTCATCGCAGACATTCCCGACATCCGTTCCAATCACAACCTGGAATTGCCCGTTCTTGGTTACTACGCCCTGAACGCCTTTTACTTTTTTGATTGCTTCCACATCCGCCTTTTTCGCATCATTTAAATTGAAGCGCAGGCGTGTCATACAGTTCGTGACGCTTGCCACATTTTTTTCTCCGCCTACGAGTTTTAAAATCTCTGCGGCTGTTTTTTTGTAGTCCATACCTTACCTCCATAAATCACTTTTTTATATAGTTGGAAAGGAAATCCGGCTCCTGCAGTAAGCCGTCAGTCCTCTGTTCCCATAGTGGTCATCCTTCGGATGTAAACAGTCAGATAAATCAGCTCTTCTTCCGGAACTGCAATCTGATAGTCATCCCAGATAAACTTGGCAATTTTTTCCGCACATTCATAGCTTGTCGCATATTGGCCCCTTATCAGATCATGGAAATCCAAATCATCTTCGTCCAGCATGGAATCGGTAAAAAGGCGTTTAGCAAAAAATTTCAGATGGGTGATAAAGCGCACAAAATGTAAGGATTCCTCATCGAAATTCATATGATGCTGGTAGCGCACCACATTGACAATTTTATGGATGAGCTCCGTCATACGGACGGAGTCATGGATGTCTTTATAATCGAATTCCGCATTCAATATGTGCATGGCAATGGAACCCGCCTCGTCTTCGGGGAGGGATGCCCCTGTCTTTTCTTCGATCAGTGAGAGGCCGTATCGGGCAACTTCAAATTCCTTGGGATAAAAGGTTTTAATTTCCCACAATAATGCATTTTTAAAATCCAGGCCCTGCTTCATACGGGAAACGGCAAAGGAGATATGGTCGATCAGATGCAGAAGAATGGCTTCATCCAACTCGCTTCCAAGGGTTTCCTGGGCACGTTTCATAATATTGTCTGCGATTTCCATATAGACCTCCGGCGTTTGCGCCAGAAGGGCATATAATTTTCCGGTGATATTTTTGGATTTTAAAAAATATTCCTTTTCCACCCTGGAGGAATCTATTTCGTCGCCGGCCTTCACTTTAAAACCGATGCCTTTGCCGACCAGAATCCTTTCCTGGTTGCGTTCATTTCTGGCGCATACTACGTTATTGTTGATTGGACTTTTGATCCTCCACTTTTTTGGGTTCATACTTTCCCTCATTTCTGTATACATATCAACCTGCGGATGAAAAACAATGGGCAGACTGCCTTTATGTTCAATAAAAAAAGACCCCCATTACATGCATAGCATAATAAGCATGTAATATCAGGTCTTGCCTATGAAATAGTCACAAGCCTGAAGGAGCCATTCGTTTATTTCTGATATGACAATATCATAATGAACAAAAATTGTCAATAAGTCAGGCGCATTTTTGGAGATTTGGAGAAAATATTGCGCATATGTTTTGTATAATTTACCGAATATATTTCCTGTATTCGCTGGGAGTCATTCCTTTTTTTCTGTGGAAGAGCCTGGAAAAATAGAGAGCATCCATGTAACTGACCGAATGGGCAATTGTGCGAATGGATAAATCGCTGTTTTTTAACAGGATGCATGCCTGGCGTATCCGGTAATCCAGAAGATAATCCTGAATGGAAATGCCGGTTATTGTTCTGAAAAGACGGGAGAGATAGGAGCGGTTGATGTTGAGGCGATCCGCAATATCCTGTACGGTAATAGGATCGCAGTAGGCGCTTTCAATATATTTGAGGGCTTCGTCAACATAACCGGCTTTCTTTTTGTTCTCTTCGGGAAGGCCGCCGGGGAATTTGCGCGCTAAAAGGAAAAGGTATTCATACATGATGCTGTTCATGATTAGATCCTTATTGTTTTTTATTTGGTCTGCTTCAAACATTTTTTCATGGCATAAGCGCATTCGGTCATCCTGGTCGTAATGGAATACAAGACTTTTCAGGAGTGAGGTCCGCTCCAGATAACCTTTGACCTTGATTCCCTGCATGCCGATCCATGTATAACTCCATGGCTGCTTTCGGTCGGCTTCATAATAGATCAGTTCTTCAGGGCAGATCAGGAAAGCGTCTCCTTCTTTTAAATGGAAGATTTTCCCCCTTGCTTTGTAGATGCCGCAGCCGCTTAATATATAGTGGATCAGGTAGCCGTTGCGCATGACTGGCCCGTAACTGTGCCCCGGGGCGCAGTTTTCATAACCACAGGTATAGATCATGGCATCAATATTTCTTGTGAAGTCGTTGGAAAAAATATAATCCTGCAAATTCAAAACCTCCATTTCGTCACAGAAACCAATACAGGGGTCACATATATCCATATAATTCTCATTATATAGGAATATAATAAGAATTACAAGAAATGAAAAGGAGGAGCAGGAAATGGATGCGAGCAAGCGGCAGAGGTATGATAAAATTTCTGAAGAGCTTACGAAATTGGTTGGGGGGAGAGAAAATATTCAGGGGGTAGCGCACTGTGCAACACGCCTTAGAATTGTTTTGAAGGACAACGATCTGGCAGATCTGAAGGCGATGGAGGACGTTGACCTTGCAAAAGGGGTATTTGTAGCGGGCGATCAGGTTCAGATCATTTTCGGAGCCGGTTTGGTGAATGACGTTTATGAAGTGTTTGCAGAAAATAATAATATGAAAAATATGAGTTTGAGCGACTTAAAAACAGAGGCGAACAAGAAGATGAATCCTCTCCAGAGAATCATTAAGGCTTTGTCGGATGTATTTGTGGATATTATGCCGGGAATCCTGGCAGCGGCATTGCTTACGGGGCTTTCAGGAGTATTGGGGAATATGGAGTTTGTGAAAGGGAATGATACTTTATATGGAATCAATACGCTGATCAATATCGCTTCCGGCGCGATCTTCGGTTTTCTGCCCCTTGCGGTTGCGTATAGCGCCTGTAAAAGATTCGGCGGCCGGCCGATCCTTGGTATTGTCATTGGATGCATTATGTTAAGCAACAGCCTTGCCGATGCCTATGCGGCGGCACAGGGAGCCGTTGAGGTCACAACTTTACATATATTTGGCCTGGGTGTGGAGTTGGTAGGTTTTCAGGGAGGCATTATTGTAGCGTTATTGATGGGGTTTGTGACGGCAAAATTAGATCAGTTTTTTGAAAAGAAAGTGCCGGAGGTCATCCGTCTGCTCCTATCCCCTCTTTTGACGACACTGGTGGGGGCGCTGCTTTTGTTTACCGTGATCGGCCCTGTCGGGCGTGGGCTTTCTTCGGGGATCACAAATGCGCTTGTCTGGATGACACAAAATCTTGGGGTAGTGGGATATAGCGTGTTTTCCGGTTTGCAGCAGTTGGTAGTTATTACCGGTCTCCATCATATTTTTGGAGCTATTGAGGCACAGCTTTTGGCGGATACGGGAAGGAACTTCCTGAATCCGTTGATGTCGGTAGCTATTATCGCCCAGGGCGGCGCGGTATTGGGATATCTTTTTCTCCATAAGAAAAATGCAAAGGTAAGGGAATTGTGCATTCCCAGCTTTGTTTCCGTATTATTCGGCATTACGGAACCGGCGTTGTTCGGTATTAATATCCGGTATCGCTTTCCGATCATCGGGGGATGTATCGGAGGCGCGTTGGGGGGCATCGTAGTTTATCTTACAAATCTTGCGGCCGTAGGCTTCGGTACCACGGTGGTTCCGGGCATTGCCTTGGCAGATCCGGCCGGAAACGGTTATATCAATTATATCATCGCCCACGGAGTGGCTATTACGGGCGGGTTTGTGATGACGCTGGTATTAGGAAAATTTATGGATAAGCCGCAGGAAAGAGTATCAGGCGCGACAGACAGAGGCGTGAACAGGCAGGAGATCGGGGAAGAACCGGCGGAAAGCGGAATGCAGATGGAAGTGCCGGAAAGAGAAACTTTTTATGGATATGCGGAGGGGCGGCTTATCGCCATGGAGGACGTAAAAGACGAGACCTTTGCCAATAAAGTATTAGGTGACGGCATTGCGGTGATCCCCTCTGAAGGAAAGGTATATGCTCCTGCAGATGGGACAGTACTCAGCGTATTCGATACCAGGCATGCGGTCTGCTTCCAAAGCAGCTACGGAACGGAAATTTTGATTCATATCGGGGTTGATACGGTGAATTTAAAAGGAAAATATTTTACGGCTCATGTAAAGGATGGAGATATTGTAAAAAAGGGACAGCTTATGATAGAATTTGACAGAGAGCAAATTGAAAAAGCTGGGTACGATACGGTTATCCCAATGATATTTACGGATTTGCAGGAGGGGAGAGTATTGGAGAAGGAAGAACCCGGTTCGGTGAAACCGGATGTACGGGCGGCTGTTGTATACAATGCAAGGTAACATATATGGATAGAAAAATAATTTTTTTGGATATTGACGGAACGTTGATTGCCGCTATGTCGGAACCTTCTGCCCTTGCAACGGCGGCGGTGCAGGAAGCGAGGAAAATGGGGCATAAAGTATTTCTTTGCACAGGAAGGAATATGGCTATCATTGGGGATGATATTCTGAAAATCGGATTTGATGGGGTAATATCCAGTGCCGGGGGGCATGTGGAGGTCGGAGAGGAAATATTGTTCGACAGCCTTTTGCCGGAAGAAACGGTACAGGAATGCCTGGATGTATTTCACGATCACGGCGTATATTGCAGGATAGAAACGCGGGAAGGGATATACATGGATCTGCAAATGGAAGCTCTTTTAAAAAGCGCGAAGCCGGATAAAAGGAATTCGGAATTGATCCGCATGCAGAAAGAGATCGAAAAAGGTATCGGCATTTTACCTTATGAGGAATATCCCGGGAAAGGAGCATATAAAATCTGTTTTACGAGTACGACCCTGGAAGCCATTGAAAGAACGAAGCCATATCTCGAAGGCCGGTTTGCATATGCGGTGCATATGTATGGAAACAGTTCTTCCTGCTTTAACGGGGAGATCATCCCCAAAGGGATCGATAAGTGCAAAGGGATGGAATTGGTATGCCGGTATTTGGGGGCGGACAGAAAAGATACGATCGCGTTTGGAGACAGCATGAACGATTATGGAATGATGAAATATGCCTATGTCAGCGTGGCGATGGGGAATGCCTGTGACGATTTGAAAGAAACGGCGGATATCGTTTGTGAATGTGTGGAGGAAGACGGCGTTTACTATGAGTTGAAAAGGATGGGGGTTTTTGAATAAGAGATAACCGAATGTTTTCAAAAAAAAAGCATATGAAATACATCTTGTAATCAAGAACAGCATATGACATAATGGCATCAGACAGGAAAATAAAAAGTCTGTTGCGGCAAAAGCGGAACTCCTGAAAGTATATGCAGCACAATCAGGGGTTTTGCCTTAAAAAATTTGCCTGTAGATTATGTGGAGGTGCTGTCATATATGGGTTATGGGAATGAATGGCTTCTTTTTGAGTCCGGAGACGATATAGATGAAATGGAACACAGACAGCCGTCGGAAGAATTTTTGTTTTATCATGCGGTAGCCGGAGGAGATGTGGGGGCAGTAAGGGAAAACTGCGAAATGGGGAGGTTTGTAGAGAGCGACGGCGTAGGGATTTTGTCGAAAGACCCGGTAGTAAATCTGAAGTACCATTTCGTTATTACAACGGCAATGGTGACTCGCTTATGCAGACAGAACGGCATGGAGCTGGAACAGGCGTTTCGGCTGAGTGATTTTTATATTCAGAAACTGGATGATATTCATACAGTGCAGGGAGTGCGGAAGCTGCATGATAAAATGGTATTGGATTATACAGAGAAAATGAACAGATACCTCAGGAAAGATACAAATTCCAGACATATTAATGCATGTAAGGAATATATATACTCCCATATTAAAGACAGAATCACCATCGAGGATCTGGCGGATGAGTTTGGCGTGTCCGCCAGCTATTTGTCCCGTTTATTTAAGAAGGAGACGGGCGTATCTGTAAGTGAATATATCCGGGAGCAGAAGATTGCGATAGCCAAAAACCTTCTGCGGTTCAGCGATTATTCCATGATTGAGATTGCAAACAGATTATCCTTCTCATCCCAGAGCCATTTTATACAGCAATTCAGGGAAACGGTGGGAGTAACGCCGAAAAAATACAGGGATGAAAATTATATGGTACAATGGAATACGGGGATACCGGATAATGGAAACGATACAGGAGCCGCCACATGAAAGTGGCAGCTCCTTTTGCAGCAATTTCTGTTGTAATAAGCTGACTTACGGAATGTAGCAGCGTTTGCCGGACATAAGGATGGCTGACAAAGCCTGGAATCCGTTGTTTGGCGGTCAGAGTATAAGTTTAATTTCATTTTCTTCCTGCAAAAGTTCTGCGGGAATGTAATTGTCCAAAAGTTCCGTACCGTTCAGGATAAGCTTCGTGAAGCCGGATTCTTTTTGGCTTGGATTTTCTACCAGGATGTGGAGCTGTTTTCCCCGGAACTTCTTATGAATTTCAAATTTTTTCCAGCTTTTTGGGATGGATGGAGCCAGGCGGAGTCCTTGCAGATCAGGGCGGAGACCGAGGATTCCTTCCACGCATCCGACCATAACGGTGGAGGCGGTGCCGGTCAGCCAGTGGACGTGGGAACGGCCGAAGTGTTCGCTGGCTTTTCCCTCAGTGAATTGCCCATAGCAGTAAGGTTCCAGACGACGGATATCCGCCCTGTCATTCTGGGCGGCAGGGGCGTTTTCCATAAAATAGGTAAAAGCCCTTTCTCCATGCCCGCACAGCGCTTCCGCCAGAATAAGCCATCCTTGGGACTGGGAAAAGATACCCGCGTTTTCTTTTGTTCCCTGGTTATAAATTACCGCCAGCGCACCCTCAAAGGCATGGGCATGATAAGGCGGATCCATCAAAATGGCCCCATACGGCGTGTTCAAATATTGGTATACGTTATTTAATGCGGCATCCGACTGTTCTTTGGAGGCAAGCCCGCTGATTACCGCCCAGCTTTGCGGGTTCAGCCACATATTGGCTTCCGGGTCCGACGCTGCGCCGATCTTGTCTCCGGCTTCTGTATACCCCCGGATAAAGCGGTCTTTGTCCCAGCATAGCTTCTGAATAAGGGCGCCGGTTTCTAAAAGCTTTTCGTCCAGGTAGCGGGTGTAATCCGTATCACCCTTATAATCGGAAAAACGCCTTAAAATAATCATAGAGTAATAAAACTGCATAGCAACGAAGGAGGATTCGCCTCCTGCGCCAAGGCGGAGGCAGTCATTCCAATCGGCATATAGCCCGGCCGGCATTCCATGGCTTCCAAGATGGTCAAAAGAAAATTGCACGGCTCTCTTGAGATGCTCGTAAACGCTGCCTTCCCCTTTGTTTGCAAATGGAATTACTTCGTCAAGGAATGCCGTATTTCCTGTTTCCGCGATGTATTTATAAACGGTAGGAAACAGCCAGAGCGCGTCGTCGGCCCGGTAGGCCGGATGCCCGGTTTCCTGAACATAAGAAGCATCGTCAGGCGTATCTTCATGACCGGGATTATGGGTAAATTTTACCAGTGGAAGCCCGCCGCCATTGTCAACCTGTGCCGAAAGCATAAAACGAATCTTTTCCAATGCCATTTCAGGGGCCAGATGGATGATGCCCTGGATATCCTGGACAGTATCGCGGTAGCCATAACCGTTGCGGAGTCCGCAATAGATGAAGGAGGCGGCCCGCGACCAGATAAAGGTCATGAAACAATTGTAAGCATTCCATGTGTTTAGCATGGTGTTAAATTCCTGGCTGGGGGTGCTGACTGATAGATTCTCCAGTTTTTGGTTCCAGTCTTCTTTCAGCATTTCCAGTTCCTTGCGTATCCTTTGGTCCGTATTTTCATAGGAGCATATTATGGAATGCGCCTGCTCTGAGGGCTTCATGCCAAGAAGAAAAGCGACTGTCTTTGTTTCTCCCGGCAGCAATGTAATGCGGCAGGAGAGGGCTCCGCAGGAATTTTCATTATAGCTGGTGATATTGCCAAGATTTCCGGCTTCTACGCCCAGCGGATTGCCATATCCGCGGTATTTGCCGAGAAAGGAGGATTTGTCTCCACAATAGGAATCCGTTTCGGCACCGGCGAGGCCGAAGAAACGTTCGGTTACATTTTTCCTGTCCACTTGCTGGTCGGAGGGAAGCGCGTCCAGGTTTCCATGAATTTCCTGCATAATGCGGTTTTGGGAAAAGAGCGTCCGGGTAATGAACAGCGAGTATTGGAGATTGACCTGATCCTGTTCATAGTTGCTGTGATTGGTAAATTCCGCGTATCCGGTCAGAGTAAGATTCCGCGTTTTCCGGGAATGATTGCTGACGGTGAGCGACCATACTTCGTGGGATTGTCCGAAGGGAACATAATAAAGCGCTTCGGAGGAAATCCCGTCATATTCAGCTGTCATTTTGGTATATCCTATGCCGTGGCGGCATTCGCTCTTATAGAGTTCCAGATTTTTCCCAACGGGCTGCCAGGAAGCAGACCAGTAGTCTCCGGAATCGTTATCCCGAATATATATATAGCGTCCCGGCTGGTCGAAATGATTGAATACATAGCGCAATATCCGTCCATTTGCGCCGGACTGGGCAAAACTATAGCCGCCGGCATTGTTGGAAATGATCGCCCCGTATTCCGGCGAACCAAGGTAATTTACCCAGGGAGCCGGAGTGTCCGGCCGTTCAATTACATATTCCCGATTTTTATCATCAAAATATCCATATTTCATATTGTCATACCTGTCCTTTTTTATTTAGTAAATCTATAGAAGAGCCACGGTAACTTTATTTGTTCCGTCGGAGAGCGCAGAGAGCATTTCTTTTGGGATTATGGCATAAGAATGCTCGCGGATATCCAGTTTGATCCCATTGCAGGAAGCGGCGGATACGGTATAGGAACCATAGTCGAGGCCGGATTTGTTGATATAGGTAATGCATAGTTTTTTGCCGGCGAAGGAAAGGCAGATCGAGGCTGTTCCTTCGGTGTCAAACTGCCCGGCCAGAAGCTTCGGATATAGTACCAGATCGCCGGAAGAACCACGTACGCCGAAGGCCTCAGTGATCATAGTAAGCATATACCAGCTGGCAGCGCCAGTTAGATAGTGGTACATGCCGCGTCCGTCGCTGCGGAAATATTCGGGGATCCCCGGATAAATCCGGCTGGTTTCAAAGTGAAGGGCCGCGTCCGCAAGAGCTTTCAGAGCCTTCCATCCTTCCGCGGCAAATCCCCGACGGTATAGTGCGTTGGCATACATGACGGTCATATGGGAGAATACGGCGCCGTTTTCTTTTTCTCCATATGCAAATCCAAACATGCGTCCCATATCGAATTTCAGTTCATGAAAATCGGTATTTAAGCGGTAGCCTCCAATTTCCGGTGAATAAAGATAGTGGTCGGCGCTTTTGGTTATTTTGGCAATTTGCTCCTGGTCGGCGATATGGCTCATGATGGAGAAGACCTGGCCGGTCAGCATCATGCGCACGTGATCCGGTTGGAAGCCGTCCACCGCGCGGCCGTGGTTATCGTAATAGCTGTTGAACCAGCCCTCCCGGTCCGGGCCTTCTATCCACTCCTGGCTTCGGATAAAATCGGTGAGCCAGACGGCTTTTTGCATCAGGTTGGAAGCCAGAGAGGAAAGGGCGACACGGATGCGCCTGCCGCTGATATGATGTTTGCATTGATTCATATATTTTTCCAGAGTCTTCTGTTTGGCGGCTATATCGCCAAAGACCGAGGCATCCATGTCCAACAGGGTTGTAATTTCTTCCAGAAGCTCTACGGACTGCCCTGGTCGCCGGAGGTTCAGCGATTGTATAATGGAGGCGAGATCCCTCAGGTTTCCGGCATATGCACAGGTAAAAGCGACGCTTTCCCCGCGTTCTGCCGCCATATCCAGGGCATCGTTCCAGTCCGCGTCTCTGAGACGGCAGATATTATGCTCTCCAACTTCGTAAAAAGCAGTAAGCTGCTGGATCAGAAGATGCTCCAGAATGCTTCCGGCATAGACAGATCCGTCTTCTGCCCGCTGCCGGCTGCCATATGCATCGTGCCAAAGCGTATCGGTGTCAGTGCCGCGCAATGCCTGGGCATCTTTAAAATAGGGAGCTTCTTTATATAAGATATCAATGTCACCGGTCTGGTCTATATAGAGTTTGGTTGTCATCAGGGGCCAGAGGGCGTGATCCATCCAGACGCGGGCAATGCCGTTTCTGTCCGCAAGGAAATTCCCGTCCCCGTTTCCGATGATGGTAGCATTGGTTCCATCGATTCGGACGCCGCCGTAATTTTTGACAATCATTTCGCCGACATTCTGGGGATCCATCAGAAGCAGGGATAGGCAATCCTGCCAGAGATCGCGCCAGCCCCTGCCTCCGCGCCCGTAATCGTGATGAGGAAGAAAGGAGCAACCGAACAGGCGGCGCAGAAACGGCTGGAAGCTGATCCATTTCATCAGATGGTCAAAATCCGTATTGCCTGTATGAAATGCGACGTTTACTTTCTGCTCCCAATATTTTTTTGTTTTTTCCAGCTCCATATGTACCTTGGAGGAGGTGTCGTATTTAGATAAAATGTCAAAAATCTTTTCACGATCATCCTCCGCGCCGAGAAGAACAATGTATTCTGCGCTTTCGCCGGGAGAAAGGGTAATTGTTCCAAAGCGGAAAGCGCCCATAGCCTCTTTTCCGTCAAAGCGGCGGAAAGCAGGACATCCTTCCCGATGTTCGTATATGGAACGGGGATGGGTATAGGATCCGCCTTCGCCGATAAAATCCTCAACGGTTGGATAAAAACTTACAGGCGCGGCTCCGCTGCCTGTGCATCCCGATACGTAATATGTGCGGTAGTTCCTTTGATGCCCTCTTTCGTCAAAGGACATGGCAGGGCATACCAGTATGCTGTTTTCCGTTACTTCGATGCGGTGCAGGAGGGAAGTGACATGGCGGTGGTCCCGCAAGTTATCTGCGCTTCTTCCATATATAGGGATAGCAGAATAAGCGGTTATCGTCCGGCATGCTTCCGATTGGTTCCGAATAGCCACATGCATGACTTCTACGTTATTGTTATAAGGAATAAAAGAAGTTACCGTAGAGGCAATCTGGAATGTTTGTGAGGTTCTTTCCATAATATGCCACATAAATCCGGCCGTCAGTCTGCTTTTATCCTGGTCTGAGGAAAACTTGGCGGCTTCCTGTGCGGGGGAAGTCCCGGCGGCCGAGTAGATGCCGCCGTCATCAATCGCGCACCAGAAATTACGTACGGAACGGTTGTTGTGCAGATTTTCAACACTGACGGGTTCCAGAAGGAAGCTGTCCTGATTGAGTTTGGCATCGCCGCCAAGATTTGGCGTGACGGCGCTTTTCAGTCCTGTTTCCGAAGCGAGCGGGAAGTACAGATAACTGGTGTTTTCCGGATTCTCCATTGTAAAACTGCCGTTTGTATCAATAAATTGCAAATGTTTCAATATAGCATCGTCCTCCTTTGCTGCTTTTTCTATATGATTAATGTGAGTTTATTATACAGGGGCATATATTTAATAAGAAATAAGAACCATGTGAAAAATATCAGATTCATGACATTAAATCTAAGAAGAAACTTTAATTCGTGTCATGAATCTGATATTTTGTTAAAAATTATAATATATCAACAGTGGCAAGTAGACTATAATACATGAAAACGTGAGGGAGACAGCTCACAAAATTAAGGAGGAGAAAAGTATGATAAAGAGAAGAGCAATCGCTGCCCTGCTCATTGCAAGCATGTGTGCCGGGACATTAGCCGGATGCGGCAATTCAGGACAGTCAGGAACGACAGGAGAGGGGAAGGTAATCAATATTTATTCATGGAATGATGAATTCCGGCAGAGAGTAGAAGCGGTTTATCCTGAAGTGGAGAAAACATCTGAAGACGGAACTGTAACGACATTAAAGGACGGAACGGAGATCCACTGGATTATTAACCCGAACCAGGATGGAGTTTACCAGCAGAAACTGGATGAGGCGCTTTTGAATCAGGCAGATGCTGCGGCGGATGATAAGATAGACATTTTCTTATCCGAGACGGATTATGTAAATAAATATACAGATGCGGATGCGGATGTGGCTATGCCGCTTGCTGATCTTGGAATTGATCCGGCTACAGATTTGAAAGACCAGTATGAGTTTACGAAAACAACGGCTTCTGATATGAACGGAGTGCAGAGGGGTTCCACATGGCAATGCTGCCCCGGACTGTTGGTATACCGCCGCGATATTGCGATGGACGTATTTGGGACGGATGATCCGGAGGCAATTGGAGAAAAGGTAAAAGACTGGGATACAATGAAGGCTACAGCAGAGGAGCTGAAGGCAAAAGGATATTATACGTTTGCTTCTTATGCGGATACCTTCCGGCTTTATGGAAACAGCATTGGAGATTCATGGGTAAAACAGGGAGAGACGGTGATCAACGTTGACCAGAAAATCATGGATTGGATCAGCGACTCGAAAGAATGGCTGGATGCAGGTTATCTGGATAAAACCGTGAAGGGGCAATGGAATGACGACTGGAACAAATCCATGGGATCTGCTTCCAAAGTATTTGCATTCCTGTTTCCGGCATGGGGAATTGATTTCACTTTAAAGCCAAACTGGGATGGCGATGCAGGGGCATGGGCAGTAACCAATCCCCCTCAGGAATATAACTGGGGAGGTTCTTATGTCCACGCATGTACCGGAACGGATAACCCTGAGCATGTAAAAGATATCATTCTTGCGGTAACGGCTTCAGAAGATAACTTATTAAAGATTTCCAGGGATTATTCCGATTTTACGAATACGACAGTCGGTATGCAGAAGGCGGCCGGAGACGATACATTTTCTTCCGAATTCCTTGGCGGGCAGAACCCGTTCGTGTACTTTGCGCCGGTTGCAGAGAATATCAAAATTGCCCCGCTGTCCGCTTACGACCAGGGATGCGTGGAACTGATCCAGAATGCATTCAGTGATTATTTTCAGGGACTGGTTGAGTACGACAAAGCAAAAACAAATTTTGAAACGGCAATCAAGGAACGCTATCCGGATATCACGGAAATTCGCTGGCCGGACTAATTGAATGTAAAAAATCAAGGTCATCGGCCTGGCCGGTGGCCTTGGTTAGAAAGGAATGATGTGCTATGAAGAAAAAGCAAAAAAGCATCAGCTATGCGAAATGGGGATACATTTTCATTCTTCCGTTTTTCCTGTGCTATTTCATTTTTTCGTTGATTCCATTGGCGGATACGATCCGGTATAGCTTTTTTGAATATTATCGTTCGGGAATCAAAGAAATCGGACCAACCTTTATCGGTATGGAGAATTATGGAAGTCTGCTGGAGTCCGATATGTTAAAGTATGGTGCAAATACTTTGATTTTATGGGTAATAGGATTTATTCCGCAGATTCTGATTGCGCTGCTTTTGGCGGTATGGTTTACGGATATCAGATTAAAAATACGTGGAAAACAATTTTTTAAAGTGGTTATTTATTTGCCGAACCTGATTATGGCATCCGCATTTGCCATGCTGTTTTTTACCATATTTTCCACAAATGGGCCGATTAATTCGATTTTAATGTCTTTGGGAGTAATCCATGAAAAAATTGATTTTATGGGATCGACGTTTGGCACCCGGTCATTGATAGGGTTCATGAACTTTCTGATGTGGTTTGGAAATACGACGATTATGCTGATGGCGGCCATTATGGGCATCAGCGTGGACGTTTTTGAAGCTGCTGAAATAGACGGATGCAGCGGTCTAAGAAGGTTTTTCTCCATCATCCTGCCCCTGATACGGCCGATTCTTGCCTATACATTGATTACGGCGATTATCGGTGGGCTTCAGATGTTTGATGTTCCACAGATTCTGACAAATGGACAGGGAACTCCGGACCGTACGTCCATGACGCTCATCATGTTCCTGAACAGCCATTTAAAGAGCAAGAACTATGGCATGGCGGGCGCGTTATCCGTTTACCTGTTTATTGTCAGCGGAGCTTTGTGCTTTGTTGTATACAAGATGACAAATGGAAATGACGAGGATGGATCAAAAGCGGCGGCAAAACGGCGCGCAAAAGAAGAAAAGAGAAGGAGGAAATAGAGGTATGGAATCAAAAAAGCCAAATGCTTTGCGGAGCATTGTTGCACATTTAGTGCTGATTATTTTGTCGATCATGTGCCTGTTCTTCTTCTACATTTTAATTATTAATGCGACCCGGTCGCATGCAGATTTGCAGAAGGGGTTTTCGGCGCTTCCGGGAAAGGATTTTCTGGTCAATCTGAACAAAGTTGCGAATGACGGAACCTTCCCTATGTTCCGGGGGATTTTAAACAGTTTGGTAGTATCGGGTTTCTCGGCTGCACTTTGTACATACTTTTCGTCCTTGACGGCTTATGGGCTTTATGCGTATGACTTTAAACTGAAAAAAGTTGCGTTTACTTTTATTATGGCAATCCTCGTAATGCCGACGCAGGTTACGGCAATGGGATTCCTGCGGTTGATTACCAAGATGGGGATGTACGATTCGCTGCTCCCGCTCATTATTCCATCGATTGCTTCGCCGGCGGTGTTCTACTTTATGTACAGCTATTTACAGTCATCCCTTCCGCTGTCTTTGGTGGAAGCGGCGAGGATCGACGGAAGCATGGAGTTCAGGACCTTTAACCAGATCGTGCTTCCGATCATGAAACCGGCTATTGCGGTACAGGCTATTTTCACTTTTGTAGGTTCATGGAATAACTATTTTGTTCCTGCGTTGATTATTCAGTCAAAGGATAAAATGACGGTGCCAATTTTGATCGCAACGCTCAGGGGGGCGGATTATATGAATTTTGACAGCGCAAAAATTTATATGATGATCATGGTGGCGATTGTTCCGATTGTTATTATTTATCTGCTTCTTTCCAAATATATTATCGCAGGGGTAACTCTTGGCGGTGTAAAAGAATAAGGTATAATTGCTGTTATAAGCTGTTATAAATGCCTCCGGCGTATTGTTGGATATGTATGCCTGCAAAATCGGCTCATATGCTGTTGCAATACGCCAGGAGGCATAATGAGCATATAAGGACTAAATAAAAGGAGAACTATTATGGAAAAGAAAATCCGGGTGCATAGCGGAACATTGGATTCCCGTGTTACGCAGAGGGAAATAGAGCATGGAAAACTGGCGCGGAAAATAGCGGCGGAGGGAATGGTGCTTTTAAAAAATGACGGCCTGCTTCCGCTGGACGCATCCATGCCTGTGGCTCTTTTGGGAAGCGGCGCGGTAAAGACTGTCAAAGGGGGTACAGGGTCCGGCGACGTGAATAGTCGGGAAAGTATTTCTATTTTTCAGGGGATGAAAGAAATCGGCGCCGTTTTGGTAAGCAGCGGATGGCTGGAAGAATATGGAAAATGCTATGATGCTGCAAGAAATGAATGGAAGAAAAAAATATTGGAGGATGCAAAGCATGTGGAAAATCCATTTGACGCGTATGCGGCAAATGCATTTGCCCTGCCGGAAGGGCGTCCGATTATGGATGAAGATGTAAGAGGGGCGGAAGCTGCTGTTTATGTCATAAGCAGGATATCCGGCGAAGGCAGGGATCGGCGCAGGGCAGAGGGGGATTACTATTTAAGCGAAAGAGAACGGGAGGATATTTTGTACCTGAGCGCAAAAAAAATTCCAACAGTGCTTGTCCTGAATGCCGGAGGGATTGTGGAGCTTACGGATATTTTGGAAGAGGCAGAATATATATCGGCAATTTTAAATATTTCCCAGGCGGGGCAGGAAGGGGGGCGCGCGGCCGCAGATGTATTATTTGGCAAAAAATTTCCGGGAGGAAGGCTGACAGCAACCTGGGCCAGACGGTATGAAGATTATCCGTGTGCGGACTCTTTCAGTTATTTGAACGGCAATCTGGAAAAAGAAGAGTATAAAGAAGGGATTTATGTAGGCTACCGATATTTTGACAGCTTTGGGGTAAAACCGTTGTTCCCCTTTGGATATGGACTTTCTTATACCACGTTTGAAATGGAATTTCTGGAAGGGAGAGTCCGGGAAAATGGGATGGAAATTGATGTGGAGGTACAGAATACAGGGGGGTATTATTCCGGAAGGGAAGTTGTCCAGGTGTATGTAACTTTGCCCGGGATAGGGAGGAAAAAGGAATACCGCCGTCTGGCGGGATTTGCGAAAACGCCGTTGCTTCAGCCAGGGGAAGCATGCAGACTGATGGTTTCTGTCGAACAAAAGCAGCTGGCGGTATTTTCGGAACAGGAAAGCGCATGGGTGATGGAACAGGGAGCATATGGGATCTGGATCGGGGAGCATTCCGCTTCCCTTAGGCATGTGGCGACATTAAATATCATGGAGCGGGCAGTGATTGAACGTACGAACCGGATTTGCCCGTTGCAGCAAGAGGTTCAGGAGCTGGAAGGAGACAGCCGGAGGAAAGATGCGCAGGAAGCTTCTTTCGGAGGCGCATGGGGACAAGAGGCTGCGGAATATATATTTGTACCCGGCAGGGAAGAGCATAAAGACTGTATGCAGTATTTTGCGGCGGACTGGCCTGTGGAGGATTTGATTCCTCTTCTATACGGCAACATTACGCAGAATACCAGTATGCTTGGTTCCGCAGGATGCCATGTGCCAGGGTCTGCGGGAGAGACTGCAGAAACTTCGGAAGAAAAATACGGCATACGTTCGCTGGTTATGGCGGATGGACCGGCGGGACTCAGGCTGAGGCAGAGCTATGAGGCGGATAAGGAGAGCGGAACGGTTTATGGGGCGGGAGTCCTGGGATGCCTGGAAAACGGCTTTTTAGAGCCGATGGAACACCATGAAGGCGCGGAAATATATTATCAGTTCTGTACGGCGTTTCCGGTGGGTACATTAATGGCGCAGACTTGGGACGAAGAGCTTTTGAAGGAATTCGGCAGGGCGATAGCGGAGGAAATGAAGGAATTTTATGTGGATTTATGGCTGGCGCCGGGAATGAATATTCAAAGGAATCCATTATGCGGGCGGAATTTTGAGTATTATTCCGAGGATCCTTTATTGTCAGGAGTGATGGCGGCGGCGGTGACGGAAGGCGTGCAGAGCAGAAAGGGATGCGGCGTGACGCTGAAACATTTTGCATGTAATAACCAGGAAGATAACCGCATGGGCGTGGATGTCCGTGTATCCGAAAAGGCATTGAGGGAAATATATCTCCGCGGATTTGAAATTGCAGTAAAACGGAGTGCGCCGATGGCCATAATGAGTTCTTATAATCTGGTGAATGGAATACATGCGGCGAACAATAAAGACCTGTGTACGGTGATTGCACGTGGGGAATGGGGATTTGACGGCGTAATTATGTCTGACTGGAATACGACTGTTCCAAAGGACGGAAGCATTCCGTGGAAGTGCGCCGCTGCGGGCAATGATATCATTATGCCGGGAAATGCAGAGGACGACAAAAATATCCGGGAGGCGTATGAACAGGGCATGCTTTCGGAAAGCGATATCAGGAGCAGCGCGGGCCGTGTGATAGAATTGGTGCGGAAGTTAGCGTGAGAGGAACTTCCTCTTTTGCGATTATTCTTGAAATCATGAACTTAGGATAGTATACTAAGAATAGGGATATGAAATCATGTGTAACAGAGAGGAGGAACCAATGACTTACGAAGAAATAGTGGCAAGTGTAAAGACGGCGTATGCGGATGTGGATGCAAGCCATATTACGGATCATGTGGCATTTCAGTTTAATGTGACAGGGGAAGGCGAAGGCGCTTTCTACGTGGAGATCAAAGACGGCAAAGTGAACGTAGAACCTTATGAATACCATGACCGTGATATTCTGGTTACTGCAAATGCGGATACAGTCATAGGGCTTGCCAATGGCAAGATCGATCCGGTGAAGGCATACCTGATCGGCAAGCTGAAAGCGGAGGGGGATCTGGGCAAGGCAGCTTTTCTGAAACAGCTTTCAGGCAAGACGGATAAGAAGAAAAAATAAGGCAACATTACATAATAAAAATAAAAGGGTATCCGTCTGGCGGATATCCTTTTTTGCAGAATTGATTTCCATGATCAATAATGCTAGGGTAAAGTTTTTGTAGGAAAACAGAATAGAAAGAAATAGGAAAGCACCTT
>OFFT01000044.1_pt1 | contig 94943 bp, 81 predicted proteins | sample 1521581 | NCBI WGS metagenome assembly OFFT01 (sample SAMEA3504084, study PRJEB24116) | mouse gut metagenome | biome: mouse gut; feature: mouse-associated habitat; material: faeces | place: Denmark | collected 2011
AAAAATGAAGCTGCCGTTTCACGAATTTTCATTCGTTAAAGCGACAGCCCCATGATTAATGTAGAGAATGGATTTTCGGGATTCCCTATATTTTGGAGGCCTTATCCGTTAAATAAATCTGCTCCTTACAATACTTTTCAATCATCTGTATAAATTCATCAGCTGTCGCGACTTGACGTTCGGATTCTTCCCGGCTGGCAATGTAGAAATCATCATAATCGCTTGCATGACGTATCTCTTCTGCCTCGCCGATTTTTCGCCCAATATCTCTTGGGAATATTCCTGTTTTTACATAACTTTTATTAAAATTTCCAATTGCATCTTTGTGGCGCTTAAAAGCATTGCCGTATAAAGCATGCACTGCATTTACAGTGTAAAAAATTGCATAATAAGCTCTGTTATTTGCACTTTTGTATTCATCTGCCGCCAATAATATTTTAGCCGCCCGCAGATTATCTTTTGCGGTTCGGATTCGGTGCAAACATAAGTCTTTACGTGATCCTATATCTTCTTTATGCTGCTCCATATAAAATCACTCCTTCTTTATAGATGTTTGCATAGAACGGATAATTTGTTCTCCACTTTGTAAAATGCTCCTTATTCTTTGCAATGGGCTTTATATCAAGATCATTATCCAAGTTAAAATCGTAGGTCATATAAGAGAGCTTCCGGCTATATGCCTTTAAATCGGAATCTGGCAAATCAAGCAAGAACATAAGATCTATGTCAGAATCTGTTTTGAAATCACCTCTGGCATAGGAACCATATAAAATCACTGCTTGTAAATAGGGACCATAGATTTTCTTAACTTCAGAAAGATACTGTTCTATTAAATGCTGCATTGCTTGTGACATACGCCATGCCCCCTTCCCTTACATTTATCTATCTTTTAAACGAGATTCTGTTTATATTATACCCTTTAATAGATATTTTCACAATCCGATTTTTATCAAAAAAAGAGGACGGTTGACACCGCCCTCAAAAATATGCTTTTTACAATCCGGACAATTCAGGCACCCACCGGCTTCCTCCGCCCGGAACGTGCAAAGGAGAAATCCGTATGGTACACAAGCTGCTCCATCAAAACGCCCAGCAGCGTACCGGCAATCACATCCAACACGGAGTGCTGCTTCAAAAACATGGTAGCCAGTATAATCGACACCATCAGCAGGAAGGACCCGCCGCGAATCCAAATATTTCCTCCAAGCTTCCGGTTCTTCGCCACAGCCACATGAGCCGCAATGGAATTAAACACGTGAATACTCGGAAAAATATTGGTAGCCGTATCCGTCCGGTAAAGCATCTGAATGGCAAAGGTAAAAATATTGTGCCGCTCAAAGGAGGCAGGCCGGAGCAGATGCCCGTTGGGGTATACGGTAGACACCACCAGAAACAGCGTCATCCCCGTAAACAGGAAGATACAGTACTGATAAAATTCCTTCTTCTTATCAAACTGAAAAAACAGATAGACAAAAACAGCCGCCACATAAACAAACCACAGCAGGTAAGGCACAATAAATACTTCCGAAAAAGGAATCAAATCGTCCAACCGCACATGAATCACATGGTAAGGCAGGTTTGCCCGGCTCTCAAGCCATATAAAACAGGGCATATAGATAAGTCCGTAGAGCAGGACAAGAGCATGCCGATATTTTTTCCACAAAGCTTTCATATCTTCATCTTCTTTCCTTAAAATCTTCTATTTCATCATTGTCATTTTCTGAATCGAAGTATATCACTTTGAAAATACCAATACAATGACCTTTAAAATATTTTAAGAAAATTTTATAAAAATATGCTATTCCCACAAATAATCATTGATAAAAACAGACTTGCGGATACAATTTAATAAACAGCCCGGGGGTATACGGCTCGAACAGTGGAAAATAATGGCAATACACTTGTTAATATACGGCAATTAATGAGCAATGTGTTACATTCTTTGTCTCCCTCCAATGATAGTAAGCGTCCCCGAAAGGCAGGAAACCGTCAGCACATCTTCTGGCGCATAAGGCTCTCCGTCCGTGTGGAAGGGGAGGGGCATCTCGGGTCGTATTTCCAAAGACTTTACCCGGTACTGATGAATCCCTTTAAAGATATTATGCCGCCCCCGGTAGGCCGTAGGAAACATAAGAGCAATGGTCAGCTTGCTTAAGCCTTCCACCACACATACATCCAGAAACCCGTCATCTGCCTTTGCCTGGGGACACATTTTCAATCCGCCGCCCTCATAGGGACAATTCAAAGCAGAGAGAAAATAAGTCCGCGGAAAACGCAGCTTCTTGTGGTGATCCAAAGTAAGACGTACGGGAACAGGACGAAACAGAAGGATCTGCTTCAGGGCAATCCCCACATAAGTCAGCTTCCCAAGTCCAAAACGGTTCAGGACATTCTTAATAGGAGAACCAAGAGCCTCCTGACAAACCGCAGCGTCAAAGCCGCAGCCGCAGCTTCCCGCAAACCGCCGTGACCAGGAGCCGTAGGTTATAAGCCCCAGATCAATCCTTTGAAAATAAGAGGGATGCAGAATATTATGAAGAGCCGCCTCCGGTGCGGAGGGAAGCTTTAAGCTTCTGGCAAAATCATTGCTGGAACCTGTGGGAATATAGCCGAAGGTAACCTTATTGAAATCCTGAATCCCGTCAACGACCTCATTTACCGTACCGTCTCCTCCAACGGTCACAAGAGTCAGTTTTTCCCCTCTTGAGGTGATTTCCTTAGCCAGCTTTGTCGCATGATAACGGTAAGAAGTAAAATACACCCGGTATTCTACCTGTTCCCGTTCCAAAATCTCTTCTATGGTCTGCCAGACAACTTTCCCGTTTCCGGAACGAGAACCGGGATTGACAATGAAATAGTACATTCGCTTCCCCTCTCCTCACAGGGAAGCATTGCTGCAATTTCCCTGCAAACTGTAAAAATCCAATACTCTTTTTCCCATTATAGCATTGTAAAAAAACCTGTTCAAGAAGCTTTTGACAGCATGGAGTTCTCCTTGACGGTCTTGGCCGGATCATGTAGAATAAACGAATACAAAAGGGCCTCTTTTCAGATATATAAGATTGTACCGGGGAGGAAAAGAATGGGAAATAGACGGTGGCGTCTGACGGCAGTGTGCTTTTTTATTTTATTTCTGCTGGGCTTTGAGGCGGGAGGATTTCAGATTTCGCTTTTGAAAATTATAGAGGCAGAGGGGTTTTCCTCCGGCTTAAGCGGCGTCTTGGTGTCCGGTCAGTACGGTGCGATCATCATTATGCCCCTGCTGGTTGGCGGTTTTGCAGATCGAAGGGGAAAACGCAAGGTATTGGCGGCCTCCTGCCTGATTTTTGCTCTTGGAGTATTTGGAATGTCGACCCTGCATGCCTTTGGAGCTTTGATGCTTTCGGCGTTTGCCATTGGCACGGGCTACAGTGTCAGTGAAAGCATCGGTTCGGCGCTCTTGGCCGAGGTTCACGGAGAAAAGTCAGGAAAATATATGAATCTTTCCCAGTGCTTTTTCAGCCTGGGGGCCATGGTGAGCCCTCAGATACTGGAGCTTGGAAGCAGAAGTTTTGGGTGGAGCTATCAGAGTCTTTTCCGCATTTGTGCCATAGCAGGGCTTGCGGCCTGTGTCCTGGTTCCGGTTTGGTCCGGAAAGGATGTGCCTGCTGCCGTATCCACCGAGAAGGAGGTGCGGCCTATTGGCCGGGAGATCCTATATCTGGCAGCAGGCCTGTTTGTATATGCCGGACTGGAGGGAGGCATCAGCTACTATCTGGACAGCTTTGCCGCGACGGAGCTTATGCGGCCGGAGCATGGGGCCAATATGCTGTCTCTCTTTTGGCTGTTTATGCTGGGAGGACGTGTGATCTGCGGCCTGCTGTACCGTTACCGGCGCGTGCTTCTGGGGATCAGCCTGTTTGGAACCGGTATCTTTTTATTTATTTTAAGTATATTTCCTTCCCTTGCCGCGGGATATATCTGCTTTTCCCTTATAGGCCTCTGTCTGGCATCTATCTGGCCCAATCTGATGAGCCTTGCGGTGGAGGGTTACGAGGGGAATTCGGCGCAGGCGGCGGGAATTATCTCCACAGGCGGCGGACTGGGATCGGTGCTCTCCCCTCTTTTCCTTGGAATGATTATGAACGGCGCGGGATTAAGAGTGGGTTTTGGAGTGCTGGGGGTTTTTTCACTGGCCGGAATGCTGATCTGCGGAGGTTACTACAGGACAATGGAGAAAAGGCAAGACAGAAGCTATGGGAAAGGCGGCATATATGAATGAATTAGTGATAAGAGCAATTTTCTCTTTGCCAAAGATACTGCTGTGGAAATTTAAGTACGGCGGACGGCTGACCATGCCCTTGGTTCAGTCCTTTGGCAAACATGCGGAGCTTCACTTGGATAAAAAAGCAAGAGTATCCATAGGAAAAGAAACCGTATCGCGGTTCGGGCTGTTCCTGCGTGCGGAGGGCGGTGAGCTGTTCATTGGAGATAAGTGCTTTTTTAACACTCATGTGTCCGTTACCTGTCTGGAGCGTATCCGCATTGGGGACAGATGCCAGATTGCCAACAATGTGATAATTGTAGATCAGGATCATGATTACAGGGCTTCCTGGGGAACCTATCATACGGCCCCTGTTGAGATCGGCAATGATGTGTGGATAGGTGCAAATGCCGTTATACTAAAAGGAAGCACTATCGGGGATGGAGCTGTGATTGCGGCCGGGGCCGTAGTTCGGGGACATGTAAAGCCCCATAGTCTGTATCTGGGCATTGCAAAGGGACAGCGCCCTATAAAGCCGGACTTATAAGCACGGCTCTTACGGGTTTTTACCTTCATCCGCCCCGGCAATTATCTTTTCGATGCCTCTCATATCGGCGGCAATGTCAGTAAAGGAGCTCCAGTAGCTGCCGATCAGCTTCTCCGTAGCGGCGAGACAGTAGAGATCCAGAAGGGCATCATGCATCCCTGCCTCGGAATTGCGGCTTAAGGTGCGTGTCTCGTTGCTGATAATCCGTCCGGGAAAGGTCTTTCTGAGAAGAGCCTCCTCTTTGGCGTCGTCGGTAGCCAGGAAGAAGCGTGTTTCCGGGAAAGCCTCCAGCTCCTTTTGCATAAGAGCGATAAACTGCTCCGTGGTGCTCTTTCCCATGGAAACGGTGTTGTCTGTCCGGCGGATATGCACGCCTACACAGCGCTTTCCGAAGGAAGCGGTGATAACATCCATACGCCTTTGCAGCGAGGGAACCGGTACGTAAAAATGATAGTCACGGGAAGGATAGAAATGCTCCCATGTAAAAAGATAGACGGGATTCTTCAGGCTTTCATAAAAGCTCCGGTGGAGGATGCCGTCCGTTTTATGCTTTAGAATGTCATCGTTGCCAAAGCGCTGCCGGGCAATGAGCTGGTAAAAAAGCTTTCTTGGATCCTTAAGGGAACGGATGTTGATGATTCGGATCTCCTTTACCGGCTGAAACAGAGATTCAAAGGAGCAGTTAAGCTCCGGACAGAGATACCAGAGTACAATCAGGCGCTCTCCCCGTTTCTTGGCCAGCTCCCAGGCGGAATTAATCACCCGCATCCTATTGCATAAACCACCCGAAGGTTGTATTATTATCATAGTATGGTTTGCCTTTCTTTGGGAAATTTGTAATAGTATAATATATTAGTATAACACATTTTGCAGAAAATGAAAACAGGGAGCGGTCTTCAAACATAAAGCCGCCTACAGGAGAAAAGATGAAGCCACAGAAAATCAAAAATTTATTTCTGCGTCAGAGCTATCAGGACGCATGGGAGGAGTACGAAAAATCCCTGACAAAAAAATATTTTATCCGCTGGGATTACGTGATTCTGACCGCCTCCAATGAGGAACAGGCAGCGGCCTATCAGGCGCAGATTGATATACGTCTCCGGCAGGGACGCCTTCCGGCGGAGACGGTCTACAAGGTGCTGCCGGATCCGGAGGGAAAGCGAGTGGGCTCCGGCGGAGCTACCTTTCATGTGATGAAGTATATCAGCGAGGAGAGCGGGGAGGAACATTGCTTTCGGAATAAGAGAATACTTGTGATTCATTCCGGCGGGGATTCCAAGCGGGTTCCTCAGTATTCGGCCTGCGGCAAGCTCTTTTCACCGGTGCCCCGGGAGCTCCCGGACGGACGCCGCTCTACGCTGTTTGACGAATTTATCATTGGAATGTCCGGTATGCCGGCCCGGTTTAAAGAGGGAATGCTTGTTCTATCCGGGGATGTTCTGCTTCTGTTCAATCCCCTGCAGGTGGACATGGCCTTCCGGGGAGCCGCGGCTATTTCCGTGAAGGAGCATGTGGATACCGGAAAGGATCACGGTGTATTTTTAAGCGATTCTCAGGGAAATGTGGGAAAATTTCTTCACAAGCAGAGCGTGGCCCAGCTTCGGAAGCTTGGTGCGGTGAACGGACAGGACGCAGTTGATTTGGATACGGGAGCTATTCTTCTGGACTGCGATCTGCTGGAGAGCCTGTTTGGACTGATTGGCGAGAAGGGAAGCGTAGTGCCGAAGAAATACGATCGTTTTGTCAATGACAGGGCGCGTATCAGCTTTTATGGGGATTTTTTGTATCCTTTGGCTTCGGGCGCCACTCTGGAACAGTATTTAAAGGAAAAGGCGGAGGGAGAGCTTTGCGAGGAACTTCTCAGCTGCCGCCACGCCATTTGGAAAGCAATCGGTGATTATACCCTTAAGCTTATCTGCCTGTCTCCGGCCAGGTTTATTCATTTCGGAACCACAAGAGAGCTTCTTAGTCTTCTGACGGAGGAGATTGACAATTATGAGTTTCTGGACTGGCGGGGGCAGATCTTCGGCGTGGAGGAGAATCCCGGCGCCTGTGCCTACAGCAACAGCTATATTGAAAAGAATACCCGGATTGATGCCTCCGCCTACATTGAGGACAGCTATATTTATGAGGGAACTCAGGTGGGAAAGGGGTGTGTGATAGCTGCAGCGACCCTGTGCGGAGAGCGGATTCCCGATCATACGGTGCTTCACGGTTTAAAGCAGAAGAACGGTACTTTTGTCATTCGGGTTTATGGTGTGAATGACAATCCCAAGGACACCCTGGAGAATCAGGGAGCCTTTCTTTGCGGGACGCTTCAAAGCTTCCTTGCCGCTGCAGGATTGAAGCCTGAGGAGGTCTGGGACGGTGAGGGGCATTACCTGTGGAATGCGGCCCTTTATCCTGTGTGCGGTTCCATTGGTGAGGCTGTGGCTGCCGCCATGCTGATTTTAGATCTTGCCTCCGGGAAGACGGAGCGGGCGGAGGAATACCGGACTATGAAGCGCTTAAGTCTTCAGGCCAGCTTTGAACAGGCGGATACACAGGAGATTGCGGCGTGGCAGGCAAAGCTGAATACACAGGTGCGGATTACCCGTTTTCTTCTGGCCATAGAGGAGCGCAGAAGTATCAGGGAAGCGGCGGCGGTCTTCGGAAGTCAGGGGATGACGGAGGGACAGCTTGAAAGGCTGAAGGGGATTGCGGAGGAAGCGGAATTTGGGCTGCGCATGCGCCTTTATTACTATTTGTCAAAGATGACAAAGGGACATGAGAGCGAGGAGCTGGAGAATAAATGCTTCCGCCACATCTGTGACAGCCTCTATGACGCAAGCATCGGAAGGGCTCCGGCGCAGAAGAAGTATCATATTGCAAAAGATGAGGTTCGGGCAGAGCTTCCTGTGCGGGTGAACTTTGGAGGCGGCTGGTCCGATACGCCGCCCTACTGCAATGAGCATGGGGGAACGGTGCTCAATGCGGCCGTGAAGTTAAACGGGATTCTGCCGGTTGTCGTGACGGTGCGGAAACTGGACAGGCCCTGTATTGCCCTTGCAAGCACGGATTTGGGAGCTTATGAGGAATTTACGGATGTGGGACGCCTGAGAAGCTGCAGAGATCCGTTTGACACCTATGCTCTTCATAAAGCGGCGCTTCTGGCCTGCGGGATTGTTCCTTTAAAAGAGGAGATATCCTTCGAAGCCCTTCTGGAAAGGCTGGGCGGCGGCCTGTATCTGTCTACGGCGGTTATGGGCATTCCCAAGGGATCCGGCCTTGGCACCAGCAGTATTTTGGCTGGGGCCTGTGTGAAGGCAATTTTTGAATATATCGGCAAAGAAGTTACGGAGAATGATTTATATACCCATGTACTCTGCATGGAGCAGCTGATGAGCACCGGGGGCGGCTGGCAGGATCAGGTAGGGGGGCTTACCATGGGAATCAAGCTGGCGTCCACAAGACCGGGACTGCTGCAGGAGATACAGGTGGAGCATCTGACAATTCCGGAGGAGGCCGCAGAGGAGCTTAAGGAGCGTTTTGTTTTGATTTATACGGGACAGCGGCGTTTGGCCCGGAACCTTTTGAGAGAAGTAGTAGGCGGCTATATCGGATCCAATCCCAATTCCATTGAGGTGCTCTATGAGATACAACGGACGGCAGTACTGATGAAGTTCGAGCTGGAAAAGGGAAATATCGACGGCTTTGCAAAGCTTTTGGAAGAACACTGGGAGCTGTCCAAACGGCTGGATGCAGGCAGCACCAACACCTGTATTGATCAGATCTTTTTAAGCTGTCAGGATCTGCTTTCGGCCCGGATGATCTGCGGGGCGGGCGGAGGCGGTTTCCTTCAGGCGGTTTTGAAGAAGGGACGCACAAAGGAGGAGCTGCGTGAGCGCATCCGCAGCGTGTTCCAGGACAGCGGTGTGGATGTATGGGATTGTGAGCTTGTTTTTTGACGGAACCTGAATCGCACAAATCGATTTCCGGACACATGTATCCGCGGCCGGAAACTGACTTCATAAGGGTGTGCTGTAAAGGATATTACAGGACTTATATATAGGAGAATTGACTTGAAAGTGATGCAGATTAATACCGTATGCGGCAGCGGCAGCGTGGGCCGTATTATGGTGGATTTGATTCATGCACTGGAGGCAGAGGGGGAGCAGGGCATGGCCGCCTTCGGCCGAAGGGAAGCCCCTCCCGGCGTGCAGGCATACAAGTTCGGTACAAAGCCGGATATGGCACTTCATGTGCTTCATACATTTTTTCGGGGAGAGCATGGATTTGCGTCAGGAAGGCAGACGGAGAGGCTGATTCGCAAGATAGAGGAATATGATCCGGACATCATTCATCTTCATAATATCCACGGCTTTTTCTTAAATGCGGAGAGGCTTTTTGCATATCTGAAAACTGCCGGAAGACTTGTGGTATGGACGCTTCATGACTGCTGGAGCTTTACGGGGCACTGTGCTTATTTTGATTACTGCGGGTGCACGAAGTGGAAGACAGGCTGCGAGGCCTGCCCTCAGTACAGGAACGTATACCCTTATGCCCTGTTTAAGGATAATTCAAAGCATAATTACGAGCGCAAAAAAGCAGCGTTTACCGGAGTTCCCAGGCTTACACTGGCAGCTCCCTCTTCTTGGCTCTCCGATCTGGTGAGACAGTCTTATCTTAAAGAATATCCCATCCGCGTAATTCCCAACGGAATTGCCCTGGACAAATTTCATCCTGTGGAGAACGGGCTTCGGAACCGCCTCGGCATGGAAAAAAAGTTTGTTCTTCTGGGCGTTGCGAGTATGTGGGAGGAAAGAAAGGGTTATGCTTACTTTGAGACCCTGGCGGAACGGCTGGACAGCTCTTTCCGGATCATCCTGATTGGCCTTTCCAAAGAGAAGCTTAAGAAGCTGCCCCCGGGCATTTATGGAGTGATGCGCACGGAAAGCATGGAGGAACTGGCGGAGTATTATTCCATGGCGGATGTGTATGTAAATCCGACCCTGGAGGATAATTTCCCCACGACCAATCTGGAAGCACTGGCCTGCGGAACTCCGGTCATTACCTTTGCCACAGGGGGAAGTGTGGAGTCCGTGGATGACAAGACCGGGAAAATTGTGCCCAAAGGAGACACGGAAGGACTTCTGCGCGCCATAATGGAGCTGCGGGAGGAACCGTCCAGGCGGGAAGCGTGTCTGGAAAAGGCAAAGGAGTACGATAAGAATCACAGGTTCCGGGAATATCTGGATTTATACCGGGAGCTGCTGGAGGAATCACATGTATAGACCCAAGGTGTCCATTGTGACAACAACCTATAATGACAGGGAAAGCCTTAAGAAAACTATTGACCAGGTTCTGCGGCAGGATTACGGGAATCTGGAATATATTATTGTGGACGGAGGCTCTACCGACGGGACCTTAGAGGTGATCCGGGAGGCGGAAGACAGGCTTGGCGGGCGTCTCTGCTGGATTTCCGAGCCGGATTCCGGAATCTATGACGGTTTAAACAAAGGGTTTCGGATGGCTACAGGAGAGATTCTGGGATGCTGCTTTGACGAATTCGCGGGGCCGGATGTAATATCAAAGATGGTGGAGCTTGTAGAACGGGAGGGCACGGACGGTGTTCACGGCGATCTCTGCTATATGGAGGGAGAACGCGTCGTGCGCCGCTGGCATCAGGGACAGGGCCATATCCGCTATGGATGGATGCCGGGGCATCCTACGCTGTATCTGCGCAGAGAGGTCTATGAGACTTATGGGTATTATAAGACGGATTACCGGATCTCAGCCGACTATGAATTTATGATCCGCATTTTAAAGGATGAAAAAGTGAAGCTTTCCTATCTGCCGGAGGTGTTGGTTTACATGGCTCACGGAGGGACAAGCACTCACAGTCTTGGTGCTTATCTTGCCGGATTAAAGGAGGGACACCGGGCGCTGAAGGAGAACGGCGTCAGAGCGCCCTGGTTCACGGATGTGTGCCGGACCTTACGGGTACTTGCACAATTTGTAAAAAAGGGATAAAATACCTTAAACAAACGAAATGGTATTTTACGGAAAATAGAAGGTGGTTTGGAAGTGGAACTAATCTATCGGATAACAAATGAGCTTTGGAAGCGTCTTTTGGCATGGATGAAGGCGGAGAAAAACCAGGAGCGCTTTCTTCTGGCGTGCTTGGGCATCAGTCTGCTGCCGATTCTCGTTCTGAGCTTTTTTAATCATCCCGTTATGGATGACTTTAATTATGGGATTTTGACCCACCGGGCATTTGTGGAGAACAAGGGATTGGGCTGTGTAATACCTGTTTTGCAGGCTGCTGTTCAGCGGGCGGTCAATCTCTGGAATGAGTGGCAGGGAACCTTTATGTTCAGCATTATAGGAGCCTTAAGGCCCTCAATTTTTTCCGAGAAGCTGACCTTTACCCATACCTTTATTCTGCTGGGGCTTCTGTGCGGCGGCGTTATATATTTCTGCAGGATACTGCTCCACCGGATACTGGGACTGTCCCGGCATGTGGCGGTCAGTGTGTCCGCTGTGCTTTTGATGCTCTGTATTCAGTATGTGCCCGTGGGGCTGGAGGCTTTTTACTGGTGGATAGGAAGCGTCGGCTATACGGGAATGTTCGGTGTTATGCTGGTATTGTTTGCCAAGTTGTTTTTATGTAAATACGAGAAGCGGATTCCGGTTAAGCGCATGGCTGCTATGATGGCTATGGCCTTTTTGCTGTCGGGGAATATGTTCCCCATTATGCTTCTGACGGCTGTGGTGATGTTTCTCAACCTCCTGGATATTTTAATCGGAAAGCAGTATGACAAGGTGATGAAGCTGCGTATGACGGCTTTAAGCATCGTGTATTATGCAGGATTTATTCTCAATCTGGCGGCTCCGGGAAACGGGCGGAGGCAGTCAAATTTTGAGCCGCGTACGCCCCTCCAGGCTATTTACAAATCCTATTCCTATTCTCTGGAATATCTGTCCGAGTGCACCAATGCGGTGATTGTGCTGGCGATGATTGGCTTGTTTCTTTATATGCTGTACAAGCTTAAGGATACAGCGTTTTCCTTCCGGCTTCCTCTGCTGTTTACTCTGATAAGCTACAGCATGGTGGTGGTGATGTGGGTGCCGGGTATGTATGCGGTGCGTTTTATCTCCGGAGGGCGTTATTACAATATCCTGTATTATGGAGTGATTTTGTTTTATGGGGCCAATGCCGTTTACTATGCGGGCTGGTTCCGCCGTCAGTATGAGCGGTGTGAGGAGCAGGTGCGGGGATTGCTTCAAAAGGCGGCGCCGCTTCTTATGGGAACGGCAGGGCTTCTCTGCGTGATCCTTGGCTTTGCGAAAATCAATATGGTGCGGGATGTGGAGGAGATTCTCTCGGCCAAAGCACTGAAATCGCTGGTGTACGGAGAAGCGCAGGTGTATCATCAGGAGATTAAGAAGCGGGAAGCTATGTATAATGATCCGAATATCAGAGAAGTGGAGGTAGAAGAGGTTACTTACCGTCCGGAGCTTTTGTACTTCGGAACTCTGACCCCGGATCCGGATGAGAGCCGGAATCAGGCTATGTGTGCATATTACGACAAGGACTATATGGTGAAAATCGTTCCGGAGGAGGAAACGGGCGGCGAAGCCGGTGAAGAAGCGGAACAGGAGCAGCAATGATAAGAGGATTGCGGAACCGAAATATAAGGAGAAGGTGAATGAAGTGTCTGGTGATTGTCCCGGCGTATAACGAAGAAGAGAATATTGTGCGGGTCATTGAGAATTTAAAGGAGAATTATCCGGCCTATGATTATGTGGTGATCAATGACGGTTCCTCCGACAATACGGCGGGGCTGTGCCGGAGGATGGGCTATGAGCTGATTGATCTGCCGGTGAATCTGGGGCTGGCGGGAGCCTTTCAGACAGGGCTTAAGTATGCCTACCGGCAGGGGTATGATTATGCCATACAGTTTGATGCCGATGGGCAGCACCGGCCGGAGTTTATCGACGCCATGCTGGACAAGATTCAGGAGGGCTATGATATAGTCATCGGCTCCCGGTTTGTGACGGAGAAAAAGCCCTGTTCTCTGCGGATGTTGGGAAGCAATCTTATTTCCCTTGCCACCGGAATTACTACGGGAAGAAAAGTGAAGGACCCCACCTCAGGCATGCGGATGTTTAATAAGAGGATGATTGCCGAATTTGCCCTGAACTTAAATTACGGACCGGAGCCGGATACCATTTCTTATCTTTTAAAACAGGGAGCGACGATTGCGGAGGTGCAGGTGGAGATGGACGAGCGGGTTGCGGGTGAAAGCTATCTGAATCTTTCCCGTTCCGTAATGTATATGCTGCGGATGCTGCTGTCCATTCTGTTTATTCAGAACTTTCGGAAGCGCAGGGAGGTGAGGGCCAAATGACGCCGGTATTTCGGATTTTACTGATTGTGGTGTCTTTACTGACTACCTATTATATTTTGAAGCGGATTCGCCAGTCAAAGCTGCAGATTGAGTATGCGATTTTCTGGATCCTTTTTTCCGGGGTGCTCATTGTATTCAGCCTGTTTCCCTGGCTGGTATCTCTGTTTACCCGCATCATCGGGATGCAGCTTCCGGTAAATTTTATTTTTCTGCTGTTTATTTTCGTACTTATGGTTAAAATGTTTTTTATGACCATTGAATTGTCAACATTGGAAAATAAGGTGAAGGATCTCACCCAGGAACTGGCTCTGGAGGAAAAGGAGAGGCGGGACGAGCAGAAAAAGCTTTTGGAGGAGACTGACGCAAAGAAGGATACAAAAGCTGAATAGATGGAACGTATTTAACGGAATGAAGAAGGAAGAAAAGGAGATAGCCATGAAAAAAATTATGATTACGGGCTGCAACGGACAGCTGGGACGGGCGGTAAATCAGCAGTATGCGGGAAGTACGGAATACGAGCTTGTTAATACGGATGTGGGGGAATTGGACATTACAAGGGTGGACGAGGTACTGGCCTTTGCCCGGGAGGTAAAGCCCTGTGCCATTATCAACTGCGCGGCCTACACCAATGTGGATAAGTGCGAGACGGAGGTGGATCTGGCCTGGAAAATCAATGCCATCGGTGCCAGAAATCTTGCCATTGCCGCAACGGATGTGAAAGCAAAGCTGATGCATATTTCCACGGACTATGTATTTCCGGGGGATGTGTGCGAGAAACCGCTGACTGAATTTGACACGCCGGCGCCCAAGAGCATGTACGGTGCCACCAAGCTGGCGGGAGAGCAGTTTGTACGGGATTTTTCAGATCACTTTTTTATCATTCGTACCGCCTGGCTGTACGGGGACGGACACAATTTTGCAAAGACCATGTTAAAGCTGTCCGAAACCAACGATACGATTGGCGTTGTAATGGATCAGGTGGGAACGCCCACCAGTGCTGCGGAGCTTGCGAAGGCCGTAAAATATCTGCTTCCCACCGATAATTACGGACTGTTTCACGGGACATGCGAGGGAAATACCAACTGGGCGGAGTTTGCCAAGACGGTTCTTAAGCTGGCAGGAAAGAAAACGGAGATCGAGCCGATCACTACGGAGGAATATAAACGCCGCTTTCCGGCTTCCGCGGATCGGCCGGCCTACTCCATTTTAGAAAATTATATGCTGAAGCTGACAACGGACTTTACCTTTGCCGGCTGGCAGGATGCGATTGAGGTGTATATGAAGGAGCTGGGACTGTAACGGTTCTTTCATATGAGTGTACAGGAACAGTTATTACGTAACTGGAATAGGAGAAATACCTGATGACAGGAAATGATATTTTGTATTTGGTGATACCCTGCTACAATGAGGAGGCAGTTCTTCCGGAGACGGCGAAACGGCTTCTGGAAAAGATGAATTCCATGCTTGAGCGGAACATGATTGCAAAGGAGAGCAGGATCATGTTTGTAAACGACGGCTCAAAGGATAGGACCTGGGAGCTTATCGAAGAGCTGCATGCCTCCAATCCCATTTATTCCGGCGTGAAGCTTTCCCGAAACAAGGGCCACCAGAACGCCCTGCTGGCAGGACTGATGACTGCGAAGGAGAAGGCGGATATGACCATTTCCCTGGATGCGGATCTGCAGGACGATATTGATGTGATTGATCAGATGGTGGAGAAGTACTATGCGGGAAACGACGTGGTGTACGGGGTGCGCAGCGCCCGGAAGACAGATACTTTTTTCAAAAAGTTCACGGCCCAGGGATTTTATAAAATCATGCAGGCTATGGGAGTGGACATTGTCTACAATCATGCGGATTACCGGCTGATGAGCAGGAGAGCTCTGGAAGGATTGGCGGAATTCAAGGAGGTTAATCTGTTTCTTAGAGGAATTGTTCCGTTGATAGGATACAAGTCGGATATCGTGACTTATGAACGCCATGAGCGATTTGCGGGGGAGTCCAAATATCCCCTGAAAAAGATGCTTGCCTTTGCTACGGACGGGATTACTTCTTTTAGCATTAAGCCGATTCGCATGATTACGGTCTGCGGGTTTTTGATTTTTGCCGTGAGTATTTTGATGCTGATTTATTCTCTTGTGGTGCATTTCACCGGGCGGACCATTCATGGATGGACCAGTATGATTGTATCCATCTGGGCCATCGGAGGACTGCAGCTCCTGGCTATCGGCGTCGTGGGAGAATATATAGGAAAGATTTACCTGGAGACGAAAGAACGGCCCAAGTTTATTATTGAAAAGGTGTTGGATCGGACGGAACCGGAATAAGGAGATTTATGAAAAGAATTTTGGAAAAATATCAGTTAGATTGGGCGGATGTCTCGTATCTGCTTGTTATGACTGTGATTGGTATTGCCATCCGGGGAATTCTGAGGGTGGTGACAACCGTAGACTGGGAGATGTACTGGGATCCCTGGATTTCGGACTTAAGGGAAATGGGCTTTTCCTATCTGGCCACAGACCGCTATGATTATGCTCCCTCCTTTGTATATATTTTGTGGGTTATCAGCAAGCTTCCCGTCAACCCGATGACGGCTTATAAGTCCATACATATTGTCTTGGATTTTGCGGCAGCAGCAGTTATGGGGAAGCTGGTTATGGAGACGACCAAAAGCAGAATAAAGGGCTTTAGCACTTACGGCCTGATGCTGATTGTGCCTACTATTTGGGCGGACAGCGCCCTTTGGGCCCAGTGTGATATTATTTTTATGCTGTTTATTCTTCTGTGCTTTTATTACCTGTTTCGGCAAATGCCGAACCGGGCGATGTTTTTTTACGGACTGGCCTTTGCCTTTAAGCTTCAGTCATTGTTTATTTTCCCGTTCCTGGTGATTCTGTGGGTAAATAAAAAGATTAAGATTCAGCATTTCTTATGGATTCCGGGCCTTTATTTCCTGAGTATTATTCCGGCCTGGATTGCCGGGAGACCTCTGATTGAGCTGATTAATATTTATATGGCCCAGGGAGCGCAGGATGTGTGGTCCCTGTCTATTAAGTGGGCCAATATCTATCAGATTATCGGAAATCAGTATTTCCTTCTGGAATATGCGGAGGCGGGAACATGGCTGATTCTGGGGATTCTGATGTGTGTGATGTTTGTTATGGCACAGAAGCGTTATCGTATTACCAATGAATTCATTGTACAGATAGCGCTGTTTTTTGCCATTCTTACCCCTTATTTTCTGCCCCATATGCATGAACGGTACGGATGTCTGGCAGATGTTTTGGCCATTCTCTATGCCATGATGAACTGGAAGCGGTTCTATATTCCTCTGGTGCAGATTCTGATGTCCTTTACCTGCTATATGGCTTATTTAAGCCACCTGGGTGATCAGGAGCCGACGATCTACTATGGGGTCTGGGCACTGGCGGAGCTGGCTTTATTGGTGATTGTGGGACTGGATATGTGGCGCTATATGAGAAGCCAGGAAAATCAGCTTCCGGTGCGGGAGGCAGTCACGGAAAATGCGGTTTCCCGGACCGGGGATGTCAGGAAGGAGGGGAAGCGGCGGAATGGATGAGCTTTTAAGAAATTTGATTATAAAAAAATGGAAAATCGGAAAGGCGCAGTTTACCTTTTTGGATATGCTTCTGGCAATCTGTATAACGGGAACAGGTCTTATGCTCCGGCTGTCTGTGGTGGGGTATACAGTAACGGACAACCAGAAAATCGGAGCCATGCTGATTGATTTTATTCTGGCCTTTTTCTGCGGAGGGCTTGTTTACGATTATACCGGACATCGGAATAAGGCGTTTTTGACGTATTCCATTCTTGTGATTTATCCCACCATGATAGCAAACAGCGCTCTGTGGGGGCGCAACAGTGTGTACAGTGTGTTCTTCTTTTTCGTGGGCCTATACTATTTTGTTAAACACATTGGAACAAGAGGAAAATGGTGGGGGCTGCTTGCAATTGCTGCTGGCGCAGCCAGGGCAGGAATACAGTTTCGATTGAGCGGCAAGAGACTTACTCTGGGGTGGCCCAATTTTTATGAAATCATTGGAAAAGAAGCATTTGTGGAGCTGTTCAATCAGGTATCGGTGCTGTGCCTCTTAGGGCTTCTTCTTACAATGACTTATGTATTTGTTAAGCGGCAGGTAGAGATTACAAAGGATTTGGCCTTGCGGCTGTTTCTGTTTCTGGCGCTTCTCATTCCCTACCTGGCTCCGTCCATGCCGGCCTGGGCTGGGCTGACGGCGGATATCGCGGCTCTTGTATATTGTATGCGTTGGCCGGAGAAGTTCTATGTGCCGATGCTGCATCTGATTGTATCCTACAGCGCTTATGCTTACGTAATCAATGGTGAGACGAAGCTTCCGATGGTGCTGTACTCAGTGATTCTTCTGCTGCTGATGATGGATACGGGGGCCGGAATTTATCGGGAAATCGCGGAGAACTGAGAGGCGGCATTTTGCAAAATGTTTACCGCCATGAGAAAGCCTTGATGATTTTTCATTTGTGTTAATAGAAAGATGTAAGACGGAAAGCCATAAGGCTGTTGATACTTACGCCATAGCAGACAGAACAGTGCCGGAGGGAAGCTTTCGGCACTGTTTTATAATTGAAAAGAAAACTTAATGAATTACTAAGAAATGGATTTATTGTCAATTATTTTTGTATGTGGTACAATTGGAACGACAATATAAAACAGGTAAGATATTATCCTTCATAAGGGATATTGGATTTTTAAATTGGGGAGGGATATAAATTGGAAAAGAAGAATAAGGGCTTTGGCGGCATCCCCTGGCCGTGGAATCTCATTCTTTCCATCGTATTCGTAGTGGGAGCCGGATTTTTTATCGGGTATCTCTGGAGCTTCCTGATAGCGCTTGGAGTATCGGCCTGGCAGAAAAGCCGCAATCCCGGTATGCCAAACGGGGGATACTGTCTGGAGAAAACACGAAAGCAGCTATCCTCCCTTGGAATCGCCGTACTTGTGCTGATTCTGGGGGCCTGCTGTGTGCTGTATACGTGGATCGAGCTTCAGGAGGGCACGGATGGCTGGGAGAGCATGGATTATGCCAAGATGGTTGTAGGAGGTGTAGGAGGCCTGATTTTTTTCCTGGGCGGTATTTATACGGCGTACATAGCAATCAGGGATACCTTCTGGCCGGAGAAGAGCACCCTTGCCCAATCCATCCGCTCCCAGCTCCCCTATCCGGACGCAGCTCCGGGAGTGACGGAGCTTTTTGCAATGGTAGATAAGGACATTGAGGAACATGGCCAGTGGTTTGACAAGGTTGCCGTGGGAAAGGAATGGATTCTGGGGGAGGTGGCAAGCTGTATTCCCCGCATCCGGGTATATTTCGGAAGAGACGAGATAAAGACCCGCAGAAGCGGCGATCATGTGAACAGCTCCCGGATTATAGAGCTTCATATCCTGGACGACCGCAAGCAGCACCATATTATTTCTCTGCGGAATCCCAGAGAGCTTGAGCCTCTCTTAAACTGTATCTCCTTACGCGCGCCGGACGCCGTCAGAAGGCCCTACGGCGAATTTGGCAAATGGCAGGGAAAGTCCGATATGGAGTGGGAGAATATGCTTCGGGAATTTCGGGTAAAGCAGGGGAACCGGGAAATGGCGGCCTTCCAATATGGAAGCCAAGATGATAACATTCGGCAAAATGTAACGCTGACCCGTCCCGACGGAAGCGTAACCTCCCGCGTGACGGCGGAGCTGATACATCAATCCATGCTGGAGTGCCTTCAGGAAGGAGAGGGAACCTTTTCTCTGGCCCTTGGATGTCCCATCGAGCAGTACAATGTCCGCTATGTAGAAATGGAATGTTTTGCGTCTTTCTACGAGGATATGGAGGATGTGGAGAATCCGACGCCGGAGGATATGATGGATCTTGGTGAGGCGGAGCTGTTTTTGAAAACGACCTCCGTGGGAGAAGCCGGAAAGAATCTCTATTCCGGCCATGTACTGGAGACAGACATCCGAACGGCGGAGGAGATTTTGAAGAAATGGGCCGGGGGTGTGATTCCTGATATGACAGATTGGGAGGCAACACCTCTGTGGGAGAAGAAGGAGCAGGAGAAAAAAAGAGAAGTTCCGCCTCCCCATCTGGCCCTGCTGTCGCCCTCCGGTGTATTTCAGAGCCATGATCGCTTTACCATAGAGGACGTGGAGGTTGCGGCAGACGGACTGGTGGACGGAAGCTATCAGATGGTAGAACTGGTTCTCACAGGCGGTTATCTGGTGATGCGGATAGACGGCGGCAATAAGATGGACGGCCGCTGCAGCGTAACGGTTACAAAGCCGGACGGAGCAAAGCTTCGCTTCTTTAAAAACCAGTGCACACACAGACAGGCGGCCGCCTGGCTTTTGGAATTTGCACAGGGAAGATTTGCGCCGAATTGGACGGAATGGAAGGATTGTACAAGACAGACGGAACGAGATATGGCCCATAAAAAATAATGTTAAATATAGGAGGAACTTTGAAATGGGAAAATGCTACAGTGATGAGGTAGAGCAGGCGTTGCGGTATATCTATTACGATCTGCGCGCAGGAAAAGGAGCGGAAGGGCTGGCCCTTCTTGAGAAGGCTTCCGCAGCAGGAGACGGGGATGCTTCCTGTATCCTGGCACGATGCTACTGTGGGCCGCAGTACGTGTGGAGCGGACACAATTTCCCGGAGGATGACGACAAGGTGGTTACTCTGATTCACAAAGCTGTGGAGCAGGGAAGCGGAATCGGCGTCTTGGTGGCAATGCGTACCGGAGAGCTGACGCCTTCTCTGGAAAGGAAAATGGGCTTTGCCAATCTTCAGGAGGCTTTTGACAGTGTGCTTGAAAAAGCGGAGATGGGAGATGCTTTCAGCCAGTATACGGCGGCAAACGCATATTTTTGGTGGGATTTCCTGCGTATTCAGGGAAAAGGACGGGAATCTTTTTCCACTGACAGCGAATTTAAAGCCTATTTACGGGAAAATATATCAAAATGTGAGGACCTGTTCCAGAAGGCGTTCCGGGGCGGTATGTATTTTGCGGCAAATAATCTGAACAAATATTATTCGGAGGGCGATGAGGACTTGATTGCGCCCCGTCCGGAGCTGGCAAAGGATCTGTACAAGACAGGGGCGGAGAGGGGATTCCCTATTCATCAATGGTTCTATGCGGATGAATTGTATGATGCCGAACAGTTTCAGGAGGCCGTTCACTGGTATAAGCTGGGAGCGGAGGGCGGCCAGCTGGAGTGCTGGTTCCGAATCGGCCTGATATACGAGGAGGGCAAGGGAGTTGCAAAGGACCCGGCTTATGCGGCCCAGTGCTATGAAAAGGGCCTGGCACAGAAGCAGGACAGCGGCAAACGGATCGGCTGTGCAAACCGACTGGGCGCTCTGTATTATGACGGCAACGGAGTGGAGAAGGACTATGCCAAAGCCTTCCAGCTTCTGAAATATGCATACGATCACGACAACAACTGGGGCGTCTGCTATCTTGGAAAATTGTATTTCCGGGGATGGGGAACGCAGCAGGATTACGGGAAGGCAAGAGAGCTTTTAGAGAAAGTGAACTGGAATAACCTGGAGGCCTTTTATATGCTGGGCGTTATCTACGGACAGGGCCTCGGCGTGCCGGAAGATATCAAGAAAGGCGTGGAATATCTCCAGAAGGCCGGCAGCAATGAGGAGGCCAAGAAGGAGCTTTTGAAATATAAAAAGACCTTATTTGGAAAATGGGTACGCCGGTAAAGAGGAACTTATATGGCATCTGATATTATGCTGACCCTCTTGTTTCTGGGAGCGGTGCTTGTAATTTATTACCTGGCGCCCTCCCGGATAAGGTGGGGGATTCTCCTTGCAGCAAGCCTGATTTTTTATGCAAGCGCTTCCGTATGGATGCTGCTGCTTACGGGCATTTCAGCCTGTTGGTCCTGGTTTGCAGGAGGAAGGATAGAAGAGATACACACAGAAAAAGGCAAGAGAGGCTGGCTGCTGTTAGGCATTCTGCCTCTTCTTGGCGTTCTTTTTGTATTTAAATATTTTAATTTTTTCAGCGCATCCGTGGCTTCTCTTTTGGCCCAGGCAGGACTTCCGGCCGATCCCCTTGTGCTGAAACTGATGCTTCCCCTGGGAATTTCCTATTATACCTTTAAAATGATAAGCTATCTGGCGGATATCTATCTGGGAAAAAGATCTTCCGAGCCTTATGTGGGATATTATGTAACCTATGTGCTGTTTTTTCCCCAGATTCTTTCGGGACCTATTGAGCGGTCCGAGGGCTTTTTGGAGCAGCTTCACAGGGGATTGCATTATGACAGCAGGCTTTTTGCGGAAGGGATTCAGAGGATTATTCTTGGGCTTTTCAAGAAAATGGTGATTGCCAACCGCTTAGGCGGATATGTGGACACAATATTTGCCTCTCCGGGAGACTATCCGGGGCTGGCGGCAGTAATGGCGGCATTTTTTTACTCCTTTCAGCTCTACTGTGATTTTTCCGGATATTCGGATATTGCCGTTGGCATGGGGGAACTGCTGGGGATTCGCAGCAGGCAGAACTTCCGCTGTCCTTATTTTGCGCGGAATATCCGGGACTTCTGGAATCGCTGGCATATTTCCCTGTCAAGCTGGCTTAGGGACTATGTGTACATTTCTCTGGGAGGAAGCCGTGTGTCCAAGGCGAAGCGGGGACGGAATGTGCTGCTGACCTTTCTGGCAAGCGGACTTTGGCATGGAGATAATTGGACCTTTGTGGCGTGGGGCGGTATACATGGGGTATGGAATCTGTTTTGCCGGAAAAAAAAGGCGGAGGCAGCCGGGCCTGTCAGGGTATTGGGGCAGACATTGGCGACGTTTTGCGGCGTTACGCTTGGATGGGTGTTCTTTCGGGCGGAAAGCTTAGGGGCCGCATTTTCTTATCTTGAAAGAGCGGTTCTTGGATTTTCCCTTTCCGCGGCGGATATTCAGAACTCCATTCTGCCTTTTACGGGGGATAATACCTGCGCGGCCTATTTTCTGACGGTTTGCCTGTTTTTGCTTCTTCTGTTTCTCTATGAGTGGGGACAGGTTTACGGGAAGGGAAGGGATAAGGAGTTTTCTCTTTCGGGGTTCTGGATGGCAGTTATGGGACTCAGCGTTGCCCTGTTTGGTGTGTTCGGGGCTTCCGGGTTTTTGTATGCGCAGTTTTAAATGTAAAAATTAGTAAACATCGATCTGTTATTTATTCCCATATTAAGTAATAAGGTTTTTTCATAAAGGGATTATAATTGATTATTTTGTTTATTCCCGTAAGCAATGAGCCAAGCGGACATAGCCCAGGCCACCCTCTCGCCCAAAGGGCTCACCTTGTGCTGACATATCCATTTGACTTAAAAAGGTTTTAAAAGATTCAGTTAATTAATTTTGACATATTTAAATTAATATAATATAATTATATTGATGAGTGAATAATACAAAAACTTTATACAACTAAAATATAAAAATTTAAAATTAGAGCCTTAGTAATACAGCGAATGTTTGGTATGATACTCACTTTTTTAACAGAATTTATATGAAAAAGGCTGCTTTTACAGCAATAGGGGTATGCAGAATCGTATTAAGCCAAATAAAAGAAGCATATTTGAAAATTGGTGTGGAATATGAGGTTTCGGGAAATTTTGTCCCCGAATATATACCAGGATGTGAGCCGTGTAATTCCGGGCCGTGTAATGCTGGCTATTGGAGATATCAGGTTAATGAGGTGTGATAGTGAAAAGACATAATGTGACTGTAAAGCTACTCTGGATTATAGCAGGGATTTTGATTCTGTTGGGAATACGATTTTTGTATGAAGATGGTGTCCTGAATAGATGGATAGCATTGCTGTTAACAGTTGCGTTGTATTTTATAATTATCAGAATAACTAAGCAGAAAAAATAAATGAAAAAATGCAGTTGCTTTCATATACAAATAGAGGAATATGTTTGGAGATATTTCATTAATTCCATATTATTCAATTATAAAAGAAGGTGAAATTGAAAGAAGTGGCATTGAAAAAACAGATGCTGCTTTTATCATGAAAAGAAGAAAGCAAGTTATAATAATGATAAATTGTAGATCAATTGTATAGATCAATTTTTCCTCAGGGATTGACATACTTGTAGGGCTTGCGTATAATAAGTAGATAGTTGCCTTGAAAAGTAGTCCGTTTCCGATCATACAGAAAATAAATAGACTGTGTAAACGTAATTCGCTTCCAGTCATGCGAATAATAAATAGATTGTGAAAAAGTTTTTAAGCCTCTTGCCTCGAAAAGGCAGGAGGCTTAATTAGATTAAAACACATGTGCGGAAAGGATATTGCGAAACTGGAACAGAATATGAAACGTATAGGAAAAATTCTGGCAGGCGTATTATTTGTGGTACTTCTGCTCACAGGAATCAAAAATGAATATGCCCGGCTTCTGCCTGTGTCCACCTATGGAATGCAGGCAGCCGTCAAAAAGAAATCCGTGGATCATCTGTTCATCGGCTCTTCCATGTTCCGCCAGGGATTGTCCATTGATGTGCTGGAGGAAATGCTGGAGGGAGAAGTCTACATTCTCTCCTACAATGGCAATCAGCCGGCATTTATGGCGATGGAGCTGGAATATATGCTGAAAGAAGGTCTGGAAATAGGCACCCTCTATGTGGATCTCTATCCCTATACGGCCGCGGCCGCTCCCTGGATCAGCGACACCAAGATTCTTCTGGATACGGATCTGAGCTTTAAGCTGGATGCCTGGAAGCTGATGAATGTGTATAATGACACAAAGCTTTTGGACTTCTATGAGTTGTTTGTCACAGCCAACAATGAGCAGATCCTAACCTACCCCATCCATAACCGCCTGGTATCCGCACAGTTCCGCAATGGCGGAAATATCCTGACGCCCGGGGGACAGACAAAGGATCATCTGGATTCGCTGGGGATGCTTGGGGGAAGGGATGGCTTGCAGGAGGCGCAGGTGGAGGGATATAAAAAGATACTGGAGCTTGCCAGGGAGCATGGGGTGAAAGTATACTTTATTGAAACGCCGAAGTATGAGCGGATGTACCGGGATGCAGACTATATGGAGCTGTATGAGGCTTGCAGAAATAAGATGGAAGAACTGACAGAAGCAGATGGGACGATTTCTACAAAAGAAGCAGGCGGGAGCAAGGAAACAGGCCAGGAAAGCGGGATAAATAAGGCAGATACAGATGTGTACAATGCCGAAGTGATTCTGGCAGAAGAGCTGTCTTTTGATTTTGCAGATGCGGCCTGCTTCCAGGATTTGATTCATTTATCTACAGAAGGGCGCACGCTGTATACTAAGCTTTTGTGTGAAAAATTAGAAGAATTAGGTGTGGAATAAAGGCGTTTAAGACAATCGAAGGACAAAAAGCAGAATACAGAGGCGGAGAAAACAGAGCAAAGAAAATGGAGGCGGAGAAATGAAGAAGCTGGATTATATTGACGGATTAAAAGGCATCGGCGCGCTGATGGTATATCTCTGCCATTTTGTATTTGCCTTCTACTATGCTGCCTACACGCTGCTGCCTGAGCATGTAAATACGAAGTCAGGCGCTGAGATTTTCATAGGAAAAACACCTCTTAATTTCTTTTACAATGGAAATGGAGCGGTCTGTCTTTTCCTGGTATTCAGCGGCTTTGTGCTCTGCCTGACCTATTTTCGGACAAGGGATCGGGGCAGGCTGAAAAGCGGGGCGTTTAAGCGGTATTTTCGGCTGATGCCGGTGATTCTGGCGGTGAATGTTCTGATTTTTATTCTTATGTATTTGGGTTTCTATCAAAACGCAGAGACAGCGGTCCTTACGAAGTCTGTTCCCTGGTTTCAGGGCTTTAACCAATTTGAACCGGGGATTTTGAGCATGCTCTATGAAAGCCTGCTCGGGTGTTTTGTAAGGGGGAGCAATGATTATAACGGTGTGCTCTGGACCATTCCCTATCTGTTCTGGGGGGCTTTGGTTGTATATCTGGTGGCTTTTCTGGTGGGGGAGAATCCTCTGCGGTATATTGCGTACGGCGTTATGATCCTTGTTGCTTTAAAAACGGATATCTATTTTGCGGGAATTTTTCTGGGCTTTGTGCTCTGTGATTTTTTCAGCACACAGGAGCGGCTTGTGAGGCTGTACCGGAGATTTCGGCTGATTCCGCTGCTGGTGTTTCTGCTGGGATTTTATCTGACCTCGTATCCTTCTATCGGAACGGAGCTGCCGGGAACGATCTACGGGGTGCTGCCTGCCGCCTATACGGTGATTTATCACATTGCCGGGGCATTTTTGCTGACGGCGGGAGTGCTGGGATGTGATTGGCTGCAGTGGTTCTTTTCGCGAAAGCCTTTTTTGTACCTGGGGAAGATTTCTTACTCCCTCTATCTTCTGCATTTTCCCATTATAGCCACATTTTCCTGCTGGTTTTTCCTGAAATTCCAGGGGAGTATCGGGTATGGGCTGACGGTGGGGGCTGATTTTGTGCTGACGACAGCTCTGGTACTGACGCTTTCGTCTTTAAGCAGCCGATATCTGGAGCCGTTGGGGGCGCGGCTTTGGAAGCGGGGAGGAAAGGCGTAAGAAGGCGATTGGCCGTTATGCGAAGGGCAAAATAAGAAGTTTCATGAATCAGCCGGATTTGAGAAAGGCGAAGGAGGAGCAGAATGGAAAAGCAGAGGATTCTCTGGATGGATATAGCGAAGGCATTCGGCATATTGGTTGTACTGATTGTCCACAGCGGAATCAGCTTGGGGCCGGTTACATTTTTGGGCGGGATGTTTTACATGCCGGTGTTTTTTGTGCTGGCCGGCATGACATTTACCTGGAGGAAGGAGGAGACATTCGGCGCCTTTGTGAAGAAAAAGGCCCGTCGTCTTTTGGTTCCCTATTTGGGGTATAATCTGTTCCTGTTTCTCTTTTTCTTTGTTAAGGACAGCATGCTTACGGGAAATGTTGCCTCGGAGTCCTTTTTTCCATTGCTTGGGATTTTGTATTCCAGAAACAGTCTCTTTGGAAGGGGGGCGGCGGAAAATGTATATTTTATGCAGATTCTCAATGCGCCGACCTGGTTTTTGACAGGCTTGTTTGTAAGTCTGGTGGTATTTTGGATACTGATGCAGGCTGTGGGAGGAGAGCTTCGCAAGCTTTTCATTATGAACAGCGGCGTGCTTCTTTTTTCCGTGCTGCTGCATTATTTCTGTCCCATTCTTTTGCCGTGGAGTGTAGACTGTGCCCTGTATGCGGTGTCCTTCTTAACCTTTGGGAAGGCACTGGCGGAGTATGGCTTAGTGGAAAAGCTTTCGAAGAAGCCGCTTGCTCTTATTTTAATAATGGGCGCTTTTGGAGGCTTGTCCTTGGTAAACGGCAGCGTTAATATGTCTGTCGGAGAGTATGGAAGTTCTATGGTGATATATTTAATCGTAGGAGGGCTGGGGTCTCTGCTCTGTATGGAGGTATCCTATTTTGTGGAAAAATATACGGACCTTCCGGCCAGGGGCTTGGCGTGGCTGGGGAGGCATACGATGCCTGTGCTGTGCCTGCATCTCTTTGTGTACTCAGTAATTGGCCTGCTCTTGTTTTAAATGTGCTTTGATGCTATACTCTCATAATATAGAAAAGGGGAGATGTGCGTCTGGTAAAGTCGCAAAGGCGCACGAGAGAAACTTTTATGAGTGCCCTTTCAAATAAAAGTTTCTCTCATTACAGGTGTGTCGAAGCGACTTTACCCTTTAGTGCCGTCGCGCAGCGACTATAATAGTAGGAGGAAATGCTCATGAGCTATTATGTAGATGAAAATATAAAAAACACCCTTCGTATTTTCCCGGAACAGGGAAGGTATGATTACCACCGTTTTGATATGAATGAGAACCCCGAGGGACTTCCCAAGAGCTTTGTGGATTCCGTGCTGAAGGAGATAACGCCGGAGTTCCTTTCTATCTATCCGGAGCCGGATCGGTTTATCCGCAAATATACGGAATATGTTTCCGGCCTTTTCGCGGAAAATGTGCTGCCAACCAATGGTTCGGACATGGCGATCCGGTATCTACTGGAAACCTTCGGGGAAAAGGGCAAAGAGGTTGTGACGGTAGCTCCTTCCTTTGAAATGTACTGGGTCAATTGCAGCATCCTGGGTCTTAAGCATGTGCCGGTAGCCTATGAAAAGGATTTGACTATTCGCATTGAAAAGATTGTGGAGGCAGTCACAGAGAACACCAGGGTAGTCGTACTGCTGAATCCCAATAACCCGGTGGGCAATGTCTATACGGAGGAAGAGCTTCAGCAAGTAATTGAAAAGGCCCGCAAGGTGGGGGCCGTTGTGATAATTGACGAAGCATATCATTATTTTTATGATAAAACCTTTATAAAATACGCAGTATCCGGAGATAATGTGATAGTATTGCGCACCTTCTCTAAGCTGATGTCTTTGGCGGCCTGCAGGCTGGGCGTAATTATCAGCAATCCGCAGATTATCGGCTATGTAAAAAATGCAAAGCTTACCTTTGATGTGAACTCTATCGCACTTCTGTTTGGGGAACGGATTTTGGAACATCCGGAGTTGATAGAGGAGCTGATTCAAAAGGAAAAGGAAGGAAAGGAATATACCCTGGATGTCCTTCGAAAATCCGGCTACTGGTGCCGGGACTGCAGGGGGAATTTTATCTTTGTGAAGCCGAATCAGAATGCCCGGGCTTTGGCACGGCGTTTGAAGGAAGAAAAGCGGATATTAGTGCATGCCTATGGAAATGAGCTTTTGAAGGATTTGCTGCGGGTATCCGTAGGCTCAAAAGAAGCAATGCAGATTTTCCTGGACGGATTTTTGGATTTGGATAAAGCTTAATGGATATGCTGATATAAGATGAGCTTGTTCGGGCAAAAGGCGGCGCCGGGTTTGTTTAGGCGCTGTTTGCAGGAAGAAAGAGGAGAAGCAGATATGGTAAAGGTAATTACATATGGAACCTATGATTTGCTGCACTACGGCCATATCCGGCTTTTGGAACGTGCAAAGGCGCTGGGAGATTATCTCATTGTGGGCGTGACCACAGATGATTTTGACAAAACCAGGGGAAAGATCAATGTACAGCAGCCCCTTATGGAACGGGTAGAGTCCGTAAAAGCTACCGGCATTGCGGATGAGATTATCATAGAAGAATATGAGGGGCAGAAGATTGATGATATCCGGCGGTACGGTGTGGATATTTTTACGGTAGGTTCCGATTGGGAAGGAAAGTTTGATTATCTGAAGGAATACTGTAAGGTTGTATATCTGGAGAGGACGCAGGGAATCTCCAGCACGGAGGTACGCAGTCATCAGCAGGAGCTTCGTCTCGGGCTGGTAGGGGAATTTGCCATGCTCAATACGGTGGGGCAGGAGAGCAGCTATGTGAACGGCCTGTCTGCCAGCAGCGTTTATACGGAGGACAGCTCCCGGCTTTCCAAGCAGCTGAAGGAGCTGATTACCGAAAAGACCTACGAAGGTTTTCTGGAGGATGTGGATGCCGTCTATATTGCCTCTCGCCCGGAAAAGCATTATGAACAGGTGAAGCAGGCGCTTGAACATGGAAAGCATGTATTGGTGGAATCTCCGGTGACGCTTGAAAGAACCAGATGTAAGGAATTGCTGGAACTGGCGGAGAAGAAGAACCGGATTTTAATGGAATCCATTAAGACGGCCTATGCAACAGCCTACAGCCGTCTTCTCTTACTGATAAAGAGCGGAAAAATTGGAAGCGTGGTTTCTGTGGATGCCACCTGTACCAGTCTAAGAGAGATTGGGGAAGACGGGATGGCGGAACAGAGTGCGTGGAGCAGCATTTGTGAGTGGGGACCGGTAGCCATGCTTCCTATCTTACAGATTCTGGGGACGAATTATGAAGAGAAGCGGATTGTCTCCCATCTTATCAAAAGTCCGGCAGACACCGTAAAGTTTGACGCCTTTACAAAAATTGATTTTGTATATCCGGAGGCGGTTGCTTCCCTAAAGGTCGGAAAAGGCGTAAAATCAGAGGGAGAGCTGATTGTCTCCGGAACAAAGGGCTACGTCTATGTTCCGGCGCCCTGGTGGAAAACGGATTATTTTGAAATCCGTTATGAAAATCCGGCGGATAACCAGCGCTATTTTTACCAGCTGGATGGAGAGGGGCTGCGGTATGAGCTGGTGACTTTTTTAAAGTCGATTCGTATGGGAAAGGATATGTCCTATGTGGACAAGGAGATTACGGCAGTTATTACAGGATTGATAAGCGACTTTGAAAATGGAGTGGATATGAAGTTGATTTGAAAAAACTAAAGCACAGAAAGGAAAAAATCCTCTCTGTGCTTTTTTGATACTATTATTTTTGGCAGTGATAATCCAAAATCAAATCCACAACCGTCTCCGAAGCATGTCCGTCATCGTAAAATTGCAGCATATCCCGGAATTCCTTACAGCCCTTCCGATAAGCATCCTCATCAAAAGCTTCTATCTGCGTCATAAGCTCGCCGCTTGAAAGGGCAAGGGTAAAGGGTAGCTCCTTTAAGTCAAAGTAATAGTCCTTAGTCCGCTTCATTTCCTCATAATCCTCAGCATACAGAAAGCCGGGTTTCCCAATCATGGGAAAATCAAAGGCACAGCCGGAATAATCGCTGATAATAATAGCGGAGGCAACCAACAGCTCCTGCATATTCTCGTAAGGGCTGGCATTCAGAATCCGCTCCGTGTAAGTAAGAGGATAATCCTCATAGCTTACATTTGGGTGCATACGCACCAAAACGGCCCAACTGCCGCCGAAGCGCCGGCCCAGAGATATCAGCAATTGATCATAATCCAGGTTATACATGTCGGTTTTGCGGCTGTCGCGGTAGGTGGGGGCATAGAGGACAAGCTTTGTATCGGCAGCGAGGGAAAAGTGTTCCAACACCTTTTGGCGGTAAGGAGCCGGATCTTCAAAATAAATGTCATTTTTGGGAATCCCCTTTTGCAGAATGGGGCCGTCATACCAGAATGCTTCCCGGTAGGAATCATATTCCCATTTGCAGCAGGCAAGCAGGAGATCCATATGTTGGGAGTCGATCTTGGCATAGGACACATATTCTCTGCTTAAGGCTGCCTCACAATCCTTTTCCACCTTTTTTAACCCCAGGCCTCCGTGCCAGGTTTGAATATAAAATTGACCGGGGCGTTTTTTAAAGTAGTAAAGCTTGCGGGTATCGTCCACCCAGGTTCCGGCTGTTGCCATATGAAAGGCAAAGGCGGCCGTGTTGGGGCGAAGGGGAAGAATCCCCTCAGGAAGATTGTAATCGGAGGCTGACACCCAGTAAAGCTTTCGGGAAAGGCCGCGCTTTAAAAATTCCTGAGCAATGAATTTGGGATTATCCCCATATCCTCCGCCGTTAAAATTGCTGAATACAATTTTTTCCCTGTCAAGCGGAAAAAGAACAAACAGATTCCAGCAAAGCTTCATCAGGAACCGGTGAAGGCCCAGATATATGGGAAGTATGAGTTTTTTCATGAAAAAGGTAACCTCCTTGCGAAATCGCTGCCATAAACTGCACTCATTTTAGCATTTAAAAAAGAAAATGTGAAGTCTCAAAAATAACTGTTTGACTTTTTGGAAAAATGTGTTATATTTTAGGGTAGATTATATGTCGTCAAATGATGACATTGGAACATGAAGGTTCCTGTTTCAATTTTGCCATAATATTCTGGCAGCGCTTCCCAAGATAAATAAAAATGTTTCATTATAGATACGTTTTGGAGAAAAGACAGAATGAGAAAATAGGAGGATCGGAATGACAAGAGAGCAATATGCATCCCTTCCGCTTTCGGAGCTAAAAGAAATAGCGAAAGCGAGAGGCTTAAAGGGAACTTCCGTAATGAAAAAGGGAGATTTGATCCAATTGATGCTGGAGAAGGATGAGGAGAGCAGGGCCGAGAGCGCTCCGGAGAAGGCGGAACGGACGGAGCGGGCGGAGAGAACGGATCGCTTTGAGCGTCCGGCGGAGAGGGTGCCTGAGCGTCCGGTGACACAGGACATGTCCCAATTGGACAGCGGGCAGGTTGCCAACGGAATTCTGGAGGTTCTGGCGGATGGCTATGGATTTATCCGCAGCGCCAATTATCTTCCGGGAGAGAATGATATTTACATTAATCCGGCTATGATCCGCCGTTATAATCTGAAGACCGGAGATATTCTCTGCGGTAATATTAAGGTGCGTGCTCAAACAGAAAAGTTTGCGGCCCTTTTATATTTAAAGACAGTGAACGGATATCGGCCGGAGGAAGCGGCCAGAAGAAGAAACTTCGAGGACCTGACGCCTATTTTCCCGAATTCCCGGATTCATTTGGAGCGTCCGGGCGGAAGCATGGCCATGCGGATTATGGATCTGATTTCTCCTATCGGCAAGGGACAGCGCGGAATGATTGTGTCGCCTCCGAAGGCAGGTAAGACAACCTTACTGAAGGATGTGGCAAAATCCATTACAAAAAATCATCCGGACATGCAGCTTTTGATTCTTTTGATTGATGAGCGTCCGGAGGAGGTTACGGATATTCGTGAGGCGATTGCAGGACCCAATGTGGAGGTAATTTATTCCACCTTTGACGAACTGCCGGAGCATCATAAGCGTGTGTCGGAGATGGTGATTGAGCGGGCAAAGCGCCTGGTGGAGCATAAGAAGGATGTGGTGATTCTTCTGGACAGCATCACCAGGCTGGCAAGGGCTTACAATCTGACGGTTCCTCCCAGCGGACGTACCTTGTCCGGCGGTCTTGATCCGGCGGCGCTGCATATGCCCAAGCGTTTCTTTGGCGCGGCCAGAAATATGCGGGAGGGCGGCAGTCTGACCATTTTGGCTACGGCCCTTGTGGAGACAGGCAGCAAGATGGATGATGTAATTTATGAGGAATTTAAGGGAACCGGTAATATGGAGCTGGTGCTTAACCGCAAGCTTCAGGAGAAGCGTGTATTCCCGGCCGTTGACATTCCCAAATCAAGTACCAGGCGGGAGGATCTGCTTCTCACACCGGAGGAGCTGGAGGCTATTGATACCGTGCGTAAGGGACTGAATGGCCTGAAAGCAGACGAGGCGGTGGAGAATATTCTGAACCTTTTTGCCCGTACCAGATATAACAGTGAATTTGTTCAGACAGCCAAAAAGACAAAATTCATCTAAAAGTGCTTGAAATGCCTATTTTTTTATGATACAATTTATAAGCTGTCTGTATGGACAGGGAACTGTAGGGACTTGCAGGGATAGCTCAGGGAAGCTTGCTGTGGAAGTATCGGAGCAGCATTGACTGAGAATGGAAGAGCGAAGTTCACAAATATGAAGAAGAGGTGAAAATCATGAAGGAAGGAATCCATCCGGAGTATTACCAGGCAACCGTAACCTGTAACTGCGGCAACACATTCGTAACAGGTTCCACAAAGAAAGATATCCATGTTGAAATCTGTTCCAAGTGTCATTCATTCTACACAGGACAGCAGAAGGCTGCAGCTGCCCGCGGACGTATTGATAAGTTCAATCGTAAATATGGTATCAACAAATAAGAATGTGTAAGTCAGGGGTGAGGTTGGAAAATCTCGCCCTGTTTTACTATCTGACAATCTATGCAGATGGTATTACGGAGGAAGAACATGAAGAAAGCGTGCAAATCTTCGGGAATTGGGGGGCAGGCCGTATTGGAAGGCATCATGATGAAGAATCAGGAGGTCTATTCCATCGGTGTGCGTAAGCCCGACGGAGAGATTGAAGTAAATTTAAGCACCCACGAGGGAATTGGAAATAAAAAACTGAAAAAGATCCCGATTATCCGGGGAGTAATCAATTTTGTGGATTCTCTGGTGCTCGGCATGAGATGCCTGACATTTTCCGCCAGCTTTTATGATGAGGAGGAAAATCAGCCCTCTAAGGCGGATGTGGTCTTACAGAAGCTTTTTAAGGATCGGGCGGAAAAAATTGTAATGGGAATTACGGTGGCATTTTCCATTGTCATGGCGGTGGCGATTTTTATGGTGCTGCCTTATTATCTTGCGGATGTTCTGCGCCGGTATATTGTGTCCGATACGGTATTGGCCGTTGTGGAAGGAGCAATCCGTTTGCTGCTCTTTATCGGCTATGTGCTTCTGATTTCCGCAATGAAGGATATTCAGCGGGTATTCCAATATCATGGTGCGGAGCATAAGTGCATCAATTGTATTGAAACCGGACTTGAGCTGAATGTGAAAAATGTGCGGGCGAGCTCCAAGCATCACAAGCGCTGCGGAACCAGCTTTATGCTTATTGTAATGGTAATTAGTATTATTTTCTTTGTTTTTATCCGGGTAGAGTCTCCCATTCTGCGTGTAGTCTTTCGGGTGGCGCTTGTTCCGGTTATTGCCGGTGTATCCTATGAGTTTATCCGCTTTGCAGGAAACAGCAACAATATTATCATCCGTATCTTAAGTCTGCCGGGTATGTGGCTGCAGGCATTGACTACCAAAGAGCCGGACGACGGCATGATTGAAGTTGCTATCGCGGCGGTGGAGGCGGTCTTTGACTGGCGTGCTTATCAGGGAAGAAGCGAGGAGGAACCTTCCATGGAAGAAGCGGTTCCTTCTGAGGAGACGGCGGAACAAATAGAAGAGCCGGAAGAGACGGAAGAGGCGGTGCGGTCAGAAGATGTGTCGCCGATAGAAGTACCGGCGCAGGAGGAATCCAGGGAGCCGAAGGAAGCGGAACCGAAAGAGGATTTTGATAAGGATTTGGAGGAGATCCGGGATATAGAGGATATTCTGGAAGCGGAGAAATGACCCTCTTAGAAGCCTGCCGGTATGGAGAGAGGGAGCTTAAGCGGGCAGGTGTTCCGGAGGCCGGATTGAATGCGTGGCTCCTTTTGGAATATGTGAGCGGCTGCAGCAGAAGTCATTATCTTGCCTATCAGGAGGAAGAGCTGTCAGAGGAAGCGAAGCGGCGCTTTTTGGAGGTAATAGAGCGGCGGAGCAAAAGAGTGCCTCTGCAGTATATTACCGGGACGCAGGAATTTATGGGACATTCTTTTCTTGTCAGTGATCAGGTACTGATTCCGCGCCAGGATACGGAGGTTCTGGTGGAGGAGGTTCTGAAGGTTTTGAAGCCGGGGATGCGTTTTCTGGATCTTTGTACCGGTTCAGGCTGTATCCTGTTGAGCCTGCTTCTGGGATGTCCGGGAGCTGTCGGCGTGGGCTCGGATATTTCCCTGCCGGCGCTTAAGATTGCGGAAAAGAACCGGGCGCTTTTGGGGCAGGAGGCATTGCTGCTGGAAAGTGATTTGTTTGAACATGTAGAGGGAGCCTTCGACCTGATTGTATCCAATCCGCCTTATATTAAAAGTCAGGAGATTTTGGGCCTTATGGAAGAAGTCCGCATGTTTGAGCCCGTGTCAGCCCTTGACGGACATGAGGACGGACTGTATTTTTACGGAAGAATTGCAAGGGAGAGCTGTTCTTATCTGAAAGCAGGCGGGAGGCTGTATCTGGAGATTGGCTGGGATCAGGGCCAAGCGGTTCCGGAGCTTTTGAGAGAGCAGGGATTTCAGGAGATAGAGGTAAAAAAGGATTTGGCCGGTTTGGACCGGGTAGTGACAGGAGTTCTGCGGAACTGAAATCAGCAATATCCTTTTTATACCCGTGTGCTGTGAAGAATATTGCGAAACTGGAATAGGAGGACAAGAATGTTTGATAAGTTGGAGGATCTGCTGCTGCGGTTTGAGGATGTACTGAATGAGCTGAATGAGCCGTCCGTTGTCAATGATCAGGTACGCTTTCGAAAGCTTATGAAGGAACAGAATGATCTGCAGCCGATTGTAGACGCCTATAAGGAATATAAGAAATCGAAGGAGACCGTGGAGGAAAGTCTTCAGATGCTGGAGGAGGAAAATGATGAGGAAATGCGGGAGATGCTCAAGGAGGAGCTGAGCGGAGCCAGAGAGTGCATTTCCCGGCTGGAGCACACCCTGAAGATTTTGCTGCTGCCCAAGGATCCCAATGATGATAAGAATGTTATTGTGGAGATCCGGGCCGGAGCGGGCGGCGATGAGGCAGCGCTGTTTGCGGCGGAGATTTACCGCATGTATGTTCATTATGCGGAGGGACGCCGCTGGAAGGTTGAGGTTATGGAAGCTGACGAGATCGGCATTGGCGGAATGAAGAGCGTAACCTTTATGATCAATGGACAGGGTGCTTATTCCGTTATGAAATATGAGTCCGGTGTACACCGGGTGCAGCGCGTTCCGGAGACAGAGTCCGGCGGACGTATTCATACCTCCACCATTACGGTGGCCGTGATGCCGGAGGCGGAAGAGGTGGATGTACAGATTGATGAGAAGGATATCCGTATTGATGTGATGCGTGCTTCCGGAAACGGCGGCCAGTGTGTCAATACCACGGATTCGGCCGTGCGTCTGACCCATTATCCCACAGGCATTGTGGTATACAGCCAGACAGAGAAGTCTCAGCTTCAGAATAAGGCAAAGGCATTTGCTCTGCTGCGGGCAAAGCTCTATGATATCGAATGTCAGAAGGCTCATGATGCGGAGGCGGAGGCCAGAAGAAGCCAGATCGGAACAGGAGATCGTTCCGAAAAGATACGTACTTACAACTTCCCCCAGGGCCGCGTGACGGATCACCGGATTGGTCTGACGCTTTATAAGCTGGATAAGATTATGAACGGCGATATTCAGGAGATTATAGAAGCCTGTATAGCGGCTGACCAGGCGGCAAAGCTTTTAAAGATGAATGAGGAATAAAAGAGGGCGCGAAGAAAGACTGTCGCAGGAGGTATACATGGCAGACACACGCAGCCAGACAATAGATGCATTGAAGGGGATTGCGATCCTGATTGTGATGGCAGGACATGTTTTAAGCTGGAATCACATGGAGGATGGTTATCTCTACGATGCAATTAAAGTAATTCAAATGCCGCTGTTTATTATGGTCAGCGGCTATTTGTGTGGAATCGGAAGACGGGCGGCGGATTTGGCCGGATATGGAGCGGTGATAAAAAAGAGGGCATATTCCTACCTGGTTCCCTTTTTTTTCTGGATTGTACTGCAGCACCCGCTTCATCCTTTGGCAAATATATGGGAAACACTGTTTGGTTTGGATAAGGGACTGTGGTTTCTTATGACCCTTTTCCTTTTGAATTTTATGACCTATACGGCTCAGCTTGCGGGGGCAAGGGCGGGACGCTTTCAAAAGCAGGTATTTTGGGCGGTGTATCTGGGCCAGTGTGCTTTTGTCGTGCTGGAAACCTTGTTGGGCTGGGAATTTTTAAGTCCCGGTCTGACAAGGCTTTATCTTCCTTTTTATCTGCTTGGCTATCTGGCAGGAGAATACAAAAAGCAGATTAGTGAAATACCTGTAATTGCAAAAAAGCTGCTCTTCGCAGTATCTATGGCAGGGTTTCTGGCGCTGGTGGTTTTTTGCGATTTGCAGGATGTGGGAAGTCTGATGCTGCTTCTGCGCCAGCTTTTGGCGTCCGTGCTGGGATGCTGTGTTGTTGTATACGGAATGTCTTTTATCAGGGATGGAAGAGCGAAGCGCTTTTTGGCATGGCTGGGAGGATACACGCTGGAGATTTATGTACTTCACTTTCATTTTGCCACCATATTAAATCGGGGAATTGCCTATGAGCTGTACTCCTGGCAGGGAGTGATTTTTGTGACGGCTTCCTTTGCGGCAATGAGTCTGATAACGGCGGTCATCATTGCGGTGACTAAGAAAATACCGCTGCTGAATTTTTTGCTTTACGGAAAACGCATTTTGTCATAAGGGGAGGTTAGGATGGGATTTACATCACTGGTCTTTTTGGTTTTTTTCCCAATCGTATATCTGGTGTATCTTCTGATGCCTCCGAAGGGGAGAGCGTTCTGGCTTCTCATAGCCAGCTACGGCTTTTGCATCAGCTTTGGCTTAAAGTATGCCGTGATTCTTTTGATTTCCACTCTGGGAACCTGGCTGGCGGGAATTGCGGCGGAGAAAAGGCAGGGGGAGGCGGAAAGCAGATGGATAACGGGAGCCGCAGTTCTTCTCCATGTTCTTCTTTTATGCTTTTTTAAATATAACGGCAGTCATCCGGTTCTTCCGGTGGGGCTTTCTTTTTATACCTTTCAGGCCATTGGCTATCTGGCGGATGTATACAGGGGAACTGTAAGGGCGGAACGGAATCTGATTCGGTTCGGACTCTTTCAGGCATTCTTTCCCAAGCTTGTTCAAGGGCCCATTGAACGCTCACAGGAGCTTTTGGGGCAGATACGGGAATTGGAGAAAAAGAAGCTTTTGGACCCGGAACGTATGCGGGAAGGGATGCTGCTTTTGCTATGGGGCCTGTTTCAGAAACTGGTGATAGCGGATCGGGCGGCTGTTGCGGTCAATGCCGTTTACGGACAGTTCGGGGCTTTCGGCGGAGGGGAGATTTTACTGGCAACCCTGTTGTATGCCTTTCAGCTCTACTGCGACTTTGCCGGATATACCAATATGGCCCGCGGAATTGCAGGGCTTTGCGGAATTGAGCTGACGGAAAATTTCCGGCGGCCTTATCTGGCGGTTTCTGTTCGCGAATTCTGGCACAGGTGGCATATATCCTTAAGCAGCTGGCTGCGGGATTATGTGTATATTCCTTTAGGCGGAAGCCGGAACGGAAAGCTGCGCAGGTATATGAATGTAATGCTGACCTTTCTTGTCAGCGGGATCTGGCATGGGACGGGCTTTCATTTTCTGCTTTGGGGCTGTATGCACGGCGCGGTGCAGCTGGCGGAGACAGCATGGGAGAAGCTTCCAAGGATTCTGCGGTGGTGCCTGACCTTTGGCTTTATCAATGCGTCCTGGATGGTATTCCGGGTCAATTCCCTGGGGGATTTAAGGGGGATGCTTAAGCTTTTGGTGACGGATATGCGGTTCCGGGATCCGGCGGGAATGGGGCTTGGAGGCTTGGAATGGCTGCTTTTGGTTCTGAGCCTGTTCCTTGCGGCAGGAAAGGATCTGCTCAATGAGAAGGGCTTTGGAATTCGGAAATGGCTGTCAGGGCGGGGATTCTTTGTGCGTCTTCTGGTATACACGGCCCTGCTGTCCGGAATAGTTGTTTTTGGCGTGTATGGTGCGGCCTATGATACCGGCGGATTTTTGTATACACAGTTCTGATTTGGAAACACGAAGCGGACGGAGATAATCCGCAGAGAAAGGAGGGGAAAAATGAGAGCAAAGGGATGGAGCCTTTGGATAAAATTCGCAGGAACGGGTCTGCTGGTGCTGCTTTTGACGGGCCTTCTGACCAGAGGCTTAAGTTACCTTCTTGTGGATGACAGCCAAAGCTATACGCGGCTTACCATGCATGAGTTATATGAGGAAAAGGAGCCCATTGATACGCTTTTTTTGGGGAGCTCCCATTGCTTTCGCGCCTACAATCCGGAGCTTTTTACGCAGCTGACGGGAAAGAACTCCTACAACCTGGGCTCCTCCGCTCAGAATTATGATACCTCCTATTATCTTCTTCGGGAGGCGGCAGGGGATCATGATTTGAAGACAGTTTATCTGGATATGCACTATAAATTTCTGTTTGTGGATAAAAAGGACCGGGATCTGGTGCAGGCAAATATTATTTCGGATTATATGCGGCCTTCCTTGAATAAGCTGGAGTTTTTGACACGCACCTCGGAGCTTAAGCAGCTTACCAACCGCATTTTCCCCTTCCGGCGGGAATGGCAGAGGATGGCCGAGCCCTCTTATCTTAAGCAGGTCTGGGAGAAAAAGCGGACAAGGGCCTACAAAGACTATGAGCCGGTTGTGCTGGAGCAGGAATATTATGCGGGAAAGGGCTTTGTGTATTCCAAGGAGGAGCTGAACGCGGAGGCCATTACCTGGTGGGACAATTTTACGCCTGTGGCTGAAGACATGAACAGTGATGTGACTTACACATTGTCCTATATCAAAAAAATCGTGGAGTTTTGCCGGGAGGAAGAGATCCGGCTTGTTTTTGTGACGGCGCCCAGCTTTGACAGGTATCTTGAGGCGGTGGGGCCCTATGATTTGGCCTATGGGTATATAAAGGATCTGGCAGAGAGCTATGGGGTTCCTTATCTGGACTTTAATTTATGCAAAAAGGAATATTTGGATTTAGAGGAGGACAGCTTTTTGGACGTGGATCATCTGAACGGAAAGGGCGCGGAGGAGCTGACGAAGCTTCTGGCAGAGCTGGATTCCGGCCAGGTGGACGTTGACGAATATTTCAACACATGGTATGATGAAAAGAGTGCTGACAGGTAAAAAGGGATGCATGACAAGGGAAACCGGAGGAGGAAGCATAATGAAGATTATGGCTAACCGGATGGATCGGGGATTTTTCCGATATCAGAAGGAGTTTGAAGATAAAGCCCTTGAAGTACTTCGTTCCGGCTGGTATGTGCTGGGAAATGAAGTGAAAAGCTTTGAGGAGGAATTTGCCGCCTATACGGGCAGCAGATATTGTGTGGGTCTTGCAAGCGGTCTGGATGCGCTGTGGATAGCCTTTCGGGTGCTTGGAATCGGGCCGGGGGACGAGGTGCTTGTCCAGGGAAATACCTACATTGCCAGTGTGATGGGAATCACGATGAACGGGGCAACCCCCATATTTGTGGAGCCGGATGAATATTTTAATATGGATACGGCGAAGCTTGAAGAGAAGATTACGGAGCGTACCAAGGCCATTTTAGCGGTGCACCTTTACGGCCAGGCGTCCAAGATGGATACGATTTCGGACCTTGCAAAAAAATACAATCTGAAGCTGGTGGAGGACTGCGCTCAGTCCCATGGAGCCCGCTTTGACGGACAGATGACAGGCACCTTCGGAGATGTGGGCTGTTTTTCCTTTTATCCCTCCAAGAATATCGGAGCCTTTGGAGACGGAGGCGCCGTAGTGTTAAAGGATAAGAAGCTGGCGGAGGACTTCCGCATTTTCCGTAATTACGGAAGCGAGAAACGCTATTACAACAAGCTGGTAGGAGCCAATTCCCGCCTGGATGAGCTGCAGGCCGGGCTTCTGCGGGTTCGTCTGCGCCATACGGAGGAGTGTGAACGGGAGCGCTGCCGAATTGCGGAGCGTTATTTAAAGGAGCTTAAGAATCCCAAGCTTCTGCTTCCCGGCGTGCGGGAGGGGGCAACGGCCGTATGGCATCAGTTTGTGATACGTACCTCCCGGCGCGAGGAGCTGATTGCTTACCTGAATGAGAGGGAGATCGGAACCATTATTCATTATCCTATCCCGCCCCATTTGTCAGAGGCTTATCAGGGATTGGGTTATGGACGCGGGTCTTTCCCAATCACGGAGCAATATGCGGATGAGGTGCTGTCCATTCCTATGTATAACGGAATGACAGAGGAGGAGCAGACCTGTGTGATAGAGGCTTTAAACAGCTTTTAACCATGGCGGAGAGTGCTGTACAAGGAGGCAGGCTATGAGGATTAAGGATCAGTATAGAATTCTGGAGTTCGGTGATTTGGGTGATGAGCGGGGCAACCTGGTGGTTGTGGAAGGAGAGCAGGATATTCCCTTTGAGATTAAGCGCGTCTTTTATATCTACGGTTCGGACAGTGAGGTTGTGCGGGGACAGCATGCCAATCGGAATTCGGAGTTTGTTCTGATAAATGTAAGCGGAACAAGCAAGGTACGTGTGGACAACGGCTTTGAGGAGGACATAGTGGAGCTGAACAGGCCCAGAATGGGGCTGTATCTTCCTACCATGCTGTGGAAGGATATGTATGAGTTCAGTGAGGATTCCGTGCTTTTGGTTTTAACCAATACCCACTACGACGGGACGGAGTACATTCGTGATTACGATGAATATGTAAAAGAAGTAGGAGGCGGTAAAGCCAGATGAGCAGGCTCTCGATTATTGTTCCGGTATATTGGAATTCCGATACCCTGATGCTTCTCTATGAGGATATGAGGGAAAAGATTCTTCATAAACTGGAGGATTATGAAATTGTATTTGTAGATGATGGATCCGGGGATAATTCCTGGGAGATTATGAATCAGATCCGGGATATGGACGGCCATGTAAAGCTGGTGAAGCTGTCCCGGAATTTTGGAGAACACGCGGCAATTCTGGCGGGGCTTTCCAATTGTACCGGAGACTGTGCCGTGACCAAGCAGGCGGATCTTCAGGAGGATTCCGAGCTGATTCTTGAGATGTATGAGAAGTGGAAGGAGGGCAATAAGGTGGTTCTTGCTGTCCGCTCGGACAGAGACGAGGGACCAATCCAGAAGTTTTTTGCCAATCTCTACTATACTTTGATGCGTAAGCTGGTAATTAAGGACATGCCCAAAGGCGGTTTTGACTGCTATCTACTGGATCGCCGGGTGATAGAAGTGCTTCTGATGCTGGATGAAAAGAATTCGGCGCTTACCCTGCAGGTGCTGTGGGTAGGTTTCAAGAGTGATAAGGTATATTTTCACAGAAAGGCCAGAGAGATTGGAGAATCCAGGTGGACGCTCTCCAAAAAGATAAAGCTGGTTTTAGATTCCATGATGAGCTTTTCCTACTTTCCGGTGCGTTTTATGTCGGGGATGGGAGTCACATTTGCCTTTATTTCCGTGGTCTGGGCCATTGTTCTTGTGGTTCAGCGCCTAAGCGGTGTGGAGGATGTGGCAGGCTGGACCTCCATGATGGTGCTGATGCTTTTTGGCTTTGGCGTGATCATGGTGATGCTGGGGCTGTTGGGAGAGTATATCTGGCGGGCGCTGGATGCGTCCAGAAACAGACCGCCCTTTTTGGTGGATGAGACAAGGGGCTTTAAAGAGAAACAAACGAGGTAAGGTATGGACAGGATTTCCGTCATTATTCCCTGTTACAACGAGCAGGAGGCAATACCGATTTTTTATGAGGCAATTCAAAAGGCTGCCAGGGATCTGCCCCAGGCGGAACTGGAGCTTTTGTTTGTCAATGATGGGTCAAAGGATAACAGTCTGGCAGAGATGAAGCGGCTGGCCGAGCGGGATCCGCGGGTGAAGTACGTAAGCTTTTCACGGAATTTCGGTAAGGAGGCCGCCATGTATGCGGGTTTAAGCTATGCGTCGGGGGATTATACCGCTATTATGGATGTGGATCTGCAGGACCCACCCGATTTGCTGCCGCAGATGTATGAGATGATAACTGCGGAGGATTATGACTGCATAGCCACCAGACGGGTGACACGGAAGGGAGAGCCGCCTATCCGCTCTTTTTTTGCAAGATGCTTTTACCGGCTGATGCATAAATTGTCCAAGACCGATATTGTGGACGGTGCCAGGGCCTACCGGCTGATGACCCGCCAGTTTGTGGACGAGCTTTTAAAGCTTGGGGAATACAACCGTTTTTCCAAAGGCTTATTTGGCTGGGTGGGCTTCCGGACAAAGTGGCTGGAATATGAGAACGTAGAGCGCAGCGCCGGGGAGACGAAGTGGTCCTTCTGGAAGCTTTTGATTTACAGCATAGAGGGAATCGTGGGCTTTACCACGGCGCCTCTGGTGATGGCTGCCTTTTTGGGTGTATTTTTCTGTATAGTAGCTTTTTTGGCTATCTGTTTTATTATTGTCAGGACCATTCTCTACGGAGATCCTGTGTCAGGCTGGCCCTCCATGACCTGTATCATTGTATTTCTTGGAGGAATTCAGCTTTTCTGTATGGGAATTCTGGGAGAATATCTGGCAAAGACTTATATGGAAACCAAGAAGCGCCCCATTTTCATCTGTAAGGAGACCAATATTCCTTAGAGCGGCGAATGGCGGAGATTCGGACGGGCGTTTACTTGGCCGGAGAATGTATGAAATCTTGCAAGGCTGGAATAAAAGATATGATGCAAAAAAAGCAGAGGCTGCTGACGGCAGTATTGGCGCTTTTCCTTTTAGCGCTGTTGATTTGGAATATCTGTCTTCAGAGAGAGCTTGGAAAGTATAAGCCTCAGATTGAGGCATATCTTCCGGAAGATGTTTATGTGGCGGTTGGAAGTACCATAGAGCTTTACAACAGTCAGGTAGCCTGGACAGGGATTCGGGAAGGATATTCCTTTAACTGGGACTGCCCGGTGGGAGAAAATCTGGAGGACCGCTATTCCGTTACGGGAAAAGAGGAGCAGCTGGGAGAATATCCCCTGATCCTGACGATTTATGACTATAATGTCAATGAAGTTATGACGCTTAAGAGTACTCTGCATGTGGTGGATCAGATTTTGGAGGAAGAGTACTCTATTATGAATATGGGTGACAGTCTGTCCAACGGCAGAGAATGGTATCGCACCATTTTCTATTTGTCCGATGGACAGATTACGTTTACGGGAACACGCGGATGGACAAAATACGGTCATGAGGGCAGGAGCGGCTTTTCTGCGGAGGACTATCTGGGGCCTGCGGAATATTTTTCCGAGAGCGTCAGTGAGGGGATTCATCCTTTTTATGATCCGGTTCAGGAAATGTTTGACTGGAATTATTACAAGCTGTATACGGGCAAGGATCCCGATGTGATTCAGATTTTTCTGGGAACAAACGGGCTTGCGGACGATCCCTCCCATACAGTGGAGGCTATTGCCAAGATGGTAAAAAATATCCGCAGACATGATAAGGAGATTCCCATCTATCTGGTGAATACGATTTACTGGGCGGATCAGGAGAAGATTGGAACCATGGTACGCCAGGACGGGACGGCCTTTCTTCAGGGAGAGTTTAAGAACCGGTCGGATAAGCGGATTATGGATTTGATGAAAGCGATGGACAAACGGTTCGGGGATATGGATGGAGTTACATTAATTCCGCTGGCCCTGATGCACAACAGCCGGGATAATTTTGAGCCCGGGGATGCGCTGCATCCGGGAGACGCGGGTGATCAGCAGTTTGCGGATGTGATGTACAGTGTGTACTGCGGGACGCTGGAGCAGTAGCTGAGAGATTACGGAACCGGAATAGGAGGTCAAAATGCTGAAAAGAGCGTATGGTACGGCCATTGAATTCTTTGAAAAATATTATTGGTTCTTTTTTGCTGCGGCCTGCCTGACACTGGCCTTTTATTGCTTCCGCTGCCTCGATGTCCAATATGTGGATTCCTGGGATGAGGCCAGGCACGGCGTCAATGCTTATGAGATGATACAAAACGGGGATTATATCCGTCATACCTATAACTATGAGGTTGATGACTGGAATCTGAAGCCCTCCGTCAGCTATTGGGGAATTGTACTTGGCTTTCGGCTGTTTGGGTATGGAGTATTCGGCCTGCGGTTTATCTCAGCCCTGTCATATCTTCTGACAGGAATTGGCTGCGGCCTGTTTGCTAAGAGGTACGGTAAGGAGGCATCTTTACTGGTAATGGGCTTTTTCTGTGCCAATACCAGGCCTCTGTCCGCACATTTGGCCAGATCCGGTGATGCGGACGCACCGTATCTTCTGTTTTTTACCTTCGCCATGCTGGCTATGCTCCGAATCCGAAAGAACCACAAAAATCTCTATGCCTGCGGCCTTTTATTTTCACTGGCCTTTCTTACAAAAAGCTGGCATGCCGGTATGATTGCGGTGATTGGCGGTCTGTATCTGCTTTTGACGAGAGAGCTTTTTGCCATAAAAGCCAGGGAGTGGGGCTGGTTCCTGCTTTCCGTATTTGGGCCTCTGCTGTTCTGGTTCGGCTGGCGCTATACAAGGGATGGCTTTGCTTTTCTTGACCGGATGATCAAGGTGGATCTGCTGGCCCGGACAGGCGGGGCCAATTATGAGGGGCATGAATTTCCGTTTTCTTTTTATTATGATACCGTGTTTGGACATGAGGCTTATATTTACCGGTGGCTTTTGCTGATTTGTATCCTGGGGATTGGCATGGGGATGTTTGTGATGCTTCGAAGCAGAATATGGAAAAGAACGGTGCTTGAGGAAGGGATTGGGTATCTTCTGTGGTTTTTTATTCCCTTTCTTGGATTTTCCTGTATTCGGACAAAGCTGATTTGGTACTGTTATCCCTGTACGGTTCCTTTGTTTCTTGCGGCGGCGATTTTCCTCGGTTATGTGCTTCAGGTATCCATACCTGCAAAGCAGGGGTATGATGAACTGCGGTTGAAGAGCGGAGGAGCTGAGAAAGGCGTTTCAAGCCTGAAAAATGAGCTTTTTTGGGCAGGTAAATGGATGGCCGCTTTCCTCTGCATATTTATGGTAGGCTATTATATGCGGGGCGCCTATTTTGAGGTGATCCGCGGAGCCCACGGGGACGGCTTTCAGCTTTTTATTCAGGAAAGCGCGGAGCGTGATTCTTCCTATGCCGGGCTGAGGGCCTATATTATGGTTCCTACGGAGAATCCGGAAAACCTGGGAACCTGGGATCAGAATATGCTGTTCTTAGCAGAGATAAGCGGTGATTTCCACTGTATGGACGGCGGTGTGGAGGGATACCTCACTGAAACGGAACCGGCAGTACTTTATCTGGAGCAAGGGCAGTATGAGCAGTATATGGATCGGTTTGCGGGCACAGAGGTACTGTACCGGAATGAGGAATATATACTTTTAGGCAATTAAATGCCTATAGCATCGTTTGACTCTTTTTAAATCAAGCGCTTCATTAGCACCGTAATTCCTGCGGCCAGTAAAAGAAGAACGGCACTGAGGGCAAGGTAGAACTTTAAGCTGAAATAAGTGGTGATCTTGTATTCGTAAACAGCGAATGCTAGATCGCCTTTTTCTTGGGCTTTTCCTCCTGTTGTGAGATATCCGCCGGAATACATATCGCAATTGCCTGTATTGTAGGAGAGAAATTCCAGGCTGTTTTCCCCTTCGATATAACCGGGGACGATCTCCAGGGTATAGCCGGTAAGCCCGGAGGGAGTAACGGGATCCAGGACAAATTCGTAGGGTTTATTTTTTTCAACCATACCGGAAAGAAAACGGTCATTGTCATAAAGGATATTTCCGTTCTCGTCTGTCAGCTTCACACAAAAAGCGGATTGATTGGATTCTCCCACAGGGTTAATGACACGGATGGAAATGCGGTTAAAAGGCCGATCCGCAGCAAAGGTCTGGACATAGCTTTCATCGTAATTCTTCACATAACCGTCATAGCCGCCCGCATATTGATACTGATCCACGCAATAATCCCACTCCTCTATGGGCGTGTCAACCAGCTCCTTTTTTCCGGCAATCAGCAGAAGCAGGAGAAAAAGAGAAGCTGTCCTATATAAAATTCCGCTTTTTCGCATGAGCGGCGTGGAAGCACATGCTTCCGAGAGAGAAGCCATACTGTCAGCGAGCAGCATAAAGCCTAAAACAGTAAAACCAATGCTGTAAAGGGGACTGGTTTCCCACAGAATATGGAAGGCCATACCGCCTAAAAAAGTTAGCTGAACAGGAAAAAGCCCGGGTAGTTTTTTGCGTTTTATAAGCGCCAAAAAGCTATGGAGCGCACTGAAACCCACAAGGAGCATCTCAAGGGCCCGAAAAGCCTGGCTGTACAGGGCGAGAGGCCCGCTTTTGCTGCCGAGCAGATAATCATAGATTTTGCCGTGGGAAGCAAAGCTGTTTTCAGCCTGATAGGTATCCGTGCCGTCCACCCAGGTATTTAAGAGCTTGCGTCCCGTAAGGGAGATAAGCCCCACAGGTCCCGCTTCCCGGATGCGTTCCAGAAGCACCTGCTTGTCAGCCTCTGTTTTTTCTTCCTTTGTATCAAAGCCGGAGGTAAAGAGCTCGTCCGACTGATCAAAGGAGCCGTCCCAGCGGGCGCCCATCATGACCCAGTGAATCATGGGAAAGCCGGTATTTTTGTAATCGAAGGTTACATAACGATTGACGGCAATATTCCAAAAGCCAAGAGAGAGAGCTGCGGTCAGCAAAAAGGCTGCTCCTGTGGGAAGATATGTCCGGACAGCGGCAGAAAAGGAGGCTTTGGATGCCAAAAGCTTCCCCGCGGCCAAAAGAACCACGGCAATCATGGCAATCATGGCAGTAGCGCGCAGCTTGTAGCCCCAAATGAGAACAAAACCCATCAGACCTCCAAGAAGTACACGGTGCAAAGCTGTCCGCACTTTGGAAAGCCTCAGATACAGATATAAAATACCCATCAGGAAAGGCATGGACAGGGTAGCCGTATAAAAATAACCTGCCCACACATAGGAGAGAGGGCAGAGTACACAGACCGCGAGATAATAAACGGCAATCCGCCGTCCCTGAATATCCTTCAAAATAAGGTATCCAAGCCAGAAAGAGCCTGTGATGCAGAAAACATTGACAAGCTGGACCGCAGACATAAAAAAAGACTGCGCGACACCGCATTTGGAAAGAAGGAGCAAAAACCAGTAGGTCAGAATGGTAATGGGATAATTATTTGTATAGCGGGCAAAATATCCCGTTTCATAAGTGCCGGAGATAGTATGGGTTCGAAGCATTTCAACTGCCATATCAAAAACCTTCAGGGGATCATAGCGCAGCATAGGCCGAATCAGAAGCAGAAAGGCAAGCTGTCCCGTTACAAGGATTATCATGCAAATAAGAGCGGAGCTTCCAAGGGCCTGCTCCTTAAACCCTTTCAGCAGACGGTATATGAGAAAAAGTGCGCCCATAAGAAAAAGAACGGCAATGACAATCAGAAGGATCTTCACCGGAACCAGATTCAGATTGCGCAGCCAGGAGGCGTCCCAGCGGATAAAGGCCCAGGCTCCGATGTAAAGGCTAAATATGGAAAGCAGAAGCAATACAAATGTATACATAAATCCTCCAGAAGCAATTGGTAATTTCAGTTTTAAGCTCATGTTTATAGGATAACGTAAAAATGTGCGGGGGTCAAGACGCAACAGCATGGGCGGCGCCGGGCGGGCAGCGGGTGAATTTTAAAGATAAGTCTCAGATGCCGTAAATTTTTTCTTGTGAATTTTCAATAATTTGCTATAATAATTAAGATAGGCAAATGCATAAAGAAGGAGTAAATTATGGGAAAGTATTTTGGTACGGACGGCTTCCGGGGAGAAGCGAACGTAAAGTTAACCGTAGAGCATGCCTTTAAGGTAGGAAGATACTTGGGATGGTACTATGGCAGAGATCACAAGGCACAGATTGTAATCGGTAAGGATACAAGAAGAAGCAGTTATATGTTTGAGTACGCTTTGGCAGCAGGCATCACGGCGTCCGGAGCAGATGCATATCTTCTGCATGTAACCACTACGCCCAGTGTTTCTTATGTGGTGCGCACGGAGGGCTTTGACTGCGGCATTATGATTTCCGCAAGCCACAATCCCTTCTATGACAATGGAATCAAGGTTATCAACGGCCTGGGTCATAAGCTGGAGGCCGAGGTGGAGGAGAAAATAGAAAAATACATTGACGGGCTGATAGAGGAGCGCCCGTTAGCCACAGGAGAAAATATCGGAAGAACCATAGACTTTGCAGCAGGGCGGAATCGCTATCTGGGGTATTTGATCTCTCTGCCGACACGTTCCTTCAAGAATATGCGGGTAGGTCTGGACTGTGCCAACGGCAGCGCCTCCGCTATTGCGAAGAGCGTTTTTGACGCTTTGGGCGCAAAGACCTATGTGATCAGCAATGATCCGGACGGCACGAATATTAATACGAACTGCGGATCCACCCATATGGAAACCCTGCAGGAGTTTGTGAAGGAGAAGCATTTGGATGTAGGCTTTGCCTATGACGGAGATGCGGACCGCTGTCTGGCAGTCGATGAGAACGGTAATGTGGTAGACGGCGATCGCATTATGTACATCTGCGGCAAATATATGATGGAGCAGCATGCTCTGCGTGATAATACCATTGTAACCACAGTCATGTCCAACCTGGGGCTTTACAAGGCCTGTGATAAGATTGGTGTGAAATATGAGAAGACTGCGGTAGGCGATAAATACGTATATGAGAATATGACAGCCAATGGTTTTCAGCTGGGAGGCGAGCAGTCCGGACATATTATTTTCAGCAAGCATGCAACTACAGGAGACGGCATTTTAACCTCTCTTAAGATCATGGAAGTGATTCTGGAGAAGAAGACCACATTGGCAACCCTGGCTTCTGAGGTGAAGATTTATCCCCAGCTTCTGCAGAATCTGAAGGTATCGGATATGGATGCAACCCTGAATCATCCGGCTGTGGTGAAGGCCATTGCCGAGGTCGAGGAGAAGCTTGGAAGCGATGGAAGGGTTCTGGTGCGCAAGAGCGGAACGGAGCCGCTGCTTCGTGTTATGGTGGAGGCCCTGACGGATGAGCTTTGCGAAGAGCATGTGCTTCACATCATCAATGCAATGAAAAGTACCCTTTAGGGGCTTGGAATAAAAACGGCAATGTCTTTCAAAGCGAACAAATTAAAGTAGGAGGAAATGGGATGAAAAAGACAGCATTAGTAGTTATGGCAGCCGGAATCGGCAGCCGCTTCGGCGGAGGAATCAAGCAGCTGGAGCCGGTAGGACCCAGCGGTGAGATCATTATGGATTATTCCATTCATGATGCATTGGAGGCAGGCTTTAACAAGGTGGTATTCATTATCCGCAGGGATCTGGAGAAGGACTTCAAGGAGATCATCGGCAATCGTATTGAAAAGCTTGTGGAGGTAGAATATGCATTCCAGGAGCTTGAAAACCTGCCGGGAGGCTTTAAGAATCCGGAAGGCCGCACCAAGCCATGGGGAACCGGCCAGGCGGTTCTTAGCTGCAAGGGTCTGTTAAATGAGCCTTTCGTGGTAATCAACGCAGACGATTACTACGGAAAGGAAGCCTTTGTAAAGGTTCATGATTATCTGGTAGAGGAACATGCGGATAACGGCATGCTTGATTTCTGCATGGCAGGCTTTATTCTGGGCAACACCTTAAGCGACAACGGGGCCGTTACAAGAGGAATCTGCAAGGTAGAGAACGGATATCTGACGGATGTTGTGGAGACCTCCGGCATTGAGAAGCTTCCGGGCGGAGGCGCAGCCGTTCCGGGAGAGGACGGAAAACCGGTTCTTGTTGATGCAAAGAGTTATGTTTCCATGAATATGTGGGGATTAACCCCGGAGCTTCTGGATGAAATTGAGAAAGGCTTTATTGAATTCCTGGGCAATGTAAAACCGGGAGATCTGAAGGCCGAGTACCTTCTTCCGGGAATTATTGACGGCCTGTTAAAACAGCAGAAAGCTACCGTAAAGGTACTGGAGACAAAGGACAAATGGTTCGGCGTTACCTACAAGGAGGATAAACAGTCTGTAGTGGATTCCTTCAAGAAGCTGATTGCGGACGGCGTGTATAAAGAGAAACTGTTTGCATAAGGAATTATTTTTTGTATGCGCTGCAATTGCTCTTATTACCGCTCTTAAGAAAAAGAAAAAACAGCAAATGAATAAGATTTAATAAAAGGGATGCCGAAAAATAAACCGGCGTCCTTTTTCTTCTGGAAAAACTTATATATATGTGTTACACTATTATGGTTGTCAATGAAAAAAATACAGGAAACCGGGCAAAATAAAATGGAAACAAAAGCAATGAAAACAAGTACACTCTTAAAAAGATTCGTTCCCTACTACAAAAAATATACGGGAATCATGGTTATGGATCTCTTCTGCGCAGCGCTCACTACGGTCTGCGAGATGATTCTGCCCTTGATTCTGCGCCATATTACCGATGTTGGGATGCGCGATCTGTCAGCCCTCACGGTGCGCACCATTGTAACCATTGGCATGATATACTTTGCGTTGCGCATTGTAGACGGAATGGCCAGCTACTACATGGCCTACACAGGCCATGTCATGGGGGCGGCCATTGAGACGGATATGCGTGAGGATGCCTTCGCCCATCTCCAGAAGCTCTCGGACAACTATTTCAACAACACCAAGGTGGGGCAGATTATGTCCCGGATTACCAGCGATTTATTTGACGTGACGGAGTTCGCTCATCACTGTCCGGAGGAATTCTTTATCGCCTTTTTAAAGGCCGTTGTCTCCTTTGTGATACTGGCAAGGGTGAACCTTTTGCTGACCGGCATTATTTTCGCATTAATCCCGGTGATGGCCGTATCCTGTACCTATTTTAACCTTCAGGTGCGCAAAGCCTTTAAGCGTCAGCGGAACCATATCGGTGAGCTGAACGCCAGAATCGAGGACAGTCTTCTCGGAAATAAGGTGGTACGTGCCTTCGCCAATGAGGATGTGGAGCTTGAGAAGTTCAGCCGGGACAATCATGAGTTTTTGAAAATCAAGCGCCAGACCTATAAGTACATGGCAGCCTTTCAGAATACCATTCGCATCTTTGACGGCCTGATGTATGTGGTGGTGATAGTAGCCGGAGGCATCTTTATGATAAGAGGACTGATTGCTCCGGCGGATTTGGTGGCTTATACCCTGTATGTGACCACGCTTCTGGCAACCATACGCCGGATTATTGAATTTGCGGAGCAGTTCCAGAGAGGTATGACAGGCATTGAGCGGTTCACGGAACTAATGGATGCCAGTGTAGACATTTTTGACGAGGAAGGAGCCGTACCACTTACCCATGTGGAGGGAGAAATTACCTTTCGTCACGTATCCTTTGAGTATCCGGACGATCAGACCCCGGTGCTGTCCGGCATTGATCTGACCATCCGCCCGGGAGAAAAAGTGGCGCTGGTGGGACCGTCGGGAGGCGGAAAGACCACCCTTTGTAATCTGATCCCCCGCTTTTATGATCCGACGGAGGGAGAGATCCTTCTGGACGGGCAGAATATCAAGACGGTGACCTTAGAGAGCCTTCGTGGCAGCGTGGGCGTGGTTCAGCAGGATGTATATCTTTTTTCCGGAAGCGTCTATGAAAACATTGCCTACGGGCGGCCGGGGGCAGACAGGAAGGAAGTAATGGAGGCGGCCAGGCTTGCGGGGGCTCACGATTTTATTATGGAGCTTAAGGACGGCTATGACACCTATGTGGGCGAGCGGGGAGTGAAGCTCTCCGGCGGACAGAAGCAGAGAATCAGCATTGCCCGGGTATTCCTGAAGGCGCCCCGGGTGCTTCTTCTGGATGAGGCGACGGCGGCCCTTGATATTGAAAGCGAGCATCTGGTGTCTGAATCTCTGGACAAGCTGGCCGCAGGAAGAACCACTCTTACCATCGCACACCGTCTGACCACCATTCACGGCGCCGACCGGATTCTCGTTCTTTCAGGCAACCGGATTGTGGAGGAAGGGAATCATGAAGCGCTGATGAAGAAAAAGGGAATTTACTATCAGCTTTACGAGTCAGCGAATATCTTTGAGAAGCCCGCACCTGGAAACTGATTTGTACATTATAAGGGATATTAGGGAACTGGAATGGAGAATACTATGGAAATCAATCTGAAGCGGCCGGAATTAGAGGACCGGGCGCAGATCAATCATTATTTAAGCTATGCGGAAACACGAAGCTGCGAGATGACCTTTGCCAATACTTATCTGTGGTCCCGCCACTATGACGTGGGCTTTGCCATTTTGGAGGACATGCTTGTGTTCGGACGCACCTCCGGGGAAGAGTCCTTTACGGTTCCTGTGGGGCCGGGGAGCTTAAAACAGGCTCTGGATGCTTTGATGGCATATTTTGAAGAAAAAAACCGCCCTTTTCAGCTTCACAATGTGACAAAGGAGGATTTTGCCCGGCTTGAGACGCTTTATCCGGGGATGTTTACCATCAGTTATGAGCGGGATTACGCAGATTATGTGTACGAGACGGAAAAACTGATAAATCTTTCCGGAAAGAAATACCACAGCAAAAAGAATCATATTAATAAGTTTAAGATCCTCTATCCGGACTGGAGCTATGAGCCCGTCACAAAGGACAATCTGGAGGAATGTTTTCAGATGGGCCTGCGTTGGAGAGAGCTGAACGGCTGCGAGGAGGATGAGGAAAAGCATGCGGAGATCTGCGTTGCGCTGAATTATCTCCGTCTTTTCGAGGAACTGGAAATGCGGGGCGGAGCCTTGCGGGTGGACGGAAAAATCGTAGCCTTCACCATTGGAGAGCCTGTGGGAAAGGATACACTGGTAGTTCACATAGAGAAAGCATTTGCCGATGTTCAGGGAGCCTACACCATGATTAATCAGCAGTTTGCGGAACATGAGGGAGCCGGCTTTACCTATCTCAACCGGGAGGAGGACATGGGCGAGGAAGGGCTGCGCAAGGCAAAGTTATCTTATAAACCCGTATTTCTTGTGGAAAAAGGGGTTGTAAGAAAGAGCAGTCTCTAGTAATATAGTAGGAAATCGCAATGCGCATAGCTGCAAAAGAGAAGATTTCCGGAGGATAAGAACAGAAAAGCGGAGACAATTATGAAAAAATGGCAGGAAAACATAAGAAGGGTTGTGCCCTACACACCGGGAGAGCAGCCCGACATACCGGGGATGATCAAGCTGAATACCAACGAAAATCCTTACCCCCCGGCTCCGGGCGTCCGGCGCGCCCTTGAAGAAATGAAGGAGGAAAGCTTCCGGCTCTATCCGGATCCGGCTTGCTCCATGCTGACGGAGGCACTTTCGGAGCGCTGTCAGAGGCCGAAGGAACAGTTTTTTGTGGGTGTGGGTTCGGATGATGTACTGGCAATGGCTTTTTTAACCTTTTTCAATTCCGGCAGGCCGGTGCTGTTTCCCGACATCACCTATTCTTTCTACCCCGTGTGGGCGGAGCTGTTCGGAATCCCTTATGAGCGTCCAGCTCTGGATGAGGAATTCCGCATTGTAAAGGAGGATTATTTTCGGGAGAACGGAGGCATCATTTTTCCAAATCCCAATGCTCCGACAGGGCTCTATATGGAGCTTGGCCAGGTGGAAGAGATTATCCGCAGGAATCCCGATGTGATTGTGATTGTGGACGAGGCTTACGTGGACTTTGCCGGTCCCTCCGCCATGGAGCTTGTGGATCGGTATGATAACCTTCTGGTGGTTCAGACCTTTTCCAAATCCCGCTCCATGGCCGGAATGCGCATTGGCTTTGCGGTAGGAAGTCCCCTCCTGATCAAATACCTGAATGATGTGAAATACTCCTTCAACTCCTACACCATGAGCCGGGCGGCTCTGGAGCTGGGAACGGCTGCGGTGAGGGATGAGGCGTATTTTCAGGAGAATCTTAAGAGGCTTACGGCAACCAGAGAACGGACGAAAAAGGAGCTTAAGGCTTTGGGCTTTCACTTTCCCGATTCGGGAGCGAATTTTATCTTTGCTTCTCATGAGACCTGTCCGGCAGGAGAGATTTTTAAAGCTCTTCGGGAGAGGCGCATCTATGTGCGCTATTTTGACGCCCCAAGACTTCGGAATTACCTTCGGATTACCATAGGAACGGACGAAGAGATGGATACGCTTCTAAAAGCCCTGGGGGAGATCACGGCTTAGATAATGAAGCGGATGAAAGCAATGTTACCATTTTGCAGGATAACCGGCAGCGGAAAAGTACACCGGTGAGAAAGGATATGAAACGATGACAGAGACATTGGTACAATGGTTTGTGGAAAATCTGGGAGGAAGTGCGGCAAAGGAGCTGGTTATTTTTATCATTTCCATGATTCCCATACTGGAGCTGAGAGGAGGCCTTCTGGCGGCGGGACCGGCATTTCTGGATGTGGAGATGTGGCGGGCCATTCCTATCTGTATTGTGGGAAATCTGATTCCTGTTCCCTTTATCTTACTGTTTATCACGGCGATTTTCAATTGGCTGAAAAAGACAAAGCTGTTCCGCCCCATGGTGGAAAAGCTGGAAAGCCGGGCGATGAATAAAAAGGATCAGATTGAAAAATATGAATTCTGGGGCTTGCTGCTCTTTGTGGGAATTCCCCTGCCGGGGACAGGCGCCTGGACAGGTTCTCTGATTGCGGCCCTTCTGGGAATCCGCTTTAAGAAAGCATTTCCGGCGGTGATCCTGGGAGTGCTTCTGGCCGCGTTTATTATGACCATTTTATCGTATACTATCCTGGGTTCAATTTTTGCTTAAACAGTAATATTCCGTACAAATCAATTTACAGGCATATGCATTTGTGCCGGAGACTGATTTCATAAAGATGTACCGGAAGAGATATTACGGAATCGGAATAGGAGAGGTGAGGGCTGTGAAGTGGCCGAGTAAGAAATTATATTTTATTTACAATCCCCATGCCGGGAAGGAGCATATTAAGGGGAAGCTTTACGGGATTCTGAAGGTGATGGCGGATGCAGGATATGAACTGACGGTGTACCCCACCGGAGGGGCGGGGGATGCTGTGGAACAGATGGAGCAGATGCCGGAGGGCTATGATCTGGTGGTGTGCAGCGGCGGAGACGGAACACTTGACGAGGTAGTAACCGGAATGATGCGCCGGAAGCATAAGGTTCCCGTCGGCTATATTCCGGCAGGCACCTGCAATGATTTTGCAAGGTCCTTAAAGATCCCCGTCAATATGGAAGAGGCGGCGCGGATCGCCGTACAGGGAGAAAATTTTCTCTGTGATGTGGGTTCTTTTAATGATAACAGCTTTATATATATCGCGGCTTTCGGCATTTTTACGGGGGTATCCTACTCCACTAAGCAGGAGATCAAGAATGTTCTGGGACAGATGGCCTATATTCTGGAGGGCATGAAAAGCATTTACAATGTAAAGTCTTATCAGCTCAAGGTGACAAGCAGCGAAATGAGCTTTGAGGGAGACTTCCTCTTCGGCATGGTGACCAATTCCAAGTCCGTAGGGGGATTTAAGGGAATCATAGGCAAGGATGTGGTCTTTGACGACGGCGTGTATGAGGTGACCTTCATCCGCAGGCCGAAGAATGCGATGGAGCTCCAGGATATTCTGGCGGCACTTCTGGTAAAGGAGATAGACAGCAAATACATGTATTCCTTCCGCAGTGCCCGGATTGAGGTAGAAGCACAGGAACCCATTCCCTGGACACTGGACGGAGAGTTCGGGGGCGAGCACAGATCCGTGACGATTTCCAACAACCCCAGGGCCGTGGAGATTCGTGTGACAAAGGAGTGCAGAAAGAGTATAACCTGTGAAAAAAATCTTGCAACACACCGGCCGGATCATATATAATGGACAGGTATGAAAAAGAGTATCTATAAAAAACGGAGGTAAAGTACAATGTTAGTATCAGCAGCGGAAATGCTTAAGAAAGCAAAGGCAGGCCACTATGCGGTAGGCCAGTTCAACATTAACAACCTGGAGTGGACCAAGGCAGTACTTCTGACCGCACAGGAGAATAATTCTCCCGTGATTCTCGGCGTATCCGAGGGTGCAGGAAAGTACATGGCAGGCTATAAGACTGTGGTAGGCATGGTAAACGGCATGCTTGAGGAGCTGAACATCACCGTTCCCGTGGCTCTTCACCTGGATCACGGCAGCTATGACGCATGCTACAAGTGCATCGAGGCAGGATTCTCCTCTATCATGTTTGACGGCTCTCACTATCCCATTGAGGAGAATATCGAGAAGACCAAGGAACTGGTAAAGGTCTGCGCGGACAAGGGCATTTCCCTGGAGGCGGAGGTCGGCTCCATCGGAGGCGAGGAAGACGGCGTCATCGGCATGGGCGAGTGTGCGGATCCCAAGGAGTGCAAGGCTATCGCAGATCTTGGCATTGATTTCCTTGCAGCCGGAATCGGCAACATTCACGGAAAATATCCGGAGAACTGGGCAGGCTTAAGCTTCGAGACTCTGGATGCCATTCAGCAGCTTACCGGCGAGATGCCTCTGGTGCTTCACGGAGGTACGGGAATTCCTACCGATATGATTAAGAAGGCCATTGATCTGGGCGTATCCAAGATTAATGTGAATACCGAGTGCCAGTTATCCTTCGCAGCCGCAACCAGAAAGTATGTGGAAGAGGGCAAGGATCAGCAGGGCAAGGGCTATGACCCGAGAAAGCTTCTGGCTCCCGGCTTTGAGGCAATCAAGGAAACTGTGAAGGAGAAGATGGAGATCTTCGGTTCCGTAGGAAAAGCTTAAGCAGAAAAATATTCGGGGCGCCGGGAAATAAGTCAGCTGTCTTGTTTCCCGGTATTTTCGTATGATTTTAGGACAGTAAAACCTGCGGGGGAGAATAGAATGGCTGAGAAGATTAATATATCGAAATTATTCGGAGAAAATGTATTTAATGATACGGTGATGCAGGAGCGTCTGCCGAAAAAAATTTACCGGGAGCTGAAGCTGACCATACAGGAGGGAAAAGAACTGGATCTGGCAGTAGCCGATGTGGTGGCTCATGAGATGAAGGAGTGGGCCATCGAACAGGGAGCCACCCATTACTCCCATTGGTTTCAGCCGCTGACCGGAGCGACTGCGGAAAAGCACGATGCCTTTCTCTCGGCGCCCAAGACCGACGGTAAGGTTCTGATGGAGTTTTCCGGAAAGGAGCTTGTGAAGGGAGAGCCGGACGCCTCCTCTTTTCCCTCAGGCGGCTTAAGGGCTACCTTTGAGGCAAGGGGGTATACGGCCTGGGACTGTACCTCGCCGGCCTTTGTAAAAAAGGATGCGGACGGCTCCAGAGCCATTCTGTACATACCTACGGCTTTTTGCTCCTATAAAGGAGAGGCTCTGGATCAGAAAACGCCGCTTCTGCGCTCCATGGAGGCCGTTAACAGGCAGGCCCTTCGTCTTTTGCGCCTCTTTGGAAATGAAACCTCCCGGAGAGTAACGCCCTCCGTAGGAGCCGAACAGGAATATTTCCTGGTGGATCGGGAAAAGTACTTGAAGCGCAAGGATCTGATTTTTACCGGGCGTACCCTCTTCGGTGCCATGCCTCCCAAGGGACAGGAGCTTGACGATCATTACTTCGGGGTTATCCGGGAACGGATTGCCGATTTTATGGAGGATGTGAACCAAGAATTGTGGAAGCTCGGTGTGTCCGCCAAGACACAGCACAATGAGGTTGCTCCCGGTCAGCATGAGCTTGCCCCCATCTATGCGGAGTGCAACGTGGCGGTGGATCACAATCAGCTTGTCATGGAGACCTTGAAAAAGGCCGCCTATCAGCACGGGCTCCAATGCCTGCTCCATGAAAAGCCTTTTGCCGGAGTTAACGGCTCCGGAAAGCACAACAACTGGTCGCTGATTACGGATGATGGGATCAACCTCCTGGATCCGGGAAAGACCCCCCATGAGAACATACAGTTTCTTCTGATATTGAATTGCATCTTAAAGGCGGTGGATGATCATGCGGCCCTTCTTCGGGAATCTGCGGCGGATGTGGGCAATGACCACCGCTTGGGAGCCAGTGAGGCGCCTCCGGCGATTATTTCCGTCTATCTTGGGGAACAGCTGGAGGATGTGCTCTCACAGCTAATCAGCACCGGTGAGGCTACTCACAGTCTGCGGGGAGGTCATCTGCACACAGGGGTTAAGACACTTCCCGACTTTGCCAAGGATGCTACGGATCGGAACCGTACTTCTCCCTTTGCCTTTACGGGCAATAAGTTTGAGTTTCGTATGGTGGGTTCCAGGGATTCCATAGCGGCGCCTAACGTGGTGCTCAATACCATAGCGGCTCAGGCATTTTCCGAAGCCTGTGACTGCCTGGAGAAGGCGAAGGACTTTGATATGGCGGTCCATGATCTGATTAAAAAGTATGCTTCGGAGCATCAGCGGATTGTATTCAACGGCAACGGCTACTCGGAGGAATGGGTGGAGGAAGCGAAGCGCCGGGGACTTCCTAATATTAAGACGATGGTGGATGCTATCCCGGTATTGACAGAAACGAAAACCGTGGAGCTGTTTGAGCGCTTCGGCGTATTTACCAGAGCGGAACTGGAATCCCGTGCGGAGATTCAATATGAGACCTATGCCAAGGCCATTAACATTGAGGCCCGCTCCATGATTGATATTGCCAGCAAGCATATTATTCCCGCAGTTCTCCAATATACCACGGCCCTTGCAACCTCCGTGAATCAGATTCGGCAGGCCTGCGGGGAGGCCAATATCAGCGTGCAGATCGATCTTTTAAAGGAGTGTTCTTCCCTGCTTGCGGCTACAAAGGCGGCCCTTCGGAAGCTTACGGAGGTGACGGATGACTCTCAGGGAAAGAAGGAGGGAAGAGAACGGGCGGTATATTTTCAGAATGTGGTGGTTCCGGCTCGGGAAGCTCTGGGTCAGCCGGTAGACAAACTGGAAATGCTTGTGGCAAAGGATATGTGGCCGATGCCTTCCTACGGGGATCTGCTGTTTGAAGTGTAGAGCGGACCGGAATATAGAAGTTATAAAGCAAATGGGTGCCGGAAAAATCCGGCACCCGTTTTAATAATATGTAAAAAATCCATGGAGAACCATTTTTAGTACTTATCCACGCTTGCCTTACCGTCTTCCTGGACATCCTCTTCCGGCTCCTCTTCCTCAATCTCCAGTGCAGCCGCATGGTTTGTTACCATGGCGCATCTGCCGTCGAAGAATGCGTCCTCATCAATGACAAGGGAGCGGGCCGTGATGTTACCGGACAGCTTGCCGGTGGAAAGCAGCTCCAGTTTTCCGGAGGAATCCACATCACCTACAACCTTACCGGAAAGAATCACATTCTGAGCCTTGATATTGCCCTTGATCTGCCCCTCAGTTCCGAGAATTAAGTTACCCTTGCATACGCAGTTGCCGGTGAGTGTTCCATCGATACGGATAGCTTCCGGTGCGGTGATGTCGCCCTTGAATATGGCTCCGGGGCCAATGATAGTACCAATCTTGGCAGTCTGTGTTTCTGCCGTAGAAGTAGTGATGGCTGGTTTGCTTTTTCCTAACATGTTAAAATCCTCCTTAACTTATCCGCAGCATTCTGCCGCTGTTTATCCTTTTGCATCAATAACGGAAAGCGGATCAATTGGCTCATCATTTAAAAGAACCTGATAGTCCAGCTGACAGTCATCGGATGTAATGGTCATTAACGTATCTCCGGCTTCTACCTGTGCGCCCTCCTCCGTGTTTACTTCACAGTCCTGGTGAAGCAGATAGCGTGTCTTATAGCCCCCTTCATGTTCCACCTCAATAATATGAGCATATGTGTCATCGGAGCTGACGGCTGTCACGACGCCGTTCCCGGCGGCAACAATATGGCCGTCCGTGTAAGCGCTGATGGCAATGTAGGGCTGCTCCTCCGAATAGGATGTTTTCAAAATACCGGCGCCGTCGGAGGGGTATAGGCTGGGAAAGGCGGGATCCGCAGCATCCTCCGATTCTTCTTCCCGGGGCTCTTCCTCCGGTACATCCGCAGCCTCGGTCTGACGGCGTAAGGCCTCATTCTCCGCAGCAAGTGTCAATTTATCTTTTGTCAGGTCTTCCCGTTCCGTCTCAAGAGTTTGAAGCTGTTCCTTCAAAGCGGCGACCTCCTGTCGGAGAACCTGCCGCACTCCGTCAGCCACGGAGGCCTGGTAGATGAGCCAGCCTATGACAAGACAGAGGCCGACGATGAGACCGGCACAAAGACGAAGTGTAAAAGCGGAAACCTGGAACTGTCTGCTTTTTCCATCTGTGTTGGAGACCATAAGAACGGAATAGATTTCTTTACGTTTATGTCTCTGGTTTTTCATAGAATAACCTCCTATGCTCTCCATTGTAACACAAAATTTAGAAAAAGAAAACTATTTATGATTCATTGCGGCTCTCTTTCGGAGAGTGGGATCCAGGATCTTCTTGCGGATTCTTAAGGACTTGGGCGTAATCTCCAGATACTCGTCCGTATCAATAAACTCCAGACACTGTTCCAGGCTTAAAACTCTGGGCGGTGTCAGCTTCAGGGCCTCATCCGCACTGGAGGAACGCGTGTTGGTCAGCTTTTTGGTCTTGCATACATTCAGCTCAATATCCTCCGCCTTGCCGTTCTGGCCGATGACCATACCGGCATAAACCTTTTCGCCGGGGCCGATAAAGAGAGAGCCTCTCTCCTGGGCGTTAAAGAGACCGTAGGTAATGGCTTCTCCGGCTTCAAAAGCAATCAGCGACCCTTGCTTGCGGTACTGAATGTCTCCCTTGTAGGGGCCGTAGCCCTCGAAAATCGTATTCAGCACGCCGGTTCCCTTGGTGTCCGTGAGAAATTCGCCCCGGTATCCAATCAGGCCCCGGGCGGGAATGAGGAATTCCAGACGTGTGGAGCCGCTGCCGTTGCTGTTCATATTCAGCAGCTCGCCCTTGCGTTCCCCGAGCTTCTGAATAACATTTCCCGAATACTCGTCGTCCACATCAATGTAGGCGCGCTCCATGGGCTCCAGCTTATGTCCCTTTTCATCCGTACGGTAGAGAACCTCCGCCTTGCTTACGGCGAATTCATAGCCCTCGCGGCGCATATTTTCTATTAAGACGGATAAATGAAGCTCGCCCCGTCCCGATACTTTGAAACATTCGGTAGTTTCCGTCTCCTCCACCCGGAGGCTGACGTCCGTATTCAGCTCCCGGAACAAACGGTCACGCAGATGGCGGGAGGTGACATATTTTCCTTCCTTTCCCGCAAGGGGGCTGTCATTTACCAGAAAATGCATGGCGATGGTGGGCTCGGAGATTTTCTGGAAGGGGATGGGCCTAGGGTCATCCGGGGAGCACAGAGTATCTCCGATACGGATATCCGCAATGCCGGAGATGGCTACGATGGAGCCGATACCGGCTTCCGTTACATCCACCTTATTCAGACCGTCAAATTCGTAGAGCTTACTGATCTTTACCTTTTTGCACTGATCGGGATCGTGGTGGTTGACCATCACCATCTCCTGATTGACCCGGATAGAGCCGTTGTCCACCTTGCCGACGCCGATGCGCCCCACATACTCATTATAGTCGATGGTGCTGATCAGTACCTGGGTTCCGGCCTCCGGATCCCCTTCGGGAGCGGGAATGGCGTTGATAATTGTCTCAAAGAGAGGCGTCATGTCCTTCGGTTCATCCTCCGGATTCCGGAGCGCGTAGCCGTCTCTTGCAGAGGCAAAGACAAAGGGACAGTCAAGCTGCGCGTCCGATGCGTCCAGATCCATCAGAAGCTCCAGAACCTCGTCAATCACCTCCGCGGGCCTTGCGTCCGGCCGGTCAATTTTATTGATACAGACGATCACCGGAAGCTCCAGCTCCAGGGCCTTGCGGAGCACAAACTTGGTCTGGGGCATAGAACCCTCAAAGGCGTCTACTACCAGAATGACGCCGTTGACCATCTTGAGAACACGCTCCACCTCACCGCCGAAATCCGCATGGCCCGGCGTATCAATGATATTGATTTTGATGTCCTTATAGGTAACTGCCGTATTTTTGGAGAGGATGGTAATGCCGCGCTCCCGTTCAATGTCGCCGGAGTCCATTACGCGCTCGGCCACCGCCTGATTGGCGCGGAATACGCCGCTTTGCTTTAACAGCTCATCCACCAGAGTGGTTTTTCCATGGTCTACATGGGCAATAATTGCAATATTTCGAATGTCTTCTCTTTTCATAACTGCTTCCTCATAACTGCTCGGACCGCATCGTATTCATGATTGCGTAAATGTCATTATCCGCAAGGGTAATTTCATAATGAATACGGCGCCGCACTTTTTCTTGTTTTTGTATCATTAACTTATACAGTTTACCACATTTATGCGGGAATACAACAGGAAAATGACCCGGGAAATAAAAAAATTATTAATTTTCCGGAAAATGGTTCTAAAGCCGTTTTCTTCTTCATATATATGTAAAGATACCAAAATACAAGAAGAAGAAGGGAGAACTTGCGTAATGTCAGATAAGGTCATTGAAAACAACCAAGTGTCGGTAATCGGAGAAATTGTTTCGGAATTTACATTCAGCCATGAGGTCTTCGGGGAGGGCTTTTACATGATGGATGTACTGGTAAGGCGTCTGAGCGATTCGGCGGATATTATTCCGGTCATGATTTCAGAGCGGCTGATCAATGTGGAAGAGGATTATACCGGAGAGTACATCCGGGTGGCCGGCCAGTTCCGCTCCTACAACAGGCACGAAGAGAAGAAGAACAGACTGGTGCTGTCTGTGTTTGCCAGAGAGGTGGAATTTTTGGAGGATGAGGTGGAAAATGCAAAAACCAACCAGATTTATCTGGACGGATACATATGTAAGACGCCTGTTTATCGGAAAACTCCTCTGGGCAGGGAGATTGCGGATTTGCTGATTGCGGTGAACCGCCCCTATGGAAAATCAGATTATATTCCCTGTATCTGCTGGGGCAGAAACGCCCGTTTTGCCTCCGGCTTTGAGGTGGGCGGCCATGCTCAGATCTGGGGCAGGATACAGAGCCGGGAATATGTAAAGAAAATAGATGAAGAGGAATCGGAAAAGAGAGTGGCCTATGAGGTTTCGGTGAGCAAATTGGATTATCAGGAGAATTAATTCCTGTATTCGGACGCGATTATAGCTTGATAATACGGAAAAATTTGCATTTCCTGCGTAATTGGTGTATGATAGATGCATTACACAATACCGAGATTACAACACGACATCTGATGCTCCGGCCTTTGGTTTCGGGAGCAGGAAAGGAGTGCAGGGATGGTGAAGGGACAGATTATGATTATCTGCGGCGAAGGAAAGGGCAAGACCTCTGCTGCTATTGGCCGGGGAATTACCGGAGCCAGCAATGGAAAGTCCGTGATTATCATCCGTTTCCTTAAGGGAAAGGTGAAGGAAAAGGATGAGTTTATCAAGCGTCTGGAGCCGGATATTAAGGTTTTTTCCTTTGAAAAGTGGGATGTGGATTATCAGTCCTTGTCACCGGAGCAGCAGGCGGAGGAGGCCGTGAATATCCGTAACGGCTTGAATTTTGCCAGAAAGGTGATGACAACGGACGGGTGCGACCTTCTGATCCTGGACGAGGTTCTGGGACTGGTGGACAGGGAGATTATCACGGAGGAGGAGCTGAAGGCCCTGGTTGAGACGAAGGACGAGAGCATGGAGCTGGTTCTTACGGGAATCAATATGTGCGAATCCCTTTATCCATATGCCGATGATGTGGTGAAGATTGACACTTTGAAATAAGGTGCTGGAATCGGAGGAAATTTCGTTGACAATCAAATAGCCGTGTGGTACAGTAAGACTAATATGGACAATTTCATACAAGCATGATAGAGGTTGCGTTCTCCAAGAGTACCTTTTCGGATATGGCAGACATAGAGGAAGGAGAGGAAAAGGGGCGGACGCCGAAAGAGACGGCTTTCTGCAGGCGGTTTCTTGGGCATATGCCGAAGAGGTATATGACTGTCATCAGACACTGATGGGGCGCTATCAAAAAGAATTCATGGTAAAAGAGCGATTCTTTAGGGGCGGACTTCGGTAAGGGTCGGCCCCACTTTTGATTCGAATGGAGGTAGGCTATGGCTATTTTTAAGGGAGCGGCGGTGGCGATTGTCACACCGTTTACAGAGAACAGAGAGATTAATTTTCCGAAGCTTGCGGAGCTTCTGGACTATCAGATTGAAAATCACACGGACGCTATTGTGATCTGCGGCACCACGGGGGAGTCTTCCACTTTGACCCATGAGGAGCATCTGGAGGCAATTAAGTTCACGATTGATCATGTGGCAGGCCGAGTTCCGGTGATTGCAGGAACAGGCTCCAATTGTACGGAGACGGCAATTTACCTGTCCAAAGAGGCGGAAAAATATGGGGCGGATGCTCTGCTGATTGTAACGCCTTACTACAATAAGGCTACTCAGAAGGGATTGATCGTCCACTATACGGCCATTGCCGATTCCGTAAAACTGCCGATCATTATGTACAATGTTCCCGGCCGGACTGGCTGTAATATTCAGCCTCAGACTGCCGTGGAGCTTGCTAAGAATGTGAAGAATATAGTAGGCATCAAGGAAGCCAGCGGCAATATTTCGCAGGTGGCGAAGCTGATGGAGCTTGCGGACGGATGTATCGAGCTGTATTCCGGAAATGACGATCAGGTGGTTCCTCTGCTGTCACTGGGGGGATACGGCGTGATTTCCGTGCTTTCGAATGTGGCTCCTAAGGAAACCCATGATATGGTGGCCAGGTTTCTGGAGGGTGATATTGCAGGCAGCCGTGAGATACAGCTTCGGGCGATCCCCCTGGTGGATCAACTGTTCTGTGAGGTGAATCCCATTCCCGTGAAGGCGGCGCTCAATATGATGGGTATGGAGGCGGGACCTTTGCGGATGCCGCTTACCGAGATGGAGCCGGAGCACAGGGAGAATCTTAAGAAAGCAATGATTGATTTCGGAATCGAGGTTAAATAAATGATTAGAGTACTGATGCACGGCTGTAACGGCCGGATGGGACAGATGATTGCGGGCCTGCTGAAGGAAGATGCGGAAGCGGAGATTGTGGCAGGCGTGGATACCTTTGACGGTGTGTCCAATCCGTTTCCCGTATTTTCGGATATTGGGGACTGTGATGTGGAGGCGGATGTGGCAATTGATTTTTCTAATGCAGGTGCGGTTGAGGGGCTGCTTGATTATTGTGCGGCCAGGAAGCTGCCGGTGGTTCTGTGCACCACGGGGCTTTCCAAGGCGCAGCTTGAGAAGGCAGAGGAGACTGCCAGGAAGACTGCCGTTTTAAAGTCCGCAAATATGTCCGTGGGGATTAATCTTCTTTTGAAGCTTTTGAAGGAGGCGGCGCCGGTCCTGTCGGAGGCAGGCTTTGATATTGAGATTGTGGAGAAACACCACAATCAAAAGCTTGACGCGCCCAGCGGAACGGCCATCGCCCTTGCGGACGCCATCAATGAGGCGGAGGGCGGAGCATATACCTATGTGTATGACAGAAGCCAGGTGCGTAAAAAGCGGGAGGCCAGGGAGCTTGGAATCTCGGCTGTGCGCGGGGGAACCATTGTAGGGGATCACGATGTGATTTTTGCAGGAACGGACGAAGTGCTGACCTTTGAGCATCGGGCTTATTCCAGAGCGGTTTTCGGAAAGGGAGCCGTACAGGCGGCGAAGTTTCTGGCCGGTAAGCCTGCGGGCCGGTATGATATGAGCGATGTGATTGGATGAGCGGGTGAACCGGAAGCGAAGTAAGAACCTTGCCGATTTTCGAGAGGAGTCTTGAGGGTTGGCGAGGTTTTTCCGTTTTGGGAGACTGCAGAACAGGTGGAGGATAAAATAGGATGAAAAAGAATAATCTTGCATTTCACACAGTACTGGCCCTTGTATTGACACTGACCATTATTTCTGTGTCCGTGGTATTTACGCTGGCTTTTCGGCCCCTCTATTATCTGGATATTTCCGCACTGAATATTCCGGAGCAGTCCGGGTATTCCAGGGAGGAGATTCGGGATAATTATGATGTGCTGATTGATTATAACATGTCCTTTGGCGGCGGGCGCCTGGAATTTCCCGGTCTGGCCATGTCAGAACCGGGAAGGATTCACTTTGAAGAGGTGCGCGATATATTTAATCTGTTTAAATACATGGCAATAGCAGGCACCGTATTGAGTACGGCAGGTATTGTGTTCTGTTTCCGCAGAAGAGAGTATAAATATCTGAAGCTGACCTCGATTTTAGCCGTGGCCTTGCCGGCCGTGTTAGGGATTCTGGTGGCACTGAATTGGGATTGGGCTTTCGTAGCATTTCATCATCTGGCATTTAACAATGATTACTGGATTTTTGATCCGGTAACCGATCCGGTGATCACCATTCTGCCGGATACCTTTTTCATGCATTGCGCGCTGATGATTTTGGGGTGTGTGGTGATGGGAAGCCTGATTTGCGGGCTGCTTTACCGAAGAGAAAAGCTTAAAGGTGCATAAGAAATACTTGTCTCAAATTTAGTTTAAAAAATAAAATGGAATATGGTATACTGATGGAAGAATGGCTGCTGAAGAATGGATATTATCGAGCCGAAATAAAAAAGTAATCAGTATCAGGAGGATATGGAGATGAAATACAAAGAACTTGCAGTAATTACGGAACAAAAAAAGATTGCTGCGGATATTTACAGTATGTGGCTTCAAGCCGGTCAAATTGCTGCTTTGGCGGTTCCGGGACAGTTTCTTTCCATATATTGCAATGATGCAAGCCGCATGCTTCCCCGGCCTATCAGTATCTGCGAGGCGGATAAGGGGCAGGGGAGAATTCGGATTGTATACAGAGTGGCAGGAAAAGGAACGGAAGAATTCTCGGCATGCCGGGCCGGAGATACATTGAATGTCGTAGGTCCTCTGGGCAACGGTTTTCCTTTGGACAAGGGCTACCGGAAGGTATTGCTGATTGGCGGAGGCATTGGCATACCTCCGATGGTAGAGCTTTCCCGTCAGCTTTCCGGGGAAAAGCAGATTGTAGCTGGCTACCGAAACAGTGAACTGTTTTTGAAAAAAGAATTGGAACAGAACGGAACTGTGTATATTGCTACGGAGGATGGCAGCTTGGGAACAAAAGGCAATGTACTGGATGCCGTTTGGGAAAATGAACTGACGGCAGACGCTGTCTTTGCCTGTGGTCCGACTCCCATGCTGCGCGCGCTGAAGGAATATGCAATAGAACAGGGAATGGACTGCTTCCTCTCTCTGGAAGAGCGTATGGCCTGCGGAGTAGGCGCCTGTCTGGGCTGTGTTTGCAAGTCAAAGGAAACGGACGGCTACACACATGTGAAGAATAAACGCGTCTGCAAGGACGGACCGGTATTTTCGGCGGAAGAAATTGAAATTTGAGAGGAGAAGGAAAGCATGGAATACAAAACAAGAGTAAATCTTGCGGGGGTGGAGCTTAAAAATCCGGTTATGGTCGCATCCGGAACCTTTGGATCCGGAAAAGAATACAGCGAATTTTACGATCTGGGTCTTTTGGGAGCGATTACGGTTAAGGGAGTTGCCAATGCACCTTGGGCCGGCAATGCAACACCCCGTATTGCGGAAACTCACAGCGGCATGATCAATGCCATCGGCCTGCAGAATCCGGGTGTGGATGTTTTTATTGAGAGAGATATTCCCTTTATCAGACAATTTGATACAAGGCTGATTGTGAATGTCTGTGGAAAAAGTATTACGGACTATTGTGAAGTGGTAGAAAAGCTTTCGGATCAGCCGGTGGACATGCTGGAAATCAATGTATCATGTCCCAATGTGAAGGAAGGAGGCATTGCCTTCGGACAGGACCCGTCAGCGCTGGAAACAATTACCAGGGAAGTAAAAAAGTGCGCAAAACAGCCGATTATTATGAAGCTTAGCCCAAATGTAACAGATATTACGGTGATGGCAAAGGCGGCTGAGGCCGGCGGTGCGGATGTGATTTCTCTGATCAATACACTAACCAGTATGAAGATTGACATACATAAGCGCACCTTTGCCGTGGCGAATAAAACGGGAGGCTTGTCCGGACCGGCCATCAAACCCATTGCGGTTAGGATGGTATATCAGGCGGCTCACGCCGTATCCCTTCCGGTGATTGGAATGGGGGGGATCCGTAACGGAGAGGATGCGGTGGAATTTCTTTTAGCAGGGGCAACCGCAGTTTCCGTGGGCGCTGCCAACTTCTCAAATCCTTTTGCAGGAAAAGAGACGGCGGAGGGGATTCTGGATTATATGAAAAAATATCAGGTTGCCGATGTAAATGAATTAATCGGTGCGGTAAAAGAATAAGATTTTGAAAAGGGGCTGTCCGAACTGGCGGTTCCTTTTAGGGTAATTTGTAAAAAGAGTATAAATGATACAATTTACTTAATAAAAGGAAGTATTAAGATGAAAAAAGGAAGTAAAACAGCCATAGTATCCTGTTCCAATGCGCAGCCGCAAACATACCGTGAAAAACTAAACAAGCTGCAATCCACCCTATCAGATCTCGGCCTAATCCCTATCCTCGGAAACTGCATCTACGAAAAGGAATCCGTCTTCAGCGGCACAGGAAAAGAACGTGCCGAAAGCCTGATGCGCTTTTACCTAAACCCGGAGATCCGGGCGGTTTTTGACATCTCCGGCGGCGATATCGCCAATGAGGTTCTTCCCTTTCTGGACTACGATGCAATAGCCAAAAGCAATGCCGTATTCTGGGGTTACAGCGATCTGACAACAATCATAAATGCAATCTATACAAAAACAAAAAAGCAGTCCGTACTTTACCAGGTGCGGAATCTCATCTCCCCGGACGCACAGGAGCAGGCAGCCAATTTTTCCGCAAGCATATTCGAGGAAAAACCGGACTTATTTTCCTTCCGTTACAGCATGATACAAAAGGACTCCATGCAGGGCATCGTCGTGGGCGGAAACATCCGCTGCCTTTTGAAGCTGGCAGGCACCCCTTACTGGCCGGACATGAATGGAAAAATCCTGCTTTTGGAAAGTCTCGGCGGCCTTGTTCCCCAGATGACGGCCTATCTGAATCAGTTAAAGCAAATAGGCGTATTCGAACAGATAAACGGAATCCTTCTGGGAACCTTTACAAAGATGGAAGAGGAAAAAGCCCTCCCCTCCATGACAGAGCTGGTAAAGCGGTATGCAGGAAAAGAACTGCCCATTGCCAAGACAAACGAGATCGGCCACAGCGCCAATGCAAAGGCAATTGTGATAGGAAAGGAAATGAATTTCACAAAATTTTCATAATTCCATTATTGACAATCCAACATTTGGGTATTAATATATAGCGTGATATATATTTAATGCATATCACGCTATATATTTTTGCGCCCAGGATTATGCGTCAAGCCAATAAAGAATACAAAACATTTTACTTCCGAACTTTATAGCAATAAGCTCCAAGAACAGGATACCATATTCATTAAATTTTCAAAGATACACTCCATCAAAAAAGGAGGTGACAGTCTTATGCAAAGAGAGCTGAATACAATTAACAAACAGCTCAAAATGATTCATAAAACCTTTGAGGAAAGAAGAAATAAGCATCTGCTGAAATACAACCTCACCTCATCCCAGCAGGAAATCCTTTTTTATCTGGGCTTCCACGAGGGAGAGCCGATTCATCAGCGGGAGATTGAAAAATGGTTTCACTTAAAAAATCCAACCGTCACAGGGATTTTAAACCGTTTGGAGGAGAAAGGCTTTATTGTACGGAAAACAAAAGAAGACGACAAGCGCTTCCGTATCATAGAGCTGACGGAAAAAAGCCGCTGTCTGATGCAGGAGATGCGCGAAGAAATGCACCAGATGGACGACAAAATCTACGGCTGCATGACAGAAGAGGAGCGCAGACAGTTCTCCGAACTGCTGGAGCGGGTACTAAAAAGCTTGTCAGAACTGGAATAAGATTATGCGGCTTTACCCTTTAGCGCCGTCGCGCAGCGACTTTTAATAGGAGGTTTATATGCTCAAAACACTAAAAAAATACATCGGCGAATACAAAAATATAGCAATATCAGCTCCTGTTTTCATAATCGTGGAGGTCATTCTGGAAATGATCATCCCCCGTCTGATGGCAAGCATCATCGACGACGGTCTCGGCACAGGAAATATGAGCTACGTGGTAAAGGTAGGACTGGTTATGCTGGCCGTATCCTTTGCCTCCCTGTTCTGCGGAGCTATGGCAGCGAAGCAGGCTTCTATCGCCTCCACCGGCTTTGCAAAAAATCTGCGGGAAGCCATGTACGGCCAGATACAGGAGTTTTCCTTCTCCAACATTGACCGCTTCTCCACAGCCGGCCTGGTAACAAGACTGACCACAGACGTAACCAACATACAGAATGCATTTCAGATGATTATGCGTATGTTCACCCGGGCGCCCATCACACTGATAACGGCAATGACGATGGCATTTCTCATCAACGCGCGCCTGGCCCTGGTATTCTTAGGCGCACTTATTTTCCTGGGCTGCGTGATTATTTTCCTTATGGGAAAGGTAGGCCCCTACTTCCGGGAAATGTTTGAAAAATACGACGGACTCAATGCCAGCGTACAGGAAAACCTGACAAGTATCCGCGTGGTAAAAGCTTACGTCCGCGAGGATCACGAGACGGAAAAATTCAAAAAAGCCTCCCACGCCCTGTACCTCTGCTCCATCCGTGCGGAGAAGGTCATGGTCAGCATGATGCCTATTATGCAGTTCACAGTGTATACCTGTATTATTCTGCTCTCCTGGCTGGGCGCAAAGACCATTGTGGTAGGCGGCATGACCACCGGCGATCTGATGAGCATGTTCACCTACACCATGAACATTCTCATGAGCCTGATGATGATCGCAATGGTCACGGTAATGATCTCTATGGCAAAATCCTCCGCCGAGCGTATCTGCGGCGTCCTGGAGGAAAAGAGTGATCTGACCAGCAAAGAGGACGGGAAAGCGCAAAAAGAAGTAAAGGACGGCTCTATCTCCTTTGAAGACGTCTGCTTCAGCTACCACGGAGATAAGGAAAATCTCCACCTGTCCCACGTAAATCTGGAAATCCGCTCCGGCGAAACCATCGGAATCTTAGGCGGAACCGGAAGCGCTAAGTCTACCCTGGTGCAGCTCATTCCCAGACTCTACGATGTGACAAGCGGGCGCGTAAAGGTAGGCGGACTGGATGTCCGGGAGTACGATTTGGAGGCGCTGCGAAACGAGGTTTCAATGGTGCTTCAGAAAAACGTCCTGTTTTCCGGCACCATCAAGGAAAATCTTCGGTGGGGCGATAAGGAGGCATCGGACGAGGAACTTATCCGTGTCTGCGAGCTGGCCTGTGCGCATGAATTTATTGAAAAATTCCCCAAGCAGTACGACACTTACATCGAGCAGGGAGGTACGAATGTGTCCGGCGGACAGAAGCAGCGTCTCTGTATCGCCAGGGCGTTGCTGAAAAAACCGAAGGTCTTGATTCTGGACGATTCCACCAGTGCGGTAGACACTCACACCGACGCCATGATCCGCAAAGCATTCCGGGAGGAAATTCCCGATACCACCAAGCTGATCATTGCCCAGCGTGTATCCTCCGTGCAGGATGCGGATAAAATTATCGTATTAAATGATGGGCAGATCGACGGCATCGGCACACATGAGGAACTTATGGAAAGCAATGCCATTTACCGCGAGGTATACGAATCTCAGCAGAAGGGAGGAGATGCAGATGAGCAGTAATCAGGCGAGAGGCCCAAGAGGTCCTATTGGACATGGAAAAGGAATGAAAAAAGGCCCCAAGGCCAAGAATCCCGGGCGCACATTGAAGCGCCTCTTTGATCTGGTAGTAAAGGCATACCCCGTTCACTGTATCTTTGTGGTTGTGGGAATTGTGGTGGGCGTGCTGGCCAATGTTCGGGGAAATCTGTTTTTGCAGACCCTGATAGACGGCTATATAACGCCGCTGATTGGCTCCGATACACCGGATTTTACCCCTCTTTTAAAGGCATTGTCCATGATGGCCCTTATTTATCTGACGGGAGCGGCTTCCACCTATCTCTATAACCGTCTGATGATTACGGTAGCTCAGGGGAGCCTTACGAGAATCCGAAATGATTTGTTTTCTCATATGGAAACCCTGTCCATCCCTTACTTTGATACTCATTCCCACGGGGACATTATGAGTATTTACACCAATGACACGGATACCCTGCGGCAGCTTATCAGCCAGAGTATTCCTCAGCTTTTATCCTCCGGCATCACCATTGTCAGCGTATTTATTTCTATGGTGAGCCTAAGCCCTCACCTGACGCTTCTGGTTGTGGTGATGATTGTGATTATGACCCAGGTGATTAAGCATATCGGCGGAAGGTCCGGCGCTTATTTTGTGGCGCAGCAGAAGGATTTGGGAGCGGTCAACGGCTATATCGAGGAAATGATGGAGGGACAGAAGGTAGTAAAGGTATTCTGCCACGAGGAGGAAGCCAAGCGGAAGTTTAAGGCGCTGAACGATCAGCTGTTTGAAAGCGCAAGCAATGCCAATATTTACGCCAGTGTTTTAATGCCTGTTATGGCAAACATCGGAAATATCAGCTATGTGCTGACTACAATGGTGGGGGCGCTTCTGGCAATCGGCGGCGTGGGTGGTCTGACTTTAGGCGGTCTGGCCTCGTTCCTGCAGCTGAACCGGAGCTTTACCCAGCCGATTACCCAGGTAGCCCAGCAGTTTAACTCTATTATTATGGCGCTGGCCGGAGCGGAACGTATCTTTGAGCTGATGGATGAGCCTTCCGAGCAGGACAGCGGCTATGTGACGCTGGTCAATGCCCGTTATGAAAACGGGGAGCTTGTGGAGGTTCCCGAGCGTACCGGCGTCTGGGCCTGGAAGCATCCGCATCACGACGGAACCCTTACCTATACGGAGGTGAAGGGGGATGTGGTTATGGACGGCGTGGACTTTGGCTATACGGAGGAAAAAATGGTGCTCCACGATATCAAGCTCTTTGCAAAGCCCGGCCAGAAGGTGGCATTTGTGGGAGCCACGGGAGCAGGCAAGACGACCATAACCAATCTGATCAACCGTTTTTATGATATTCAGGATGGAAAAATACGGTATGACGGGATTAATATCAATAAGATCCGTAAGTCGGATCTGCGCCGCTCCCTTGGTATGGTGCTTCAGGACAGCCATTTGTTCACTGGCACCGTGGCGGACAATATCCGTTATGGAAAACTGGACGCCACGGATATGGAGGTGAAGGGCGCGGCTATGCTGGCCGGAGCGGATACCTTTATTCGTCATCTGCCCCAGGGCTATGACACGATGATTTCCGGCGACGGAGCCAATTTGTCACAGGGGCAGCGTCAGCTTCTGACGATAGCGAGGGCGGCCATTGCCGATCCGCCGGTTTTGATTCTTGACGAGGCCACCTCCAGTATTGATACCCGGACGGAGGTTATTGTTCAGAGGGGTATGGACAGTCTGATGACGGGCAGGACGGTGTTTGTGATTGCCCACAGGCTTTCTACGGTGCAAAATTCCGATGTGATTATGGTTCTGGAGCAGGGGCGGATTATTGAGCGCGGAACGCATGAAGATTTGATTGCGGAACGCGGGAAGTATTATCAGCTTTATACGGGAGCTTTTGAGTTGTCTTAAAAATTTGAAAAATTACTGCAAAAATAGTTTCTGTTTCTGAATAAAAGTCTTGTAAATGGCTCATAATGGTAGCAAAGAGCAAGAAAGGAGACTTTTATTATGAAAATGTTCAGAAAGTACACGGCCGGGGCGCTGCTTTTGGTGATGATTCTGGTGATCGCGGCTTGTGGAAATTCCGACAACAACGCTGCGGATACACCGGGGAATGACACAACGAATGAGGGAACGACGAATGGGACCAATGGTACGACCAATGGTACAACGAACGGGACCAACAACGGGACGACCAATGGTACAACCAATGGCACAACCAATGGTACTGTGAATGACGGTACTACGAACGGTACGAACGGCGACGGGGTTGTGGATGATCTTGGTGATGACGTAATGGATGGCGTGGATGATGTTGTGAATGGTGTTGAGGATGCGGTGGACGATGTGACCGGGAACGGGAATACGACTACCAATGGCGGGACTGTGAATCCTTAGGTGAAGATTGAGTCTTTTATCTGGCGGAGGGCTTTTTGGCTTTCCGCCGGATGTTTTTGGGGACGGACGCTGCTGTGACTGCGACAAAAGAAGCCCTATGAATTTTCCATATCCGTGTTCGGACGGTTCACGTACACTCCGTCTGCTCCGGACGGACATTGCTTTTCGGGTTTTGGGTGCGGTGGTGTTTTTTGCAATGTTCGCCCGGCTCAGACGGAGTGTACGTGAACAGCCGGACACATGATATTGGAAAATTCATAGGGCTTCTTTTGCGGCAGTCACAGCAGCTGGTTTTTGGTGTCGGAGTTGTGAAGGGGGTATTTCGGGAAAAGGGTTGGGAAAAATACATAAATGTTTGGTTGCAGGTGGGGGAGAAATGAGGTATACTATCGTAAATGGCAAAATATGTGTGGTGTTTTTGATTGCTGTTTTTGATGCGGTGTCTTTTGCGGAGGAGTTTGGTGAGGGATATTGCGGGATTAGATTAAGAGTATAGAGGGGATTGAATTATGAACTTTATTACGGTGAAAGAGTTGTATAAGAACAGTGAGGCTTATCTGGATAAGGAGATTGAGGCCGTAGGATGGGTGAGGAGCAACCGGGGGTCCAAGGCTTTTGGGTTTTTGGTGATTAATGACGGGTCTTATTTTAATACGCTGCAGGTGGTTTATCATGATACGATGGAGAATTTTGCGGAGATCTCTAAGCTGAATGTGGGGGCGGCGGTGATTGTGAAGGGGAAGCTGGTGGCTACTCCGGAGGCGAAGCAGCCCTTTGAGATTCAGGCGGACTCGGTGATGGTGGAGGGTGACTCTGCGCCGGATTATCCTTTGCAGAAGAAGCGTCATTCTTTTGAGTATTTGAGGACAATCTCGCATCTAAGGCCGCGGACGAATACGTTTCAGGCGGTGTTCCGGGTGAGATCGCTGGTTGCTTATGCGATTCATCGGTTTTTTCAGGAGCAGGGGTTTGTGTATGTGCATACGCCGCTGATTACGGGAAGTGACTGTGAGGGCGCCGGGGAGATGTTCCGGGTGACCACGCTTGATCCGAAGAATCCGCCGCTGACGGATGAGGGGGCTGTGGATTACAGCCGGGATTTCTTTGGGAAGGAGACGAATCTTACGGTGAGCGGGCAGCTGAACGGGGAGACGTATGCCTGTGCTTTTCGGAATATTTATACGTTTGGTCCTACCTTTCGGGCGGAAAATTCCAATACGACACGCCATGCGGCGGAGTTCTGGATGATTGAGCCGGAGATGGCCTTTGCGGATCTGGATGATAATATGGAGATTGCGGAGGCTATGCTGAAGTATGTGATTCAGTATGTGCTGGATGAGGCTCCGGAGGAGATGGATTTCTTTAATCAGTTTGTGGACAAGGGGCTTCTGGAACGGCTGAAGGGTGTGATGAACTCGGAGTTCGGGCGTGTGACTTATACGGAGGCTGTTGAGATTCTGGAGAAGAATAATGATAAGTTTGATTATAAGGTGAGCTGGGGATGTGATCTGCAGACGGAGCATGAGCGGTATCTGACGGAAGAGGTGTTTAAGCGGCCGGTGTTTGTGACGGACTATCCGAAGGAGATTAAGGCTTTTTATATGAAGCAGAATGAGGATGGGAAGACTGTGGCGGCTATGGATTGTCTGGTTCCCGGAATCGGCGAGATCATTGGAGGGAGCCAGAGAGAGGATGATTATGAGAAGCTTGTGACCAGGATGCGGGAGCTTGAGCTTAATGAGGCGGATTATGGGTTCTATCTGGATCTCAGGAAATACGGATCTGTGCGTCACTCCGGGTTTGGGCTTGGGTTTGAGCGGTGCGTGATGTATCTGACGGGGATGGGGAATATCCGGGATGTGATTCCGTTCCCGCGGACAGTGAATAACTGCGAATTGTAAAGGAATAGTAAATGATGTAAGGATAAGCCGCAGTCAAGGGAGATTTAAGAACTTGGCTGCGGTTTGCTTTGGGGATGGACTTAAAGTATAAATTTCATCCCCGTGGGGCGGATTGTTTTTCTTTTTTGCTTATGGTACAATGTACCCGGCGACAATGCGCAGTGTAAAAATAGGCAGGGACAAACCGGCTGTTGACAGGAAAGCCGGAGGTATTGAATAAGCGCTGCGGGACAAAGAAGCTGCCGATTAAACAGAGAGAAGAGAGATAAGAGGATGAGCGAAAAGCATACACATATTGCAGAAGACGGAACTGTATACACGCATGTGCATGAACATACGGAGAAACATTCCCACAAGCATGAGCAGGAACACGGCCATGCCCACATGCATACCCACACCCATCAAAATACAAAGGCCGTATTAAACCGCCTCTCCCGGGCCATTGGGCATATGGAATCTGTGAAGCGCATGGTGGAGGAGGGCCGGGACTGCAGCGAGGTTTTGGTGCAGCTCTCCGCAGTAAAAGCCGCCATCAACAATACGGCCAAGGTAATCTTAAAGGATCACATCGAACACTGTCTCGTGGACGCGGTAGAGTGCGGAGATCACGAGGCCATTGAGGAGCTTACGGGTGCGATTGATCGGTTTATGAAGTAGATTTGGCAGAATTACGGTATTCCGTAGGTGTAAATCCCGTAAACTTTTAAAAATTTCGGATAAAGCTCTGCTGATGGTTAAAACCCACGGCAGCCGAAATCTCCTCCAGAGTCATTTTTGTGGTACGGAGCAGTTCTTTGGCATAGTGAATGCGGACGGAGGACAGGTAAGTAATAATATCATAATTTATTTCTTTCTTAAATAATTTGCTGGTATGTGCGGGGCTGCATCCAATCTTTGCAGCCATATCTTCCAGCGAGAGGTCCTGATGATAATTCTCCTGAATCCAGGAAATCAGGCCGTCAATTTTCAATTTCCCTTTATTGGCGCTTACGGCCGAGACAGAATGGCATATATTTTCCACAAAGGGCAGAAGAAACTGGCCGAAATCATGTACGTGAGTTAGATGTTCCGTCTGTCCTTTTGCGGATTCCAGTTCAGGGGCGCAGCCGGCCAGGACCACAGGCATTTCTTCGGAGGTAATGATGCTTACGAAGGCAATGATCGGCGGGCGCTCTTCTTCCTCCATGGCGCATGCTTTGAAAGGCATCCTTATGAAAGAAATTGGAAAGCCGGAAAATGAACAAGGGCTGCTGCAGAGTGCTTCAGCTCACTGTCCAAACCAAAAAAAGAAAGTGTAGAGGCCGAATTTTTCGGTTTTGATTTGTCAAGGTAGCAGAGTTTAAGCTAAGGGGATGCTGCAGATTATGCCAGCATCCCTTTTCGTACTTCTGCTGATTTAAGGATTCAGCTCCGCAATTCTGGATACGCCTACAAATATTTCTGAGATTTTATACCAGGTAGGATAATCCACCACACCGGTAGCCGGAAGGCCGAAAATAGACTGGAAGGTCCGAACGGCTTCTTCCGTGGCCGGGCCGAAGATCCCGTCCTGTGCTATTACGGGCATTGCCGGATAAGCCTGTGCAATGCGGTTTAACTGTTCCTGCATCTGCAGAACCTTCTGTCCCCGGGAGCCTACCGTCAGATCGGAACCGGGCCAGGAGTAGGGGACGCCGGAGATCTCTTCCGCGCTGTTGATATAAATACTGTTTCCATAGTAATTACGGAGAATTTCAATTGCAGAATAGCCCTGCTCTCCCAGATATTGGCTTCCCCATTGACTCATCCAATTGGGGCAGGTGATACGCTGTCCGTCGCAGTATTGGGTGAGGATGGGCTGTTTCACATTGGGCCGGGACAGATAATTTCCGAACATTTCATCCACAATCCGGGAGATATTTTCAAAGATATTTCTGCCGTTGATCCATTTGTGGTCAAAGGCGGTGGAGGAGGTGATGGTGAAATCGTATCCTTTATTGCGATACCACTCCGTATACACACGATTTAGGGTAAAGGACATAATTGCCAGAATATTCGCTCGGATCGCCGCGTCGCTCCAGGTTGCATAGATTTCGCTGGAGGCCACATTTTTGATATAATCCTTATACCGTATCCAGTAATTAACGGCGGAGCTGTCAGTGGGAACGCCGTCGTGTACAATCACATATTCCGGAACAACCACCCGGCTTAGAACGATCTCGCCTGTCTCGTTTATAGGTTTTATTTCTGCCTCTGCGATTTTTGGGGGATAATCTCCGAACAGGGTGTGCGCGGGAATGACAAAGCGCTCATACTCCTGTCCTTCCTGAACGGGAAGCATCTGAATATTCTGCAGGGCGGTAACCTCGGGGAGAATTTCCGCTCCGGCTACCTCCACAGACTCATAGCCCGGAGCTGTTACTTCTATAGTGTATTCGGAATAGGGCTGCTGCTCACTGGGTTCCACGCTGTATTCCAAAGGGGGAGCGGAAAGCTCCAGAGTTTCCGTCTGGCCGGAGGCGTTGGTGGTAACTTCCTCCAGTTCCCGCTCCGGTTCTCCCGTATAGTAAATAGCTACTTTTGCCCCTGAGATGGGCGTTGCTCCAAGAGCGGATGTAACATTGATTTGCAGACGGCCTTTATCAGCGGCTTCTGTCTGTGCGGCTTTTATGGGACATTCGTGCATAAAAATTCCTCATAGTAATTTGTTCTTGTTACAGTTTATGCGGAGCGGCTTATTTCGTTACTTGTGCCTTTGCGGAAAATATAGTATAATTAGCCGGCACATCGAATGAAAATGATAATAAAGCCGGTTATAAATGCGGCAGTACATAGGACGGACATACAAAAAGGAGGGAGTTTCCCGTGCGTTTTCGACCCTGTATTGATATTCACAACGGAAAAGTAAAGCAGATTGTAGGCGGCAGCCTCACGGATGAGCATGATTATGCCAGGGAGAATTTTGTGTCGGAGCAGGATGCGGCCTGGTATGCCGAACTGTATCGGAGGGACGGCTTATCAGGAGGCCATATCATCCAATTAAACAGCAAGGATTCCCCTTATTACGAGGCGACGAAAGCCCAGGCTCTTGCCGCTCTTCGGGCATATCCAGGAGGGCTTCAAGTGGGAGGCGGCATAACAGCGGAGAATGGGGAGGAATATCTGGACGCAGGGGCCTCCCATGTGATTGTGACCTCCTATGTCTTTCGTGACGGACAGATTTTCTATGAAAATCTGGAGCGGATGAGGAAGGCCGTGGGAAAGGAAAGGCTGGTACTGGACTTAAGCTGCCGGAAAAAAGCCGGCTCTTACTATATTGTTACGGACCGCTGGCAAAGGTTTACGGATGTTCAGGTGACAAAGCAGATTCTTACGGAGCTTGCTTCCTGGTGCGATGAATTTCTTATCCATGCCGTGGATGTGGAGGGAAAGGCGTCGGGAATTGAAGAGGAGCTTGCGGTCCTTTTGGGAGAATGGCAGGGGCTTCCTGTTACCTATGCGGGAGGCGTGGGCAGTATGGAGGATGTACTTCGCCTGAAAGAACTGGGAAAGGGGCGCCTGGATGTGACGATTGGCAGCGCCTTAAGTCTCTTTGGTGGTTGTATCCCTTACGGAGATGTGGTATACTTGGAATAAGATTCCAGATGCAGAGCGGCCTATGACTGCTGGTCACAGAGTGAATGGTAATGCTTAAGAGCGTAGATTTGCCCGGTGATTGACCAGGCTTTTCAGGACAGATACACCGGACAGCATTGAGAATCAGAGAAAAGGTAAAGGAGTTGATTAGATGCGTTATATTATCAGCGGAAAAAACATCGAAGTAACAGAGGGCCTTCGCACAGCGATTACGGACAAGCTTGGAAAGCTAGAGCGCTATTTTACTCCGGACACAGAGGTACAAGTAACCTTGAGTGTTGAAAAAGAGAGACAAAAGATTGAAGTAACCATTCCTGTGAAGGGAACGGTGATCCGTTCCGAGCAGGTAAGCAATGATATGTATGTATCAATTGATTTGGTAGAGGAGGTCATTGAGCGTCAGCTTCGGAAGTACAAGAATAAGCTGGTGCAGAGAGAACAGGGCGGCGGCAGCTTCCGTCAGGAATTTATAGAGCGTGAGGCAGAGGATGAGGAAGTAAAGATTATCCGTACCAAGATGTTTGACCGGAAGCCCATGTATCCTGAGGATGCCTGCATTCAGATGGAGATGCTTGGCCACAGTTTCTATGTATTTGTCAATGCGGAGACGGATCAGGTCAATGTGGTGTATAAGAGAAAGGGCAATACCTACGGGCTGATGGAGCCGGAGGATTAAGTATCGGCGAAGAGACAGGAAGACAGAGAATCAAGATATGGCGGCACAGCTTAATTAGGCTGTGCCGCCTTTGTTATAAAATGCAGAAGGCGGGATGTAAGTCCTTTCCTTAGTAAAAATACGGATATGTCATTGGAGGATGGTAATAGATAAACCATTCATCAGGCAGGATAAGCTCCTGTCCCACATAGAGCCGGTTTTCGTCGGAAATCTGGTTGCGGGCGGCCAGCTCAGGGTATCGTTCCTTGTCTCCTGTATAAGACTCGGCAATATAGGACAAGGTGCAGCTTTCCCATACAACAATCTGCCAGGGCAGAGGGTGAAAATTGTTTAAAAGCTCTCTGCTGAGAATGCCGAATTCGGAGAAGTCATCGGAATATGTAATCAGAAACAGCCAATCGGCTGTGCTTTTGCCATGATCATAATTGGAAATTACTTCTGCTTTGAACCAGGATTCATTCTTTAGTCCGAGCGTATTTACAATGGTTTTATACGGCATTGATTCGAGATTAAGGCGCAGCAGCCATATTTCGCAGGGACAATAAGCGGCATCATTTGTTGAACGCGGTTTCAGACACAGAGCGTAGGGAGAAATATCTGCAATGTAAAACCCTACCGGGCATCGCAGGCAGAATTTATCGCAGAGATAGACCTCATCATAATGAACGGTTAAGGAGGATTCTTCTGCGTCAAGAGGAATAAGGGGAAGCTTCTTTTTTGCAGCTTCCAAATCAAACTGCCAGTCATTTTCCTGATAAGGAATCTGTCCCTGATTCGAGATCCACAGCTCCATTTCAGGTTCATCCAGCATCATAATTTCTTCATTGCGCCAGAAATTAAGGACAGAGCCTTTCAGACAGACGCTGTTCTCAATGGCTACTGTTTTCTTTTTTGTTCTGGAGATACCAAAGGCAATCTGTCCGTCTTCATCAGGAACAGAGATTTCACCCAAATTATAACAGCTTCGGATAGTTCCCTGATCCATGTATCCGCAGATTCCGCCGGCCCCGTTTTCGTTTCCCCGAACCTTTGGATTGCGATCCTTCTGGTATTCTCCGTATAGAATGGAGACATCTCCCGTGTTTTTGCAGCTCTGAATATCATCATGATTGAATCCTGCAATGCCTCCGGCCTGCCAGTGGTTTGTGATACTGCCTTCATTTGCACAGGAAAAGATCAGGCTGTGGTTCAATCCGCTGATTCCTCCTGAGCCGCAAAGGCCGTTTCCGAGAACAGAGACTTCGCCTTGATTGGTACAATAGGTGATATGAAAGCTTTTGTTGAAGCCTGCAATGCCTCCGGCGTAGCAGCGGCCGCTGCCCTGGATGCGGACCGATCCTTGATTTGTGCAGGCCGCTATAATTCCGCTGTTCTTTCCGGCAATCCCTCCGGCATAGAGGGGTCCGTCTCCCAGAACCATAATTTTGGCGCGGTTTATGCAATTATCGATTGTATTATAATTGGTTCCGGCAATTCCGCCTGCATTGCAAAAGGAGATTTCCATCGACCCTTCTGTGACGCAATGAATGATTTTTCCTTTGTTTTCCATACAAATCATTCCGAAACCCTGAGATTTATCCTGGGAAGTAAATGTAAGAGCGTCCGCTTTAAAATGGAGATTTATGACCTGTCCTCCGATACCGATCAAAGCAAACATGGGACCGGTTAAACGGGAATCCCAGGTAATGGTGTGTCCGTTGCCGTTGAAGCTGCCTTTAAAGTATTTAATTTCCGGCCGTATGTAGGGATGCTCCGCAAGATTGCCATAGCCTTCCTCTTTGGTGAAATCAATATCGGAAAAGAGCTTTGCATATTTGAGTGTGAAGGTGCGGTTTTCATAATCACGGTTGACATATCCTGCAAAGCGCAGATAATCCTTCTGTGTATAAATGCAAAAAAAGCCGTTGCGGAAACAGGGATCATTCTCCACATTGTCCCGGAGGGGCTCAGGCGCAGAGAGAAGATGGATATCCATACGGGAGGAGGGAAGAAAGCCAAAGAAGCCGAATAATAAGAAAAGTAAAATGATTTTTCGTTTCATCATAGCGTTTGACAGTTCCTTTTCTGATTTGCCTTTATGAATTGAACGGGGATATGCTCATGGGGATTCGGCCGTCTCATGGGATTTGATAATGACTGCGGACCGTATTCCTGTATTTTATTATACCAACAACCGGGAAGGGTGACAATTATTATATTTTCTTGAATATTCCCCGGGATAGTGCTACAATACAAAAATAGGGCCATTATGCCCGGAAAACGAAAAACAGGAGTTTAGTTGGATGAGTATATTAACGAAAATGTTCGGAACCCACAGTGAGCGTGAGTTAAAGCTGATTTATCCGACAGTTGACAAGATAGAGGCTTTAAGACCCGCTATGATGGAACTGTCCGATGAGGAGCTTCGAGGGAAGACAAAGGAGTTCAAAGAGCGTCTGGCAGAAGGACAGACGCTGGATGATATACTGGTAGAAGCGTTTGCTGCCGTGCGGGAAGCCGCAAGGCGTGTTCTTGGGATGGAGCATTACCGGGTTCAGCTGATCGGCGGAATCATTCTTCATCAGGGCCGCATTGCCGAGATGAAGACCGGTGAAGGAAAAACACTGGTATCCACCCTTCCGGCCTATTTGAATGCACTGGAAGGAAAGGGCGTCCATGTCGTAACCGTCAATGACTATCTGGCGCACCGTGACGCGGAGTGGATGGGCAAGGTCCATGAGGCTCTGGGTCTGACCGTAGGCGTGGTGCTGAACAGCAACACCAACGATGAGCGCCGGGCAGCCTATAACTGCGATATCACCTATGTGACCAACAATGAGCTGGGCTTTGATTACCTTCGCGATAACATGGTCATTTACAAGGAGCAGCTTGTACAGAGAGAGCTTCACTATGCCATCATCGACGAGGTGGACTCCGTACTCATCGATGAAGCCCGGACACCCCTGATTATCTCAGGACAGAGCGGAAAGTCCACGAAGCTCTATGAGATCTGCGATGCTCTGGCTAAGACTATGAAGCGGGGCGAGGCCAGCGGGGAATTTTCCAAGATGAATGCCATTATGGGCGAGGAAATCGTGGAGACCGGCGAGTTTATCGTCAATGAGAAGGACAAGGTTGTTAATCTCACCGATGACGGCGTGAAGCGTGTGGAGCAGTATTTCCACATTGAGAATCTGGCGGACCCGGAGAATCTGGAGATTCAGCACAATATAATTCTGGCTCTGCGTGCAAACTATCTGATGTTCCGGGACCAGGATTACGTGGTGAAGGACGATCAGGTTCTGATTGTAGACGAATTTACCGGCCGTATTATGCCGGGCCGCCGTTATTCCGACGGACTGCACCAGGCGATTGAGGCAAAGGAGCATGTGAAGGTAAAGCGTGAGAGCAAAACTCTGGCAAACATTACCTTCCAGAACTTCTTCAATAAATATGGGAAAAAGGCAGGCATGACCGGTACGGCTCTCACGGAGGAGAAGGAGTTCCGGGAGATCTACGGTATGGATGTCATTGAGATTCCCACCAACCGTCCGGTTGTGCGTAAGGATCTCCAGGATGCCGTATACAAGACTCGGAAGGAGAAGCTTTTTGCGGTGGTAAATGCCATTGAGGAGGCTCATAAGAAGGGCCAGCCGGTACTGGTGGGCACCATTACCATCGAGGCTTCCGAGGAACTGAGCGTGCTGCTGCGCAGAAGAGGCGTTCCCCATGAAGTGCTCAATGCCAAGTTCCATGAGCGCGAGGCGGAAATTGTGGCGCTGGCAGGACGCCACGGGGCGGTAACCATCGCAACTAATATGGCGGGCCGCGGTACGGATATTAAGCTGGACGACGAGGCGAGAGAAGCCGGAGGACTTAAGATCATCGGTACGGAGCGCCATGAGTCGCGGCGTATTGACAATCAGCTCCGGGGCCGTTCCGGACGGCAGGGAGATCCGGGTGAGTCCCGTTTTTATATCTCCCTGGAAGATGATTTGATGCGTCTCTTTGGTTCCGAGCGTTTGATGGGTATATTCAATGCCCTGGGCGTGCCGGAGAATGAAGAGATTGAGCATAAGATGCTTTCCGATGCCATTGAGAAGGCGCAGAAGAAGATCGAGAACAATAACTTTGGTATCCGTAAGAACCTGCTGGAATATGACCAGGTGATGAATGAGCAGCGTGAGATTATCTACGCAGAGCGCCGCCGGGTGCTGAATGGCGAGAGTATGCGCGACGCTATTTACAAGATGCTGACAGATACGGTGGAGAATACCGTGGACACGCTGATTGGCGATGATCAGGATCCGGAAGAGTGGGATCTGAAGGGACTGAACGAGATATTGCTTCCGGCCATTCCCCTGAAGCTGATTACACCGGATCGCATAAGCGGCAAGAAGAAAAACGAGTTGAAGCATATGCTGAAGGAGGAGGCTGTCAAGCTGTATGAGCTGAAGGAAGCGGAATTTCCCAATTCGGAGATGCTGCGGGAGCTGGAGCGGGTGTTCCTTCTGAAAGTCATTGACCGGAAGTGGATGGATCACATTGACGATATGGATCAGCTTCGTCAGGGCATCGGCCTGCAGGCATTTGCACAGAGAGATCCTCTGGTGGAATATAAGCTCAGCGGCTATGAGATGTTCTCTGCCATGACCTCCAGTATCCAGGAGGAGACGGTGCGGATTCTGCTCCATGTGCGTGTGGAGGAGAAGGCGGAGCGCGAGCAGGTGGCCAAGGTGACGGGAACCAACAAGGATACCAGTCTTGCCAAGGCGCCGAAGAAGCGCGAGAGCGAGAAGATTTATCCCAATGATCCCTGTCCCTGCGGAAGCGGTAAGAAGTATAAGCAGTGCTGCGGCAGGAAATAAATCATTTCAACAATCATTAAAAACCGGAATAAGGAAAAAGAAAATGGCCATACTCCTAATAAATGGAAATAGAAAGGGGTATGGTCATTTTATGTCAAAAGCAAAAAAAGTGGATCTGAAAAACTTAGAGCCGGAGGAGCAGCTGAAATATGAGATAGCTGAGGAACTGGGGCTTTTAGATAAGGTGGTAGCCGAAGGGTGGAAGTCTCTCTCCGCTAAGGAGACCGGGCGCATTGGAGGATTGATGACTAAGAAAAAGAAGGAGATGCAGGCGAAGCTTCAGAAGGACAATGAGGAGCGGGAGCTTCTGATTGAGGAATTGCTGTAACATGAAAGATACGGCGGAATTTTGCTGACAGATTACATTTTTGGAATGAAGAAATGGAAATGGCAGAATGTGGCCGAACAATGCTGCGAAGAGATATATTTAAAATAGAGACTTGCATAATTCCAAAGATATGGTATAATAAATAAATCCGAGTATAATAGTCGGATTTATACCGAATTTACCATAGAGAACTGGAGATGATAAACATGCTTGAAGTAAAGCACCTGACCTATGAGGTCATGGAAAACGGAGCAAAGCGCAGACTGGTAGATGACGTGAGCTTTTCCGTGAAGGACGGGGAAATGCTTGTGATCACCGGCCCCAACGGAGGCGGGAAGTCCACCATAGCGAAGCTTCTGATGGGAATTGAAAAAGCGGACGGCGGCGAGATTCTTTTGGATGGCCGCAATCTTTCCGCTATGAACGTAGACGAAAGGGCCAACGCCGGTATCGGCTACGCCTTTCAGCAGCCCCCGGCCTTCAAGGGAATGACCGTGGAGCGTCTTTTGAATCTGGCGGCCGGCGAGACCCTCCCGGAAGCCGTGTGCTGCGAGCTGTTAAGCAGCGTTGGCATGTGCGCCAGAGAATATCTAAAACGGGAGGCCGACGCCACGCTCTCCGGCGGCGAGCGCAAGCGGATTGAGATTGCGACGGTCTTGGCAAAGTCCCATAAGATCTGTATCTTTGACGAGCCGGAGGCCGGCATTGACTTGTGGAGCTTTTCCATGCTTGTGGATCAGTTTGAGCGGATTCATGAGAAAAAGAAGGAAAGCCTTCTTCTGATTTCCCACCAGGAACGGATTATCCGCATGGCGGATCGGATTCTGGTGGTTAATGACGGACGCATTGAGGACGGAGGCAGCAGGGAAGAGATGCTGCCGAAGCTGTTCCCGGAAGAGGGCGGCTGTGCCTGTCGGAATGAAAGTGCGGGAAGGGAGGAAGGAAGCTGTGAGTGTGAAGCTGGATGCGGCGGCAGATAAGGTACTGAAGGTGATTGATAAATCCGTGGCGGAGCAAAAGGGCGCTTACAATGTGCGTTACAACGGACAGCCCCTGTGCCACGGGGACAGTGAGCACATTAAGATACGCAGAAAAGAGGATAAGCAGGGAATTGACGTGTACATCGACAAGGACGCCAGGGGGGAGCAGGTGCATATCCCTGTGGTGGTATCTGTATCCGGCATGACGGACATTGTATACAATGATTTCTATGTGGAGCCGGGAGCGGAGGTTGTGATTGTGGCCGGCTGCGGGATTCACAATTCCGGCTGCGACTCCGCAAGACATGACGGAATCCATGCTTTTCACATTGGAAAGGGCGCCAATGTGCGCTATGAGGAAAAGCATTACGGTGAGGGCGAGGGAAGCGGCGAGCGGATCTTGAACCCGGTGACGAAGATTTATATGGAGGAGGATTCCATATTTACCCTGGATACGGCTCAGATACGCGGGGTGGATTCCACCGTCCGGGAGACAGAGGTGGTGATGGGAGCGGGAGCCAGGCTTCAGGTGACGGAGCGCCTGATGACCCATGACAAGCAGACGGCGGTTTCCAATATGGAAGTAAAGATGAACGGCGGCGGAAGCTCGGCGCAGATTATATCCCGTTCCGTGGCGAAGGGCAGCTCCGTGCAGACCTTCCATCCCAAGGCGGTAGGAAATGCAGGCTGCCATGCCCATATTCAGTGTGATTCCATTATTATGGATCAGGCGGAGGTGTGCTCCATTCCGGAAATCAATGCAAGGCATATTGACGCGCAGATTATCCATGAGGCGGCTATCGGGAGAATCAATGACGAGCAGCTTTTGAAGCTTCGGAGCCTTGGGCTTACGGAGGAAGAGGCGGAAGCAGTGATTATTGAGAATTTTTTGCAGTAGAAATGCAGTAAGAGGATGGAATTATTGAATACCCGGATTCCGGTGTGTGACGTACCATAGTATCTGCGGCTTTCTGCTGATGAAAAGGATTGAGTAAACATTAAAAAAAGAGACTGTAGATAAAGGAAGCTGTTTGGCTTCTCTACAGTCTTTTTTTGATTTTGGATTCAGAATGGTTTTTCCGGGGGCTTTCGAAGCTTCAGATGCTGAATCCCCAGAAACTGCCGGATACACAGGCAGGCGGCCCCTAGAAGAATGGAGGTATCCTGCAGGCCGGAAGGAACCAGGATACAGTGCATCCGCATCCGGTTTTGCAGACGGTTCTGGATTTGCCGCAATACCTCCGGGAAATAGGTGGTGAAGGAGCTGTTGATCACGATCATATCCGGGTTGAAAGTATTGAGAAGGTTGTTGATTCCGTAGGACATGTATCGGATAAAGTCGTCAAGAAGGGACAAGGCGTCATCGTCCTGCTTGTGGCAGGCGGCCACGAAGGTGTCGATGTCCGCATGCTCCAGGCCCTTTAAAGCGGCAAATTGCTTCAAAATGGAACGCTCGGAGGCGTACTGCTCCAGACAGCCGGAGTTGCCGCAGGGGCAGGGGCGGCCGTCTGGTTCTATGATGGAATGGCCGAACTCTCCCGCATTTCCGTTGGCTCCGGTGTAGAGCTGGCTGTTGATAAGGATTCCTACGCCGATTCCGGTGTGGATGCTGATCCCGATGAGGTTTGGGGTGTGATAGTAGAAGGTGTGCTCTCCGATGACAGAGAGGTTGGCCTCATTTTCCAGATAGATCGGGATACCGAATTCCTGTTCCAATATCTCACGGAAGGGGAGGTGTTCGTAGGGGGAGTAGGGGGTAAAGGTTACCTGGTTTTCGTATACGGTTCCGTGGATGCCGAGGCCGATGCCTACTACGCCGTAGGGGGTGGGGTCTGAGGAAGAGATCATGTCGCGGATGATGGTGATGAGCAGGGGGATGATTTCTTCGCGGCCGGCGTGGTTGGGGTATAGCTTTAAGCGGCAGTTTTCGCCTTTTAGGTTGCAGATCATGGCGGAGATGGTGTTGGCGTTTACGTCTATGGACAGGGCGCGGCCACAGTTGGCGTGGAAGGTTAAAAGGATGGGTTTGCGGCCCAGAGAGGTGTTGTCGTTTCCTACTTCTATGACCAGGTTTTGTTCTATGAGTTTTTGGACAATGGCGGAGACGGTGGCTTTGGTGAGGCCGGAGGTTTTGGATAGGGCGGCTCTGGAAATGGTGCCTTCTTTTAGGATCATCTCTAGGATTAGGTGGCTGTTCATGTCGCGTATTAGTTCTTTGCTTCCGGTTATCATAAGGGGGTCTCTTTCTTTTTTGGGATTGTTTGTGTTTAAGTATAATACATGTTTGGGGTTTCGTAAATATGTAATAAAATTCGTTCAGGGGGGGATTGCGATTCGACGGGGGGAGGTCAGGCGCGGGGCGGGAGGATGGAGGGTGGAACGCTGTGTGGTTTTTTGTAGGTGATTGGTGGTTGTAAATGGGAGGGAAGATGTTATAATTAGTAGTATAGAGGGAGAGGAGTTTTTGATGAAGGATAGAAAAATACAGTGGCATCCGGGGTTTGTGGCAGCTATGAATTTGGAATTTGAAGAAAATAGGATGGATCTTGTTTATGAGAAGGAATATAATTTGAATACAAAGCCGCTGGAGATCGATCTTCTGGTGATTAAGAAGGAGCCGGAGGTTGTGCTGGTGAATGAGATTGGAAAGCTGTTTCGGGGGCATAATATTGTGGAGTATAAGTCGCCGTTGGATGGACTGGATATTGACTCTTTTTATAAGGCGGGGGCGTATGGATGTCTTTATAAGGCTTTGGGAAGCTCGGTTGATGAAAGGGCGGCTGATGATATTACTGTTTCTATTATACGTGATATAAGGCCGGAAGGGTTGTTTCGTTACTTTGAGGAGCATGGTATTGAGGTGCTGAATCCCTATGCGGGTATTTATTATGTTTTGGGAGCGGTTTTGTTTCCGACGCAGATTGTTGTGGGAAGAGAGCTGGAAAGGGATGGACATATATGGATTAAGGCTCTTTCGGATAGGGTGGAGAAGCATGAGATGAGGGAGTTCCTGAAGAAAGTGAATTGTCTTACGCAAAAATTTGATCGGGAGCTTGCGGATTCTGTGTTGGAAGTCAGTATACGGGCAAATAGGCAGGTGGTAGGAGAGTTGAGAGGAGAGGATGGCATGTGTGAAGCATTGTTGGAAATTATGGCGCCGGAGATTAATCAGATTGTTTTGGAAAAAACTCAGAAAGTAGCACAGGAAGTGACGCAGAAAGTAACACAGAAAGTAACGCAAGAAGTAACACAAGAGGTAACAAAAGAGGTGACTCGGGAAGTAACACAAGAAGTGACAAAGGAGGTAACTCGGGAAGTAACACAGAAAGTAACACAGAAAGTAACACAAGAAGTAACACAGGAAGTGACAAAAGACTTATCAAGAGAAACAGCAAGTAAAATGTTGAAATCCGGGAAGTTTACGGTGGAGGAGATTCATGAGTATGTTCCCAAGCTTTCCATTGAAGAGATTCGGGCATTGGAAGAATGAATGGAATGTTTTGCTGTTTCGAATGAAAAGCGGTATTTTAAAAAATGGTATTATGGTTTTGCCAATAGGCAGAGCTTCCAATTTTTAGAAAATTTTGAAGCCCTGTCCGTAAGCTTGATTTGAGCATAACGGACAGGGCTTTTGTTTTTGCGAGAAGTGGGGCGGACAGATATGCTCCGCTTCATTTTTCTTATGTATGAGCTCTGCTTGCTTGGATAGATCGTCTGACGAAGGATTCATTATAGAGGGGTGAAAGGCGGAATACAGTGATTTTTTTGGTATTACTTGCCTTTGGGTTTTGCAGGTGATACTATTATATAAATTAATTTGATGAGTGAACAAAGTGCGGCATTCTGTTTTGGCATTGTGCTGCGGCGTTTGAGGGATAGTGAGAAAGAAAAAGGCGAGGCGGAAGAATATATGGCGGAGAGAAATGAAAAAAAGAAGATGACAGCGGTTCTGCTTGTGCTTCTGCTGACAGGGCTGGGGCTTTACGGGCTGGTAGTGTTTTTGGGAAGGCTCCAGGTGACGGCTATGGAGTCGCCTAAGAAGAATGAGATTTACGGCGCGTATTATGTGCTGATTGAGGACGGGCATGACAGTACGCTTTGGGATTCGATTTATGAGGGAGCCAGAAAGGAAGGGGAGGAGAACTGTAATGCTTATGTGGAGTATCTTGGGAAAAATCTGACGGCGGATTATACGGTGCAGGATAAGCTGCGGATTGCCATTGATTCGGGTGTGGACGGGATTATTTTAAATGGGGGCAGCTCGGAAGAAACGGACCGGCTTTTGGAGGAGGCGGTGGGAAAGGGGATTCCGGTGGTGACTGCTCTGGATGACAGCGCCTACAATCTGCGGAAGTGCTTTGTGGGGGTGAATAATTATATTCTGGGGCAGGAGTACAGCCGGCTTTGCTTTGAGCTTCTCTCGGAGAATCCAAGGGACAGCCGCGTGGTGGTTTTGATGGATTCGTCGTCTACGGGGACCGGGAAGAATACCATGTTCTGGGGGATGCGGGAGACGTTGGATGAGAAGATCCGGGAAACCGGATGGGGATATGAGATTAAGGTGCAGGCGGTTTCCATTGACAGCAGCAATGCATTTATGACGGAGGAAACCATAAGGAAGCTCCTGGTGACCGAGGAGGAGCACCCGGATATTTTGATTTGCCTGAGCGAGACGGATACGCGCCGGGCTTATGAGGCTGTGGTGGATTATATTAAGGTGGGGGAGGTTCGGATTCTGGGATATTATCAGTCCGATGGGATTTTGGATGCGATTCAAAAGAAGATTATTTCCTCTACGGTCGTTGTGGACGGGGAGCAGCTTGGGCGCTTTTGTGTGCAGGCCCTTACGGAATACCGGGAGACGGGGTATGTAAATGGGTACTTTCCCATAGATACGTATGTGATTGACGAAACCAATGTGGGACAGTATCTTGTGCCGTAAAAGTAAGAGAACCTAGGATAAAACTGCTGCGGATTTGAAACGGCCGGAATGGTGAAAGCTTTTGAAATGGTATTTTTACGGAGGACGGGAGTAAAGCGCATGAAGAAATGGAAGAATCTGTCTATTCAATTGAAGCTGATTGCAGCGTTCCTGCTTACTTTTTTTCTTATTTTTTTCGTGAATCTTATTTTGTATGCCAATATTAATTTTATGTCGGGAAGAATCGATCAGGTTTACCAGAGCAACAGCAGCCTCAATGAGCTGTCGGAGGCTTTGAGCGCCGTACACGGCAGTATGACGGAGTATTTGAATGTGAAAAGCTCGGACACTCTGGATTCCTACTACCGGAACAGTCAGGAACTGAATGGGAGGCTTCAGGAGCTGAATACGGAGATTTGCAGCGATGAGCTTTTGATGATGGAGCGCAATATCCGCAATATGACTCTGGAATATCTGCATATCACGGACGAGGCGACTCAGGCAAAGCGCGGCCGGAATATCGAAAAATACCGCCTGCGCTATGAGGAAGCCGTAGAGCGGTTTGAGTATATCAATACATATATTTACAGCCTGAATAACCGCAGATTTAAGACGAATACCAACAGCTATGAAGCCCTTGCCAGAGCCTTGAGCCGGTTTGAACTGGTGGGGACGGTGATTCTGGCGGCTGCGGGCGTGTTGATTACGGCTTTGATTTATGCCATTACTAAGAGTATTACGGGGCCTTTGAGCCATTTGGCCCTGAGAGCCAATGAGGTTGCGGAGGGAAATCTGGAGGTGGATCTGGTTCCGGTACGGAGCATGGACGAGGTGGGCATTGTGACTGCGGCTTTTAACCAGATGGTGTCAAGCATCCGTATTCATATGGAACGGATTAAGGAAAATATGGAAAAGGAAGCGGCCATGAAGGAGAAGGAGCTTATGATGGAGGGGCATTTGAAGGATGCGCAGCTTAAATATCTCCAGGCCCAGATCAATCCCCATTTTCTGTTTAATACGCTGAATGCGGGGGCGCAGCTCGCTATGATGGAGGGAGCGGACAAGACCTGTCTTTTTGTGGAAAATATGGCGGATTTCTTCCGGTACAATGTGAAGAAGATTAACCAGGATGCGACCATACGGGAGGAATTGGAGCTGGTGGACAGCTATCTTTATATTCTGAATGTGCGCTTCGGGGGTGAGATTCACTTTCGGAAGCAGGTGGATGGGACCCTTCTTGACCTGCGCGTTCCAAGCATGATTCTGCAGCCCATTGTGGAAAATGCGGCTAATTACGGTATACGGGGCATTGACTGGGAGGGATGGATTGAGCTTCTTCTTTACCGGGAGCCGGAGCGTATCTGTATCTCCATTCGGGACAACGGCGTTGGAATGAGCAGGGAGAAGATTCGGGAGATTATGGAGGGAAAGGTCCGGGAGGCGGATTTGTCCAGAAATTCCACGGGTATCGGTCTGGGAAATGTGATCAGCCGGCTGCGGCTTTATTATAACCGGGAAGAGGTTTTTGAGATTCAAAGCGACGGGGAAGGCAAAGGGACGCAGGTGTTCCTGTATCTTCCCTTGGAGGCTTGAAAAACAGTAGTGACTTTACCCTTTAGTGCCGTCGCGCAGCGGCTCTACCGGTAAAGTCGCAAAGACGCACGAGAGGAACTTTTATGAGTGCCCTTTCGAATAAAAGTTTCTCTCATTAACAGGTGTGCCGAAGTGACTTTACCCTTTAGTGCCGTCGCGCAGCGACTCAGATAGGAGGACAAGCATGTATAAAATTATGTTGGCTGACGATGAAGGAATTGTAATTGACTCGCTGACTTATATCATTCGTCAGAATTTTGACGGGGAATGTCAGGTGGAATCCGCAAAGACAGGGCGCAGCGTAATTGAGCTTGCGGAAGGCTACCGGCCGGATATTGCATTTATGGATATTCAGATGCCGGGAATCAACGGCATAGAGGCCATGAAGGAGATCCGGAAGAACAATCCCAATCTTATTTTTATCGTGATGTCTGCCTACGACAAGTTTGACTATGCCCAGGAAGCTATCAATCTCGGCGTTCTGGAATACCTTCACAAGCCGGTGAACCAGAAAAAGATTGTGGAGGTGATTCGAAAGGCTATGAGCATGGTGGACAGCCGAAGAGAAAAGCGGAGCCGTGATCTGGAAACAAAGGAAAAGCTGGAAATTGTGGTCCCCATGCTGGAGCAGGGCTTTATTATGGCAGGACTGCTGCAGGCCCAGGACAGGCCGGGACTTGAAAATTACAAAAGTCTTCTGGGCATAAGCGAGAGCCATATGTTTACCCTGGTTCTGGAATTTGGGGATGAGAAAAAGGAGCAGGGGGTTACGAATCCGGTGGGAGCCGGCGTCCGCCTCCAGGGGAGCTATCAGCAGATCCGCAGCATGATTAAGGAATACTATACCTGCTATGTGGGGCCTCTGATGAATAATCGTCTGGTGTGCTGCGTGCCTACGGATATGGAGCAGGGAGATTATGAGAGCCGGGCAAGGGATGTGGAGAGGTGCCGCCAGATGATGGAGCGCATCTCCGGCGTCTGCGGCCTTACCTGCCGTGTGGGTGTGGGCAGTATCCTGCCGGTGGACAAACTGGAGAAATCCTATGAGGATGCTTCCAAGGCTCTCGGCAATTCCGACGGAAGCGTGGCCCATTGCCGGGATCTGCCTATTTTCTGTGAGTATGAGGAGGATTATCCTCTGGGACTGGAGGAGCAGCTTTTTGACTGCGTAAGGGCCGGAAAAGGGAAAGAGACCAGAAATGCCGCAGAAGCCTTCTTTGACTGGATGGCGGAAACCCAGACAGACTATATGCCGAATATCCGCTTAAAGGTACTGGAATTTGTACTCTTTATGGAATATGTGGCATACAAGAGCGGAGGTATGATGTACCGCTTCCGGGATCGCTCCGAATATCTGGATGTGGTCCGCACAGGTTCTTTGGAGGAAATGCGCCGCTGGTTTTTGAAAAAGGCGGAGGAAGCGGCTGCAAATGTATCCGACAAAAAGAAGGAATATTCCCATGAGGTTATTGAGAAGGCCAGGGTGTATATCAGCCGGAATTATAAAAAGGATTTGTCTCTGGAGAGCATGTCCAGGGAGATGGATATGAGCCCGTATTATTTCAGCAAGCTTTTTAAGGAGAAAAAGGGGGTGCCCCCTCAAGAATTTCTGATCCGTCTGCGGCTGACTAAAGCAGCAGATTTAATGAGAAATACATCCAT
>OFFT01000047.1_pt1 | contig 93539 bp, 99 predicted proteins | sample 1521581 | NCBI WGS metagenome assembly OFFT01 (sample SAMEA3504084, study PRJEB24116) | mouse gut metagenome | biome: mouse gut; feature: mouse-associated habitat; material: faeces | place: Denmark | collected 2011
CAGCAGAAAACCCAAGTCCTGCCAAGCCCTTCCCCGGCTGTTCCGGCCTGTTCGGCCGCCCTCCGCCATGGCGCTTATTAAAATTGATTTCCTTGTAATAAGTACAGGATATATTGTGGATCGTTCCGATAACGGCTATAATAGAAAAAGGTAATGGATAAAGAAGGCGGCGGGAAATAGCCGTTGTGAGGAGGAAGGGCTGACTACTTTTCAGAAATGGGAGGATGTATTATGTTGTTTGGAAAAAATTTGATGCCGGATGGAAGGCCGACTATGTCGGAATGGCCGGTGCGCGTTTGGGCTGAAAAGGAGTTAAAAGAGGAATTCCGCATACAGGCCCGGAAGTGGATCAAAGGGGAGTTTGAAGAATATCGGTTTGTATATGCGCCTGAACGGAAGACGGCGAAAAATTCTTATGCTTATGTTTTTGGATATGGCAAGGAGGAGGTTTTGTTTTTAAAAAAGTCGGAAGACGGCGTGGAACGCATCCTGCTGCGAAAGGATCAAGTGCGGGAAGCGGCGGTCGAAAGAGAGCTGCTGAATGTGCAGCTGAAGCTTTATTATGAAGAAAAGAAAGAGAGGAAGGAGCTGATATTTCCTTATGTTGCATCGGTTTACTATCTCTACGATCCGTTTTTAAATTGGGTTTTGAATCTGGAGCAGGATTTCCAGCCAACACAGGCCGAAGGAGAGAATCCGAGGCCGGAAAAACTATACCATGAAAGTCTGCCGATGTACAATTTTTCTTTGGATGCGTATCGGCTGGGGAATGGATTTCAAGAATACCAATATCATAAAGAGGAGTGCCGCAGCAGATGGATGCCATGGAAAAAACATGTGAAAGAATGGCTGAAAATAGATATGGAAAAGGGGATATTTGAGGTTTACAGCGAAGGTTATTATAAAAGATGCAGGTATTGCATGATATCAGAAGATTAGTGATACGGAAATGGAGGAAAAGATGAAAGATCTGACAGAAGGAAAACCGGGAAAGGTGTTGTGGCAGTTTTCAATTCCTATGTTCGTCAGCGTGATTTTTCAGCAGATGTACAATATAGCGGACAGCGTGATCGCGGGGAAATTTGCAGGGGAAGATGCATTGGCGGCGGTAGGGGCGTCTTACCCGATCACGATGATATTTATGGCTATTGCGGTGGGAAGCAATATCGGATGTTCCGTCATTATATCGAATCTGTTCGGAGCAAAGAAGTATAAGGAAATGAAAACGGCGGTGACGACGACGTTGATCGCCGCGTTTGCCATATCCGTAGTTTTGACGGTTCTGGGACTGGCTGGAACCGGGGCGTTAATGCAGATGATACATACGCCGGACAATATCTTCGATGCGGGGGCCCTTTATTTGGGGATTTATATCGGAGGATTTACGTTCTTGTTTTTGTATAATGTGGCGACGGGTATTTTTTCGGCTTTGGGGGATTCCAAGACCCCGCTGTATTTTTTGATGGCATCTTCCATCGGAAATATTTTATTGGATTATCTGTTTGTAGCTGAGTTTCAATGGGGCGTTGCCGGGGTGGCCTGGGCGACTTTTCTCGCGCAGGGGGCAGCGAGTATATTGGCCCTGCTCACGATGGCGGGGCGGCTGAAAACGGTCGAAACGGAGGGGAAGGCGAAGCTGTTTTCCTGGAAGATGCTTCGCAAGGTCAGTCAAATTGCGGTTCCTTCCATTTTTCAGCAAAGCTTTATTTCCATCGGGAATATTTTTATACAAGGGCTGGTAAACAGTTTCGGATCTTCCGTCATTGCTGGATACTCGGCGGCGATCAAACTGAATACTTTCGCTATCACCAGCTTTACTACGCTGGGGAACGGTATTTCCAATTTTACGGCGCAAAATATGGGGGCCGGGAAAAAAGAAAGGGTGCGCGAGGGATTTCTTGCAGGAGTCAAAATGGCGATGCTTGTGGTGCTTCCTTTCTTTACGGCTTTCTTCATTTTTGGCAGACAGATGATCTATCTGTTTATGACGGAGGAAAGCGGGGTGGCGCTGCAGACAGGAGTGGAATTTTTGTACATCATTTCCCCTTTTTATTTCCTGATCGCGGTAAAATTGATGGCAGACGGGGTATTGAGAGGGGCGGGAGCCATGAAACAGTTTATGGCGGCTACTTTTGCGGATCTGGTGCTTCGCGTGATTCTTGCTTTTATTCTGTCAGGAAGTCTTGAGAGTACGGGAATCTGGTTATCCTGGCCCATCGGATGGATCGTGGCCTTTGTATTGTCCATCTTTTTCTATAGAAAAAATTTTTCGGCAAAGGCTGGTTCCTGAAAGATAAAATCAGCCGCCTGACGGTATCATAGGAAACCGCCGGGCGGCTGGCGTCTTTACGCCGGAACGCAATGCCGGCATTTAGTGTCATTATAATAAAGGAATCCCTGCTTTTTTTGATTCTTCCATAACGTTTTCGGGCCAGAGGGAACATTGGACTTCCCCGATGTGGGCTTTGCGCAGGAAAAACATACAGATGCGGGATTGTCCGATGCCGCCGCCAATGGTAAAGGGAAGTTCTTCGTTAATGACGGCTTTTTGGAAGGGAAGGCCGGCGCGTTCCGGGCAGCCGGCTTTTTCCAGCTGGGAAAGAAGGGCATCCTTATCCACGCGGATACCCATGGAGGACAATTCCAGGGCAATGTCCAAAACAGGATAATATACTACGATATCCGCATTTAACGCCCAGTCGTCATAGTCCGGGGCGCGGCCGTCGTGTTTTTCGCCGGATGCAAGCAGGTCGCCGATCTGCATGATGCATACGGCTCCCTTTTCTTTGGAAATATGGTACTCCCTTTCTTTCGGCGTGCAGTCAGGAAACATTTCTTCCAACTGCTGTGTAGTAATAAAGAAGATATCGTGGGGAAGGATTTCTTCTATGTAGTCGTAACGGATCGCCATATATTTTTCCGTTTTTCTCAATACCTTATATACATTTCTTACAACATCTTTTAAAGTGTCAATCGTACGCATTTCTTTTGTGATGATCTTTTCCCAATCCCACTGGTCAACGTAGATAGAATGGATGTTATCCGTATCTTCATCCCGGCGGATAGCGCTCATATCGGTATAAAGCCCTTCGCCGACTGAAAAGCCGTATTTCTGTAAGGCGAACCTTTTCCACTTTGCCAGGGAATGGACGATTTCCGCCTGTGCCTCTCCCTGGTCTTTGATACCGAAGGAAACGGGGCGTTCCACGCCGTTCAGGTTATCGTTCAGCCCGGACTGGGGTGTGACGAACAGAGGGGCGGAGACGCGCAGGAGATTCAACCTTTCTGCCAGAAGGTTCTGGAAAAAATCTTTTACGGTTTTGATCGCAATCTGGGTGTCGTGCAGATTCAGCGCCGGTTCATAGTGATCGGGAATCATTAAATTTTTCATAATATTTCGTCCTCGCTTTTGCTTCTTTCATAGATTTGTATGCGTTTTAGGATTACTTTATTATTTAACCTCTTTTTTAGGGAGAATGCAAGCGTTGGTTTGGGAATTATGATGTTTTTTTGCGTAGACTGGGAACAGGCCATCCCCATACCTGCTGTCTGGCAAGTTTCAATATGAAGTCATAAGCGGAGCCATGGCTGACCGCTTCGTAGCAATCCGCTTTTTGCAGCAGATCTTGTAATGTTGGCATTGTAAGGCCTCCTTATTCTTCGGAATCAGCAGCAGGAACATATTCCATCATATCTCCCGGCTGACAGTCAGGGTACGCACAGTGGCTTGCATACTACAGATACAATGCACTCAAGTATGAGTTTTTGGGTGTATTGGATTAACGATAGGAATTTATGGCAGTCTATTTTTATCTCCCCATTCACACATCCCATCTAATATGGGAATGAGCGATTTCCCACGTTCTGTCAAGCTATATTCCACCTTTGGAGGTATTTGAGGATATTCTTTTCTGTGCACTAATTGGTCTGCTTCTAATTCTTTTAGTGTAGAACTTAATGTTTTAAAAGAAATTTCACCAATATATTTTTTCATTTCATTGAATCGGACAATACCAAATTCCATAAGCGTATAAAGAATTGTCATTTTATATTTCCCGTTGATGAGAGATAATGTGTAGCTGAAACCGGTTGTTTCTAAGCATTCTTGTGATATACAGCGTTCGCCCATTTTTACACTCTCCTTTAGGTAAGTATATAACTTCTAAGTTAGTATCGCACTTAAAGGTGCGTACTTGTTTCCTGTTGCATTCTTGCTATAATTATAATATCAACAGCAGGAAAAGTCAATCCTGTAGTAAAGGAGGCATAGACATGCAGAACTATGAACATTTAGGAAAGCCGCTCCAGATTGGCAGACTGACTATTAAAAATAGGTTTTGTATGGCACCAATCGGTGGAGGGCAACATCATCTTCCGGGAGGTGGTTTGAAAGATGAAACAATACAGTATCTTATAGAACGCGCAAAGGGGGGTTTTGGCTTAATCTTTACCGGGGCAATCGCAGCGGATGGCACGGTTGACCCATATACCGGAGTTGGTCCAACGATTTTACAAAATCCGGATGCATTTAAGATGACAGCAACTGAACTGAATGAGAGGGCAGGCGCTTACGGTACAAAAATCTTTGCACAGATTACCATGGGGTTGGGGCGCAATTATCCGAACCTTCCGGCGCCGTCTGCTGTCCATGTATTCCGGCATCCGGGGGAAGTTTCACCGGAGCTGACCATTGACCAGATCAAATCTAAAATTGAGTCCGTTGTAAAAGCATCTAAAATTGCAAAGGATTCCGGTTTTTCTGGTGTAGAAGTACATTCTATTCATTGGGGTTATCTGCTTGACCAATTTGCACTGTCCATGATGAACCATCGCACAGATGAATATGGCGGCAGCTTGGAAAACTGTTTACGGGCAGCAAAAGAAATTTTGGAAGGCATCAAGTAGGAGTGTGGCAGTGATTTTCCTGTCAGTATGCGTCTGGGTTTGAAAACCTTTGTAAAAGGATTTGAACAGGCGAGTTTAACTGGTGAGGAAGAGATTGGCCGTACTTTGGAAGAAGGGGTTGAGATTGCGAAACTGCTGGAATCCTATGGCTATGACTGCTTGAATGTAGATACGGGCATTTATGATTCCTTCTATTATGCCTGTCCGCCTATGTATATGCCAAAAGGGTATCTGGTGGAATTGGCAGCGAAAGCAAAAGAAGCTGTGAATATACCAATCTTGGCAGGTGGCCGGATGAACGAAGCGGATATTGCAGAGAATGCGATCCAGGATGGTAAGATTGATGCGGTTGTACTTGGCCGTGCGGCTTTAGCTGATCCGGAATATCCCAATAAGGTGCTGACTGGACATACGGAGAAGATTCGTCCATGTATCGCCTGCAATCAGGGCTGCATCACAAGGCTCCAACAGGGAAAACAGCCCACTTGTGCAGTAAACCCTGTGGCAATGCGGGAAGTGAGGTATGCGCTCCGTCCCTGCGTACAGCCGAAAAAGGTTGTGGTCGTGGGTGGCGGTGTTGCCGGTATGGAGGCGGCCAGAACCGCAGCCATGCGTGGACATAAGGTTTTTTTGTATGAAAAGAATGGATCTCTGGGCGGAAATCTGATTCCCGGCGGTTCACATAGCTTCAAAAAAGAGGTGCGGGAGTTAAATGCGTGGTATCAGAATGAATTAAAGGCACTGCCTGTGGAAATCCACACAGGGGAAACGGTTACTTCTGAACAGCTCCGTAATATGGATGCAGATGTGATTATTCTGGCAACCGGCTCTGTTCCCGTCATGCCGAATATACCGGGAATGGATGATAAAAAGGTTCTTGGTTGTATGGAGGCATTTGCGCATCCGGAAAAGGTTGGGCAGAAGGTCATGGTGATTGGCGGTGGTCTGGTTGGCTGTGAAATGGCGCTGGACTATGCACAGGATGGCAAAGAGGTTATGGTGGTAGAAGCTCTGCCTAAGATTTTGTCGGCAGGTATACTATCCCCGATCCCGAATGGCCAGATGATCCCTGACCTGTTTGAACATCATCATGTGACCGTGCTGGAGAAGCATCGCCTTTCTGCTGTGGAAAATGGTAAAGTTATTCTGGAAAGTGATGGGCAGAAAAAGGTATTAGATGCAGATACAGTTGTTATCGCAGTCGGTTTCCGTCCGGCTCCTTCTATGGCACAGGAGCTGCAAGGATGTGGCGCTGTCGTTTATGAGATTGGCGACGGACAGAAGGTCAGCACAATCCTTCATGCCGTATGGGATGGCTATGAGGTAGGAAACAATATTTAATCTTATTACCATGGTGTAAGGCAGAATGCTTTATATAGAGTCAAAAAAATTTAAGGAGGCTATTACAATGAGAGCAGAATTAAAGGAATATCAGGCAGTAGAGGCTGCTGCAATGAAGTTTGTTAAGAGCGTTGCTGAGGGTAACAGCGCTTATGCAAAAGAGCTTTTTACTGATGAGGCTGTTTTGTTTGGCTATCTGGACGGCAAGCTGGAGCATGGTTCTATTGAGCAGTTTTATCGCAATGTGGATACCGTACCTGGCGGTGATAATTTCAAAGCCCATGTGGATGTCCTAATGGTTGAGGAATCCCTGGCTGTTGTCCGTGTGCTGGAAGAAGGATGGGGCAACCGCATTGACTTCACGGATGTACTGCTCCTGTTAAAGATGGACGGCGAATGGAAATGTGTTGCAAAGGCATATAATCAGAATTCCAATACCATTCAGAAATAACTATTAAAGCAGATCGGTATAAGGAGCGGGGAACAGGCGGGTGTATCGGAAATACCGCCGGCCTGTTTCTTTGTATGGCTTATTATAAAATCATAAAAAAAGATTAAAGGAGGAATCGTTGTATGAGTAAGAAAATTGTTGTTATTACAGGAAGCCCGCGTAAAAATGGTAACAGTTTTGCCATGACGGAAGCATTTATTAAGGCCGCCAAGGAGAAAGGGCATACAGTAACCCGGTTTGATGCCGCTTTGAAAAAAGTGGGTGGATGCCGTGTCTGCGAAACCTGCTTTTCCACGGGGAAAGCCTGCACCTTTGATGATGACTTCAATACGATAGCGCCAGCTATTCTGGAGGCAGATGCCCTTGTGTTCACTATGCCGGTCTATTGGTATTCTATCCCGGCACAGATTAAGGGGGTTATTGACCGGATTTTCTCTTTCGTAGTAGGTGGTAAAGATATTTCCGGCAAAGAGTGTGCGCTGATTGTTTGCTGTGAGGAAGATGATATGTCAGTCATGGATGGGGTTCGTATCCCCATGGAGCGTATGTGTGCTTTGAACAAATGGAAGATGGTTGGTGAGGTTCTGATTCCCGGTGTTCTGAATGTAGGTGACATTGACAAGACGGACGGCTGCAAAAAGGCGGCGGCTTTAGCTGACGAGATTTAAGAAGGGGAATATGAATAAGAAGATTGTGATTCTGAATGGAAGTCCCAGAAAAGCGGGGAATACTGCTGCTTTGGCGGCCATAGTAACAGGGAATGTCCCTGTGTCCAAAGAGATGATATGGATAAAATTTATCCGGCAGTGAAAGAATGCGATGTGATTGTACTCGCCACGCCGTTGTATTACTGGAATATGAGCGGCCAGATCAGAACGGCTATCGACCGCCTGTTTGCATTAGAGGAAGGCGATGGGAATCTCCTGCGAGGGCATGGCAGGGCTTCAGCATTGCTTATGGCTGCGGAAGGAAATGGTTTTGAAGATGCGCTTCTGAGTTTACAGAAGTAGAGAACAGTGACATTAAGATCTGGACTGGATACGAACCGGACAGTGTATTACAGTCTATCCGTCATTATCTGGCAGGAAAAACAGCATAAAAAAATAAATTTCTTTTAAGAGGTAGACATTAATGGAAACGATGGGATGCAACCCATAGTGCGGACGGCGTTTTTTTTGATATTGAAATGATACTTAAGGGTAAGTCGGTGCTGGATTTTCATATATGCAATTTATATTGGAAGAAGAAAGCGGTACATACATTTTAACGGGAGTATTGTGCTTCATAATAAATGTGGCTTCCAAGCGTGATAATAATCAGCAAGCCGGTATGCCGCCCTTGAGAGCCGGGAAGACAGTCTGCAAAAGGAGCGGGAGAGGAAAGAAATCCAGTATGACATTTTCAGCGGCTTCCTTTCGGGGCTTGAGGAAGTGCGGGAGCTGCCGGGCATCGGTTTTGTGCCAGATGTCCCCGGACGCTTTTTCTGTGATTGGAAATAGGATGTTGCTGTGTATGGAAATTTGCGAATAAATGAGATATAATTTTGTTGCCGGGAGAGAACGGCAAGTCAGAAGTCGTGGAGGTGCATAATGATATATACAAAACTTGGGAAATCAGATTTGAATGTCTCGCGTATCTGCATGGGGTGCATGGGTATCGGCGATCCTTCAAAGGGCATGAACAAGTGGGCTGTTCCGGAGGAAGAAAGCAGAGAGATTATTCGCTATGCGCTAGATCAGGGGATCAACTTCTTTGATACTGCCATGTCTTATCAGGAAGGCAATAGCGAAGAAGTTCTCGGCAAGGCTCTCAAAGATTTTGCAAAGCGTGATGATTATATTGTTGCGACAAAATTCCTGCCGAGGTCGCAGGAGGAACTTGACAGAAATGTGTCTGGACAGGCGCATGTGGCGGACTGTCTCGACAGGAGCTTAAAACGCCTTGGACTGGATTATGTTGACCTCTATATCTACCACATGTGGGATTACCACACACCAATGGAGGAAATCATCGAGGGACTGAATAACGCAGTGAAAGCAGGAAAGACAAGATATGTCGGCATTTCCAACTGCTATGCGTGGCAGCTTGCCAAGGCAAACTTTTATGCAAGGGAGAACGGTTTTGCTGAATTTATCTCTGTTCAGGGACATTACAATCTGATCGCCCGTGAGGAGGAACGGGAGATGATACCGTTCTGCGAAGATCAGGGTATTGCATTGACTCCGTACAGCCCTTTGGCTTCCGGCAGACTCTGCCGGCCGGCTAGTGAAACGACAAAACGGCTCGAACTGGATGCGTATGCGAGGTTCAAATATGACAAGTCGCAGGATGCGGATGCAGGTATTATCGAAAGGGTTAAGGAACTGGCAGAAAGTAAAAATGTACTCATGACGGAGATTTCCCTTGCATGGCTGCTTAGGAAGGTTACGGCTCCCGTTATGGGAGTGACGAAGAAGTCCAACATTGACGGAGCGGTCAAAGCCGTGGGGCTGGAACTTACACAGAAAGAAACGGATTATTTGGAGGAATTGTATGTCCCGCACGCCCTTGCAGGTGTTATGGCACAGAATGGGAAACAGAAAGCCGGAGACGTGGTTTAAAAAATATAATGGAGGCCAGACATGATAAAAAAGGTACTTTTAATCAATGGCAGCCCGAATGAACATGGGTGTACGGATGTTGCGCTGCTGGAAGCGGCAGCATCTCTTAACAAAAACGGAATTGAAACGGAAATCCTGTGGCTTGGGAAACAGCCGATGCAGGACTGCATTGCCTGTTACCAGTGCCGGCAGAAGGGTAAGTGCGTTTTTGATGATCAGGTAAATGAGATAGCTGCCCGTTTAGACGAATTTGGCGGAATGATTGTAGGCTCGCCCGTCTACTATGGTGGCCCGAACGGAAGGCTGACATCTTTCCTGGACCGTCTGTTCTTCAGCGCAGATGGGACAAAGTTCAGAGGGATGCTGGCGGCTTCGGTTGTGTCATGCCGCAGAGGCGGCGCAACGGCTGCCTTTGAACGGTTGAATCAGTATTTTCTGATGACAAATATGCATGTGGTTTCTTCCCAGTACTGGAATCAGATCCACGGCTTTATAGCGGAAGAAGCCAAACAGGATGAGGAAGGCTTGCAGACCATGCGTACGCTCGGCGCAAACATGGCATATCTGCTGAAAGCTGGGGAAGCTGCTGAAAACGCAGGGATTACCAAGCCTGAGTACGAAGATGTAACACTTACGAATTTCATCAGATAAGGGGTGCAGACAGCAACGGGGAAGCGACTTGCAGTAAGTCGCTTGTAATCGAGGACAATGTATGGATTGGAATTGATGCATCAATTCCGGCAAAGATCGTGAAACAGATTATCATAGATATTAACTTTTACAGAATCAGCAAAACAATTTTTATACTTTATTTTTTACGGACAGGAATCCATATCTCACTGTAATAGTTTTCGTCTTCTATACCGTTTAAATAGTCGGCAGGGTTACTATACATTTCGATGTGATATCCGGCGGCAATCTCATAGTCCTTGTTTTGGGGCAGCCATTCTGTAAAAATCTTTTTGTGAATATCATGCAAAGCGCCGGTATTTATAAGCGCGCCTTTGCACGAAAAGACAGCCCATGTATATTCGGGAATACAATGTGTAACAAAACCTGCAGGAATTTCCTTGAGCGGATTATAATGATCGGCAATCAGATATTCAAATTCACTACCGCTCATATCTTTGTCAATGGATATTCCATACATGCTGTCGATAAGTGCATTTTTTCCTGACCGGTTAAATTCCAACCAGAATTGAGGAATCTCATGATCAGCGGTTTCATACTTGAAGACCGCTGATACGCCTATCACGGTAAACGGGGCTTTTTTAACAATTTTGTAATCCATAGTATAACCTCCTGTTAAAATTAATTTGATTTTCAGAGGGGCAAATGACTTGATCATTGCCTCTCCTTTGCGTATGGCAGTAGGAGTAGCCCCATGAAAACGAAGAAATGCTTTTGAAAAACTGTCTGGCGAATCATATCCATACTCGAGCGCAATATCAATTATTTTCTTATCGGTAGAAACAAGTTCACTTCCGGCAAGCGTTAGTCTGCGCTTTTTGATGTATTCTCCAACTGTAAAACCACAAAGCATAGAAAAACCTTTTTGAAAATAGTACGGTGAAATGACTGCGTGTTCTGCAATATCTGCAATCGTCAATTCTTCCGTGATATGGCTTTCCATATAGTTGATGGCTTTGCTGATCCGTTCGCTCCATTCCATGCTTTTACCTCCTCTGCATTTATAGATTACATTTTTTGAAAATCCTTTGCCCGATTTTTTGTGCGCATATTTGTCTGCGTTTTCTTACAAAATATTTTACATCAATCCTTTCAGATTACAATGCGGACAAAGGGAATAGCAGGGCGCAAATAAAAAATAGAACAAATGTTTGCAAAAAGTATTGCAATGGGAAATGGGATGTGTTATGATAAGGCAAACAAATGTTTGGGTTCGAGGTGAGAGGAGATGTACTATAAAGCTGCGGAGGAGATGGGGATAAAGGAGAAGCTGGGGATTCTGACGGATGCGGCTAAGTATGACGTGGCGTGTACTTCCAGCGGCGTAGACAGGCGCGGCGACGGGAAAGGAATGGGCAATACGGAGCTTGGAGGAATCTGCCATAGTTTCAGCTCGGATGGCCGGTGCATATCGCTGCTTAAGATTCTATTTACGAATGAATGCATTTATGATTGCAAATATTGTATTAACAGGAAATCCAACGATGTACCGAGGGCGTCGTTTACGCCGGATGAGGTATGCGAACTGACGATGGGGTTTTATAAGAGAAATTATATCGAGGGTCTGTTTTTGAGTTCAGGGATCTTGTACAATCCTGATTTTACGATGGAGCTGATTTGCCAAACAATTTATAAGCTGCGCAGGGAGCATGGATTCCAGGGATACATCCATGTCAAGGCGATTCCCGGGGCGGATCCGATGCTGATTCAAAAGGCGGGATTTTTTGCGGACAGGATGAGCGTGAATCTGGAACTGCCTACGGCGGACGGTTTGCGGCAGCTGGCTCCGAATAAACACAGGAAGAATATCCTGGCACCTATGCGCCAGATCCAGAACGGGATAGAGGCCAATAAAAATGAACTCGTACTATATAAAAAAGCGCCTTATTTTGTGCCGGCAGGGCAGTCCACGCAGATGATTATAGGGGCTACGCCGGAAAATGATTATCAGCTTATGATGGTGGCCGAAAACCTTTATCAGAAGTTCGGGCTAAAAAGGGTGTTCTATTCTGCCTTTGTCAATGTGAATGAAGATAAGGAACTGCCGGCCTTGCCGGGAGGGCCGCCGCTGCTGAGGGAACACCGGCTGTATCAGGCGGACTGGCTGCTGCGTTATTACGGATTTCAGGCACAGGAGTTGCTAAGCGAGGAGAGGCCGAATTTCAACGTTCTGCTGGATCCGAAGGCGGATTGGGCGCTCCGGCATCTGGAGGTATTTCCGGTGGAGGTGAACCGGGCGGAGTATCAGCTGCTTCTGCGCATACCGGGAATTGGCGTCAAGAGTGCCCAGAGGATCGTGCGGGCGAGGAAAAACGGGGCGCTTCGCTTTGAAGACCTGAAAAAAATAGGCGTGGTGCTGAAACGGGCGCTTTATTTCATTACGTGCGGAGGAAGGATGATGTACCGTACAAAGATAGAGGAAGACTATATTACAAGAAATCTTCTGTCCGTGAAAGAAAAGCTTCCTTTTGACAGGGATGGGATGACTTACCGGCAGATGTCGCTGTTTGACGATATGAATTTCCGGATGCCTCCGGAAAGAGAAGACTGTGCAAAAGCAGCGTTTGGACAGTTATAGGGAGGAAGGCGGCATGGAAGAGAATTATTTAATATGTGAGGACTCTTTGGAAGGAATTTTTACAGGAATTTATGAAGCTTATGCGCTGAGGAGAGAACATGAGAGGATTCATATACAAGTGGGAGAGGAGGAAAACCTGCGCCTGTTTGCGGCTTATATGGAGATACAACCGGATCAGGGGAAAGCGGCCAAGGTAGCGGAAACGATAAACAGAAGGCTCGGGGGCGAGGCTTATCTGGATATATGCAGGGCATTGGCCTGTGAAGACGGACAAAAGGGGGAGGCAGTATATAAAATGGTGGTGTGCGGGCTAAGAATGAAGGACGGGAGGGAGATTATGGGGAATCTGGCGAATTCATATGTCCATAAAGTATTCGAACTTGCCCGGTTTACCAGAAACGAAGTACACCATTGGAAGGAGTTTCTCCGGTTCCAGGAATTGGAAAATGGAATCTTGTTTTCCAGGATAGGGCCAAAATGCAATGTATTGACCTTTCTCGCGCCTCATTTTGCGGACAGGCTTCCTCTGCTGGATTTCATTATTTATGATGAGAAGCGGGGAATCTTTGCCGTACATCCCAAATCAAAAGAATGGTATCTCGTTACGGCCAGGGATTTTGAAGAAGAAAAGATAGCGCCCTATTCGGAGGGGGAATTGGAATATCAGGAACTGTTTGCTTTTTTCTGTCATAAAATAGCTATTAAAGAGAGAAAAAATCTGAAATTGCAAAGAAATATGATGCCTCTTAGATTCCAAGAATATATGGTGGAATTTGGGCAATAATTATCAATGTGCAAGTACCCAAAAAGAGGCAAAGCAATTACTTTTGTGAATTTTTACAAAAGAATACCGGAATCGGCAAGCCTGAAAGTGCAATTTGAAAATTTATTAAAAAAACAGAAAATTTTGCCAATTTTGTTCATAAATTTTTTGCTTTACTTTTACAAAATATGGGATATAATACAGATGTAACCACAAAGAAAACGTTTTTCTCAAGAAAGGGTGATTTATTATGAAACATAGAATTAAGTTAAGACCCGTTGAAGTGAAGGATTTTGTGGCAGCAGCGTCAAAATGTGAATTTGATGTTGACATTGCATATAATAGATATATTGTAGATGCAAAATCCATCGTCGGCGTGTTAGGATTGGATTTTAATCAGACTTTAACAGTATCTTATACTGGCTATGATGCTGATTTCGAGCAGTTCATGAAACGTTTTGCAGTTGCATGCTAGCAGCATGCGGCGGCGTGGCGGCAGTTTCACGCCGCATACCAATAACGCTGCTGGCTGCGGAAGAGGGATATTCTCATTTCGTAACCAGCGGTATTAATGCCAGGCCAATACAGCTGGCAGCAAACAAGATTCCGGTTAATTGACTCCCCATGAGAGATAGAGTAGACTATTCTTATGGGGATTTTTTTGTGGTCTGTGGATTCGATGGTGCGGTCAGGGATAGGATGAGGTGGAATATGGCGGATAAGACGGAAATTCGTACTTCGGTGCGTAATCTGGTGGAATTTATATTGCGGTCAGGGAATATTGACAACAGGAGGGCTTCTTCGCCGGAAAATGCCATGCTGGAGGGCGGAAGGATCCACCGGATGATTCAGAAAAGAATGGGGGCGGATTATCGGGCGGAGGTTGCCTTAAAGTACCGGTACGAAACCGGGCAGTATACGGTAATCGTAGAAGGAAGGGCGGATGGCATTATCAAGGATACGGGGGAGGATACCAAGCAGGGGTATGCGGCGGCGATAGATGAGATAAAAGGAACTTACCATGATCTTAAAAAATTGAAAAAACCTGCGTCGGTTCATCTTGCACAGGCAAAATGTTATGCCTATATGTATGCGAAGCAGGAGGGACTGGATGGAATCAGGGTAAGGATGACTTATTGCAATATGGATACGGAGGAAATAAAGTATTTCCATTATGATTACATCTTCGGGGAGTTGGAAGAATGGTTCAAAGATGTGATGAACCAGTACAGGAAATGGGCGGACTTCCAGTTTTGGTGGAAGGCAGAGCGGCAGGAATCGATTAAAAAACTGTTATTTCCGTTCGATTACCGGGAGGGGCAGAAGGATCTTGTCACTTATGTGTATCGGACGATTTATCATAAAAAAAAGCTGTTTGTAGAAGCGCCTACAGGGGCAGGAAAAACCATATCCACAGTTTTTCCTGCGGTAAAGGCCATCGGGGAGGGAAAGGGAGAAAGAATCTTTTATCTGACGGCAAAAACGATTACAAGGACGGTAGCAGATCATACGTTCCGGGTTTTGAGGCAGAGAGGGCTGCATTTTAAGACAGTGACATTGACTGCAAAGGACAAAATATGTTTCATGGAAGAGACGGAATGTAACCCGGAATACTGCCCTTACGCCAAGGGACATTATGACAGAATTAACGATGCGATCTATGATTTGTTGACTCATTTGGATAATTTCAGCAGGGAAGAGATCGAAGGCTACGCAAGAACGCACAGAGTCTGCCCTTTTGAAATGGGGCTGGATATGAGCCTGTTTTCGGATGGAATTATCTGCGATTATAATTATGTATTTGATCCCCATGTATATTTAAAACGATTTTTTTCCGAAGGAGTGAAAGGAGAATATATTTTTCTGATCGACGAAGCGCATAACCTGGTGGAACGGGGACGGGAAATGTACAGTGCGGTTCTGTGCAAGGAAGATTTTCTGAAGCTGAAGCGGACGGTCACGGGAATGGATGACCGGATGGTGCGGAGACTGGAGAAATGCAACAGGGAACTTCTGGCGATCAAAAGGGAATGCGGCGCTTATCAGATCGAAGAATATATTGAACCCTTTGTGACAGCGCTGCGCCGGCTCCATTCCGCCATGGAGACTTATCTGGAAGAGGATGCCGAAGGGATGGTGCATGGGAAAGAGGTGCGAAAGGAAGTACTGGACTTTTATTTCGAGGTCATGCATTTTCTGGATATGTATGAAAGGGTGGATGAAAATTACGTGACGTATTCCGAACTCTGGGAGGACGGGCACTTTATTTTAAAGCTTTTTTGTGTCAATCCCTCGGTGAACTTAAGGGAGTGCATGGGAAGGGGAAGGAGTACGATTCTTTTTTCCGCTACTTTGCTGCCGATCGAATATTATAAGGCGTTGCTCGGGGCGGAAGAGGGGGATTATGAGGTCTATGCACGGTCGGTTTTTGATCCCGGACGCAAGAAGCTTTTGGTCGGGAGCGACGTCACCAGCAAATACAGCCGGAGAACGGAAGAGGAGTATCGCCATATTGCGCGGTATATTTATGAAATCGTAAAAAACCGTTACGGAAATTATATGATATTCTTTCCATCCCATATTTTTTTACAGAGGATATATGATATTTTTATGGAATATTTTGCGGAAGGGCAGCAAATAGACTGTATTGTTCAGGAGGACCGCATGGATGAAAGGTCCAGAGAGGAGTTTTTGCAGCAGTTTGGAGCGAATGAAGGAAAAAAGGAGAGGACTCTGCTCGGTTTCTGTGTTCTGGGAGGAATCTTCAGCGAAGGCATTGATCTGAAAAAAGATAGTCTGATCGGAGCTATTATAGTAGGAACGGGGCTGCCCCAGGTATGCAATGAGCGGGAGATATTGAAAAAATATTTCGACGAGGCGGGCAATCACGGTTTCGACTATGCCTACCGCTATCCCGGGATGAATAAGGTGCTGCAAGCGGCCGGAAGGGTGATCCGCACGGATGAAGATGTGGGGGTCATTGCCCTTCTGGACGAGCGTTTTTTAAACGGTTCCTACCAGCGGATGTTTCCCAGAGAATGGGAAGGCTTTGAAATCGTTACGGCGGACAGAGTGGCGAAACGGGTGGAACGTTTCTGGGATGAATGGTTATGAAAAATGGGAGGATACGAAAAAGTCCGGCGTCAGGTTTGATCGCTTCTTAACCGCGCGATTTCTTCCTTGTAAGGAGGAACCAGTTTGGAAGGATCGTTTTCAGAGGGCTGATAGGGCGTCTCTAATATTTTTGGCACTTCGGGGAAAGCGGGATGGTGTACGATGGCGTGCAGGGCATCGAAGCCGATATGGCCCTTGCCGATATTGGCATGCCTGTCTTTCCCGGCTCCGCAAGGATTTTTGCTGTCATTGATATGGATGGCCGTCACTTGTTCCTTGCCGATCAGTCTGTCTAACTTGTCTATCACGCTGTCAAAATCGTGGACGATATCGTATCCACCGTCGTGCATATGACAGGTGTCCAGGCAGATGCGGAGTTTGTCATTATAGGTTACTTTATCAAAAATAGCAGCCAGCTCTTCAAAATTTCTTCCGATTTCAGATCCTTTGCCGGCCATGGTCTCCAATGCGATGCAGCAGGGCGTGTTGGCGGAAAGGATCTCGTTAAGCCCCTGGGCGATCCGGCGTATGCCGGCGTCGGCACCGGCGCCTACATGGGAACCGGGGTGGAGAACCAGCGTATGGCATCCCATAGCGGCGGTGCGTTCGATATCCATGGACAGGAATTCCACTGCCAGCCGGAATGTCTCTTCATTTACCGTGTTGCCCAGGTTGATAATGTATGGGGCGTGGATAATGGGTTCCGTAATATCATGTTGTTTCATAAATTCCCAGGCGGCTTCGATATTCAGATCCGATATGGGTTTGCGCTTTGTGTTCTGCGGCGCTCCTGTAAATATCATATAAGTATTGGCTCCGTAGGAACAGGCTTCCTTCGCCGATCCCAACATCATTTCTTTTCCTTTCATTCCAACATGTGAACCTATTTTTAACATTCTTTTTTTCTCCAGTATTTTTTTAGATAATAGTATTATAGCAAAAGGGTGATATGGTGTAAATTATGGATTTTTTTAGATGGAAGATTGAAAATTAAAAATTTTCAATCCCAAGTTTGTGTCTGCGCGGCATCCACAAACTTGAAAGCCAGGCTGGCTTTGCGCAATAAAGCCGCGCAGAAATGGAGTAAAACATGAAAAGTATAAAATGAAGCCTGGTGACGTCATAATTTCCTTAAAATGATTTATGAGTCATATTATATGACACAGATGTCATATGTGGATAACTATGTGGATTTTGGGGATTTCTTTTTGAAAAAGGTCGAAGGGAAGAAAAATAAGGAGGGAAATATAAAATTTTTATTTTGCAAGTCATTTCTTTCAGATATTGCAAAATACTGGTTGGGTCAAATTATGCGGGCTAAAATATTTTTATATAAAAACAGAGGATTCTGTGGTAAAATGAAAAAGGTTAAAAAATCTGGCAATGGCATATTGGAATTAGGAGGAACAATAATATGTGGGCATATGAAAGCGTTTTTTATCAGATCTATCCACTGGGTTTTTGTGGAGCGCCTTTTGAAAACGACGGCGTGGTGGAATCAAGGATACTGAAAGTATTGGATTGGATCCCCCATATGAAGAAACTGGGGATAAACGCAGTTTATTTTTCGCCTGTGTTTGAATCGGATACTCACGGGTATAATACGAGGGATTACAGGAAGATAGACGGCAGACTTGGGACGAATGAGGATTTTAAAAAGGTATGTGAAAAACTGCATGAAAATGGAATCCGTATCGTGCTGGACGGTGTTTTCAATCATGTGGGGAGAGGATTTACCCAGTTTCAGGACGTGCTGAAAAACAGGGAGCATTCCCCTTATCTGAACTGGTTCCATATTAATCTGGGAGGAAATTCCAATTATAACGACGGCCTCTGGTATGAAGGCTGGGAGGGCAACTATGATCTGGTGAAGCTGAACCTTAGAAATGAAGAAGTAATCGGGCATATTTTCGACAGCGTGGCTTCCTGGATCGACGAGTTTGATATCGACGGGCTTAGGCTCGATGTGGCGTATTGCCTGGATCATGATTTCGTGCGCCGGTTAAGGAATTTTACGGATGGAAAGAAGAATGAGTTTTTCCTCGTAGGCGAGATGCTCCATGGGGATTATAACCAGATGATGAACGACGGGATGCTGCATTCCGCTACAAACTATGAATGTTATAAGGGACTTCATTCCAGCTTTAACAGCATGAATATGTTTGAGATCAATCATTCGCTGATGCGGCAGTTCGGGCCGGAAAACTGGACTTTGTACAAAGGAAAACATCTTCTTTCTTTTGTGGATAACCACGATGTATCGAGAATTGCCAGCATATTGACGAATGAGAAGCATTTGCCGCTGATCTATGCTATTTGTTTCGGCATGCCGGGGATTCCGTGCGTGTATTACGGAAGCGAATGGGGGGCAAAAGCAAATAAGAGCGAAGGCGACCCGGCGCTGCGGGCGAGCTTTGCGGAACCGGTCTTTAACGAACTGTCGGAATTTATTTCAAAGCTGGCGGAGGCGAAGAAGAATTCGGAGGCATTAAACTACGGAGCTTTCCGTTCTGTTGTTTTGACAAATAAGCAGTGTATTTTTGAAAGAAAGACAGATCAGGAGAGGGTGCTGGTGGCTGTTAATGCGGACGGCGAGAGCTTTACGGCTCATTTTGATGCAGGATGCGGTACGGCGGTAGACCTGATCAGCGGAGAAGCGCATGATTTCGGAGGCGGCAGTGAACTTCCTCCTTACAGCGCTTATTTCTGGAAAATGGAGAGATAAACAGAGAAAAAATGAAATGCCGGACGTTCTGTCTTCGGGTTATGAAGATAGAATGTCCGGCGCTTTTTTTGTAAATCAAAAGTCCTGCCGCCGGCAATGGAGTATCCATTTGCGATTCGGCTGCCGTGCAAGCAGTGCAATCTTTTCGGATCAATAACCGAAGAGTACTTTTCGGACGGCGGCAACCGCATCGGCAGAGGTTTCCCATATTTCATATTCTCCCATACCCGGCAGTCCCATGGCAACATTAGGATTGCGGAATTGCATTCCGCTTTCCCGGATTTTTTTGCCGGACATATGAAAAGAGGTGATCTTTGTCTGTTCCTTCAGGATCTTTGCGCTGTTTTCCTGGATACCGGCTCCCGCCATGATAGCAATCCGCCCCTCCGCTTTTTCATCCAGTTGCCTGATTAAGTCAATACCTTCTAGGCAGGAGGGCTGGCAGCCGGAGGTGAGAATCGCATGAATGCCAAGAGATTTCGCAAGTTCCAATGTGTGGAAAGGATTGACGCACATGTCAAAAGCACGGTGCAAAGTGATCTTCATTTGACCGCTATGGTCTATCAAAGAACGCATCGCTTCAAGATCCAGATTGCCGTCGGGTTTCAGACAGCCGATTACGATGCCCTCCGCCCCGGCTTCGCGAAACATATCGATTTCTTTGGCGATGATGCCAAGTTCCTGATCCGTATATAGAAAATCGCCGAAACGGGGACGGAGAAGGACATGGATGGGGATATTCGTATGTTCCCGTATCTGCCGGAACAGGGCGAGGGTAGGCGTAGTGCCGCCTATGACCAGATTGGAACAAAGTTCCAGCCGGTCCGCACCGCCTTTTTCGGCTTGAAGCGCCGATTCCACGCTGTCCACACAGCATTCCAAGATGTATTTTCCGCCGTTTCGGCCTTTATTTTCCGTGGAAATTTTCATTTGAACAATAATACCCTTTCCCCAAGCTGTTTTTTATGCGGATTATCATCTGCTTTACAGATGTTTTTACCGGTTAGTCTTCTACAGGGGTAAAACGTTTGAAAAATTTATCCGCTCCGCACACATGGCGTTCATGGTCGTTTTCCGTAATGATATAGTCGCCTTCGCGGATAAAGATAACCCCTCGCCTGTTCTGGATAAACGGGCATACCACGGAGCCGTCCGGGCGGGTGAGCTTGAACAGGCCGTCGGTGCTGATCCAGCCGTTGGTAATGACCTTGGTATATAATTCAAAGCCGTCTTCCAGTCCCTTATCCAGCTCATATTGTTCTGCCGTTACGATTAAAGAAGCTCGTTCATATTTCTTTTGCATACCTTTCTCCCTTCCTAGGTCTGCGGGCCTTGCCCCAGACAGAGATTTCTATCGAGTGTCTTACCAATATTTTACCCGAACCGAAGAAAAAATACAACATAGAAATCCAAAGTGGCATGGTCATTTAGATCAAAATTGCACCTTTTCATATATACAGATATGGCTATAATAGCGGTAAGAAGTAGATCTAAGGTTTACGTTGCAGGTCATGACCGGAAAAAAATAAGAAAATGCAGACTCCAAAGTTTGTGTCCGCGCTGCATCCACAAACTTGAACTATGCAAAAAGCAGCGCAGAAATGAGGCAATTTATGAAGGAAAGATATGAACTGAATAAACAACTGGCACAGATGTTAAAAGGCGGTGTGATCATGGACGTGACGAATCCGGAACAGGCGAAGATCGCGCAGGAGGCGGGGGCTTGCGCTGTCATGGCGCTGGAGAAGATCCCTGCGGATATCAGGGCGGCCGGAGGAGTGGCCCGCATGAGCGATCCGAAGATGATCCGGGGCATCCAGGAGGCGGTTTCGATTCCGGTGATGGCAAAATGCCGCATCGGGCATTTCGCGGAAGCACAGATATTGGAAGCGATCGAGATCGATTATATTGATGAAAGCGAAGTGCTTTCGCCGGCAGATGATGTTTACCATATTAATAAAGAAAAGTTCCGCGTTCCTTTCGTATGCGGCGCAAAAGATCTGGGGGAAGCGTTGCGCAGAATCGCGGAGGGAGCGTCCATGATCCGAACAAAAGGGGAGCCTGGGACGGGAGATGTGGTACAGGCGGTGCGCCATATGAGAAAAATAAACGGGCAGATGGCAAAGATTGCCGCCATGCGGAAGGATGAATTGTATCAGGCGGCAAAAGAGCTGGGAGCGCCGTATAATCTGGTATTGTATGTCCATGAAAACCAAAAGCTGCCGGTAGTAAATTTTGCGGCGGGAGGCATTGCCACTCCGGCGGACGCGGCGCTGATGATGCAGCTTGGCGCGGAGGGAGTATTTGTCGGTTCCGGTATTTTCAAGTCGGGCAACCCTGAAAAGAGGGCCGCTGCTATTGTAAAAGCCGTTACCAATTACAAAGATGCGGCCATGCTGGCAAAGCTGTCGGAGGACTTGGGAGAAGCGATGGTGGGAATAAATGAAGCGGAAATCGAATTGCTTATGGCGGAGCGGGGAAAGTGATGCGGGCGGCGGTACTGGCTCTGCAGGGAGCATTTGCGGAACATGAACGTATATTGGAAGATATGGGCGTGGAATACATGGAAATCCGGCAGGAAAAAGACGCTTATCAGGATTTTGATGCGCTGATCCTGCCGGGGGGAGAAAGTACGGCAATGGGAAAGCTCCTTAGAGATTATCATTTGCTCCATATATTAAAAGAAAAGATAGAAAAAGGACTTCCCGTTCTCGGCACATGCGCAGGACTGATTCTTCTGGCAAAGCAGCTCACAGACGGGACTCCGCATCTGGCCACAATGCCGGTGACAGTAAAGCGGAACGCCTATGGACGCCAGCTTGGAAGCTTTGTTACGGAAGCGGATATGAAAGGGATAGGCCGGACAAAAATGGTGTTCATACGCGCCCCTTATATTGTGGAAGCTGGCGAAGGAACAGAAGTTCTGGCACAGGTGGACGGCCGCATTGTGGCCGTCCGGTACAAAAAGCAAATCGGCCTGTCCTTCCACCCGGAACTAACTGACTGCCGTCACATATATGAAATGCTTTTCCATATATAAAAATAAAAACTTTTCAAATTTCATGCTCTGTTTCCGCCATATCAGTTAAGGATTCTGCATCAAACTTTCTTTTTTTGAAGTAGTAAATTCTATCTTCTTCCGTTATTTCACGGATAATCTTGCAAGGATTACCTGTTGCAATCACGTTGTCGGGAATATCTTTTGCTACAATACTTCCTGCCCCGATTACGACATTGTTCCCAATCGTCACTCCCGGAAGTATGACCGCATTACCGCCGATCCATACGTTATCGCCAATTGTGACAGGTATTCCGTATTCATAGCCGGAGTTGCGGCTTTCCGGGTGTATTGGGTGTCCTGCCGTATAAATGGATACATTGGGTGCGATTTGTGCATTCTCCCCGATGGTGACTTTCCCTACATCAAGGATAGTGAGGTTATAATTTGCAAAAAAATTATTGCCTACTTCAATATTCCATCCATAATCGCAATGAAAGGGCGGCTCTATCCAAACGTTTTCCCCTGTTTTTCCAAGCAGCTTTTTAAGCAGTTCGGGAATACGCCCCCTTTCTTTCGGCGGCAGGAAATTCAATTCATAAACGAACTGCTTGCAGATTTCCCGTTCTTCTTCAAGACCATCAAGCCATGCTTTATAAGGCAGACCATTCAACATTCTTTCTTTTTGGTTCATAAATTTCTCCTTATTGTTGGTTTATAGTTAGGTTTTGAACCCATTTGTATTGTTTGTAATGCCTGTAAACGGCGGGCAGTTTTATCCATTCGTCTAAATTCAGTAAAAAGTAAACTGCCAATACTGCGCTGCTAAAACTGTAGTGCCGATTGTAAGGGCTGAAAAAAATAAATTCAAAACAAATTGTACCTGTATTGAGTGGATTTATATTATATCGGGCAAAATGTGCTATTACATTAATGGTAAGAGGATTCTTTTGAACGAAAATGAAAATAAAAAGCCCCTGCCATCCCCGCGAGCAGTATCCAGGGCGCCAGGGCCGGCGGCGGGAGGCTTTTGCGTACAGTAATGCACGGAACATTTCGATGAGCCTCTAAAAGCATAAATCGCGTTCAGCAAAAGCTTCCACGATTTAGAGTCTCATCTCCATCGTGCAAAAACTGTACGCAAAAGCCTCCCTCCGCCGCCGGCCCTGGCGCCCTGGATACTGCTTGCAGGGATGGCAGGGACTCTCCGCTTGCTGCAATATTAAATGAAAGAAATCTCAAAAAAAATTCACATTTTTTCTATTCCCCTATTGACAGACTAATATTATATGGTATATAGTATGAATCAAGAAGAAATACTATACATCATATAATATTATAAAAAGTGAAAGAAGGAAGAAGAGCAATGGATTTATAATCGCAGAGGACAGGAAAGGAGCAAGATATATGGTATTCAATACGGGGGCGGCGCTGTTGGACGCGATTGTTTTATCGGTGGTTGCCCGGGACAGAGAAGGGACTTATGGATATAAGATCACTCAGGAAGTCAGGCAGGCGATTGAAATATCCGAATCCACCTTATATCCGGTTTTACGCAGACTTCAGAAGGATGAATGCCTGGAGGCATATGATATGGAATGCGCAGGACGGAACAGACGGTATTATAAGGTGACGGAAAAAGGGAGAATACAGCTTGCGCTGTATAAAAGCGAATGGAAAAAGTATTCCGCAAAAATAAGTGAGGTGTTCGAGGGAGGATTCATTTATGAATAGGTTGGAATTTATGAAGCGGCTGGAAGAGCTTCTCTCCGATATTTCCCGGAGCGAGAGAGAGGAAGCGCTGCAATATTATAACGATTATTTAAATGACGCAGGGGTGGAAAATGAACAGGAAGTGCTGGAATCGATGGGAACCCCGGAGCAGCTTGCAAGAACCATCAAAGAAGGGCTTGGGGATAACGGAGGGGACGGAGAATTTACGGAAACCGGTTATCATAATAAATCATATGAAGAAGCAGTAAAGAACGAGGTTGTCAGAAAGGAAGAAAAAAAGCGTTTGTCAGGCGGTATGATCATTTTGCTTATTCTTTTATGTATCATGGCGCTGCCTATGCTGGCCGCGATGCTGTCGAGCATTTTTGGGGCGGGAATCGGAATACTTGGAGGGTTTTTAGCGCTCTTTGTCGGGACTGCGGCGGCGGGCATCGGACTTTTTGCGGCGGGCATAGGGCTGTTGATCGCAGGAATGGTTCAAATGGCCATAGTTCCCCTGGTAGGGGTCTGCCTGGTGGGAGCCGGCATATTGCTGATCGGCCTGGCTTTGTTTTGCATCTGGATCACGATATGGCTTTGGGGAACGGTATTTCCGTGGATCATACGCACGGTGGTCAACCTTTGTAGAAGGCTGCTGCATGGAAGGAGGGGAGAAGAGAGATGAAGAAGTTTGGGAAAATATGTTTGATCGCTTCTGCCGTGTTGATTTTAATAGGAGGCACTATCTGCGTGCTTGGTTTTTTCAGCGGCGGCTGGCGCATGGTGAATGAAATGGAAATGGATGATGACTTCTGGCATTTTGTAAGCTGGTTTGGCGGCGAAGACGCAGTAAGGAATATCCGGCATGAGATGACGCAGGAAGTTCGGGAAGAAATGGAAGACATTGAAGAAGATATCCGGGAGGAATGGGAGGATGATATAAAGGATGATATAGAGGAGGCCATGGATGAGGCCGGGAAAGATGTGAGGGAAGCGATCCTGGAAGAATTCGCAGCAGATATCCCGGAGGAAAATGAGGATACGGGAATAGAAGCGGACAAGGTGAAGAAACTAAAGATTGAAATCGGCGGCGCGGCTCTTTGCCTTATGGAGTCCGGGAATAATAATTTCGGCGTAAAAATAGACGGAAAAGGAGACTACCAGTATTATGAGTCCGGAGGAGTATTCCATCTGGAGGGCGGATACGACCGCTTCACGGGAAACCGCAATGAAAAAGTATATCTGTATATTCCCGGTGGTAAGAATTTTGACGACGTGAAGATCGACGTAGGAGGGGGAGTTATCAGCATTGGCGAGTTGAATGCCCGTGAGGTTGAGTTGAATGCGGGAGCCGGAATCATCGCCAGCGAAAAGATCAACTGCAGCGATCTGTCCGTAGAGGTAGGTGCGGGGGAAGTCGTACTGGAAGGGATTGAAGCGGATGAAATCGATATTGAAGTCGGTATGGGGACGGCTGATATAAAGGGCAGGGCGAACCGGAAGATAGACGCTTCGTGCGGCATGGGTTATTTATCTCTGCAACTGGACAATGCGGAAACGGATTTTAATTATGAGATAGAATGTTCCGCAGGAGCTGTCAGCGTAGGGGGTAAGACGTATGGAGCCATGATGAATGAAGTGAATGTGGATAACAAGGCATCCGGGAAATGCTTTTTGGAATGCTCCATGGGCAGCATAGACGTTACTTTTACAAAATAATAATATAGGAAAGGAAGAATGAAAATGGAAGGTAATTATAAGAAATTAACGAGATCAAGAGTGGAAAGAATGATTTGCGGAGTCTGCGGAGGCATTGGAGAATATGTAGGGATTGATCCTACGCTGGTGCGGATCATATGGGTAGTTTTAAGCATTGCAGGATGGGGAACTGGCTTAGTGGCGTACCTCATAGCTGCAATCATCATACCGGAAGAACGGTAAAGAGAAGAAAAAATAACAACAGGCAACGAAAAAACGGCAGGGCATGGACTCTGCCGTTTTCATCATGGGGAAGTGAGGAGGGAAGACATTGGGATATTTGGGCTTTTCCTATATTGGTTTTATCTATTTATTGCTACTGTTTGTTCCTAATTTAATATGATATAATATGGATGCTGATAGCGGCGACGGTTCTGGGAATCGGCCACATCGGAATACATATGGGGCATAGCAAAAATGATGGTTCTGGCGCGGCGTTTGACAGGGAAAACAAACGTGACGAAAGAATATTGGAACAGTGCAGAAATGGAGAGAAAAATGAGAATTCTTTTGGTAGAGGATGATCCGGAAATAGGCATGATGTTGAAAGATTATTTGGAAACGGAAAATTTTGAAGTGGTTATGGCTCATGACGGGGGGGAAGCATGCGATAAATTTGCAGCTTCCCGTTTTGATCTCGTTCTTCTTGATTTGATGATCCCTGTGGTCAGTGGGATGGATGTATTGCAACGGATCAGAAAGGATAGCGTGGTTCCCGTAATTATAGTTTCCGCAAAGGATTCGGAGGCGGACAAGATGCTGGGGCTTGGGCTTGGAGCGGACGATTATATCACCAAGCCTTTTTCCGTTGCCGAAGTACTGGCAAGAGTAAAGGCGAATATCCGCAGATTTACACAGTATAACGGGGATGCAGGGCAGGAGGACGAAGTGGTCAAAGCCGGGGAAATTGAAATGAACTTGGCCGACTATACGGTGACGAAGGCGGGAAATAAAATAGATCTGACGGCCAAGGAGTTTGAAATATTAAAGCTGCTGATGCAAAATCCGAAAAAAGTATATACGAAAGAGCAGATATATTCCCTTGTTTGGAAAGACGCTTATTACGGGGATGAAAATGCTGTCAATGTCCATATCAGCAGATTGAGGAATAAGCTGGAGGAAGATGCGAAAAATCCGGGATATATTGTGACGATCTGGGGGATTGGCTATAAATTGGGGGATATGTCATGAATGAACAAATGGTTATATTCCTTCTTTCTTTTTTTGTTCTGATGCTGGCAGGCATTGTGGTCTGGCAGCATTTGGCATTTCGGTCCGGCATACGGAGGGAGCTTCTGGAGATGGCGGAGGAATTAAAAGATATTCTGGACAGGGACAGCGGGGCCGGCCTGATGATTTTTACGAATCATCAGGGATTGATGGCGCTGATGGCCCAGATTAACCGGCTGCTGGAAAAACACCGGAAGGCCAGGGCCGGATACTGCCGCTCCGAGATGGCGTCGAAACGGATGCTGTCCAATATTTCCCATGATATTAAAACGCCCATGACTGTCGTATTGGGGTATTTGGAAATTATGCGCATGAAAGGGGAGTATAACGGTGAAATGCTGGAAAAAACAGAAAAAAAGGCGCAGAACGTGATGGAGCTGATCGATCATTTTTTTACGCTGGCAAAGCTGGAATCCGGCGATATGGATATGGAAATGTCAAAGATTGAGGCGGGAGGCATATGCAGGGAAACCATATTGGGACTGTATGAAACGACTAATTTCCGGTGGGAAATGGGACGGACGGAGGACTGCATGGAAGAAACGGGGGGTTCGGAACATGCCCGGGAAGACGTTTTTCGGCTGGAAATCGATATTCCGGAGACGCCGGTATATGTATGGGGAAATAAGGAAGCTTTACAGCGTATTTTATCGAATCTGATTTCCAATGTGATCAGATACGGAAAGGATGGGAAATATCTGGGGATATTCCTGAAGGAGAATGGGGAGGAAATATGGATCTCCGTGGCCGATAAAGGAAAGGGGATCGATAAAAAGTTTTCGGAAAATGTGTTTGAACGTCTTTTTACAATGGAAGATTCCCGCAGCCGCAAAGTACAGGGAAACGGGCTTGGGCTGACGATTGCAAAAAATCTGGCGGTTCAGATGGGAGGGGATATCGTGTTGGAAAGCGTTCCTTACCGGAAAACCACATTTACCTTAAAATTAAAGAAAGCAGCCCATGAAATTAACGGCGAAAGAAATTCGTAAGATTTGGTCAAGAGTTTTGAAAAAACGGATTGTTACAATGGTTTATGTAAAGAGAAATTCAAAGGTTTCACAGCCGTAGCTGCCGCTGCCGGAAAGAAAGGAGACAAAGTATGCCATACGTAATACAAACGAACCATCTTACGAAAACCATTGGAGAAAAAGAGATCGTAAAGGACGTGAACCTGCATGTAAAAAAGGGAGAAATCTACGGATTTCTCGGGCCGAATGGAGCGGGAAAAACCACGGTAATGAAAATGCTCGTCAATCTTTGGAAGCCAACGGCCGGAAGTATTGAACTTTTTGGAGAAAATCTGACGCCGGGATCCTGCGGAATATTGAAAAGAATGGGAAGCATTATAGAATTCCCCTGCTTTTATGAGCGCCTGACGGGGCGGGAAAACCTGGAGCTTCACTGCGAATATATGGGGTATTACCACCCGGGGAGCGTGGACGAAGCTTTAAAGATGCTGGATCTTTCGGGGGACGCTGACCGGCCGGTAAAAAATTATTCTTTGGGAATGAAAGAGCGGCTGGGAATAGCCAGGGCGATCCTTTGCCGGCCGGAGCTTTTGATTTTGGATGAGCCGACGAACGGGCTTGATCCTGCGGGCATAAAGCATGTGCGGGGATTGCTCAAAAGCCTTAGTTCGGAATATGAAATGACCGTGATGATCTCCAGCCATATCTTGTCGGAGATCGAGAGCATTGCCGATACGGTGGGAATTCTCCACCAGGGAAGATTGGTGAAGGAAATCGGAATGAAAATGTTGGAGGAGATGAATACGGCCTGTATCGAAATAAGCGTGACGGATACGAAAGGCGCGGCATATGTTTTGAGCGATCGATGCGGGATGCATAATTTTAAAATTATTGACGGCGGGAATATCAGAATTTATGACCCGGAGGCGACGGTACAGGAGACGGCAAAAACATTGGCGGAACACAGGATAGAAGTGACGGCGATTGGAAAGAAATCGGAGACATTGGAAGACTACTTTTTGAAAATAACAGGGGAGGCGGATGGATCATGTGGAAATTGATGAAATTGGAGTGGAAGAAAAACAATATGAAAAAATACGTCGGAAAAGCGGCGGTGGTAACGGTTATTATTTTTTTAATGATTTTTGCCACATCGGGCGAGCTGAATGAAGTTGAGACGGTGGAGATATACGGAAAGAGCATGATCGGGGCCGGCGTGGACATGTTCGCGAATATGGCGTTTATGCTTTGTACTGCCGTTATGCTGTCATCACTGATTATCAGCGCTTATCAGAATAAAACGATGAATCTGATGTTTTCCTATCCGATCAGGAGACAAAAAATATTGCTTTCCCAAATGCTTGTAGTATGGCTCTTCAATTTTTGTGCTTTGGTCTTATGCAAGCTTCTGGTTTATGGAGGGCTTGTGCTTGTAAGTCCTCTGGCTCATATACCGGCGGGGGCTGTTCTGCCGGGAGGGACATGGACGGATATGTCTTTTTATATAGATATGCTGGTCAATTCCGCGATTATGGTCAGCGTCAGCTATACGGCTTTATTTGTCGGTATGCGGATGAAGTCCTCGAAAGCGGCGATAGTGGCGGCATGCATCGTTATGCTGCTGACGCAGGGAAATATCGGTTCTTTTACGCTGATCTATAATATTCCTTTTTATACAGGCTTGGTAGTGCTGTCGGCAATATCCGTATTTTCATGCGTGCATGGGGTGGAAACGAGGGATGTTGTATAAGGGACGGCGGAAGAGCAATCATCGTTTCTTCCCAATCGTAAAAAACAGTCCTGACTTTTTTAAGGCGGGCCGGAGGGCCATGTAAATTGCGGTGGATGCGATGGTGGAAGTCACGGCGTTAATGGAGGTGGAAGCGATATTCCATGCCAGGGTAAGTTCTGCCGCCGGTTTGCCGAGGATGGCCCGCTTATAGAAATATCCGATGAGCGGATCGAAAATTACATTAAACAGCAGTCCTCCGACAGCGGCGGCAACTGTCCACTTCCACACTTTCCGGCTGTCCGTTTCGGTAGTGATATGTCCTAAGTTGTGGGCGATCAGGCCGGTGATCAGGCCGATGCACAGTTTTAACAGAAAGGTTTTTGGGGCATAGACGATATAGACCGGATCGAGAAGGTCGCCGATCGTCATGCCGATGGCCCCGCCCAAACCGCCGTATGCCCCTCCGAGGAGCAAGGCGCCCAGCACGCAGACGGCATTTCCGAGATGGATGGAAGTGGCGTCTCCACCGGGAAGGGTGATCTTGATCTGAAGGAAGGTAAACGCTACATAGGAAAGGGCGGCCATGACTCCGGTAAAAATAACTTTTTGTATGTTTTCATTTTTCATAAAAATTTCTCCTCGATGGTTTGCATAGATAATTTATTTTTCTAATGCAGTTTATTATACCTCAAATTGGCATAGATAAAAGAACCATTTTAGATTTTTTAAACCATGCCAGTTTGCGGGGAGGAGAAAGAATACATTATGACCGGTCAGAGGTCAGGGACGGAACGAGTTCGGCCAGAGCTTTTGCCAGTAAATCGTGGCTTTCTTCGGTAAGGTGCATATAATCGTTGGGATGCATGTATATACCGGGAACCGTACCCGCGTTAAAAAAGTGACAGCCGGTCAGCCTGGCGGTTCTTTCATAATAGAAGGCCAGTTCTTTTGATTTTTCTACGCATCCTTTTCCCATTTCGTTAAATACAAAGGTCGATGCATAGCCGTCCTCGATTGGGGCGGGAGCGACCAGAAGTATATTGGGACGGCCGCCGGCCCATGCATCGGTGACGGACTGGGCTTTTCTGGCCAGCCGTTCCAGCCCTTTTGCAATGTTTTCCGCATTGCATCCAAACCTTTCTTTTGTGTCATTGGTTCCAAGCATAATGATCAATAAGTCCACGGGTTCGTGGCTCATCAGGCAGCCGAAGATGGCGGACAGACCGCACAGCCCTTCAAACAAGGGATCTTCGAAAACCGTGGTGCGGCCGCTTAAGCCCTCTTCGCGGACGATATAGCCGTCTCCAAGGTATTTTTCCAGAAGGCAGGGATATCTTTTCGTATCGTCAAACCTGCCGCCTGTTTCAGAACAATAGCCATGGGTGTTGGAGTCTCCGAAACATAGAATCGTTTTTTTCATGAATAGACAATCCTTTCATTTTTTTATTTCCGATTGGGTTCTGGATTTATTATAAGGCATTTGTGCGGCGAATGGAACATGCTTTTATGGAACTTCAAGATTTCCGCAGCTTCGAAAACGGAATCGATATAAAAATTATCTTGACAAATCTCCGTTTCCTGGCTTATATTAACCATAGATACTGATATGAGAAAAGGTAATGAAAAAGAGGAGTACGTACAGCCCCTTAAAAGAGAGAATGGTTCACCGGCTGAAAGACCGTTTAAAGAAAGGCGTGCGGAAGGTAGCTTTGGAGCCGGGAGACTGAAACGGAATGCAGAAAAGTAAGTTTCCACGATTGATCCCCGTTACAGGATCAGGTCTGACAGGACCGGTGAGTAAAAATGAAGGTGGTACCGCGTGATTTGAACGCCCTTTGCTGACAGATGTCGGCGGAGGGCGATTTTTTTATGCGCAGCCCCATGCAAAGGAAAAATGCCGCCAAAGCGGCGCATGGGGCGCGCGGCGAGCAGGGAGAAAATCCCCCTGCTCGATGGTATAGCCCCATGCAGAAGGAAAATGCCGCCAAAGCGGCGCGGAAAAGAGGTAATTATGGCAGAAGAATTGGCAAAAACTTATGACCCGAAAGGGATCGAGGACAGATTGTATGAAAAGTGGATGGAAAAGAAATACTTCCATGCCGAAGTGGACAGGAGCAGGAAGCCGTTTACGATTGTGATTCCGCCCCCGAATATTACCGGGCAGCTCCATATGGGGCATGCCCTGGACAACACGATGCAGGATATTCTGATCCGGTTTAAGAGGATGCAGGGATATAACGCCCTCTGGCAGCCGGGGACGGATCATGCTTCCATCGCCACGGAAGTTAAGATCATTGAGAAATTAAAAGAAGAAGGCATCGACAAGGAAGACTTAGGCAGGGAAGGTTTTCTGGAAAGAGCCTGGGAATGGAAGAAAGAATACGGCGGAAGGATCATCGGCCAGCTGAAGAAGCTTGGCTCATCCTGTGATTGGGACAGAGAGCGTTTTACCATGGACGAAGGCTGCAACAGGGCGGTGACGGAAGTATTCTGCAAAATGCATGAAAAGGGATGGATTTATAAAGGAAGCAGGATCATTAACTGGTGTCCGGTATGCAATACTTCGATTTCCGATGCAGAAGTGGAATACGAAGAACAGGCGGGGCATTTCTGGCATATTAAATATCCGCTTTCCGATGGAAACGGGCGGACAGATAATAAGGAATTCCTGGAATTCGCCACCACCAGGCCGGAAACAATGCTGGGGGATACGGCGGTAGCAGTGAATCCGGAGGACGAAAGATACAAACACCTGATAGGAAGAAAGGTGCTGCTCCCCTTTGTAAACAGGGAGATTCCTATCGTGGCGGATCCTTATGTGGATATGGAATTCGGAACCGGTGTGGTAAAAATCACACCAGCCCACGACCCTAACGATTTTGAAGTGGGCAAGCGGCACGGACTTCCGGAGATCAATATTATGAACGACGATGCCACCATTAACGAAAACGGCGGGAAATTCCAGGGAATGGACCGTTATGAAGCGAGGGAGGCCATCGTGAAAGAGCTGGAGGAAATGGGGCTGCTCGTAAAAGTAGAAGACTATTCCCATAATGTAGGAACCCATGACCGCTGCAAAACGACGATCGAACCTCTGATCAAAAAACAGTGGTTCGTGAAAATGGAAGAACTGATCCGGCCGGCCGTAAAGGCAGTAAAAGAAGGAGAGATCAAGCTCGTGCCGGAGCGCATGGAAAAAACCTATTTTAACTGGACGGACAATATCCGCGACTGGTGTATCAGCCGACAGCTCTGGTGGGGACACAGGATTCCGGCGTATTACTGCGACAAATGCGGGGAAACCGTGGTTTCCGCTGGGATGCCGGACACATGCCCGAAATGCGGCGGCGATAAGTTTACGCAGGATCCTGATACGCTGGACACATGGTTTTCCTCCGCTCTGTGGCCTTTTTCCACCTTGGGATGGCCGGAAAAGACGGAAGAGCTTGACTATTTTTATCCGACAGATGTGCTGGTGACAGGATATGATATTATTTTCTTCTGGGTTATCCGTATGATTTTCTCAGGCTACGAGCAGATGGGGGAAAAACCGTTTCATACCGTGCTGTTCCACGGGCTGATCCGCGATTCCCAGGGAAGGAAGATGAGCAAATCCCTGGGGAACGGCATCGATCCTTTGGAAATTATTGACAAATATGGGGCGGACGCCCTGCGGCTGACGCTGATCACGGGCAACGCGCCGGGCAACGATATGCGTTTTTATTATGAAAAAGTGGAAGCCAGCCGGAACTTTGCCAATAAGGTGTGGAACGCTTCCCGTTTCATTATGATGAATATGGAAGGAAAGGATACGGGCGCCGTTGCGCCGGATATGTTGGAACCGGCGGACAGATGGATCATATCCAGACTGAACCGTCTGGTAAAAGAAGCCACCGATAATATGGAACATTATGAACTGGGTATTGCGGTACAGAAAGTATACGATTTTATCTGGGATGAGTTCTGCGACTGGTATATCGAAATGGTGAAACCAAGGCTTTATAATTCCGACGACAAGGAGAGCCAGAATGCGGCGCTCTGGACATTGAAGACCGTGTTGAGCGGGGCTTTGAAGCTGCTGCATCCGTATATGCCTTTTATAACGGAGGAGATTTTCTGCTCCCTGCAGCCGGAGGAAGAGTCCATTATGATCTCCCCGTGGCCGGAATATAAAGAGGAGTGGAACTTCGGGAAAGAAGAAAAAGATATTGAGACGATCAAGGAAGCGGTGCGGGGAATCCGTAACGTAAGGACGCAGATGAATGTGCCTCACAGCAGGAAGGCAAAAGTATATGTAGTAAGTGAAAATGAAACGGTTTGCAGAGCCTTTGAAGAGGGCAGACTCTTTTTTGCCTCCCTGGCATATGCCTCCTCCGTGGCTGTCCAAAGGGATAAACAGGGCATCGAAAGCGATGCGGTGTCGGTAGTGATCCCGGGGGCAACGCTTTATATTCCGTTTGCGGAATTGGTGGATATCGGGCAGGAGATCGTGCGGCTGGAAAAAGAAGAGAAGCGCCTGCAGGGAGAGCTGGCAAGGGTCAACGGAATGCTGAATAACGAGAGATTTATTTCCAAAGCGCCGGAGGCAAAGATCACGGAAGAAAGAGAAAAGATGGAAAAATATACGCAGATGATGGAACAGGTAAAACTTCGTTTGAAACAACTGAAAGGATAAAGGGGATGCCGGCAGATTCTTACAGGGAAGCGGAACGGTATATTCTGGACTTGCCGAAGTTTACGAAAAAAAACAATGTGGAGGATACCGGGACTTTTTTAAAAGTCCTCGGTTCCCCCGAAGAGGAAATGAAAATTATCCATGTAGCGGGCACAAACGGGAAAGGTTCTGTTTGTGCCTACTTGTGTTCCATGCTGGCCGAAGGAGGCTATTCGGTGGGCATGTTCACATCCCCTCACTTGGTGGAAATGAGGGAGCGGTTTCGGACAGACAAAGGACTGGTTACGGAAGAGCAGTTTGTATGGGGATTTGATTATGTGATGGAACGGCTGGGGGAGATGCGGCGGTTGTCAGGGAAGCCGGACTATCATCCTACATTTTTCGAGTTGTTATTTTTGATGGGAATGGTGATCTTCCGAAAGGAAGGAGTGGAATATCTCATACTGGAAACGGGGATGGGAGGAAGGCTGGATGCTACCAATGCGGTGAAAAATCCCGTCCTTACGGCGATTACTTCCATCGGTTATGATCATATGGAATATCTCGGGGATACGATCGGGGAGATCGCCGGAGAGAAGGCGGGCATATTAAAACAGGGGGTTCCCGTCGTTTTCTGCGATAAAAGAAGGGAAGCTTCCCTGGTGATAGAAGAAAGGGCGGAAAAGCTTGGAAATAAGGCGGTTGGAATAAAAGAAGGGGATTTCCTTTATAATAAATTAACAAAGAAAAGCATTGATTTTTTCATGCATTCTCGGTATTATGGTTATATTAGGCTAAAACTGGAAACGGATGCTCTTTACCAGGCGGAAAATGCCGCTCTGGCCGTCCGGTGCATCGAAGAGCTGCCGGATGGCAGGAAGATGAAGAGGGAATGGATAGAAGAAGGGCTGCGCAGGACTTTTTGGGAAGGAAGAATGGAGGAGATTCTTCCGGGCGTATATGTGGATGGAGCGCATAACGAAGACGGGATACGCGCGTTTATCCGGTCGGTGGAGGCTGACGGCTGCAAAGGCAGGAGGTATTTGCTGTTTTCTGCAGTGGAAGATAAAAATTACGGGGAAATGATAAAGATACTGAGTTCCGGCGGACTCTTTGAAGAGGCCGTGACGGCGGGGATTCATGATATAAGGGGAGCGGGCGCGAAAACGCTGGGACAGCATTTCCATGGGATGAAGTGCAGCGCGGCGGAGAATACGGAGCAGGCGTTAGGCCGTCTGCTGGCAGGAAAACAAGAAGAGGATTTCATATATATTGTCGGTTCGCTTTATTTGGCAGGTGAGGTGAAGGCATTGTTTAGGAGGAAATCGGATGATCAATTTTGAAGAAGAATTAAAGAAGTTCCATCCCAGCCTGGAGGTAGAGGATGCGGAAGAGTCGATCTACAATCAGGATTTGACGGATATGGCGGATATATTGGTAAGCATGATCAAGGATATGGGGAATACGGCATTTTCCGAGCGGCCCGTAAGGCAGGATGAGATAGCGGCCCGCGAAGAAAACGGTTCTTTTGAAGAATAGGGGTGGCGGAATGTTATGTTATAATTGCGGCCGTAGTTTATCGGAACATGATTTCTGCACTTCTTGCGGGGCGGATGTAAGCATTTATAAAAAAATCATGCATCTTTCCAACCGTTTTTACAATGACGGACTGGAAAAGGCACAGGTCAGGGATTTGACCGGCGCGATAAACAGTCTGCGGCAGAGTTTGAAATTAAATAAAAACAATATAAAGGCAAGGAATCTTTTAGGGCTGGTTTATTTCGAAATGGGGGAAGTGGTGGCGGCATTGAGCGAATGGGTCATCAGCAAGAATATCCGTCCAAAGAAAAATATAGCGGACATGTATATCAATATGATACAGACCAATCAGTCCAGGCTGGATTCCATTAACCAGACGATCAAGAAATACAATCAGGCATTGACATACTGCCGCCAGGACAGCCAGGACTTGGCGGTGATACAGCTGAAAAAGGTGCTGTCGCTGAACCCGAAGTTTGTCAGGGCACACCAGCTTCTGGCGCTGCTTTATATCGAGGCCGGCGAGTGGGAGAAGGCGCGGAAGGAACTTTATAAGTGCGGCAGGATAGATTCGAATAATACGACCACAAGGCGCTATTTAAAAGAAGTGGAGCGGATGCTGGCACCGGAAGAAGGATCGGCAAAGGGAGCCGGAAAGAAACGGGGTGTTGCGACGGATGCTATCAAATACCAGAGCGGCAACGAGACAATCATCCAGCCGGTGAACGGGAAGGAAAGAAAAGGAATCTCCGTTCTTGTCAATATGGCGATTGGTATCGTAATAGGGCTGGCAGCGGCCTGGTTTCTCATCCTTCCGGCAAGAATCCAGATGGCGCAGGTAGCTATGGATGAAGAATTGCGGACGATCGGAGACCAGTCGGATGCCAAAACGGCTACCATTGACGAGATGGAACAGCAGTTGAAACGGCTGAAGGAAGAGAATGCAAAGCTGGAAACGCAGTTGGAGGATTATGTCGGGACGGACGGCACGATACAGGCTTCCGACCAACTGATTGCGGCGGCTAACGAATATCTGGCCAGCGAAGGGGATGCGTTCAAGGTATCGGAATATCTGGACGGAGTAAATATAGAAGAACTTGCGGATACGGCGTCGGAAGCGTTTATTGCGCTATACGATACGTTGACCGCCATGATCGGGCCGGAACTGGCCCAGACCGCTTATGACGAAGGCTACCGGTCTTATAAGGAAGGGGAGTTCGCGGAAGCCCTGCCGAATCTGGCAAAGGCATATCAGTATGACGAGACGAACGGGGACGCGCTTTTTTACCTGGCCAACTGCTATAAAGAGACAGGGAATCTGGAAAGAGCGAAGGAAGCCTATGCGCAGGTGATCGAATTGTTCCCCGGAACGCTCAAGGCAAGCAATTCCCAGACATATCTGGCAGAATTGAACGATGGGAACTGACATCAGGAAAATATAAGAAAATGGACACAAAAGAGAACATAATTTTATGTTCTCTTTTTGACCTTAGAGGAAAGGAGAATTGCATGATGGAAAATTTCAAGGTGATCGATAATTACCTGATGGTCAGAATGCCGGAAGAGATCGATCATCATAAGTCATCATACATAAGCGAAAATGCGGACAGGTTTATCGTTCAGGAGAAGGTAGACCATGTGGTCTTCGATTTTGAAAATACGAAGTTTATGGACAGCTCAGGAATCGGGATTATTCTTGGAAGGTATAAGAAGATTGCCTGTTTTGGGGGAAAAGTATTCGCCATCAATGCGGATAACCGAATCCGGCATCTCTTAATGATATCGGGATTACATAAAATTGTGGAAATTATGGAATAAACATGGAGGACTGGAATGAAAAACGAAATGAAGATGGAGTTCGACGCTATATCGGCAAACGAAGCATTTGCCAGGGTAGCGGTGGCGGCTTTTGTGTCCGAGCTGGATCCTACGCTGGAGGAAGTTTCGGATATTAAGACGGCGGTATCGGAAGCGGTGACAAATGCGATCATCCACGGATATGACGGAATAGAAGGGGGAAAAGTAAATATACGATGCCTTATTGAACAGGATGTGCTGCATGTGGAAGTGATGGACAAGGGAAACGGCATAGAGGACATTGAAAAGGCGATGGAACCGCTCTTTACGACCAAACCGGAGCTGAACCGCTCGGGGATGGGTTTTCCTTTTATGGAAGCATTTATGGATGATTTGGAAGTGTTGTCCGTAGTGGGGGAAGGAACGACGATCATTATGAAGAAAAAAATAGGATGCATTCCATGGATAGAGGATGAGGAATAGATTATGGAGGAAGTTGCGGTACTGATTGCACGTTCACAGGCGGGGGATAAAGCGGCGAGGGAAGCGCTGATAGAGAAAAACCTTGGTCTGGTGCATCATATCGTCAGGCGTTTTCTGGGAAGAGGATATGATGCGGAGGATTTGTTCCAGATCGGGGCGATAGGGCTGATGAAGGCGATCGATAAGTTCGATCTGGCATACGATGTAAAATTCTCCACCTATGCAGTACCAATGATAAGCGGTGAAATCAAGCGTTTTTTACGGGATGACGGAATCGTAAAAGTGAGCAGGACATTAAAGGAAAACGGATGGAAAATCAGGCAGGCGGCGGAGCAGATTTACCATGAGCGGGGAAGGGATGCCACGCTGGAAGAGATTGCGGAGGCGACGGGAATAGCCAGGGAGGATATCGTCATGGCCATGGAAGCCAATGTGGAAGTGGAATCCATTTATAAATCCGTTTACCAGTCCGACGGTAATGAAATTTATCTGGTGGACAAGCTGCCGGAAAAAAAGGACGATAATGAAAAACTGTTAAACCATATGCTGCTGGAACAACTGATCGGAGAGCTGGGGGAGGAGGAACGGATGCTCATACGGCTGCGGTATTTCCAGGACAAGACCCAGGTGGAGGTGGCGAAAAACCTTGGCATCAGCCAGGTACAGGTGAGCAGGATGGAAAAGAAGATACTGATACGGATGCGCGAGAAGCTTCAGAACTGATATGTCTGGGAAAACGGGGGCGCATGTGATAGAATGGGATGGTAAAAAACGAAGGAAACGAGGTAAGGATGATGAAAGCTTTTGATTATGTAGTAGAAAGTATCGAAGGGGATTACGCAAATTTAAGACAGCTGGGAGCCGAAAGCGATGAGCTTAAGCTGGTGGCCAGAGCCCTTTTGCCGGATGCGATTATGGAAGGGACGAAGCTGCATTATGAGTATATGGAGTATAGTATCGTAGAGTAGGAGAGGGGGAAGAAGGCCTTATTTTATCGAACTTTGTGGTACGCCGAGACGGATAAATCTCTATGCGGCAGCGGATGCCTATTATAATTATGAGGCATGAGAAAATGAGCTTGTCTGAATGAATTTGGACAAGCTCATTTCCTATAGGAAATTAAAATTAAGGAATTTAAGCAGTTGGTCGAATCTGATAATGGATTCCGTCTATGTTAAAAAATGAAATGGGCGATTTAGGGATATTGCGTATAAATGGAGGATTTTTTGCCATAATAAGCATATGGATAGTTGACAGGCTTGGAAGACTGGCAAGTATGGATTTAGTATGCGAGGATGTGCGGAAGGAGCGTACGGAGGGAATGGCAGGGGAAATTGTTTATATAAAGGCGGAACGGAATGTAGAGGTTATGGAGGATGATGTGCTGTTTAAAGATATGGCTAAGGTGTATTGCGCGGACAGCCATGTGGCGGCGAAGGTGAAATCGTTGAAGGTGCATCGTTTTTCGAATGAGGAACAGAAAAGGCAGGTATTCAGTATCCTGAAGTTGATTGAGATGATCCAGCAGGCATGTCCCGGCGTGACGGTGGAAAATCTGGGGGAAACGGATATTCTTGTGGAGCGGGTGAATGTGGACAAGCATAAGGGGTTTGGCCAGACTTTGAAAATTATTTTTGTGGCTTGCATCAGTTTTTTTGGGACGGCTTTTACGATTATGGCTTTTCATAACGATGTGGGGATTAACCAGGTATTTGAAAAGGTGTATGAATTGGTTATGGGGGAGGCGTCAAGCGGTTATACGATACTGGAGTTTACGTATTCGATCGGGCTTGCCGCCGGGATCATCGTGTTTTTTAACCATATAGGAGGGCGGAGGATTACGAAGGATCCGACTCCTATAGAGGTAGAAATGCGTGTTTATGAAAAGGATGTAAACGATGCGCTGATTGAGACTGCGGACAGGGAAGGGAAGGTAATCGATGTTTCTTAAGCAGATATTTTTGGGGATCGTGGGCGTGAGCTTTGGGATGTTTGCGGCGGGAGGCGTTTTTACGGTATTGATATCGGTAGGGCTGATTCCGCGTTTTGCGGGAAAAATGCATGTGAGCAGGAAGGTTTTTTTGTTTGAAGAAGCGGTGGTATGCGGGACGTTGTTCGGGGATTTTTTCAGCGTATTTGACAGGTATGGGCATATCGGGGATCTGGTCATAAAAAATCAGGTATTCGGAAAGGGGAATACGGAGGCAGTATGGCATGTCCTGGGACTGGCCGTGCTTATGGTGTTCGGCCTGTTTGCCGGGATTTTTGTCGGGTGCCTTGCTCTCGCTATCGCGGAAATGCTGGATACGATCCCTATTTTTTCCAGGAGGATAGGATTCCGGCATGGGCTTGGCATTGCCGTGCTGGCGATGGCTTTGGGGAAAGCGGCGGGCAGCCTTCTTTATTTCGCGCAGGCGGTATATCTGCATGGCGGGGGGTAGTGTGAAGAGCGATTCGCGTCGCGAACCGTTCTTCACACCAAAAAATGCCTGAAATGCGGCATTTTTCATCGGAGCTTCAGCTCTGGGGGATTGTGTGATTCCGCGAAGCGGAATCATGGTATTAGAATATAAAGGCATGAGGCCGGAAATGAGGTTAGATATGGATGAACAGGTGAAACAGGAATATCAGGAATATGTCAAAGAGGTCACACCGACGCATAACTTATGGCTTCAGATGGCGAAGGCTTTTTTTGTTGGCGGCGTGATATGCGTGGTCGGTCAGTTGATATTGAATTATTGCACAAATACAATGGGGATGGATAAGGAAACGGCGGGCAGCTGGTGTTCATTGTTGCTCATATTGGCCAGCATTGTGCTGACCGGCTTGAATATTTATCCTTCTATTGTAAAATTCGGAGGGGCGGGAGCCCTCGTGCCGATCACGGGCTTTGCCAATTCCGTAGCCGCGCCGGCCATCGAATTTAAGAAAGAAGGACAGGTATTCGGAATCGGGTGTAAGATTTTTACGATCGCCGGGCCGGTGATTTTGTACGGGATTTTTACCAGCTGGGTATTGGGGCTTGGGTATTGGATATTGAAAGTAACAGGGGTTTTTTAAAAGGTATGGAATGATAAAAAACGGATTGGATAAGCAGGGCGGCGAATGGGAAATTTGCCGGCCTGTTTTTATTGTGCATTAAGTTTTTTTTGATTATAATACTAATATAGTTGGAAGGAAGTGTGATTTGAATAGATTAGTAGCAAAAGGATTACAATTTATATTAGGGAGGGAAAGAAATGAGGGAGTTCTATGAATAAAGCTAAACCGCCATTTCATGTGACGGATAAAATGATTTTGCTGATTGCAGAAATCAGCGAGCAAGTCGGCCGCATGGCCGTTCAGCAGGAGAGAACGATTAATCCTCATTTGAGACGGGAGAACCGCATACGGACAATACATTCCTCCCTTGCGATAGAACATAATTCATTATCATTAGAACAAGTGACTGCGATTTTGGACGGTAAACGTGTTTTGGGTAATCCGAATGAAATTAAAGAGGTACAGAATGCTTATGAAGCCTATGAACTGATGTTGGGGCTGAATCCGTTATCGGTGGACGATTTATTAAAAGCGCATAAGCTGATGATGAATGGGCTGGTTTTGGAGAATGGGAGATTTCGTTCCGGTGGCGTAGGTGTATTTGAAGGCGAGGCTTTGATTCATATGGCTCTTCCAGCCCAATTTGTGCCGGAACATATCCAAAATTTGCTTATCTGGTATGAACAATCGGAGCTGCATCCACTGATTAAAAGTGCGGTATTTCACTATGAATTTGAGTTTATCCACCCCTTTGTCGATGGTAACGGCCGTTTAGGGCGAATGTGGCATAGTCTCTTGTTGGGCAAATGGAAAGAATTATTTTTCTGGTTGCCGATGGAGGAACTGATTCAATCGAGACAGAAAGAATATTATGAAGCGCTTGGTGCAGCAGATATGCAGGCGGATAGTGCCGGATTTGTGGAACTAATGTTGGAAATTATAAGAGATAGTTTGTTAGAAATAACAGTTGTTGGCAGTAGTAGCGATCAAGATAGCGATCAAGTAAACGACCAAGATGAAACTTGTGTGAAACGGCTTCTTGCCATACTTGGAGAAGATACATTATCGGCGGTGGAAATCATGGAACGTCTTGGACTTTCCCATAGGCCGACTTTCCGAAAGAATTATCTAAATCCAGCATTGGAGAAACTGTTTATTGAACGGACAATTCCGGATAAACCTAACAGTAAAAACCAAAGATACAGGAGGAGAAAATGATGAACATAGAACTGAGAATACCGACAGAAGCGGATAAAGAAGGACTGAAAGCTTTGTGCAATGCCGTTGACAGAAGATATCTTGCGGACAGGCTGCCATATCCTTATACGGATGAGGACGCGGACTGGTGGATCCGCATGGTCGCAGAGAACGAAGGGAAGTCCGGAAATTGGCGCGTGATATATGTGGACGGCAGACTGGTTGGAAACATTTCTATTGAAAAGAAATCCGATGTCTATCGAAAAGACGCAGAGATCGGCTACTGCCTTCTGACGGAATACTGGTCCCGTGGGATCGCGACGGAGGCCGTAAAACGAATATGCAGGACCGCCTTTGACGGATTGGACATTCTTCGAATCACGGGCCTGTATTATGAACCGAATACGGGTTCAAAACGCGTTTTGGAAAAGACTGGTTTTGTATATGAGGGTACAATGAAAAATGCCGTGGTAAAGAACGGCGGGGTTTACAACCTGTGCATCATGGGACTCTTAAAGGAAAACTAAATATTTGTTCCGTTGGCCTGGGAGGAACCCAGATAGGATAAGTATTTCATCAAGTCCGCTTTGCCTGATTTGTTGAGCTTTCTCAGGCTGATCAGAACATCTTTCAGCTGGACTCCCTGAACAAAAGTAGCGTTCAGGTCATACGAACCGGCGCGCTCCGGCTCCATTCCGAGGATATAGTCGGTGCTTACGTTGTACAGTTTGGCCAGATTCACTACATGCCTGGAAGGGAGTTCCCGTTTATCCAGTTCATAATAGGAATATGCCTGTTGGGATATGCCGAGGTAGTCTGCGACCTGTCTTTGCTTGAGGTGGCTTTCTTCCCGTAGATTCTTGATCTTAACATGAACGTTTGTCAATGCAATTCCTCCTTACTTCTGTTCGTTGTGTCGTTCGATGTGGAAATAATAGCACAAGGATTTATAATTTGCACACAATAACAACGAAAAAATGTATATAAATATTTTGGCAAAATTAAAATATGTATACCGAGCCAAAAGGGAAAACGAAGGTGGGAAAATGACAATGGCCGAAATAGTTATAAAATAATATATTTCTTCTATTGAGATTCATGAAGTGGAATGGTAGAATAAAAAGAAACGATTACAAATGAAAAGGATTGGTCAAGGATGGTATCGTTTACCGGTTTGGAGTTTCTTTTCCGATTTTTTCCGGCGTTCCTCGCCGTTTATTATATAACGCCAAAAAAATACAGGAATACTACGCTGCTGCTTGGCAGCATTATATTTTATGCCGTGGGGGAGCCGTACTATGTGCTGCTTCTTCTTGTCATAGTATGGCTGAATTATTTTTTTGCAAAAAAAATATATTCCTGCAGGGATACCCGAAGGGGGAAAAAATGCCGGAAAGACAGACTTGTTACGGTGCTTGCTTTGGATATCGGGCTGCTGGTGCTTTTTAAGGCGCTGGGCGCTTTTGCAGGGAGCAGCATACTTCCCCTTGGATTGAGTTTTTACACTTTTAAAATGATATCCTTTCAGGCAGACGTATTCCGGGGAGAAATGAAAGAACTGCCAACTTTTAAAAGGACGGCAGTTTATTTTACGATGTTTCCCCAGATCGTATCCGGCCCGATTATGCGTTTTAACGAAGGAAGCTTTCTCATGGAAGAAAGGGAGTACTCCTGGGAAAAACTGGAGGAGGGGCTGCAATATTTTGTGGCGGGTCTGGGAACGAAAGTGCTGCTGGCGGACAGACTGGCAATTTTATGGAAAGATATTCATATGATAGGATATGAGAGTATATCTACCCCGCTGGCCTGGCTGGGAGCGGCGGCTTATTCCATGGAGCTGTATTTTGACTTTTGGGGGTATTCCCTTATGGCATCGGGCATTTGCGTGATGCTTGGCTTCCCGTTTGTTAAAAATTTTGAACATCCTTATGCTTCGAAAAGCGTCAGCGAGTTCTGGAGGCGGTGGCATATGACGCTTGGCAGTTTTTTCAGGGACTACGTTTATATCCCGCTGGGCGGAAGCCGGGGAGGTATGCCGGAGACGCTTAGAAATCTTCTGGCGGTATGGGTTTTAACGGGGCTCTGGCACGGAGGGAGCCTGAATTTTGTGCTTTGGGGCCTGGCATTATTTTTGCTGATCGCGGTGGAGAAGATCGGGCTTGGAAAATTATTTACCAGATTTCCCTTGATCGGAAGGTGCTACACGCTTTTCCTGATACCGGTGACATGGGTGTTTTTTGCGCTGACGGATCTGGGCCAGCTTGGCCTGTATCTGGAGCGGTTGTTTCCTTTTGCGGGAGGGGGGATCGCCGTCAACGCTAACGATATATGGAAGTATTTGGGAATGTATTGGCATTACTTGCTGGTGGGAGCGCTTTGGTGCATCCCGTCCGTTTCGCGTTTCCTGCAAAAACGCAGAAAGCATCCGCTGGTGGTGTTGCTGACGGTGGCGGTTTTTTGGCTTTCTGTTTATTGCCTGGTGAGCATGGAAAACAATCCTTTTGCTTATTTAAAATTTTAAGATTATTTGAACCTGAGATAAAGCGAGCGCAGCTATGAGAATAATAAAATGGATAAAAAAATGCCCGGTTTTCCTGCTTTTGGTGATAAGCGGCCTTGCCCTTACGCTGACAGGGGCGGCCGGCAGATTTTCAATATATAAAGATTATGAATTCGACCCGATAAAGAGGCCGTTCCTCGCCCTTGTGATGGAAGGCGCGGGAAATGGGACGGCGCCCTGGGAGATCGCAGGGCATATAGGAATGGGGGCCGGTGAATTCCCGGGCCGGTTGTTCGCCGTATTCCAAACCGGGGACGAAGGGCAGAGCATCGATGATATAGAGGGGAAGAAGGCAGAGGAGGCTGTCTCCCTTTCGTCTGATTTGGAAGAGGAAACTTTGCCGGAAGACCCGGCCATGGACGAAAATTCCGATCCTGAAGAAAACGAAACGGAGGAAGAGACGGCTTCCCCAATACAAAGCGAGTTTCCTGATGAAGCCGGTGAAGATCTGCCCGGCGGTACGGAGGAGGGAAAAACTTATGAATTCGGGACAGTGACGGAAGATTATTTTGACGATGCGGCGTTTATCGGGGATTCCAGGACGGTAGGTTTGTTTGAATATGGAGGGCTGGAAGAGCGGGCCGATTTTTATGCAAAAATATCCCTGACAATATATAATGTATTTTCCGAATTGCTGGCGAAGGAAGAGGGAACGGGAAAAAAGATCACGGCGGAGGAGGCGTTGTCGCAGAAACAGTACGGCAAAGTCTATTTGATGCTGGGAATCAACGAATTGGGAACGGGAACGACGGAAACCTTTATGGAAGAATATAAGGCTGTGGTGGAACGGATTCGGGAACTGCAGCCGGATGCGGTGATTTTCGTAGAAGGGATTATGAAAGTGACAGCGAGCAAGGATGCGGAAGACCCGATTTTTAACAACAAAAATATTGAGGAAAAGAATGCGGCCATCGCGGAGCTGGCGGACAACCAAACTATTTTTTATATCGATGTAAACGAAGCGGTATGTGATGCGGAGGGAAACCTGAATGCGGAATATACGATAGACGAAGTGCATTTAAAGGCAAAATATTACGAGATATGGAAACAGTTTTTGCTGGAACACGGAATTGAGCGGTAAGGAAGCGGCAATACTATACATCATATGAGAAGAATTTTGAAAGCGACAGGAAGGAGCTGTGTATAGTATGAGCCAGGAAAAAAAGGAAACATGTATCTTAGGAAAGCAAAGCATAGAATTGAAAAATCCCGTTTATATCAGGGAGAGCGCCAGCGTGGTAGGAACGAAGGAAGGACAGGGGCCTCTGGCGGAGCTTTTTGATATGATCGGGCAGGACGATATGTTTGGCTGCGATTCCTGGGAAGAGGCGGAAAGCAGTCTGCAAAAAGACGCCGTTTATCTGGCCCTGGGGAAAGCGGGGTTAAAAAAAGAGGATATCCGTTATTTGTTTGCAGGAGATTTGCTGGGGCAGTCCATCGCCAGCAGTTTCGGACTGGCGAGTTATGAGATTCCCCTTATTGGTCTGTATGGAGCCTGTTCGACCTGCGGCCTTTCGCTGAGCATGGGAGCGATGGCGGTGAACGGAGGTTATGCGGAACAGGTGGTTTGTGTAACGTCCAGCCATTTTGCCAGCGCGGAAAAGGAATTTCGCTTTCCTCTCGGATATGGGAATCAAAGGCCCTTGTCCGCATCGTGGACGGTGACGGGCAGCGGGGCTTTTGTATTAAGCAATACGGAAGGGGAGCGGTCCAGAGCAAGGATCACCGGGATAACGACGGGGAAAATTATGGATTACGGGCTGAAAGACTCGATGAATATGGGAGCGTGTATGGCTCCGGCGGCCTGTGATACGATTTATTGGAATTTAAAGGACTTTGGGAGAAGGCCTTCGGATTATGATAAGATTATTACCGGGGATTTGGGGAGCATAGGGCGTCAGGCGCTGATTGATCTTCTGAATGAAAAAGATGTGGATATCGCAGGACAGCATATGGACTGCGGGATTGAGATTTACGATGCAAAAGAACAGGATACCCATGCAGGAGGAAGCGGCTGCGGCTGCAGCGCTGTTACCCTGTCGGCCTATGTCTTAAAAAAGATAGAAGAGGGTACGTGGAAAAGAGTCCTCTTTGTGCCGACAGGGGCGCTGTTGAGCAAGACAAGCTTTAACGAAGGACAGACAGTACCGGGGATCGCCCACGGGTTAGTCATCGAAAGCTGCGGTTAGTTCCTGCTCATTCCGGCGTGGGGAATATTCGTATATTCCGCGATATCCCGGTTCAGCGTGACGAGATCGCTGACGTTCAGGTCATGTACGGAAGAATGGCCGGTAGTTCTGGCGAACATTTTTAATTCTTCCAGAGAGACGTTGAGGAAGTTAGCGACTCTTTGAGCCGCCGCATCCACTTTCAGCCGCGCCCGGAGTTCCGGTTTTTGCGTGGCGATTCCTACGGGGCAGTTTCCAGTTCCGCAGATTCTGTATTGCTGGCAGGCCGCCGCGATGAGTCCGGCGCTGGCGATGGCAACGGCATCCGCGCCCATAGCAAGAGCCTTCGCAAAGTCAGAAGATACCCGAAGTCCGCCCGTGATTACAAGGGAAATATCCGAATGGACGGAGTCCAAATATTTTCTTGCCCGATGCAATGCAAAAATGGTCGGAACGGAGGTGGATTCCCGGAGCAGGAGCGGGCTGGATCCGGTAGCGCCTCCCCGTCCGTCGATCGTAATAAAGTCGGGGTCGGCATATACGCAGTGTTCCAGATCGCGTTCGATCCGTCCGGCCGCTATTTTGATGCCGATGGGTCGTCCGCCGGAAAGCTGGCGGAGGGTATCCACCGTTTTTTTCAAATCTTCTTTCGAATTGATCTCTTCAAACCGGCTGGGGCTTTGAATGTCATCGCCCGGATTTTTTCCACGGAGAGCGGCGATTTCGGGAGTTACTTTTTCTCCCGGAAGATGTCCTCCCATGCCGGGTTTTGTCCCTTGACCGATCTTGATTTCGATAGCGTCCGAAGACTTCAGGTTTTCATCGGTCACGCTGTATTTATTTGGAATATATTCAAAAATATACTTATAGGCCGCCTGCTTTTCTTCGGGAAGGATGCCGCCTTCTCCGCTGCACATAGCGGTTTTGGCCAGGGCGCTGCCTTTGGCCAGGGCTACCTTGATTTCTCTGGAAAGCGCTCCGAAGGACATATGGGAAATATAGACGGGGCTTTCCAGCACCATAGGTTTTTGCGCATGCTTTCCGATGACGGTTCGTGTACTTACAGGATCCGAGTCAAGAAGAGGAGCCGGATTTAACTGAGCGCCAAGAAAGAGAACATCGTCCCAGCCCGGCATAGCCATTTTTGTTCCCATCGCTCCGTCGATGCTCTTTCCCGTTACCGCTATCTCGTGGATCTCTTCCATATAACGGCTGTTTTTATCATGCCGCATATACTGGGGATCATAAGCAAGCTCTCCCTGGGGGGAACTCTCTTCCTGTGGAGTCTCATCCCCAACCTTTTCAAATTTGGAAACCGGCTGTTTGCAAACCGGGCAGCAGTCCAGCTCCGATAATTTTTTTCCCTCTTTGTCTTCGTCAAAGACAGCGCCGCATACGGCGCATTTGTAAATTGCCATAAAAAATCCTCCATATGTATTAAAACCATTTTATCTGTATTAGAAACATTCTAAAATATTTCTTTCTGCTTTGTCAAGGATGGAGGGGGAGGGGAAATTAATTTTTTAAGCCGGAAATGGGAAGGGAGGAAACGGAGCTGGGGAACAGGCGGCGGACGGGGAGGAACGGCGGTTGCGTCCGGCTGATCCTCTTTTATCGGAATATTTAGAAAATCCATTTTTCGAAGCCGGCACGGAAAACCATATTCCACCCGCCCCCGCCGTTCTTCCCCGCCCTTTCTCCCCGTCCGCCGCCCGCTCCGCAATTCCATAGTCCGATCCAGCCCATCCGTCAGAAATCTATTGAAAAAAGTGGAAAGTGCTAGTAAAATAAAGTGCGGTAGGATATGCGGATGCGGCATGGAGGATGGTTATGAGGGAAATGGAGTTTAAGATGGAAAGACAGGGTCTTCTGAAGGAGGGGGATCGGGTGACGGTAACGGAGGGCGTTCTTCCAAGCAATTATTATTATACCATTGATCCGGCGCTGGCCATGTCCGGCAATTATCCTTTTCGGGAACGGATGCTGGCAAGGGAAGGAATTGTCAGAGAGATTTTGGAGAAGGAAAGAGGATTTTATGTCATAGCAGAGTTTGATGAATAACCGACAGGGTATGGATGAAGTTGACTGATCATACGAGAAAAGAGAAAAAGGGAGGAATACAACATGAAAAAAGTAATATCCACACAAAAGGCGCCGGCGGCGATCGGGCCATATTCCCAGGGGATTGTGGCAGGTCCGTTTTTATACGCTTCGGGTCAGATTCCCATCGATCCGGCGACGGGGGAGATCAAAGGGGAGGATATCCTGGAACAGACGGAACAAGTCATGAAGAACGTGGGGGCGATTCTGGAAGAAGCGGGCTATCGTTATGAAGATGTGGTAAAGACCACATGCTTTCTGGCGGATATGGGTGATTTTGCGGCGTTTAACGGTGTGTATGAAAAATATTTCACGGGGAAACCGGCAAGAAGCTGCGTGGCAGTAAAACAGCTTCCTAAAAACGTACTCTGTGAAGTGGAAGTGATTGCATATCATGAATAATATTGTATTGATCGGTATGCCGGGAGCCGGGAAAAGCACGGTAGGAGTAGTGCTGGCAAAGTGCCTCGGTTATCGTTTTGTGGACTCGGATCTCGTGATTCAGGAAAAAGAGGGCAAGCTCCTGCATGAGATTATGGAAGAGCGGGGAACGGACGGATTTCTCGCGGTGGAAAATGAAATCAACGCCTCCCTGGAGGCGGAGCGGAGCGTAATCGCTACCGGGGGAAGCGTAATTTACGGAAAAGAAGCCATGGAGCATTTGGGAAGAATCGGAACCCTTGTGTATTTAAAGCTTTCCTGTCCGGCGGTGGAGGAACGCCTCGGGGATCTGAACGAAAGGGGTGTGGCGGTTCGGGAAGGGCAGACTTTGAGGGATTTGTATGAGGAAAGAATTCCCTATTATGAAAAGTATGCCCGGATTGTCATAGATTGCGAAAATAAGATGATAAAGGATATTGCCGCGGAAATTATTTCGGCAGCCGCCGCACGGGAACAGGAGGATAGGCACCAATGAAAAAAATGGCGATTGGCAGCAGTCTGCTGCTGTTTCTGGCCGCCTGTATATGGGGCGTTGCCTTTGTGGCCCAGAGCGTGGGCATGGAATATATGGGGCCTTTTACTTTTAACGGAACCCGGTTTCTGATCGGGGGCACGGTGCTTCTGCCCCTCGTCGCTATCAGAATAAAGAAGAAGAAAAATACGCCGGAAGAGATTCCGGCGGCGCTTACGTGGAAAGGCGGGATCTACTGCGGACTGGCCATCTGCTTTGCTTCTTTGAGCCAGCAGATCGGCATCATGTACACTACGGTAGGAAAAGCAGGATTTATTACAACGCTGTATATTATTATCGTACCCGTGTTAGGGCTGTTCCTGCACAGGAAAGTGGAGGGAAAGGTCTGGAAGGCAGCGCTGGTGGCAGCGGCTGGAATGTATCTGCTTTGCATAAACGAGAGTTTTTCTATTGGGAAGGGGGATGCTTTGGTCTGCCTCTGTGCCGTTATTTTTTCGATACATATTCTGGTGATCGATCATTTTTCACCGAAAACCGACGGAGTAGCCCTTTCCTGCATCCAGTTTTATACGGCGGGTCTTATCTGCATATTGGGGGCTTTTTTGTTGGAGGAACCGTCTTGGAACCAGATTTTCAGCGGGATTGTTCCGCTGCTGTATGCGGGCGTGATGTCCTGCGGGGTCGCGTATACGTTACAGATCATAGGGCAGAAAAACCTGGATCCGACGGTAGCCTCCCTGATCCTCAGCCTGGAATCCGCCGTTTCCGTACTGGCCGGGTGGTTCATACTGGGGCAGGCTTTGACGGTGAAGGAATTATTTGGATGCGCCCTTGTATTTGCGGCGGTGATCTGGGTGCAGATGCCGTCCCCGTCCGCACGTATAAGCCGTAAATATAAACCAAAGAATGAATAATTTATGAAAAAAAAAGAGATAATAGTGTCATGCGAAAGGAATGATAAAATGGGATCCGGGGATCCTGGAAAATATAGGAGGTTTGCATGGACTATTTGAATGCGTTTTGGGTAGGAGGGCTGATTTGTGCCCTTGTGCAGATATTGATGGAAAAGACGAAAATGATGCCGGGAAGAATTATGGTTCTTCTCGTCTGTCTCGGCGCGGTCATAAGCGCGTTTGGCATTTATGAGCCATTCCAGGAATATGCGGGCGCCGGCTCTTCCGTCCCGCTGCTTGGATTTGGAAATGTGCTGATGAAAGGGGTCAGGGAAGCGGTGGACCAGTCCGGCTTTATCGGGATATTCCAGGGTGGATTTAAGGCAGGAGCGGTCGGGACATGTGCCGCATTGGTATTCGGGTATCTGGCAAGTTTGATTTTTAACCCGAAGATGAAAAAATAAAAGGCGGAGGCTCAGATTTCTTCCCAGGAAATTCCGCGTTTATCCATAAACTTGCGGAACGCATCGTCCCAGAGCTGCTCCGGCGTTCTGTCCATGAGAAAGGTATTGGTGGAAAGGCCGGTCGCCAGTATGGCGTTTGTCCCGTCGAACCGTATGGTGAGGGCAAAGTATTTGACGAGGCTTCCGTTGTCTTGGAAACCGCCTTTTTCCAGGATCTGCTCCATATGGCGGGGAAGGAGGAGCAGTACAAATTGGAAGCTCAGCGGCGTGCGTTTTCCTTTGATCAGCTGGAAGCAGAGAGGACGGATCTCCTTCCATAAAGAAAAATCATAAGGGCAGAGAGACGGATCCTCCTGCTCTTCTTTTGTGTAAAAATTTTTTCGTATATGTCCGTCAATTTGGAATGCATTGGCGGTAACGATAGTCCCCTCTTCCAGCAGGAAGCCGTCGAAGTCGTCGGAAAGGAGCAGTTTATTCATGAAATCTTTGAGATTGGATATTTGATAGGTTTTCATAGGTTCCTCTTTTATCTGTCTTTTTGGTTTTTGTTGTTCCGGTTTGGGATGGCAGCCTCTTTTTACTTCTCCCTATTAGAGTATATGAAAAGCATAAAGATAGCAAGGGTTTTCAAAGACGGGAAAGTAAAAATTGATTTCCGTGGAAAAACAGAAAACCCTCTTTACAATAAACAGTTAATTGTGTTATCATAAGTAGTAATTAAAACCACATAGAACGGTAATAAATATGATTGGTTTACACATACTGAAAAAGTATACTATTTAGGGAAAGGCACGGTTGCGGAAATGAGTTATAAGATCATATTGGACAGTTGTGGGGAACTGCCTCCCAAGTATAAGGCAGACGAAAGATTTGAGATCGTTTCATTGGGCATAGAAGTGGGAGATTATCAGATCATGGATGACGAGAATTTTAACCAGAAGGAATTTCTCGCAAAGGTGGCGGCATGCCCGAAATGCCCGAAATCTTCCTGCCCTTCCCCGGAGAGCTATATGGAAGCATGCCATTGCGATGCGGATCATGTGTATATCGTAACCCTGTCTTCTAAGTTGAGCGGCAGTTACAACAGCGCCGTATTGGGAAAAAATCTGTATCATGAAAAATACGGGGATAAGGATATCCATGTATGTGATTCCCAGTCCGCCAGCTGCGGGGAGACTCAGATCGCGTTCCGGGCGATGGAGATGGAAGAAGAAGGGCGTTCTTTTGAGGAAATTGTCAAAGAACTGGAGAAATTCAGAGATGGCCTTAAGACTTTTTTTGTATTGGATAATCTGGAGACGCTCAGGAAGAATGGGAGATTGTCCGGCGTGAAAGCGCTGGTAGCCACGACGTTGAGCGTGAAACCGCTGATGGAAGGCCAGAAGGGCGAGATTGTACAAAGAGGCCAGGCTATCGGCATCAAGAAGGGGCTGGCCAAATTGGTGGATACACTGGTAAAAGAAGCGGTGGATACGGAAGGGAAAAAATTGATGATTACCCATTGCAACTGCCCGGAAAGGGCGGAACTGGTAAGAGACGCGATATTGAAGGACATCCGCGTAAAGGATGTGCTGATTATGGATACCGCGGGGATCAGCAGCATGTATGCGAATGACGGCGGGGTGATCGTAACGCTGTAAAAAGCAACATCGTAACGCTGTAAAAAACAACACCGTCTGGTTATTATGAATCTATGGAAAAAGAATGGAGATGGAAAGTATCCCGTCAAGGAAGCGGACGGCGATCTTTCCATTCATTTTTTCTGTCAGTTCCCTGGCGATGGAGAGGCCGAGACCGGTGGATTGTCCGGCGGATTCTACGGTATAGTAGCGATTCAGTAATTGCATGGCCTGTAGTTCATTTAAGCCGGAAGCATGATTGGAAAAGAGGATTTCGCCCTCTTTTGATAAAGAAACAGTCAGGTCGCCGTCACTGTATTTCATGGCGTTGCTGATTAAATTGGCGAAGATACGGGAGAGGGCGCTCCTGTTCAGGGAACGGACGATCTTTTCTTCCGGCATGATGATCCGGGGGGAAATCTTACACCCTTTCAGGGCGGCGTAATAGGAAGAAATGGTTTCTTCCAATACGCCGTTTATATTGACCTCTTCCAAAGGAACTTCATCGATAGAAGATGCGGCCGCGAAATATCGGAAAAGCTCCTCGGTTAGTTGCTTTAAAATACCGGTTCGCTCCTCGACGATGGAAAGATAGCGGCGTATGTCCTCAGGATCATCGGTTTGCCGGAGCAGATCAAGATAGCCGCAGACGGCGGTCAGAGGAGTCCGCAAGTCATGGGAGATATTGGCAACGGCCTCCGTCAGTTCCATATTGCCCTGGCGGAACCGGAGCTGTTCGGCGCGGAGCCGGCGCAGCTGCTTGTTGATATCGGAAGCCAGCTGGCGCATATGTTTGTCGCGGCAGGATACGGAGATAAGCGTATTGGTATCTTCCGCAAGCTTTTCGGCAAACTGGGCGATGATCTCCCGTGCCGCTTTTTTCATAAAATATATTTTCATGCCCATTGCCGATAGAACGGCAAAGAGGATGCCGATGCAAGCCCATAATAAATATGTCATAGCCAAATCTCCAATCAAAATTAGTTGATGTTTTCCCGGTAAAAGACATATATGCCGGTTCCTGTAACGACGGCGGCGATGAGAATGGAATAGAAAGACATTTTCCATAAATTGTCTGCCGACAGGGTGCATAGTTGCATTGCCTGATTTCCGGGAAGGAAATCATGGAGGAACTCGTAAACCTGGCGTTTAGTTCCGCTGACATACCAGGGGTTTGGCGTGGGGGGAGCGCTTTCTGCTTCCGAAGTTTCCTCCGTTTCGAAGTAATATGCCTGGTCGTATTCCGGTTCTTCCAGCCTTGCGCGGATATAAGCCCCGAAAAATAAAAAGATAAATACGCCTAAAATGCAAACTGTCGCTGTTGCGGCTTTATTTTGGCACAGCATGGCGGCCGCTGTGCAGATAGAGGTAAAAGCGACGGCCAGTATGAAAATGGTGCCGATATGCCCGAGAACAATGGGAAAGGCAGCATCGGAAAAAAAGCCGAGCAGAGGGATACCTATACACAGACTGGAAATAAGGTATGCGAGGCACATAAGAAAAATGGCTGCGATGGAAACGATCAGGAAAGAAAAATAGACCGCTGTCCGGGAATGCCCGGCAATCAGTTTGTTTCTCATGGTTCCGTCATTGTATTCCGTTCCGATAAACAGACTACAGAAAACGGAAGAAAGGATCGCCATAAAAAAAGCATAGAGGCAGAAACCTGATTCGAGGGAAATGGTATAACCGTATTTTTTCATAGTGATAAAGTTTGAGAGCGGCACTATAATTCCTATGGCAAACATGTAAAGGATGCCGATTCGGAAAGAGATATCTTTTTTTAACCGGGAAAAGTTAGCCGATAATAATTTATTCATGTGTTTTACCTCCTATCAGACTCATATAATAGCTTTCAAGGCTTTCTTCCCGCTCATGAATGGAAAGGACTTCACAGCCTTTTTCGGACAGCGGCAGAATTAATTTGGTAATAGTAATTTTAGAAAATATTTCGGCCTGGGTATCGGAAAGAATATGGTATTCCAGCCCCATTTGATCTGCCGCCAGAGCAAAGGCCCGGATGTCGGATACTTCCAGACAAAGGCATTTGCGGCAGGTGCGGTCCAGATCTGCGGCGCTGATTTCTTTGACAATATGTCCGTTGTCGATAAATCCGTAGTGGGTGGCCAGGCGGGACAGTTCATCCAGGATATGGCTGGAGATCAGAAAGGTGATCTGCCTTTCTTTGTTCAGTTTTAAAATCAATTCCCGTATTTCGACGATGCCTTGCGGATCAAGGCCGTTGGCCGGTTCGTCCAGAATAAGAAAGTCGGGATTTCCGCAGAGGGCGATGGCGATGCCAAGCCGCTGCCTCATGCCGAGAGAAAAATGCTTTGCTTTCTTTTTCCCTGTGTTGTCCAAACCTGCCAGTTTTAAGATTTCGCCGATGCCGTCAAAAGAGGGCAGACCTAAAATGCGGTACTGTTCCTCCAGGTTTTCTTCCGCTGTCATATGAAGATAGATGGACGGCGTTTCTACTACCGCTCCGATTCTCTTCCGGACTGTTTGGATCGATTCTTCCGTATTTTCCGTTCCATATAAGGCATAGCTGCCGGAAGTGGGAGTTTGTAAGCCGCAGATGAGCCGGATCAAGGTCGTTTTGCCGGAACCGTTTTTTCCGACAAAGCCATAGACCGCTCCTTTTGGGACGTGCATGGAAAGATTTTTTAATGCCTGGAAGCGCTTATAGCTTTTGCTGATGGCATTGACAGTTAATACATAGTCCATAATAAAAGCCTCCTTATCGTTGATACATGTATTGTATCCCCTTTTTGTTAAGAAAGCTGTTAAGGGAAAAGTAAAGAAATTGTAAAGATTTGCCGTCAATTCTCAGTTTCTTTCATCTTGAAGCCGATTCCCCAGACCGATTCGATATAATCCTGTCCGCCGGCATCCCGGAGTTTTTTCCTTAAATTGCTGACATGCACCCGCAGGGAGCTTTCCACGCAATCGGGAGTATCCTCGCTGATTTTTTCCAGGAGCAGGGATTTGGTAATGACTTGGGAGGGATGGGACATGAGCAGTTTTAAAATCGCAAATTCCGTTTTGGTAAGTTTGACAGGAAGTCCGCATACGGTAGCCCTATGGGTGTCGGCAGACAGCGAAATATCCGAGAATTCCAACAGGGAAATTTTTCCGGAAGGAGAAAAGTTCCGAAGCTGTACGGCGATTCTGGCAAGCAATTCCTTGGTATCGAAAGGTTTTGTAACATAGTCCGCCGCGCCGTTTAGCAACAGGGATACTTTATCCTCCGTTTCGGCTCTGGCGCTGACGACAATCACGGGTATTCCTTCTATTTCAGACAGAAGTTCCCGGCCGTCCAGGCCAGGGAGCATCAGGTCCAGAAGAATAAGGTCGGGCTTTTTGCGTTCTAAAACAAACAGAGCCTCCGTTCCTGAATAGGCGCGGAGAACCTGGTAGCCTTCTTTTATCAGTGCTTCTTCCAGCATGTTTCCTATATTTACGTCGTCGTCAATCACAAAAATGCTCTTGGCATTTCCCATGTTTTTCATATCGGCCCTCCGTGGATAGGGTTACATGATCTGAATCTGTACGGAATGAAGGATGGCATAAATAAGGGCTATTTGCAGAAAAAGAATAGCCGGCATGCCATAAACAAAGTACCAATGCCTTGTTTTATGGCGGAAAGCATACATGCCGGTGATGCTGCCGATGCTTCCGCCGATGATTGCAATGATAAATAAGGTGGATTCGGGAATCCGCCAGAGATGCTTCTTCGCCCGGTATTTATCAAGCCCCATAAGAAATAAGCCGATCAGGTTTACTGAGGTAAAATATGCGACTAGCAAAGTGATAACGTTCATATGGATAACCATTCCTTTTCGTTTGTTCTTTTTAGGGCGCTTATGATCTGCCGTGGCTTTTTATTTCTTCTGTGTTCCCTGGGCTTCCTGCATTTTCATGGCGCGGACTTTGCAGGAAAGGCCGAAAAGGTTGATAAAGCCTTCCGCGTCGTGATGGTCGTACAAGTCGCCGGTGGTAAAGGAGGCAATGCTTTCATTATATAAAGAGTACGGGGAAGTAGTTCCGGCTTTTATAATGTTGCCTTTATAAAGCTTGAATTTTACTTCGCCGGTTACATAGCGCTGTGTGGATTCGATAAATGCCTGTACCGCCTCCCGCAAAGGAGTGAACCATTTGCCTTCATAAACAATCTGTGCCAGTTTATTGCCCATATCTTCTTTGAGGGCATAAGTATCCCTGTCCAGAATGAGTTCTTCCAGCTGCTGGTGGGCTTCGTAAAGGATCGTTCCGCCGGGAGTTTCATATACGCCGCGGGATTTCATGCCGACCACGCGGTTTTCCACGATGTCCACGATGCCGATCCCGTGTTTTCCGCCCAGGGCGTTGAGTTCGCGAATGATATCGGCTGTTTTCATTTTATGGCCGTTGATGGAAACGGGTATTCCTTTTTCAAAGGCCATGGTAACGTATTCTCCCTCTTCAGGAGCTTTTTCCGGCGTCGTGCCGAGAACGAGGAGATGTTCATAATTCGGCTCGCTGGCCGGGTCTTCCAACTCCAGCCCTTCGTGGCTGATGTGCCAGAGGTTGCGGTCGCGGCTGTAAGAGGAATCCGCTGAAAAAGGCAGGTCGATGCCATGTGCCTTGCAATATTCGATTTCGGATTCGCGGGAGTCCATAGTCCATTTTTCATTTCTCCAGGCAGCGATAATTTTTAAGTCGGGAGCCAGGGCTTTGATGCCGAGTTCAAAACGGATCTGGTCGTTGCCTTTGCCTGTTGCGCCGTGGCAAATAGCGGAAGCGCCTTCTTTGCGTGCGATTTCCACCAGTTTTTTTGCGATGACCGGACGTGCCATGGAGGTGCCGAGAAGATATTTGTTTTCATACACCGCATGGGCCTGTAAACAGGGCATGATATACTCGTCACAGAATTCGTCGGTGACGTCTTCTATGTATAATTTTGCAGCGCCGCAGAATTTGGCCCTTTCTTCCAGACCATCCAGTTCCTCGCCTTGGCCGCAGTCTACGCATACGCAGATAACTTCATAATCGAAGTTTTCTTTTAACCAGGGAATAATGGCGGTGGTGTCCAGTCCGCCGGAATAAGCTAATACTACTTTTTCTTTCATGGATCTATGCCTCCCAATCTTTTTGTTTTTTTACTATAACAGGAAACTGCGCCATAAGGCGCGTGTATTCACAGGCCCGCAACGCGAACCTGCAAACAATATACAACATTATGAAAAGAAATGCAAGGGGGAGTCAAAAAAAATATTGCATATTATTCAGACATATAGTATATTTATACAATGAAAAAGGAATGGCAAAGGGATTGAGATTTTGCGGAAGAGAGTGTATGATTGGTATGCAGGTCATTGGGAAAGGATGGGTTGTGAGAATATTCTGACAAGATATTCCGTGAAAATCCAGTTGTACCGAACATTCCATCAAGCCCGGTAAAGCAGAAGCCAGTCGGGAACCTCCTGGCTTCTACGGTCTTGATTCCATGGTACAGAAGGATTTTCACAGAATATCTTGTCAGAATATTCGGCAAATTTATTGGTTTGGCAATGGCCTGTGTGTGGAGATATATGTAATATATAAGGTGTACGTGTGTAAAAAAATATATAAAGAAGGAAAAGGATAGAGGATGGTTGGGATGAAGACGAGAGTGTTTATTGATGGAAGTGAAGGGACTACGGGGTTGAGAATATATGAAAGGTTTGCGGGGCGGGAGGATATTGAATTGCTGCCGGTCGCTCCGGAGCTGAGGAAGGATATCGGGGAAAGGAAGAGGCTGATTAATTCGGCGGATGTGGTTTTTTTGTGTCTGCCGGATGGGGCGGCAAAGGAGTCGGCGGGACTCGTGGAAAATGAAAATGTCAGAATCATCGATACGTCTACGGCCCACAGGACTGCGGAAGGCTGGATCTATGGATTTCCGGAACTTTCTGTGGGACAGAGGGAAGCGATCGCCGGGGGGAGGCGGATCGCGGTGCCGGGCTGCCATGCGACCGGTTTTATTTCGCTGGTTTACCCGCTGGTTGCTTCTAAAGTATTGGCAGCGGATTATCCGTTTTCGGCATTTTCCCTTACCGGGTACAGCGGAGGGGGGAAGAAGATGATCGCTCAGTATGAGGCGGAGGGACGGGAACCGGAGCTGGATGCGCCAAGGGAGTATGCGCTTTCCCAGAATCATAAGCATTTGAAGGAAATGAAGGCAATAGCGGGATTGGCGAGGGAGCCGTTATTTTCGCCGATCGTAGCGGACTATTACAGCGGAATGGTGGTTTCCGTCCCGGTATATGGGGAATTCCTGCAAAGATATGCCGGTGCGGCAGGGCTGAGGGATTTTTTTGAAGAATATTATAAAGGGCAGAAATTTATTAAAGTGATGGCGGCTGGAGCGGAGGAAGAACTGGCCGGCGGCATGATGGCCGGCAATGGATGTTCGGGCTGGGACGGGCTTCGGATTTATGTGACGGGGAACGAGGAGCGGGCCGTGCTGACGGCTCAGTTTGACAATCTTGGGAAAGGGGCGTCGGGGGCGGCGGTGCAGTGCCTGAATCTGATGCTTGGATGCGAAGAGGGGAAAGGGCTGAATATATGATTCGGATGATGACGATCGAGGATTACGAAGGGGTGTATGCCCTTTGGATGAGCATTAAAGGATTTGCCATGCGGAGCATCGATGACTCGAAAGAGGGAGTGGAACGTTTCCTGGCGAGGAATCCGGAAACGAGCGTGGTGGCGCTGGAAGATGGAAAAGTCGTGGGGGCGATCCTTTGCGGGCACGACGGACGAAGGGGATGCATGTACCATGTATGCGTCCATGCGGATTACCGCATGAGAGGGATCGGAAAGGCGATGGTGGTGTTTGCCATGGAAGCGCTGAAGAGGGAAAAGATCAGCAAGGTTTCGCTGATCGCGTTTACCAAAAACGATGTGGGGAATGCATTTTGGAACCGGATCGGGTGGACAAAAAGGGAAGATTTGAATTATTATGATTTTGTGCTGAATAAAGAAAATATTGTGGCTTTTAACCAGTGAGAAGTGAAAGGAGCAAAAACAGCAATGAAAAAAATCGACGGCGGCGTGACCGCAGCGAAAGGATTTGAGGCAGCCGGAACGGCGGCGGGGATAAAATATAAGGACAGGAAGGACATGGCGGTTATTTACAGCCAGGTTCCGTGCAAGGCGGCAGGAGTTTTTACTTCCAATATAGTGAAAGCGGCCCCGGTGGTCTGGGACAAGAATGTAGTGGAACATTCCCCTTATGCTCAGGCGGTGGTCATCAACGCGGGGATCGCCAATGCATGTACGGGGGCGGCGGGATATGACTGCTGCAAAAAGACGGCGGAATGCGCGGCGGAAACGCTGGATATTCCTGCGGATGCCGTACTGGTGGCTTCCACCGGCGTGATCGGGATGCAGATTCCGGTGGAAAAGATAACGGCAGGAATCGAAGACCTTGCCCGGATCAAATCGGAGGGCAGAGAAGCGGCCGGGATGGCGGCGGAGGCCATTATGACGACGGACACGGCGTCCAAAGAGGCGGCTGTGCAGTTTGAAATAGATGGAAAAATAGTGACGCTTGGCGGTATGTGCAAAGGATCCGGCATGATCCATCCCAACATGTGTACAATGCTTGGGTTTGTAACGACGGATGCTGCTATTTCCAAAGAACTTCTCCAGGAAGCTTTGCGGGAAGATGTAAAAGACACTTTTAATATGGTTTCGGTGGACGGGGATACGTCTACGAACGATACGCTTCTCGTGCTGGCAAACGGTATGGCGGGCAATGAAGAGATTGTCAGCAAGGACGAACGGTATAACCGGTTTGTGGAAGCCCTCCATATAGTGAACGAAACGCTGGCAAAAAAGATGGCGGGGGACGGCGAAGGGGCGACGGCTCTTTTTGAAACCCGCGTGATCCATGCCAGAACGAAGGAAGAGGCAAGGGTTTTAAGCAAGTCCGTGATCTGTTCCAGCCTGACCAAAGCGGCTATTTTCGGGCATGATGCCAACTGGGGGAGGATTCTCTGCGCATTGGGTTATTCCGGCGTATCCTTTGACCCGGAAAATATCGAGCTGTTTTTTGAAGGGGAGGATAAGCGGATACAGATTTATAAAGATGGAACTGCAACGGATTACAGCGAGGAGGAGGCAACGAAGATCCTTGCCCTGCCGGAAGTGCGGGTAGTCGTGGATATGAAAATGGGGGACAGCGAAGCCCGTGCCTGGGGCTGTGACCTGACTTATGATTATGTGAAGATCAATGCGGATTACCGGAGTTAAATGAAAACATGCGCGGCCGCGCAGAAATGGAGGAAAAGATGGATAAGGATATGACGGAAGTGCTGAAGAAGGCGGAGGTGCTGATCGAGGCCCTGCCTTACATACAGCAGTTCAACCGTAAGATTATCGTGGTGAAATATGGCGGAAGCGCTATGAGCAACGAGGAATTACAGAAAAATGTGATCAAGGACGTGACTTTGTTAAAGCTGGTGGGATTTAAGCCGATTATCGTGCATGGGGGCGGAAAGGAAATCAGCCGGTGGGTCGGCAAAGTAGGGAAGGAGCCGCAGTTTGTCAACGGCCTTCGGGTGACGGATGAAGAGACGATGGAGATCGCGGAGATGGTTCTTTCGAAAGTAAATAAAAGCCTTGTGACGATGGTGCAGGAACTGGGTGTGAAAGCAGTGGGGATCAGCGGCAAGGACGGCGGCCTTCTGACGGTGGATAAAAAATATTCCGACGGCAGGGATATCGGTTTTGTAGGAGATATCAAAGAGGTAAATCCGAAGGTGCTTTACGATCTGCTGGAAAAGGATTTTCTTCCGATCGTTGCCCCGGTCGGGCTGGACGATCATTTTCATACTTATAATATTAATGCGGACGATGCGGCATGCGCGATTGCAAAGGCGGTCCATGCGGAAAAATTGGCGTTTCTTACCGATATTGAGGGGCTTTATAAGGATATTAACGATAAGAGTTCCTTTATTTCCAGGCTTGGGGCGTCCGAAGCGGAGAATTGGATCGAAGCGGGGTATATCGGGGGCGGCATGCTGCCGAAACTGGCGAACTGTACGGATGCAATCCGTCAGGGCGTAAGCCGGGTGCATATCCTGGACGGACGTATTCCCCACTGTCTGCTTTTGGAAATATTCACGAATCGGGGAATTGGAACCGCTATTTTAAGGGATGAGGATGTGACCGGGCAGAATCCGTAGGGTAAGGCAAACTTTTTTCCTTGTCCGATGACTGCATAAAAATGTGCAATGCACGAAAAATAGTAATGTATATGGAAGCGCAAAGGCCTTTATGATAGAATATCATTACTAAAAATCGTGTAATGCACAAAAATAGGAGGAAAGGCAGACAGAGATGATGAAAGAATATATAGAAGAAGCGGAAAAAGCCCTTCTTCATACATACAACAGATATCAGGTGGTATTGGACCGGGGGGACGGGGTGCATTTATATGATATCGAAGGGAAACGCTATCTGGACTTTGCTTCCGGCATTGCGGTTTTTGCCCTTGGGTATCATAACCGGGCGTATGACGACGCGCTGAAAGCCCAGATCGACAAGCTGATCCATACTTCCAATTATTTTTATAACGTGCCGGCCATAGAAGCGGCGAAAAAACTGAAAAAGGCTTCCGGCATGGATCGGGTATTTTTTACGAACAGCGGGGCGGAAGCGGTGGAAGGAGCCATTAAGGCGGCGAGGAAATATGCTTATTTGAAGGACGGGGCTGCGGATCATGAAATCATCGCCATGGAACATTCCTTCCATGGAAGGACGATGGGCGCTTTGTCGGTAACGGGCAATCCGGGTTACAGGGAAGCCTTCGGGCCGATGATCGGGAATATCCGCTTTGCAAAAATGAACGATTTCGACAGTGTGAAAAATCTGGTTACGGAAAAAACCTGTGCGATATTGTTTGAAACGGTGCAGGGTGAAGGCGGCATTTATCCTGCCGACAGGGAATTCATGGAGCAGGTGAAGGCGTTGTGCGAAGAAAGGGATATCCTGCTGGTTCTGGATGAGATTCAGTGCGGAATGGGACGCACCGGGGCGATGTATGCATGGCAGAAGTATGGGGTCAGGCCGGATATTATGACAACGGCCAAGGCTCTTGGCTGCGGCGTGCCGGTAGGGGCTTTTCTTATGACGGAACATGTGGCAGAGCGTTCCCTCACCAGCGGCGACCACGGTACGACTTATGGCGGCAATCCGCTGGCAGCGGCAGCGGTGAATAAAGTGCTTGATTTATTTGAGGAGAACCATATAATAGAAAATGTGAATGCAGTAGCGCCTTATCTGGAGGAAAAACTGGATGCTTTGGCGGAAAAATACGATTTTATAGAAGGAAGGCGCGGAACCGGGCTGATGCAGGGTCTGGTATGCAAAGGGCCGGTAGGGGATACGATAAACAAAGCGATGGAAAACGGACTGATTTTGATCAGCGCCGGGGCAAATATTATCCGTCTTGTGCCGCCTCTCGTCATTACGAAAGAAAATGTGGATGAAATGACGGCTATACTGGAAACATGCCTTCCGGCTTAGGAACGGTAAGTTAGGAGAAAATTATGGGTCTGAAAAGAAGACTTTTTACGGCGGCGGCCGTTGTCTGTGCGGCAGCGGCAGTAGCGGCGATCGGGCTGTCGGGAAAAACGGTCAGCCAGGAGCAGGAGGAAACGATTTTTAGCAAAAGTAAAGATACGATTTATTTTTGGTATACGGACGAGGCGCTGACCGATTATCTGGGCAGCGCTGCGGTAGCTTATGGGGAAAACCATGATGTGAGGGTGATTCCGGTGCTGACTTCCGGGCTGGAATATTTGGAAGAGATCAATAAGGCGTCTATTCAGTCGGAAAACCCGCCGGATCTGTACATTATCAGCAATGATTCCCTGGAAAAAGCTTTTCTGGCAGGGCTGGCATCCCCTTTGGAGGAAGAGGGCTGGAGTGAAATCAAGGAAGAATATCCCGATGCGGCCAGACTGGCCGTCACTTATAAAAATAAGACTGTCGGATATCCGTTTTATTTTGAGACAAGTTCTTTGCTTTATAACAGAACCTACCTGGAAGATTTTGCAAGGAGCCTGATTGAAGCGGAAAGGGATGCGGCAGAAGGGGAAGCGGCGATGGCCGAACTGGAAGAGGGCGGGCCTTTGGAAGAAGGGGAATCCGGGGAAGGCGGCGCGCCGGAAGACGGAGATATGCCGGATATCGATGCGGAGCCGGGGACGGGAGCGGATGACGAGGCCGGAATGCAGGAGCTGGTTGCGGAAAGGGTCAGGGAGATACTTCCTTCCACCATCGACGATATTTTAAATTTTGCGAATGAATATAATGCGCCGGAACAGGTGGAAGCGATTTTTAAATGGGATGTAACGGATATTTTTTATAATTATTTTTTTGCCGGGAATTATATGATCGTGGGCGGCGCTGCCGGGGACAACACGGCAAATATGAATATTTATAATAAGGATGCGATCGAATGCCTGAAAGTATATCAGGATCTGAACCAGTTTTTTTCTATCGATACAAAGGAGATCAGCTACGATAAAATATTGGATGATTTTATCGCAGGAAAGATCGTTTATACGGTGGCGACGACGGACGCGGTGGCGAAGCTGGAGGAAGCGAAGGAGAACGGAAGCTTTGCGTATGATTACAGCATTGCCCTCGTTCCCGACATCAATGAGGAGCTTTTGACGAGGAGCCTCTCGGTTACAAACTGCGTCGTGGTCAACGGTTATTCGGACAAGCAGGAAGCGGCAGAGGATTTTGCCCGGTTTTTAACTTGTGAATATACGGATACTTTATATGCGAGAACGGGAAAGGTGGCGGCCCGTTATGGCGTGGATTATGGGAATAACAATTTGCAGGAATTTGTGAACGAATATGAAATATCCGTACCGGTGCCGAAGATGGTGGAGACGAGCAATTTCTGGGTGGAATTGGAAATAGCGTTTGCACAAATATGGGACGGAGCCGACGCCAACGACAGGCTGCGGCAGCTTTCGGAAAAGATTATGACCCAGGTAACGGGAGAACCGTATACGGAAACGGTGATAGAAGAAGAGGAAGAAGCCGTGGAAGAGATCGAATATCTGGATGAGGAAGAACTGCGCCGGGAAGCGCAGGAAGGCGGGGAAGAAACGCAGTAAAACAGGAATTTTTTGAATACTTTCCAATCATATGGGCAAGATTATTAGAAAGAAAATAATAATTGGAGGACCCGTATGATTGGATTTTTTATTGCATTGTTATCAGGGGCTTTGATGAGCATACAGGGGGTATTTAACACGCAGGTGACAAAAACGTCGGGAATCTGGGTGGCAAATGCTTTTGTGCAGTTTACGGCTCTTTTGGTCTGCCTCGGCGTATGGCTGGCGACAGACCGGTCATCTTTTGGCTCTTTATTTCGGGTGGAACCGAAGTATATGCTGCTTGGAGGGGCGATCGGGGCGGTGATCACCTATACGGTAATTAAGGGAATGGAACTGCTGGGGCCGGCAAAAGCCGTTATGCTGATCGTGATCGCGCAGTTGATCGTGGCGTATATTATTGAACTTTTTGGCTGGTTCGGCACGGATAAACAGCCTCTGGAATGGCGCAAGGTGATGGGGATGGGGATCGCCATAGCGGGAGTTGTGATTTTTAAATGGAAATAGGACGAAAAGGCACTTGTAAAAGGAGGGTAATTACTTTACAATAAAATAACGAGTCGCATAGAGGGGTCTTCCGGTTCAGAAAGGAAACTATGCGGATGATGAAAAAAATTTTTACGAAAAAATATTTATGTATGGGGAAAAAAGTTCTGTTGCTGGCGGTTCTGGCCGGAATGCTGGCCGGGACGGCGGCTTGCAGCGGAAAGGAAACAGTTCTGCTGGAAACGGAGGATCTTGTCAGGATAGAAGGCGGGGAGCATCTTTCGGAGGATTTCTCCACGGAGGAGGATGCTGTGGAAGCGCCGGAACAGGTGGAGGAATCCACCTTGTTTGTACATATTTGCGGGGCAGTGGAAAATCCCGGGGTATATGAACTGCCCGTGGGAAGCAGGATTTATGAAGCCATAGAAGAAGCCGGCGGATTTACGCAGGAGGCCGCAGATGATTATTTGAATCTGGCATACAGGCTGGAGGATGGCTGGAAAATAGAAATTCCGGAGAGAAAAGGCTCCGGGGAGGAAAGCGGAGAGGCCGAAAAAGACGGGGAAGATGCGGCATACAAAGCGGCGGTCGTTTCCGGTATAGCGCCTGATGCCGGCGTTCGGGCAGGAGCCGTGACGGGGACGGAAGCAGGAACGGCGGGAGAAACGGACGGCGGATTGGTGGATATCAATACGGCGGCAAAGGAGGAACTGCTGACGCTGCCCGGAGTGGGAGAGAGCCGTGCGCAGAGTATTATTTCCTACAGGGAGAAAAACGGAGGCTTTTCCCGGATTGAGGATATTATGAGGGTAGAGGGCATTAAAGAGGGGATGTTTGCGAAGATGAAAGATAAAATTTGTGTCAGAGGTGTGCAATGAGTAAAAGAGTGCTGGTAGTTGACGATGAAAAATTGATCGTAAAGGGGATACGGTTCAGTCTGGAGCAGGACGGGATGGAAGTGGACTGCGCCTATGACGGGGAAGAAGCGCTGCAAAAGGCAAAGGAAAAAGAGTATGATATTATCCTGCTGGATGTGATGCTGCCCAAACTGACGGGGTTCGAGGTATGCCAGCAGATACGGGATTTTTCCAACGTGCCGGTAGTGATGCTTACGGCCAAGGGAGAAGATATGGATAAGATCCTCGGGCTGGAATACGGGGCGGACGATTATATCACGAAGCCGTTCAATATTCTGGAGGTGAAGGCCAGGATAAAAGCTATTATGCGCCGCACCAACCGGAAGGAAAAGACACAGGAAGAAGAAAAGATCATAGAAGGAAAAGATATGCGCCTGGACAGAGAAGGCCGGAGGGTATATATCAGCGGCAGGGAGATCAACCTGACAGCCAAGGAATTTGAAGTGCTGGAACTTCTTATGTTGAATCCCAATAAAGTATACGGCAGGGAAAACCTGTTGAAACTTGTATGGGGGAGCGATTATCCCGGCGATGTACGCACGGTGGATGTGCATATCAGAAGACTGAGGGAGAAGATCGAAACGAATCCAAGCGAACCGAAGTACGTACACACGAAATGGGGAGTCGGCTATTATTATGCGTAAAGAGATATTGACAGGCGGAGTCTGTGGATGAATATTAAAATCAAAAAGATATGGAATAATGTTAAGTTTTTCAGGAGCCTGAGAGCCCGCATTTTCATTATTGTTTTCCTGATCGGGATCATCCCCGGCATAGTGCTGCGCTATGGGATATTGGAAAATTATGAGGATCGTGCGATCAGCCTCAGGACTTCCGATATGCAGAACCAGTTGAATATCATAGCGAATCACCTGATCACCTACAATTATTTGGCAGATACGTCTTCGGAGGTAATCAGCGCGGAACTCGAACAGCTTTCCAACCTGTATGACGGGCGCGTGATGGTGATCAACTCCAGCCTGAAGGTGATCAAGGATACATACGGGACGAGCGAAGGGAAGACCGTTATCACGGAAGCCGTGATCAAATGTATGAAAGAAGCGGCCGGGGGTTCGAACTATGACAGCGAATACGGGTATATAGAGATTACGACTCCGATCATTGAGAATGTGCCGGCAGAGCAGGCCGCAGGCAACGGAAAGCCTTCGGATAAAGAAAAGCGGCAGGATGTGGTCAAGGGAGTGATGTTGACAAGCGTTTCTACGGACAGCATTAATACGACTTTGGATACTTTGAGCAGAAGGGCGCTGCTGCTGGAAATCATGATGATGATCGCCATTTTTGCCATTGCCCTTGTACTTTCCAATATATTGATGAAACCCTTCGAGCGTGTCGCAAAGGCGATCAGCGAAGTGAAGGAAGGATATAAGGATGAACCGATTTCGGTGCCGGATTATCTGGAAACCGAGCATATTGTGGATGCGTTTAACCAGCTCCAGAATCGAATGAAGGTATTGGATGCTTCCAGGCAGGAATTCGTTGCCAATGTTTCCCATGAATTGAAGACGCCCATTACTTCCGTGAAAGTGCTGGCAGATTCCCTGCTGGCGCAGGAGGATGCGCCGGCGGAGCTTTACAGGGAGTTTATGGTGGATATTACGGAGGAGATAGAACGGGAGGATAAGATCATCAACGACCTGCTGTCCATGGTAAAGATGGACAGGACGGTGGCCACGATGAATGTCAGCGTGGTGGATGTGAATGCTCTGACAGAAATTATTTTAAAAAGGCTGCGGCCGATCGCCAGAAAAAGGGATATTGAGCTGGTATTTGAAAGCAAAAGGGCGGTGACAGCGGAGGCGGATGAAGTAAAGCTGACGCTGATCATTACTAATCTTGTGGAAAATGCGATCAAATATAACCGGGAACAAGGATGGGTGAAGGTAGTCCTTGATGCGGACCATCAGTTTTTTACCCTTGATATTATGGATTCGGGGATTGGTATTCCCCAGGATGCTTTGGAACATATTTATGAAAGGTTTTACCGTGTGGATAAATCCCATTCCAGAGAGATCGGAGGTACTGGACTGGGGCTTGCGATCACAAGGAACGCGATTTTGATGCACAGGGGTTCCATCAAGGTATCCAGCGTGGAGGGAGAAGGAACGACGTTTATGGTAAAGATTCCTTTGAACTATGTGACGGCTTAGCAAAATATGGAGGATGGAATGAAAAAATCAGGACTGCTAGTTTGCCTGTTATTGAGCCTGTTTTTTGCGGTCTCCTGCGGAAGCGCGGAGGAGGCGGACAGAAGCCGGGTTTATAATATATATGTAATGAATAAGGACGAAACAAAACTGTCTGCCAACGAGTATGAGGTAAAGGGCGGGAGCCAGGAAGAGGTCATCGACGAATTGCTGGAACAGCTGACGACAACTCCTGAGAGGATGGAATATAAAGCGCCTCTTTCGGGCAGCTTTGAACTGCTCGGATATTCTTTGGACGGAGGGCAGCTCGTATTGAATTTCGATGAACGTTACCGCACTCTGCCGCCGACGACGGAAGTGCTTGCCCGTGCGGCGACAGTGCGTACTATGACGCAGGTGAAGGGCGTTGATTATGTCTCTTTCCAGATACGCTCCAATCCTCTTCTGGATATGTCGGGAAATGTGATCGGAAGTATGTCGGCCGATATGTTTATCGATAACACGGAAAGCGAAATGAATTCCAGGGAAAGGGTGAAGATAAGGCTTTACTTTGCGAATGCGGAAGGGGACAGACTGATAGAAACGAACAGGACGTTGGAATACAGCAGGTACAGCACCAATATTTCCATGGAAAGGCTGGTAGTGGAACAGTTGATCGGAGGGCCGAGCGAGCAGGTAAAAGATAAGGTATATCCAACGATGAACCCTGAGACGAAGGTAATCGGGGTGACATTGAAAGACGGAACATGTTATGTGAATCTGAGTGAACATTTTCTGACCCAGATTTATAATGTCAGTTCCGACGTAGCGATTTATTCCCTTGTCAATACTCTTGTGGAACTGCCTAATGTGGGGCGGGTGCAGATAGCGGTAAATGGGGATTCCAATGTGATGTTCCGTGAGAATACCAGCTTATCCGCCACTTATGAAAGAAATCTGGATCTGGTCACTACTGTGCAGCAGGGAGGAAATTAAATACGAACATATGAAATATGCTGAATATGAAATATGTTGAGAAAGAGAGGAATAGATGAAAAGACCGCTATGTCTTTTATGTCTGTTCTTTGCAGCGGTGCTTATTCTCTGCGCGCGGTTTGCACCCGTGCCTGGCTATGACAGCCTGGACGGGCAGCAGATCGTGGCAGAGGGGAAAGTGTACCGGAAGGAATATAAAGAACGGGCAGATTCCGGTGAAATCCCGGTGGTTTATTTAAGATCAGTACATATCTTAGAGGATTCCGAATATTCCAAAAGGAATCCGTCAGAACAAAATCCCACAGATGAAATAAAAAATATAGTATGTTATATGGAAAAAGATGGTTACAGAGAGCCGAAGTTGGGAACAACCGTCCGGCTGGAAGGAAAGGTACGCTGTTTTTCCCGGGCGGGCAATCCGGGGGAATTCGATATGCAGCAATATTACGATGTGATGAAGATTTCCTTTCGGCTGGAGGATGTCTGTATCGTTGCCGCGGGAGGGGAACCGTGGCACGTGAGAGAAGGGCTTTTCGGGCTTAAGCGGTATTTTGCCGGAGTATTGGAAGAGATTTTTCCAACGAAGGAAGCGTCGATTATGAAGGCGATGCTGCTGGGGGAGAAAAACGGGCTGGATGTGGAAACGAAGGAGCTATATCAGCAAAGCTCTATCATCCATATTTTAAGCATTTCAGGACTGCATATTTCCATGCTTGGAATGGGCCTGTACCGGTGTCTGAGGAGGATCGGCGTTTTGCAGAAAGGATCGACGGCGATTTGTATCGTCTTTATTCTTTGTTATGGTATGATGACGGGAATGAGCATGTCATCGGTTCGGGCTATTATTATGTTTGCCGTGCGCCTTCTGGCAAATGCGCTGGGGCGTACATACGATATGGCGACAGCTCTTGCGCTGGCGGCGGTATTGCTGCTGGCAGAACAGCCGGGGTACGCTTCTCACAGCGGATTTCTGTTTTCCTTTGGGGCAGTCGCATCTCTCGGACTCTTTCCTGCTGTTTTGCAAGGGAAAAAAGGTTTTGCGGAAGATGCCCGGCATGATGGAGGGAACCGATGGCGGCGGATTGCCTGGAGGATCAAACAGGCGGCAGCTGCCGGCATTTCCGTGACCTTGGGAACTCTTCCCGTTCATTTCTGGTTTTATTATCAATTTCCGGTTTATTCCATATTTCTGAATCTTTTGGTCGTTCCGCTGATGACGGTTGTTATGGGAGGCGGGCTGTTTTGTATGCTTGTGGGGGGATGGCTGCCCGGCATAGCGGGAGCGGCCGCCTGGACGTGCAGGGCGGTTCTCTGGATCTATGAGAAGAGCTGCGGACTGGGAGAGCGGATTCCGGGAGGGTTGTTCGTAAGAGGAAGGCCGGAGGGATGGCAGATCGCGTTATATCTGGTGCTTATAACAGGATTGGCGGCTTATGGATACCGCCGCCGCGGGGAACTGCCACTTTTCTGGAAATGCCAGTGGATTATGGCGGCACTTTGCATTCTTTTGCTGAGGACAGGAGATGGTTTCCAGGTAACGATGCTGGATGTAGGACAGGGAGACTGCATCCATATCAGGAGCGGGGATGGAAGGGATTATCTGATCGATGGGGGGAGTTCGACAAAAAAGGAAATAATGAAATACCAGATGCTTCCGTATTTGAAGTTTATGGGTGTGAGGCATCTCCAGGCGGTTTTTGTTACCCATGCGGATAAAGATCATTGCAGCGGGATAATAGAACTGTTGGAAGAATACCCGGTCAGGGGGCTGACCATAGGAAGTCTTGTCCTTCCAGCCATCGACAGGGAAAGCGCCGATGAGCAATATAAAAGGATGGAAGAATTGGCCATGGGGAAAGGAATCCGGGTAGAATATATGGGCAGAGGGCAGCGGATTGAAGATGGGGAAATGAGCTTTCTTTGTATGCACCCGTTCGCCGGTTATGCAACAGAGGAAAAGAACGAATATTCTATGGTATTGCTTCTGGACTATAAAGGGTTTACCGGGCTTTTTACAGGGGATATCGAAGGCGCCGGGGAAGAAATGGCCTGGGAATACATGAGAAAACAGAAAAAAGTGAGCGATCTGACGCTGTTGAAAGTAGCCCATCACGGTTCTGCATATTCGACCCGCAGGGAAATGCTGGAACTATTTTCTCCGAAATTGGCTTTCATATCCTGCGGTGCAAATAATCGCTACGGACACCCCCATGAAGAATTGCTGGAACGTCTGGGGGAGGCCGGAAGCCGGATTTATTCCACCCCGGAACACGGCGCAGTAACGGTATACCGGAGAAAAGGAGGGGCAGCGGTGAGGTGTTTCCGGCCATAAAGGGGAGATATAAATGATGTTTTGCACCAGAAAACCTGAGGACGGCATTTGGAAATCCTGTCGTTTTGGGACATGCCGAATATTATCCAAGAGCCGGATATGTTCCGGCGGATCGTTATGGGATCCAAGCGCCTTTTGAGGTGGAAAATAAAAATTTTATGGCAATTTGCCTGAAAGGGACAGGAGAAAATTTGAATGGCGTTATCCGGTACGACGGGGCTTTTGGCTTAAATAATTTATAGGATCTGAAACTTTTCCTCTCCATGGATCGTATATATAATATAAGGTTTTGGGGAGGAGGGAATATATGGTGGATATGGTTGCTTCCGGGATGGCGGCGTCAGAAAATGCAGCGAGGGTATATGGGAACGGAGAAGAACGCTTTTCCAGCAAGGCTCCGGCAGGGAAAAACAGCGTGGGAAAGAGTGACGGTGCCGGAAATACTGTGGAAAAAGCAGGAACATCCTTTCACAAATATATAGAAAATGCAATACAAAAGGAAACGAGGGCATTTACGGAAGGAAAGGACGTGGTTATGGCCTGTCCTCCGCTTTATCGTACGAATTATCAGGTTGACATGAATAAGCCCAGGGAAGAAATGAGCCTGGACGAATATAAACAATATATTTGTAATACCATTTCATCGCTGTCTGTCAGTGACAGCAAAAGAGTGTGCGGAAACGGTGTGCTTATTTTCAAGGAAGAAGCATTGGAGAACATGAAAAATGATTCTGCTTATGAACAGGAAGTGATTCGGATGCTGGGAGAAAATTTTTCGAAACAGCTTTCCGATTATGAGCCGTATGTGGAATATCAGGTGATTGGAAAAACAAAGGAAGAATGTTACGGGGCATCTATTCCATTAAAAAGTTATGGATGGATGATGGGAGTGCAAAGTGGCTTGGCGTCACGGCTGCTTTTGGGATCCGGGTCAACGCTGTCCGGGTATGGGCTGGGATCGTCCGGTCTACTGACTTCGAATCTATCCGGGTATGGGCTGGGATCGTCCGGTCTGCTGACTTCGAATCTATCCGGGTATGGGCTGGGATCGTCCGGTCTGCTGACTTCAAACTTATCCGGAACGGGCCTGATATCGTCCGGTTTGCTGGGAGGAAACCTTTCCGGCCTGGGACTTCTGGCCTCCGGGCTATCAGGGTACGGACTGTTATCCTCCGGTCTGTCTTCCCAAGGAATGCAGACTCTTGGTGTAAATCGGGCGAGCATGGTGAATGCGTATAAAAATACTTTAAAAAATAAAAATAACGGCGGAAGTATACGTCTGTCAGAACGAAGATAATAACGACAACAGAATGGAAAGGAAGAGTGGGAAGTATGGGAGTCAGTGGGATTGGAACAAATAACTATGTTTTTGGGCAGAAAAATGCAGCGGGATATGCGGCACAAAAAACAGAAAATAGTAAACCCCAGGAAGAAACGGCAAATATGTCCTGGACAGTCAAATCGGAGAATCATGATATCATCCTGCATGGAGAGGAATCCGCGGAAGATGGGAAAGTAGTTGCTGCATGGGCGTGCGTGACAGGAAATACTTCTATGACCGTATATCAACCTCATGATTTTGATCCGGCTCATCCGGTTTATAAAGTCAAAGTATGGGATTCCCATGGAAATATGACGGAGCGGATGGTGGATATTTCTGAAGTAGATCCGGCAGACTGCGATACCATTGATATGTATGCTTACTCCGCCTGGTTATCGAAAAGCGGGAAATGCCCGGATGCCCTGCAGAAATTTATGTCTGCACACGCCCATCACAAAGACAGGGGAGGCAAACAGGGATATGGAAGCTTGTTTGATAAAGAAAACTGGCTGGAAATCATAAAAGAAGTGATGGAGATGCAGTACCGCGCCGGAAATCTGAAAGGATATATAGACTATAAAAGGTTCCTTGGCGTATTGGAAATAGGAAAAGAGGAAAACGAAAAGAAGGCGCAATCCGGCGGGAACAAAACGGATCAGGAAGAGTCAAAAGTGGAGACAGATATTCAAGTTAAGCCGGATGGTTCGAGAGTACTTGTTATGACCAGGACGGTCGGAGGAATGGCGGCTACCACGAGCATAGAGCTTTCCAAACCTACGGATATGCCAAACAATAAAGCAGAGGAGGAAGCGGCCAAAAAAGCAGAAGAAGAAAAGAAAGCGGCGGATCAGGCGTCAGCCGTTACCGTATATGCGATAGATAAAGTCAATGTCCGTTCCCAGCCGAGCGAAACGGCCGATGTACTCGGGCAGTTAGAGCCGGGGTCACAGACAACCCGTTTTGAAGACAAGGACGGCTGGAGCCGGGTGGATTACAACAACGGGACGCAGGGATATGTAAAATCCGAATACCTTTCCACAGAGCAGCCTGCCGCTCCTGCGGATACGCCGGCCGAGGATACGCCTGCGGAAGAAAATACCGGAGCGAAAAAATACTATTCGGAAGGCGAAGTGATTACGCTGACCGAAACCGTCAATGTCCGTAAGTCCATGAGCGAGGACGCGGAGAAAGTGGCGACCGCATTTGCCGGGGAACAGGTTACGGTTATCTTAAGCTATGCGGAAGGCTGGACTAAGGTAAATTACGGGGATAAGACAGGCTTTATCAAAACAGAATTGCTTCGGTAACAGAAAAAACAGCAGTTACAGTGACGATTACGGAGACTTAAGGCGCGTCTGTAAGGATGGGCGCGCCTGGCGGCCGGTGCGTGCCCGCACGGCGGCAGGTCTCCGTATTTTAAGTTGTTTTGATGCTTTTTGTTTTATTTGAAAGGAGGAAGAAATGCCACAGGGAGTGCGGATCAATAAATTTTTAAGCGAAGCGGGCGTTTGTTCCAGACGGGAAGCAGACAGGCAGGCAGAGGCCGGGAACGTCTGTATAGACGGGGTACGGGCGACGGCAGGAAGCCGCGTTTTGCCAGGGCAGGAAGTGACTTATATGGGAAGGCCCGTACACAAAGAAGAAACTAAAATTTTAATTGCCGTCCATAAGCCGGTAGGTATTGTCTGTACGGCAGAAAAGAGGGAAGCAGATAATATTGTGGATTTTATCCATTACCCGAAGCGGATCTATCCGGTTGGCCGGCTCGACAAGGATTCTTCCGGCCTGATTTTAATGACAAACCAGGGAGAAATCGTCAACAAAATGCTGCGCGCCGGAAACGGGCACGAACGGGAATATATAGTTACGGTAAATAAGCCTCTGACCGATCCGTTTTTGCGCGGGCTTACAGGAGGCGTCCCGCTGGCGGAACTTGGCGTAACGACCAGGAAATGCGAGGTAGAACGCCTGGGCAAGCGTAAATTTAAAATTATACTGACGCAGGGGTATAACCGCCAGATCCGCAGGATGTGCGAATATTTCGGCTATCGGGTGGAAACATTATGCCGTGTGAGAATTATGAATATTTTATTAGGGGATTTAAAACCGGGGGCTTACCGGCACGTGACAAAACAGGAATACGACGGGCTGCTTCGTCTGATTTCCGATTCTAAAAACACGCCTGTCATTTATTCCCCGAAGGAGTAGGAACATGGATTTTAAGGCCAGAATAGAAGAATTAAAGACACAGATTTTATACCATAATAACCGTTATTACAATGAAGATAATCCGGAAATCACCGATTATGAATATGATATGCTTTTGCGTGAATTAAAACAGCTTGAACAAAAGCATCCCGAATATGTAACCCCGGATTCCCCTACGCAAAACGTAGGCGGAACAGCCAAACGGCAGGCAGGCGTTTTGGTTCGGCATAACGTGCCGATGTTAAGCTTGCAGGACGTTTTTTCCAAGGAGGAAGTGTTGCATTTTGTAGAGGAAATGAGGGAGCAGTTAGAAGATCCCGAATTTGTGGTAGAGTACAAAATTGACGGGCTTTCCATGTCGCTGCGCTACGAGTATGGAGAATTAAAACTGGCGGAAACCAGGGGGGACGGCGTTTCATTTGGGGAAGACGTAACGGAAAATGCCAAAGTAATCAGCGACGTGAAAAAGAAACTGAAAGATACGCCGGAATATTTGGAAATCCGTGGCGAGGTTTATATGAAGAATGCGGATTTTGACGCAGTAAACGGGATGCAGGAGCTTATGGGCAAAAAAGCGTTTGCCAATCCCAGAAACTGTGCGGCAGGGACGCTGCGCCAGCTGGATCCTTCCATTACGAAGGAACGGAAGCTGTCGATGTTTGTATTTAATATCCAGCAGTCCAGAGGGATTACATTTGAAACGCATACGCAGGGGTATGATTTCCTGAAAAAACAGAACGTGCCGGTAATTGACGATTACCGTATCTGTAAGACGGGGGAGGAAGTATGGGAGGCAATTGAAGCCATCAGCGAAAGCAGGGGCGCGCTTCCTTACGATATAGACGGGGCGGTTGTCAAAGTAAACCGTTTCAGCGACAGGGAGCGCTTAGGAGCCACTTCAAAAGTGCCGCGCTGGGCGGTCGCCTACAAATATCCGCCGGAGGAAAAAGAATCCGTTATAAAAGAAATCGAACTGTCCGTAGGGCGCACCGGGCGTATTACGCCGACCGCCATATTCGACGCGGTACGGCTTTGCGGCACGTCTGTTTCCCGCGCGACGCTTCACAACCAGGATTTTATAGACGAATTGGAAATCGGAATCGGGGATGCTGTTTTGGTGTATAAATCCGGTGAAATTATCCCGAAGATCAAACAGGTGATAAAAGAAAAGCGTCCGGCAGGCTGGAAGAAATTTCAAATTCCGGACGTCTGCCCGGTCTGCGGGGAAAAAACGGCCAGGGATAAGGATACGGCGGATATCAAATGCACAAATGCAAATTGTCCGGCGCAGCTTACGAGAGGCCTTATCAATTTCGTCGGCAGGGACGCTATGGATATCAAGGGATTTGGAACGGTCTATATCGAAGAACTTGTCCGCAGGAAGTATATTGCAAGCGTATCGGATATTTACCGCCTGAAAGAACACAGGGAAGAGATGATTGAAGAGGGCATTATCGGGAAAGAAAAAAATACCGACAAGCTTTTGGAAGCCATCGAAAAATCCAAAGCAAACGATGCGTACCGCCTGCTGACAGGACTGGGGATACCAAACGTCGGCAAAGCGGCGGCAAAGGCGATTATGCGGAAATTAAAAACAATGGACGCATTGATGGAGGCTTCCATGGAAGAACTGCAGGAAGTGGACGATATCGGGGAAGTTTCGGCCGCTTGTATCCGTGAGTTTTTTGACAGACAGGAAAACCGAAGAACCATGGAGCGGTTAAAACAGGCCGGCTTAAATATGGAATGCTTAGAACAGATAAATGAGGAACAGCATTTTGCGGGGCTTACGTTTGTTATTACAGGAACGCTTGCCGGGATGGACAGGAAAGAGGCGCAGGCGCTGATTGAACGGCTCGGAGGAAAGGTATCCGGTTCCGTGTCCCGGAAGACAAATTATCTTCTGGCAGGTGAAAATGCGGGAAGCAAGCTTACGAAAGCGAATGAACTTAACATTCCGGTGATTTCAGAAGAAGAACTGCGCCGGATGGCAGAAGGAGGAAACGGGGATGCCGATACGGACACAGAGTGATTTGCCGGCAAAAGAGATTTTGGAAAAAGAGAATATTTTTGTTATGGACGAAAACCGCGCCATGCACCAGGATATCAGGCCGGTCAGCATTGCGATTTTAAATCTGATGCCATTAAAAGAAGATGCGGAACTGCAGCTGCTGCGGTCGTTGTCCAATACGCCGCTGCAGGTAGATATTACATTTCTGACCGTAACAAGCCATGAGTCCAAGCACACGTCCGTCAGCCATTTAAATAAGTTTTACCAGACGTTTCCCGATGTAAAAAACCAGCGTTTTGACGGCTTAATTATAACGGGCGCCCCGGTGGAACTTCTGGAGTTTGAAGAAGTGGATTATTGGGAAGAACTGTGTAGATTCATGGACTGGAGCAAGACGCATGCGACTTCCACACTGCATGTATGCTGGGGCGCGCAGGCCGGGCTTTACTACCATTACGGGATAAAAAAATACGTCCTGCCGGAAAAAATGTCCGGCATTTTCTGGCACCGCGTGCAAAACCGCAAGGTTCCGCTGGTGCGCGGCTTTGATGATTATTTTGTGGCTCCGCATTCGAGGAATACCGAAAACCGTCCGGAGGATATTAAGGCTGTGAAGGACTTAACTATCCTGGCGCAGTCGGAAGAAGCAGGGGTGTTTCTGGCAATTGCGGACGAAGGGCGAAAGGTATTTATGCTGGGGCATCCGGAGTATGACAGGATTACGCTGGATAAGGAATATAAACGCGATATCGGAAAGGGGCAGCCGATCGCAATGCCGAAAAATTATTATCCAAACGACGATCCCCTGCAAAGGCCGCGTCTGCAGTGGCGGGCGCATGGGAATGCGGTATATTCCAATTGGTTAAATTATTACGTGTATCAGCAGACGCCGTATGATTTTATCGATACGGCGGGGATTGTGAAGAAGTAGCTTGAATTGAAAGGGTTTGGGTGATTCTTTTATAAAATTGCTGTTGTATCGGACTATCGTAAAATATTGCAGATTTATGCCTGTTCGTGTGAAAATGGGGTATGAATGGGGTACAGAAAGAGACTTATATAACGAAAGTTAATGTGTATAAATGATTGAATTTTAAAAATACAAAATGGAATCCCCGGACATTACCATAAGTCCATAACTGACTGGTTTATAGTCGATTCCCAGTCGGTTGTGGACTTATTTTAATGCCTGAAATCAGCATTATAAAAATCATCAAGTTGAAAATAATCATTGCCCATACATATCTAAAGTGTTCATATGAGCCGTACAGCGCATTATAAGTGTATTACACCGGACAGCTACAGGAGGTCGGAATCGTTCTTCCGGTCAGCAGTGAAGGCTGCCAAGTGGGCGAATATAGAGTTGCGCAGCGGAATGTCTATATCGAACGAATTTTAACATTTCTATCTCTCGTTTTGTATGATTTTATTGAGTTTATGGCTAAAATTGCATATAATAAAAATGGCTCAAATAAAAGGAGGATTCGTCATGGTTGTTACTGCAGCAGAATTTAAAGCTAATTTCGGAAAGTATCTTGAATTAATTACCAAGGAAGATATCTTTATTACTCGTAATGGAAAAACGGTCGCTAAAGTAGTAAATCCACAAGTTTCCGCCGTAGATACCCTGCGTGGGATGCTTGGCGGTATTTCTTCTGGTATTGATATGGATTCCTTACGAGAGGAGCGTTTGTTAAAATATGAAAATAATGTGTGATACCAACGTAATCATTGATGTATTATTGGAAAGAGAACCTTTTGTAGAGGATTCTTACCAGATTCTGAAGCTTTGTGAAGAACATAAAATAGACGGTTTTGTTTCAGCATCTTCAGTTACCGGTTAGCTTCTATACTTCCTTATCACCGTAAAATGCTGCAAACCAAATTGATTGACATATAAAGGAATAGAACTTTGCCAGTAATTTTTCTGTCTGAATGGGGATACTATTCTGATATAGGGACATCTGCTTTTTTCGATAAAATAATACGGAAATCAGTATGAAAAGGAGTTATAAATTGCGGTATGAATGACAGAACTTATATTGCGATTGATCTCAAATCATTTTACGCGTCGGTCGAATGCATGGAACGCGGGTTAAATCCAATGGAGACAAATCTTGTTGTGGCGGATAAAAGCCGTACGGAAAAAACAATCTGCCTTGCGGTTTCACCGTCTTTAAAAGCCTGCGGTATTCCGGGGCGGCCAAGGCTGTTTGAGGTCGTGCAAAAAGTAAAGGAGATTAATACCGAAAGAAAACGTAAGGCGCCGGGAGGGGTACTTTGCGGAACATCGTGTTTTGCTCCCGAGTTAAAAGCAAACCCAAAACTTGCGCTCGATTATGTGGTTGCGCCGCCGCGCATGGAACACTATATGAAATGCAGCACGGATATTTACCGGATTTATCTGGAGTATATTGCGCCGGAAGATATCCATGTGTATTCGATTGACGAGGTCTTTTTGGATGTAACGGAATATCTGGGGACGTATGGCCTTTCGGCGCGTGAACTGGCCGCAACAATTATGCAGAAGGTATTCACAGAAACCGGAATTACCGCAACGGCCGGGATTGGCCCCAATTTGTACTTGTGCAAGGTGGCGATGGATATCTGGTCAAAGCATATCCCGGCGGACAAAAACGGCGTGCGGATCGCTTCACTGGATGAAATGAGTTACCGCCGCCTGCTCTGGAGTTATAAGCCCCTGACCGATTTCTGGCGCATCGGCCGCGGTTATGCCGAAAAGTTAAATGCGTGCGGGCTGTATACAATGGGCGATATCGCGAAGTGTTCGCTTGGCGGGCCGAACGATTATTATAATGAAGATCTTTTGTATAAGATGTTTGGCGTTAATGCGGAACTGCTGATTGACCATGCCTGGGGATATGAGCCATGTACTTTAGCGGATGTAAAAGCCTATAAACCGGATTCAAGCAGCAAAGGGATGGGACAGGTGCTCAAATGCCCGTATGAATACGATAAGGCAAAGATTGTGGTGCGGGAGATGGCGGAACTTCTGGCGCTTGATTTGGCGGAACGGGGACTTGTAACCGATCAGATCGTTTTAACGATCGGGTATGACAGGGAAAATTTAAAAGACATGGACAGAAAAAAGAATTACCGTGGTGAAGTTACTGCAGACCGTTATGGACGCCCGACGCCAAAGCATGCGCACGGTACGGAACATATCGGCCGCCATACTTTTTCCGCCAGACTGATCTGGGAGGCCGCAGAGCGCCTGTTAAACCGGATTGCAGATAAAAACCTGCTGGTCAGGCGGATTTGCCTTACGGCGGATCATGTGATAAAAGAAACGGAAGCGCAGAAAGAAGAGGCGTTTTTGCAGCTGGATTTGTTTACGGATTACAAGACGCTCCGCGAACATGAACAACGGGAAGAGGAGTCGTTAAAACGGGAAAGAAACCTGCAGCTGGCAATGTTAGAAATCCGTAAAAAATATGGAAAAAATGCAATATTAAAAGGGTTAAACTTATGGGAGGGAGCGACTGCCATAGAGAGAAACAACCAGATTGGAGGGCACAGAAAATAGAGGAGGGAAAAGCTTTGGCTGATATGGAAAAACTGCACAAGTACGACGATATCATTCATTTGCCGCGCCACGTATCCAAAAAGCATCCGCATATGCCCATTTCAGACAGGGCGGCGCAGTTTTCCCCGTTTGCCGCGCTTTCAGGCTATGACGACGCCATAAAAGAAACGGCAAGGCGGACGGAAATGAAACGGGAATTAAGCGACGACGAAACGGAAGCTTTGGATGCAAAGCTTAAAAAGCTAAAAGATCGGTTAAGAGAACTACCGGAGGCGGAAATTACTTATTTTTTACCGGACGCCCAAAAAGAAGGCGGCTCTTACCGGGTATTGTGCGGGCGTGTCAGGAACATTGATTTGTACCGGCGGGAAATCGTGTTTGAGGATGGAACCAAAATACCGGCGGATGATATCGTAAAGCTTAACGCCCGGCCGTAAAATAAGGCGGTAAAAAAGCCTGCCGCGCAGCTTTCAGCCCATGATGCAAAATAGCCAAAAATGCCCGTATTCTTGACAATTTCTTAACAATGTGGTAATTTTTTGTAAGAAAATGAATAGATTTATTCTGTCCATAAAAAATTTATCACAAAGGAGAGGAAAAAGTATGATCGATTTAATTTCAGGCATCAACGGCAAAATTAACGGCTTTGTCTGGGGGCTTCCCATGCTGGTGCTGCTTGTAGGTACGGGGATTTTAATGACGCTTTTGACAAAAGTGTTCCAGATTACGCACATTGGCTACTGGATGAAACACACATTGGGAAGTATTTTTACCGACAAACATATTACAAAGCATACGGGAAAGGACGACCAGTCTATTTCGCAGTTCCAGTCGCTGTGTACGGCGCTCGCCGCTACAATTGGCACCGGAAATATTGTAGGGGTTGCGACCGCGCTGATTTCCGGAGGGCCGGGAGCTATTTTCTGGATGTGGATTGTGGCGTTTTTTGGAATGATGACAAACTATTCGGAAAATGTACTGGGGATTTATTACCGGAGGAAAAACGACAAGGGAGAGTGGAGCGGAGGCGCTATGTATTACCTGCGCGACGGTTTGGGCGGCAAGCCGGGCATGAAGCGGGTTGGGGCGGTTCTTGCGGCTCTGTTTGCGGTGTTCTGCCTGTTCGCTTCCTTTGGGATTGGAAATATGAGCCAGATTAATTCTATTGCGGGCAATATGAAAGCGGCGTTTGACGTGCCCCATGCAGTGACGGGAACGGTTTTAATGATTTTAGCCGCCCTGGTGATTTTAGGGGGAATCAAGCGGATTGCCAGCGTGACCGAAAAACTGGTCCCGTTTATGGCAATTCTATACATAGTAGGCGCTTTGTCTATCTGTATAATCAATATCGACCAGTTTGGCGCGGTATTTGGCGCTATTTTCAAAGGCGCTTTTGCCATGAAGGCTGTGGGCGGCGGTATTGTGGGTTCCGGCGTTAAGCTGGCGGTTACCTGGGGAATGAAGCGAGGCGTTTTTTCCAATGAGGCGGGGCTTGGATCTTCTGTTATGGTTCATTCCAGTTCCAATGTCAAAGAGCCGGTCCGTCAGGGGATGTGGGGAATATTTGAAGTGTTTGCAGATACGATCGTAGTTTGTACCCTGACGGCATTTTCCGTACTTTCTTCCGGCCTGGTGGATTTAAATACCGGGGAAGTAATCAGCAGTTCGCCGGATTCGGCGCTGGTAGGGGAAGCGTTTTCTACGGTATTTGGCCCGGCTGGCCCGGCGTTTATCGCCATTGCGATTTTACTGTTTGCTTTTTCCACGGTGCTTGGCTGGAGCCATTACGGTTCAAAGGCGTTTGAATACCTGTTCGGCTCAAAAGCGACGTCTGTTTACCGTATCGTGTTTATTGTGTTTATCCTGGGAGGCGCGACTATGAGTTTGGAACTGGCATGGGATTTGTCGGATACCTTTAACGGCCTGATGGCGATTCCGAACTTAATCGGCGTCCTTACGCTCTCGCCTGTAGTGGCCCGTATTACCAAAAATTATGTGAACCGCAGGATAAAAGGCAGGCAGGAAGAGCCGATGCTTTCCGCATTTCCGGAGATACAGAGGATGCAGGAGGGAGAACTTCATGAAAGCGACTGATATCCGCTGATATTGACATCCTCCTGCGGATTCATTATAATAATGCTCAAATGCCAGAAGTTTGGGGGGATTTGCTGTGGATAAGGAGATTTCTCAGGCAGTCATACGCAGGATGCCGAGGTATTACAGATATTTGGGGGAATTGATTGACGCGGGCGTGGAACGTATTTCGTCCGGCGATCTTAGTTCCCGTATGAATGTGACCGCTTCGCAGATCCGCCAGGATCTTAATAATTTCGGCGGGTTTGGCCAGCAGGGATACGGTTACAATGTCAAATATTTATATGATGAAATCGGCAAAATTCTGGGGCTTGGAGAGAAGCATTCCATCATTATCATAGGCGCCGGGAATTTAGGGCAGGCGCTGGCCAACTACGTAGAGTTCGAAAAATTCGGCTTTGCCATAACGGCGTTGTTTGATATTAACCCTGCTTTAAAAGGCAGGCAGGTAAGGGGGATTGCCATCCATATGATAGAGGAACTGGAAGCGTTTACAAAAGAGCATCCGGTGGATATTGCCGCGCTGACGCTGCCCAAATCAAAGGCGGAAGCCATGGCCAGCCAGCTGGCGGGGCTTGGCATAACGGCTATCTGGAATTTTGCGCATGTGGATCTGGATCTGGCAGGCCAGAACGTATTAGTTGAAAACGTACATCTTTCGGACAGCCTGATGCAGCTGTCCTACAATATAGCGAAAGACAAACCGCGGCATGCTGCGCCGCAGTAATTTTAAGGCCTGTGTATATCGTATATGCACGGCCTTTTGTCATGAAAAAAAGGAGTGAAAAAATGGCTTATCTGGTAAACAGCCGGGAAATCAAGCGGTGTGATCAGAATACGATAAAACATTACGGCGTGCCTTCCGCCGTCCTTATGGAACGCGCTGCGCTGGCGGTATTTTATGAAATTACGGCCCGTTTTTCAAAAGAAGACGGCAAAATACTTATCGTGTGCGGCGCAGGCAATAATGGCGGGGATGGGTTCGCATTGGCGCGCCTGCTGTATTTAAAAGGGTACCATACGGAATATCTGTTCGCAATGGACGAGACAAAAATGACGCCGGAAACAAAAGCGCAGTATGAGTCTGTAAAAAAATACGGCGTTTCACAAAGCGCCGGGTGGGAAGACGGCAGCTATGCGGTAATTGCGGACGCATTGTTCGGCATTGGGCTTGCGCGCCATATCGAAGGGAAGCTTGCAAAACTTCTTGAAAAGCTGAACCGGAAAGACGCGTTTAAAATTGCCGTAGATATTTCGTCCGGCATTTCCGCGGATAACGGGCATGTTTTGGGGACGGCGTTTTGTGCGGATTTGACTGTAACGTTTGGTTTTGCCAAAACCGGCCATTTGCTGTATCCGGGCGCGCAGTATACGGGAGAGCTTATTACGGCGGATATCGGGATTGACGCATACGGCTTTCTGGGGCAGACGCCGCCTGGGCGGTACCTGAAAAGAGAAGATGCAAGAAAACTTCTGCCAAAGAGGACGCCTTATTCCAACAAAGGCACTTATGGCAAAGCGCTGATTATCGCAGGTTCCCCAGATATGGCGGGCGCGGCTTATTTTGCGGCGAAAGCGGCTTATTACGGCGGATGCGGCCTGGTGCGGATTTTAACGCCGTACGAAAACCGTGATATTCTCCTTACGCGCCTTCCCGAAGCAATCCTTACGGTTTATGACGCGCAGGCCGAGGATTTGGCCGGGCTTTTAGGCGTATTGGCAGAATGCATGGAATGGGCCGACGCCGTTTTGGCAGGGCCGGGTCTTGGATGTACGCCGGCCGCAAAGCTGCTTGTCGCAAAAACGCTGCAGTATGCGGGAAAAAAAGCGGTATTTGACGCGGACGCCTTAAATATTTTGTCGTCAAACCGGGTTCTGTTAAAAGAAGCGGCCGGCTCTTATATCGTAACGCCGCATCTGGGGGAGATGGCGCGCCTGACAGGACAAGATATTGATACGGTTAAAGAAACGCTTTTGACGTCTGCACTGGATTTTGCAGAAGAATACAATGCGGTCTGCGTGTTAAAGGATGCAAGAACTGTCGTTGGCATGCCGGACGGGACGTACGTCGTGAACGCTACCGGGAACTGCGGGATGGCGACCGCAGGCAGCGGCGATGTTTTGGCCGGATTTCTGACAGGCCTTTTGGCGCAGGGAATGGACTGCGAAAACGCGGCTGCGCTTGCCGTTTATCTGCATGGCGCGGCCGGGGACATTGCGGCCGAGAGGAAAGGGACCTGTTCTATGATAGCTTCCGATCTCTTGGAAAATCTTTGGCAGGCCGTAAAGAGAACAGAAGAAGGAGAGTTTTAAATGGAAAACTATGACAGGATTTATGCCAGGATTGACCTTGACGCCGTCTCCGGCAATTTAAAAGCCATTGCAAAAAAGCTTTCGCCGCATACGGAAATCATAGCCGTCATAAAAGCGGATGCATACGGCCATGGCGCCGTTGAAATCGCAAAAGAAACGGAAGCGTTTCCAAAACTGTTCGGCTTTGCGGTTGCAACGGGCCAGGAGGCGCTTTGGCTCCGGAAAAACGGGATTAAAAAACCGATAATGGTTCTGGGGTATACGTTTGGGGCGGAGTACGGGGAACTTATCAAAAACGGGATACGCCCTACGGTTTTTACGTATGAAATGGCGCAGGCATATGCAAGGGCGGCTGTTTTGACCGGGACAAAAGCGTATATCCATATCAAAATCGATACGGGCATGAGCCGGCTGGGATATCAGGTGACAAAAGACGCCGCGGATGAAATTGCCCGGATTGCGGCTTTGCCGGGAATTGAAATAGAAGGGCTTTTTACCCATTTTGCCCGGGCGGACGAAGCGGATAAAAGCGTGGCCAAAGCGCAGCTGGACGCGTACAAGGATATGGTCCGTATGTTAGAAAAACGCCATGTCAGTTTTGCGTACCGGCACGTTTCCAACAGCGCCGCAATCGCAGAACTGCCCGAGGCAAACCTGGATCTGGTGCGCGCGGGGATTATTTTGTACGGGCTGTGGCCTTCCGACGAGGTGAAACGGGATTCCGTACCTATAAAGCCGGTGATGCAGATTAAGAGTAAGATTGTACATATTAAGCGGCTTGAGGCCGGGAGGCGTATCAGCTACGGCGGCACGTACTGCTTAAATGAGCCGCGCATGGTTGCAACCATTCCGGCAGGCTATGCGGACGGTTACCCAAGGAGCCTTTCGAATAAGGGGTACGTGCTGATTCATGGAAAGAAGGCGCCTATCCTTGGAAGGATATGCATGGATCAGTTTATGGTGGATGTAACTGATATTCCCGATGCGCGTTTACTGGATACGGTGACGCTGCTTGGGGAGGACGGGGGCAGCGTGTTAAGCATGGAAACGCTCGCCTCTTTGTCGGGCCGGTTTAATTATGAGTTTGCCTGTGATATCACCAAACGCGTACCGCGCCTTTTTTATAAAAATAACAGATTGGTATCTGCAAACAATAATTTTTTGGACGGATGAATAGAAAAATAAAAACCGGAAATACTCTTCATATCAGGAAAATAAAATGATATGGAGTGAGTAGTATGGCGATTCACAGAGGAGACATTTATTATGCGGATCTGCGTCCGGTTGTGGGATCGGAGCAGGGCGGCGTGCGGCCGGTCCTGATCATCCAAAACGACGTCGGGAACCGTCATTCCCCGACGGTTATCTGCGCGGCGATTACGTCGCAGATGCACAAGGCAAAGCTGCCGACGCACGTGGAGTTAAACAGCGATAAGTACGATATGGTAAAGGATTCGGTTATTTTGCTGGAACAGCTTCGGACGATAGATAAAAAGAGACTGAAAGACAAAGTATGCCATCTCGACAGCAGCATGCTGTTTAAAGTGGATAAAGCGCTCGAGGTAAGCCTGGAATTGCTTACATAACGGAAACCTTGACGAAACCGCCGGATAATGGTATATTTCAGATGTTTGCAACAGTTTCTGCAATATGGGTAAAGGCAAAGGAGAGTTGAAATGGAGGATGGCGCGGCCCAAGAAACGGGGCTAATCGTATTGCTGGTATTTTTGATACTGCACGTTTTATGTTATGGGTTTGATTCGGCCCTGCAAAACAGTAATGCAGGCAGCCTAGAGAAACCGGAAATGGAAGGGGATAAACGGGTAACCGTGCTTCGGCTGTTTTTGAAAAATCCGGCCCGAAGCGTACATAGTTTACAGTTTTTTGCAGCCGGTATGCAGCTTGCGGCAGGAACGTATGCCATTGCGTCTTATACGGGAACGAAACGGATCCTGATTTTGGTTTCATACTGGATGCTGCTTTTAGCGGCCGGCATGTATGCGCCGGCAAAAATTGCGGGCAGGAAAGCGAAGGCATGGAGCGTTGGCCTTTGCAGGCTTATGCTTTTGCCTGCTGCGATCGGGTATCCGTTTGTACGGTTGCTTGAGTTTGCATCGGATTTGCTGGTGCGTCTTTTTGGCGTAGATCCAAACGAAGATCCGGATGATTTGACCGAAGAAGAAATTATTTCCATGGTAAACGACGGGCACAAGCAGGGCGTTTTATTGGCCAGTGAAGCGGAAATGATCCACAATATTTTTGAATTTGGCGACAAAGAAGCTAAGGATATTATGACGCACCGCAAAAATATCGTGGCGTTAGACGGAACCAAGACGTTTGCAGAAGCGATGGATTTTCTGAATGAAAACGGCTATTCCCGCTTTCCGGTGTACTTAGACGATATCGACAATATTATCGGGGTGCTGCATATCAAGGAAGCGCTGCGGGTTAGCGCCGGGCAGAAATATTATGAAAAGCAGATAAAAGATATCCGCGATTTGGTGCGGAAGATAGATTTTATTCCGGAGACAAGGAATATCAACACGCTGTTTAAGGAAATGCAGTCGGAAAAAACGCATATGGTGATCGTAGTGGATGAATACGGGCAGACGGCGGGGATTGTAGCCATGGAGGACATCTTAGAAGAAATCGTCGGCAATATTTTAGACGAGCACGACGAGGACGACGGGATGATCCGCAGGCAGTCAGACGGCAGCTATCTGATGCAGGGTATGGCGCAGTTTGAAGACGTAACAAAAGAACTTTCGATTGAAGTGCCGGAAGAACAGATGCATGAAACGCTGAACGGTTTTCTGGTTTCTAAAATTGATAAAATACCCGACGACAACGACAGGATGGAAGTCCATGCAAACGGCTGGTGCTTTAAAATCCTTGCCGTAGGCGATAAAACCATAAAAAAAGTATCTGTTTCGAAGATCACGGAACACCAGGATGATGCCGGGGAGGATAGTTCTTGTCAGAAACCGGAAATAATGGTAGAATAAAGAAAAGAGAATTTTTAGAAAAGAGGAATTGCTATGTCAGGACATTCCAAATTTGCCAATATCAAACATAAAAAAGAAAAAAACGACAGGGCAAAAGGAAAAATATTTACAATTATCGGAAGGGAAATTGCGATTGCGGTGAAGGAGGGAGGCTCCGATCCGGCGAATAACAGCAAGCTGCGGGACGTTATCGCCAAAGCCAAATCGAACAATATGCCAAACGATACGATTGAACGCGGCATAAAAAAAGCGGCCGGGGATACGGGTAATGTCAATTATGAACGGGTTACATACGAAGGATACGGCCCCTGCGGAACCGCAATTATCGTAAAAGCCCTGACGGACAACAAAAACCGTACGGCTGCAAACGTGCGCAATGCGTTTACAAAAGGAAACGGCAGCATCGGGACGCAGGGCTGCGTGTCGTATATGTTCGACGAAAAGGGACAGATAATCGTTGCAAAAGAAGACTGCGGGATGGAAGCGGACGATCTGATGATGCTTGCGCTTGACGCCGGGGCGGATGATTTTGCCGAGGAAGAAGACAGTTTTGAAATTTTAACTTCGCCCGACAGTTTTTCAGAAGTGCGCGAGGCTCTTGAAAAAGAAGGCGTCTCTATGGCAAATGCAGAAGTCACGATGCTTCCGCAGACGTATGTTACCCTGACGGAAGAAGCCGATTTGAACAGTATCCAGCGGATTTTGGATTTGCTTGACGAGGACGACGACGTGCAGGAAGTATTCCACAACTGGGATGAATAAAAGGAGAAAAATATGGGAATAAACCGAAAACCGGAAACGGTGTGCGTCCAGGCGGGATGGAAGCCCAAAAAGGGAGAACCAAGGGTGCTTCCGATATACCAGAGCACGACGTTTAAATATGACGACAGCGATCAGATGGGAAGGCTTTTTGATTTGGAAGAAGCCGGATATTTTTATACCAGGCTGCAAAACCCGACCAACGACGCGGTGGCGGCCAAGATTACCGAGTTGGAAGGCGGTATCGCCGGGATGCTGACTTCATCCGGGCAGGCGGCGAATTATTACGCCGTGTTTAATATCTGCGAGGCGGGCGACCACTTTGTCTGTTCCACCGCGCTTTACGGAGGGACGTTTAATCTGTTTGGCACGACGATGAAAAAACAGGGCGTTTCCTGTACGTTTGTCGATCCGGACGCGTCCGACGAAGAAATCGAAGCGGCTTTTCTGCCGAATACCAAGGCGCTGTTTGCGGAGACGATTTCCAATCCTTCCCTTGTGGTGCTGGATGTGGAACGGTTTGCAGCCATTGCGCACAGGCGCGGCGTGCCTTTAATTGTGGACAATACGTTTCCCACGCCGATCAATTGCAGGCCGTTTGAGTGGGGAGCGGATATTATAACCCATTCGACGACGAAATATATGGACGGGCATGCAATGAGCGTAGGCGGCGCGATTATTGATTCCGGAAATTTTGACTGGGCGGCGCACAAAGACAAATATCCGGGTCTTACGATGCCGGATGAATCTTACCACGGCATTGTCTATACTGAGAAATTCGGCAAGCTCGCGTACATCCAGAAGGCGACCGCGCAGCTGATGCGCGATCTGGGTTCCATCCAGTCGCCGCAGAATGCGTTTCTTTTGAACGTCGGGCTTGAAACGCTGCACCTGCGTATGCCGCGCCATTGTGAAAACGCGGCCAGGGTGGCCGGATATTTATCAAAACACGAGAAGGTTGCCTGGGTTAATTTTGCAGGCTTAAAAGACAATAAATATTATACGCTGGCACAGAAATATATGCCAAACGGAACCTGCGGCGTCATTTCTTTCGGGTTAAAGGGCGGAAGGGACGCTTCCATCTGGTTTATGGACCGGTTAAAGCTGGCGGCCATAGTAACCCACGTCGCAGACGCAAGAACCTGCGTGCTGCATCCGGCAAGCCATACGCACCGCCAGATGACAGACGCCCAGCTGATTGAAGCGGGCGTAAAACCGGATCTTATCCGTTTTTCCGTGGGCATTGAAAATGCGGAAGATATTATTGCAGATTTAGAGCAGGCTTTGGCAGACCTATCGTAAAAGAAGGAGGGGTTTTACATGAAAAAAATACTTTTTGCAGCATCAGAATGTGTCCCGTTTATCAAAACAGGAGGGCTCGCTGATGTTTGCGGCGCGTTACCAAAGGAATTTTCCAAGGAAGAATGGGACGTACGGGTTGTGCTTCCCAATTACAGCTGCATTCCGGATCACTTCCGGAGCCAGTTTGAGTATGTGACGCATTTTTATATGGATGCGGGCAGTTACATTCGAAACAAATATGTCGGCGTGCTCAAATATGAACTGGACGGCATTACCTATTACTTTATTGACAATGAAGAATATTTTAACTGTTTCCAGCCTTACGGAAATATCCGCAATGACATCGAGAAATTCTGTTTCTTTGACAAGGCGGTTTTATCCATCCTGCCGCAGATTAATTTCAGGCCGGATCTGATTCACTGCCACGACTGGGAAACCGGATTTATCCCGGTATATTTAAAGAACGAGTTCAGCGCGGACGGGTTTTTCTGGGGCATCAAGACGATTATGACGATCCACAACCTGAAATTCCAGGGCGTATGGGATATACAGACGATGCGCGGCATTACAGGTTTTGCCAACGGCTTGTTTGCGCCGGATAAGTTAGAGTACAAAAAGGACGCGAACATGTTAAAAGGCGGCCTCGTATATGCGGACTATATTACGACTGTCAGCGATACATATGCGAATGAAATCCAGACGCCGGAATACGGGGAGGGCTTAGAGGGCTTACTTTCCGCAAGGCATTTTGATATGCAGGGGATTGTAAACGGCATTGACTATGGCGTGTACAATCCGCAGACCGATCCGAAAATATATTCCAATTACAACAAAGACAATTTCCGTCAGAAAAAAGCGGTCAATAAAACCAGACTGCAGAAGGAACTGGGCCTTGTCGAAGACAAGAAGAAGTATATGATTGGCCTGATTTCCCGTCTGACGGACCAAAAGGGACTTGATTTGATCAACTATATGATGGATTATATTGCAGACGATTTTACGCAGTTTGTCATTATCGGTACCGGGGATCTGCGCTATGAAAATATGTTCCGCCATTATGCATGGAAGTATCCGGATCGTATTTCGGCAAATATCTGTTATTCGGATGATTTGGCGCACAAGCTGTATGCGGCGGCCGACGCGTTTTTGATGCCGTCCCGGTTTGAGCCGTGCGGGCTGACGCAGTTGATTTCGTTCCGATACGGGACGGTTCCGATTGTCCGTGAGACAGGCGGCTTAAAGGATACGGTAGCTCCGTTTAACGAATACGACAATACGGGCGAAGGTTTCTCGTTTACCAACTACAACGCCGATGAGATGATGGGAATTATCAATTACTCCAAGCATATCTTTTTCGATAAAAAACGCCAGTGGAACCAGATGGTGGAGCGCGGTATGGATAAAGACTACTCCTGGACTTCTTCCAGGGAAAAATACCAAAATCTCTATAACTATCTGCTCGGATACTAATAAAAACAAAATATCCGGATATACTAAACAAAAAGGAGGGTCAGACGGCCCTCTGTTTTTGTGAGGTAAAAAGATGGGCGATACAAACAGCAAAGAAACAAACCAAAACGAAATGGATATGGATTCCATCAAAGAGTACGGGCAGGCGGTTTTAAACAATCCCAAAACCAACCACAATATTCATCTGTTAAATATTATCGGAGAGATTGAGGGGCATGAATGCCTGCCGACAACGACGAAAACGACAAAGTATGAACATGTGCTGCCGCAGCTTGCGGTTATTGAGGACAGCGAAAAGGTGGACGGCCTGCTTTTGATTTTAAACACGGTGGGCGGCGATGTGGAGAGCGGGCTTGCGATAGCGGAAATGGTAGCTTCACTGGATAAGCCTTCTGTGTCGCTGGTGCTTGGCGGATCGCATTCCATTGGGGTGCCGCTGGCCGTGTCCACAGATTATTCGTATATCGTGCCGAGCGGGACGATGGTTATCCATCCGGTGCGCATGAGCGGCACGGTAATCGGAGCAAAACAGACGTATGATTATTTTAAGCAGATGCAGGATCGGATCCTGGGATTTATCACAACGCATTCCGGTGCAAAGAAAGAGCGGATGGAAGAACTGATGATGAATACGGATATGATGTCAAAAGACCTTGGGACGATCCTGGTCGGGGCGGATGCCGTGCAGGAGGGCCTGATCAATGAAGTGGGCGGTATCCACGAGGCAGTCAGCAAGCTGCATGCGCTGATTGACGGAAAAAAATAAAAAGCGGTTGACATCACCGTAAACCTGTGCTAGACTGTATGCAGTTTAAAATTATGTAAAGTCGAAGATCAAAGAGAGTACCATAAATAAGTTCCTCACAGAGAGTCATCGGTTGGTGGAAGATGACAGGGATGTTTTATGGGAATGGGTTTGTGAGACGCAAAGCGAATTAGAGTAGCGGATGCCGTGTCCCTCACGTTACAGGGGTGAGATATCGAAGAGATTCTGTATCAACAAGAGACTGTGCGATAGGTGGCGAGCATTTTCCGAATCCGGGAAATGCTCTTTTTGCGTATATGGACTTCCATAGAAAGATGCTGTCTGTCTCATAGTAAATACTGGGTGGCACCACGAGAATATCGTCCCGGACGTTTTGGCGTATCAGCTGAACCGTACGGGATTTTTTGTATGGAAGTGATCCTCCGTTTTCATCCGGATGTTGTGGATGTCGGCAGCGGTGTGGAAGGGCGTGGTTTAAAATGCAGAAAAAAATAAATGATTTTATTTGGAAAGGTGAGGGAAAATGAGCGGTAAATATGTTGGGCCAAACGGCCGGAAGGGGTACTATGGAGCATTTGGAGGGCAGTTTGTGCCGGAGTCGCTGATGGGTACGTTAGAAGAACTGGAACGCACGTTTTTGGAAGCGCTTGAGGATACGGCGTTCTTAGACGAATACCGGTACTATATGAAGCAGTATGTCGGC